>PPCM01000018.1_pt1 | contig 453527 bp, 390 predicted proteins | sample 1555541 | NCBI WGS metagenome assembly PPCM01 (sample SAMN05284479, study PRJNA326546) | Marine sediment metagenome, whole genome shotgun sequencing project. | isolation source: marine sediment | place: Germany: Wadden Sea | collected 2012-09-05
CAATGTCATTAAGTTAAGAATAATCGAAGTCTTGTATCAGTTTTACACTGATATAAGGCTTTTATTTTTTGTAATAAATTTCATATAATACTTGACAAATTAGTCAAAAAATGTGGCGGAGCCCCTTGAATATAACTTATTTTAAGGAGGCTTGCCATGAATGATTATCCGAATTATGTGAAGATGAAACTCGATACGACTATTTCAAAACTCAACGAGACAAGATGGTTGTTTACTAAAAATCCTCAAAGAGATTTTACGCGTGAACGAAAACTTCCCTTCAACGATGTAATACGATTGTTACTATCAGCAGGTGGAAATAGCTTGAATATTGAAATGATGAAGTATTTTTCTTTTAATACTTCTACACCAACCCCTTCTGCCTTTATACAACAGCGAGATAAGATTTTACCTGAAGCTTTTGAAATGCTATTTAAACTTTTTACAGAAACGGTTGTAGATTCTCAAATGTTCAGAGGTTACCGCTTGTTTGCTGCTGATGGATCTGATATATCTATCGCTCATAATCCAAAGGATTCTAGTACTTATATTTCCAATGGTCCTAACGCAAAAGGCGTCAATCAGGTTCATTTAAATGTTATCTATGATCTTCTTAACAGAGTATATCTAGATGCTCATGTAGAGTTTGGAAAAGATGGAAAAGGTGGCGAACGTCGTAGTCTAATTCGCATGGTAAACAGAATTCCTACTCCTGAGAAAGCAATTATCATTGCAGATCGTGGTTACGAGAATTACAACGTATTTGAACATATCGCCGAAAAAGGAATGCACTACGTCATCAGAGTTAAAGACTTAACTAGTAATGGGATTGCGTCTGGTTTGAACTTACCTAATAAAAATAGTTTTGATTTAGATTTTGATTTCCTTATGACAAGAAGGCAAACCAAAGAAGTCAAGAGTAAACCAGAACTATATAAGTTTCTACCAGCAAATGTGCATTTCGATTTTTTACCTACAGATAGCAAAGAAGTATTTCCGTTTAGCTTTCGTATTGTTAGATTTCCTATTTCAGAAAGTACTTGCGAGCTTATTATTACTAATCTTGATAGAAGTGAGTTTTCATCAGACTTGATTAAAGAGCTTTATCATATGCGGTGGGGTGTGGAAACGTCCTTTAGGGAATTAAAGTATGCTATAGGATTGACGAATTTTCATTCAAAAAAGGTGGCGTATATCCTTCAGGAAATTTATGCTAGGTTAACAATGTATAACTTCTGCGAAGTAATAACAACACATATAGTCATTCACAAGAAAGATAGAAAGTATACCTATCAAGTGAATTTCACCATTGCAATCGCTATATGCATAGAATTCTATAAAACCTCAAATGATATGCCGCCACCAGATGTTGAAGCTTTGATTCAAAAGTGTATCTTACCTGTTAGACCTGGACGAAAAGACCCTCGAAAAGTCAAATACAAGTCAGCAGTTAGCTTCCTATATAGAGTAGCATAGATTTAAAAGAATATAAATAAAGCAGAGTGGAGTCTGCTTTATTAACTATGCCAAAAAGTAATAAAAAGTAAAAAAAGCAGTATTGGAAACATACAAACTTCCAATAACTGCTTTAGATTATTCTTAACTTAATGACATTGACCAAACGGCCTTCCCAAATATTAGGCGATTAAGTTAACTAAGAGAACTAGTACAGGTGTTGTGACACACATAAGTAAAGTGGATAAAAACACTGCTTCCGAAGCTTCCAGTACATTGCCACCATATTGTCTTGCTATAATCACTGTATTGGTAGCAATTGGCATGCCGCATAAAACCATCGCAATAGATACCACACTTGTACTAAAGCCAATTAGACTGAGGACAAGACCTAGAATTATTGGTACTAAAATCATCTTCATCAAACTAAAGATTAATAATTTGTAATTCTTCAACATCCCCTTTATATGAACACCATAGAGAGATCCACCTACAACAACCATCGCCAATGGCGTTGTAACACGTCCAAGGGTGCCACTTGTAGACATAACAACCTCAGGCAGCTCAAATCCTGTAAGAAAGGCAACAAGCCCAATAAGGGTGGCAAAAATACCTGGATTAACAAACTGTTTAATGGAAATCTTAAATTTATAGTCTGACTTATGGTCGGATACTAAATAGTAAATACCAATTGTGAATAACAATAAGTTATAGGGTATGTTAAAAAGGGCCCCAAAAAAGACAGAAGATGGACCAAGTATAGCAACCAACATTGGAAAGCCAATAAAGCCTACATTAGAGAAGATTGTCATAAACCTATAAAGGCCTTTACTTCCCTGCTCTACTTTAAATATTTTTGGTACAATAATGGCCAACACTATTAGGCAAGCATAGGAAATGAGTGAAGCAAGGATCATGCTTGTTACGTCTTTTGACTGGTCCATGCTTGTATCCGCTAGAGAGGAAATAATAAGGGCAGGCATCGTAACATAGAATATTAGGGCTGAGAAACTCTTTATCCCCTCTTCAGATATAATCTTTCTTCGTCTTAAATAATAACCTAAGAACATAATTAGAAACAATATGATAATTTGAGTCACAACTTGTAGAAAATTCATATGGATCCTTCCTGTCGTAAAATCTATTCCTGTCATTATAGCATAGCTTTTTACCAAAAGGGATGGAATATCTTATTTAAATGTTTATACACACAAAAAAGACCTAGAGCTAAGCTCTAGGTCTGTCAGTCAATCTTAAATTAGATAATTTCGATTGCTTCTGCTTGTGGTCCTTTAGCACCTTCAACAACTTCGAAAGATACGCTTTGACCTTCTTCTAAAGTTTTGAAACCGTCTTTTTGGATTTGTGAGTAGTGAGCGAATACGTCAGTACCTGCTTCTGTTGTAATGAAACCAAATCCTTTATCTGCGTTAAACCATTTTACTGTACCTGTCATTTTAATGACCTCCGAATTTTTATTTCCTTATTATCATTGTGGTAAAATTACATCTAAAACAAAAATTCAAAATCTGTACTCAATGGTAGTTTTAAATTCGTTTTTACGGATACTTCTTTTACTAAATAATACAAGGTTCTCTCTTATAATAAAGCATTTTCAGGAAAATGCAAGCTTTTTTTCACGAAACACTACGAAAGCTTGAGAAAATAGAATTAATTAGATGATAATAAGAGAAAAACCCAAAGAATAGCCACGAAAGACAGGAAAGCACGAAATAAATAGCAACATAATAGTAATATCATCTAATTTACTCGTTCAATCATGACTGCCAAGATAGACCCTTCAAACATATCTAGCTCAAATCTCACCTTCGTAATTTTGTGTCTTTCTTGGCAATCTCTCATCTGCTCTTATCCTCTTTTATCCCTGTATCCTGCTATGTTTCTAAACATAATAAAAGGCCCGGAGCAAAGCTCCAGGCCATGTTTAACATAAATTAAACGATTTCGATGTTCTCAGCTTGTGGTCCTTTAGCACCTTCAACAACTTCGAAAGATACGCTTTGTCCCTCTTCAAGAGTTTTAAAACCTTCTTTTTGAATTTGTGAGTAGTGTGCGAATACGTCGTTACCTTCGTCTGAAGTAATGAACCCAAAACCTTTGTCTGCGTTAAACCATTTTACTGTACCTGTCATTTTAATGACCTCCGAATTTTTATTTCCTTATAATCATTGAGGTAAAAGACCATTTAAAACAAAAATTCAAATCGGTTCAGGCTGAACATCTTTTGTCATTTTTATTTCTTTGATTCTTTCATTACCAAAGCGACATTGTCACCTATGCCACAGTTAAATCTAACTAAAGCTATATTCCACTGATGCGTCATGATACAAGGCTCACTCTTATGATATAACATTCTGAAAAAAAAGCAAGCCTTTTTATGAAAAAATGATACTTTTTAATGCATTTTCACATTTTTCTTGTCAAACCTGCCTAATTCTAGCCGATTTTATCAAAAACTTTCACTTGTTTGATTAAATGTTCATCCATAGAATAGACTTCCAATTTACGTTCTCCTAGATCAACCATATACCCAGCCTTAATAGGATCATCATTTTCTTTGGCTACATTATAGATAACACCAGCCACTGTATAACCCTTTGATTGGTCCACATCTGTAGAGAACATCTCATTAAATTCTTTTGTTGTCATACCACCATTAATGATGCTACCACTGAAAGCTTCATGGGTCACTGTTGTTGATAAATAACGTCTAACTGCAAATAATATGGCAATTGCAGCAACACCAATCAAGGAATCCAACATAGTGCCATGGTTAACAATCAATTTCCTTGCTATAGCAAACAACAACACATCAATCGCTGAACCAGGTGTATGTTTTGCTAACATTTTTACAAATTCAATCGCAATAATCAAAGCTAGTACGTGAGATAAAAATTCATCCATTGTAAATTTGAACTCTGGAAAACTTACAATTATTTGATAAAGTTCTCTTATAATATCAACTGAGAATATCAGAATCCCTATTAGTATCAATCCTGTAAGGTAGATTTCTGCAAAACTGGCCCCTACGCTTAGGCGTTCTCTCAGTCTTTGTTTACTTAATTTTTTCATTTCTTCCTCCCATTGTGAAATACTATTTTAATCATTAAAATAATGCTCCACCACACACGGCTATTAGTATAAGGCATGCCAGTATAATTATCAATACAAAAAGTATATAGATTAACGCTAAAACGCTAAACCTACTACTTACTACTTATCACTTGACTATTCTTCCAAACCGTATGTCTATACCTTACATCCACTTCCTCAATCAAAGGACCTTGTTCAATACATATCCAATTAGGATGCTCTTCTAAATTAGGCATAAATGTATCTGCATCAAAGTTTCCTTCAAGTCGTGTCACAAGGGCTGCCTCACAGTATGGCAATAAAAGTTCATATATAACACCACCACCTGATACAAAAACTTCGTATTCAGGGTTGTTTTTAATCCACTCTTGAAGAGTCTCTACACTGTCTATATTTACTATTCTATCGTGGTCATATTGTTTCGTTCTTGAGAAGACTAGATTTTTACGTTTAGGAAGTGGATTACCATTCTTAAAGGACTCTAAAGTTTTACGCCCAATAACTATGGCTTGGTTTACAGTATTTTGCTTAAAGAACTCTAGATCTTCTGGTAAAAATGTAAGTAAATCCCCATCTTTTCCAATACCAAACTCATCATCTGCCGCTACAATTAGTTTCATAAACCCTCCTAGACGGCAATCTCTATGCCAAATATTTGTTTTCCTCTTTTGTAATCTACCAGTTCAAAATCCTCTACTTTAAAATCATAGAAGTCTTTGACATCCGGATTAATCTTAAGTGTTGGTGCTTCAAATGGCTCTCTTGAAATGAGTTCTTCAACATGTTTGACATGTCTATCATATATATGGGCATCCGCTATCACATGGACAAGTTCTCCCACTTCAAATCCAGAGACTTGAGCAAACATATGCATAAGCACTGCGTATTGAACCACATTCCAGTTATTAGCCGCTAACACATCATTAGAACGTTGATTCAGTATACCATTTAACTTATTACCTGTGACATTAAAAGTCATGCTGTAAGCACATGGGTAGAGATTCATTTCACTTAGGTCTTCATGTACATAAATGTTCGTCATTATACGACGGCTATATGGGTTATGTTTTAAGTCATATAAAACCCGGTCTACTTGATCAAACATCCCTTCATTATATTGATGTTTCACGCCAAGTTGATAGCCATAAGCTTTACCAATTGAACCATCTTCATCTGCCCAGCTATCCCAAATCTTACTGTTAAGATCATTCACATTATAAGACTTTTTTTGCCAGATCCACAAGATCTCACCAATGGCCTTTTCAAGGTTCGTCCTTCTTAAAGTAAGGATTGGAAACTCTTTAGATAAATCATAACGGTTAACAACCCCAAATTGCTTAATCGTATGAGCAGGTGCACCGTCCTCCCATTTCGGACGAACCACTTGCCCCTCTGATGATATGCCATTGTCCAGTATGTCTCGACACATATCTATAAAAATTCTATCTGCTTGACTCATTGTTGCTCCTCTCTATTCCCCAATTATTTTCACTAAAACTCTCTTCTTACGTTTACCATCAAACTCACCATAGAAAATCTGTTCCCAAGGTCCAAAGTCTAAACGTCCTTTAGTCACAGCAACTACTACTTCTCTACCCATAATTGTTCTCTTAAGGTGGGCATCTGCATTGTCTTCATAACCATTATGGTCATACTGACTGTAAGGCTTCTCAGGCGCTAATTTCTCAAGCCATTTCTCAAAATCTCTATGTAAGCCCGATTCATCATCATTGATAAAAATACTGCTGGTAATGTGCATGGCGTTACACAGTAGCAAACCTTCTTCTATGCCACTTTCTCTTAGGCAAGCTTGAATGGTTGGTGTAATATTTAACAGTTCTCTTCTTCTACTTGTATCAAACCATAGTTCCTTACGATAACTTTTCATAAACTCTCCTTTACAGATCCAGTGTTAATTGCTCTACAGGTTCATCTATGGTCCAGTCAATTCCCTCATGTCCCATAGTTGTTAATAAGTTGTTTACTTTGCTAAAACAGGCACTTCCAAGGAAGCCCCTACTTGCTGATAATGGTGATGGGTGGACACTTTCCACAATTCTATGTTGGGGGTTTGTGATGAGGCTTTTCTTACTAATGGCAAAATTACCCCATAACACAAATACAATGCCCTCTTCTCTGTCATTTAATAGGCGGATCACTTCATCAGTGAACTGACCCCAACCAAACTTTTTATGAGAGGATGGTTTACCCTCTTCTACTGTTAAAATTGCATTGAGTAGCAGAATACCTTGTTTGGTCCACGCTTCAAGATTGCCATGGTTTGGGATATGAAATCCAACATCTGCTGCCAACTCTTTATAGATATTCCTAAGAGAAGGAGGGATTTTCACACCATGTTGCACGCTAAAACTGAGCCCATGGGCTTGTCCAGGTCCGTGATAAGGGTCTTGACCTAGTATCACTACTTTGACTTGGTCATAATCGGTATGTTCAAAAGCTGAAAAGACATCTTCCCTTGGTGGATAAACCCTTGAACACTCATAGGCTTCATCTAGCCGCTCTTCTAAGTCTTTGTAATAAGTTTTAGTAAACTCTTGCGCAAGTACACACTTCCATTGTGGTCCCATAAGTACTCCTTGATTTGACATCTCTTAATAACAGACAACTTCGCCGCTTTTCTTATGAATAAAAGGCATATAAAGATGTCTCTATATGCCTTCAATCTAACTTTTATGATAAGGATAAGTAATACCGTATTGTTGAAAATGGATTTTATCAGTTAGCAAATCACTTTTACTATAGGCTTCTTTTTGTTCACCTTTATAGCCAATACCAATAATGGCTTCCACAAGATAGTGGTCTGGTATCTGAAGCAATTCACGTATATAAGCTTCTGAACTATCTCCGTCCTTAGTGCTTCGGAGTCGAATCTGAACCCAGCAAGAGCCTAGACCAATGCGTTCAGCTTCAAGCTGCATGCAGGTTATTGCAATAGAAGTATCTTCTATACATACATCACTTTTATTCTGATCTGCTATTACCACTATATGCACAGGTGCCTCTTTTAGAAAATCAGAACCATGAGCTTTTGCCTTAGACAAGTCATATCTAACAGAAACATCATCCACCACCAAAAACTCCCAAGGTTTCTTCCCTCTGGAACTAGGTGCTAAAAGACCCGCAGTCAATATTTTATCAACTTTCTCTCTTTCAACACTTTGTTTAAGATACTTCCGTGTGCTTCGTCTTGCTAGTAATAGCCCAATCATATATATACCTCTTATACTTCTTGTTCTAGTTTTTTAATCCCATCTGCAATACGTGCTAATGATTTTTCTTTGCCTAATATGGATGCTATATCAAACGCGCCACCTGGTGTTGACATCTTACCTGAAAGGATCGTTCTTAGTGGCCATAGAATTTGACCATTCTTCATCCCTTGCTCTTTCACATAATCCATGATTAAAGCATGTAGACTATCAACAGACCAATCATCATGCCCTTCAAGCACTGGTAACAAGGCCTTTAGGTTCTCTAAAGAATTTTCTGGGTTAGTCTTCATCCTCTTATGGTTATATAGTGCTAAGTCATATTCTGGTACAGCTTCAAAGAAGTCGATCATATCAGCAATCTGATTGATTTTTTCGAGTCTAGGCTGTGTAAGTAAAGCAATACGACTTAAGTCCAGTGATGTATCTTTAACAACACTTTGAACCTCAGGTAAAGCTAACTTTAAAAACTCGTCTTCTGACATTTTCTTAATGTATTCGCTGTTCATCCATAATAACTTCTTAACATCAAAGACTGCTGGTGACTTATTAATGGTCTTATAGTCGAAATTAGCAATCAGCTCATCAATAGTAAAGATCTCTTGATTATCAGAAGGACTCCATCCAAGGAGTGCTATGAAGTTAATCACAGTGTCTTTCAGGAAACCTTCAGCAATAAGATCTTCATAAGAAGCATGTCCACTTCTCTTTGATAATTTCTTATGGTTCTCATCTGTAATCAGTGGCACGTGGACATAGGTTGGTACATCCCATCCAAAAGCTCCATATAAACGGTTATATTTTGGTGATGAAGCCAAGTACTCATTCCCTCTAACCACATGTGTGATTTCCATTAAGTGGTCATCCACAACATTTGCGAAGTTATAAGTAGGGTATCCATCTGACTTTATTAAAACCATGTCGTCTAGTTCACTGTTATCAACCGTAATATCACCATAGATCACATCATTAAAAGTTGTCGAACCGTCAACAGGGTTGTTTTGCCTAATGACAAAAGCTTGACCAGCATCAATTTTTGCTTGAGCCTCTTCTTTTGATAAGTGTGTACAATGTTTGTCGTATTTAAATGTCTTTTTGTTAGCCTCTGCTTCACTACGTAGGCCATCAAGACGTTCTTTATCACAGAAACAGTAATAAGCTTCACCTTTATCAACAAGGTCCTTAGCATGCTTCATATATAAACCTGCTTTAACCCTATCACTTTGGATGTAAGGACCATAACCACCATCTTTATCAGGTCCTTCGTCGTGAAGAAGTCCAGTACCTTCCATTGTTCTATATATAATCTCAGTTGCACCTTCAACCCAGCGTTCTTGGTCAGTGTCTTCTATTCTAAGTAAAAAGTCACCACCTTCGTGTTTTGTAATGAGGTACGCGTATAGGGCAGTTCTTAAGTTTCCTACGTGCATTTTCCCTGTAGGACTTGGTGCATATCTTGTTCTTAATTTCATGATTATCACTCCATTATTTCTATATAGTTGTCAAACTTTCTATCATTATAGCACAGTCATATTGGTCGTACAATCGGAATAGACTTATATTTACCTTCCTGCCCAATAAGGGTATAATAAGGAACATAACAGCACAAGCAATTACAGAAGGAGTTCAAAATGAAGTCATATACCTTAATTATATATATCTTACTTATAAGTCTTTTAGCAGGATGTCAGTTTGTTCAAGAAAAAGCCCCCATCCATGCTATAAATATTAGTTATTTAGATGAAGACATCCTCACTATTACTGGCCAATTTTCACTAAGCACATACACCCAACAATTAACAAGTCTGCCAAGTGGGACGGAGCTAAAGCAAGTTGATATAAGCTTCAAACTAAGGACTTATAGTAATGATGAAAAAGTGGATTATGTGGTCGCCTTTGATTTTATCAACCAAGAAGCTGTAGCAATGGGTCCAAAAGGTATTCATGAAGTGCCTTATGTATGGTTAGACACATTCTTAGAACATGTCTCTATTCAATCTAACTACGACTACATTACACCACCAACCCAATTGATTACAATTAAGGACTATAGTTTTAAACCTTCATATGATGCCAATTGGTATGTATCTCCAAGCCCTAACATCAGATACAACTATTACACGAGCAACACTCATCATAACTTGTATCACAGCGATACCCTGGAACTTCACATCCTAAATAGTTTTAATGACAATCCTCCAGACCAAGCTGTAATAACTATTACCCATGATGATCGCTCATACAGCTACGACTGGACATTAGATACTAGCCTACCTAAACCAATAGGAGAAGGTCTGAACCACTATTCAATTGTTGCTAATTGGGTAAATGACTTTCCAGATTTTAGTGGTGATATTACTTACACTTTTGATGTTGAAGTCATACTACCAGCAAGTTATACCCTTAACGGTCATATCTTTGAACCAGGTGATTGTATGGCCATTCAAATCACCAAACCTAGGGACTTAGATTATAGAATTGAAACTGAAACTTACGGCAAAACAATTGGTTTGTTCTACTACGACACAGAACTTGTTGGCCTCATCCCTCTTGATAGTCGAACCAAACCAGGGGATTATACAGTTAAAGTGTATCGAGACTCTAACAATGCACTGCTAGAAACCATCAAGTATTCCGTTATTGAAAAAGAATTTGAAACCCAACAATTGACTGTCAGCAGTTCTACAGCTTCACTGAAATCAAATGACAATTATGCCAAAGATGCTGCCAAGTTCGGTGATGCTAAGACCTACTCAGTTGGTGAGAAATTATGGGAAGGTACATTTTTACAACCTGTTGAAGGACGTATCAGCACAGAGTATTCTGTTATTAGGTATGTCAACGGCAATACAGAAAGTTCAAGGCACTCAGGTATAGATATTGCCGCACCTACTGGCACACCTGTCCTAGCGGCTAACAATGGCATCGTCACTTTTGCATCTGATTTAATTATTTCTGGTAATGTAGTTGTCCTAGATCATGGCTATGGTCTTTTCACTAGCTATGTCCATATGGATAAGATTCATGTGGAAGATGGTCAAGAAGTAGCTAAAGGAGACATCATTGGTGAAGTTGGTTCTACTGGCTACTCAACTGGTCCTCACCTTCACTGGACTGTTTGGAAGAATGGTGTGTTTTTGAATCCTTGGAAGTTTATTGCGGAAGATCCCTTGGCGGTGTTTGAATAAAGACAAGGGAACACGGATAAGTACATGAATATCTTTATACATTTAAGTGATTTCGTGGCTATGATTTTTTTATTTGCGTTTTCTGATTTTTCTGCGGCCTATATCTTGCGTTTTTGCGTTATTCTTTTATTCCACAAGAAAGGAGCTACTATAACTGTAGCTCCTAATTATTTACACATATTGATTAAAAAAGTTCTTAATTGGTAATTCTGGGTAATAGATCACTTCTCTATGTAGAGTTACACTTTCTCGTATCTCAGCCAAATTTTCTAAACTCTCATAAGCAAATAACCATTGCGCTAGAGATTCTACATCTATTGTAATGTCAGGTTTTTCGTCTGTTCTTGATACGTCAGAGCCCCTAATTGCATAGGTCCCATTGTTATCAAATATTTGTTGATCTGTCACCTTGATAATTGAGTCACCAAGCATTAGTGCCATATCTTCGAGTATCTGTTGAACATTGATCACTCTAACCATCATAAAAGGCTTCAGAGTTCTGGAATTACCTTTTCTATGTGGAATCAAGTGTTTAAGTGGGCTATCCACGGGGGCCATCCATTCAACAAACTTGTCCCCTGCTATATCAACAATATATTTTAGACAATTGACCAAACCTTCATAACTGCTATAGGCACACTCTCTAACAAAGACTTCATCATTATTATAGTAGGCCACATATGCATCTGGTAGAACAACCACACATCCATCTTCAGCTTGAACTTCTTTGACCAAGTTAGCTAGGGCTCTCATACCTCTGTTCTCTGATAAATTAAACTGAGTTTTGTATCGATTATAATCATTTAGTAACTCAATGTTATCATCAGGGCCTAGAATCTTATAAGGTGGTGATTGGACCTTTAATTCTAATCCATCTGCCTTAAATTTATAAGAAAGCATATCTTGTACAAATCCATAACCAAATTGGTCATAGTAAGTGGAATCAATAGGCATAAGCAAGGAAAGGGTTATGCCTGATTTATACTGGTCATTCAACATCCATTTTAACATTTCTCTCATATACCCTTTACGCTTATGAGCCGAGTGAGTAGCCACAGCCACAATATAAGGCATCTCATATAATTTATCCTGCCACTTCATCTGGTATGGATTTTGATGAACCATACTTACTAATTCACCATCAATAGTTTGTCCAATGACATTGTCTACATCTAAATAGTTATCAAAGTAATGATCTACAAATGATTGGCTGTCTTCTGGAAAAGAATTTTCGTATAATTGTCTAATTTCATCTTTATAAGAAGGGTCTAAATACTTAATCATGACGCTCCACCTCTATAATGGTATACTTTTTTGCAAAACCCATTGGGTAATAGGATAGTTTTGATTTTCTAAGTCCCGGGTCCCCCACATCATCTTCTCGATTAACAACCTTAACCTCTGTTAATGTTTCTTGTAAGAATTGCTGGTTCAGCATTGGGTATAGGCCTCTAATTGACGCATCTGCTTTCTCTACGTGTATAATACCCATTTCTCCTTCATTTGCAAAGGATGCTATTGTAAAGCCTTTTAAGTCTCCATCAATAAATATGCCACCCATTTTTACATCTAGTAAATCAATATGAGTAATCACCTTTTTAATGCCCTTTAACTCTTGATCTAACATTTCATCATCGATGTCTTTACTTGCATACCATTCATTAAAATAATCTAGAATGACAGCTTCATCTTCAATGCCTAACTCTCTATAAGTCCAACGACCTTCATAATCTCGAAGGAAGGCATTAATATGATTTCTCTTTTTACGAAGTTTTTTACCTGATAGATTCCTAAGTTTGTCTGCCTCATATAAGTAATCATATTCATCTCTGTTGGTGGTCACTTTATAACACTCTGAACATACTTCTTCTACATAATTGGCAAAAGTCTCATCTGAAACATAAATTTTGAGGGGTTTGCCAATGGTGTCAAAATGATTCTGTAACGCCTTTAAACCTTTTTGAAAATTCTCTTCACTACACACAGGCATCAGGCCATAAACATCTCCTTCATAAGCTTCCATAATAAGCATAAAGTCGTCTGTTGTGCTATAAGCCATCTCATAACGTTCATTCCATATCATAAGGGTTGTAAAATTATATTCACAACTATTTATATAACGTTTCTCGAAATATGAAGTCATGATCTCTTGATCGTCTATTTCAATTTCTTTAAATTCCATTCATTCCCTACTTTTCTATTTGTTTGTTAAGAGACATACACAGTGGGCGCTAATACCTCTACCATCTCCTGTGAATCCCATCTTTTCTTCCGTTGTTGCCTTAATATTCAGCTGACTCGGTTGGCATTCTAACACCTTGCTTACTCCTTCAACCATAGCCTTAAGATGAGGTGCCATCTTTGGTTTCTGTGCAATAATCGTTGCATCAATGTTACCAATTTCATAGCCTTGCTCATGCATAAGTTGATAAACATGTTGTAACAACATCATACTATCAGATCCTTTATAGGCATCATCTGTATCTGGGAAGTGTCTACCAATATCTCCTAGGCCAAGGGCGCCTATAATGCTATCCATAATGGCGTGAACTAAAACATCAGCATCAGAGTGTCCAAGTAAGCCTTTTTCATACTCCATTTTTACACCACCAATGATTAAATCTCTCCCTTCAACCAATTGGTGTACATCATATCCGTGTCCAATTCTCATCTTATACCTCCAATATATGGGTCATCTACTCATCTACCCCTAGGATTATTGCATTATAACATTCTTGTTCTCTATATTCAAATATCTAAATATTCTCTTTACCAATCAAAATACTCCATTGTGTCAAAATACTCGTTATAAGGAACAAACACACCTGTTCTACTAGTTGACATGTTTTTATACATTAGATCCTTGTGACTGGCCACAATGACACCCTCTTCAATATCAAATCTCGTTTGTATATAGAGAAAAAGATTTGGGTCTTCCATTGATGGATAGAATACAGGTAGAAAGCTAATCCCACCAACTTCTTCATTTGTCAATTGAAGTAGATTGCCAGTCAGAGCTACCACATAAGTATTCCAAGGTGTTAGTTCGCCTACATTTTCTACTAGCAGTTCATGATTGGCTATATCAAACCATTGTCTAGATCCTTCAAACCGCTCAAAAGCAATGAGTTGACTATCCGCCGACCAAGATGGGTCATGATCTGACATCCATCCTTCCACTGTCGTTAATCTCTTCTTATTGCTGCCATCTGCATCCATTACGTAGATTTCTTCTCTTGCAGCTTGGCCAGTGTTCTCGGTTGACTTATAAACGATCATAGTACCATCTGGTGACCATTCTGGATCATTGTCCTCTTCTTCACTATCTGTCAATCTGGTTACTTCATTGCTATAAAGATCTATGGTATAAATATCTGCCATAGCCGAAGCTTGGCCATTGCCATCATCAAAGGAAGCATAGACTATTTTACTATCATCTGGTGACCAGTCTGGATGTCCGTCCAGCAATCTATTGTCCGTCAATTGAAGGGTTTCCATTGTTTCTAAATCTAATATAAATATCTCCCAAGACAAAGGATCCGACTCTTGACCACCGTGATAGGCAAGTTTAAGCCCATCGTTAGACAAGGCTAAATTATTTTCATGCGTCTCATTATAAGTTATTCTTCTAATGTTATTATTTAGATCTAATAGATATAACTCACCTTGGGGATGGTCATGTCTTGACATAAAATAAATAGGTACATCCCGATAAGTAGTCTCATCTTCAGGGTACGCTTGATAGGATTCCCATACCTTAAACGCAAGCTTTTCTCTACCTGTTGCATCAAAAAAAGACATTGTTGTGAAAGGTTCTATATCAAAAAACTCAAACATAAAAGCCCAGATATTCAGCACTGGTTTTATGGTATTGGTTCGCTCAAAGAAAACATCTACAAAATCAGCTTGTTCATCTTCACTGCTCTCCCATGGTTGTCCAAAATCAACATGGCTATACCAACCGATTTCTGTAAAAGCGACTGGTAGATCGGTATGCTGGCTGATTTTGTCATAGTAGTCATAAGGTATTGCATCTGGTTCATAGAAAATCAAACCTGGGTATGTGGTGAAGCCAATAAAGTCAGCACTATTATAGAGATCCAATAGGTCAAATTGAGTACTATTAATATCCTTGGTACCACCAAATATTCCGCCATGGTAACCATTCATCCACTCATATTGAAAGCTTACGAAGACTTGGGTTTCAGGGCTTACATCTTTAATACGTGTAACTGCCTGTTCAAACATAATAGCATAGGCTTCTATAGCCTCTGTATGCCCATCAAACTTGTGATTGATTTCTGTACCTAACCCTAAATATAAAGGTTTATAGTCTAAACAGAATTTGCTGACACCTTCAATCATTGCCATTTTTTCTTCTTCTGTAGCAGACAAAATCTCCTCTGGAGTTTCATAAAACTGAGTGTCTATCACAGCCGTTAAACCATGATCTTTAGCAATCTGAATGGTATTAGCTGCTGAGCTGGCATTTTCGCCAATAACTTCTTCAATCACACCCGCCCATCTTAAAACCTCACTATTATCCTTCACCAGTTCAAGAAAGTGTTTAAAGTCTTCTTCTTCAAATGATTTTGGGGAGATACTATAACCTTTACCTATAATTCGATTTGGGTTTTCTTTATCAGGCTCATCTTCTTGACAGCCACTTAAGAACAGTATAAGTCCCATAAGAAGGATTGTTATATAGGTTCTCATAATATTCTTCTTTATGTAACTACCCATTTAATTACTCCTCACCCTGTAGCCTCTCCATCAGTAATAACTGGAAGTCCTGCAGCAACAATATCTTTTGTTCCTATTAGGAAGAAACTAGTAATCACCAAGAGTATGCCAGTCACTATAAGAATCCATTCAATTGCAACGATATCCGCCAATGGTCCAAAGAGAATCATTCCAAGAGGCATAATAGAAGAACCCACCATACTTAGAACACCAAAAACACGGCCCATATAGTTTGGATCAACTCTTTCTTGAAGCAATACAATGGAAGGTGTATTAAACAAGGGTACTTGACTACCTATGAGACCCATAAATAGTAAATAAATCCAGAAGATAGGCACTATGCCAAGGGCTATGGTACAAAGTGATATAACAAAACAAGCCAAGGTCATTGTATGTATTTTATTCCTAAAACCTCCCCATGAAGCAATCAAAAATCCACCGATCATTGAACCTAACGAAAAGAATATCTCGATGGCTGTCAATCGCCAATAATCATCACCAAATGACCTTGCGGCTTGAAGTGGTGTTAACATTGCCACAGGTACAATTAGGAATGTGAAAGCAGCGATGAATACAAAGAATTTCCTTAGGTACGGTTGGCTCAACACATAGTTAATACCATCTCCTAAATCTTTCCTATAAGTCGTATTTTGACCTAATAAAGCTTTCTCGTGGGCTGGAACTCTCAAAAACAGGAGCAAGACTAAAACGGCAGCAGCAGCCGTTACGACATCTATGAAAAAGATGATTTCTATTGTTGTAAAACTAAGTAATGCCCCACTAACCATAGGGCTAATCAGCATCACAATTGACTGAATACTACTGTTAATACCTTGTACCCTTGTAAGTTTTTCCTTAGGTACTATTTGGGGTATAAAAGCCCCAACAGCAGGATTTTGTATACCAGAGCCTATGGATCTAAAGATAGATGCAGCAAAAAGTAATAAAATCGATCCATATCCAAATATAAATAATAGAGCCAATATGAGGGTTGTAAAGGCTATAAAGCCGTCAGAGATCATTATAAGTTTTTTTCGATCAAATCGATCTGCCCATACACCTGCAAATGGTGATAAGAAGAAGGTCGGTAATGCGCCACATGCAACAGAAATAGCCATCATTAATCCAGAATCCGTCTCAAGTGTGATATACCACATAATTGCAAACATAACCAATGAAGACCCAAATATTGATATGGTCTGGCTACTAATAAAAAGAACTGTATCTCTCTTCCAATTTCTATTCATAACTTCCCCTTCAGGCTATTTTTTCTTCTTAAATAAGGTGGCTTTAACAGATGATTCTTCATGGTTCTTTATTCTAACGAAGTTTGGATAATGTTTGTATAGGCTCATGACCACAATCACGAAAGCGGCCACCAAAGAGATAACACTTAAGTCAACCAAGATACTATATATAAAGAACACGGCAAGCATTGCTACTGTACCAATTGCAATATGGTCTGCAATCAGTGAAACAATGACAATTGCTACGCCTCCAACAAGACCTAGCCTGATGTCAATCGCTAACATAAGACCCACTAAAGCAGATGTACCCTTTCCACCTCTGAATTTCATATAGAATGGAAAATTATGCCCCAATATGACAAATAGACCTGTTAAATAAACCAATTCATTATATCGGACACCTTCCATACCACTTGCAAAAAAGAATTTGGTGATTAGAACAGCAAAAATTGCTTTGAGAATATCGATAAGGCCCGTTAAGAAACCTATCTTCATACCAAAACTCATGGTTGCATTTGAAGCACCTGCATTCCCTGAACCTATGTCTCTAATATCCGTTTTATGTATAAACCGCCCAAATAAATAAGCTGGTTGAATGCAACCTAATAAATACCCAATCAAACTCACAAATATCTTGTCCATACTAACCTCCCATAGTTAACATACCTCTTAGTTTATCAGAGAAAGATGCTGGACACAATATAAGTTAATGATGAAAACACTTGACAACTATATCGGCAAACGATATACTTATGTCGTAAGCCGATATAACGTTTGACGATACAACGTCAGGCGACACATAGAAAGGAGCTCTTATGCCAGAAAGTAATGAAAGAGGCGCATTAACAGAAGCTGTCTACTATATACTACTCTCACTACTACAACCACTTCATGGCTATGGCATTATGCAGAACGTCAGCCAACTAAGTAACAATCGAGTTAACCTTGGCTCTGGCACTTTATATGGTGCCATTAACACACTCATCGATAAACATTGGATTCAGTTAGATGAGACTTCCTCTGATGGACGTAAGAAAGCCTATGTAATTACAAGCATTGGGAAGGAAGTCTTAGAGCAAGAACTGTCCAGACTTGAAGAACTAATCAACAACGGCAAACAACTTATAGGAGGTGTTTTAGATGACTAAAAAGATATGGAAGCTATTTGCCAATTACGAAAAAGAAGAAAACTGGTTAAATGAAATGTCGAAAAAAGGTTATCATTTCATCAAGTACACACTATTCCGATATACCTTTGACTATAACCCTGAAGAGACATACACTTATAGAATTGAATTATTAAACAAGGCTACATCAGATGAAAAAAGTCTTGATTACCTTTCTTTTCTCGAAGACACTGGTGTTAAACATGTGGATACCTACTTCAGATGGGTATATCTAAGAAAAAGCGCGAAAGAAGGTAACTTTGACTTATTCACTGACTTTGCCTCAAAAATAAAACACCACAAAGGCATTTTATACTTACAGGCACCTTTTGGATTGCTTAACTTATATTTCGGTTTCTATAACCTTATGATTGGCACACAGCTTTCACGTTTCAATTTATACATAAGTCCTATAAGCTTCGCCATAGGTATATTATTATCAACACTTGCTTTCAAAACTTATAAGCGAATTAAACAATTAGAAAAGGAACAATCAATCCGCGAATCCTAATCCAATATACGGGGATGTATCAACCCCTTATTCATACTATATTGATAACCAAGCTGTTTCTCACCATCTTTGAAAACTAATAGTATTTTGTCTGCTGAGCATGCTTTCACAATACCTTCACCATAGGTTTTATGAATGACAACTGTACCTATATCAAGAGGCAAGTACGATTCAGTCGTAGTTGTCTTTTCTTGATTATAGTCAAATATTTGTTGAACCTTTGGTGACATACTTTTATCATTAGAAGTCACTTCTTTCTTTCTGAAAGATGGATTAAGGATCTTACATAATTCATCTAAGAACGGCGACGACATAGATTGTTGTATCTTATAGAGAATCAAATCTGTCTTGGCTCTCGTCATACCTACATAAAACAATCTACGCTCCTCTTCCATCCCAGCCACATCACCACTACTTACAAGGTCACTATTTGGAAAAATACCACTAATAAGGTCAATCATAAACACTTTGGTCCACTCTAGACCTTTGCTGGAATGTATGGTTGATAAGGTAAGCGCACTTGGATCTGTGTTTTCACTAGCATCTTTTATCACCCTTTCAAGTGACCTTATGGAGGCTTCTAACTCTTCGACACTGATCACAGTTCTACTTAAGTCTTTAAGAATCTCTATCATCATGTTATAAGATTCAAAAGTACTGTTGGTGCCACCTGTTCTATCAACTAGAAACTCCAGATAACCCATTTCTGTTAGAAGCATTTCAATGTTATCAAAGACTGTCCCATTCTGAAACGACTCAAATGCATCTGATAAGTTATGAATGTTCTTAACCTGATAAGCCGGCAAATTATGACTACGAATCATCTGTTCAAAGACCGACAAATCTTGATAGATACCCTCTATCCCCTCAACCATTTGTTTAGAGATGTAGTAACCCCTTAATTTATAGTAAAAGCTTTTAAAGGCTTGGACATTACATGTATCTGAGGCAAAGTTTAACATATGAAGGATGTCCCGAATGACCCAGTGGTCAAAAAAACCGCGCTTAAGCCCCCTCAACTTAAATGGTAATGTGGTTTTTGACAATTGATGAATCATACTTACAGCAGAGTGGTTATTTCTATATAAAATGGCCACATCTTCCACCTGATTATGTTCTGATATCTCTTCTATGATAGCTGGGTATTGATTTAAACGACTAGACACTTCATGAACTAGAATCGGAAGCCCTTTCCCATTGTGAGTGTAAATATTCTTGTCATACCTCTTAACATTCTTCTTAATGAATTGATTGGTGGCTGCAACGATACTTGATGTGGACCTATAATTCTGCTCCATTTTAATGATTGTGACAGTTTCATACACACTTTTTAGGTTCAATAAATAGGAGGGTGTTGCCCCCCTAAAGCCATAAATGGACTGGTCATCATCAGCTACATAAAAAAGATTCCTATGACCTGCCGCTATCACTTCAATAATGGCATGTTGAAGTCTGGATGTGTCCTGTGCTTCATCTACCTGTATATAATCATATCTAGCCTGATAATAGTCACGAACCGATTTCTGCCTTGTAAGAATCTCGTAACAGTTAGTAAGCATATCATCAAAATCAATTAAATGATTGGAGTGTTTCAGGTCTTCATAGCCAAGATAGATATCATAGAAGTTCTGAATCTCTGACTTATAATGACGGATTTGGCTTGTCTCCATCATTAAGTTTTTGACATAACTTAAGTCGTTGGTCAAAACTTCATAATCACCTTCACTTATAAAATCATTATTATACTCTTGATAGAGTTGTCTTAGGACCTTACCCTTTGACCACTTTGATTGTTGGTTGCCTTCAATTAAGGTCACTTGTTCTCCAATTGACTTTTTGTAGTTCATAACGACACCATAGGCAAAACTATGAATGGTCGAAAAGGCGACTTTACCTTTGATGGTTCCTTTAAATAAGTCCTCAAATCGAGCCTTCATATCGTTGGCTGATGCACGACTGAAAGTTAATGACAGAATTCTTGATGAGGGCACTTTCAGTTCATTGATTAAATAAGCCGTACGACTTAAGAGGGTTGTAGTTTTTCCACCTCCAGGTACCGCTAATAATAAACAAGGTCCATCCGTCTGTAAAACGGCCTTTTCTTGTTGTGGGCTAAGCTCTATATTATAAGTTGTTTTAAGTTCAATACAGAAATTTTTTGACATGTTTGCTCCTTCTATAAACCTTAACTATTGTATCATAAAATATGTTTGAAAACATAGTTGTTCTCTGGTCTTGCATATTTAGACATAAAGTCATATAATCAACCGAGACACATATAATCTAGGAGATACTTATGAAGAAATCTGTACAACATTTATTTGGAGATTTACTACTTTTTTTAGTAGCTATAATATGGGGTCTTGGCTTTATCGCTGTAAAAATTGGACTTGAAGATGGGGTTGCTCCTTTTTACTTAATGTTCTTACGGTTTGGGGTTGCAACGCTGGCGCTGATACCAATCGTGCTTTATAGTGTTAAAAAGAAAAAATTAACCTTTAAGAAAAAAACTATGTTTAACGGTGTTTTACTTGGTCTATTTATGTTTGTTGGTTTTGCCTTTCAAACCATCGGACTAAACAATACAACCACTTCAAATAATGCATTTTTAACAGGTGTTAATGTTGTATTAGTTCCCTTCTTGGCTTTTTTTATTATAAAAAAGCCACTTAAGTTAAAATCCGTCTTAGCGGCTGTCCTAACCCTAGTTGGTATCGGCGTTCTGAGTCTTGATAGTAAACTAACCATGAATTTAGGAGATATGTTAACCCTTGTTTGTGCTGTGATGTTTGCCTTCCATATAACCATTACGGCACTGGTAGCCAAAGATGATTCTCCAATTGTCTTGGTATTCATGCAAATGATTGTTTCGACAATTCTTTCAGGTATTGTTACACTCCTTATTAAAGAGCCACACTCACTTAGTGTAACAAGTTCATTGGCCATTCTATACCTAGGCGTGCTCAGTACCATGTTAGCCTTCTTACTTCAGACAATTGGCCAACGTTATGCCCATGCCGCACAAGCAGCAATGATCCTATCCACTGAATCCCTATTCGGTCCATTCTTCGCCATTATCATACTTGGCGACCTATTGACAACAAGATTGATCATAGGGGGGTTAATAATATTTGTTGCCATCTTCTTGTCTGAGGCTGATATTAATGTGGCTAAGTTGATTAATCGGGATAAGACTAGGATTGGATGATATGGACTGGAATGAACTGAACTGGTGAGCTATCTCGAGTGAGACAGCTTTTTGGGTGCAAGTATCTTCCCTACAGCCATCATATCTTTTAGAAAAACAACCTGCTTCCGGGTTGGGATGTTACAAAGGTCTAAATTTTATGGCCTCTCCATCAGAACGCTTTTTCAAAAAGGCATAATGGCTTTCAGTCAGACAAAACATAGACTAAGAACTTGGCAAAAATGATACGAATAGTAAAGTAAATTTAAAAAACAAATAAAATAAGTAAAGACCCGTTTCAGATTCATTCTGGTACGGGTCTAATAAATTAGTTCCAAATACTAAGTGGTAACATCATCTTGGAATAGTTTTCATCTTGGACAACAACTTCTTTGTCTAGCAGTTCTACTATATCTTCATAAGCCTTTTCCTTCAGTCTTTTTGATGCTAAGATCCATATAATTGACTTTCTTCTAACAAGTGGGTCGAGGCTTTGGTGCTGCCATGTTTCTGGCTTATCTACATAATCAGCAAGATAATCAATACCTTTTTTTAGGCATCTTCCGTCTGCTAATTCATAATTCCATAAATCTACACCTTGCTGATAGGCTATTTCTGCTAACAAAACCATGGGTTTTAGATTAAAGTGGGTATAATGATAGGACCTGGTTCTGGCAAGTTCTTCTGGAAATGACCCATCTGCAATCATTTGATCCATAAGTAGTGTTTCACGATAAAAGGCAAAGGCTTCTTCTACTCTTGCTTGATCTCCAACAAATACACCATATGTTGCCACCTGAAGGGTCCACCATGTGGCGTGATTGTTACCATTCATCTTCTCATCTATTCCCTTATCACTTGTACACATCCAGCTTAAGAACTTATTAAACCACTCTTTTAATTCACTAATTTCTTGCTCATATAAACCTCGTTGCTCAATATAGGATACGCCCTGCAGCAATTCCACAAAACAGATTGTATCAATTATGCCTATCCCTCTTCCTTCACAGACACCTGGAATACCTTGTGCATATTCTAGATGAGGCGCCATGTAGGTTGTTTCATCCAAAAACCAAACCTTGATCAACTCAATTGCCTTATCAATATAAGTATAATCATCACTATGATAAGCAGTAGCACAAAGTATCAGCACATTTTTACAAACACGTCGCATAGGGATTTTATGTTTAGAAAAATGATCCTCGTTAAACTCCCCATCTTTTCTTATGTATGGACCTTCTGGATCTTCTGGGTTGGGCCACCAGTAAGGTGCTTCACTGTAATAACAATGAGGGTCCTTAGAGCGACTAGGGATATAGTCTGTTACGCTCCAAGGACCTTCTGACACTGCTTGGTCAGCTAACAGAATAAGTTCCTTCTGAAGGTCCTTATTCTGCGCTAACTTTATCTTTATTCTTTTATTATCTTCTACATTCACTAACAGTTGATTCATATATTCTCCATTTCAAAATTACCACATTCACACATGATAATCATGCCACAGACCCCTATACTTTTCAATAGTCACAAATTAGCTTTTATCCACATTTTTTACTCAAAATTAAGCAATGCTTCTTTAACACCTTCATAAGCTGGTTTTGGTTCATAGTTTCTATCAAATAACAATGGTGTTGAATAACCTACGAAGAAACCTGACACCCATGAAAGACTGTCGTTTACACCCCATACAACAAAAGTGTCAATATCGTTTCTTAGGGCAATCTCCATTATTTTTTTGTAATTTTCACCTTGAGAAGCTAATTTCTCTTCTGTAATTGGTGAATCCATTCTTAGGTCTATTTCAGTCAATTGAACATCAAGGCCTAATGCTCTGAAACGTTGGATGTTGGCTTCAAAACTCTCAAAGTCTATTTGATCATTAATGAAGTGACACTGGAAACCAACACCATCTAACGGCACACCATCATCTAATAATTGTTTACATAGATTATATAAACCGTCTGACTTAGGATTTAGGGTCTCAACACTGTAGTCATTTATGACAAGAATGGCGTCTGGATCTGCTTTCCTTGCGGTTTCAAGTGCAAGACTAATATAGTCTTCTCCAGTGTATTTATACCACATGGATTCTCTAAAAGACCCATCTTCCTCAATGATTTCATTTAATACATCCCATGTGTAAATATCACCTTTAAAATGCCCAACGACATTTTCTACATAACCTTCTATAATGTCAAGAAGCTCTTGTTTTGTCCATTGACCACTTTTCTTGGTTAACCATAGAGGTAATTGTTGATGCCACACCAAGGTATGCCCTCTAAAGTTCAACTGATATTTACGAGCCAATTCTCTAGCAACATCAACACCACTGAATAAATACTTATCTTGATTAGGGTTCATTGATGCCCACTTCATCATATTCTCCATTGTTATGGTGTTAAACTCATTGGTTACAGCATCCATATAAAGCTCTCTTTTATAGTATTTCAAATCAAATGCTGTACCAATTTTCATACCCATATCTTCTGCAATAACGCGTAAACCATCTGGATCTGGAATATAAGTCTCATAAACGATTGGCTCAGGTTCTTCAACAACTTCTTCCACAACCTCTTCTACTTCTTCTTTTACATCTGGCTCAATGGTCTCCTCAACTATCTCCGTATTCTCAACCTCTACTACTTCAGCAATAGGTTCTTGAGTCTTTACTGCACACCCTGATACAATCAATATAAACACCAACAACATCACAATTTTTTTCATTACACACCCTACCTTAAATTTTGTCTTTGCGTCAATTATGGGAGCGGTACCAAAGCTTTACAAAAATATAAAGCTTTTTAAAGCCGTCTTAAATTGTCTACTATAAATATAACAGAAAGTGCCCTATATTTCAAGGACACTCTTCTATTACTCAAAGATAAATTCAAGTATATCATGTATAACATCATCACTCACTTTACCTAGAACACTATATTCTTCTGGGTTGGGTTCTCCTTCTCCAAAGATCATTAAGTGGTTAAGTCCAGGGTAAATCTTATAAACAGCTTTCCCGCCTAATCTTTCCCTATACTGCTCTAGTTGATTAACAGGTACCTGATAATCTCTTTCACCTTGTAAAAATAACATAGGGATCTCGATCTTTGCGGCCATCTCTACAGGATCATAATCTCTTAAGTCCAGCCAATAAGACGAAGGAACACCCATTAATGTTGAAGCATCTGTATCCTTTGTCAAATCATCTGACTGAACGCTATCACGAATTTGGGCAACTGCATCGATTTGCGCTTGCTCCTCCGAACTCACACTGCCATCTAAGTTAGCTAAGTAATTAACTTGCATAACAATCAAATCTTCGAGTGGGTCTGCTGATGCTGCCATATATATAAGGCCAGCAATATTTAGTTCCTCATCATAAATTCTTGGTAACAAGTAGCCACCCAAGGAATGGCCTAAGACATAAATTTGATCCTTAATAATCAAGTCATCAGAGGTCAGTAATTCAACTGCATAACGCGCATCAAGTACAGTCTCTTCTTCGACCGTCATATGTTCACCCAGCATCTTAGCACCGTGGGTTAATGTCCTTTTATCATAAACAAGAACAGCAACCCCCTCTTTATTAAGAGCTTCTAAGATATCCTTAAAAACAGCATTAGGTCCAATACTTTCATATCTATCATTTGGTCCTGAACCATGCACTAGGACAAGTCCCGGGAAGGGTCCATCACCTTCAGGATAATGAATTTCACCTTGTATTGGATAAGCTTCCTCACCAAATGTAATCTCAAGGACACCTTCAACTTCTAGGTTTTCTTCCTCTACCAGCTGTGATTCTTCATAGGTCCCGATGTTCAAACCTGCAATTTTTTCATCCTTGTCAAACACGACACGCCATGCAAACTTTTCTTTTTCATGTATAACACCAACAGCAACAATTATAAAGCCATCTTGTTCAAAGGTGTTATGACCTGATATCTCGAGAAAGTCACCATGAGCACCCAGAATCTGGCCAGCTAATTGCTCCAACATTTCAAGATTCAAAGCTGCATCCATCTGTTCAGTGACATTAAACTCCTCCAACATGAAATCATATTCACCTGTAACAAGTGCATTAACATATGAAAGCGCTGTTTCTTCTAAAGTTACTTCCTCTACGTCAGTTAGGTGATTGTCATTTTCTTCTTTATCTTTATTTGAGCAAGCCCCTAACATAACTATAATAAGCCATGCTATCAGTAGGATATATCGTTTACTTTTCATTATTCGCCTCCTAAAATCAACTAAATTGTTATGCCTGTTATATTTGTAGTATAACAGGCATTTATTCTCTTGTCAACTTTAATCAGATTTAAGAAAATAACTCTTCTCCACCAACTTGGTACTTTGACCACATATCCATTAGCTTTCCTTGCACCTTTATAAGTTGCTGAAATTCTCCTCTTTGAATCATCTTACCGTCTTCCATCACAATCACCTCATCAAATAGGTCAAGAAGGTGTAATCGATGAATGGTTGAGATTAAAGCCTTTCCTTCATATACGGTCATTAGCTTATCAAAGATATCTTTTTCATTCATGGCATCCACTTGGCTTGTTACCTCATCCAATAAAAGAATGGACTTATTTTCTGCGAAAAACAAGTTTCTTGCCAACACTATACGTTGCTTCTCACCCCCTGATAAATTAACACCTTTCTCCATAAGTTTTGTCTCATAGCCTTTAGGTAGTCGTTTAATCACTTCTTCAAGTTTGGCAAGTTTTATATATTCATTCATCTGTGATTTGCTTATCTTTTTACCCAAGGATATGTTATAAGCAAGGGTTTGGTTAAATATTTCAGGTTCTTGAAAAGCAAATAGGATCTCCTTGTGTAATGCCTTTGGTTTACTTACGGGACATCCATTAATTTTATAGTCTGCACGATCCGCCTCATAGATGCCTGCTAGAACTGATAAAAAAGTACTCTTACCGCAGCCACTCTCACCAACAATGGCAATCTTACTCCTACTTGTCAGTGCCAAACTATTATCTACGAGTTTACCATGGCCATCTTCATACTTAAAATTTATGTGGCTAATTTCTAAATCCTGCCACTTCACAGACTCAATCTTATTATCTGTAAAACTGTTACCTAAATCAAATGCCTCCGTAACAATACCAACTGATTTAAGTGATGCTTTCCAATCTAAGGTTTCGTAAATGCTACCCATAAAGTTTTGAATCGTATCACTCATTTGTCGATAGTAATTAACAATCATAACTAGTGTCCCTACAAGTAATGCTCCACCAATTCTCTTAATATCCCACAAATAGTAGGCAATGACTACCAATTCAGTCACAATCAAGGTTAATCCCATAATAAAACATCTAGGTTGATTAACAGCATTTTCATTCATACATTCTGTGTAATAGACATCATACTGTTTATCAAGTTCTAACTTGGTCTCCTTGGTTACTTTTAGAGTTATAATACTTTTAATGTTACCTAATAGATCAATTAATTTGGCAGTAAATTCATGTTTACTTGCTGCTTGTCGAACCATAATCACTTCAATTTTTCTATTCAATAGCTCAACAATTATCGCGTTAACTAGGGTCATCACCAAGCAAATAAGGGCTATCTGCCATGAGATTGAAACTAGTATAAGAATCGGGCCAACTGAAAACACGAACAATTCAAGATACATAATCATCTCAAATGAGAAGTCTCTTATTGCATCCCCAGCCACTTGAATTCTGCTAACAAGATCCCCTGAATGATGTTTGGCATGCCAAGCCATAGGTAATTGATTAATACGCTCATACATGACGCCAACAAAACGTTTCTTATTACTTAGCGCTGTTGATATCAATAAGTATTGTCCACTTCTATGAAAGAGCTCAAATTGAAAAAATCCAAGTAAATATAAACCTAGCCACCATATGGCAGGTTCAAGATCTTGGATTCCATAAATAGTCAATGCATCAATAGCTCTACCAAATGCGTAGGGTTTAATGAGCTGACCACATAATGATATAAAATGTAAGGTGAAAAATAGGATTACTTTCCACTTGTCTTTTCCAACATACTTCCATGTTTCCCTAAATAAATAGATCATAATTATCCTCCGTATCGTCTAGTTGTAAGTATCTTAAGAACAACTAACTACGGTGGACCTCTTATCTGAATTAAGCCAGACTTATGATCATATCTATAAGGTCAAGGTCAAAGTCTATTAAGTCTCTTTTTCATGATATACCTCCTTAAAGGTTATATATTAATTGTAGTCCACTTTTCTTACATGTCAAGTAACTGGTTCATCAAACCCCTATATGACTGAAAAATTCTATTACTAGTTTTACACCAAATCCAATCAGGATCATACCACATATAATGTTAATACTCCTCAGTACTTTTATACTAAAAAGTGATTTAAAAGATGACACCAACATGGATATCGTTAGAAACCACATAGCCGAAGCAGATGCCACACCACCAATAAATATTATAGATTCTGCCTGTGTAAGGGTTGCCTTAAAACTACCAAGTAGCAAGGTCCCATCAATCAAAGCTTGGGGATTTAACCATGTTAAGGCAAAACACATTGTTATAATCTTCAGTATAGACTGATTCGAGTCTATTTTACCAGTCTCCGGTTTAGCCTTAATTAAAGTATAGCCAATATAGATGACTGCCAAACTACCAATGCCCAGAACAATAACATTTAGTAGCATTGATCGCTCAAGTATAATCCCTATACCAAAGAAACAAGCAAGAGCTAAAGTGACATCAAAGAAAATGACAATCAAAGCCACCTGTAACGCTCGTATGCGGCGCTTCTCAACAGCTGTATTAATAACATACATGTTCTGCATGCCAATAGGTGCCACATAGGCCAGTCCTAATAAAAATCCTTGTAACAATAGGCTCATCTTTTATCTCCGATTTAATGTATTGATTGTATTATAACAGTCCTATGATATTTAATAAATAAGTAACCTATAACGCGGAGTGCGCGGATTACACGGAAAAAGGATGTAGAAGTAAACCAATAATAATTGGAAGTACTTACTACACCCTTCAATTGTATTGAATATAAACCTGGATTCTCACTAAGAATGACACTACACTCTCAAGTTGAACCATTATACTATTCTATCGCTTGTGTTTCTCTTCTCTCAAGTTTTGTAAACTTGAGCATCATTTCCATAGGACAGAAACCTGTTGTTCCTGATAAGAATAACATAAGCCCTACAAACGCTGTAAAGTATAGGAAGCCTTGAGCTACAAATAAACCAAGCAATACACTTGCAAGTACAAAAGTACCAGCAATAATTCTGATGATTGATCCTTTACCATTTACTAAGTACATAAATCCTCCTTATAACACTTATTTCTGTTTAAAAAAATACAAGACGTCGGGTCCTCCATTCGGAGGATGACCCTCAAGACACTGGATCCCCGACAAGCGAGGATGACTATATGGTCCTGGTCCCTCTACTAACGTGGATGACGAAAACCTGGATTCTCAGCGAGAATGACAAGCCTAAAAGCCAATTCTTGCAAATCACAGACACAGTCGTCACCTCCGCCCGAACCCACGGAACAGAGACTTTGATTATGAGATGATATTCTAGGCAGAAGTGGCAAATCTACACGAGGTGTATTAAAGATACATCGAGTGTATGATTTGCTGCTTCTAACAACGAAGATCGCTCATAAGCACAGTCGTAACCTCAGCCCGAACCCTCGAAACAGAGACTTTGGATATGAGATGAGCTTCTAGGAATGAATGGTGCACCAAGTTCGAGTCGTATGATAAATACGTCGAGGACTTGGTGTACCGTTCATGACAACGAAGATCGCTCATAGGCACAGTCGTCAGCCTACCCTTTGCGAGCCTGTAGGAATTTATCAATTCCGATGGCCGCATTATGCCCATCCGCGACGGCGTTGATGATGTCAGGCCCTTTGATGATGTCCCCACCGGCAAACAACCAAGGTTGTCCTTCAACTTGACCATCTTCATTAACTATAACTTTACCACGTACCATTTCGATCTTCTCTTCAAGCTCATCTGTAAAGTACACATGATCTGACATTTGACCGATTGATACATAAATTTGAGTTCCTGCAATAACTTCAGTCGCATCTTCATCAAAGCTTGGGTTAAAACGACCCTCTTCATCAAAGACAGATAAACATTTCTTAATCTTAAGACCTGCTATTTTACCATCTTCAATGACAACTTCAACTGGTCCGTTACCAAAATGATACTTAAGACCTTCTTCTTCACCTTCTTCAATTTCTTCAAGATCGGCTGGAAGGATGTCTCTTGATTCTAGCGCTACCATATGTGTATTAGACTTGCCAAACACCTCATATTGAAGTCTAGATACTGTTCTACCGACGTCAAATGCAACGTTACCACCACCAATAACGATGATGTCTTCTTTTACATCTGGACAATCTGCTTCGCCACGTTGATAATCTTTGGTTTGCTTTAAGAGTTTCATAGCAAAACGAATATCTTCGTGGTCCATACCTGGAATATTTAGTGGACGAGAATCAGGCATACCTGCTGATAAGAAGACAACATCATGACTTGATTTTAGTTCATCCATTGAGATGTCTTCACCAATTCTAGTATTCACATGAATGTTCACACCAATCTTCTTAAGGACATCTGTATCTTTGTTTAGTCTGTCTTCAGGTAACCTATAATTAGGACCACCATATCTTGCCACACCACCAATTTGGGATGTTTTCTCATATAGGTCTACATCATAGCCTAAAGTTCTTAAGTAATAACTTGCTGAGATTCCAGCAGGTCCAGCACCAACAATGGCCACTTTACCTTCACCTTGTTTAGACACTGGGCTAACAATAACCTTCTCATAAACTTCGTCTGGTGAGTTATCAACAATGTATCTTTTTAACCATCTTATTGCAATCGCGTCCCCACGCTGACCAATTGAACATACACCTTCACATTTGTGGGTACAGATTGAACCACAAACACCTGGTAATGGGTTGGTCTTATATAACTGCTCTAGTCCATCTTCCATATCATCGCGCCATACAGCGTCGATATACTCAGGAATATTCATATGTGCAGGACAGGTCTTTGTACAGATCTCACACCCAACACATCTAGAAGCTTCAATTTTTGCTTGTTCCTTAGAGAAACCACGAATGATTTCAATAAATGAGTCTTTACGTACGTCCGGTGTTTCATGGACCATCTCAGCACGTTCTAAATCTAATAATTCTGATGATTCTGTCTTGGTGTAACCAAAGCCTGTACCTTCATTATTGATACTTTCTTCCGTTGGCATTCTATAAAAATCATCAGGGTTCTCTGAATTGTGTAAGTACTCTCTGGTCATATTAATAGAACCAGTTGTACAGATATCCACACAGAGGGCACAGAAACAACAACGTCCATAATCAATGGTTGGTCGCTCTGGCTTTGATCCTGGTTCATCTTTAAGACCTGGAATCGGAATCATTCGAATGGCTTCAGTTGGGCAAATTTCTGAACATGTGCCACAACCAATACACTTCTCTTGATCATTTACATGGTAGCCTCTTGCGTTCTCTGGTGCTACTCTTGGTTTATCAAATATATCTTCCATCGGAATGGTTACCGGCTTTTTGAAAGCATATTTCCAAGCTTTTAGTGGTGCAAAAAAGTTCTTCTTAACGTCCATAATATGCTCCCTCCTATCGGTCAATCTCTGGCGAACAGATACCCATGGTGTCAAACCATAGTGGTACATCATCTATTCTATGTCCAGGTAAGTATTTTTCTACGCCTAGTAAGCCTTGAGGGAATGATGCCCCTCTAACTGCGATCCTATAAGGATGTACATCTTTACCATCTGATACCATATAATAACCATATTCACCACGACTTGATTCTACTGTTGAGTAAACTTGGCCTGCTGGTACTTGCCACTTAAGGGCAGAACCACGTGATACTTTGACATTAACAGGTCCCTCTGGCATCTTCTGGAAACATTGACGAATAATCTTCATTATCTCAAAAACTTCCAGGTATTTGATCCACATTCTGGTAAATGCATCTGAGTAAGTTGCTGTTGGTACGTCAAATTCAACTTGGTCATATCTTGCATAAGGTGTTACTTTTCTAACATCTAACTCTTGACCAGTACAAGATCTAAGTCCGATACCTGTTACACCCATTTCCCAAGCCGCTTCAGCTGGAAGCATCAATTGGTCTTTGATTCTAGCTTGAATGGTAGGGTTTTCATACAACAAAGCTTTGTATTCTGGCATACGTTTCTCAAGGTCTGCTAAGAAGTCTAGAATTTCTTCTTCAATACCTTCAGGTAAATCTTTACGAACACCACCTGCAACGATGTACATGTGATAGATCCTGTGACCTGTGATTTTCTCAAATATCTCTAAGATTTTGTCACGGTCTGCTTGTGCCCAGTACATAACTGTGTAAAGTCCAGTTGGACCACCACAACCACCTATGGCCATCAAGTGTATGGATAGTCTAGCAAGTTCAAGAATAATCATTCTAATCCAATGAGCACGCTCAGGCACTTCAACCCCAGCCATAGCCTCAACACCTTGTGCAAAAGCCATTTCGTTAATATCAGGCTCTACAACACAGATTCTTGGGATCAGTCCAATATTGTTCATCCAAGTACGGTTTTCCATAGACTTTTCAAAGCCACGGTGTAACATACCTGGTACTAATCTTGATTTCTTAACAATGTCACCTTCAACATAGAGATGAACAGATGTGTTACCATGCATACCAGGATGCTGTGGGCCTAGGAATAATTTTACTTGTTCCATACCTATTCACCTACCTTTCTGTCTGAGGCTTGTTCTTTACTGTAATCATTTTTATACTCACGTTTTGCATACTTCTTATCTGAATAAGCTCTAGAGTCAAAATCTTTCCTTAGTGGTGGAATATCATCCCAGTTCTCAAGGAATAATTGTTTAAGTGCATCATCATTACCTTCAAATACCACACCGAAGAATTCATGAACATCACGTTCGTAGTATTTTGCTCCAGGGTAGATATTGGTCACTGTCAAAAACTTAGGGTCTTCTCTTACAATACGTGTTCTGACTTGAATTCTTACAGGTATATCCCAGTTCATTAAAATATAAACAAGTTGGAACTCACCGTCTGCTATCCAGTCAACACAAGTCAACATAGATAATTGACGCCAGCCCTCTCCACGTAAAAAGGTAAGCATACCATGGACATCACCATTCTCTACATCAAGAGAAACTTGGTTTTCCATTACGATATCTACATTTAAGATTTCATAACGTTCCTTAGCTTTAGCTAGTATTGTCTGAAGTGCTTCATTGCCTTTAATGCCGTGTTTGCTATTCGTGGAATTCGTCATGGATGAACACCTCCCCTACAGCTTCTTTTTGATTGGTCTTATACCACTCAAAATTCTCGTGATAATCTTTCCATCCTGTCGCATTACCATCTTCAATCATTGTAATTAAGTCCTGGAAGCCATTCATAACCGCTTCTGGGTTAGGCATACAACCTGAAATAAATAAATCAACTGGTAGATATTGGTCTAATTGGTTAATAACGGCATGGGCATCATGATAGATACCACCGTTAATTGGACATGAGCCAAACGCGACTAAGTACTTTGGATCTGACATCTGCTCATAAGAGTAGATAACACGTCTAAGTGTTTTAAGGCTTAAGTAACCAGTGACTAGTATAACGTCTGCTTGTCTAGGTGTTGCCATTGGCCCCATCCCTAGTCTTTCCATATCATATCTTGATGTCATTGCCTGAGGTAACTCAATGGCACAACATCCAGTACAATACATAAGCATCCATATAGAATTCGCACGGAAGTAATTACCAACAGCCGTCCATTTTTTACTTAACTCTTCCTGTGTCATAGGGACGAAGTTTGTTTCCATTATGGTCTTCATCTCATGTTTAGTCTCTTGTTTCTTTGATGTCTTCTTGGCCATTTATTTCACCCCCACTTTAAAAATTATGGTTAATGCTGCTTGTAGAAGTGCTAACATAATTGGCACTTTATAATAGAATTTCAAAACTTGATCAATCTTAAATCTTCCAAGTACATTAGAGATAAATGCTGCTAATGTATAAACGATAAAGTACTTAATAGCAAAATCAAGTAGGTTTGTTCCACCACCAAGGAATAGGTTGACAATCAAGCTGACTTCAACAAATTGTGATACCTCATGTAAGATGAACAACATACCAAGTTGCTTGCCACCATACTCAACCATTGGTCCAGACGCGATTTCTTGAGGCGCAATATAGGTATCAAAAGGTTTCTTACCAAGCATACCCATAAGTGAGATGAAGGCAACGATGAAACCAATTGGCATATTTACAGCATTCCAACCGTTCTGTTGTTGTAGTGTTACAAGACCTGAAATAGAACTTGTATCACTGATGTTAATCATAGCCAAGATAACGATCATAAATGGTACTTCATAACCAACCATCTGACTTAAGGCTCTCATAACACCGATGTTTGCAAGAGGGTTACCTGAACCACATGATGACATGGCCATACCAAGCATACCAACTGCAAATAAGTAAACGAAGATAAAGAAGTTATCATAGCCTGGGAATGGTACGAACTGGGCTACTGGCATAAACATACCCGTTCCGATGATACCACCAAGGGCCATCATCACACCAAAGTCAAATACCCATCCATGTGTTGGACCTCTTTTGCTTAAAAGTTTAAATGTATCTCTAAAGTTCTGCCACCAGACTGGTCCGTAACGCTTCTGAAATCTAGCAACTGTTTTACGGGACACACCACTCATCGTTGTTTGCCAAGCCCATCCACAAAATACAACTGCTAGGGCAAGTAAGTAATTGCTTAACATCATAATGTATCACCCCACAATAATAAGATTAACGTAATGGTCAGTAGCAGTACGCCTCTGCCAGGTAGTGTCGAAAATACCCAATATTTAACGAACTGTCCAAGATCAACAATTCTTTGTACAAGTGCCTTGTATAAGTTAGTAATCGATGGTGCCTCTTCATACATTCTAACTATTGGTGCATAGAACCTATAAGAATAATGGTAAAGTTCTTCAGTGTGTATGAACTCACCTGCTGTATAAGTATCCATAAGACCAACTTTCTTGCTCTTTGGTCCAGATAGGAAGATAATCATTGCTATCACAAAACCTATACCGAAAATCACGAAGATCAGAGAAGCATCCAGGTTACCATTGGTACCTTTAATGATTAAGCCATCTACAATGGAGTCACCTTCTTCAAGTAAACCAAGGGATACATTGATTTTTTGAATATATTTAAGTAATAAATTAGGAAGCACACCGAACACCAATGAAATTACAGATAAGATTAACATTGGAATGACCATAAATAATGGTGCTTCTTTAATGTCTTTGTGTTGTGGTTTAAGTTGTCCAAGGAAAACAGCTGCAAGTGGTCTAAACACATATAGGAATGACCCAACACTTCCAAAGAAGGCTGCTCCTGCTATAATGAATAAACCTTTGTCTGCTAAAGATTGGAACAGTAACCATTTTGATATAAAACCTGCCATAGGTGGAATACCTGCCATAGATATAATGGAAATCAAGTAAACCATATAAGTGATTGGCATGACGTGAATGATACCGCCAAGGTCAGACATTTTAGTCGTACCGGTTCTATAGGATACAGCTGCTATAGATAAGAAGGCTGCTGCAGAAGCAATGGCATGGGCAAAAATATGCATCAAAGCCGCGCTCATTGAGATGTTATCTGCTAACAAGATTCCTATGAATATATAACCAGCATTGGCAACCGATGAGTAAGCCAAAAGTTTCTTAGCGTCATTCTGTGCTATGGCATGTAAGGTTCCTATAATTACACTAATAGCTGAAATGATTAAGAGTATGTATATCAGGATTGGTACACCAAATATTTTATACTGTCCACTAAAAGCTTCATTTGCAGGTAAAATCGCTGTTGCCATTATTGCTGCAAAAGCACCTAACTTAACCAAACCACCTGAAAGAATTGGTGAGAATGTATCTGGTGCATTACCGTGAGCCATTGGTAACCAAATATGGAATGGGAATACACCTAACTTAACCATACCCGCAAGTAGGATCAGGATAAATGATACAAGGGCCATTTCAGGGTTCTCTGCTACTTTTACTAGTACTGTACTAATAACAAAACTATCATACTTAGCATAAAGCATGAAAATCGCATACAACATTGTAAAGGATCCGAACGTACTCATTGCATAGTAGACAACGGATGCTTTTCTTGATTTACCAAATGGAACGATGAACATTGAAGCCCATACAACAATCTCCCAGAAGATAAATAGAACGATAAAGTGATCGGCGAAGAATACACCAATGGTTCCTGCTAATGATAATAGATAGAACATGTTGTAGGCTGATGCATGAATAATCTTCTTCATCCAATATGGGTTAAAGAATGCTACCATACTGTAGACCACCAACATTGTTACTGTAAAGAACCAACCAAGTGGTGTTACAGTCATCTGAATCATACCTAAAGCATCTTGATCACCAATACCGTCACCAAGAATAAGGAAAATGGCTAATGCGCCTAAAGTACCTACGATTGTGACAATTGAGCCCAGTGTTTTATTTATTTCAGTTGCCAAATAAGCAAGGGCACTCAAAACAATAAGACCAATAATTACGGTTAAAACTGTCATTAGTTATTCCCCCCTTCTTCAGTAATTGAATAATTACTCATGTTACCTGAAAAATTCTCAGCTGCTGCATTGGCTGGATCTACTAGTTGTGAAGGTACAAAACCTAAAACAACAATACATAAGCTAAGTAATAACATAGTAATACAAACAAGTTGTTTTATTGCATATGGACGATCATCAGCAAGTTCTGCCTTTGATAATTGTCCTTCATTACCTGGGTTCCATAAGGTCACCAGCATTTTTAAGATATAAGCACCTTCTATTAAGGAAGCAACTAATATCACGATTGGTACCCACCAAAGTCCACTTGTAAATAGTGCTAATAGGACGTTCATTTTTACAGGGAAGCCCAGGAACATAGGTAAGCCAATTAAGGACAAACCTGATACGGTGAATGCGATACCATTTAATGGGTTCTTTATAAAAATACCTTTTAAATTTTCAATTGCATCTGTTCCTGAATCAGCAATATGGCCAGCAATCATGAACATAATAAATTTAACAAGAACATTGGCAAAGACTACTAACATAGCTGGACCAACTAGCCCATTGATAAATAATATAACTGCTATACCTGATTGAGCCACGCTTGAGTAAAGCAAAATCTCACGCATATTCTTAGATGAGAAAGCTGCTGCTTCACCAAATAAGATGGTAATGATTGCCACAATACTGAAGATCAGTTTAAGGTCATCAGAAAGTACCAAGACATCAGACATAATACGTCCAAATACCATCAACATCACACCAGCATAAACACTAGCAAGCATTGGACCAACAAATGGGTTGCTATCTTTCAAAACACCTTTAACCCAGTTGTTCATTGGAACAAGTTTCACTTCAACACCTAAACCAATAAAGATTAGAATGACAGGAATTGCGCTAACAACACCACCGCTCATAGCTGAGTTGATGGATGCCATGTTAAGCGAACCGTACTGTGCGTATAATATAACGATACCAAGTAAGTATAGAGATGAACCTACTGTTGCCATAACTAAATAGTTAAAGACAGGTACCCACTTCTTCTGAGTTGCCACAATAAGGAATGCTGCAATTGAGGCGATTTCTAAGAAGACGAATAAGTTGAACAAGTCACCGGTTAGCATCATGCCATTTAGTGCAGCAAGTGCTACAAGTAAGATTGATTGAATTTCTTTAGCGTGATTAAACATAAGTAACACGAGAAGTGCAAACAATACATTGAGGAAGATCACCCCATACAAGCTATAGTCATCTACTACAAGACTAATTCCAAAAGGTGGCTTAAAACCGCCAATGGCATAAGTACCTTTTGCTGTAAAAAGACTTAAGGCTACATTTATGATGACTGCTGCAGCTAATAGGATGCTTCCTAGTTTCTTTGATAAGATTGACAAGAAGGCTAAGCCTAGTGGTATTGCAATTAGTAAAATCGGTTCCATTACTCTGCCCCCTCCATTTCATTTAAATTATATGTGCCGTACTGAGCGTGCATCTTACGTGCAAATGCTAAACCAAGAGCTGTGGTACCAACTCCAATAACAATGGCCGTAAGAACAAGTGCCTGTGGCAATGGATCAACAAAGCCTAATTGGCTAGAGTTGTTCACATTGGTAAGGATTGGCGCTAATCTACCATCTCCGTATCCTACGCTGATAATGAAAATATTAATACCTATTTCAATAATGTTAATGGCTACAATCATTTTAATGATGTGGCGGTTAGTTAATAGTCCATAAAAACCAACAAGTACAAGGATAAAAGCAATTATACTCATCATTTCGCCACCTCCTCATTCATAAATTGATCGAAGACCCCAATAAGTTCAGATCCAACTTTGAGACCGATCACAACATATATAATTGGCAAGATACCTGCACTAAATAGATGACCAACAAGGCCTGTATCTAAGAAGTTGTTTAAGAAGTAACCTGCCGTTATGAGTCCTGCGACACCAATTAGAATAAAAACTGTACCCATTGTACTCTCAATTATTTTGAAAGTTTTAACCTTAGCCCTGTAACTTGGATCACCAAAATACAGAAGTAAGAAGGCACCAGCAATTAAACTACCACCTGGGAACCCACCACCCGGTGTCAAATGACCATGACTCATCATTACCGCTCCAATTAATACTAGGAAGCCAAAAATCATTCTTGAGCCAACACGTAACATAAAATTTGGTTGACTGTTAAATGTCATTTTTTCTGTCACAGAGCCAAGAAGGAAAGTCACTCCAAGCGCTGCAATGAATAACACAGAAACTTCACCAAGTGTATCAAAGGATCTGTAGTTTACAACAATTGAAGAGACCATATTGGCTGAACCATCTTCAAGATCTCTGGATTCACCAAATATAACTTCTTCACTATTGCCATCAACTGACTTCTCAACATACTTTATTGAATCTCTTTCTTCAATGGCTGTCCCATCAAAGTTTAAGTCATTATCATACAAGCCACCAACAACAAGGAAACAAATAGCTGATAATAATAATAAGGTTAATAATTTACTCATTGCTCGTCACCTACTTTCTTACTTCTTGAAGCCATAAGTGTAAAGACAAACAAGGCTGTTACAAGACCTGACCCGATCACTGCTTCTGTCACAGCTACATCTGGCGCTTTCATCATAACAAAGGCAACAACAGCCAACATACTTAAAAAGGATAAGTAGATGACACTATTTAATATTTTCTTACTTTCTATGGCCATGAAGCCACAGAATATCATAATAAGTCCAAGAAGGATTTCCATTACAGTCATCATTTAGCTTCACCCCTTTCATCAAAGTAATCCATTGTACCACTTGTACCTTCAACCAATTTTTCTTTTCTTATATAAGCTGCTTTGGCCAATACTGACGAGCCAATTGGGTTTGTTAAAGTGATAAAGACGATAATAATCATGACTTTTAGAAGCCATGAAGGTTCATAAATCCCTACACCAAGTACAACAGAGAACGTTCCAAGTGTCGTTGCCTTAGTACCAGCCTGAATTCTGTTAAATACATCTGGCATACGTATAAGGCCTAGACCTGCTAATAGGTAAAAGAGGCCACCAACAACCATAAGAATAAGTCCAATATATTCATTTATCATTGTTTTCCCTCCATATATCTTGAAATAATAACTGTTTCAAGGAATGCTAACACACCATATACAATAGCGATATCTAGGTAAAGACCATTCTTAAAAACTAAAGCTAGAACTGCAATCAACCCAACAATCATCATATTAATGGTATCGATACTAACAACTCTATCCATAGTAGAAGGCCCCTTAACCAAACGGTATACGCTAAGAAGAACACCAAGCCCAATAAGAGCGACAATCCAAGTTAAACTCATTCGAATATACCTCCTAGTGTTTTTTCGAAACTTTTGGAAATCATATCTCGATGATCTGATTGACTACCACCTTTAACATCAACCCAGTGGATTAAAACCTCATCCTCTACACAATCAATTGAAAGCGTCCCTGGTGTTAAGGTAATTGAATTTGTTAAGGAAAGTTTTGAGATATCTTTTTGGAGACCAGTTTTGACAACAACAAACCCTGGATTAATTGGAAGTTTTGGTGATAAAACAATTTTGGCCATTTGTAGATTGGCTTGAATCAACTTCCAAATAAAAAGCGGTATGTACAAAACAATAAACTTAATTGCGACAACAATTGTGCCAAGTCCAAACTCATAATCAACAATTGAGCTTAGAACCACTGCTAGTATCACAGATACAATACCACCAACAATAAGTTCCTCCACGTTGATACCTGCTAAGGCTAACCATAAGATGTAAAAAACGACAAAAGCAGATATTCTTTTCTTCATATTTCCTTCTCCCTTCTAAATAAATGGTGTGGATAATAAGTAAAGATTGTTAAAAATTAGACGTTCTCTAACGTTCAATAAATCGTCTTTATATCCATATATCATAATATTACAATTTATATGCCCATTAGTCAATAGTTTTTTATGCATTTCGCTTAATTATTTTTATATATCCCAGAATAATTGGTGATATTCACTATTAATTGAGAACCATTTCTATTTATTGCAATTTATAGATACAAGAACTGTATTCAGTGAACTTTCATATGATAACAAAAAGAGGACATAGGGATACCCTAGTCCTCTCATTAAATCTACAAAAAATAACTGTCACAAGTCTCCAGCAAATCCCTAGCCATAGAAATTGCTTAACTAACCAATGAATATTTCTCCTTTAACAAACATAACCCTGTCTTCTGAAAAAGGCCACCTAAACCATTTCCCATCAAGAAGATTCAACTTCTCTTCTATATGGTATAAACCATAATGTCCTAACCCCATACCATACTGTTCAACATACCGTTCATAGGCCTGATCCATATTCTCTATTAAATATTGTTGATCATATGTACCGCTAGGTTGATCTTCAAGCAGATCAGAGAAAACGACCAATTTCTGATCTGCCTTCAACTTATTTACAATTCCTTCATTAAACTTCTGTATGACCATTGGCATATACTCAAGTAGCTTATGCAAACACTTAAAATAGGTTGCCTCTGAGATAGAGTTATCATTCAGCTTAATTTTTAAGTAATTATCTATGTAGCCAAAAAATAACTGTGTGTAAATTGGAAGTACAACAATAATATCCGAACCTACTATTTGATTTTCTAATTCTCCACAGTCAATTTCCCTTATGCACTTCTCCAAATATCGATCAAATGCTATTTCATGATTAAGCTCTAACTCATATAACCCTTCTTGATTGATGCCCAAGCCAAGATAATCCACTACTCTAATAAGGCACCCTTTAACCAATTGTCGTTCCTGTCCCCTTGTCATACTATCCAAGTCAATGTCCGTTAGTACCACTTCATGAAAACGATTCACTAGTTTCCCTAAATCAATATCATTGCTATTACCTGCTCCTATAATAACAACTTTATTGGTCTTTTGTATGTCCATTGTATGTTCTATAATATAGGATGTAATCGTCTCTCTATAGGCTTGCCAAAGCTTATACTGAACTTCTAATTCTTGACTCCTATTCAATTGCTGGAAGAACTCTTTTTGTTTCATGAAAATTACTCCTTTTTTATCCTTCTCTTTTACTGTATTATAGAAGAAACAGACAAATCATACAATGAAAAAATGAGGGATGAAATGACAAAACTTTTTACACTTACAAACTTTATATTTATAACACTTGTTATGCTTTTAGGCAAATTTATATTTTTCTCAGACGGCTTATCATGGTTGACCAACGGACTAAAACCAGTGCTCTATGTACTGATTATTATCTACTTGATTAATCCTGTTGTCGACTTCTTCTACAAAAAGACAAAACTCAAAAGAACGGCTAGTGTTGTGGTCTCTTTCCTACTGTGTTTCATCTTTATAGCAGGCTTTATTTCCATGATTATGCCTAGTATTATTGATTCAACACAAGTAGTCATTGATAATGTACCACAGAATAACGAGCAATTCCTTGAGCTAGTGAATAAAATACCCATTATATCTTCCTTTGTTGATACAACTTCTTTGTCTGCCTTCTTAGATGCTATTGGAGCATGGCTTGTATCCTTTAGTGAAGATCTTATGAATTACTCTGGCGAAATCATCAATTCAGTCAAAAACTTCCTCGCTGCTATTTCTATTGGTGTTCTAAGTTTACTTATGGCTTTCTATGCCCTTAAGGACAACGATCATATTGATAAAAGCATTGAAGAAGCCATTCATGTATTTATACCTGATCGTATCACAAACGGTTTCCTTAAAGTTATTCATCTCCTTGATGAAGCCTTCAAGAAGTTCTTAATCGGTAAACTATATACCTGTTTCTTCTTAGGTGTCATCGTTACAGTTATGATCTTAATCTTCAATTTAATCGGACCATGGGGCATTCATGTTCCTTATGCACCACTCATAGGTTTTATTATTGGTATTACAAATATCATTCCATACGTAGGTCCACTTATTGGTACAATCCCTTGTTTATTCCTTGCTGTCTTATCTGGCTTTGGTGAAGTTGTCGTATTACTGATCATTGTTTTGGTATCTCAGCAAATTGATAATATCTTCATTAGTCCTAAAATTCTCGGCGATCAAGTTGGTCTTGGCCCCTTCTGGGTTGTACTGTCCGTTACCATTGGCGGTGCTCTCTTTGGTGCTATTGGCATGGTACTTTTTGTTCCTCTAACAGCTGTACTATTGAAGCTTGCTATGGAGAAAATTGAGACTTTCAGAAATGAAGAAACGGTCTAGACCTCTTAAGTAAGAGACATGAACATTTTGTGTAGCTCACAGATGTTACATGTCTCTTTTTAGTTCATAGTCCATCTCTCGATCTTACTTAATAAACGTTCTACGTCAAAAGGCTTAAACACACAATCGTTCATACCCGATTCAATAACCTTCTCTTCTATACCCACCATGGCATCTGCAGTCATTGCAATGATTGGTATCCTTTCCATCTTCAAGTTCTGCCTTATGAAATTAGTTGCATCATAACCATTCATCTTTGGCATGTGTATATCCATTAAAATCAAATTGTAGTCATCTTGCTTCACTAATTCTATAGCCTCTTCACCATGATCAGCTACCACCACAGAATAACCATTTCCCGTCAATAGTTCTTTGGCAATCAACTGATTTAGTGGATTATCTTCAACTAAAAGTATTTTATTGTTTTGATGTTCTTTACTTATATAACGAACGGCTTCAATTGTACCTTTTCCAAATAGATAGGTACCAAATTCTTCCAGAGCCATCGGACAATATACAAGCCCTTTGATGCCATCGTTGGCCAGGATATCCTCAGTAGTTACACTTCTCACCCGGCTAAAGTAATAGATATTATCACAATCTAAACTTATTTTTAGACCGTCTAATTGCTCATAGGCGTCACTAACATTCTGATTGTATTCAATAAATACTAAATCATATTTTTCGGTCTTCATCTCTTCAACATCCGCATAAACATCCACTGAAGTCACCATCTTAGAAAGCTGTTTGTATAAAATTGTTTGATCTAATAAAGTTGATACTGTGCAGACCTTCAAATCCTTATAAGACAATACATTTAAACTACTTTTACTTTCAAGAGGTAGTTCAATTGTAAAGACACTTCCCACACCCAGTTCACTTTCAAGGTGAATATCTCCACCCATTAAGTTTAATAGTTTTGTGGATATGTTAAGGCCTAAACCAGTACCCTCATACTGCTTATTAATGGATTCATCTCCCTGTACAAAAGGTTCAAAAAGACGACTAATATTCTCTTTTGCTATACCGATACCCGTATCTTTCACCTTAAGGGTTAAAAACTCTCTGTCTTCATCATAGAAAGCATCAACTTGGACATAACCATGATCAGTGAATTTGACAGCATTAGTCAGTATATTAAGAATAACCTGATACAAACGTTCTCCATCACCTATAAACCATTCTGGAACTTTAACATCAAGATCATATCTAAAACTCAATCCTTTTTCATAAGCCCTCAACATTAATGCATCATAAACTTGGTTCAGTAATTCATAGAAATTAAAAGGTCCTCTATGAACGACTAATTGATTGGCTTCAATTTTTGAAACATCTAAAATGTTTTCTATGATACCCAAGAGATGTTTACTTGACTGACTTGATTTTTCAATATAACTTCTTTGTTTCTCTGTCATGTCCATCTTGCTGAGTAAATGATTAAAACCAATGATTGCATTAATTGGTGTCCTAATCTCATGGCTCATGTTAGCTAGAAACTCGCTTTTTGCCTGACTTGATTTATGAATTCTTTCTACAGCTTCTTGCAACTTAAGTTCTATACGCTCCCGCTCTTCGATTTCCTCTTCAAGTCCAGTATTAAGCACTTCAAGTTCATAAGTTCGCTCTTTAACACGATCTTCAAGATCCTTGTTCTCCTGTATGATTTTACTTGACCGATAATTCACAATATATAGACTGATAAGAATAACAAAACCTAAGAAAAATAGGACAATAAACATAATGGTTTGTTGGAAGAAAACTTTTTTTAATTTAAGTTGTTCATCAAGGACAATTGCCTCAACATCATCAAGGTGAATCCCCGTGGCAATAATCCAGTTGTAAGGTTCATATAGCTTGGCATAACTCTGCTTTCGTGAAATTTCATCAGAGTCACCTCTTTTGAAATAGTATTGAAAAAAGATTTCTCCATCTCTATTAATACCATCCAACTCGGTTTGATAAGGCGTGTTACCTTTGATATCTTCTATGGATGTAGATAAAAACTCCCCTTCTGTGTCAACCAAATTTCTATGTACAAGTCGAATGGCATAGTCATCGCCACCTGCATAATTTATGACTTCGTTAATCCATATATATCCTCCACCTTCGTACTGAATTTCTCTAATAGTATTCTTTAGATGATCCTTCAATCTTGACATATATAGACTCGTTGGTACATAACACACTACTGTAAAGTTAGTGTCGCCAATGTCTGCCTTAATATAGGTAGGATTCTGTCTCTTAGCATCCAATAAAATTTCATCGGACTCACTTTGATATACAATCTGATTCTCTTGATCTAAAATTATAACCTCTGTTAATGTCTCTTCAGAATCAGTTTCCATAAGATAATCAATCAAACTTAGCTCCAAAGAATCACTATCATCAGTAAAGTAGGCTAAATCCCTAAATAGATGGTCCATATAAGACTTACTGCTATCTTTCATCTCCTCTAAATAAAGTGCTTCATGTATAATAATCTCTTGTATGGTCCGTTCGACCTGGTTCTTCAAAAAGACTTTCTTAGTTTTTAGGATATCTAGTTCAAGGTTATGAGAATCTCTCTCTAACCCTGCGCTCAAAACAAATAACATGACAACACTAGACAAGATTAGTGTTAAAGCTACAGCCGCTAAAATCACCAAACTTAGCCCTTTATTTATAATAGTTTTTTTGTCAGACACCACTTTTATCACCACCCAAGTCTATTATACACTTCTTACCAGAAATTGTCAGTCATCCAATTTCTAAATCAGTTATTGACTGACAATCCTGGATTCAAGTATACTATTGACCGAACCAAGTAAGCAGATGGTCCATTATATAGGCCTTTCCCTCTGCCTTATAGACGACCTTATCATAAGATCTTTCACCACGATCCACATGAACCGAACAGAAGCCAAAGCTTTCTGACTTAGGGTTGGTAACGGTTGCCTTTTTGCCTTCAACATCCCCAAGGGATAAGATGCCTTCATCAATCAACTTCTTATTTATGTTGTAAGCAGTTAAGGCCTTCATCCTATTGATGTCAATAACTTGGTTGATTGCTGCAGCCATTTTTTTTGCTCCACAATCTTCTTTGGGGACAATAATCTTACTCACCCCCTCAGAAGTCAAACTAAAATCAATCCTGTTCTGCTTCTCCTTTCTTTCTTGCTTTTCAATGACCATTGTACTCAAGTCACTCATCACCGCAAAACACCGTATCATCTTTGGATTCTGTAAAAAAGAGACGTTATCAAGGATTTCTCCTGTAAATGGATCAACCCCTTGAACCAGATGGTTAATAGTTTCCCTTACTTCATTCATTGTTACACTTGTTTGTTCCATTATTTATACCTCCCAGTATTTGATATATTTACTGTAGCATAATTTAATAGTGATTTTGTCCGCTAATAGCAGAAAAAGAGCAGATATTTTCATATCTGCTCTCAACAATCTTCTACTATGCGTAAAATTCCACTCGGTTTTTTCCTTTAATCTTTGCCTGATATAAGGCTTGGTCTGATTTATCATACAAGTTTTCTAGGCTTGGGTATTGATGTTGGTGGTGATCGTAGACACCTATACTTGTTGATAAGAAAACAGATCCTTCCTCTGTCATTATCTCAATTCCACCGACTTTCCGTCGAATATCCTCAGCTATCTGTTGTACGTCCTTTTCTGATTTATTCACCATTAGAACACCAAATTCTTCACCACCAAGTCTCGCCACTAAGGTGGTTTTATTGTTATCATATTCAGCTAATTTTCGTCCTAAGGCTCTCAGGGCTTCATCCCCTTTTAAATGCCCATAACGATCATTTATTGTTTTAAAATAATCCAGGTCTAACATAAACATGGTAACACTCTTAAATCTCTTTTGTTGCTTTATTAAAGCCTGATACTTGCCATCTAGACCATGTCTATTTAAAAGTCCTGTGAGCTGATCTTTGTAGGACATATTTTTCAAAGCCTGTGCCTGTTGATCATTCACCATTGCTACAGCAATATAGGGTGCGATAACTCTCATAGTCTCTAGGTCTTCACTGGAGTATGCCATCTCGTCATAACTCTGAAGTGTAATAACACCTATAACCTCATCATCAACTATGAGCGGAAGATTGATTAACGATTTTATGGTTTTCCCGTCATCACTAGTTACAGAGTTTCGAGTCTTAGGTACATAATTCTCATACTCAAGTGGTAAGTTGCCAATCAACAATTCCTTCTTATTTGTAATACACCAACTAGATAAACTTTGAGGGTCATCTATAGGTAGATTGTGTTTGTGATAGGATTCTGCATGAACCTCATAGAAAGAATAATGGAGTTTTGATTCTTTAATAATACCTACACCGATATTTGAAAGGTTCATCAGAGGTGATAGTTCTTTTACAAAGGTGACAATAACTTCCTCAGAGTTTCTCAATGAAGTAAGCCTTCGTCCAATATTTCCGAGTCTCTCTAGACGTTCTATGGTCTTTCTGAATCGACTTTCAATGATCTGATTGACAACTTCATCACCTTTTTTTTGGTCCAGTTCTTTATACAAGTCATGATAGGCCTTATACATTTCATAGGCACACTTGTAATCCCCTAATCCTTCTGAGATTCTTGCTTTCATATCATAATACTTCAGAAGGAAGTGTTTGTTGGGATGGGTCATAATTGTATCTTCAATTTTGATACCCTTCTGATTAGCGTAATCATAATCTTCCAAAGTTATGTAAAGATCCACCAACTCAAGTTGTATCTTTAGTCCTTTGCTATAACGAACCTTTTTGCTATAGGAATGAAGAACTTTTTCCAATATATGGATTGCTTTTGTGTAAAGCTGCTGAATTCTGTATATTTGAGACAAGCCTATGGCTGCTTCTTCCATAATAATTTCATCATGTTCTATGGTCGCCATTGCCATAGCAATCTTATAATGCTCAAGGGCCTTCTCATAATTATATAAGCCAAGATAGGCTTCACCTAAGTTTGAATGACAATACATGGCCCTCTTATTTTCTCTACGGGATTCAAAATAGGCTAAAGCCTTTAGAATTTCATCTTTTGCCAGATTAAAGTTCTTATACATGATATGAATGATCCCAAGGTTAGCTGTTAACTTAATTAACATACGTTCCTTCTTAAGATGCCTTGCCAAATCCATACCTTTTTGACAAACTTTTGCTGCCTCTTGACCATCATTAAGTAAGTCTAAATAGTAAATGACATAGGTGTTATACAGCTCTAAATAGTAAGATTCGTCCAAATCGAACTTCTGAATAAAGGCTTCCGATAATCTCAGCGCACTAAGAGCCATCTCAGAAATACCTTCTGCTATATGACATAATGCTAGTATTTGATAACCTTCAATAACACCCTTGTGGTAATTCACTTCAAGAGAAAAACTGATGGCATCTTTAACCATACTTTCAAAGGCATCATAAGTGTCGCTATGATTCCTCCAGTTGGTTCTTCCAAATGCAATCAGTTCATCTACAAGGGATATATTCAATTCATTTACAAACATTGTATTGGTCATAATCTTGTCACCACCGTGTAATATAAGATAATTATAACACGATGGTCCTAGTTTGTAAATAATTTACTAGGACTATATGCCTAGTTCTTTTCAAAAATGCTATCATCATAATAAAGTTCATTTGCTAAACTAGCTACCTCTACACCAAAATAAGTTTCATAATCTAGTCCAAAATCTAACATAGCATATTTGATAAAGTATCTTACACTATCCAAATCAATTGTAATAAGGACTGCCATAACTTCCTTAAGAATCTTCTCAAAAGGTTTGTTACCAAGCTTCACTTCCTCAATAGCTTCTAACACAGTATCAATTGTGTCCGCTGCCGCAAGGATGCTACCTTCAATATCGTCGGCTTTTGGATTTAACATATACCCCTTAAAGCGTTCTCTCCATGAGTTAGGTAGGTCCATTTGCAAATCTTCTTCAAAGGCTAAGTTTTCTATATCAGCAACTGCTTCTTCCATTGCCTGTGTCTTTTTCTTGGTTGTGGATATTATGTCACCTGTTGCCTTCTCTATAACATCATGATTGATACAACGTTCTAATAGTAAACCCATATCAACTGGGTGATCAAACTTTCTTTCCTCCCATATGGCTAGTCCCTGGGCGATTTTCGCGACAGACCACATGTGTTCCGCTACTGATCTTCGCTTAAACATAAAACGGTTCTGATATCTTTTGAGTTCCATTAAGTCCCTGGCTTCATATATGTGTTTTCCAAATGGCATAATAGTACCCTCCTGTTAGGCTTCTATTATATCACATAAATAGTCAAAAAAGATTAGCCGCAGAAAACACAAAAAACGCAAAAAGGGAATATAAAAAAATCATAAGTTATCTTACTCTCACTAGCTTCACACATGTACATCTAAGGTTACTCCCACATACATTTTTTTGCGTTTTCAGCTTTTTCTGCGGCAATTTTTACACATTAAAAAGGTGCCACCAACCGGTGACACCTTCATCTCTATGCCTTGCGATCACTACAGCCTTGAACGCCGCAGCCTGCACATTTATTCGTTTTTAAGTCTTTCTTGGACCTAAGTGCCGCCCATGTGATAATGGCCGCAAATATGGCACCTACAATGATTGTTGGTAACATATAACCACTCCTATTCTTCTATACCGAGTAACTTCCTTTTTTGGTTGCCTCGTATGATTAATACACTTGCTAAAATGATATAAGCTATTATAACTATAACGGCTGGTACAAAACCTGCAGCAACTTCACCACTAAAAATCAATGTCCCTATCTGAGAAATCAGTATGGCAAGGACATAACCTACACTCAACTGAAAACCAAGACCTCTAAACAACCACTTTTTAGTCCCAAGCTCTGAATTCATAGCACCAATAGCTGCAAAACATGGTGGTGTAAATAAATTAAACGCTAAGAATGCATAAGCTGTAACTGGTGTGAACAGTTCTGTTAATACACCGCCTGGTGCATGTAGCGCTTCTTCTGATGCAACTGCTAAAATGACTGCAAATGTTGCTACAACATTCTCTTTGGCAATAAAACCAGTAATTGTTGCTGCTGCCATCTGCCATCCAATAATACCCATAGGGATTAGTAGTGGTGCAATGACGCCACCAACACCTGCTAAAATACTTGTACTTTGATCTGCAGCTGGTTTTAAGTTCCATCCGTATGCCTGCATAAACCATACAACAGTGTTCATTACTAAGATAATTGTTGTTGCCTTGTAAATAAAATGTTTTGCCTTGTCAAACATTTGATAAATTGCATTCTTAAGACTAGGCCACTTGTACTCTGGTAGTTCCATAATAAACATAGACTCATTTTCAAAGATAAAAAGTTTCTTGAGTAATAAGCCACCAATAATAATCATCGTTATAGCTATGACATACATACTTGGACCCACCCAAGATGTATCTGGGAAGAATACAACCGAGAATAAAGCAATGATGGGTAGCTTAGCACCACAAGGTACAAACGGTGTTAGGATTGTTGTAATCCTTCTTTGATTATCATCTTCAATCGTTCTTGTTGCCATAACACCAGGAATCGCACATCCTGACCCAACGATCATAGGTATAATGGATTTACCTGATAATCCAATACGCTTAAAGTATCTATCCATTATGACTGCTACTCTTGACATATAACCACTGTCTTCTAGAAGGGCTAGACAGAAGAATAAAACCATGATTAATGGTAAGAAACCTATAACTGCACCGATACCACCTATAGCGCCATCAACGATTAGTGCTTGTAGTAATGGATTAACACCTATTGACTCAAAGAAACCATTTAGACCATTAGGAATAATATCACCAAATACCACTTCATTTAGCCATTCTGATAAGTAGCCACCTAAACCTTCTATCGAGAAAGCATAAACTGCCCACATGACAAAGAAGAAGATTGGCAATCCCAACCATTTATGGGCAACAATTGAATCTATTCTATCCGATAGTTTAACTTCATGAGCATTATGTGTTCTTATAAGCACTTTTGCAAGAATTTCATTAACAAAATTCTGTCTTGCTATGTCATTGTCATGATCCATATTACCATGTCTAGGGTGTTCTTGTTTAGTGTGATCTACTTCTATTGTGGCTTGAATCAGGTCATCAATACCTATTTCATCTTTGGCAGTGATTGGTACAATTCTACAATTAAGTATTTTTTCAAAAGTCTTAATGTCTAAATCATCATCACGCTTTAACATAACATCACTTTTATTAAGTGCAACAACGACTGGAATACCTAATTCTAAAAGTTGGGTTGTAAAAAATAAACTACGACTGATATTGGCCCCATCTACAATGTTGATAATAACATCTGGGTTCTCATCCAATATAAAATCTCTTGTTACTGCTTCTTCACCTGTGTAAGGTGATATAGAATAAGCGCCTGGTAGGTCAACCAACATAAGGGTTGTTTCACCCTTTTGATACTTATTCTTAAGTTTTGCTTCTGTCTTATCAACAGTTACCCCTGACCAGTTACCAACATAACCTGTTTCACCAGTTAGGGCATTAAATAGGGTTGTTTTACCAGAGTTTGGGTTCCCCGCTAATGCAATTTTCATTTTGTATCTCCTCTTGTATGATATTGATAATCAATATCGATATATAGTCATGAAAATATGCTGTCAAATAACAGCATATTGAATTACTTTATTAAATTAGGCAGCTACTCTAATAGCTTTAGCCATTCGTTCATCAAGGGCATAACGACTGTCCTTAATGTTTACAACATAATTACCAGCCAACTTTGAAATTACAGTAATTTCTTCTCCTTCGTAACAGCCTAAGGAGAACAGGAACTTAACGATTTTCACTTTTCCTTTAACTTCTTTCACAATAAGTCTCTGACCTATCTGTGCTTTGTTTAATGACATAAAATCACTCCTCATTCTCAATAACGATTTCTAATTGAGAAACGCTCTCATACTGGCTACTGATAAAGATTATCATATTTTCCGAGTTATTGCAAGTAGTAAGTCTATTTTTTAACAAAAGTTTTTTCTTTGTTCATATTCTGCTCATCCTTTACGTATAAAGGGCTAAGAAATATTTGCGATAATATTTATTTATTGATAATCATTATTATCTACCCAAAATAGTTGCTATATCGTTATTTATTTAACTATCTATATAGCACATATAACCTTCCCCTTACATGAGAGATTGTCTACATCTTTAAATATATCAAAAGAAACCACCAAGTGGTGGTTTCCTTCGAATATATACTAAGGGAAGATTCAGCTTATTTAGATTTAGATTTTGAATAGACATCAAAGGCAACGGCTGCTAAGAGCACAAGACCTTTAATAATCTGTTGAACAAACACACTAACACCAGCTATGGACATACCATTGTTTAGGATACCCATAATCAAACCACCAATGATAGCACCTATAACTGTACCTACACCACCTGTTGCTGAAGCACCACCAATGAAACATGATGCAATCGCGTCAAGTTCAAAACCTTGGCCTGCAATTGGTGAAGCTGAGTTAAGTCGGCCTGCAAAAACAATCCCTGCAACACCTGCCATCAGTCCCATGTTGGCGTAAACCCAGAATAGAACTTTTTTAGTCTTTACACCAGACAGTGCTGCGGCTTTAGCATTTCCACCAAGGGCATAGATATGACGGCCAGCGACTGTCTTTTGAGTGATAAATGTATAAATAACAATTAATACTACTAGAATAATAACGATATAAGGTAAACCTTTTGCCATTGCTAACCAGAACATGAAAATGTTGATTAGCGCTATGAATCCAGCCATTTGAAGGGAGAATATTTTCATAGTTGGCACTTGGAACTTGTACTCTATTTTATTCTTTCTATCTTGTAGCTTAAAGAACACAAATACAACGGAAGCTAGTATACCAATCAGAATAGTGGCTAAATGTAACTCACTATCAGGCCCGCCGATGAAATCTGGCATTGATCCAGAAGCAATTGTCACATAAGCATCCGGCAATAATATGGTCTCACCGTTAAGTATTAAGTTGTTGATACCTCTAAACACCAACATACCTGCTAGGGTTACGATGAAGGCTGGAATCTTAAAGTAAGCAATCCAATAACCTTGCCACATACCTGCTAATACACCCATACCTAGTGCCAACACTATTGAAATGGCTACTGGAAGGTTTAGCATAACTGAAAATACGGCACTAAAAGCACTTACAAGAGCAACGATTGATCCAACTGATAAGTCAATGTTACCACCAGTTAAGATACATAGAACCATTCCAATGGCTAAAATAAAGATGTAACTCTGTTGCATAATAAGTCTTGATACGTTAATCGGTTTTAATAATATACCACCTGTAACTATTTGAAATAATACAATAAGAACAACTAAGGCAATTAACATCGCGTATTGTCTCATATTGTGTTTAATCATACTTTTAATATTTTCCATAACTTATCCTCTCTATACGGCTTGATCTTCACGTTTATTGGTATGTGTGATTATCTGTTTCATAATGCTTTCTTGTGAAGCTTCTTCAATTGGTAGTTCCCCAATCATTTCACCTTCATTCATAATGTAAATTCTGTCACAAATACCTAAGAGTTCTGGCATTTCTGATGAAATCATCACAACACATTTACCATCTGAAGCCAATTGGTTGATAATTGTGTAAATCTCGTACTTGGCACCAACATCTATACCTCTTGTTGGCTCATCCAAAAATAGAACATCTGGATTACTGAACAACCATTTTGCTACACATACTTTTTGTTGATTTCCACCTGACAAGTTACCTGTTTTCTGCAAAATACTAGGGGCTTTAATCCGTAACTTTTGTTTGTAGTCTTCTGCCACATGTATTTCTTTGTTCATGTTTACAATGCTTCTGTCACTAATTGCATGAAGGTTAGAAATTGTTATGTTTCGTTTGATGTCATCTATTAAGATGAGACCAGCTGTTTTTCTATCTTCGGTTAGATAAGCTAGACCATTGTCAATAGCATCACTAACATTGCTTACATTCAGTGGCTTGCCATCTTTAATGACCGTTCCCGTTATGTGTTTACCATAGGCTTTGCCAAACAAACTCATTGCAAGCTCTGTTCTCCCAGCACCCATAAGACCTGCAATACCTACAATTTCACCTTTTCTTGCGTTAAAATTAATATCATGTAATCGAACTTTTTCTTCATCTAGTGGGTCATATACCTTCCAGTCTTTCACTTCATAGCAAATCTCACCGATGTTCTTTTCTCTTGAAGGATAGCGGTCTTCCATCTCACGACCAACCATACCTTTTATAATTCTATCTTCTGTAATTTCGTCAACACCTTTTACCAAAGTTTCGATGGTCATACCATCACGAATTACTGTAATCTCGTCTGAAATCTTAGTCACTTCATTTAACTTGTGAGATATAATGATACATGTGATCCCCTGAGTTCTATTTAGTTCAAGGAGTAGCTCAAGTAGATTGTCACTGTCTTCATCATTAAGAGCTGCTGTAGGCTCATCCAATATAAGTAACTTTACATCTTTTGACAAGGCTTTAGCGATTTCAACCAATTGTTGATGACCAACACCAATGTCTTTTATGAGTGCGTTATGACTAATATTAAGCCCAACACGTTTCATCAATTCCTTGGCTTTATCATTAGTAGAATGCCAGTTAATGATGCCCTTACTTTCACGCTCATTCCCCAGGAAAATATTCTCTGCAATACTCATATAAGGACTTAATGCCAATTCCTGATGTATTATTACTATGCCTAGTTCTTCACTATCTTTTATGTTCTTGTGTTCACATACTTTGCCTTCGTAAACGATGTCACCTGTATAACTACCTATTGGATAAATGCCACTAAGTACATTCATTAAAGTAGATTTACCTGCCCCATTTTCACCTACAAGTGCATGAATCTGTCCTTTTTTTACTTGTAGATTTACTTGATCTAATGCTTTGACACCAGGAAATTCCTTGGTGATACTCTGCATTTCAAGAATATTTTCTGACATATCCTATGCTCCTTTTACTTATAGCCGCCTGACTCATTCAAGCCGTTAATCGTTACATTCTATCTGATGTAGAAGATGGTTCAATAGAATCTTTTACTTAATGTTATCATACTTTAAGCAAAAGAGAGAATTGAACCTATTTTTTTCAAAATATATGCTGTGGCAGTTGAACCACCACAGCATATTATGTGTTTACTAATAATTACTTAAGTTGGTCTGCTGTATAGTATCCTGAATCAACCAATAATTTTTCATAGTTGCTTACGTCAGCAAATACTGGCTCAGCAAGGAATGAAGGAACAACTTTTACACCGTTGTCATATGACTTAGTGTCATTAACTGGAACTTCTTCACCTTTCATGATAGCGTCTACCATGCTTACAGTGTTTGTTGCAAGTGTACGAGTATCTTTGAATATAGACATTGATTGCTCACCAGCTATAATCATTTTAACGTTAGTAGTGTCACAGTCTTGTCCAGTAAGTACTGGCATTTCATCTGCACTGTATCCAGCTGCTTTAAGAGAAGCAACAATACCTTGAGCTAAACTGTCGTTAGGTGATAATACAACATCAACTTTTTTATCTGCGTAGAATGCAGTTAATAAGTTATCCATTCTATTTTGTGCACCTTCTGGTTTCCAACCTTGGATAGCAATCTCAGCCATGTCTACTTGACCTGAGTTGATAACTAATTGACCATTGTCAATGTAAGGTTGAAGTGTATCCATAGCACCTTGGTTAAATACAAATGCATTGTTGTCGTCAGGTGATCCACCAAACACTTCCATGTTAAATGGTCCAGCGCCGCCTTCAAGATCCATAGCACCTACAATAAATTCACCTTGAATTTGACCAACTTTGTAGTTGTCAAATGTAGCATAGTAATCAACGTCGCCTGATGATTTGATCAAACGGTCATATGCGATTACTTGAATATCTTCTTCAGCTGCATCAGCAAGTACGGCTTTAAGTGCCTCACCATCGATTGATGCAATTACAAGAACTTTAACACCTTTAGTGATCATGTTCTCGATTTGTGAAACTTGTAAGTCTACTTTGTTCTCAGCGTACTCAAGTACAACTTCGTAACCAGCTTCTTCTAATTGAGCTTTGATGTTAGCACCATCTTGGTTCCAACGTTGAAGCTCTTTTGTTGGCATTGCAACACCGATTAAGTTACTCTCTTCTTTTGCACAGCCTGCGAATAATGAAGTAACAAGCATAAGTACAAGAACGATTGATAATAGTTTTTTCATGTAAATAAACCCTCCTTAGGTTGAATGTTTCAATCAAGTTCATTTCTACACCACCAAGAACTTGATTGGTTACAAGATGTATTGTAATCATTTTGTCATAAAGATGAAATAGAATAAATTATCAAGCTCTTCACTTTATTAATGCATTTGAAGAAGTCAACTAAAAAAGCAGTATTATTTTAAGATTAAAATAATACTGCTTTTTGCTACTCTTCTATTTATCTGTGCTATTTCTATAGACATCCTCTTCTGTGTGAAAGAAATCCGCAATAATGGTTTCTCGCATGTTGGAGGCATCCACTGGAATAACATCAAACTTAACAAAAGGCACATCGTATTCGCCATCATTTATTGTTTCTTCAATAACTACAGCCTTTTGTCTAATCAGTTGGTCTGCTAAGTCTGCTGCCCCCTGTGCGAGGTTCTTAAGTGGTTTATAGACCGTCATCAATTGTTTACCTTCAATGATTCTTTGACATGCACTAACATCTGCATCATGGCCCACAACTGGTATCTCACCTACAAGTCCGTATTCAGACAAGGCACTAATAGCCCCTTCAGCCAGAAGGTCATTTGCACAAATAATTGCATCTATATGTTCATCTAACTGCAAGAGTTTATTAATTTCTCCATAAGCTATATCCTCACGCCAGTTATCTGCCCATACTTCTTGGATCACTTTAATCTGCCCCGTTTCAATGAAGGGCTGGAGTTCATTGTAGAAACCAGCATTGAACATTTTCGAATTGTTATCAGAAGGAGACCCATTTACAATTACATAATTACCTTGAGGTACTTCATCAATTATAGCTCCTGCCATAAACTCTCCGACTGCAACATTATCAAAAGACACATAAGCATCTACATTAGCATTGGTAATCAGGCGGTCATAGGCAATGACAATGACGCCTTCTTTTTTTGCTTCAGCTACTACATCACTTAAGGCATCCTTGTCATGGGCAAGAATCAGTATGGCTTCTGCCCCTTCACTAATAAGAGATCGTATTTGTTCAATCTGTTTATCACTATCTTCATAGGCGTTGGTCACTTCAACATGATAACCTAGCTCTTCCCCACGACTCTTTAAGATGTCAATATCTCTTTGCCACCGTTCTATGACCATCGCATCAACACTAAACCCAATAACTGACTTACCATCACTAAGTTCACGAATACGTCCAGTCTCTTCTTTGTCACCTATCATCCTACCTGATAACAACAAAGTACTTACGATGATTAATGCTGTAAAAATAATCATAATCCCAACTTTTATCAGTTTACTCTTCATAGACTCTCCCATTACCTAACAAAATCTGTTGGTGAAACCCCTTCAACCTTCTTAAACAGGCGACTAAAATAGTTAGGGTCATTGTAACCAATCTGAAAACATATTTCTTTAATGGACATCTTCTTCTCTGACAACATTATTTTAGCGCGTTCAATTCTAGCCTTGGTTAAGTAGTCAATGAAGTTGACGCCTAATTCCTTTTTGAATATTTTACTGAAGTACTGAGGACTAATCGCCACTGCTTCAGCTACATCTTTAAGTCGAATATCTTGATTGTAGTACTTTTCTATATAGTCCATCGCTTCACTAATAACAACAGATACCTTATTTTCCTTCTCCTGTTTAATGGCTCTGGTAATCTCAGTTGATATAGAAATACACCAATTCTGCATATCATAAAACTGGGTAAACTCTTTTATCTTATCTACATAATCAGTTGTATGTTTGATCTGATTTAATCCATCATTTCTATAACCTGTCGTATAAAGCAATACCATTAACTCTGTTATTACACTTCTCACCGTGTCTATTTGGTCATTATAATGTTTCTGCATCTTATTAAAGAAAGTATTCATTCTTTCATGAACCTTTTCTATATTACCCTCTTCAACCATTTTAACAATCACTTCTTGATCTGACCGTATTTTTAGGTATGAGTAAGTATTTTTACTTTCCTTAACCGCATCCTTTATATGAAGCACATGTTCATCCGTCATCTTACTAATGGCATTCATGGCCTCATTATAAGATACGTTCATCCTATGTAACTTGTAACAAGCTCCTATACCAATATATACTTCAGAATCTGCTATTGCTGAAATCCTTTTATATAGCACATCAGCAAGTTCCACCGCTTTTACACGTTGCTGGTATTCGTTTTCTGGCATATCGTCAAAAACCATAACCGCAATCTTATTAACCATCATTGGTCCAACAATCGCTTTACATTTATACTTTATAGCATTTCTAATACTTGTATATTCCTGAGTGCCTTTGACACTTGTACCAATCTTATTACTTAAGTGCTTGGGACTATCCCCTTCACCAAGCTCAATGACCATCATAAAACCTTTGTCTTTTTGTATGTCTAAGAGGTTCTTATAATTATTAGATTCATACTGATATTCTGCATTCATAATAATAGAATAGACAAAACCATACTCTAAGACTGGTAGTATTTTATCCAGTTTCTCCTGAGTTTCCATTTCCTTTTGCTTCAATCTTTTTTCAGATTGGATCTCTCTTATAATTTTATTAATATTTTCAATCAGTTTCTTCTTATTAATAGGTTTAAGGATATAGTCTTTCACACCAAGTTGCACAGCATTCTTAGCATACTCAAATTGTTCATAGGCACTAATAATTACAAATCTTGCTTTAGTATCAATTTCTTGAATGCTTCTAATCGCCTCAATACCATTGATTCCAGGCATCTGAATGTCCATTAGTATGATTTGAGGTCTGTGTTGCTCAAACATCTCAATGGCTTCACGACCGCTCTTGGCCTGTGCCACTACTTTTACTTCATCAAAATTATTATCAATAATGAACTGTATACCATCTCGTACAATTTGCTCATCATCTACAATCATCACCTTAATCATGTGATCGTCCTCCATCAAAAGGGATTGTAACAATCACCTTGGTCCCTTGACCTTCTTCGCTTTGTATTTCCAGTAAATCTTCTTGTTTGTAAAAAAGTTCCAATCTCTCAATGACATTAGCCATACCTATGCCATTGGAACTTTTGGTTTTCTCAGGTCTGTGTTCATGATTAACAGATTGATATATAAAGGCCACACGTTCTTCACGCATGCCAACACCATCATCTTCAATTATAACTGAAACATAGGCCTCATGGGTTGATACAGTCACATTAATATGGCCCCCTTCTTCCTTCTTACTTAGGCCATGAATATAGGCATTCTCAACAATGGGTTGTAGGGTCAAAGGAGGTATCATAACTTCAAGGGCACTTTCATCCACATCAAAAGTACAGCCAATTAAATCACCAAACCTAACTTTTAACAACTCATAGTAATCATTAATGTTCTCAACCTCTTGGTTTAAAGAAACCGCTTCATCTAATTGCCTTATATTATATCTAAACAAACGACTCATGGTTTCGAGAAATTCACTTGTACGGTCAGCCCCTTCAATCATAGACATTTGAACCGCTGCATTAATGGTGTTAAAGAGGAAGTGAGGGTTCATCTGGGACTGGAGTGCATACAACCTGGCATTATCTAACAAAGATTGCATCTTCAAGTTTTCCATCTGCTGGTCTTTAAGTTTAGCCTCAGTAAAGGCCTTTTCTTTAAGGGCCTCTATGTAATCATAAATACTCTTCTTCATCTTATTAAAAGCACGTGCAAGAAGCTCGATTTCATCATTGGTCTCAACGATAATTTCTTCCGTCTCAAACTCACCCCTAGCTATATCTCCTGCAGAATGTGACAGACTTATAATTGGGTCAATCATGGATTTAGTCATACTGAGCACCATGATTGTGGATAGTAAAATCAGCACAATAATCAAGACGATGTTAAGGATATTAGATGTTTGTACTAATTTGGTCATCTGAATATAGTTGGTTGCATTACGGTCAAGTTGGCGAATATTTAACTCATTAACATAATCTTCAATATAAGACTTAATCAACGCGGCAGATTCGTACTTCTTGAGTAGCGCTGATTGATTGGATTTTCTTTTGTCCTGAATAGCCTGATTTGCAATAATCAAGTAATTTCTCGTCATGGAATTAATATCAAGGACCATTAGTTCTTCCTCAGAATATCCCGATACACGGTCCACCGTCTTATTAATCGTATCCCTTAGTTGTTCCTCATTTAACATAAAATTGTTAAGACTTGTTGAACTTTTAGTTGATAAATAAGAAACAAGTTCAGCATCAATCACATCTAAACGATCATGGATCTCTTTCAGGTCAATATTCCTAACAAACATCTCATCAATTTTTGCTTTATAGACATTTGTTATGGTCAAACTATAAACACTAAGCAGACTCATTAAGAATATAATGGCGAAGGTATAGTAGAACATTTTATTTTTAATTGTCAAAAAACGATGTCGCTTCTTAAGGCGCTTTTTCGTATCTCTACTCATCTTCTCTATCCTCCAATTCCTCAAGATAGGTAGATAAGTTAGATTTATCGACTATTTTAACAGCAATATCCCTGTATTGAGATACAAACATACCTTCATTGTATTTGTTCAAGTCTAAAATTGCTTCATAGCCTATATTTTCTATATCGGGCACTATGGTTGCACTAAGTACGCCTCTATTGATGTAATCAAGAATCTCCTCATCGTCATCACTACCAATTACTAATACCTCATTTAGTTTATTAGCATCTTTCAAGGCCTGAATCACACCTATAGTATCCTCACCTGACAAACATATAAATGCTCTAAGATCTGGATAATCACGTATCACCTCACTGGCTAGTCCCTCTGAATTCAAGACAGTATCACTTTGTGAAGTTTCCTTAATAGGTCTTACCTGAAAGCCACTTGGTAACTCCTCTTGTATAGCAAAAGCTTGGTCCTGATTAAAAAGTGCGGAGTTTTGAATAATAGCTATTGTACCCTCTGCGTAGTTTTCTTTGATTAAGGTTTCATGAAGCAAGCGGCCAATTCGGCTACCCATCTGGTATTTGTTATAGGTAATAAAACTTACTTTTTCTTGACTTGGAACATCGTTAGCTATAGTAATAATAGGTATGTTATACCTTTTTGCCTTAATAAATAAATCATCAAATCTCTCATCTTCAAAGGCTTGTAAAATTATACCATCTACACTGGATTCTATACCGATATCTAGTTGACGAATAATTCTGTCTCTACGGTCAGCACTGTCAAATCGCCACAACTCAAAGACAACTGAGTAATCCTCACTTGCCTTATCCATGCCACTGGTCATCTTATCAACATAAGTAGGGTCAGACCCATCTAAAATAACCATATATCTATAACTAGGTGGATTTGCCTCATCAAAGACAGAACCCACCTGTATTTCTTTGCTTAATTGAGTTAAGTTGAGCCCTATAAGTACACTCACACCAATTAGTATGCAAATCAGTATTAAGGTTAGGGCACTTCGCCATCGTTTAATCATCTACAAGCTCCATTTTATGTCATACTTAATGATACCATTTTATGAAGCATAGCAAAAGATGTTAGTTGGCTAAATTATTGTCATAATATAGCATTTTCTTGATAATTAGACATTTAATGATAAAGCCTTGTAGCCCCTAAAGAAGCCCCAAACCAATAAGACCATACCGATTGGAAGTAACCACCTAACAAAAATCAATACAGAGGATGAGACACTACCAACAAGACCTACCCACATAATAATTACAGTTGGGGCACAACACCCAAAGCCTGTAAATAGGGCTGGCACCATAGACAACACCCTAGATCCTTTGCCGCTTATACGACACACGGTCGGATGATAAATACCAATAAGCACAAGAGCAACATTCCCATAAACAAGAAAGCTAAGTAACATCATCAATATTAAATTGGGTAATGATATCAAGACTGTGACACCAATAGGTAGTGCAATTAAGGCCACAGCTTCCCACTGGAAAGGTCCCCTTGATTGCCATAACAAGGCTTGCCAGTTTGTAAGGATCACCGTGTTGAATCTAGCCACCTTTCCAAAAGTAAGAAAACCAGCACTGGTATAGTAAATCAGACCGTAGACTAAACTTATAAATACTGCACTTCTATGAATAGCTTTATAGGATTTAATTAACTTTAAAGGGCCAAGAAGTTTCATTTAATCACCTCAGTGTCTGGATAAAAGGCATGCCATGCAAACCACATCACTTCAAAATACGAAGGTGCCTCAAGGGATAACTCTCCTTCTACTATGGATCCATCTATTAACCACTCATTTCCAGCATCATCTATAATACGATCACCATTAACATTAAGACCAGTTTCATTTACGTACAACCTAACATTTTGAAGTTGTTCATCATAAACAGCTAAATACTTCTGACCATCAAATTCAAAGTAATGTATTCCCTCTTCTTTCATAAATCGCTTATCAATTGCCATATGACCTTGGCCACTTTTCAAACCGATAACCACATGTTTATCACTAAAGATTCCATCATCATCTTTATGAAGTAAAGGAAAAATTGTACCATCCTCTTTATAATAATTGTTACGAACACTTTGATGATAGCTACCATATGGATCCCTAGCATAATCTCTTATAAAACCTGTATTCTCAGATAAAACCAAGGCATCTGAGTAATTCTCTTTCACTAGATACCAATCAATCCAATGAGTAGGAATTGTATCTAATTGATAGCCTTCTAAGTCAAATTCTAGCCCTACACCATCTATCTGAGATATGGATGCACCAGTTTTGCGGTCATACATAACCAAATTACTATTTAACAAATTACCACTAGTACCAAAAGTAGTATCAATATGATCCGGATGTTCATAAGTGATACACGAACCGGTTAGAGGACAATAAGTAACAGCTACATCATGTTCACTCATGTTAACAATTTCATGCCACACAAGGATACTTTGTGGGTATAAATATACTTGCCCATCAAGTTCAACCAGAAACATAGCTTCATGATCTTCATAGAAATCCCATGCCTCTTTCACAGTAATAAATTCAGGACTATCAATTGGAGGTATACCATCAGGTGGCGGTCCTCCTGACATTAGGTTATCTAGAAACTCATCACTTCTTTCATAAGCCACTGGCTCATAAGGTTCAACATCAACAAAAACCTCATCTTCAATCTCAGCCACTTCTTCTGGGGTTAAAGGTATATCTATAGGTTCAGGCTCATCAGCAGATTGACACGCTGTCAAAAGTAGAACACTAGCAATTAGCAAAGCAAACTTAAGGGATTTCTTCATATAAAACATCCTTTCTACGTGAAAATATCTTGTGCTAATTACAGTTTACTCTTTTGAGAATCATTATCAATAGAGTTTATAGTTTGTTAATACTATTTAATGACTCTGTCATGGATTTATCACTTAAAGGTCTATTTGAGTGGTTTTAGATATGTAAGACTATCGGACAGAACCCTTTTTTACTCACCTGTCCTCTGTTCCGGTTAACTCTTAAAATACTACTTCGGGTTCTTAATAGTAATAAACCAACTGTTGTGGTGGCGTCAAGAGGATTACTATGAATAAGAAAGGGGTGATTATCACCCCTTTCTTATTTACGTAATCCGTGTTACCATTTCTTTTTTGCGTTTTCTGCGGCCAATATAAGTCCTTATAATCGTCCTTTAACATGTCCTTATCCGTGTTCCCATATTTTTAAGTCTTTGCGTTAATCCTGTCCAATAAAAAAAGAGCCGATCTCTCGGCTCTCAAAACAAACATTATTTAACGGATCCAAGCATACCTTCAACAAACTGTTTCTGTAATAAGAAGAAGATAGTAACTGTCGGTAGGGTCGCTATTACAATCGCCACCATAATCACCCCAAACTCAGGGAAGTAAGCAGATGATAGGGACGATATGACTAAGGTAATTGTCTTCTGCCCTTCAGACTGAAGTATAATTAAGGGCCACAAGAAGTTGTTCCAACTTGTCATAAAGGCTATAATACCTGCCGCCGCATAAGTCGACTTCATTGTTGGTAGATAGATTAAGAAGAAAACTTGAAACTCATTCAATCCGTCTACTCGCGCTGCTTGTCGTAAGTCTAGTGGGAAAGTCTTTGTGTTTTGCCTAAAGAAAAATATCATAAAAGGTACCGCAATTGTAGGAATAATAACCGCCGCATGACTGTCTAACATACCAACTTTAGAGAACATTCTAAATAAAGGAATCATTAGGGCTGCAAAAGGTACCATCATTGTTAATAACAAGACTGTATAAACTTTCTCTTTTATCTTATCTCTATAAATTTCAAAACCATATCCAGCCAAGGAAGCGAATATTAAAAGTAATGTGGTTGAGATTAAGGCTATTTTAGCTGAATTAAATAAAACATTTGGTAAATCAACCATCTCTAATAACTTCTTTACATTATTAACCAATTCACCACCAGGTGTCATCTTGCCTAATGTAATATTAGTAGCTGTATTGGTTGCACCTATAAGCATCCATACAAACGGGAAAATTGATACAAAAGCTGCAATACTTAGGAAAATATATTTGAATGAACCTTTTAATTTAGACATGATCATCACCTGCCAATCTAAATTGCATAATTGAAAGAATTGCTATGAAAAACACAATGACATATGACACTGTTGCTGCGTATCCAAAATTAGGTACAAACCTAAAGGATAGGTCATAGATGTATTGTGATAAAGTCATTGTTGGGTTAAATGTTGCACCTGCGCCACCAGTTAAGTTTACAACTTCGTCAAATAGTTGAAGGGTACCTATGGTTGACATAATTGATGTAAATAGAATAATCGGCTTAAGCATTGGCACCGTAATTGAGAAAAATTGTCTAGTTTTGGTAGCACCATCAATTTCTGCCGCTTCATATATAGAAGGGTCAATATTCTGTAGGCCTGCTAGATAGAAAATCATATTGTAACCTGTCCATCTCCATGTAATGGCTAATATAACCGTTACTTTTGCATAAAATGCATCTCTCAGCCATGATATTGGTGCTTCTATGATACCAATATTTAGGAGTACGACATTAACCAGTCCATCAACGCCAAACATACTTTTAAACAATATTGAGTAAGCCACAAGAGATGTTACACATGGTAGGAAAATGGCTGTTCTGAAAAAACCTTTAAATTTCAAATCTTTATCATTTAACATACTAGCTATGACAAGAGCCAAACTTAGCATTATTGGTACTTGGAATATAAAGTATATGAATGTATTTTTTAATGCTGTTTTAAAATTTGCGTCTCCAAAAAGTCGCTTGATATTACCCAGGCCAACAAACTCATATACAACCCCTTTACCAGATGTGGTTGATAATATTAGTGAATTAATAACTGGATATAATGAAAAAACAACAGCGAGTATAACCGCTACTGCCACAAAACTCCACCCCGTTAAACCTTTTTTGAGATTGACATATGTATTCTTATCTTTACTCATTGTAACCTCCCTGGTTAAATATAACCTATACACTTAGCATATCACATAAAAACAAAGAGGCTTGACCTCCTTTGCCTACGCCGAACTTTTCACTCGTGATAATTTCCACTTAAATTCGTGTGTATCCCACGGAGTGTTTTGATATTCACGATCTATGTGAAAATTAAAAGGATTGGCCGATCAAGGCCAATCCTTCATCTAATTATTATTGAATTGCTGCTTTAACTTGTTCTTCAGCTCTTTCAAGTGCTTCTTCAATTGAACCACCATCGTATACTGCTGCCATTTCAGCTAAAATCGCTGCGTCAGCTTCGTATGTATAAAGACCATAGTTAAGTGCTGGAATTTCGTCCATCCACTTAGCGAAATCACCAAATACAACTTGGCCACCGAAGAAATCATCACCTTTAGCGTATGCTTCACCAGCTGCTGATGGTAAGTATGATCCAACTGCACCATTAGCTACAAGAATGTCTTGATAGAAATCAACATCTCCACCGTACATAACTGCTAAGAAATCAATTGCTGCTGCTTTTTCTTCTGAAGAAGATAATACGTACCAGCTTGATCCTCCAAGGTTAGATGCGTTAACTGCACCTTCCACGTCAAGTCTAGGTGTTGGTGCTACAGCCCAAAGACCTTCTTGTCCTTCGCCTGCTTTAACTGAACCAGTAATCCAAACACCAGTTGTAATAGATGCTACGTCGCCACTGTTGATAGCGCCAACCCATTCACCCCAACCTGAAGTGTGTTTAGTCATTGGTGATTCTACGATTTCTTTGTAAACTCTTAATGAATCTGCAAGTGCTTCGTTTCCAGTAATCGTTGGATTACCATCATTATCGAAGTACCATTGTCCAGCTCCGTTAAGCATAATTCTCATTAATCCACCATCATAAGGGTCTGTTGCCATCATTTGATGTCCAGTTTTTTCAAATACTGTTTCACCAATCTCAATGTACTCATCCCATGTGATGTTTGTAAGATCTTCTGCACTGTATCCAGCTTCTTCCATGTAATCTGTTCTGTAATAGAATCCAGATACACCTGAATCAAATGGTACACCGTAAACTTTTCCGTCCATTGACATTAAGCTAACTTTGTATGCTGCGAAGTCTTCATGTGCAATCTGACCAGTTAAGTCTTCAAAACTTCCTGGGTATGATTGTAAGTATTTTTGTGAGTTGTAATCTTCAATAAGAACGATGTCTGGAAGTCCATCAGTAGTTCCAGATGCTAAAGTTGTATGAAGCTTTTGCTCAAGGTCACCTTTTGCAAAATCAACGATTTCAAACTCTACATTTGGGTGATCTGCCATGTATACTTTACTAGCAGCTTCCATAATTGCGATGTTGAAGTTAGGGTCCCAAGCCCATATAGTTACTGTTTCTTTCTCGTCAGATGCCATTTCTGTCTCTTTAGCACCTTCTTCTACTGCTGTTTCTGGTTCTGCTGCTTCCTCTCCACATGCTGCTAGTGAAAAGATCATAGCTAAAACAAGAAGTAATGATAGTAATTTTTTCATGAATGTTTCCTCCCTAAGTTTCACTGTTTCTAGTTTTGGTATTTAATACCTGTTCTTACTAGTGTGTGACGTGTTACCTTAAGAAGTATAGTAAAATTTTACCTAATTGTCAATGCTATTCAGGAAAATTTTTACTTTTCCAACAAAAGTCTTATCAGGAAGGGCTTACAAGTGTCATATACACCATATTATGACAATAACCTACTCATTCTTAGTGATTATTGAACAATTGTGCGGTAGAATCAACATGCTAACGTTAACATTTTTAGGTCTAAATTCTATACTCTATTGATTTTTTTCCCATATAACTCATCAAATGCAGGCAAAAACTTACGAACATTAGTATAAATATGTCTTTATACCTAGTAAATTTTTCCTTCATCAATCTAAATGCCTATTTTTAGTGTATATCGGCAAAAAAAGACCACCAACGTTGATGTTGATGGTCTACACGAATCATTTAGTTGTACCTCTTTCAATAATCTTAACAGGCAATATCATTTTGATTGGAATTTTACGCCCATCTAATTGATCAATTAACATTTCAACTGCCTTCTCACCCATCAGTTCGTTATAAATCTTCACAGTTGTTAATGGTGGGAAAGTGTAGTTAGCAGTCGGAATATCATTAAAACCAACAAGACTAACTTCTTCAGGGACTTTAATCCCCTTTTCATGTAAGGCTCGTAGTGCTCCAATAGCAATGGAGTCGTTCGCCACAAAAAAGACTTCAGGCAAATCACCTTTTTTAATGGCCTTCAGCATCATATCATAACCCGTTTGAGGATTGAAAGAACCAATGTAACTGTCTTGTTTATTGTAGAGTTCTTTATGCTTCATATAACGAACGAAAGCATCGTATCGCTTCTCACCTAAGGGTTCTCTAAATTCTTCATAGGTCTCAATGCCACCTATATAACCGATATGTTTATGGCCTTTATCAACTAGATAGTCGATAACCATCTCAACCGCTTGTTTTATATCTATTGTTATGGAATCATAACGTTCACTATACTTTGATGTATCTATAAACACAAAGTTCTCATATTTAGACTCAAATATAGCAACTTCTCGATCCGAAAACTTGCCAATAAAAATAAGTCCATCCATCTTCACATCAAGGGTTATATTGCTATTGCCCATCCTTGGGAATTTAATCACATGAATGTTACTATCTTGACACCTTTTCTCAACACCCATCCTAATTCCTAAATAATATGGATCCTCTACCTCTTCTTCTTCGCGTATAGATTGAACAATACCAAATGTATACTCAGACTTCTCTATTCTTTTTCTATTTCTAGGCGTTTGGTACTCAAGTCTTTCAGCTATTTCTACGATCAAATGCCTTTTCTCATCGGATATCGATAAGGTTTTATCGTAATTTAGCACCCTTGAAACAGTGGATAAGGATACCCCTGCTTCTTTCGCTATATCTTTAATGGTTGCCATTATAAACTCCTATTCCACTTCTATCTATCTTCACACACTGTAATCTATACAATAGTATAAGCTTAACCACTACCCTTGTCTAGGGAAAGAAATTTTTCTATAAGTATTGCACAGTAAACCCCCTAGTCAAGTAGGTAAAATTTTAGTAAATATTTTTGATTTCAAAAAAATACGAGCAATACTATCAAAGTATCACCCGCACTCAAATCCGATATTTTTATAAATACTGTAGCCATTTATTTGAATTACTTCAGTGATTCTAAATAAATGCTTAAGCTCTTTAATTTGATAACAAATGTTATCTATATAAATGCTGTAGCCATTTATTTGAATTACTACAGTGATTCTAAATAAATGCTTGTCCACCATTTATTTGAATCACTTCTCCTGTTAAGAATGAAGCCTTCTCACTGATCAAGAACTCAACTACGTTAGCAACTTCTTCTGGTTGTCCAAAACGTTTTAACAAGATGTTGTTCTTCCATGAGTTAAATAAATCAATATTCTTCTCTTTTGTTGCTTGATGGAATGGCGTATCAATTGTACCTGGAGATACAGCGTTAACTCTGATCCCGTACTCAGCTAAGTCTTTCGCCATTGCTCTAGTCATTGTAAGTACTGCTGCTTTTGATGTACCATAAATACCTGCGCCTGGTCCACCTGAGTTGTAAGCGGCTATTGATGTATAGTTGATAATTGAAGGATTGTCTGACTTTTTAAGCATAGGAATCGCTTTTCTTGATACAAAGAAAACTGAATCAAGGTTAAGGGCCATAACTTTTCTGTAAAACTCAGTTGTCATATCTTCAAATCTTGAACGTCCACCAAGACCACCAGCATTGTTCACTAGTACGTCAAGTTTTCCATACTTCTCAACAATTTTGTCCATATTCTCATTCACTGCATCTTCATTTGTTACATCAAACATGTATAATTCAGCTTCAACGCCTAATTCACCTAATGATTTAAGGGCATCTCTACCTTGCTCTTCATCAATACCATTGATAATAATATCGTATCCTGCAGCACCTAAAGTCTTAGCTGTTGCTAGTCCAATACCACCTGTTCCACCTGTAATCATTGCATATTTTTTCATCATATTCCTCCATTACAATCTTAAGTTCGTCTTAACTACACAAAATCCTTACGCATTGGTGTAAATATATCTAACAATCTACCTTTTTCAAGACATACAGCACCATGTTCTATATTTGGTTCTTTAAATGTGGTGTCTCCAGCACGTACAACCTTTTTCTCTCCACCAATGTTGAACTCAAATGCACCATCTAAAATATAGGTGATTTGCTCATGAGGATGAGAATGTAATACGCCAATAGCACCCTTTTCAAAATTCACTTCTACGACCATTAAATTGTCATGATAAGCTAAGATTTTACGTGTAATACCTTCGCCCAAATCAATTAGTTCAATGTCATTGTTCATAAAATAATGTTGAATATTCATCTTTTGACCTTTCACTTTTTATGCCAACTTTGGGCAAATTCAGCACTTTCTCCAATACGTCTAACAATAATGGTTTTACGCATGTTAGTAATTGGGTTATCAGGGCTTGAAGCCATATACACTGTCATATCCTGACACTTAATCTCCTGCTCAAGTTCCACATCCCCTAGCCGCCATTGTAGAGTAATCAAACCATCTACTGGTTCAAGTTCTATAACGTCTGTGAGGTGTTGATAACCATTTGTATCATAGCCTAGATCTGCTACGCTACCTTCTACTTCAGTCAGTAGGCTTGCATCTACATGGCTCATATAATCATAAGTTCGTACAGACTGGGATGTTGCTTCAAATTCATCTTCATAACCATTGGCTACGAGGGTGATTTCCCTATTAAAACTAACATCTTCAAATACTTCATTGGCTCTTGTACTAACTTGATCATTTGTGAATAGATTGAGGATTCCTGGTTCAGTTGATGTATGGTTTTGACCATCGATAACCACTGTATTATGAGAGGCTGTGACTCTATGCCATTCATTACAGATTGCAGAACCATAACCAGCGTTTGATAAGTCTTTCGTTAAGATGGCTTCTCCTAACATAACCTCAATAGTCATCTTGTCTGGATGGGCATGCGACGGACCATTATGACCATACTTCAGGAAGACATTCCAATCATCCTTCTTCAATAATGCAAAGTTTGAATGTTTAAAACTCTTAGATACTTGAGGACTTATCTCACGATTCTCTGTTACAAAATCAGGTAATAATATAAACCTTTCATAAGAAAGTTTGTTGTTATAGTAGTAAGGTTTTGAAAGTGGTACAGTGCCTCTTTCACCTTCTTTATTTGTAATTGCTTCAAGAATAGCTGCTACTTCACTATCGCTACCAAAGACCTTAGTCCCTATTGAATAGATATAGCTATATGTCTTAAGGTTTACATCTGGCCACCCATCATTAGGGTTTGGAAACCGGTGATTATCAAATGCATAGCCATAAGCTGCAACAAGCATGTCATTAACAACACTCAGGTCTGGACCAAAGTCATAACCATAACTCTTGGCAAATAGTGCTAGAGAGGTCACACCTTCTAGAGTAAAAAAGTTGTAATGGATACTACCTTCATGCCAGAAATGATCGTCAGTAACGCCTTCTCTAAGTTGTCGTCCTATGTTGTATTCTCCCTTGAAAGCAAAGTCAATAAGTTCTTGGTTTTCTGCAAAGAGGCCCATAGAACCGATGGTTGCATTTACCCAACAAGATATATTGTGAATGGCTACGACTTGAGGTTTTAGTAATTTAAAGACTTCTACAATAAATTTGCTCTTAAATGTATCAAGTAGTTCAAGATCTACTTCCTCTTTAACTAATTCAATACTAAAAAGAATTCGATTAAGAATAATGGACTCATTTAAGCCTTGAGGCATTAAACGGCCACACCCCCACTTCATTTCTTCAACAGAGTCAAAAGACAATCCTTCTTTATTGTGAAGTTCAAAATCAGTATAACGGTTCACATAGAAGGATAAAATTTCTTCATAAATATCAAGGAATTTCTTCTCCTTAGTAAGACCATATAAGACAGCTGCTTTCATCAAAGTAAGAACAGCATTATTTCTATATTGATATACCCATACACCATCAAACAAGTCACTTTCATAGACAGTGCCACATATAGGGCATTGATGTTTCTTAGGTGTTTCCGGGTTATATATGAGAGCACTTCCATCTTCTTTACAGAAGTAATGATGTCCCCATCTAGAGATTCTATTTGGATCATCATCAAAAGTACTACGGAATGCCAAGGTTTCAGTTTCCATCTGTTGATACATACCTTTAAAGTCTTCATCAACAGCAATTCGTTTCTTTATTAGGTCAAAATCTATAAAACTCATTATAACTGCTCAACTTTCCGTTTGAATCTTGCCACGACGCTCCTTAGTAGACTATAAAATAGAACATAGAATATACCAAAGAAAACTGGTTCACCAGGTAAAAATACTTGGTCTGTTGGCAAGGACATTAATGCAATTGCCATAATGTTAATAATGTCATAGGTTAATACAACTAGTGTTACAATCAGCATGGCCTTAAATATGGTAACAAGTCTGTAGGTCACACGTTCTTTAAGACTCTTTTTTCTAAAGTTTGCAAATTCCTTGGTATTAAACATATGTCTAATGACTGGGTTAACCAACACCATTTCTGTAATGCCAATAGCAATACCCAAGAAGAAAACCATATCAATCACTGTATCTTGGCGACCTAAATTTGTGCCCCATCCAACAAAATAGTAAACTGCAGATGCACACCACCACCTGAAAATATTGGCCATTCTTTCTTCATTAAAAAATCGCTTCTTAGATATATTTTTCATCCTGGTCACTTCCTAGATTTTTGATAATGACAATAGCACCACCAACAAGGTAAACTACCATTGAAACTATTATGAAAAACAGTGACAATTGAATGGTCTCCATAACAACTGACTCTTCTGTCAAAAAGTTTCCGTACGCCTTAAAAACAAATATTGCGCCACTAACCAAGGATACAAGGGTCATAACTGAGTACATACCCAATCTACCGCTACCCCTTTTAGCCATTGAAGTTAAATTAAAGAGAATTAACAAACCAGCAATGATGAAAATAAAGAGGTAAAAACCGATATCCGTTACAAACAATCTTGTGATCATTTCAATATGAATTTGGGACAATGCTAGTTGAACAAGTGCTGTAGCCATAATCACCAGTCTTGTAATTCTATAAGTTAAAGTATTCATACATCCTCCTAGTAAATACGCTTCTCAGTCTCTTGATCAAAGAAATGAACTAAAGATGCATTAAAGCTTAGTTTAATTGTATCTTCTGGTTCCACATCTTTTAGTGCTTTTACTTTTGCTATTACTTGCTGCTCATTTATCTTAGTATAGATCAGTTCATCAGCACCCAACAACTCAACTTCGTCAACTAAAAACTTACCTGTTACGATGGATGGTCCTTCTTCAACATTTACATCAAAGTGTTCTGAACGTATACCAACAATAACTGTTTTACCTTTATATTCAAGTACCTTTTTATGATTGTCTGGAATTTTAAATGTTAAGTCATCCGATACGAACATACCATCATCCACTTTACCAGCAATAAAGTTCATAGGTGGACTACCAATAAAGCCACCAACAAATATATTCTCAGGGTTGTTATAAATTTCAATTGGTGTTCCGATTTGTTGTGCAACACCATCTTTAAGTACAACCATTCTATCTGCCATTGTTAATGCCTCAACTTGGTCATGGGTAACGTAAATGAAAGTTGCACCAAGTTCTTGGTGTAATTGTACTAACTCTTTACGAGTCGATGATCTAAGTTTTGCATCTAGATTTGATAAAGGCTCGTCCATAAGGAATACATCTGCATCTCTTACTATGGCACGACCAAGAGCAACCCTTTGTCTTTGTCCACCTGATAAGGCTTTTGGTTTTCTCTTAAGTAAAGTTCTTAAGTTAACCACTTCAGATACATCCATTACTTTTTCATGTATTTCATCTGATGATTTATGTCTAATGGTCAAACTGAACCCCATATTCTCATACACTGTCATGTTGCCATATAATGCATAGTTCTGGAATACCATCGCTATGTCTCGATCAGATGGTGCAAGGTTGTTCACTCGCTCATCTTTAATCATTAAATCTCCATCTGTAATACCTTCAAGACCAGCAATCATTCTAAGTAGCGTTGACTTGCCACATCCAGATGGACCTACAAGAACAATAAATTCGCCTTCTTCAATTTCTATGTTAAAGTTCTTAACAGCGTGTACGCCGCCTTCATAAACTTTATTAATATCATTACATACTAGTACAGCCATGATAGCCTCCTCTTAATTCTCTTTTAGCTCAAGCTCATATGTGTCTTTTATTTTTGACCTTCTAATAGTGACAATTGAGCCTATCAACATACATATACCTGATGCAACAAGTAATGCTTTTAAACTCATATCTAGAGTCGCTGTATAACCTTCAGGAATTGTCATCAAACGAATGAACTGGAACAAGCCTAAGACAATACCTGCATTGCCCCATTTGATTAAATACACTTTCATCTTCGTTGATGCTAAGAAGCCTACTAAAGACAGTAAGATGTTGAGCATGATAAACCCACCAAGGTCTATGTCAACTGGCATATTCTTAAGGTTAAATATGGTAAACGCCATGTTTGTAATGATGTAGAGTACAACAAAGCCTGAACCAAGTTTATTTTCCTGATAGAGCATTTTATCTGCTTTATTCATCTTAATTCTCCTTTAACTTTCTACTCTTCAAGTATTGGGCAATGGCTGATCCTAAGACAACAACAATTGCGGCAATAGCTATAACGAATAGTACAATGCTTAGATCAAATGCTAGTGTTGATGGCTTGTATCCTTCAACCACACTAAAATCGAATCCTGTATAAATGTTTCTGTAATAAGGAACTGCTCTAAAGATGACCATACTTGTCATGATGGTATAGATTGTTACAACTGTTGCATAAATAATACCAAATGGTCCACTTTGACCTTTGTTTAAGTCGAATGCCACAAGTACAACACTCATCACCACTATGACAATTGCTCCGTTAAATAATGCCTTATTAAAGAGTTGTATACTTTTGTAGAAATCATACATTTCTGACGTACCATCATAGAATAATTGATAATAGGCTGTCATAAAGCCAAGACCAAGTACAGCAAGCGCTACCGCTGTCGCCATAAATATATAAACTGAAATCTTCAAAACTCTACTACCTGAAGTTATGTTCATGTTTTCCTCCTAGTGCTTGTTAATCAATGCCCTTTCCAATAACAACATTGGTTCATCGATTATTTTTATTGGAAAGGGTGGGAACAATGTTCCCAACCCTATTATCTTTTATTCACCAATCATTCTAGCATAAGCTGTTCTGTATACTTCAATATAAGTATCAATTCCAGCATCTGCATACATAGTTGATATTTCTGATGCACTACTTACAGCACCTGAAGCACCTGCAATGTATAAGAACATTTGATCTACTTGATCTTCACCAATTGCTAATGTTGATAATTTAGCTAAGTCTTGCTCTGTCATAGAGAATACTGGTGGTACAAGTCTGAATCCTGGATTGTCATCTGTGTAAGAAGTTGATTTAACATCGTTTCCTACGTATAACGCCCAAGCGTCAGGACCATTGTTCTTAGTGTATTGAAGTTCAAATCCGATTTCTTTTTGGTAACCAATTGGAATGTGTGATCCCATAAAGTCTCTAAGGAAACCAGAAACGTCGCCGTTCTTAAGTTCTGTTGCAGTATCAAGCAACCATTGGTTAAACTTAGGATACTCAATTCCGTTAGGAGCAGTGAAAGTTTCACCAGCTACTAAGTTCTCAGGAATACCATAGTTTTGAAGTACGTGTCCGTCTGCTGAGAAGATGTAATCAAATAATGTTAAAGCTGAGTTAATTTCTTCTTCAGATGATGCTGCTGAAATAGCCCATCCGTCTGGCTTAATAACACGTGTGTTCTCTACAAAGTGTACAAAATCACTACCACCGTCAAGTGTTGTTACTGGAGGTAATACACCTACGATATCAGGGTTTGAAGCTGTTGTTGAAGCAATCCAGTCACCAGTCATAAATCCAAACTGTTGATGTCCTTCTTCAGCGTCTTTTGTGTAAAGTTCTTTTCTAAAGTCATCTTTGTTACTTAGGTCAGCAAATTCTGAGAAGATAAGACCTTCTGAGTACATATCCGCAATTTTATCAACGCCGTCAAGGAATCCGTCTTCGTTGTATGAGAATTGTAATACGCCATCACTATCAGTGTAGAATCTAGCTGCATATGAGTCAGATCCGAATACTCTTTGTCCACCAAAGTAGTTGATAAGTCTGAATAAGTCTTCACGGTACTTAGCTTTTCTTGCAAAGTATGGTGTAATAATTGCACCTTCAACAACTTCGCCAGTGCTAACTTTTGATAATGTATTTGGTGATAATTTAACAACACGTAGAAGTGCTACTAATTCATCAATGTCATACTGAGCATTTTCACCAAGATATAAATCTGATGGTTTTGCAAGACTTGGATATGTATCAGCGATGTAAGCTAATAATGTCTCAAGTGCAACGTCTCTAGTAAGAGATCCGCCTGCTGCAGCATTTTGTAAGTCTACAACGTTTGTAGCATTTCTGTCCCAGTAACCTTCGTAAGCTACGTCAAGTGTAGCTGTTTCGTCAACAAGTGCGTCAGTACTGTCAAGTAATGATACAGCCCATGTTTCTCTTACGTTGAATGTTCTTGCGTAGTTACCAAGTTCTGCAGCGTATGGTACATGGTAGATACCACCATCATAAGCTGTGATTGATTTAGCTACGTTTGGATACTCGTCTAAGTATGCTGCGAAGTTTGGCATATACTCTAAGTAGTCATTTAAGTTAATGAAATATCCAAGTGCACCATAGTTCATAAGTTTTTCTGCAATACTGTTACCACCGTAAACTGTTGCTTCCGAGAAGCTAAGTGCAGCAGCGATGTCAATCATCTCTGTTGCTTTTTGATCTTGTACAGCAGTGTCAAGTAATGTGAATCCTAAAACTTCTTGCATATGTGCCCAAGTAGGTTTTAGTTCACCTTGTGCTACAACTGAACCATCTGGTAAAGTCATTGGTGTAGCTTGGTTATAAGTAATTGTTCTGTTGTTGTTACCAAGAGCGACATTTAACTTAAGTTCTTCTGCTAACACTAACTCTTTAGCTTCTTCAACTGTCCCCGTGTCAACATCTTTGTCCTCTTTTGTTGTTTCAGTTTCTTTTGTTTCTTGTTCTTTAGCTGGTTCCTCTTTTTCCTCTGTTGGCAAATCACTGCCCACACACCCCGCCAAACTAACTAGTAAAGCAAATGTTAGTAATATTGCAAGTAGCTTTTTCATAATGCTCCTCCTTTAATATGGTTGGACCCACATCTTCACGCAGAAATATGTATTTTTACATCTTACTATCTTAGCTTCGATGAGGATCCGTTTAATATGTTAAGGATCCTTCATCAAATTTTATTGATTCCGTTTCCTTTATTAACCTTTGACACCACCAAGGTTGACACCCTTAGCAAAGTATTTTTGTATATACGGATATATTACGAGTACCGGAATGATTGAACACATCAGAATCGCATAAATATAAGCGTCTGCTGCATAAGGTAAATCAACTGGCATGTCATCAAACATTTGTTGATAATTCTCAACCAAGATTCTCATATATACTTGTAATGGTAATTCCATTGGATCAGTTAGTAATAGTCTCGACCAGAAGTAACCGTTCCATCTACCTGTTGCATAAAATAATGTAACTGTTGCCACAGCTGCTTTTGACATTGGTATGTAAATCCAGCTAATAAGTTGGAACTCATTCACACCATCAATTCTTGCTGCTTCTTCAATCTCTTTTGGTACACCTTCAAAGTAATTTCGAAGTAAGATAATGTTATAGGCCTGAATACCGAAGGCAAATATAATCCCCCAACGGTTAGCAACACCCATGTTGACATAGTTTAAGTATGTTGGAATCATACCAGCGGAAAACCACATCGTGAAAACAATTAAGAAGTTAAATTGTCTTCTAAACAACAATCGCCTTTTAGATAGTGCGTAGGATCCTATGATTGAAATAAACATAGACCATGCAGTACCATATACTGTATAAAACAGTGTGTTGGTATAAGCAATCCAGAACCCTTTGTTTTCATAAATTAGCTTGTACACTTGAAAGTTTACGTTCTTAGGTAGAAGTATTACTTCTCCTGCTTCGTAGGCCAACTTCCCACTTATAGAAGCCGAGAATGCATAGACTACTGGGTACAATGCCATAATGGCAAAGGCACCAATTAGAACGTAGGATAAAATTTTAAATACGAGTTCACTTCTATTCAGTCTTTCCATAATTCACCTACCATAATGATGTCTCTGAGACTTGTCTACTAATGAAGTTAGCGCCCATAACTAGTGCAAAACCAATGAGGGCATTAAACATCCCTGCAGAAGCACCTAAGGCCTGGTTACCACCTTCAAGTCCAACACGGAATACAAAACTACTAAGTACATCTGCAGTTTCATAAGTGTTAGCGTTGTAAAGAAGGATAATACGTTCATAACCAACACTTAACATACGGCCTATTCTTAGAATCACAGTGATAATAAGGGTTGGGGCCATACCTGGAAAAGTAACGAACCTGATTTCTTGAAGCTTGTTACCACCATCCACCTTAATGGCTTCATATAAAGTGGGTGATATACCCATGACGGCTGCGAAGTAAACAATGGATGAGTACCCCGCTTCCTTCCAAATCCCAGTAATCAAATACAAGGGCCGGAAGTAATTGGCATCTTGGATAACTTTGGCACCTTCTGGTAAAATGTTTAAGCTGAACAAGGCTTGTGCTATAACCCCTGTATTTACTTCTCCATTGTATAGAAGTGTTAACACCAATCCAGTGATGGTTACCTCAGATAAGAAGTGAGGTAAATAAGTAAATGTCTGCATAAGTTTTAGATAGGTATTGTTGGTGATCTCACTAAAGAAAATCGCCAATATAATTGGAATAGGGAAACCAAATATAAACCCATATAAACTTATAAGAAATGTATTACGAAAAGCACGCCAAAATTGATCGGCAAATGCACCTTTCATCAATGTAACGAAGTTGGCGAAACCAACAAAGTCACTACCACCGATACCAAGGTTAGGCTGGTAACTCTTAAATGCAATCAACAAACCACCCATCGGCTTGTAAATCCAAAGTGCATACCAGATAATCATTGGCAGTAGCAACACATATAATCGCCAGTCAGAAAATATAATTTTGCCATATTTAACCAGCTTATTCTGACTATTCTTAGCTAATACTGTCATGTCCTTCTTGCTCCCTTTCAAAATATGTTTTCATGTCCATCAATAGTCCATCTCTACGTCGAATAATCAAAAATACAATGTACGTCATAATCATGCTAAACAACTGTGTTAAGAAATATAAGACGCCACCTTTAAAGATGTTTTCTCCATAAAGACCGATTACCACACCTTTGGCTAGAGCAATTAAGCAATAAGCCACAGTCACAAATATAAGTAAGATCAAATTATCTTTTATCACTTTTCGTTCAGGTAGTTTTCTGAATAAATATCCAACCAGTATAAGGACGCTATTTGCTATTGGATAAAACAAAATGTTAAATCCGACTGCTCCAATACCTAAGAATATCATTGGTATACCAGAAACTGTGTAAACAATTCCGCCGATTGGCCCCCACCTTATAACAGCAATTAATCCTATTAATACTGCAAAACTAAGATAGTAACCTGCGCCAGGTAACTTAAGGTGTAATAGTGCACCCATTGCCTCTGTCGCCACAGCTAGAACACTTAATAAAGTTAAATCCATAATTCGATATTGCTTTAATGTTGTCATTATAAGGCCTCGATTTTTTTCTCACCATTCTTTGTTATGGTTATTAGAAGCTTTTCACTCTTGTACTCAACACCTTGGTACTTAAGCGGTTCATTATTCATGGATGTAATAAATACCTCTGTTACATCACCAGATGTGACACTAACACCGTAGTAATCTGATTCATGAATTTTAACAACTTTGGTTGGCAATTGACTTTCTTCCATATATGGACTGATCACATGTAAGAACCTTCCATTTGTTGAAGTCTCAGTGGTCGTCGTATGCATTGCCTTCATTTTAGTCTCTCTATACTTATCAGGTTCTTGAGTTGTCATAATTGCTCTCACATTGTTTTCAAGCAGCTGAGTTTCAGTCGTCGCTGGTGAAACATTGTAAAGGGCCATTTTTGCCAAACCATTCTCGTATTGCCAAACTTCTTCCTTCAAACTTGGAAAAACGTCAGCGTGTAAGACGAATGTATACGCGTGATCTAGATCACTGACCATCTCGTCACTTATAATTACAAAATTTTTATGTGTATATAAGATGTCTCTTGAGAGTCTTTTCATCTCAAGTGATTTTTTATAGGTCTTGCTGCTCTCACCACAAATATGGATGAAATCCTCTTCGATATGGACGGATTCAATCTCTCCAACCATCTCTTGTGTATAGTTTTTGTAGACATTGTTCTGGTTCTCATCTTCAAACCCTTGACCATCCACAAGTACCACACTGTGATCGCTCGCCTTTACTGTTCTGTTATATCCATCATCTATGGTCATGAACTTACCATTCGCATTTAAGATAAAGGAATTATTGTCTGGGTGTTGATGGGATAAACCAAAACAGTTATACCCTTTTTCCTTAAGTTCAAATAAAGTCTTCCATTGAAGTTTGCCACCTGGATGACCACATTTGTATGAGAAATGCATTGAATCTCTTGCCCATGAATCCCTAAATACCAACAACCCTAAATCTTCAAAATATCTGGTTAGTGGTAAGGTATCAAAGGCTTCTTCCTCAACTTCTTCATTATAGAAGAGTAATTCGAAGAAAATCTCAGGCAGTATACCAGGCTTAACACCTGACTCCATTGCTTCTCTATATAGAAACTCTTTTGACACTAAGTTACCAAGTTTCTGTGCATGCCCATTCTTGTAAGCTGAAGCTACTTTATAGTAGATGGCTGTTGAATGACCACTTCTTCGATCATGAGCATCGCCAAAGTTGATCTGTTCTTCAAGGTTTGGTGCTGCTTGGTATAATCTATAGTAGAAAGTGTTTTTCATAAAGTCTGATGTATCAAAGTAATTGATTTGTTCTCTTTCATTAAGTAAATGTCCGTAAACAAACAACCACATAGCACCGTAACGCCAGTACACAACACCTTCATAATCACTACCATCTTTTGCCATAACATCGTAGACATAATCAAAATTGTCTTTTGCACACTCTGTCCAGACTTCCGCATTTGCGTAGTCCTTACGAAGTGCGTAACCTGCGCAAGCTAGCCCAGTTAGGTTTATCCAATTATGGTTTTGCCAATAATTCGTTGACCATCCAGACCCTTCAGTTTCAATTTTAAAGTCGTACATTCTCTCACCTTGAAGTACAAGCTTATCTCTGATTCCTTTTGCTTCCTCTTCTGGTAAGACATCTTTCAACCAATCATATCCAATACTAAGTCCAAACAAGATCCACGATGCGGACAAGTCAACATCTACAAGATGTGCGTTACCCCAGTGTTCATAAGATACAACTGCATCTATCCACCTTCTAGCTTCTGCTAGATAATGTTCTTGTTCAGTTAAGATATAAGCCAAGGATAAATTTGCTATTGCAATACCCATGTAAGTTGTACTACACTTAGGATGTGTACTTTCGTGTCTTACACTGTAGTACCTTTGGCATTGATCGTCTAATCGATTGAAAAAATGACGTTTACTTAAATGTATGTCTTTTTTCAGTTTTTCTAAATCTTGATCAATAAAAATAAAATCTTTCAAATTCACCCTCCAGTTGAATTACGGATTTGCGTAATCATTTCGGTAAATTAATTATAGCACCATATATAGGTGATTGTCTAGTATTTTTTGTGCTTATTAAACAATTTCCTCTCTGATAAATCAATCTTACAAGACATTATCACAAAAGAAAAGTCCCGTTAATCCAGTATCTATCTGGCTTAAGGGACTTTTTACCGAAATGTATCCGTATATACGTTTCTCTATTAATTGAATGGATAACCCATTTTTCTTGATATTTGAAGGGCTTTATCTTTAACTAAGTTGCCTTCATAGTCTACATCTATGTCTTTGCTATATAAACCACTGACACTTAATGCAGCTAATACATTACCTGTATGGTCAAAGATTGGTGCACCAATACAGAACAACATATCATTCTGTTCTCTATCATCAATTGCATAACCCTTATCTCTTACGGATACAAGTTCGTCCATCAATAATTGATGATCTGTTATAGTATGTGATGTCTTCTTCACCAAGGATTTATTCTTAAGAGAATCTCTTAATTCCTCGTTGTAAGCCATGATACTCTTACCTAAAGAAGTGTTATGTAAGCTAGTACGACTGCCTATCGGACAAGTAGATACCATGGTTTCTCTAGGCTCAAACTTGTATATATAGGTGATTTCGCCGTTGATTTCTTTACCCATGAAGACTGTCTTGTTAAGTGCCATACCTAATTCCTCTATGAGAGGTTTTGCCTTGTCAATAAGATTGGTATTACTCAGGAATGCATTCCCTATATAATAAGCCTTAACACCTATACCATATATTTTGGAACGCTCATCCATAAGTTCAATCATTTCGGTGTCAAGCAATGACTTAAGAATATCACTTGCGCTTGTTACCGGAATATCAAGTTCTGATGCAATATCAGATAAGGTCACACCTTGTTTCTCTCTTGCAATAATTTCTAAAATCCTAATTGTTCTAAAAGCCGCTCTACTTTTTCCCATCTCTACCACCGTTCATTTGGCCAATTGCCATCTTTGCTAAATCCTATTATACATAAAGATAATGGTCTTGCATAGACATTTTTCGTATATACATAATAAAAACGGTTATTTTATCCAAAACTACACTCTATATAACTGTTTTACGCTAACAAACCTACTAAAGATAAGCCAATGATAAAGGTAACCAAAGATAATCCTGTACTTATGATGACTATATTAGCCGCTAATCGCCCATCACCATCAAGGGCTGTGGCCATTATAAAGCTACTTATTGCAGCAGGAGATCCAAACAATACAAAAATTATAGCAGTATCCACATAGCCAAAACCTAATATTGAAGCAAGAAGCGTAACAATCAGAGGGAATGCAACAATCTTAAGAATGGTTGATTGTAATGCTTCTTTGATGTTGCTGAGATGTGAGAAATCCATATAGGCCCCAATCCCCAGTAAGCCTAATGGCGTACCTATACTACCAAGCATCGTTACCGTACTTACCGCGATTACTGGCAACTTTATTTGTAATAGGTTGACTAGGAATCCTAACAAAATACCTATTATTAAAGGATTCTTAACAATCCTCCCGACAACTTTTTTCAGTCCAGCACTCCGTTCATCCTCATGGCCCACACTTAATACCCATATTGAGAGTACATTGTATAAAGGCACAATGACTAAGACGAGTAAAGCCATACGTCCAATAATCACATCACCAAGCATATTATGTAAAATCGAATAGCCCAGAATGACATAGTTACTACGAAAAGACCCTTGTACAAAGGTACCTCTTCTATTTGGTTCTTTAATGACGAATTTTGCTACAAGTCTAGACAAGAAGAATATTAGTAACGTCATCACTAAGACATAGGATACAAACTGTATTGCTCCATCACTAAGTAGCTCTTTTGTATCCACCTGAGCAACTTTTGAAAAAAGCATTGCAGGTAAACACACATTAAAGATTACCTTCATTGTCATCTGAACAAATTGATCATTGATGATTTGACGATATTTTAGGAAGTAGCCTATTCCGATGATTAAAAATACTGGCAGTACAACATTAACTGCTATTTGAATTTGATTCATACTAAACTCTCTTTCTATACACCACACTAATTGTGGTCATCATATCACAGGATTTGCCCAATGAAAAGGGAAACTTCCCTATTTGGACCGTTTCCCTCGTTTCTTCTTCATGTTAGAGCCTTTGTGATGATCACTTCTTTTGAAGGATGTCTTTTTATTTTTGCCAGGCTCTTTAGTTGGTTTATACGCAGCTTTTTTCTTAGGTTTCTTGGCGTTAGAAGCTTCTTCTGTCTTACTTGAATCTGAAACCGCCTTAAGAATCTCAGCCATTTCATCCTGAGTTAGCTTTCTATAATGACCATCTTTAAGGTTCCCAAGGGCTACATTCATGATTCTTACTCGTTTTAAGGATGTGACATCATAGCCTAAAACACCACACATACGCCTAATTTGACGGTTCAAACCTTGAGTTAAAATTATGTTAAAGGTCTTTTGGTTGACCTTTCTTACTTTACAAGGTTTGGTGTAAGTGCCAAGAATCTTAACACCTTTACCCATTTTTTCAATAAACTGGTCTGTAATCTTATGGTCAACTGTTACCACATATTCTTTCTCATGGTTGTTGCCAGCTCGTAAAATCTTATTAACGATATCACCATCATTTGTAAGAAATATAAGACCATTGGAAGCTTTATCCAGTCGACCAATAGGGAATATCCTCTCCTTATAGCCGATAAAATCTATAATATTGTCTTTATCTCTAAGATCTGTTGTGGTTGTGATCCCAATTGGTTTATTGAATGCTAAATAAACCGTCTTAGGTTTAGGTCTTAGGGTTTTCCCCTTTACCTTCACCACATCACCATCAACAACCCTCATGCCTGTTGTAGCAAGGGTTCCATTAATAGACACTTGCCCCTTAGTGACAAGGTCGTCTGCCGCTCGCCTTGAGCAGTAGCCTGTTTCACTTATATATTTATTAATTCTCTTCGATTCACTCATAAATTTACTTCCTACACTCTTTAATCTTACAAGAGTAATCATTCCACTACTCTTACAAGCTGTATTATAGCACGGCTTGAAGGATATGGAAATCTACTTTAGTTCTGACCAATCATAGTTCTGACCAATAAGACCATACTTAGCACCTTTTTCAACTAAGTCGGGACGTTCATCATGAGCAATCAACCATTTATTCTTCATAAAAAGATAGGGGTCTGTCTTATCCTGAACCTCTATAGGTGTGTTAGTGCCTTTTGGTAAAATAATCATTGTTCTAAAGCCATCATCCTTAACTTTAACAGGGGCGAAGTGTAAAACTCTGTTATGCAGTTGAATCAATTCACCTTCTTTTAACTCAACGGCTATTAAGTTCTTAGTATTAAACTCATATCCACCTTGTGCTTGATCCAACTGTGAAGGAAGTCCCAAAAAAAGCACACAATCTGTTACTGCAAGGATAATTTCTCTGCCTTCATGCCATTCTAAAGCATTCACCTTAAGGTTCTGCCCATGACAATAGCCAAACTGTAGTTTCTGACCATCAACAAGGCCTTCAAATAGGCCTCTGACGCCTAACGTTGAAACAGGTTCATAGTCAGCCACATAAACATTACCCCTTTCAGGTATAACTGTTTCAGTGTTCATCATATCTATTAATTTCTGTTTAACTTCTAAGGATATGACATCATCACTTATAACATCACCATATGGTAAAAAGTCCTTTGAAAATATATCTATCGTTTTCATTCGGGTCTCCTAGTAGTATTTAGAGTATTAAGTCAATCGGAAAAAGCTACATTAGTTAATGTAGCTTTGACCAATCTATAATTTTATATCATTATTCAAGATAAAAGCACTAGATGCTACTTAAAATTCTCTTCTTCAATACCTTTGACTTGCTCAAAAGCATTACACAAGAATTCTGCTTTAGCTTCAAAAGTCTCAGTGAAGCCTGTGTTTAACCAACGATCAACCATATCTATGGCTTGTTGAGGTGCAATCACCCAACCACCTAATGTTAAAACATTGGCCTGATTGATGATTGAACTCATTCTAGATGTATAAGAACTCTCTGAAACAACTGCGTAGACACCTTTATATTTGTTGGCTATGATGTTCATTCCAGCACCAGTCCCACAACATAAGATACCTTTTTCATAACGACCTTCTTGAATGGCCTTAGCCACCTTAGGTGCTACGTCGTAGTATGCTTTAAACTCATCTTCAGACACCATACCTACATCTTCAACTTCATACCCTACAGACTCTAGGTATTCTACTAATGCATCTTTAAGGGCTCTACCTGAACGGTCAGCACCTATAATCATTTTTTTCATCGTCTGCCTCCTATGGCCATCTATTTTTTTGCTATAACTTCTTTACAAGCTGCAACTATGTCTCTTGGCAACATTTGGAACTTGTCCATCAAATATGGCATCTTTCCTACTTCACCAAAATGGTCTCTAACACCAATACGCTTCATAGGTACAGGATTGTTCTCAATCAACACTTCAGCAACAGCACTACCCAAACCATTAATAATATTATGATTCTCAGCCGTAACAATTGCACCCGTCTCTGAGGCGGCTTTAAGAATAATCTCTTGATCAATTGGCTTCACTGTATGAATGTTCACAACTCTAGCACTGATACCTTCAGCTGCTAACATCTCTTTTGCAGCCAATGATTCTTTCACCATAATACCTGATGCAAGGATTGTCACATCACTACCATCCGCCAATAGGTCACCTTTAGTCCAATCAAACTTATAATCTGTACCAAAAATAGATTCTGCTTGTTTTCTAAACATTCTGATGTAAACAGGTCCATCATGGTCAACGATATGTGGTAAGGCTTGTGCTAACTGAACAGAGTCAACCGGCTCAAAAACTGTCATGCCTGGTAGATTTCTCATAAGACCTACGTCTTCAAAACTCATATGAGTACCACCATTAAGTTCTGCGCTAACACCTGGGTCTGACCCCATCATTTTAACGTTTAGCTTTGCATAAGCGACGGATATGGTCACTTGGTCAAAACATCTTCGTGTTGCAAAGGGTGTAAATGTATGTGTGAATGGTATTTTACCAGATGCAGCAAGACCAGCGGCAACGCCAATCATATTCGCTTCTGCAACGCCAACGTCAACAGTTCTCTCAGGATAGGTCTCTTTAAAAGGTATCCCTTTAGATGCTCTCATAAGGTCTGCATCCATTAATACAATGTTCTCATTGTCTTTTGCCAATTCAATTAGAGTATTGGTATAGACTTCTCTCATTTCCAGTGCTTCTACAGCCATTTAGCATACCCCACTTTCAGTCAAACTAAGTTCTAACATTTTTCTTTGCTCTGCAAGTTCTGCACATGCCTTTTTCCAGTTTTCTTCTGTCACAGGCATATTATGTGATCCAACTAGACCTTCTGCAAAATAGGCACCTTTACCTTTTACAGTGTCCATGATAATCATTGAAGGTTTACCTTCTGTCTCTTTTGCTTCTTTAATCGCTTCTAATATCCCTTTGATATCATGGCCATCAATGACTTGAACATGCCATCCAAAAGCTTCCCATTTATCATCAAGTGGTCTAATACAGTTAATTTCATCTGAAGTACCATCAATTTGTGCATTATTAAAATCTGTAAAAGCAATTAGATTATCAAGCTTTCTAGTACCAGCAAGCATAGCCGCTTCCCATACTTGACCTTCTTGACTTTCACCATCTCCGATAGCTGTATAAACGTAATGGTCAGAATGATCCATTTTTCCAGCAATAGCAAAACCTATAGAAGCCGAAAAACCTTGTCCCAATGAACCTGCCGTCATATCTATGCCAGTAGTTAAGTTCATATCACAGTGGCTTGGTAGTTTAGTGTTTGACCTATTTAGGGTATCCAGTTCAGATTTGTCGAAATATCCTTTTTCAGCTAATGCAGCATAAACGGATGGTCCGCCATGTCCCTTAGATAAGATAAATCTATCTCGATCCTTCATCTTAGGGTTTTTAGGGTCAATATTCATTTCATGGAAATAAAGCACTGCTAACATATCACAAATAGATAAACAACCTCCTATGTGACCAACACCTAATTTACCGATCATTTCAATCGTCAAACTTCTTAATACATTGGCTTTAATTTCAAGCCCTCTCACTAATTCTTCGTTCATATTTGCACCTTCCTCTTTTTATAATAACTGTAGTAATAACTACAAAGTTATAACATTGTTTTTAGTATAAACCTGTCATTTTTCCTATTACTAATAGTGTTACAGCTAAAATCATAGATGAGATTATGGTTAATACCACACCTGCTTTGGCCATATCTTTAATAGAGAAGTAACCTGCTGAGTATGGAATAACATTGGTTGGTGTTGATGTCACTAAGATGAATGCCAAGGATGCAGTAATAGCTGCAGGCATCGTCACGCCAAGTGGGTCAAGACCAAGTGACATTGCAAGTGCAATCATAATCGGTATAATAATAGTTCCTGTAACCGTGTTACTTGAGAATATAATTTTAAGCATTGATACAATGAGTACAATTGCAAAAATTCTGGCTAATATTGGAATGGATCCAATACCACCTAAGAGGGCAGTTGATACCCACAGTGCTGCACCTGACTGGAATAACATCATCCCTAGAGATACACCTGATACAACTAAAACAATGCTACTCCATGAAATATCCCTTTCGATCTCTTTCCAAGGTATAGACGACATGCCTGGGAAGAAGAAAAGACAACCTGTTAGTATGACTGGCATGGAAATAGGTATGCTGATATCTAACAATTGGCTTAACAAAGGACTAAACAACCATAGTGCAACAGTTGAGAGGAATAATACAATTGTCACTTTTTCCTCATGGTCCATCTTAGCCAATGATTTATAAGCTTCTTGAAGTTCTTCTTTTGATTTCTTAAGATGGGTCATCTCAGGTTTAAAGAAACGCATCAATATGAACCATGATGGGATAATCAAAAGTATGGCAGATGGAACACCATAAGTCATCCAGTCAAGGAATGATACTTCAATGCCAGCCATGTCTTTAAGAAAACTAACCGCTAAAGGATTGGCACCACAGCCTGCCGGAGTTCCGATACCGCCAATAATAGGCCCCCAGGCTGTTGATATCATTAAGGCTTTACCAAAATTAGACTTTAGTGGTTTGACACCTTCTTCTTCAAGGATATTCTTAGCTAGTGGCATAAGCATTGCTGCAACAGCCATGTCCGTAATCCACATGGATAAGACGAGTCCTGCACAGAGAAAACCTAAAATGATGTTGCTAGTTTTATTTCCAGTTAAGGAAAGAATAAACATGGAAATTCTTTTACCCAAACCTGATCTTGTAATAAAAGACGATAGTATTAACACCCCAATAAAGAAAACAATAACATCATTCCCAAAACCAAATCTTACAATGTTCTTAAAGCTATCGATTTTAAATAGGGTTAATAAGACCATGGACAAAAGACCTGTCACATGAAAAGGTATTGCTTCTGTAATCCACAAGATTAAGGCAAATATTAGGATTGCTACAGCCGTCTGACCTTGAGCTGTTAGGGTTGCCTCACCTACAGTCCGAAAATCCTCACTGAGTGGTAGTACAATCACAAGAATTGCAACAAGTAGTGCTGCAGCAATAATGATCATATTTTTCACCATACTTGATGATTTGTTCATAATTATCTCCTTCATATAATCCATCGCCAAAGGACGACATCATTATGTTCATATGCTAGTCTAGTAATTGATGTAAAAGAGCACCAACTTTTCGAGGTCTATCTGCAACAAGACCTCCAGCATTTTCTAGTGCTTCTATCTTGCCTTCAACAGAACCTTTGCCACCTGATACTATGGCACCAGCGTGGCCCATTCGTTTTCCTTTTGGTGCTGTTCTTCCACCTAAGAAAGCAACACATGGTTTTGTGAAGACACCTGCTTCCATGGCTTCAGCCACTTCTTCTTCCATCGTTCCACCAAGTTCGCCAATGATTACAACTGCGTCCGTTTCTGGATCCGCCTCATATAGGGGCAACATCTCAGCAAATCTTGTTCCTGGTACTGGATCACCTCCAACACCTATTAATGTAGAAACACCATAACCAGCTTCAACAATCATGGCTGTGACCTCGTTGGTCAGAGAACCACTTCTAGTCATAACCCCAATACGTCCCGGTTTATAAACACGTTCAATCCAGTAAGGAAAGAAGCCCATCATCGCTTCACCTGGTGAGATGACACCGGATGTGTTTCCACCAACAACCATAGCTCCTTGCTCTTTAGCAATCTTACGTATTTCTATAGTTTCATGTAGAGGAATACCATCTGCTACAGTAACAATTTTTTTAATACCCGCATCTAAAGCTTCAAGGACTGCATCTTTAGTGAATCTAGGTGGTACAAAAAGCATAGAAGCTTCTATATGATGTTCTTTCACAGCATCTCGTACAGAGTTGTAGACTTTAACACCTTCAACTTCTTGTCCAGCTTTGCCTGGTGTGACGCCAGCAACAACTTTTGTACCCATATCAATCATGTGTTTTGTCCAGAAGCTGCCTTCACTACCTGTTATACCCTGAATTAATACATTGGTATCTTTCTGAATAAAAATACTCATTATAAGGCACCTCCTTTAGAAATCTCTACTGCTCTAGCAACCGCTTCTTCTGTGTCTGTAAGACATTCAAGTCCAGCAGCTTTTAAGGTTTTGGTTGCTTCTATTTCATTAGTCCCACGAATACAAGTGACTATAGGACGATCTGGTTGTAATTTCTTAATCGCTGCTACGATACCATCAGCCATAACGTCAGCCCTAGCAATTGTTCCAAAGGTAACAACTAAGATCACTTTAGAATCATTTTTCAGACATAAACGCATCGCTTCTTCTGCTTTACGGTAGTTAGGTCCACCAAACTCTAAATAGTTAGCCACCTTACCATCAGCATAGTTAATCAAGTCATACACTGTGGTTGTAAGACCAGCACCTGCACACATCAGACTAATATCTCCATCAAATTGAATGTATGGAATGCCTTCAAGGGCCGCTTCATATGCCATATCACTGTCATAGTATTCTCTTGTAATTTCATAACCATTTTGTCTGTCCATACTGTTATCATCAATACTCAACTTACCATCACCAGCAATGACCTGACCTTCTTTTGTAATAAAGATTGGGTTAATCTCAACGAGTTCAGCATCGTATTTAACAAAGATCTGATAAAGGTTATAGATCATTTTTGTTAACTGTCCAGCCAACTTCTTATCTTCTGTCAACTGATAAGCTATATTCCGACATTGATATGGTTGAATCCCAAGTAATATATCTACCTCTTCAAAAATAATTTTGTCAGGTGATTCTTTAGCAAGGGTTTCAATGTCAACGCCGCCTTCGCTACACGCTATAACTAGGGCAGTTGCTTTTTCAGCATCCACAGTTACAGATAGATACAATTCCTTTTCAATATTGATCATTTGCTCAACCAGTATTTTACGTACATTGTGTTCACAGTCAAAAAGCCTCTGGGCTTCTATCCTTGCTTCATCCATTGACTTAACCAAAGGAATAAGCCCCGCTATACCTCTACCACCCCTTAGGACTTGAGATTTGAGGGCACATGGCACACCAATTGATTCAAGTGCATCTGGCAGCTCATCCATACCAACCACCAATTGACTATTGGGCGTTGGTATATTATTAGCTCTAAATACTTCTTTAGCCTGATATTCAAATAATTTCATTCTTACCTCCCAAAGGCATCATTAAGTGTTACTTACCATATTTATTAAAAAAATCTCCCCACATCTCATCATCTGTTGGTTTCACAGTTGGAATCAATCGTGATACCCAGGTTAAGTTTAAGAAATGTTTATAGTAGATATTCTCTGTTGTGATGTTACCACCCCATGTGCCACAGCCAAGTGTTGTTGTGCTTGGCATACCATTAAAGAAATTCCCTCCATTGGCTGGTGCTTGTGGTTGGTTTACCATAATTCGGCTACTCTTCATCTCTCTTCCAAGACGGTCTATATAGGCATCCGTATTAGTGTGAATACCACATGAGTGTCCTGTACCTGATACAGTGGTTAATCTCACTAATATATCTACCGCTTCATCAAATGTCGCGTACTTCCAAATCGTAAGTACTGGACATAATTTTTCTTCACTGAATCGATCTTCTTCTACTGGTAATTGACCTTCAACCATTAACATTGTTGTATTACCATCTACAGTCAAACCAGCATCTTCAGCTATAACTGTTGCAGATTTAGCAACAATGGCTGGGTTTAAAGATTCATAACCTTTTTTGTTAACAATCCACATCCACTTCTTAAGCACTTGCTTATCATCTGCTGAGAGAAGGACGCCATTTTCCTCTTTTAGGACTTTGATACATGCGTCATAAACAGATTCATGGACAATAATTGAATTCTCTGACGAACAAGAGGTTGCATTGTCAAAAGTCTTACTTAGCGCCACTTTTTTCATAGCATCAACTGGATCTGCATCTTCTGCTATAATCTGAACAGAATTACCAGGACCAACGCCATAAGCAGGCGTCCCACTAGAGTAAGCAGCCTTAACCATTGCACCACCACCTGTAGCCAATACCAAGTCTACTTCTTTCATTAATTGATTCGTCGATTCAATAGAAGGTTCTTCAATAATCTGAATCAAGTCTTCAGGGGCTCCAACCTTCTTTAGTCCTGCTCTCATATAATCAACAGCCATTTTTGAACACTTTTTAGATCTTGGGTGTGGTGCAAAAATTACTGCATTACGTCCTTTTACTATAGAAACCGCATTACTTGCAGGTGTGGCAGTTGGATTTGTCACTGGACACAGAGCACCAACAACACCAACTGGTTTTGCATACTTAACAATACCTTTAGCCTCATCTTCCTCAATGATGCCAACGGATTTAGCACCTTTGATGTCTTTAAGGACACCTAACACTTTGCCTTTATGTTTTTTGAACTTGTCTTCCACTTTCCCCATCCCTGTTTCTGCAACAGCCGCTTTAGCAAGTTCAGTAATATTGTCATCTTTATAGACTTCCCAGCCAAGTGATAACACTGCGTCGTCAATTTGTTCTTGTGTATAGTTCGCCACTTGTTCTTGAGCGATTCTTGCTTTTTCGATCAGTTGAGTGATCTGATTGCTTTCCATAATAGCCTCCTATGTATTATTTAATTAAATATATTAATTAATTGATGAAAAATATATGGCCATGGATTACCACAACCATATATACGACATTTTTTATTCTGCTACCATAGCACCTTTACTAAAGAAGAGCTTCTTAGCACTAAGTACAACGCCTCCAACACACTTTGGTGCTATAAGGTTACTACTCTCTATCAAGGATTCTAAGGATTCCTCTATTTGGTGTTTGGCGATTTCAGTTAACAACTTTTTATACAGAATAGGTTCATTAAACATTTCACTGTATAAGACCAATTTATGAGGGTCATAGAATTTGATACTATTAATGATTCCGACTGATAAATAGACTAACATAGCATCTGTTTTATCAACAACCTTTTGATCACCAGCCAAATACGCTTCTATAATAAGTCCTTCATTTAAGAGGTCTATATCTTCATTCATTAGCTTACTAAGTATTGGATATGCTTCATTCGTGAAATCTTGTTTGATATCTTCGATTAAACATGTTATAGATGCAACCGTCTCAAGACAACCCACAAGGCCACACTGGCATTGTCGACCATCAAGATCTATCATCATATGCCCTATTTCTCCAGCATCACTGTGAGCACCTGTATAAATCTCGTTATCAATTATGACTGCCGAACCAATACCTGGACCTAATTTCATAAATACAAGATTAGAAATCTTCCTGTGCATAGTAAGTTCCATCTCAGCTAATGCTAAGGCACGTACATTGTTCTCTACAAGAACGGGCATATCAAAAGCCTTTTCAAGCATATCAGCAATTGGCACTTCAACATCCCATATACCATACGCATGTTTACTAATACCCTTCTTAGTATCTACCTTACCAACAATACCAACACCTATACCCAAACACTGACTAAGTTCAATATGATTCTCATGTAATAGTCTGTTAATCTGACGAACAATCATTTTCACAACTTGTTCTGGTGAAAGCCCACTAATGGATTCAGATATGGAAGCCATAACTTCATATTGAAGGTTACCAATACCAATATTGACATGTTTCCCTTCTATATTAACCCCTATGACATAACGATAATCTTTATTCAATTCTATAAAAACTTTCTTGCGGCCAACCCTTACAGGTTCATCTACGTGACCACTTTCTCTTACGCAGCCTTGTTCAATAAGTTCATTAACAAGCATAGTAATAGCAGCCGGTGTTAGATTCAACTTCTCTGCAATATCTTTACGAGATTTTGGGCTGCCTTTCACTTGGTTCAATATCATGGCTCTGTTAGAGATTTTCACATCGCTCATGTTAATACCAGATCTTCTTTTCATCTTGTGTACTTCCTTTCCACACACTTATCATACAACATGATTAGGGGAAAATCAACAATTAATTAAAATATTTAATCAAATATAGTTTTCCCTCTTCAAACTCTTCCTAAACCACTATATATATGGTATAATTCAATTAATTAATACATTTAATTAATCACCTATCAGGAGGATGAAAACATGTCAAACTTCAAAGTAGTATACGTCCCAATTGGGGTACCTACTTTTCACTTAGAAAGTGCTAACGATCAGTTCAATCAATCTGTGTCACTTCTAAATTCTTTGTATGATCATTGTAGCTATCCACAAGGTCCATTGTTGCAACTTGACGACCTAAAAGCCTACATGAAGAAAGAACACGCTGACCTTATTATATTGCAGAACACAACTTTTGCCAACTCTGCTTATGCAACTGAAGTTATCAAAGCTTCAGACTGCCCTGTTCTACTCTGGACACTAAGAGAACCGGTCATTGATGGCACTCGATTAAGACTTAATTCATTAACTGGTGCCTATTCTGCTGGCAATGTCATGCATCACTTAGGCCGTGAGAACTTTGAGTACATCTTCGGTGCACCTAGTGATCAAAAAGTTATTGATACAATTGATGCAACTATCAAAGCTGCTAAACTTAAACATGATCTTAAGTCATTAACCATCGCTTCAATTGGTCAAACACCACAGGGATTCGGTTTTGGTAGGGGTCTTGATGCTGAAGTTGCTAAGAATTTTGGTGCTTCGCTTGAATCTATTGAAGCCAGAGAACTTATGACTAAGGCTATGTCTTACGCAAAAGAAGACTACATAGACCTAATGGAAGAAGCTAAGAAGAAAACAGTTGGTCTTGATAAACTACCTGAAGAAAACGTCGATGGTTTCCTAAGACTTTATAAAGCTTATAAGTCATTTATTGATGATAACAATGTTGGCGCCATTGCCTCTAGGTGTTGGCCTGACTTCTTCGTAGAATATAAAACACCTGTCTGTGCGGTTCTTGGTATGTTAAATGACATCCAAGTCGCTGCTGCTTGTGAGTCTGATCTATACGGCGCACTCTCCATGTTCGCTGGTGTTGAGCTTTCTAAGGAACCTGTTTTCTTTGGAGATCCTGTATCGCTAGATGAAGATGATAATACAATCACCTTCTGGCACTGTGGTACTGCCGCATGCTCTCTAGCTAGGCCTGACAAAGGTTCTACCATGGGTGTTCATCCTAATAGGAAGATTGGACCTACCATGGAATTTGGCTGTAAGCCAGCAGATGAAGTGACGATCTTTAGAATTGGTCGTAATCCAGATGCGAGCTTCCGATTATTTATCGCTAAAGGTGAAGCCTTAGATGTACCACAACAGTTCTATGGTACATCCATTGTTGTTAAGACAGATAATGATGCAGGTGACATCGTAAATCGCTCAGTGAGTGATGGATGGGAACCACATTTTGTTGTGATCTATAAAGATGTTGTGAAAGAACTTCAGATCTTCGGACGTATGTTAGGGTTCGAAGTTCATAATTATTAATTGACTTCCTTTGAAGAAGCCACTAGCCCTCCCGCTGGTGGCTTTTTTGTTGGGCGAAAAAGAGAACATATAAAAGATTAACGCAAAAACGCTAATTTGCAGAGTAAAAATACAGTGAGAATCTATAACTCGGAGTACTCGGAAGTCACGGAAGGTAATACTCCGAAAGATGAGACTTAAGATTGGCCGCAGAAAGATCAATAAACGCAGAAAGGTGAGCATAAAAAAGTAATCGTTGCTTGTCACTCAGAGGCGTCTTGTGCCGAAGAGTCTGTATCACCTCTCTGTCACCCTCGTCATCGGGTTTGTGACTTCGGAAGATTCGATTGGAATACTATGAAGTCACAGGTCCAGTGTCTTTAAATCTTCATACTGAAAACACGAGGAACGAATGGTTTGATCGCTTGCCCAACTACCCCTTCAGATGTTGACTCCAGATTTCTATAACCTCTCCTCTAGCTACTCTCATTTTCCAAGTAAGTTATGTCAAATGATACCTTTGCCCCCTCCCGAACCCGAGGTTGGGGTTCGATTTTTGTCCCTATCGTCCTGAAGTACTGAAACATGGACGTTGAATCCGCCATTTCTTACATGGACGTAATAACTGGCGGCGTAAGGATGATAGGGGCAAAAATCGGTTCACAACCGACCACAAAGGACCCTCCACTAAACTTCTAAACGAAAAAAAAGAGTTGCCACGGAGGCAACTCTCACTCATATACTTTTATTCCATAGCTTTTTCTTTAAGATCTTCAACCAATTGAGTCATAACTTCCATAACATCTTTGCCACCCATTGCATCTTCAACTGCTGAGTTGATGATTGGGTACATACCTGCTATTGCTACTTGGTCTTGCCAGTCAGCAACGTTAGCTACAGGTGTATTAGCAATCTCATCTTGGAATACTTCGTAAGCTGCTTGGAAGTCTCCAAAATCAACGTCAGCTGCTAAACGAGGTGATAAGAATGGAACGCCGCCAGTGAATTTGTCATGGTTTTCACCTTTAGCCATATACTCGATAAATTTAAGTGCTTCAGCTTCTTGTCCAGATTCTTGAACTGCACAAAGACCTTTTCCACCAAGGATTGTTGAACGTGTTGCACCAGCTCCGTTACCGATTGGCATTGGCACTACACCCCAGTTAAAGGATAAGTCTTGATAAGCTGCAACAAACCAGTTACCTGACATATGGAATCCATATTGGCCAGTTGTAAATAATTCTTTTGGATTAGCGGAACCAGCCCAAACTGCAGGGTCTAGTGTGCCATTAGTGTTCATTCTTTGTAATGTAGTTAATGCTTCTACTGCACCAGCTTCTGTTAAAGCTGAATCTGTGTGAGGTGTATTCCATAATTTTCCACCAAATTGATATACCATAGGCATAAATCTGTGTGCTTTGTTATCAAATACGCCTGGGTAAGCAACGCCATCTTGTCCATCTAATTTAGCCATTTCAGTTTCGAATTCAGCCCATGTCCAAGTCTCACCAAGTGCAGGATAGTTAACGTCATATTTGTCTAATAAATCTTTGTTTACATACATACCATTTGAAGTTACGTCCATTGGTAATACAACAGTATCGCCAGCAGCGTTAAAATATACATTTGTATAATCAGCTTTATCATAAGCTGAGTCAAGTGGTAATAAGAACTCACTAAATTCAGTGATTGTGCCTTCAGTTGCTCTAATAAGTGCTGGCGCTTCGCCACCTCTTACCATCGTTTTTAGCTTAGCATTGTAGTCATCATAAGCAAGTACAACTAGTTCGATTTCAATACCAGTTTCAGCTTTGAAGTCATCAAGAATTGTCTGCATAACATCACCTTCGATTCCATCACTCCACCATAACATTTGAAGTGGTTCACCTGGCTCTGCCATCTCTTCTTTTTCTTCTTTGTCTTCTTTAGCTGGTTCATCTTTTTTTTCTTCAGCAGCAGGTGCATCTGCTTCTTTTTCAGGTGCAGCTTCTTCAGCACCACATGCAGCAAAAAGTGCTACAACTAACAGTAAAGCTAATAACATTCTTAAATTTTTCATTTTGTTCCTCCTCCAATAATATCACATAATATAGTTGGAAATATTTTATTGAGTATTTCAGCTCATATCTATAACTTTGATGACTCAAAGATATATTCTTCTTAACCTTTCATACCTGATGTTGCTGTACCCTGTACAAACTGGCGTTGGAATATCAAGAAGATAATCAACATTGGTACCATAGATATTGCTGACATAGCCAACATACTATTCCAATCTACCGAGTACTCTCCTGAGAAGTTTGATATTGCAAGTTGTAATGTATACTTCTTAGGATCACTAATTGCAATCAATGGCCATACATAATCATTCCATCTCCACATGAAAGAAAATATACCAAGGGTTGCTATAGCTGGTTTTGCGTTTGGTAATATGATGCGAGTGAAAATTCGCCACTCACCTGCACCGTCAATTCTTGCACTCTGCATAATCTCATCAGGAATTGTCAAAAGATACTGCCTCATAATGAACATGCCTGTCGGTGCTGCAGCTGGTGGGATAATTAACGCCCACAAACTGTTATACAAACCTGTTACCTTAAGTACATCAAAGATTGGCACCATGATGACTTCTAGAGGTAACATAATGGTTGATAATATTAACATCATGATGAAAGTTGACCCTTTAAAGGTGTACTTAGCAAGAGCGTAACCTGCCATGGTGTTCATAATTACCATAAATATCGTAGAAACAATTGCTACAAAGAATGAGTTCATAATATAGATTTCAAAACTTCCTCTTTGAATAGCATCAACAAAATTCTCAAGTGTCCACTGTCTAGGCCAGAAAGTTGGTTCTGCTGTATAAAGCTCTGCACTTGTTTTAAAAGCATTCAGAATTATATACACAACTGGCAACAAGAAAAAGATTGAGAAGAAAATTGCAACAGCGTAAATACCTATTTTTTTCTTATCCATTAGTCATTACCCCCTCTGTTGATTAAGAAATTGATACCTGAAAAGGTGGTAACAACAACAAGCATAACAACACTCATTGCACTTGCATAGCCAACTTCATACAACTGGAAGGCTGCTTCATAAATATGTTGAACGACAAATCTCGTTGCATCGTATGGTCCACCACCTGTGAAAGATACGATCATCGGATATACTTTGAAAATATTCATTGTTGATAAGATGATCACCATCAAACTTGTAGGTTTTAATACTGGCAATGTTATTTTAAAGAACTTTTGAACCCTATTGGCCCCATCAATTTCAGCTGCTTCATACAACTCATTTGGAATACTAAGCAAACCTCCAATGAACATAACCATATAGTAACCTGCTTTGGACCATACCATAATGAATACCGCTGCCCACCAGGCAAAAACCGGATTGGTTAATGTAGAAATTCTTCCAATGCCAATTTTTTCTAGAATCATGTTAAAGCCACCAAATTGGTCACCAAAGATCCACTGCCACATAACACCAACAACAATGAAGGAAATCATAACTGGCCAGTAGTAAGTTGCCCTAAAGAAACTTTTACCTCTAATCTCTTTAATGATAATCACAGCCAATGTTAAAGCCAGAACATACATAAGTGGTACACTTACTAAAACGTACCTAATTGTGTTCCACAGGGCTGCAAGAAAATCTGGGTCGTCTGTGAACAATTCAACATAGTTGGCTAGACCAACAAACTTAGGATCATTTAGCCCATCAAACTTTGTGAAGGAGTAGTAAACCCCTATAAATGCAGGAATAATGATGTATACCGTAAAAATAATTAAGTTAGGTGCTAAAAAGAGGTACGGTACACTCTTCTGTCGCAGCATGTACATACGATAAGATGATTCTTTCTTCCTCATAACTTCTCCTCAATTTCTAATATCTATTTATTCCAGCAGTCATTTCAAACACCTCAGCATACCGTGAATCTTTCCTGTAAAATACCGGTGGATAACCCACAGGACATTCAACAGTTACACGACCGCCCCCATACGACTTACCTGTCCAAAAGTGCACCCAAACATCTTCTGGCAAGTGTAACGTTCTTGTATCTGTATTTGGTGTTATAACTGGTGCAACCAATATATCCGAACCAAAAAGGTAGGCATCTTGTATATCGTAGGCCACTTCATCCTGTTCATAGTGGAAGAAAAGTGGTCTTTGTAGTGGATAACCTTTTTCTGATCCTTCTTTAACCATATCTTTAATGTATGGCTTTAATGATTTTCTTATTTTAGTCAGTTTACCGAGGTTTCTCATAGTAAATTCATCATGGTAAAACTGGAAATTCTCTTCTGGTCTATTACACTCATGGCTTCGCATATAGGCAGAAAAAACATTCATTTCTGCCCATCGATCAAATAACTCCTTCGATCTAATGTTGCCATGTAAACTTGTAAAGCCACCAATATCGCTGTGATTAAAAGGATTCCCCGTCATGCCAGATGACAAACTTGCTGGTATAACAGATGGAATGCCGTCATGGATTTCCCAGTTAACACTTTGATCGCCTGCCCATAAAGATAAGCTATACTTCTGAGAACCATGTCCTCCTGCTCTCATGAAGTAGATTATTTTTCCAATGTTGTCTGTTTCTTCAACAGCTTCATAATTACATCTAGCCCACAGTACTGGCCATTCATTGTGCATAAGTTTTGCATCAACACCGTTGTGTAGAACACAATCTACAGGTAAGTATTCTCCAAAGTCTGCCATCCAACCTTTTATGCCAAGGGCAATCAGGTTTTCTTTGATGATGGTTTTATACCACTCAAAGGCTTCAGGATTGGTCAAATCTACTATACCACAGTCAAATTCCCCAAAATCTACGATATATGGTTGTCCCTCTTTATTAAGTACAAGGTGATTATTGGTTAAGGCCGTTTTATACAAACCTTGATTTTCCAAAAAGAAGGGGCATATATAGGCTAAGAATTCTGTACCTGCTTCATTAAGTTCCTTAATGTAGTCATCTAACTTAGGATAACGTTCTTGATTCCATTGCCATTGCCAGAATAATCTTTTTCCAAAGCTAGTTACATTAATACCTGCCCAGTCTTGGCACCACACACCGCTGACATCAATATCATGAGCCTTAGCAAGTTCTACGTAACCTTTAACTTCATCAGTACCGCCTTGCACGCCTAAGATCATGCCATCATGTACCCAGTCAGGTAGCTCTGGTAATCGTCCAGTATAGTCAGTAAGGCTTTCGAGTATGTCTGGATATGTTTTCGCCTGCCCAAACACTAACTCCTTTGGTAAATCCCAGAAGTACAAACTATGATAATTATCATTCTTAAAATTAAAGTCTGCATAACAGCTTGTATCAGCGTGAAGCCAGTATTTTCTTGTGGATATAAAAGTATGTTCTGGATAGTAGGTATGATAATAATCCCCTCCAGCCTTATCTTTCACATCTGCATAAAACGTTGTTAAAGTTGATTTGTCTCTTCCAACACCTGGTTCACTGGTCCATATTGGAAAGTTCCTTCCTCTTAGGTTAAAATAGGAAGCCTGTTCTCCACAACCATAGACCTTCTCACTCTCTTCTGCGTATAAGTTAAACCAGAAGCGATCAGCTTGCCTGCCTAGTGATTTCAACTCAATATGTAAACGTTGATTTTTCTCTATAAAAACAGCTTCAATTTCAAAGCCTAAACCTTCAAATCTGAGGGTATTATCAGATACCATCTCCACCGACTCAAGAGGCACTTTTGTTTTGATATTATCATCAATTTCAAAATTCCCTCTAAAAAATTCAATGTCTTCATCTCCTAGTCCTACTAGAATAAATGGTACGTCTTGTGAGTGCATCGCAATTATTTTATCGTTATAGATAATATTAAGCGATGACTCATCTTGATTAAAACTTATCATGTAGTCTCCTCACAAATCACAGTTTCTCACCAATACGGTTTAATTTGTTTCTCCGTCTTCGTTTTAATTAGATTATATTTCTTTAATAAACCCATACTCTTCTTCCAAAATCATAATTGCCGCGCCTTTGGCAGCTGCATATGGATCCACAATTTCACATTCGACACTAACACTCTCAACAAGTGTTTCTAACGAATTGTCTTTGATAGTGTCATACACTTGATTAGCAAAATTATCATTGTCTAAATCACAAACATTTAAAGCTATTATATCTTCAATATCAATGACAGAAATAACTGTTGAAAGTTTCCTACCAAGGTGTCCTGTCATATCTTTAAGAATTAATTTGGCACATTCATCACCCTCTGCAATAGCAGTACCTAACATTTCCATCGTGAATTTGCCTTCATTTTTCATAATAGCTGCAGCAATCCCTTGAAGTTTTCCTTCTCTCATGTACTCCTTTATTTTTTGTTCTATTGCAAGATAAGATATTTCACTATCTAGGCAGCCTATTTTGCCACATGAGCATTGTCGTTGACCATTCAGAACTTTTGTATGACCAATCTCACCAGCATTACCACTGTTCCCAACAAAAATCTCTCCATTTAGTACAATCCCAAGTCGCACACCATATTGCATCGATACAATGACAAAATTGTTTTTTTCTCTATGTTCATATAGATAATGATGTGCAAGGGCATTAATGTTGTTGTCTACAAATACATCTAGACCAAACTCTTTTTCAATAATTGATTTAATGGCTACGTTATTCCAATCTTTAAAATAGGAATACTGAAGAGCTATCCCATTCTGTCGATCAACATAACCTGGAACACCAATACCAATACCAACCACTTTGTCTTTTTCTTCAATTTGATTTAGGGCTTCCTGAATTGCTTTCTTGAGGATTATAAAGACTTCTTCAACCGTAGCTCTATTAGGCAATTTGTAGGCCTTTGTGTAAACAACCACCACTGCAAAATTAACGATTGATACTTTGACTCTTTCAGCATTGAACTCTACCCCAATAAAAAAGCGACCTTCAGGATTCAGCTTCAAGTAAACAGGTGTACGCCCAACACTCTTTTGGGTACTTTCCTCTTCTGTCACTAAACCTTCTTCTATCAAAGCAACAACCGAATTTAAAATTGTTGTCATGCTGTACTTAGTCTTCTTCTTAAGTACATACCTTGATACATCCTCATGATCACGAATGACTTTTATGATATTATTTTTTTTGATTTGTTTTCTTTTTTCGATAATATTCATAAGTTCTCCCGTATTTTATCGTTATCGATAAAACAATATGCCTAAATTTTATATTAGAAAAGTCCGATTGTCAAGTGATTTTACGAAATTTATCGACAACGATAATATTATCTTTAGTTATATCAGTTGTTTGTAAAATTTTACCCGATATATTTTTGTGCATTATGTTGACTTTGCAAAAATGTTGCTCAAAATATTTCACAATTATCATCGCTAAACCTCCTTTTATTGTGCATTTTAACATAATACCTAGCCTCATTAGACTTTACACAACAAAATCTGATGCTCAAAATGACAATAAACAAAAACACTTTCCATCGAAGCAAAAAATAGAGCCACTACGATGTAGCGCTCTACTTCACTGTTTATATCTTCTTAAATGTTATTTGTCGTTTATTGTCTGTATATATAATTTCTAAACCATGTTTTTTTGCCAAAACTTCAAAAGTATCTAGTCTAAAAAAGCTAATGTGTGTCACATCTCTCCTATACCACCACTTCAAGAACTGATCATCATCATTCTCATGAAAAAGAGTCATGATAGATAAGACGCCATCCTTCTTAAGATGTTTTGCAAAAAAAGCAAATGTTTCATCCGGATTAAGTATATGTTCAATTACCTCAGTTGATATAATAAAATCATAGCTTTTATCTTCATATACTGGTTCTGGCTGATAATGAAGGTCATAGTAATCCAAATCAACTTCATAGTCTCTTTTCATAAGTTGCATCAACACCGGTTCCGGACCGGATCCAAAATCCAATCCTAAGCCATTTTTATTAATAAAGGGTAATACAGCGCCTCCAAGGAAGTTTCTGAAGAACTGAACATAACCTTCATTTTCTATCGTATTCTCATGACGATCGTATTCTTTACGCTCTTCTTCAAAAGTTATGACATCATTTTCGTTAATGCCTATATAGAGACAAGAACTACACTTAGCATAGTGATTAGCAAACTTCAAATCGTCAATTACATATGTGTCATTTCCACAAATTCTACATTTCATCTATATACCTATCCAATCCCTATCACCATTAATCCTAAACCAATAAACACTGCATCCACAACCGCATGAATAATCCATGATCCCAGGATACTTTCCGTCCTATCTTCAACATAAGCAAAGATAAGTCCTCCTACAAACAAACCACACATTACCAGTATGAGCAAAGTCAAAGAAAACCACGTCAATACAATCGCAATGTGATAAGTGGCAAATATGAGTGCAGACAGGATGTACCCCATCTTCTTGGACCCTACAAGGGATAAACCTCTAAATATAAACCCTCTAAAAAATACCTCTTCAATAAAAGCATTCACTACTATTGTGTAAATGGAAGCCGCCAATAAAAAGTAGCCTGGTAAAGCCATTCTTTCAGTGACATCCACCCTTATCGCCTCAAGATCAAGAAAGAAGTAAAAAGCAATTGCAAAACTCAAACTCATCAACACTACCATCAGCAATGAAATGATAACAAGAACTTTTATATGTTTAGAATCTATCTTCAATCTGATTGTAGGCAACTCCATCCCTTTGAGAATCCATAAGGGTATAATCGTAAACATAGGTACTTTGATAAAGGTCTTTGGCAGCCATGGCATTAACCAAACTTGTTCAACAAAGTATAAAAGGATTATTGTGAAAATAGCATATAGGATCATTCGCTTCTTCATCTATACCACCCCTCTAATATCGGTCGTTTATCAACGAACAAATCAGGGTCCTTACCCAAAAACTTCACGACCAAATCAGCCATTTCCTTCACCTGAACAAGAATACAATCAGCATCACCCACCTTAAATTGACAAGCTATACCAAGTTCAAGCAAGGGCTCAAGAAGCTTATCATAATTCTTGGATACATCTCCTTTGGGGTTATAATGACCTCTATAATCAATTTCTTTAATACTTCCATCTTCTTGCTTTATCCTAAGTACTTTAGTCGTTTCCATAAGCCTATCTGGTATGTTAAGCCATTCCTCTACACTATGGATAAAAGTGTTTGTCTTTAAAGTTGCACCAAGAAATAATATCTGGGCTCCCACCTCATACAGACTACCAAAACACCCTTCTTTGGGACATGGTGTATGGACATCATCATCTCTTCTTATATATGCTTTTGCAGTCCTACCATATGCAGCTACCGAATGGGTTGGGTGCAGGGACCTTAGTACACCATCTCTTTGTCTGAATATATTGGTTAGCGCACCCACGCAAGATGGTTCAACTTCCGGGTCATATAGACCATCTTTACAATTATCCTCATGCCATGTATGGGTTGGCATCAATAACAAGCCGTCTTTCATAAACGTCATCAGAGAATCAATGACAGCATCTCCACGCCCTTCAACTTCACCAATGGCTTTCATAGATGAATGAACCATCAGTACGCCTTTTCTATCTATATTCGTTTTTCCTAAATCATCTATTAATGTTTTATATGTATGCATCCTCTACCTCGCTCGTCTTCAAAATATCTATCTATATAATAACACCACTTGATTGACAATTTAAGTTAATTTTTCTTATGTTTATCTTAATCAACTATAGCAATAGAATAACCACTACATCCAGCCAATAAATAACATACCATCAATCTAAATCTTTGGTCTCCATCCACTTTTGGGATAGGAAAACTGATATACTCAACAACAAGGCTAAGCTCACTGCAATGATTCCATACAGGCAACCAACACCTAGGACTTCTTCACCTTTATTAAACAAGGCCATGAACGCTACAAAAATACCTCTTCTATCAACATTTAGCCACTTACCAACCACTTCCTCAAATATAATCATTCCAATACCATAAGATAACACAAAGACGCCTATTAATAATTTCACGCCTAAAGATATACCATACTTGAATAAAAAAGGGTAGCAAATGCTAACAATCAGTGTAATCGGCAAAATTAGAAACGAAATGCCTTTTAAGGATAATAACAAGGTTAAATCCATCTCAGCCCCATAATAGAAGCCGCTTAGCAACCAAGTAATTGCAACAACTAAAAATAACATAACAGAAGAAATCAAATAAGTTGATACATATTTCCCAAAAACCAAATCACGCCTTAGCACTGGAAGTGATGCGTACAAAGATATTAACTCTTTGTCACCAACAAAAAGTATAACACAGGCAAATGAGGGTATATATATAGCAAGAAATCCAATAATTCCCTCTGTTGATCCAAATACAATATTAAGCGACGCATAAAGAATCATAATACATAACTGTAATATAATAAATGTTCTATACGCTCGAAAATCCCTTAGAATTAGCACTTTCATTTGGCACCTCCTATATTCCTCAACCTAAAAATTGACAAAGAAGATATAACAGATACCAACAAGATACATCCATTAGCTATTACAACTCTCTCGATAAATGACTGTCGCCCTATTCTATTAATATATTGTGTCAAATAATAGATCATAACCGGAAAAACATCTTTCTTAGAGTAATATGCATTTGCCGGTAAATTTTTCTCAAAATAGACCAAGGTTAACAAGGCTAAAATAAGAAGAATTACCAGGATTACCATCAGCACAACACTTCCCTTTTCTTTAGAGAAGGCAAAAAACACTGGGAAGACTAATGAATTTGTAAGTATAATTGGCATAACAATCATTGCTAGACCCTTTATGCTAAACAATGGGTTCATCTCTACATTACCCTCAAGTACAATGTTCGTCATAACATAACCATATAACAAAGCTATTCCAACAATTGCAAAAGAAAAAATTAAACCACCTGTATATTTTGCCAATACATAATTATACCTGCTAATAGGTAGTGCATTACATAAAGTCTGGTATTTACCATCTAAAATCAACAACACAACAGGCAAAATCATCGGATACATCAATAGTACAATGTAAGTTATATTGCCATTTTGATCATAAAAGAAAGCAAAGGACATTAGACACAGAACTATAATTAAATGAAAAAATAACACATGGTTAAAGGCTTTAAAGTCCTTATAAATAAGATTCAACATATATGTCACCACTTTTCTCATGATAAAACATAATCTGATCTAAGCTAGGACGTTCCTCAAAGTTCCACACCTTAGATATATTGTGATTACTTGGTAGTAGCGCCTCATAATTATATGCATTCACTTGACCACCGATCATGACCTCACTTACCTCTTTTGGTATATGATCATCTTCGCCCTTAACAAGCACAAAACTTGAAAGAACTGTATTTCTATCATCACAAAATATGACCTCACCATTCCTCAGATAAATAATGTAGTCGGCTATCTTTTCGATGTCACTGGTTATATGAGAAGAAAATAAAATTGTTCTTTGCTCATCTTCAATGACTTCCTGAAGAATTTTTAATAATTCAATGCGAAAAACTGGATCAAGACCTGATGTAGGCTCATCTAAAATAAGCAGTTCCGCCTTATGTGATAAAGCCAAAATAAGGGCAAACTTAAGTTTCATACCCCTAGATAATGTTCTAAAGCGCATTTTATTGTCCAACTTAAATTTCTTCAAATAGTATTCATATATACCATCATCCCACTTGCTGTAAAAAGGTTGTATTATTTTCTTGATACGTTTTAAACTAAAATCATAATACAAAGGGTTGTCAAAGACAAAACCTACTCTGTCCCTAACTTCTTTGCCATCCTTTATTGGGTTCATATCAAATATTGAAATATCCCCTTCATCTTTTAAGTATAATCCCATAAGTAGTTTAATGAGAGTTGTCTTCCCAGCACCATTAGCACCAATAAGACCCATTATGTATCCTTGTGGTAGTTTGAAAGTTATATTATCTAACTTGAAATGTTTAAACTTCTTTGTTAAACCATTAACTTCAATGACATTCATCCTATTCGCCTTCTTCCCAAAGTAAGGATATGGTTAATAAAAGTGATTGTTTAGTTACACCTAATTTTTGCATCTCGTTAAGTACAAGTTGCAATTGTTCTTCAGCAAGCTGAATCTTCTTTTCCTTGAGTCTAGCCAAACCTTGACCCGCCACATAAGAACCTTTTCCTCCAACAGTGTGAATATAGCCTTCTGATTCCAAATTATCATAGGCCCTTTTCACTGTTACGACACTTATGCCAAGCTCTCTAGCAAAACTTCGTATGGATGGCAATTTTGACTCTTTTTTGAGTCGACCATCTAATATGTTGTTTCTTATTTGAATTTCGAGTTGTTCATAAAATGGAATTTTCTCATTATTTGATAGAATAATTTTCATCAGAGCCTCCAACTGTTCATACCGTATATGAACAGTATAAACCCTCTGTATTTTCATGTCAACAAAACGAGGTATAAATGAATCTAATACCATAGCTTCATCAATGCCAGAAGACCCATCTAGAGTACTTTATACCTACCCTTCAAAATCTCGCATAAGAATTGACAGTTACTTTTCCATATGTTAACATCGTTTTAGTGAATATGGGTGCTTAATTCAGTTCTAGTATCATTACGGCCAGTGAAGTCGTGTCTTTCGACGCACACCGCTGAGTTACGCACAGGATCAAATTTCCATCTAAATTTATGGGTGCTTAACTCAGTGGTAGAGTGTCAGCCCGACATGCTGAAAGTCGCTGGTTCAAGTCCAGTAGTACCCACTAATAATAAATAACATAAAAAGGCAATGAAAAGGTCAGAGGTGATAAGACATCACATCTGACCTTATTAATTACTCTTAAGTTATCACTCAAAAATATATGACTAATCATTCGTAATCCAACAATCTAACCTCAACCGAAACCGAGTAAGGAAACCAATTCATTACACATAGACAAGCTTATAGGAAGTAAGCTGTTCTAACTTGATACATGGAAGTATCATGGTTAGAATCTTTGTGTGATGTTTTTGTTGACGCAGCGACAGGTCATAGCCGACTAGATACAATATATAACTTTGACGCAGACCTTGTGAAGCGTAAGGCAAGGAAAAGTTATGTGTTGTATCTTGGACAACAACAGTACACATCCGTCTTCCGAAACTAAGATTTTCACCCCTACTCCTTATATTTCCTTAACCAAGCATCCAGCAAATTCTCAAATTGGTCAGGCTGCTCTAGAAAGAAAGAGTGACTTGCATTGGTCAACAAACTGACCGTTGCTTTTGGATATTTTGCCAATCTATTCAACATATCTTTATAGCCAACAACATTGTCCTGATAGCCCAGGAAAATCAGAGCTTTATGGCGATGAATCATATCACTACGCTCAACGATTTCACTTAAGTAGTTATCTCTAAAAAGCTTCCTAAGAAAAGGTCCATCGGCCAAGGCCATTGCTCTTGAAAAGTCAGCTTCAGTCCTGTGACATGTCCTTTCATTGATGACAACCATCTGTTCCAAATACTCTTTTTGCTTATCTTCAGTTAATGTTACGAAGTATGCATGATCGATTTCTTGATTGGTTATAGGTGCTATTGTTCTTAAATTACGCTCTGGAATAACAACTGGACAAATAAGAACTTCTCCTATCACCTGCTCATTCAATTTTTTGGCAATACCTTGAGCCAAATAACCACCATAGGAGTAACCCATAATGATAAAGGGATGGTCAGCAATTAAGACTTCAATCACTTCAGATAATAAATTAATCATTGTATCTGTTGTATTCTCTAATTTATGGGCTGGAGATTGTCCCATACCCGGCAAATCTATATAGATTCTTCTAAATCCTTCTAATCTTATGGAAGTATCTTCAATAGCATGTACCATAGTTATGCCATCCAAGTAAAATCCATGCAAAATTATAAGTGGCAATCCGCTACCAACGCTTGTATAATGGATCGCTTGTCCTTGTACTTTAATAATCATATTTCCTCCATAAACCAACACCTATTATGACACTTCATTATTTCCCTCAAATAAAGCATCCAATATATCAACCGCACCCTTTATAACTACAGGACAGATAAGGCTGAATAATCTTTTATTCTCTATAATCTCCATATCTTCTGGTGAAGTAAGATCATATCCAAGCAGTCTTTTGCATCGAATGCTACCAAATTTTTCTATAAATCTTCGTTCAAATTCATCCCTTAGGTCATAAGTCTTTTTCTTGGATAGTTGATCACCTCTAACACTGTGTCCATACATAAGTCCTAAAGCCATTATGGCCCCACTGACAGCACCACATGCCTCACCACATCCCATACCACTCCCAAATCCAGTGGCCAGCTTAAGCGCAGTATCTCTATCCAAACCAAGCTGATCACAATATAAGCTAAGGACAACTTGACTACAATTATAATCATTCATGAAATAAGCATCTACTTGCTCGTGTTTATTCATTCCAAACACCCATATCCTCTTCCTATCAACCAATTGACAACTCTCATTAACACATATTTTAACACAAAAAGACTCCCAATATCCATTATTTTCATGTATTGAAGAGATGTTATCAATATGTTAAACTTATATGCGTATAAATAAATCAATTTGGGAGGTATATATGAATTTAGATAGCCATTTACAAATCGCACTTGCATCTATTCAATGTTTTACAGATGACGGAACCCTTGACATCGAGGAGTTAAACTACCTAATCGGATTAGCCATGAGAGACAACAAAGTGGATGAGAACGAGAGAAGAGTTTTAGCCGAGATCTTTGGCAAGGTATCACAGAAAGATGTTAGTAAGAAAGTTTGGGATCGAATTGAGTCAATTAAGAAAGAACATAATATTTAAAAGTAGAGGAACCTTTCTTAGTTGATTGGTTCCTTATCACTTAGAGGAGAATAATTATGACTGATACTGATAAAGCTTATATAGCTGGTATAATCGACGGTGAAGGTAGTATTATGTTAATTCGTCACAAGCCCAACCAACACCCATCACCAACTATAAGTGTTACATCCTCAACTATAGAGTTACTCGACCATCTCCATAAAACAATAAAGTCAGGTACAATTAAATCAAAGAAAAACTATAATCCCTCAAAACATAAAGCAAACTTTACATATGAGCTTCGGGGTGATAAAGCCATCTATTTGTTAAAGGAAATATTCCCCTACCTAGTTATTAGCACAAAAAGAGAAAGAGCTTCTCACATCACCTTACACTACAAACAAGTCACCAAAAGAAATGGTCGTTATAACAACGAAGAACTAGAACTCAAGCAAAAATTCTACGATGATTTTATGGCCTTATAGTAAACAGGAGCCACAACTAATGTTGTGACTCCTAGTGGAGGTGAGGGGACATATTATTCCACAGTTTCCTATGGTACTGACTATATCTTGAACTGCAATGCAGCCCTCCAGCGTATTATGAACAGTATATTCTAATGCAAACTATCCATCCTAGTATCTCATATCAATGACTTAGAGACCTATAAGTCGATACAGAGCTGTTAGCTTTCGCTACATACTCCTCGGTATTGCCGACAACTCAATGTTACGGTTTCACCGATCAAGCTGAATTTTCACTTATCAATCACTTGATAAGGCGACCCTTCTGATCGAACCCCTGTCCGAAAACCCGTCCAAGGAACTTTCTTCCATCATAGTCATTATTTTGACATTCCCTCTACCAAACGCCTAATGACAGGCTCTTGGTTTCAGTAGCTTCATAAATTCTACTACACCGCAAAGCTTAAGTGCAGAAGTTCCTCACCTTAATGGCACTCAGACTCTAATTGGTGAGCATATTAGAAAGAGCGCGCAGCACTAGGCTGCGAATGCTAAATTATCTTCAGCGTTTAAATATTTTTACCAGCTTTTAGCGTAGCTCCGGTGTCTACGGATGGCTTATTCCACTTCAGTGATCCCCGTCGAAACCTGTACACCCCCATAATGGATGTATAACAGGTGAAGTGTTTGACTTCACAGATGTTCTCCACAAACATCCTATATTATAAATAAGTTACCAACAGTTCAGCACTTATTATAAACAAATTTACTTAAAGATTTTGAATTTTAAATTGCTTCTCTGCACTACGTTTTTGATCTTTTTTGGCAATATCTTGACGTTTGTCATGAAGTTTCTTACCTCTAGCAAGGCCAATCTCCATTTTCATACGTCCCTTTTTCAGATACACTTTAAGAGGTACTACAGTATAACCTTTTATGGCCACTTGCCCCATAATCTTATTAATTTCATATCTATTTAATAAAAGCTTACGTGTTCTAAGTGGATCTTTATTAAAGATATTACCTTTCTCATAAGGTGTAATGTGCATGTTAACAGAAAATATTTCATCACCGATAACTTTAATAAAACTTTCCTTAATGCTACACTTACCCATTCTCATTGACTTTACTTCAGTACCTGCAAGAACCAGTCCTGCCTCATACTTCTGGTCAATAAAGTAATCATGGTATGCTTTTTTGTTTTGCGCAACTAGTTTATACCCGTCCGCTGCCATAATCATCACCTTCTATTTCTACAAATGCTGCATGAACTATTATAACACAAATTTAGCACCATTCAAGGGTAAGAATGAATTAACATCCTTTTATTTAATGCCTTAAACACACGAGACGAAAGGCGACCACAATCGCCTTTCGTCTCGGAAACAAATAATCTTTATCTTTATATGGTAAATGCTTTGTATTATAACCAATTACATCATATCATAAGGATGTGTCATAACTTTGTCATAAATGTAATCTTTCTTTTAACATTATGTGAACCTATTCAACCGAATCCACATTGGTCTCAGCTATAGCAAAGTCAATGGTACGATCCATACGGTTACATGCCTCTACTTTGACATCAATCATATCGCCAAGAGCATAGACCTTGTTGGTTCTCTCTCCTATATACATGTATTTCTTCTCATCAAACTGGTAGTAATCATCACCAAGGGCTGTAACATGAACCAAACCTTCAATAGTATTTGGTAATTCAACATACAAACCCCAGCTTGTAACACTAGAAATGACACCAGTAAAAGTCTCACCTATATGTCGCTCCATGTATTCTACCTTCTTCAACTTGATGGTTTCACGTTCAGCTGTTTCCGCCCTACGTTCGTATTCAGAGTTTTGCTTTGTAATATCTGGTAAAATCCTTCTGTATCTTCGATCACGTTTGTCATCCATTTCCTCATTAATTATTTCCTTAATAATTCTATGGATCTGAAGGTCAGGGTAACGACGAATAGGGGATGTGAAGTGAGAATAGTATTTAGCAGCAAGTCCATAGTGACCTTGACATTCTACTTCATATTTAGCCTGTTTCATCGATCTTAAGGCCAAACGACTAATCAATACTTCTTCTGAAGATCCTTCAATATCAATTAATAACTTTTGAATCTCTTTAGGATGAATGTCTTCTTTGCCCTTAATATGATATCCAAAGTTATAAATAAACTTTCCAAGAGCCTTTATACGATCTGCATCTGGCTCCTCATGATTTCGATAGACAAATGGTACTTCTTGCCAATAATGGTGTTCTGCAACAACCTCATTAGCTAGCAACATAAACTCTTCTATTATTTTGGTTGCCACATTCCGATCATACACATAAATATCTATTGGCTCACCATTCTCATCTAACTTCACTTTCGCCTCAGGGAAGTTGAAATCAATGGACCCTCTCTTCTTACGTTTAGACCTTAAAATAAGCGCTAATTTATCCATATCACCAAACAACTTCACACAATCACTATAACGTTCCATTAGCGTTTCATCTTTATCTGTAATGATAGCCGCCACATCCGAATAGGTCATTCGCTCATCTACATTGATAACCGTTTCTACAATGTCATAGTTGAATACTGTTCCGTTTTCATCTACATCCATGATACAACTTAAGGACAAACGGTCTTCATGAGCATTTAAAGAACAAATACCGTTGGATAGCTGTCTAGGAATCATAGGAATAACACGATCTACTAGATAGACACTTGTACTTCTCTCAAGAGCTTCCTCATCAATAGGGCTACCTTCCTTCACATAATGGGTTACATCAGCAATGTGAACACCTAATCTGTAGCCACCTTCTATAGGCTCAAGCGTAATAGCATCATCAAGGTCCTTAGCATCGGCCCCATCTATAGTCACAGTAAGTGTATTTCTAAGATCCAATCTTCCTTTGATCATAGCTTCTTCAACTTTATTAGGTATGTGTTTGACTTGCTCTTTTACAGCTTTTGGAAATTCAGTTGGTATTTCCAGCCCTTTTACGATAGATAAAATTGCTGTATCAGGATCATCAATATGACCGATAATTTCAACTACTTCACCTTCAGGCTTCTTGTCTTCATCCCCCCACTTAGTTATCTTAACAACTACTTTGTGACCTTTCATAGCGTTCATGTTTTTACTAAGAGGTACATAAATATCTTTTTGCATCTTCTTATTATCCGGACGCACAAACCCGAAATTTTGACTAGGTTCATAGGTTCCTACAAGGGTATCTTTTCCACGTTCAAGAATTTCAATAACTTGTCCTTCTTTTCTCTGTCCACGACTCTCTGCTAATAGTTTAATAGCTACACGATCATGATGAAATGCTGAACCAACATACTTTCCTGGAATAAATATATCTTCTTCCTCTTCATCCACCTCTACAAAACCAAAGCCTTTTTGGTGTGAAATAAACCTACCCACCAGTAGATCTTCTTGGTCATTAATCATATATTTGCCACGTTTAGTAAGAATGACTTTTCCTTCTTTAATTAATTCTTGCAAAAGGTCATCTAATTCCTTCTTCGCTTCCTTATCCAGTTGTAGTAATATTGCCAACTCCTTGATTTTCATCGGTTTATAGTCATCATGCTTCATTAAATCAAGTATAAGTTCTCTTCGATCTATTTTCATACTGTCACTTCCTATCCTGTTAGTTTCTATAGTTTCATTATAAAGGATTGTGATGTTTCTGTATATAAAAAGGGCTTAATCATCGATTAAGCCCATACTCTTACTCATATATTAATACTTTTAATCTATCAAGCATGGTCACTACTTCAAGCCTAGAGGCTTGCTCATAACCAAGATGTAGTTCACCTTCTGTTATGACATCGACATCAATCAATAAAGCTACATCCTCAGACGCCCAGGATGCCACACTACTACCACTGGCCAAACCGTCTAAAGAATCAACTGTTTTAGCTCCATCATACCCATATTGATACTTAAGTACTCTGGCCACAATAACGGATAGTTCATCTTTACTTACAGTATTATTAGGTAAGTAAGTTCCATCTCCATAACCTCGAATCAAGTTCCAATCTTTTGCATTAGCCACATAATTGAAGAACCAATCCCCATATGCCACATCAGCGAATGATTTGGTTAGGATATTATCGTCTTTCTGGACCAATAAAGTAATCATTTTTGCCATTTCAGCTCTAGTCACTGATTTTGAAGGCTTAAAACTTCCATCCACATAACCATTAACTATACCCATATCACTTAGTTCACTAATTGCAGTTTTTTGCTCTACAGTCAGCTCAGCCAAATCATTAAATATTAGAGCTTCAGCTGCATCTTTAATCAGAAGATTGTTGTTAATGAACAGATGTCTATGAAAATTAAGACCAATTTCATCCGCAACAACATCATATACAGCCTTCATATAAGTCTGATCTAAAGCACTTCGAATCAATCCTTCAATCCCTCTAACATCTTGTTCAATTGCCATAAAGTCATTTTCCACTAACCATTTAGATTTATATACTTGAAGCTTTTCTGCAATACTTGTCCTCAAACTCTCACTGATATCCTCATATACAAAATCTGCATACATCAAATCTAATTCATATGGGTTATCACTAGTACCATCTCCCGATAGTATAGGGTAATTTAACACATTAAGTTTTAGAGCTGGTACTACTCCAGTTTGTGCATAGCTTGCTGTAGTCTTAAATAAATCACCACTTGAATCTATTGTAGCAACAAGGGTCTCAGATTGTTCATCAGGGGTTCTTAGCCAATAATAAGATGGCCCATCTACGTATTCCTTAAGGCGATCAAAATCATTATTTTTCACATAATCTACCCATTCATTCAAGGAGAGAAGGAATACCTTTGACATCATTGGCCTCAAATTAGTTGAGTGAACCTTTGCAACAGTACCTATATCAATTTTCACTCCCTGCTCTTCTTGAAATCCTCCGTCCAAATAAGGTGTCCCAACAGTATAGGTTGATTCTTCAAGGGCAGATAGCTCTTTAGCGCTAAACTCGTTAAGAAAACCAGGCTGGTCACTTAACACTCCCGTTATCCTAACATCCTCGAAGTCAGTATAAGCCAACACTGAGCTATCATTAGGTTCACCTGTCGAATAAAGTACGGGGTATGATCCACTATTCAACCATTCATGAACGTTACTATTTGCATAATCATTACTGCCATATGCAAATCTTTGACTTTGATCTTCTCCCTCTCCAGCAATACCCCCTTCTGCTGAATCAAAAACCATGTAATCCAAGATTTTAGTGCTATACAAGGTCATAATACCATCCCTATCAATATCTATAACTTGCCAAATTATTGCCGTATTGTCATACTCCCCAAACTTAACATAATCACCTAACTGTACTTTTTGATTGCTCGCAGATACAGTAAGTGTCATCGTAACCATCATTGTTACAAATAAGATCACACTGATGACTTTCCTCATAAAAGTTACCTCCACCTTTTCTCTATTTTATAATGGTTAATTTATAGAAACTCAACTCATATTCTCTCGTATGTACTTCTGGGAAGTTATACACTCTCACTTCATCTACATTCGCTTGGTTAGGTGCTGATATAGTAATTGTATCACCTAGCTTATAAAGAGCAAGAACACCATCTAATGCACTAGTCTTGAATGCATGATTAAAAGTAAATGTGTAACTACCAACAGGCATTTTATTAGCAGCGTCATTCCATTCAAAGCTATTTGTCACAGTATCATGATTAAACTTCGAAGTAACATCAACTACGTTACTACCATTATCAACCGAAATAGCCAAACCTGTCATGTTCATATGACCACTAGCTTCAGAGTCGTCATAAGCAAACTCGAAGGTTGTAAACTCTCTAAAGGTCTCAAAAGACAACTCAGAAACTGTCACTTCAGTATCCTCTATAGGCTTATAAACACCGGGCGTATTACTGTGCCCTCGATGTATCCACTTATAGTTTGATATAGGTTGGGCATTAACCACCAAGTCAACTACATGTTGAGGATTATTATAATCCACATAGAGTGCTGGTGATACCATACTTCCATAGCCATCAAACCCTTCAGTCAACAATACATAGTAACCTGTTTCCATCAACTCAGAAGCATCATCACCAAATACAAGGTTACTGTTATCAATCGTCACATTGTAAACTGAACTTGCATTGTTTAAATCAGGTACATTAACATCGCCAAGCTCTTCTAATGTTGAGTAATGTAAAACCTTACCTGTAATTGTATTATTAACAGATGCACCAAAGTCATCTCTAATGTTGTAATCAATCAAACCACGTCTTACCTTAATCGATTGTCCTTTTTGATAGTCATCAGAAAAACCATAAGACTCTAAACTCCACTTAATCTCACTTGATAAGTAGAAATCTCCTGTTGTCTTTGGCGTTACATCAAATGAATAGGTCTCATAGGCAAAAGAGATTGTGCCTTCATATGGATCGTCAATGTCCGCTAAGCTATCCTTCATCAAATTACCAGCAAGGGTCATATTTACAGACCTATTGCTAATGTCAAAAGTTGTTCCATCAGTTATCGAAACTAGTTTACTCCTTGTTTCATCTTCGTAAATACCCATTTCCATAGATATATTCTTTATGCGATTTTCAACACTTAGGTTAGGCACATTCAAAAGTGCTTTGGCAGTGTAAGTCTCCTGATCACCTAACAACATACCTCCTGGTCCACTTAAGCCCATCTCAAAAGATGGTGAATCAACTAGTTCAAAACTGTAAGTTTTACTTGCTGTAGCACCTTTTTGATCAAACACTGTTACTTTAAATGAGAAGTTATTCTTGCTATCATCAACCAGAGTCAAATCCAATGAAACGTCTTCAAAAATACCATTCATCAATGCCGAATCAGCCTCACCGGGTGTATGATTATCAATAGCATATGCCTTAACAAGTTCATTTGCCGTATAAATACCATCACCATTTTGGTCTAAATAGATTTCTCCACCAATGTATTGATCACTAATATCAGGGTCCTTGGCCATTAGTTTAAAGGTCATTGCTGTCCTTGTTCTACCAACCTTATCACCATCATTAACACCCTCAATAGTAATCTCTGGAGCAAAGTTCGCACCTCTTATGGCTTTTAGGATGGTATTAACAAATAACTTCCGTTCTTCCCATGAATTCGCCTTATCAAGATCAGAGTGACCAGTTCCTGAATAGGTCACATTCCCAAGGCTATATGTGTAATAAAAATTCCCTGGATCTTGGTGATCAATTCTTGAGTTAGCATCAGCCAATGTATACCAAACCACAACTTCTTCATTGTTCAGATCCAACTGATAATATTGGTAATGGGTCTTTGCCACATTAAGCAATCTCTCGCCGTAAGTCATATCATAAACATTATCTACACCACCCTTAATTAATGCATAAGGATAGTTGGTCATAATACCATCATTAAAAGCAAACACATTATTTGAAACCTTGAAGCCCTGTCCGTTGGCACGTTCGATCGCCATATCAGAAAATCCTAAAGTCACATAACCTGGATTTGGATAATCACCATCTGAATACATATCCTGACCTACAAAATCTCTAAAGTATCTCGTAAAATTTCTTGCCCATCCAGAGCTTTGATCCACTCTAAATGTTAGGTTGTCATGTGTAAACATAACACTTTGACCAGTATTGATAAATTCCTTAATATCATCTGCCATGGCCTCATTCTTAATATCAGCCCCACCATAAATATCAGCAAAACCGAAAATAATCATATTGTATGTTTTTGTTTTACCTGGTCCAATGTACTCCGTTAGTTTAAATGTATTATCATTGTATAATTTGGTAAACTCACTCATAGTAATGACATCTACATCTATTTCATAGTCATCTGAGAATGTCGTTAATAGATTGTTACCTTTATTGTCAAGCAAATCTGTTTCAAGGTTAAATGTATTGCCATTACATGCTACTTGAAGCACATTCATACGAACAGGCTCATCACCTCTAAATGCCAGATAGCCAGTATCATAGGATTTTGCTCCACTTATAACATCTGTAACTTCAAACTTAAACTGCTGCAATCCACGAAAATCCTCTGGAATGGCTAACGAGAAATTTAGGTCTTGATTAGAAGAAACATTTGTTGCAGTTTTTATCAACTCATAATCACTACTGTAATACTTGTTATCACCATTGATATCTAAATAAAGTCTAATATCAAATAAACCATCTTCTTCATAGCCTAAAAGATCATATTTAAACTTAAGAATTGCACCTTCAGATGTATCTATATAACTTTCATCACTTCCGTCAAACAAAGTAGGCGTTTCTGTTAGTTTAAGATATGGTCTAGGCGTTGCAACTTTACTAAAATCTTCATAATTCATTAGTGCATTAATTGAATCATCTGCTTTATTACCCTCAACAAACATAATCTGATCTTTATTGTTCTGAACATATTTATGGATTAAAGCATCTTCCGAATCAAACCCTTTTAGTCTTTCATCGGCCACAATCACTTGACCAGCATCCAATATTCTATCAAAGTACGACAAAACTAGTTCAGTCGCATCGTTACCAGGCCAGTATTCATACACTTCATTAACTGGATCGTAGTTACTAATTAAACTTCCGTTCTTCTTATTACCTGCTGGAATTTTATTTACTGGTTGACCTAAGGTATAATACTGGGCATCCTTTTCCTCATTATTACCTATATAAATAACATCGTAAAAACCAAGCAAATCCTCTCGGATTGCATTATACTCTTTAATGCTATATTGATATAGTTTTACATTTTTGCCAAAATCGCTTTGCTTTAAGTCAAACTCATCTGCTTTTGGAGATATTTCTAAAATCCGAAAATAATAGTCCCCTTTATTTGCTACAACTTTCTCCTCTTCAGCACCTAAGTACAAAGGTTGTGCTAATGTAAGTATCATGGAAATAACCAATATTATACTAGCCCACTTTTTCATTTTTGTTGCCTCCTCTTTCGACCTATACTTTACGACTGATCAGTCTTTATTATATATCTTTTCTTCCGCTATTTTACCTTGTATTCCTTATCAACGCACTATGTTGGCATAGTACTATATTCCTATATATTATATCACATATCGCGTATTTGTACCATACTTCTTAATTCATTTACTAGCAGCAAGTATGAAAGTATTACATAAAAAAATAGAGCATGTACACCTAGTGCACATGCTCTATTTTAACCTTAACTATTGTAAGTTTGTATATTCTGTATTGCTATCAACTGTTAGTAAGTAAACTGCTTCATTCCCTAACACGTCTTTCACATACACACTAGCATATCCTATTGATGCAAATCGATTGCCAACCAATACAACTTCTAGTGGTACATCTACTTCAGCTGTTATTTCATTACCAAGGTCCTTAATTGGTTTATGTTTGATTATCACAGATTCTTCATTAATATCTTCAAGTTCTAATATACCTCCATATATAATGAGTTCAGAAATCTGAATCATATCCGTAACAACCAATATGTTATGACCTGAGTTTGAAGTTGATTTTTCTAGTACTAACGTTGCATCAGCCACTGGTGGATCTACATCATTAATATCTAGAGTAAGTCCGATTGATGTTGTTGTTCTAATATCATCTACAATATCACCAACTTGTCTTGTTGTTATCTCATCTACGTCCACATAGAAATCAAAATCTTGGTCATCTCCAAAGTTCTCTGGTGTTGTAATCAATCCATAAACTGTATAATCATCAGCAAGTAATGTGCCACCACTATACTCAATGATATTACCATTCATAGAGAAGCCTTCAATCTGTAAGCCATTGCTATCTTCTACCCATAAATCACCATCTTTAGCTTCAATCTCAAACACATGATTCCCTATAGCATAGTCATCAACCAAGTTCAATTTCAGTACAGTCAAATCGTTAACAACTGTGAACTTAACCATAGCTTCATTAGTCTCAGCTAATTGCATCAAGCTTGTGTAATCATTACCTGCTCTATCTGACACGACAATATCTTTCACATCCAACGCTTCAAATACAAACAACTTGGAAAATTCTGGAGTGTCATAATTGGCACCAAAGTTAAAGCTTACATAACCATCAGCATCTATTTCATAACTAGGATTAGTGTCATCTAACCAATACCCACTTGGCACTTGGAATTCAACACTATGTGTACCTGTTGTAACACCTTTATACTCATGAATACCATTATAAACATAAGGTAGAACATAGGCATCATTAATCTTAAGTGGTATATTGTAAATTGGTTGATTGTCTTGATCAACAAAAGTAACTTTCAATAAACCTTCTCGAACACCAATAGGTTGTGGATCTAACTTTGAGTTTGCAAAATCAAAAGCTATATCAACCGAATTCGTCAACGTGTAGTCAACATTAGAAGCTAGGGTATAATTACCTACTTGTAAAGGTGTTAGGGTTAATGGTACTTGATGTGTCCATACTAAGTTGTCGTCACCAGTTACCGCCTTTTCGTCGTTGATATTATAAACTAAATCATCACCCTGAAGACTCCAACCTGCGTCAATAGACGTTTGGTCCAATACAATTCGTGTACCAAAGTTGCCACCTTCAATAGTTTTTGTCAAATCAGCCACTTGAATATTTCTGTAATCAAATGGTGCTTCATTCTCAAAACTCATGTCATGGATAATATTTATGTCATCTCCAACAAGGTATCCAAATATATTATCCTCATAGAGGGCATCCACTTCAACTAATGGTTGATTACCACGTGGTGGGATTGTCACTTCATTGTGTCCAAGCAATTCAATAACTTCATTCCCCTGAAGGTCAGTGTAAGTTAAAGTTGCATCTAGATTTATAGGAATCTTAACCGTTCCTGATCCAGTTGGGTATACATCGTCTTTTACTTGTACTTGATAACCAAATGCGTAACCTGAGTCAACAACATTACCAAGAGGCCATGATATAACAGTTCTACCTTCAGCATCCGTTGTCATCTCATAATCATCTGGTTGAATACTACCTGTAACCACTTCAAACTCATCCTCAATTGTCTCTGTTACAACTGCATCTGTACCAATAAAGTTAAGTTCGTCAATAATCGTATCAAATATCGAGGACAACTGACTAGTTTCAGCTGCTTCAAACATACCAGCATTGTTAGCTAATTCCAATGTCTCTCGAGCTATTGTCTTAGTTGATTCATACTCTATACCTTCAAAATAACCAACTGTAATGATTTCAGCATTTGTTTGAGCCTCAATGCCCGATTCATAAGCTGCAATCGTATTGGTATTATGACTTGTTGGATAGTTATAATTTCTTTGACTATTACTTCCACCTTGGGTAGCAACACCATCTGTAAAAAGAATTAGAACATCATGATCATTATCTTTAGTAACTGTTTCCTTCATCTCAGTTGTTTTTGACCCATATTCAAAGGCCGCGCTTATATTGGTTGCACCATCTGAAATTCTCCAGTTTTCCCAAGCATAACGATAACCGTTATTCCAGTAAGACCTGAAGTTACTATGGTAACTACTATACAAATCTCTATAATCAAAAACCACTTCTATTTCATTTAATGTATCTGCAAGATTGTCGTAATACTTCCAGTTATCACTCTTGTTTGCATTAGAACCAAAGGACACAATGGCTACATTTGTTTCTGGATAAGTTGCATAGACCTCAGTTACAAAAGTATTTACGGCATCCCATACAGCATCAGCAACTGGTAAGTCTGTTGAAGGATCAAGTCTTAACATAGAGTTAGACCTATCTAAAACCAACACAACATCCACACCACTTGTAATTGCTTCATAACTTACATCAAATTCATATCCAATATCAAATACTCTTTCACCCTCATTAGAAAGAAATATCACTGGATCCTCTTTTGCAATATTTACAATTATTTCGCTGGCAGCATCTATTATGTTAAATGGCAGTATCACCATTACCAAAGCTAGCACCAACGATAGCCACTTATATTTTCTATTCTTATACATCATGGTAACGCCTCCATTTCATTTATGTTCCTTTATAGTCGCCCCACTATAGTTTAATTATAGTAGTTACAAGAGCACTAGTCAATTAAGATTACGTTTGTTAACACAAAATGAAGCTTTATACCTAATGCCTAGTCCATTGTGCCTACGATACTCTTACGAACTAGTCCTTAATGCTGAATCTTGTTCACATTTTGTTCATTTATTTATATGTAATAAAGGGTATAATGTATATAATAGAAGTAATAGGAGGTAGGTTATGTCAAAAAAAGGTCTTGCTTTGATGCTGTCTGTACTTATTTTGTTCACATTCTCAGTTCCAGTTACAGCTGCAACAAGCAATTATACAGATGTCAAAACAACAGATTGGTACTATGGGTCACTTGGTGCTATGTCTAGTAACAAAATAATTACCGGGTATCCAGATGGGTCATTTAAAGGTTCCGACAAACTGAATATTGATCAATTTCTTACGATGGTTTGTCGACTCACCGACAATGATGTTGGTGTAGCAAGTGGCTACTGGGCTCAGAACTATATTGATTTCGCCAAATCGGAAGGTTGGTTAGATGGTTTAGGCTTTACGACCTACAACCAGCCAATCAACAGGTATGAAACAGCTAGAATTACCAGAAAAGCCCTTGGTATGGAAGAAGATACATACCCACCTGAGTATATCGACTATGATGTTTACGTATCTGACTTTAAAGTTGTGCCTAATAGATATAAAGATGATGTCCTTATTAATTATGCACTAGGTATCACCCGTGGTTATCCTGATGGGTCATTTCAAGGATATAATACTTTGACAAGAGCCGAAGGTGCCGTCATAGCTCACAGGGTCTTTGATGAAGATGTAAGAAAGCCAGCATTAGTACCTAGTAAAACTGATGAGTTAATGGCTCTAATGATGTTGATGCCACCTCCACTAATGCCTTTGATGGGTGAAATGGTTATGCCAGGGCCAATAATGATGTTCCCATTCCCTTCTCTACCAGCCCCCATCCCGCTAACAGATACACCGCTTGATCCAAACATTGCGGTAATTAGTGAAGAAGTCCTCGCTGATACGATCATAGCTCTTGGCGACGAAGAATCAGGCAATGACGTTTCAGCAGGTTATAACAATGGCCAGTTTCTAATTAATGTAGCTTCAGAGAACAATGATACCATTCTAATATTTGGCGTTCAAGAAGGCAGCCAAGTCATCTCTATCGACCTATTGAATATGGTAGATGACAGCGGCTTATTAAAAGATGATGCCGAGGAACTACTAGGGTTAATATGCGAAAACATAGATGAAGAAAATTCAGCATCTATGTTAGCTTTCATTTTAAACAACTTTAAGGACCGTTACAACATACCTGAAGAAGGCCGCGATGCACAATACGGCTCCACATTAATGGGTATCAGTTCACTCATACATGACCATAATGTATTAAAAGTTACCATCACCACAAATCAAGAATAAACAAAATAAAAGTCAGGTTCCTCATCCCTTGAGATACCTGACTTTTTTAATGCTAATTATTCTATTGAATTCTATTCTTTGTTTGAATAGCCATAATTCTTAAGTAAGAAATCACTATCACGCCAGTCTTTCTTAACCCTAACCCACAACTTCAGATTGGCTTTAGATCCCAACAATTTCTCTATATCATATCTGGCACGGGTCCCAATCTTCTTAAGCATTGCTCCCTGCTTGCCTATAACCATACCTTTATGTGAATCCTTCTCCACAATAATTGTGGCATCAATATCAACTATGGCTTTGTTCTTACGAACCTTCATTTGATCAATCACAACAGCAACCCCATGTGGTATCTCTTGTTGCATTAAGTGCAGTACTTTCTCTCTAATAAGTTCTGCAACAATTTGTCTCTCTGGTTGATCTGTTACCATGTCTTCTGGATAAAACATTGGACCTTCTTCTAACACTTCAAAAATTCTATTAAGAAGAACTTCTGTATTCTCACCTGTTTTAGCAGCGATTGGTATCATATCAAGATAATCATGTGTGTTTCTATATGTATCTATAACTTTTAAGAGTTCAGGTTTGCCTAAAGTGTCAATCTTATTAATGACAAGTATAACTGGCGATTTCACTCTTTCAAGTTGCTCAATTATATATTTATCACCTTTACCAATTTTGGTATCTGGTTCAACCAGCCATAATACGACATCTACTTCATTTAGTGTAGTTTCAGCCGACTTATTCATGAAAGTACCCAACTTGTTCTTTGGCACATGGATACCAGGTGTATCAATAAACACAATTTGACCACGCTCATCTGTAACAATCGTCTGTATTTTATTCCTTGTAGTTTGTGGCTTATCTGACATAATTGCAATTTTTTGTCCAATAAGATGATTCATTAAAGTGGACTTTCCCACATTCGGTCTACCAATAATGGTAACAAAACCTGATTTTGACATGTATTCACTTACTCCTATTTTTTTGTTGGAACTTATGCATTATAGCACCTCTCACCTAATAATGAAAGCTTTTATGCGTAACGCTCCTCGTTATCATGATCATCTTTCACACTTCTGACAGTTGTAATGTTATCAAGTCTACTATGAGCCACAGACATCATCAGCTTCACTCTATTAAGCTGGTTAACTTCACTAGCACCAGGATCGTAGTCAATAGCCGCGATATTGGCTTGTGGGTACATCTTCTTGATTGGCTTGATCATGGACTTCCCAACTACATGATTTGGCAAACACCCAAAAGGCTGGACACAAACCACATTTTCGACACCCTCTTTCACTAACTCAACCATCTCACCAGTCAAGAACCATCCTTCACCAGTTTGGTTACCTAATGAAATCAGATCAGATGCCAACTCAGCTTTATGTGTAATATGTGATGGCATTGAATACTTAGATCCTTTAAGTGCTCTTCTAAGTGGTTGACGGTACCATTCCATTACACCTATGGCTAATCTAGCAAGACGCCATGACTTAAGTGTTCCATTTAAAGCTTCATACTTAAACTTATGGTTATAAGCAGAATATAAGAAAAAGTCTAATAAATCTGGCATTACAACTTCAGCACCTTCTTCTTCTAACACTTTAGCAAGCTCATTGTTACCAGTAGGATGATACTTTACAAGTATCTCACCAACAATACCAACTTTTGGTTTAAGAATCTCTTTTGTTTCAATAGCACTAAAGTCTTTCACTATTTTCTTAAGGTTACTTCTATATGTAATGACGTCCCCATATTTAAGGGATTTTTTCAGTTTAATTCTCCACTTCTCGTACAGGGAATCGGTCTCTCCTTCATCCACTTCATAAGGACGGGTTGCATTAATCAAACGCATCAACAAGTCACCATAGACTGTTGCCATTAGGAATTTACTGATAAAGGCAGGTCCTATTTTAAGGCCTGGGTTACCCTCAAGGCCAGATGCGTTAATTGATACAACTGGCACTTGTTCCATATTGGCGTCTTTTAGAGCTTTACGAATAAAGCCAACATAGTTAGACGCCCTACAACCTCCACCCGTTTGAGATATAAAAACCGAAGTATGATCCAAGTCATATTTACCTGATTTTAGCGCTTCCATAATTTGACCTGTCACAAGAATCGAAGGATAACAAGCATCATTGTTAACATGCGTCAAACCTTCGTTAATGGAATTATGGTTAACTGTTGGTAAAATATCAACCTTATACCCCATATGCCTAAATCCTTCTTCATAAAGGTCAAAATGGATTGGTGCCATTTGAGGTGCAATAATTGTATGTGTTTTTTTATGTTCTTTTAAGAAAGGAATACGACCATCCTCTCTTGGCACTGGCGTTATCACCTTATGTTGCTTCTCACGTTCAACAATAGCAGCTTTTAAAGATCTCATACGTATTCTGATAGCACCTAAGTTGTTACCTTCATCAATTTTTACTAGGGTGAATATCTTACCATGAGCTGCTAGAATTTCCTGTACTTGGTCAGACGTAACCGCATCTACACCACATCCAAAAGAGGTTAATTGTACAAGTTCCAAATTCGGATGTTGGCCAACCACTTCAGCGGCGGCGTATAATCGGCTATGGTAGGCCCACTGGTCCAACACCCTCAACGGTCTTTTAACGTCATTCAAATGACAAATACTATCTTCGGTCAAAACAGGCATGTTAAGTTCAGTGATTATATTGGTTAAACCGTGATTAATCTCTGGATCAATGTGATATGGTCTTCCAGCAAGCACTATACCTGTTAATGCATTATCTTCAATATATTTAAGGACACGTTCACCTTCTTGTCGAACATCTGCGCGGGCTGATAATTTCTCATCCCAAGCTTTCTGCATAGCTTTGGCTACATCAACCGGATCCAAATCATAACTAGAAAACTCTTCTGTTAATCTCCCTGCCAACCTCACTTGATCATCAAAGGGTAAGAAAGGATTCATAAATACAGCTTTTTCATTAACAATGTCATCCGTATTGTGTTTAACACTCTCTGGATAACTGGTCACAACGGGGCAGTTATAATGGTTATCTGCTCCCTCAATTTCTTTATGTTCATAAGGAATACTTGGATAGAAAATAACATCTACATTCTTTTCAATCAATTTTGCTATATGTCCATGAACAATTTTAGCTGGATAACAGGCGGACTCAGATGGAATATTCTCCATACCCGCTTCATAAAGCCCTTTAGTTGATCGAGGTGATAAGACAACCTTAAATCCTAATTCAGTGAAGAATGTATGCCAGAAAGGATAATTTTCATAGACATTAAGCACTCTTGGTATTCCAATAGTTCCTCTAGTAGCTTCTTCATCCGTCAATGACTTGTATGCAAAAAGCCTCTTATATTTATAGTCAAATAAGTTAGGTACATCAGATTTCTTAGTGACAATCCCAGCACCTCGCTCACATCTATTGCCTGAGATGAATTTTCTGCCATCATTAAAAGTATTGATTGTTAACATACACTTATTAGAACATAAGCTACATCTCTCCATACTATTCTCAAAATCAAAACCACATAAGGCATCTGCTTTAATTAAAGTAGACTCACCGACTTCTTCTGCTCGTTCTTTAGCAATTATAGCAGCACCAAAAGCACCCATCATACCTGCAATATCAGGTCTAACAGCTTCTCTCCCAGATATAAGTTCAAAAGCTCTAAGGACAGCATTGTTATAAAAAGTACCACCTTGAACGATAATTTTATCCCCCATTAACTTTGGATCTCTAATCTTAATAACCTTCTGTAAGGCATTTTTAATAACAGAGTATGACAGTCCTGCTGATATATCACCAACAGTTGCACCTTCCTTCTGAGCTTGTTTAACTCTAGAATTCATAAATACGGTACAACGGGAACCAAGGTCAACTGGTCCATCAGATACTAATGCGGATTCAGCAAAATTTTCTATGCTCATGCTAAGTGAATGAGCAAAAGTTTCTAGAAACGACCCACATCCAGATGAGCAAGCCTCATTTAATAGGATGTCATCAATAACACCATTGCGTACTTTAAGACATTTCATATCTTGACCGCCAATATCTAAGATAAACTCAACCCCGGGTAAAAAGTAATTGGCAGCTTTGTAATGAGCAATCGTTTCTATCTCACCTATATCTATTTTTAAAGCTTCTTTAATTAGTGCTTCTCCGTATCCTGTAATACAACTACTATGAATCTTAACACCTTCTGGCAACTGGTCATACAGAGTGATCAAAACCTCTTTTACTTGTTCTAGGGGTTTACCTTCATTTGACCCATAGAAATCAAATAGAACTTTATGATCGTCACTCATTAATATAATCTTGGTTGTTGTTGAACCTGCATCTATACCTAGATAGGCCTCTCCTTGATAAGATAATAGGTCCAACCTTTCAACTTTATGTTCATTGTGTCTTTTCTCAAACACTTCTAGTGCATCTTGATCTTCAAACAAAGCTTGAAGCCTTGGCACTTCGCTACTAGAGGCTTCTTTTAAATCACTTAATCTATCGTATAAGACTTTAAATCCTATGATAGGCTCTTTAACTGACTCTATAGCCGCACCCATTGCAACAAATAACTGGGATTGCTCTGGTACTATTCTTTGATCTTTTGTTAAACCTAACGTTATAATAAAACGTTCTCTAAGCTCAGATAAGAAATGTAGTGGTCCACCAAGAAAAGCTACATGCCCTTTAATAGGTTTACCACATGCCAAGCCACTAATTGTCTGGTTTACGACAGCTTGAAGTATGGATGCAGCAATATCTTCTTTAGCTGCTCCCTCATTGATTAATGGTTGTACATCAGTTTTAGCAAACACCCCACACCTTGCAGCTATTGGATGAATCACTCTATGATTTTTTGCAAGATCATTTAAGCCTGTAGCATCGGTCTGGAGTAATGAAGCCATCTGATCAATAAAGGCACCAGTCCCACCAGCACATGTACCATTCATCCTCTGATCTATCGAGCCACTTTCAAAATAAGTTATTTTAGCATCTTCACCACCAAGTTCTATGGCAACGTCTGTACGAGGTATTAAGTGCTCCACTGTTTTAGCACTTGCAACAACCTCTTGTATAAAACCAATTTTTAACCATTTTGAGACAGACAATCCACCTGACCCGGTTGCCAGAATCGTAATATCCGATTCCTTATACTGTCTATACGCGCCAAGAATCATCTCTATTATCGTTGTCTTTATGTCTGCATAATGTCGTTTATATTTACTATATAGTATTTCATTATCATGGTTTTGCACGACCATTTTTACGGTAGTCGAACCAATATCCAATCCAATATGTAAAGGTCTATTCATAATTCCTCCTACTTGCCCAATCTATCAAATATCTCACCTTGTTCATTATGGAAATTATATCATAACGACTGAGGGGTGAGAAGTTAAGATTTAACTAGATTATTCTCATCGAATTTAAATCTTTTATTAATATTGTATAATGTGCTTGCGACATATCAATTAAATTAGTACAATGGTAGAGGACTAGGCTTTATAATGAAGGGGGCTCACCATGTCGGCTACAAGACCGTTAATAATGTTGGTTGAAGACAGCAAGTTGTACCAGAAATATTTATCTAATATATGTGAAAAGAACGATTATGATTTTACTATCGCCAATGATGGCTTTGAGGCAGTTAATAAATTGTTTACCACAAGACCTGATCTTATTCTTCTAGATGTTCATTTACCTAAGATGGATGGCTATGAAGTCTGTGAACACATCCGCCGTTCACCTAGCATCAATCAAACCCCTATTATTTTTATTACATCCAACAATAACGAAGCTGATATAGTTAAAGGTTTTAATTTGGGTGGTAATGACTATGTAACCAAACCTTTTAATGAAGTTATCTTATTATCACGTATTAAAAGCCAACTTGAACAAGCTAAGAACAAAAATTTATTAAATGACTATATATTTGAGTTAGAAAAAATAAATAATGAATTACAGAAGCAAAAAGAACATTCAGAATACCTTGCTTCTAGTGATCACCTGACTGGCATCTATAACCGGCGTTATATCCAGTCTGAAATTATGGAGTCCATAAACTTACAAGGAGATGCAAGCCATTTCACTCTCGCCCTCTTTGACATCGATAATTTCAAACATGTTAACGATACCTACGGCCATCCTTGTGGTGATTTTGTCCTAAAAAAAGTCGTTGAACTAATTGGTGCTTCCCAATCAGAAGATGATGTTCTTGGACGTTGGGGCGGTGAAGAATTTCTTTTATTCATGCCACTCAAAACCATAAGTGAAGCCCACCAAGCAGTAGATGTCATGAGACAAACCATCGAGGATTATACCTTTAACCACTGTGATCAAAGCTTTAAATTAACCATTACTTGTGGCTTATCTGAATATCTAAACGAAGAAGACTACCTTAGTATCTTCAACCGCGTTGATGAAGCTTTATATGATGGCAAGCAAACAGGCAAAAATAAAATTGTTATTAAATAAAGACAAAAACAAACCCTAGATAGATGTTTACATCCTCTAGGGTTTTTATTATATGAATTTATTGGTGATCCATCTCTTCTCCGCAGAATGGGCAAAAAACTATCTGTTTTGAAAAAGCACCAAGGTCACCACCACAATGAATACAGTGCCTTTCATCCTGATCTACTTGTTTTGCTTTCGTATTTGATTGTTCATCAACTCTTCTAAGTATATCCTTCAAAGTAAACATACTTACCGGAGTCCTTAATATACCATCCAAACCGATATCTCTAAAATCATCTTTGTGCAAAGGGTTATTAGAGGAAATTAAACATTTAAGATCTGGTCTTCCAGCTTTAATCAATTGAATGATTTTGTCACCACGGGTTTCTTGCATAATATAATTAGCCACAACTAACTCAGGTTCAAACTGCTCAACCTGATACATGGCATCGTATTCATCTGCAAGCTCAACTTCATAGCCTAGCGTCGAAAGTAAATCCTTAAGAATCATACTCTCAAACCTAGAATCATTAACTAATAAGGCTTTCTTCATAATTGAACACTCCTTATTCTCACATAACCTCTTTCATTATACCATATAGATAATAATTGTAAAATATATTGTACTATACTTTAAGAACATCTGAAAAAATATCACCTAGTTCTTCAATACTTGTTTCAATCAGCGATTCCCCTATCCCACGATAGCTGAAAACTAAATAAGGGTCAGAGTCACGATTTTTATTGATTCTATAATGATTCAAACCTTCTACTCTAATTTGTCTTTTTAGAAGATCTTCTTCAAGTGCTGATTCTGTTATGAATTCTGGCAACTTTAGAATAACCTGTAGGCCGGCTTTCACATTAATTGCCTGTATAGATTCTGGAAAATATGCATCCATACACCGAAGTGTCTTCTTCTGGACTTTTGCATAATGTAAACGCATTTTTCGAATATGTTTATCAAAATCCCCACCTTCAATCAACCTTGCAAGAGCCAATTGCTCAAGTTTCGAAGCCGTTTGTGGAAACATACTATCATGTTCTTCAAACAAGGAGGTTATAGTGTCAGGCAAAACCATAAAACTGATTCGTATTGCTGGGGCTAACACAGTTGAAAACGAGCCCAGATAAATAACACGTCCACTACTATCCATACTCTGCATAGAGGGAATCGGTTGGCCTTCATAACGTAATTGAAAGTTGTAATCATCCTCTATGATATAACCTTCATTCTCCCTTGCCCATTTTAATATTTGTTGACGATCTTTTATGGGCATAATGGTTCCAGTAGGAAAATGATGAGATGGACTAACATAACATGCCCTAGCACCACTTCTAATCAGCTCTTCAATATTCATTCCTTCAAGTGTCATCTCGATTGGGGTCACGTCAAAACCGCCCCCTCTAAATACACCATAAGCCTTATTAAAACCTGGATCCTCAACGGCAATATGATGAATCCCTCTAACCGTAAATAAGGTCATTAACATGCTCAACAAAGGTGAAACACCACTACCAATAACAATATTTTTAGGATGAGAGACGACACCTCTAGACCTATAAAAATGGTGAGATATAGCTTCTCTAAGAGCATGTTCACCTTTGATACTTGTAGACTCAAAGAGCTGACCTTCTTGATAATTAATCACATAATTGATGTGTTTTTTCCATAACCTAAAATCAAACGTATCTGTGGAAGTTGATCCATTGGTAAAATCGTATCTAATAGGCTCTTGATCCACTTCTTGCTCAGTCCCCTCTTCAACTATTTCAACAGGAGTATAAACAAAGTTCAAGGACTCAACATAATAACCTTTCTGAGGTCGGCTTATGATATAACCTTCGGCCAACAACTGATTATAGGCATTTTCTATACTTGTACGACTTACTTCAAGGTGTTTTGAAAATTTCCTTACCGAGGGCAGCCTTGTATCTTTGCTCAACCGCCCTGACTTTATTTCCTCAACTATATAATCCCGAATCTGCATGTACATAGGTTTACTTGTATAGTCATCAAAAATAGGCGTAATCATAACTGTCCCCTTCCAACTATTCATAACTGTACCTTTCGAAAAGGTCAATATTATTATATAGTAAGGTCAAAATAAAAACAAGAGGATGATTATATGAACAATCAAATTAAAAAACTAACCTACGCTGGTCTCATGACTGCACTTACTTTCATCAGTACAAGCTTCCTAGCTTTTCCAGTTGCTTTTACTAATGGTTACATTCATCTCGGTGATGGTTTTGTCCTTAGTTGCGGTGTTGTACTTGGTAAAAAGTACGGTGCTCTAGCGGCAGGTATTGGGTCAGCTCTAGCTGATATCTATCTTGGCTACGCCTCATGGGCATTACCAACCTTCATCATTAAATTTATAATGGCTTACTTGGTCGGCTATGCCTTCGAAGCCATATCAGATCCAAAACGTGTTGGCAAAATCACAACTGTCTTTTCGACTTTATGGATCGCCTTTAGTGCAATTCTATTTTACTTACTAACACTCAAAGACAAAGTAAGCGAAACAACTGGCTCGCTAATTGAAGATGGCATTATAGCTAGTCAAGCAGAACTTGGTTCAAGGACTTCATTTACAAGTAACGCAATTTTAATTGCTGCTATAGGAATTCCTTTGATTCTGTACTTATTACTTATCATATTTCGTAAAAATGAGAAGCTTCAGATCTTCTTTAACAAGTTTGTGACTTTTGGATCTGCTGGTGCAATCATGATGATTCTCTATTATATGACTTACGGCATTATGTATGGCAACTGGATTATCCCAGTATTTAGTGTACCAAGTAATCTCATCCAGTATATACTTGGACTCATCATTGCAAGTTTATTACTACCATTAACACTTAGGTTTTCAGTTTCAGAATAATAATTCACAAGAAAGATGCTTCGCGTCTCTATTGGCATCTCCAATTTTCGGTCGTTTTAAAGTAAATAAAAAAAGGAATTGTCAGTTCATCTGACAATTCCTTTTATATTTCTTCTAATAACCCTGAACAAGAACAATTATATGTAAAATACCCACTAGACTGTTAATAACAATACCTATATGGGCTGTCTTTCTAAACTTATCCAGCCGTGTTTCTCCAATAATTCCAAACAAGAAACCCACCAGAGCACCAATCATAGCTAACAACTCAATGGTCCCTACAGCAATAGGGCTTAGTTGACCATAAGCTGATTGGTAAACTGCGGTTACAAACAATAAAATCGATGTTACACCCAATAAGGTTGAGGCAACACCGAAGCTTGTTTCTGTTCTATTATTAATCCTAAGAGAGGTTTTCTTATCCATAGAAATACACCAACCCACTTCTAACAAATGTTAATATAAAACCTGCTACACCAAGTACAATACCTGCAAGGGCCCATCCATCTTGTTCATTATCTATTGCCTGTAGGCCTGTCATGATTGCGGCAAATGAAGTTATTATACCAATCAAAGGTATCAGCCATGTAACCATACTAAGAGCACCTATGATTGCTGAAGCTATACCATAACTTGTTGTGTCTTTATATAATTTCATCTGTCACCCTAATCAATAAGATGTTTTTTGCTTGCAAGCATTTTCCCACCATGAACAATGGCAAGAGTACCAAGTGTAATACCACCAATAATCAGTAATATACCAATAACTATATTTGTTGTACCAGCTTGCCCTACACGTCTATATACTTTTTCATTAAATTCTAACATATGTTAACACTCCTCTTTAATTGACCTGAATTTAGTCTAGATTTATTATAGCATTCTGCTAGATCAATAACAATAAGGGGCTTATTAAAATTCTATATAAATTTACTTAGTTATACTTGAAGAAAACAAAGAAAATCTATATACTTACCATGAGTCTAGAGGCTTAAATCTTGAAAGTAGGAAAACTCATGCATATAATAGAAGAAATCAACATTCGACATATGGCTGTACACATACTCGACAACCAGCTACCTATCCCTGTCCTGTCAACAGATGAAGTCCCCTCTTCAATGGAGATTAAGGATTTCTTTGGCCAACATATTCTTAAGACAATTAATGATGATGCACTAAAGACTTGCGCTTTCAGCCAAGACCATAATATGTTTCTACAACATATAACAGACTACAAAGAAGAACGTCAAGGCTTTATTGATTTCAGTCGAAACATAAGTGAAATGCTCTTCTCCATCATAGGTGCTAATCCAATGATTCCTCCTTGTGATCTAGCAGTTGTACAGTTCAACCTCATGACCAAACCTCACATTGCCTTATTAAAGCTTAACTATCAAAGTACTTATATTCATTATACAGACACAGAATCAACAGAGAACATCAATACCATCATGGAACACAAGACCACCTTACCTAGCCCCAGACAGAAAGTGAATGAAGCTGTACTCATACGCCTGGAGGATTTTGAAATCCGGGTCCTTGAGAAAAAACATGAAATTGATGGACAACTTGACTACTACCTGAGCAAACTTTTCCTAAAGTGTGCTACAAAACTCTCATCAAAAGATCAAATGAAGATTGTTAAATCAGCTACTGAACAAGTTGCTAAGAAATTCTTTGAGGACAATCCTGATAAACAAGCTGAGATAAAGCAGAATCTATACAACACACTTGACGAAGAAGGTGGCATTGACTTAGAAGCCTTTGCCCAAACCACTTTTAAAGATTCTGTAGATATTAAAGAAGAATTCATGGACAAACTTGAGAAAAAGGGCCTTGAAGAGCCCAAGGTTCAACTGGAGGAAAAAACCATTTCCAGGTCTTTTGTCAAACAACGTGTTAAGACTGACAATGGTATTGAGATCAAGATCCCTATGGAACTTTATAACGATCCCAGCATCATGGAGTTTGTGACAGGCCCTGATGGAAAGATCAGTATTATTCTTAAGAACATTGGGAAGATTCTATAAAGAAAACGCAAATGAATATAACGAAAAGTACATGAATAAAAACCCGAAAGAAGCATTGAATTCCCTTGCTAATACTTAACCCTTCCTGCACTTTTCAAATCTTTTCATTCTTTGTTTCAGTATAACCTTCTAATCTTCTAAATAAAGCAAGCCACCTAAATTATCCTTTAGGTGGCTTTTTATCTAATAAGGTTGCCCTCTTAATCATGCCATAACCGAATTTTTCTCTAATAGAATCTACCATGTGATCTACTTCAGAGTGTTCTGGTACAGTCTCCATATCAAATAGGGACAACTGAGTTGTTGACTCACTTTCGAAATTACTAACCGTTACACCAATAAGTCTAATAGGCTGTTTAGTCCAAGCCTCTTGAACAAGGGCCATAGCAGTGTCATAAATCACTTCTGTATGGTGTGTTGGTCCCTCTATGGTCTTTGACCTGGTAACAACTTTGAAGGTACTATATTTAAGTTTTATGGAAATAGTCTTACCACTCAACATATGTTTTCTTAGTCTATAACCAACTTTATCTGACAAAAGCAATACCTCTTCTTTAATACGCTCAAAATCAGTAATGTCTTTTGAATAGGTTAATTCATTACCTACACTCTTGGCTGGCTCATGATCTATGTGAACATTATCTGAGCCTATCCCATTGGCAGCCCTTTGCATGTATTCACCACTTTTATGACCGAAGCGATTCACAAGTTCAACCTTATTGTAATTGGCCAAATCCCCAATTGTCATAATGCCCATTTCGTTTAACTTTGGCACTGTCTTCTTACCAATACCATAAAGTTCTCCCACTTTTAGAGGCCATAATTTTGTAGGTACTTCATCCTCAAATATGGTTGTGATTCCCATTGGCTTCTTAAAATCAGAACCCATTTTGGCCAACAGCTTATTATGGGCTATACCAACCGAACAAGGCAGATCTAATTCATCTAATATCCTTCGTTGAATCAATGCAGCTGCCTCAAGATGACTGCCAAATAAGTGTTCTGTTCCAGTCATATCAAGAAATGCTTCATCAATGGATACCTGCTGTTTAAGTGGTGTGTAGTCATCAAAAATGGCCATGACTTTTTTTGACATATCAGAATATAAACCATAAGTTGATTTTATAATCACTGCATCTGGGCAGGCTCTCATGGCTTCATTCACCAACATGGTTGTGTATACGCCATAGGCTTTGGCATCGTATGAGGCAGCCAAAACAATACCTCTCCTTGTTTTTGGATCACCACCAACAATTAAAGGTTTTTTCTTAAGCTCTGGATTTAGGGCTTGCTCACAGGAAGCAAAGAAAGAATTCATGTCTATATGAAAAATCATCTTCTGTTTCAACGTCTCACCACCTTCTCCTTATTATAACACCTAACAAGTTTACAGAGCAAAAGGAGTTCAAAAAAAACACACCTCAGAAAGATGTGTTTAGAAAATCTAGTATTTTTCTGGCACTTTGACAATCCAGCTGTAAGTATCCTCTAGGGTACCGTTCTGAACACCTGTTATTGTACTATATAACTTCCTGGCTACATCACCAATTTTTTCATTGTTAATAGTAATCTTCTTACCTGCCCAGTCCAACATCCCTACTGGTGATATAACAGCCGCCGTTCCTGTACCAAAGACTTCTTCTAACTTACCATCAGCGTGCGCTTTATACAAGTCATCAATCGTCAACCGTTGTTCTAATACTTCTATGTTCCAGGATTTAAGCAATTGTATCACTGAGTTACGTGTGACACCTGGTAAAATACTTCCTTCTAATGACGGCGTAATAATCTTGCCATCAATCTTGAAGAATACATTCATTGTACCAACTTCTTCAATATAACGACGTTCTACACCATCCAGCCATAAAACTTGAGCATAACCTAATTCTTTTGCCTTCATTTGAGCCTTAAGACTAGCTGCATAGTTACCACCTGTCTTGGCAAAACCTACACCACCTTTTACCGCACGAACAAATTCATCTTCAACCCATATTCTTACAGGGTTTATACCTTCTTTGTAATATGCACCTACGGGTGATAAGATAATCATAAACTTATAAGTACTAGATGGTCTTACGCCTAAGTAAGGATCCGTAGCAATAATGAATGGTCTAATATATAAAGATGTACCTTCTTGTGTTGGTACCCAGTCTCTATCAACATCAACAACCGCTTTAATCGCCTCAAGCATATCATCCTCATCTAATTGAGGGATGCAGATACGTTCATTTGTACTGTTAGTTCTTTGAATGTTTTTTTCCGGTCTGAATAACTGTATGTCTCCACTTGGTGTTTTATAAGCTTTTAAACCTTCAAACATTTCTTGCCCATAGTGAAATACCATAGCCGATGGTGCTAAGACAATGTCCTGATAAGGGACAACTCTTGGGTCAATCCATCCTTTTCCTTCTTCATAGTCCATAATAAACATGTGATCTGTAAAGATTGTTCCAAAACCTAACTGATCTTGCTTTGGTTTCTCTTTAAGTGTCTTGGCACGTTCTATCTTAATATTCATGTCCGTTGACCCCTTTCTGTCTCCTAATTATTACTACATATTATATCATGTTGCCTAGATAATACAAGCACCATTTTAACGTCTTAATACTTTAACTTACTAAGCCAAACCCAAAGGATATATTCTAATCAATCACTTATTGATTTATAGGCTTGTGTCGATATATACTATACTTAAGAAGATTGTTCTATAATTTTCAATAAAAAGGGGTGAAACCATGGCGTATTGGCTTGACAAAGAACAACCAACCAAAAAAACAGACCAGAGAAAAGGTCCTGATGGCATCACAAAATTTGTAAAATTCACAAGTTTTACTTCCTGGCTGTTGATCGTCATCTCTATCGTTGTGACTGATGCAGCAAGACCATCTTCACTTGATGTGGCTATACTCGACAGTAAATGGGGAAAGACTGCAACTAACACCTTTAGAAGCGATTTAGTGACTGTAGGTATGTTTGTGTGTTTTGTGGCGGTTATGTTTGCAATTATAGGCTTGGCTGCAAATAGTCAGAGACACAAAAGAAAGACAGATAAGTATAGCATAGCCCTTATCACAGCCTTCATTGTTGGACTGATTGGGTCATCTGCTTATATATTCTTCTTATTTACTTAATAAACAACAAAAAGGTAACGACGCCTAATCGTTACCTTTTTTTATGCATATTTGATTGTCTCAACAAAGATGTCAACATGATGTCAATCTCATAAATGTTCAAAGCACCTTACCTAATTGTATCATCACCTGAAAATATTATTGCTATACTTAATCCACATCTATTCAACAAAACTTATATTTCCCAAACACTTTATAATAACATCCCTAAATACTCAAGTGGTGGCACATCAGGTTTTATAATACTTCAACACAGCTATTATAACATACCCAAATAAGTCTAGTCAACTACGACGCACAATATGGAGTGTATTGACATCCGCCAACACACCATATGTTGTGTTACTCAATTCTCATAAAGTTCAGTCCGTATTTATGGACGTAGGCTTCATCAATATAAAGTTCTATGGCCGTACCTTCATTCTCATAAGACTCTTTAACAATTTGGCCAAAAGATCTTAGTTTTTGCAAAATATGACCTTGATCATATGGAACGACAATATTAAGGTGTTTCTGACCATCTAATAATTTTGCCTCAAGTGTAGCAAGAAACTGATCAATACCCTCACCGGTCTGAGCAGAAACTTGTAGATTCTTAAAAGCTTTCACATCTCTTAAATTCTCATCAGCTCTATCATCATCAAACTTATTAAGAAGTGTAAGCACTGGTGTACTCTGAGCGCCTAGTTCTGCCAAAGTGTCATGTACGACGTCAATGTGAGTCATTGCGTCTGGATTTGTTGCATCAACAACATGTACCAATATATCGGCAAAAGTCACCTCTTCAAGTGTTGACTTAAAAGCCTCAACAATATGATGAGGTAATTTACGAATAAACCCAACCGTGTCTACCATTAAGACTTCTTTGCCTTCAGGCAACTCTAGATTCCTAGTTGTTGGATCAAGTGTCGCAAAAAGCATATCTTCCTGCAGAACACCTGCACTAGTTAAATAGTTCAATAAGGTAGATTTACCTGCGTTAGTATAACCAACGATTGATATAATCGGTTTGCCTTGTTTGGCTCTGCCTTCACGTAAGATATCTCTCGTATGGTGTACTTTCTCAAGTTCGTCTTTAAGTAGACCTATACGACGTCTAATATAACGTCTATCCATCTCCAACTTACTTTCACCTGGACCCCTGGTTCCAATACCACCAGCTAGTCTTGACATACCTACAGATAGTCCGGCAAGTCTTGATAAACGATACTTCATCTGGGCCATCTCAACCTGTAATTTACCCTCTCTTGTGTGTGCATGTTTGGCAAAAATATCCATGATTAATATAGGACGGTCAACCACCTTCACACCAAGTTCATCTGTTAAGTTCTTGAGCTGGGCTGGTGAGAGTTCATCATCACAAATGACCATATCAACCTCATATTGCCTTACCATCTCAACAAGTTCTTCAACTTTTCCTTTACCAAAATAAGTGGCTGGATGTGGACGGTCTCTGTTTTGTACTACTTTGACAACTGTTTCTGCCCCTGCTGTCATGGCTAATTCTTCAAGTTCATCTATTGAATTGTCTACTGCTTCCTCCATATTTTGAGGTGCTATTGCAAACAATATAGCTTGTTCTAGTTTAATTTCTTGTTTATCTTTTTCCATAAGTTACCTACTTTCTAAAAATGTTCTTCGATAAATGTTAGTTCTTTAATGGCGTCTTCATAGTTAGGATCATTTTTAATCACTTCCTTAAGTAGGTTTTTGGCAGCCTCATACTGGGTATCATACTCATAAGATAAGGCCATATAATATAGAACATCGTTGTTATCTGGTGCCATAAGTCTAATGGACTCAAATAGGTCTATTGATGTTTTATAATCTTCTAAAGATTGATAGTTTAATGCTTGTTCCATAAGTGCTGTAAAGCTATTTGGATAGGTGTCTAAATAAATCTCAAGAGCCTCAAGAGCCTGTTCATAACTGTTTATCTTTCTAAAAGCTACAGCCTGTCTCAGATGACCTTCTATTTGCTCATATTGAATAGCAAGTCCATATTGGATAAGGGCGCCACTGTAATTATCCAGTCTCATTTCTAGATCACCCATATTAATATAAAGATCTGCGTAAGAAGACCATCTTTTCAGACCAAGCTCAATGACTTCTCTAGCCTCGCCCACTCTGTCAAGTTCTAATAGTACTTTTGCTTTCAGGTCATAGAATTGTGGTATATAAGGGTCTACAGCCAAGGCTGTTTCTACGTCCGCTAAGGCAATGGCATAATCTTCTAACAAAAAGTAAACACTTCCTCTATTCCCATAAGCATAACCAAAGTCTTGGTCCAGCTCTAGTGCAATGTTAAAGCTATCAATTGCCATATCATAATCACCCGTGGCCCTATACATCAAACCCATTGCATTATGTAATGAGGGATCCTTATCATCTATTGCCTTTGCAAGTTTATAGACTTCAAGGGCCTGGTCATGTTCTTCGATCTGGGTAAGTAGAGTTCCAAGGTTCAAGTAAGTGTAATACAAACCCATATCCTCATCAAAAAGCTCCTTAAGGGCAATGGCTTGATAAAAGTCTGCTGTTGCCAATTCGTACTCCTTAAAAGCCAAATAAACGGTCCCTCTATTGGTGTAGGCTTCCGGTGATCTATCGTCTAAGTCAATCGCGAGGTTTAAATCTTCAAGGGCCTTGGTATAATCCCCTATTTCAAAGTAAGCCATACCCCTATTCGTATACAGGTCGCTATTTTCTTCATCATGTTCAATACCATGAGAATAAGCTTCAATAGCTTCCTCATAACGTCCTTCAGTATATAAGTTATAAGCTTGTAACTGAATTTCCTCCAACTCACCATTTTGGCATCCGCTTAGAAGAAGAATCAACACTGCTATATAGATCCATCTGTAAATATTCATATAATCTGCTCCAATCACTAAATCTTTCCAAATTATACCATACTCACTGGTCAAAACCTAGATAACAGCTGTTAAATAACTGTAACAGGATTATTAAGTCATTGACGTTCCACACTTCCTATCGTACTATGTATGTATCACTTTTAAGGAGAAACCTATGCAAGCACAAAAGAAAAGAATTATGGCCCTAATTGGCGTCATTTTACTGCTTACACTTTTTATACTTACCATTGTCTTCTTGGCTATTGGCAAAACTGACTTAGCCATCCTTTTTGTTGGTCTTAATGGTTTTGTGGCTGTCATCCTTTACTTTCTAGGGAAATTCAACCAAAATGCTAAAGATGCAAACGATCGTCTATCCATCAAAGATGAGGAAAAATAGACATTAGAAAAGGCTGCCATATTAGCAGCCTTTTGTTATGCTTCAATCAGTTGAACATGAACCTTCCTTGTTCTAGGTCCATCAAATTCACAGAAGTAAACGCCTTGCCATGTACCAAGGACTAAGCGACCATTCTCTACGATAATGGTTTCACTAAACCCCATCATTGACGCTTTAAGGTGAGCTGCAGAATTACCCTCATAATGATGATAACCATCATTTAAGGGGACAATCTTATTCAGTTCCATTAAAATATCTCTTTGAACATCTGGATCTGCATTCTCATTAATCGTAACTCCTGCCGTTGTGTGTGGTATAAAAACAGTACACAAACCATCTTTAATATTTACTTCTTTTAATACCAACTCTATTTGTCTAGTCATATCAATCATTTGGATTGATTTATGGGTTTTGACTTGTAATGTCTTCATTCGTCCACCTCATTATATCAAAAAAGATAAATCGCTAAAATGTATAGTTAATTAGTAATCGTCCTCACCTTAACGTCGTTTCTTCATAGTCTCTTTAATCTGCTTCTCATAACCTTCCTCAGAAGGTTGATAGTATATCCTGTCCACAAGTTCATCCGGTAGATATTGTTGTTCTACATAATGCCCTTCATAATCATGGGCATACTTATAACCAACTCCGTGTCCTAGGTCTTTGGCATTCTGATAATGAGCGTCTTTCAGATGGTTTGGTAATGACTTAATCTGAACTTCTTGTACATCTTTCATTGCTGAAAAAACACCTAGTGAAGCATTACTTTTTGGAGCAGTCGCTATATATTGTACGGCTTGAGACAGGATTATCTGTGCCTCTGGCATACCAATAAACTGAACAGCTTGAGCTGCTGAGTTAGCTAAGATCAAGGCTTGTGGGTCTGCATTACCTACATCTTCTGAAGCACAAATAACAATTCTTCTAGCAATAAACTTGATGTCCTCGCCTGCATAGAGCATTCTAGCTAAGTAGTAGACTGCTGCATCGGGGTCTGACCCTCTCATACTTTTAATAAAGGCTGAGATAACATCGTAGTGGTTATCACCATCTTTGTCATAGTTTAAGGCCCTCTTCTGAATACACTCTTCTGCCACTTCAACATTAATATAAATATGACCATCTTCTGAGACTTCCGTTGTAAGAGCACCTAGTTCAATAGCGTTCAGAGCCACACGTGCATCCCCATTTGCTACATCAGCAATAAAATCAAGGGCTTCTTCCGTCACTTGTAGATTAAAAGATTTTAGACCTTTTGGTGTCTCAATGGCCCTTATAAGGAGCGACTTAATAGCTTGATTGTCTAGGTGCTGTAGTTGAAAGATTCTAGACCTTGAAACCAAGGCTTTATTCACTTCAAAGTAGGGGTTCTCTGTTGTTGCTCCAATCAAGGTAATTGTGCCATCTTCAACATAAGGTAATAAAGCATCTTGCTGGGCTTTATTAAACCTGTGAATCTCATCTATAAAGAGAATAGTCTTTTTCATGGTCATACCTAGGGTTTGTTTTGCTTCTTCAACCACCTGTTGTATGTCCTTCTTACCTGAGACTGTTGCATTTAATTGTTTAAAATTCGACTTTGTCGTATTAGCAATCACTCGAGCCAAAGTTGTCTTGCCAGTGCCGGGTGGTCCATAGAAAATTAGCGATCCAAGTTTATCCGCTTTAATCGCTCTATAAAGAAGCTTCCCTTCTCCAACAATATGTTGTTGCCCAACCACTTCTTCAATGGTTTCTGGCCGCATTCTGGCAGCTAGAGGGGCATCTTTTACTAAGGTTCTTTCCCGAACCATATCAAACAAATCCATAATCTTCTCCTAGACAATATACTACAAACAGTATAGCACAGAGAAGCAAGCTTATCAAACGTACGTTCCCCAGTGGCTATATGGAATAAGTGAGACATTCTTCGTTGACTTTTGCACCAATGCCTTCATAGAAATTTCGTGCTTTAGTATTCCATTTCAAGCACTTCCACTCCACAGAACCGCTCATAGTTGATTCAGCTATTTCACGAACAACCGAAAACATTTCTTTGCCATAACCCTTATGTTGGAATAAAGGTGAGATGTAAAGATCCTCAATATACAAGCTTTCTTCACCTGTGAAAGATGAATAGATTGGATAGTAGATGGTATACCCCATCACATGACCAGCCACTTCAGCAAGCAACACACTGGCCTTCTTATCCACAAAAATAGACTGGGTTAATCCAGCTTCATCAATAATGAGTTGATCCGTCTTTCCAATAAAATTGGCGAACTCTCTCATCATCCTCATAATTTCAGCTACATCTTCTTGATGAGCTTTTCGTATCACAACTTGTTCATTCATATTAACACCTTTCCTTTGATTTCTGATGAATAGAAAAGGGCTTGGGAAATACTATCCCAAACCCTCATTAGTTCTTTTAAACGTCAAAATTTCTCATTATATCTTCTAAAGTATCTCTTCTACGTACCAACTTTGTACTACCATCTTCGGTAATTAACACTTCAGCTGGTCTTAAACGATTGTTGTAGTTAGATGCCATACAATAACCATATGCACCTGAATCTAACACACCAATAACATCACCTTCAAAAATTTCAGGCAACAGACGATCTTTTGCAATGATATCGCCACTTTCACAGATGTTACCAACAATGTTCACTTTTTCATTTTTACTTGATACTTGATCACCAGTTCTATAAATTTCTACATCGTGGTGACTATCATACATAACAGGTCTCTTTAAGATATTAAATCCTAAATCAGTCCCAACATACTTCATATCATAATTGGTTTTGGTTGTATAAACTTGTCCGAGTAATGTACCACACTCAGCAGCAATGTATCTTCCTGGTTCAATTTTAAAAGTAATTTCTTTGCCATAATCTTCAGCAAACTTGTGGAAGACAGCGTCCATTTTTTTACCAAGATCTTTCAGATCTAATCTGCCTTGTCCTGCTAACTTGTTATATGGAATTCCAAAACCTCCACCAATATCAAGAAACTCTAGGTCATCAAAGTTCTTAGCAATGTTAAACAAAGATTGTGCCCCTTCTATGTACTTATCACCTTCCATAAAAAGTGATCCAATATGTTGATTTATACCAACCAAAGTAAGTTTGTACTTAGCTAAAATTTCTTTAACATCATCAACAAAGTTTGGGTCAACACCAAATTTAGTCTTTTTACCACCAGTCACAACTTTTTCATGATGGCCAGCACCAACACCTGGGTTAAATCTAATACATACGCTTCCACCAGGATTAATTGTACCAAATAGTTCTAATTGTGATAATGAATCCACACTCACTAATATGTTTTTATCGATGGCAAACTGCATTTCCTCAGCAGACACATTGTTACTAATATACAATATCTTTGATGGGTCGAAACCAGCTGTCAATTCTAAGTGAATCTCTCCTGGTGACATTGCATCAACGTTCAAACCTTCTTCTTTAGCAATCTTCACTAAACTAAGATTTCCATTGGCCTTAACTGAGTAGTTGACTGTAAAATTAGGGTAAGTCACTAAATTCTTAAGTTCTCTACATCGTTCTCTGAAAATTTTCTCATTATAGACATATAAGGGACTTCCAAACTCTTCTATCAATGCTTGAGGTGTTGTATCCCCATAAAAACCATTTTCTTGTGTTACTTTATTGTGTGCTGTTAACATGATATCCTCCTACTTATTCTCAATAATTGCAATTTCATTAATAAACGCTTCTCTTATCAGTTGAACCAAGGTTGTATTCTTAGAATATAAACTTTGGTTCAGGGTACCAGCCAATACTTCTCTAGTATCTGATATCACCTTCACGGACGGCGTCAACTCACTATAGTAGTGGATATGATTAACACCTTCTATACTATTTGGCGATAATATGACAATTTTAAGACCTCGGTCTACTGCCATCTTAATATCATCGGTAATGTAATCTAAAACTGTATCGTTACAAGATATGTATAACCTAAGCTCTGAATGAGCAATAATATTCTTTAGTTTATCAACAATGTACTTCTCACCTTTTATGGTAATGTATGGTTCTTGTTTTAAAGCTGTGAAGTCAAGTTGCTCATCAATAATGTTGATGTTTTCTTCAAAATCACGCCTGGCATTCATCATGAGCTCGTTTTTTGGTACAGGTGTGTATTTCGCCGAACTACCCTCAATAACATAGGCATAACCTTTGTCCACCAAACTTGATAGGGCTGCATAAGCATTGGATCTTGATATACCAGATAGCTTAGCCGCTTCATAGCCTGTCATTTCACTGTGACGACTGAGTTCAATATAAATCACAGCTTCTTGTTGAGTAAAGCCAATTTTCTTAAGTGCACCAATCAAATCCATAACAGTTCTCCTTAGTGGTACTTTATGGTACTACTATATAATAGTTGTGGAATTATGTCAAGGGGAAATGATAGTGTTTATCAGTTTGAGGATTAAAAGAGATTTATATGAAAATGATGGAACCTTTTGGGTGTGTAGGGCGTATCGTCCTTTGTGATGACGTCCATGTCATCAAAGTCGGAGCTCCACATCCCTGTTTCGGTGTAAGAGAAGGCAAGTCACCCATTGATTGACCTTCATCAAATAGTGACTTGCCTTCTCTTCTATCGCTATACACCCTACACACCCAAAAGAACCCTCACATTTTCAAACTAGGACCAAAAGACAAAAGATATAAATACAAAGGTGACGCTTTACATAATGGGTGTGGCAGTTCAAGAGCCCCTCCATCACTCAACGATAACCTTGTTATCTTTTGAGTGATTCGTGACACAGCTTGTTGAGCTTTATGCGAGACTACGAAGCCTACCCCTCCCATTGTTGTGATGGTGTACGAAACCGAACAAGGCTGATATCAATCCTTTCTTTAGACAGGCTTATAGGACGTAAGCCGTTCTGACTTGATACACGGAAGTATCATGGTCAGAATCTATAGAATGGGTTTATATCAGATGTAGTGACAGCCATTATCCGAAGAGATCTATCATATAACTTTTCCGCTGACCGTGCGTAGTGAAATGCAAGGAAAAGTTGTATGATAGATCTCTGACCTGATATGTTAGGCATCCGTCTGCAATAGGCTTAAATACAGATTCTTCGAAAGACCACTCAGAATGACCGTGCATTTATGGTCTAAGGGGCCACAAAAAAAGACAAGTGCATCTCTACACTTGTCTTAACAATCACAATAACTTACTCACCATCATTATACAATTTAGCAATCGCATTGTAACGTTCTCGATTCAACCCCATATCCGAATAACCTACTCTTGAAGCAGACCTATAATGTACAAGACCTTCTTCAATATTAATATAGAATTCTAAATCATCTTTATACTTCATTGTTGAAGTTGTAAAAACCACATAGATGTAATTATCTTCATTAATTTTTACTTCACCATTACCATAAGCATCAACTGCCTTAAGTAAAGCTTCTTTAGTTGTCTCTAAATCTGCTTTCATCTTCAACGGTTCAACTTTATAGTATTCTTCATTCGATTGACTTGATGCTGCATTTGGAGATTTTGGCATCGGAGCCAGCTGACCATTGGTAACCCCCAAATTCTTTGGAGCCATATTATTATTTACAACCATTTGAAGGGCCATCAATACAATTACAACAACAATTCCTATTAATCCATACAACATAATCTTACCTACTTTAACCTTTCTATTTCGCTTCTGCTTCATTGAGTAATTCTCCTAACTCATCTAACAAACTTGCGTATTTATAATAACGTTCTCGATCCATCTCAAGATGTTTTGCCATGGATAGTGGCACATTACCTGCTTCACTTTCAAGCTTTCTACCTTCTTCAGTCAGTTTAACATCAACCCTTCTTTTATCGTTAGGGTTACTGATTCTTGATAGTAGGCCTGATTTCTCTAACTTCTGAACTATTGGTGTTAGTGTTCCTGTCTTTAAGTCTAGCTTCCTACTAAGGTCCTTAAAATCAATAATGTCATATTCCCACAAGACCAACATAGCCAAATACTGGGGATAGGTCAATCCAATCTTTTCTAGATAAGGCTGATACAATCTAGTCATTTTTCTAGATGCCTGGTATAACTTAAAACATAGTTGACGGTCCAGTAATAGAATCTCATTTTTACTTTCTTCACTCATATCATCACTTCCTAAACATCTTAACTATAGGGTTATTCAGTAAATTATCAACCATAACTTTCTTGCCTATTTTAGAGAACACTTCACTATAAGTCGGATATGGATGAATCACTTTACCCATCTTTGAGAAGTTATGACCCATGGTCTTAAGAACTTGAATTTCACCAATCATTTCCCCTGCTCGGTCCGATAGAATGGATGTGCCAAGAACCTTACCTTTAGCATTCAAAATTACTTTCATCATTTCTTTTGAATGTCCTTTGGTCCTTGTTCTGTCTAGATCATTAAAATCATAATCATAAACTCGGATAGAATCACCATACTTGTCTCTAGCTTCAGCTTCTGTCATACCTGCTCTCGCAAGCTCAGGCTCAGTAAAAGTCACCCATGCGGTATGGTCATAATTCACCTTACGCTTAATAGGTAATAAAGCATTTTGAGTTGCAAGTATCCCCTGTACATTGGCCATATGTGAGAACTGGTATGGACCTACCACGTCTCCAACAGCATATACATTAGAAAGACTCGTCTGTAAGTAATTATTTACTTGAATGCCCCGACGTTCGTACTTGATACCGACGCCTTCTAAATTCAGACCTGAGATATTTGGCTTTCGTCCAATGGCTACTAACAATTGTTCACCTTTAACCTGGTTAGTAATACCATCTTTTTCATAAGTCAGCACAATCGTGTCTTCTAACTTTTCTACTTGTACTGCTTTTGAACCTGTATGAAGTTGAACGCCTTCATCCACAAGGATTTCTTGAAGTCTTTCAACATGGCTGATCTCTTCTCTGAACATAATGGTTGTCATCATCTCAACTAATTCAACTTTAACACCAAGTCGACCCATGGCCTGACTCAATTCTACACCTATAGCCCCACCACCAAGTACGATGATTGATTTAGGCAACCTTTCCAACTCAAAAATACTATCATTTGTCAAATATGATACTTGGTCCAAACCATCAATCGGTGGAACAAAGGGGGATGAACCGGTTGAGATAAATATTTTCTTAGCACTATATGTCTCGTCATTTGCCTTTATGGTAGTACGATCAATAAAACTGGCCTCAGCCATCACAAAATCTATACCAGCTTTTTTTAAGGTATCAGGATCTTCATGGACATAGATGCCTTCCCGTACAGCTTTAACATGATCAAGGGCATCTTTCGTATCATAATCGTAATCCGGCACGTATTTCTTCACACCATGGACTTTCTTTGCCTCATTAATCAAAGCCTTTGAAGGAACACATCCTGACCAAGTACATTCACCGCCTGGTTTAGACTTGTCAATTAATAAAACTTTTTTACCAAATCCAACCGCTGTAAAAGCAACAGTCAAACCACCCGAACCAGCACCTATTACAATAACATCATATTGTTTCATGAAAACACCTCTTTCGTTTGGATACGATTAATCGTATCCGATTGATTAATTATAACATTACCTCTTGCAAGTAGCAAGAGGTATTTATAGTTACAATATAATGTAGACTAGGCCAATGATAAAGCCCAAGACACCACCAAGTCTAGTTATTGTCTTAAGTTCCTTATCTATGATATTAAATATAAGCGATTCAACTTCTTCTACAGAGAATCGATCCACTTCACTTTCAACAATATCTGCCACATTGAAGGTCTCAAGAAATACTGGAATATTGTTCATCACAAAAGCTTCATATAAAACTTCTACCTGTTCCTCAATCTGTAATTTGTCATTTTCTTTCAGTTGAATTGGCTTGGTTAGCAACTTCTCAAACAGGGAGTGAATAACTGATGTGAAATCCGTCTCATTGATATAAGAGATAACTTCTTCCGCCATTACTGATGAAACAACTTCAACTAGGGAAATATAGTCTTCCATCGCTATAATATCTGAAACTTTTTGAAGGCTAACTTGATCTATTGCCTTAGCTCCAGTTGCGATGAGCCCTACTTTAGTCTCTTCTTGCGCTAGGACGTCTTCTACATAAGTAACAATGGCTTCTGACATCTCCTCTGGATTAATGAACATGGCTCCTAGTGGTCCCACTTTCTCAGATACAATCTGCATAATCAGTGCACCAATCTTAGTTTTAACGCCCTCAAGTTGTAGCTGTTCCACTACAAAAGCAGAAATCGTCTCATAGTGATTCTCAACTATACCCACTAGTGATTCTTTATTCAAATCATTCATAAGATCAGCCATCATCATCTCAAAAGGAAATAAGGATGCCACTTTTCCACTAATGAGCTTAGTCAATTGCTCGCGACCCATGTACCCATTTATAGACTTAATGAGTTCCTCGTTAATTGAACGACTATATTGTAATGTAAAAGCATCGTATTGATCTTTTAGTATAGGTTTTAGAACTTCAGATAAGTGAATTTCTTCACCTAGAAGGTCCTCAGTTACATAAGCTTTAATATGACCTCTTACTTGGTCACTTAACAATTCTTGTTTGATGACATCTTCTGTTAAAAGCTTATGACCAACAGCTTGACCTAGACTCTTTGCGATTCTACCTCTTTCTCTTGGTATAACACCTGGTGTAAAAGGTAATTTGACTTTACCTATATATTTTTCTTTATAAGGTCTGAACAACATTTTTATAGCTAACCAATTGGTTGAATAACCAATAATGGCACCAATCACTGGTTTTAAAATTATCTCATAATTCATACTTAAGCTCCTTGCTAAATTTCTAGAGTGATTATACCACTTAACGTTAGACTTTTGAACCTTATGCTTGAACTTTCTCTGCTAAAACTTTGGTCTTCCATTTACCAGACTTCCAACGTCCATAATTAATAAGACCTCTGACCCACTCGTCAACCCCCATACCTATCCACACTGCCGGAAGTCCCCATCCAAGTACAACTGCTAGATAATAACTTAGGCCAACACTTAGTAACCACATAAATATAATGGCATTGACAACTGGGAACACCACATCACCAGCCCCTTTTAACCCTCCAATAATGACGAGGTTAAAGGTTCTACCTGGTTCTAAGAAGGCATCCACCATTAAGACAGCACCGCCCAATTTGATGATTTCTGGGTTAACAGTATAGATGGAGATAATCTCTTCACCAAAAATAAATATCACCGCACCTAGTATAACTGCAAGTCCAAAGGATAATCTAAAGTTACTAATACATACTTTTTGGGCCAAATCAAAACGCCTTGCCCCAGCATATTGACCAATCATAATCTGTGTTGCCTGACCAATAGAAATCGCCGACAATAATACAAACCAACTAATCTGCCATGAAAAGATCCTTGTGGTAAAAGACACATCGTTCATGTAATTTAGAATCATCCAAGCCAAGACCATTTGTGTCAGATTGTAAGACATGTCCTGCATAGCCGTAGGTACACCAATCTTTAGGAGCGTCATAATTGTTTTCCACGGTTTATGAATATATGCCCTAATATCCTCTACCTTCACATAGTGTTTGAAAATATATACCATCATCACAACAAAGGCTAACAAACGGCTAATAGTTGTTGCAATAGCCACACCTTCAACGCCAAGTTTAGGTGCTCCAAACAAACCAAAGATAAATATAGCATCACCAATAACATTCAAGACATTCATCCCAATGGTAATTCGCAAGGTAACGGATGTTTTACCATGACTTCTAATGACTGCTGACGAAGTGGTTAATAAGGCTTGTACCATCATAAAACCACCAACAATTTTCAGATAGGAGGTAGCTTTGGCTAGCCTAACACCTTCCATACCAAGTAAAGATAGGACAGCGTTGCCATAAACACGCATCAACACAGAAAAGGTAATTCCCACAAGTAAGTTTATCGCCAATGAGACAACGGTAACTCTTTTAACTTCAGTAAAGTTTTTGGCACCGATATTCTGTGCAATTAGTACTGCCGTTCCCGCGCTAATAAATGAGAACAGAATATTCACGTTGCCAATAATTTGATTACTCATAGCCACTGAATCTACGGCTATTTGACTTACTTCAGATGTACCATAGCGACTTAACATCAAAGTATCTGCCACACCAAGCAACATAAATAACATAATCTCAAAAAAGATTGGTATAGCAATTTTATATAAACTTAAATTCTTCTCTTCCATAGTATCCTCATTTCATACAGTTAAAGGTTATTACAAATTATAGAGCTTCTGAACACAAACAACAATACAAAAAACACAGCAAAATGCTGTGTTTCCCATGTTAATATAATTTTTTTACAATGTCTTCTATAGCCGTTTCTTTTAATGAGAAATCAAGCACATTAAATTCCTTCAAAGCATAATTCATCACATCTGATAAATTCACCAAAGCTCCGTTAAACTTAATGCTAACTTTATTAGCTTCCTTTGAGATACTTAAGTCTGTTACTTTAATGTTCATTTGCTCATGTAATTGTTCAATAGCACGGTCATCAGAAGCACTCTCGCGTATATCCAACAACAACTGTCTTTGATTGCCAAATCTGTCCCGAATGGTATCTAGGTCACCATCATATAAAATATGACCTTCATCAATAATGATTAATCGACTACATAACTCCTCTATATCACTCATATCATGGGTTGTTAAGATAATTGTTGTTTTATAAATTCGATTCATTTCTTTGATGGCGATTCGGATCTTCTCTTTAACAACCACATCCAGACCAATCGTCGGCTCATCTAGGTACAGAACTTTAGGATTATGTAACATGGAAGCTGCCAAGTCTGCCCTCATTCTTTGCCCAAGTGACAATGATCTTACCGTCTTGTCCATAAAATCATCAAGGGATAAAACTTCATTGAAATAAGCCATACGCTCTTTATAGTCTTCATCTGATACTTGATAAATTTCTTTTAGAATTGTAAAGGTTTCACCAAGTGGCAAATCCCACCACAACTGAGTTTTCTGTCCGAAGACAACACCAATATGTTGTGCGTTTTCAGCTCTGTTCTTATAAGGTACACGTCCGTCCACTTCAACATGGCCTGACGTAGGCACTAATATACCAGTCATCATCTTAATAGTTGTTGACTTACCCGCTCCATTTGCACCGATATAACCAATAATCTCACCTTGTTCTATATTAAAACTAACGTCATCCACTGCCTTTATTTCTGTAAACTCACGGCTAAAAAGAGACTTAATTGTACCTTTAAGGCCTTTACCCTTTTTTGGGTTCTTAAATGTTTTAGATAATCCTTTAACTTCAATCATATTGCCTCCTAATTTCCAACACTCTCATATTTATCTGTTCCAATTCGAAAGGTGTTATAGGCTATGAAACACAAAACGACACTCATAGCGACCGTTAACCCCAAGCTGTAAACTAAGCTATTGGCACCTAAGTAATAGGATGCTGGTACATAGGCTGTCAATGCAAAAGGAACCACATAGGTAATAAAAAACCGAATTGTCTTATGGTAGATGGCTATTGGATACTTGGAGAAATCTGCTGTCATGTAAAACATATATAAGATGGATTGACTCCTTTTAATCCAAAATGCCAGTGATGCTAAGAATAACTTAATGGATGTGTAAATTAAGGTTGCACTTAATATCATGATGATCAGAGATAGAACATCAACAAAAGTTAAGCTGAGTTGTAGTTTAGCGCCACCATAACTTAACAGAATCACACCAATAATCACTTCACCTATACCATCTGGTTGAAAGCGCTCTGCAATTACCTGAAATAGAGGATTTAGTGGTCTAAGCAAATAGCGATCGAAGGTACCCTTCACAACCACATTCCCTGCAAGGATCCATATATAATCTGTAAACATATGATCAATGCCTCGAGGTATTTGAGCAAAGCCATAGATAAACAGTAGCTGATAGAAACTCCATCCTTGTAAATCCGGAATTTGATCAAAGACCAAATAAATAAAGGCGATTCCTGACGCTTGCATCAGGAAGAAGGCTAGAAAACCTACGAAAAAATCTGCTTTAGACTGCATCAAGGTTTTAATATATTGACTTAAAAACATACCATATAATTTAAGATATCGCTTCATTGTTATCCTCCAAGAATGCTTAGTCTCTTGATAGCCCTATGCCACAAGAACTGATCCATTAGTAGCAATGCCACTACCCAGAACAGTTGTATGCCAATAAAGTACAGCATCGTTGCCCCTTCATATTTGCCTAAGTAAATCATCACTGGCGTATACATTAATGAACCAAAAGGTAGTAAGTTTAGCACATTCATTATTTTCTCAGGAAAGAAGGCCAAAGGAATAATTGCTCCTGAGAAAAATCTAAAGATCGTTTCTTTAGCGTATATAAAACCAAATATATAATTCACATAGAAGGCCGCCAAGCCAAAAGCGTAGTTAATCCCAAACAGTATTAAGGCAGATAGCATACTACTTACTAAATAAAGTAAAAGCCTGATCAAATCTGGATAAACACCATTTGCAGCAGCCATATAAATACTATAACCCAAGTAAAGTGGCAATGCTATAAACGCAAAATTAACCATAATGTAACCCACCGCTGAAGCAAATTGTCGCATCTGATAACCAACGGGTTTAATTAAGTTCATGGCAATATCTCCCGAACGAACATCCGAACCTATAGCCCAGTGGACGTCATTAAGTATTAGCATGCCTGTTATGGTGGTCATGAAGATATAACTCACCATCTCACCAAAGGTGAAACCGTTGATAACCGAACTGGGTGAACTCTGAAAAACAGCCCGCCAAATGTAGAGCAAGACCACTGTTTGCAAGAGTTCTCCAAGTATAAAAATATAAAAGTTCACTCTGTAAGCCATAAACTCTTGTATAACTGCTTTGGCAAAAGGCCAATAGATTTTAATCATCTTGTTCATAATAAGACCCATCCTTCTTCAACTACCACAAAAATAAGATGCTACCCTAAGTAACATCTTATTATCTACTATATTTTAACATCATAGCTTTCGTCTATTTAATTGTCAATGGTAATTTAAGCGGTTAACGGCGTTGATTTTAATTATAGATATTCTTACCCTAATGAATGATGAAGGTCCTTTACTCTTTGCTTCAGTAATGGGTGCACCTTATTAGGGCACAATTCCATCATTGGTTCTAGGACAAATGCTCTTTCGTGCATGTAAGGATGAGGAAGTATCACATGTGGATCATCCGTGACCAAATCATCATAAAAAATGATATCAAGGTCCAATGTTCTTGGTCCCCAATGTTCTTTTCGCTCTCGGCCATACGCTTGCTCAACTTCTAATAAAAAGGTCATAAGTCTTTGTGGACTTAATAGGGTTCTATATTCAACCACTGTATTAAGATAACCCTCTTGTTCTACTGGTCCCCAAGGCTCTGTTTCTATTATAGGTGCAAGCTTTGTCACCTGTCCCTCTTCAGTATTCAGACTTTCTATTGCCCCATCAATGGTCTTTCTTCTATCCCCCATATTAGAGCCAATCGCTATGTAAGCCTTATGCCAGCTACGATCCACATATACTTGAGGGTAAGCAACTGGTTCACCAATAGGTGCTGAAGGTTTTTTGACCCATAACTCAACTCTATTAATAAGTTCATATGTGTGTAAAAGCTTTTTGGCTGCACCATCCGCAACCTTTTCAACTAAGTCATAGACACTTCCTTGAACAAAACTTTTTACGGTTGCACACATATCTGCATAACTTACAGATAAGGACAGATCATCTGTTAACGCAGACGGTTCTAGATCCATATAGGCTTTAAAACTCACATAAAAGTTCTGACCATCTTTCTTCTCATGGTCTAAGACCCCATGGTAGGCAAAAATCTCCAAATCAACAACTTCGATATAATCCATATTATACTCCTGATGTTAATATGGCTCTTGTCATATCAACGGCTCTTTTATTCTCTTTAACATCATGAACCCTTAAGATTGCAACACCAGCTTGAATACCCATAACGGTGGTCACCAGTGTTCCTTCCAATCTTTCCTCAACAGGAAGATCTAATGTTTTACCAATCATTGATTTTCTGGATGTCCCAAGCAGAACTGGATAGCCAAGTTGATTAAAGACCTTCAGATCACGCATAATGACCAAGTTCTCTTCAACTGTTTTAGCAAAACCAATACCCGGATCGATGATAATCTTGTCTCTAGCAACACCATGACTCATAGCGATTTTTATACTCTCACCCAGGTCCATTACCATATCCATTATAAGGTCATTATATTCAGCCACTTCCCTGTTGTGCATGAGGCAACATGGCACATGGTATTTAGCTATTATATGAGCCATATTGGGGTCTTTCTTCAGTCCCCAAACATCGTTAACCATATCTGCACCAGCCTTTATTGCCGCCTCTGCAACCACAGCCTTAGATGTATCAATGGAAATAACAACATCAAAGTTTTCCTTAATCATTTTAATCACTGGTACAACACGTTCAATTTCATCAAGTTCAGATACTTCTGCGTGGCCAGGTCTTGTAGACTCACCACCCACATCAATTATATCTGCTCCTTCTTCAATCATGTTGGCAACCTGTTTTTTTGCCTCATCAAGTTCTATAAATTTACCACCATCTGAAAATGAATCTGGTGTGACATTTAAAATACCCATCATGTAGGTATGATTATAAAAACTAAATTCCTTATGTCCAATTTTCATGTTTACACCTCAATCCTTCTGTTCTTTTTCTCAGGGCTCCAGTTACAAGTGGCTTCTGCCTTACAGCTATAACAAGCTCTAGATAGCTTATCCGCCTTATACATAAGACCTTCAAAAGTTAAGTCATCCTTAACCGCCTCGTCTCTATGTGATCCTATTGCACTCATAATCTGTTGAACCTCATCAACTGTATAACTTGTATCTTTTAGTATTGCCTCTGCATAATTCAAACTCGCCAAATGATGGTCCAGACCGCCAGCATACTGGTCAGCTCTACCGATATCATGTAATAAGCCATAAGCATAAACAACTTCTTTATCCACATTCATGCCAGTTTCAAGGACTAAAATGTAACCAATTCGAGCAACATTCAGAAAGTGCTCACTGTCATGCCCACAGTAAATTCTATCTGCCTCATAGGCTTGAATTTTATCATATTGGTCTTGGTATAATTTGTTTGACCAGATCTCATTTACTTTATTCATAGACCTCTCCTTGGTGTTTTAAAGCTTTAACATAAGAGGCTGTAATTTTCTGAATCAAAGGTGCCTCAACTATTTGTACACCATCTAGATCACTCACTTTCATAATACCTAAGAGACTGTTGGTCACAAAAACGCCATCACATGTTTTAAAGTCATCCAATTTGAGTACCTTCACAGTGACATCAAAATTCTCAATGATCCATTTTCTGACAACACCTTCTAATAAACCTGATGATGTTTTGGGTGTGTATAAACATCCCTCTTTAATCATAAAAATATTGGCAATGGCAGTCTCACATACATCCCCCTCAGGGTTTAGGAAAATTGCATCATGAAAGCCTGATTTTTTTGCTTTTTGCAAAACCATAATGTTGTCCATGTAGTTCATAGTCTTCATATAAGTCAAAGGACTTGTAGGGTTAATCAACACATCCGATATTGTAAGTTTTAAGCCTTCTTGATAATGGTCTCTAGTGTAGGTAACTTGTCTTGTTGTTATAACAACAGCAGATTCAGACACATTAATTTTTAAGGCAATATTATGACACCTAAAGGCTGATATGGCATAATCCACATCTTCTTTAGTCACACTTTTGTTGATTCCAAGTTGACTAAGGCTTTGGTTCAATCGGTCTAAATGGTCACCAAGAAACATCGGTACACCTTCACGTATAAGAATGGTCTCAAAGACCCCAAAGCCATAAAAATAGCCTGTGTCTATGGCCATTTTATCCAAATTTCTAATTTTTCCATTCACTAGACATTTCATATTATTTCTCCTGAGTTCTCACAGCTCTAAATAGTGCCGCTGCTTTATCAAGGGTTTCTTGGTACTCAGCCTTTGGATCTGACTCCCATGTAATGCCACCACCCACATTAATGTAAACCTTATCTTTTTGCTTCATAATGGTTCGGATAACAATGTTAAAATCACTATTACCATCAAATCCAAAGTAACCAATACACCCCGTATAAAGGTGTCTTCTTGTAGGCTCTAGTGATTCAATAACTTCCATAGCTCGAATCTTGGGTGCTCCTGTAATTGAACCCCCTGGAAAACATGACTTCATACAATCCACACTTGTCTGATCCTCTCGCAACTTGCCAACGATGGTCGATACAAGATGGTGCACCGTTGCATAGGATTCTATCTTAAATAAGTCTGTCACCTTCACTGTGTAAGGTCTACAAACTTTACTCAAATCATTTCTTTCAAGGTCAACAATCATCAGTAGTTCTGATTTGTCTTTCTCACTTCGTTCTAATTCAATTTTATTAGCTTCATCTTGCTCAGGTGTTAGACCTCTTGGCCTGGTCCCTTTAATCGGACGGGTTTCTACTTTACCATTCACTATTCGCATAAATCGTTCAGGTGACGAACACATGACATCAACACCCTCTATAGGCATATAGGCGCTGAAAGGTGCTGGGTTTAAGTAACGCAGTATACGATATATATCAAGGCTATCTCTTGATGTTTCACCTTCAAAACAATGGGTCATATTAGCAATATAGATATCACCTGTCTTTATGTATTGTCTCATCCTCTCAACAGCAGCCATATAAGTAGCTTCTGTAAAAGGGCTATTAAACGAGACGTCTTTCTCAACTAACTCACCAATTAGGCGAGAACTACCACATTTAATATCTTGAATGATTTTATCCATAAACCTTGGCTCATCAGATATTCGACATAACTCTGTTAAGTATACCTTCTTATAATGATGGTCATACACAATAATATTGTTAAAAAAAACAAAATACAAACTTGGCATATCCAGCTGTTCTTTAGCTATCACAGGTAAAATCTCAAGTTTTCTACCCAGATCATAGGCAAAATAACCCATACAACCACCAACAAAAGGTAGGGATGTATCGTGTTTAACTTCGTATTTTCTAATAAGTTTATTAAGGGTCTCAAAGGGATCCTTTGAAACAACACGTTGGTCTTCTCTTAAGACCCCATTTTTATAACTTAACTTCTTAAAAGGATTCAGCCCAATAAAGGAGTACCTGCCTAAATGATCAGGGTCTTTAGCGCTATCCAAAAAAATGATGTCTTCGCCTTTAAAAATCTCATATAGGTCAAAGGCATCTAAAGTTGTGTTTATTTCTCTAATAGCTATTTCCATATTAGCTCCTTGGTTGACATCGATGAACGAAATTTCTAAGTAGTTCATGGCCATATTCCGTCAACTCTGCTTCCGGATGAAACTGCACACCCTCAATGGGGTATTCCTTGTGGCGCAGACCCATGATGGTGCCTTCCTTTGTTCGGCTGGTCACTTCTAAACATGAAGGTAGTGTTGTCTCTTCAACAATGAGTGAATGATACCTTGTTGCGTTAAAAGGCATAGGGATGCCATTATAAAGGTCTTTTTCATGGTGGTAGATCGGATGGACCTTGCCGTGTACTGGTTCAAGTCCCTCAACAATCGTGCCGCCAAAAACATGACCTATCACTTGATGGCCTAAACAAATTCCAAGAATTGGGTAGTCTCCACCTAGTTCTCGAACGATATCCTCACTTAGTCCTGCATCTTCTGGCCTTTTAGGACCGGGTGAAATAATGATGCCACGTGGGTTTAACTTCCTAATCTCAGCAATGGTAATATCGTCATTTCGTCTGGTAATCACTTCTTCATTGAGTTCTTTCACATATCTCACTAAGTTATACACAAAAGAATCATAATTATCTATCATTAAGAACATATTAACCTCGGTATAATACCATCATCTTTTGGTAAATTTCTAGATCTTCCTGAAACCTGCCACTAAGAGTTGTTGTAATGGTCTTAGTATTTGGCTTCTTAATGCCTCTAGTCGTCATACAACTATGTTCACCTTCAATAATGACAGCAACATCTTCTGTTTTAGTCACCTTTTTCATTATATAGGCAATGTCTGCCCCAATACGTTCTTGAAGTTGAAGTCTTTTACTTACCATATCAGCTATCCTAGCTATCTTTGATAAACCAATAACTTCTTCTCTTGGAATATAGGCAACTGATACCTTCATGTTATACATAAGAGCCAAGTGATGTTCGCAATAAGAAAAGATCTCAATATCCTTCATGAAGACCATATCATGACGATTGTTGTCATAAACCAAACCTTCATCAAAAGTAACACCTAATTTATCTATTAATTCATCATTGCTATAATTCATACCTTCAAAAACTTCTTCGTACATGTTAGCTACCCTTTTTGGCGTACCAATCAAACCTTCTCGATTCGGGTCATCACCAAGGGCTATGAGGATGCCTTTAACATGTTCTTCTATCGCTTTTTTATCTATCATATCATCTTCTCCAAGTCAATCTCCCAAGCCATTATGTCTATGTTGGCTCATTTCACATCATAGCATATTCTATAGAAATAAAAAAGGAATAGTTCCCTATCCCTTTGATAAAACAAACCATTCATCCACCATCAAAACTAATCTTCAAGCTGATTATTGTGATATAACTCAATGGCTTCACCACACAATAAAGGTTTGGAAAACCAATACCCTTGAATGATATGGCTATTACACCTTTTTAAGTATTCAACTTGACGTGTTTCCTCAACACCTTCAGCAATAACTCTAAACCCTAACCTATGACCAATGTCAATGATTGATTTAGTGAAAAAATGCTCTTCTCCTTCAAGAATAATACCGTCTATAAAGGCTTTATCAATCTTTAGTGTAGATATCGGCAGCTTTTCTAGATATGTCAAAGATGAATAACCAGTACCAAAATCATCAAGAGCAATGGTTATACCCATCATTTTAAGACGTATTAATCGTTCATTTACAACTTCAAAAGACTCAATTAATACTGATTCAGTAATCTCAAACTCTAACAAAACTGGGTTAACATCATATAAGCTGATTAGATGTTTTACACGGTCTATGAAATCCTGCCTTAATAATTGCAGAACAGATATATTAACGGACAGGCGGAAATCATCCGTAAATTCATCACAATTACTAGCGATAAACTTCAAAGCTTCTTCTAACACAAAGTAACCTATTTCAATAATCTCACTTGTTTCTTCAGCTAATTGTATAAAACGATCTGGTGGTACTTGACCAACAATATGACTGTTCCACCTTACTAAAGCTTCAAAGCCTACAATCTTCTCTTTGACAATATCAAATTGTGGCTGGAGCATAATATACATTTCATGATTCTTAAGTGCTTGTTTTAAGGCTTTAGTTAAGATGATCTTGTCAGCCATCTCTTTATTCATTAAAGCATTAAATCTACTGGTCAGACCTTTGCCTTCAGATTTCATTTTCTTCTTCGCAAGATCTGTTCTACTTAGAATCTCATCATATGTTAGTCCATCATCTGGATGAATTGTATAGCCAATTGATTTGGTCAGAAGGATTTCCTTATCATGAACTATAAATGGCGTTTTAAAAACCGAATCAATTTTTGATAGTATTGATGCCACTTCATAGTGTGCTTCCATTTGCTTCATAAGGAAAAATTCATCACCTGCAATACGGCCAATGAAGTATCCATCTTTCTGAAGTTCCTTAAATTGATCACCAACATTTTGTAAAATCGAATCCCCTATTCGATGGCCATAGGCAGTATTAATATAGTTAAAGTTATCTATATCAATTATCATAATAACAGTAAAATGGTCATTAGACTCATGGTCAAATAGAGCTCTTAGTTTTTCGTCTACGGCATTTCGGTTAGGTAAATTGGTCAGTTTATCGTAATAGGCTAGAAAATTAATTTTTTCCTGTTGATCAATTAATTCTTCATTCTGAGCATATAATTCTTCTTCTGAAGCAGCAATATTCTCATAGGCTTCCAAAAGTTCATTGTTATTAAGTTCTAGTTCATACTGTACTTTTCTTCTTTTTGCTATGTTAATTGACAATATTATGATAAACACAAACAAGAAGACAATCAGAGCAAGACCCGTAAGGATTTCCCACATATACTTTTCAAATGCCGAGTCTGGCTTGTTTATAATATCATCTACTAAATCCAATTCCTTGTAATTAAGGTCATACTTTTCTATCATGGTATAATCAATACCAGTAAAAACAGTTTTCTTGCTATATTCTGATATTGTATCCACATCAGTTCCCCTAAGAACTTCCAGAGCTAAGTGAGCACCTTCTTCCCCTTGAATACGACCTGAAAGCAAGCTGCCTCCTACTATGCCATAACCATACAGGTACTCATATGTCGAGTAAATTGGAATATCAATCATATTTGACAAGTGATTCACGTAATTAATATTCTCAATACGTTCACCACTGGCATCTTCGTGATAGGTTCCCATAAATACAACACTATTTGCTTTTGGGTTTTCTAGTAGACTTGTAATCTCGTCATATGTAAGCCCATGCGTCAACTCATAACTATAAGGTGTTTCAAGGTTTCTAAGAGCTTCAAGGATTTCTGCTTCGACATCTTTACCCGTTGATGTTTCATCATTAATAACATAGATGTGTTCTAGTTGAGGATGTAAAATCCTAATGATTTCAAGTGTCCCCTCAGGATCAATACTCTCATAGACGCCTGTGATTTGATCTATGCCTTCCACTCTTCTATTTGCAGAATCTTCAAAAACACCTGTAAAAATAATAGGCGTACCGGCAAATAAGGCTTCTCTATTATCAATAGCAAATTGCATACCAATGTCATCTGTTGCAATCACAACATCAAACTGGTCTCTACTATATTTTATTTTCAACGTCTCAACGATGGATGTTAAATTTTCCTGACTCGGATAACGTTTAGCGTCTAGATACTCTACCGAGATAATCGGGTTAAATTCCGAATTCTTTAAGGTTCTTAGAATCCCCTCAACCTGACCATCGGTCCAGCCATAACCCTGATGGTAGGCATTTATGACTAATACTTGCGCTTGCTCTTCTACAAAATCTGCATGACAAACGAGGGAATGATTGTCATTCCATAATAGAATCATCATTAACATGGTCAAAAAGATTGTATGACGAATTTTTCTCTTCCTACTAAACATGGCACACCTCTGTACCCTCTCCAGTCTATTTTAACATTTTTATAAATAATAAAAAAGCCCTACACCAGTCGGTGTAGGGCTTATCATTTAAACTTATCTGTTCATTAATACCGCTTGTGCAGCCGCAAGTCTAGCGATTGGCACACGGAAAGGTGAACATGACACATAGTCAAGACCTACATTGTGACAGAACTCGATTGAAGAAGGATCTCCACCGTGCTCTCCACAGATACCAAGCTTAATACCTGGTCTAGCAGCTCTACCTTTTTCACAAGCCATTTGAACTAATTGTCCAACACCTGTTTGGTCAAGTCTAGCAAATGGGTCAGACTCTAAGATAGATTTCTTGTAGTAGTCATCAAGGAATGCTCCAGCATCGTCTCTTGAATAACCAAATGTCATTTGAGTTAAGTCATTAGTACCGAATGAGAAGAACTCAGCTTCTTCTGCAATTGCATCTGCAGTAAGAGCGGCACGAGGGATCTCGATCATTGTACCAACCATGTACTCAAGCTCGATGCCTGATTCTGCAATAATGCTCTCTACAGTATCAACAACAAACTTCTTAACATAAGCAAGTTCTTTTACTTCACCAGCAAGAGGAATCATGATCTCTGGAACTACTTTAAGACCATTCTCTTTAGTCACTTCAATAGCAGCTTCTGTGATAGCACGAGCTTGCATTACAGCGATTTCTGGATATGTAACAGCTAGACGACAACCTCTATGACCAAGCATTGGGTTGAATTCGTGTAAGCTTTCACAAGTATTCTTTAATTCTTCAAAAGTAATGCCCATTTCATCAGCTAATTCTTTGATGTCAGCATCTTCGTGAGGTAAGAACTCATGAAGTGGTGGATCAAGAAGACGAACTGTCATTGGCTTACCATCAAGAGCGATGTACATACCTTTAAAGTCAGCCTTTTGGAAAGGAATTAACTCAGCAAGAGCTTCTTCTCTTTCTTTAACTGTTTTAGCAACAATCATTTGACGCATTTTAGAGATTCTTTCACCTTCAAAGAACATATGCTCTGTACGACAAAGTCCAACACCTTGAGCACCAAACTCAACAGCATTTTGAACATCTTTAGGGCTATCAGCGTTAGCTCTAACCTTAAGAGTTCTTACTTCATCAGCCCATCCCATGAATCTTCCAAAGTCACCACTGATCTCAGGATCAACAGTTTTGATTGATTCAAGATAGATGTTACCAGCAGAACCGTCAAGAGAAATGAATTCACCCTCTTTAACTGTTTTGCCACCTAGAGTAAACTCTTTAGCATCATCATCAATTTTAAGTTCACCACAACCAGATACACAACAAGTACCCATTCCACGAGCAACAACTGCTGCATGAGATGTCATACCACCACGAACTGTAAGGATACCTTGTGCAGCGTCCATACCTTCGATGTCTTCTGGTGAAGTTTCAAGTCTAACAAGGATAACTGCTTCGCCACGTTTCTTAGCTTCTACAGCATCATCTGCGTTGAAGTATACTTGACCAGTTGCCGCACCAGGTGATGCTGGAAGAGCACTACCATAGATTTTAGCAGCTGCAAGAGCTTCTACGTCGAACATTGGGTGAAGAAGTTGGTCAAGTTGCTTAGGATCAACTTTCATAAGAGCTTCTTCTTTAGTACATAAACCTTCATCTACAAGATCAACAGCAATTTTAAGAGCTGCTTGAGCAGTTCTCTTACCGTTACGAGTTTGAAGGAAGTATAATTTATGGTCTTCAATTGTGAATTCCATGTCCTGCATGTCTTTATAGTGGTTCTCAAGTTTAGTTGCAAGTCTCATAAACTCAGCGTATGCTTCTGGCATATCTTCTTCAAGTCTTGAAATTGGTTCTGGAGTTCTAATACCAGCAACAACGTCTTCACCTTGTGCATTAAGTAAGTACTCACCGTAGATACCTTTTGCTCCAGTAGAAGGGTCACGTGTAAATGCAACACCAGTTCCTGATGTTTCACCCATGTTACCAAATACCATAGATTGAACGTTTACTGCAGTTCCCCATGAACCTGGGATATCATTCATTCTTCTGTATACAATCGCTCTCTCGTTGTTCCATGATGCAAATACAGCACCAACCGCTGCCATAAGTTGCGCTCTAGGATCTTGAGGGAATTCTGAACCTTCGTGTTTAACATAAAGTGCTTTAAATGCTTCAACCACTTCTTTAAGATCATCTGCTGATAATTCTAAGTCAGATTCAAATCCTTTTGCTTCTTTAATTTCGTCAAGTACGCGTTCAAATTGTGACTTTGGAAGTCCTTTTACAACGTCTGAGAACATTTGGATAAATCTTCTGTATGAGTCGTAAGCAAATCTTGGGTTACCAGTTTTAACTGCAAATCCTTCAACAGCTACATCGTTAAGACCAAGGTTAAGAACTGTGTCCATCATACCTGGCATTGAAGCTCTCGCTCCAGAACGAACAGAAACTAGTAATGGTGTACTGTTGTCACCAAATTTCTTTCCTGTAATTTCTTCAAGTTGTGCAAGTGAGTTGTCAACTTCTGCTACGATTGAATCGTTGATTTTCTCTCCGTCTTCGTAGTACTTAATACAAGCTTCAGTTGAAACTGTGAATCCCTGTGGGATTGGAAGTCCAAGTTTAGTCATCTCAGCTAAGTTCGCACCTTTACCACCAAGAAGGTTTTTCATAGACGCGTCAGCTTCGCTGAACATATAAACAAACTTTTTGCTCATTTTGTGCCCTCCTAAAAAATTGATTTGTATTCTCAGTTCATCTCGAACTGGATTTATTGTAAACAGAACATAGTCTGTTTTCTCACACGTACATCGTTACCTTCACACACTAAAATAAGGCTGGGCAGTCCTCTGCCCGATATACATTATAACACAACAACTAGAGAATTGTAGATTAATTACGTACTTTTTAAACGCATTTTATTTTTTTAAAAGATTTGTATAAAAACCCTATAGATTTCTATTTTTTTTGTTCAAATTTAATAAAAAAACCTCAAGAAATACCCTTCATATCCACAAAGAGACGTTAGGTAATTTAACCAATCACCTAACGTCTTTATTTTATGTCTACTTGAAGGCTTTAGAAATCGAATTTATCATGGAAATACATAAGTAATTCGTCAATCTTAACACGTTCTTGAGTCATACTATCTCTATGTCTAATGGTTACTGCTGCGTCATCTTTTGAATCAAAATCAAAGGTAATACAGAATGGTGTACCAATCTCATCTTGGCGTCTATAACGTTTACCAATGCTTTGACGGTCATCAAACTCTACATTGTAATATTTGCTTAGAAGTTTAAAGACTTCTTTTGCTTCATCGTTTAACTTCTTAGATAATGGTAATACAGCCATCTGTACTGGAGCTAAGGCTGGATGGAAACGTAATACTGTTCTTGTGTCTCCACCTTCAAGTTCCTCTTCATCGTATGCTTCACATAAGAATGCAAGGGTTACACGGTCAGCTCCAAGGGATGGTTCTATACAATATGGTACATACTTCTCGTTCTTCTCTTGATCAAAGTACAACATATCTTGTCCTGAATGTTCAGCATGTTGTTTAAGGTCAAAGTCAGTTCTTGAAGCAATACCCCATAACTCACCCCATCCAAATGGGAATAGGAATTCAATATCCGTTGTTGCATTACTATAATGAGATAACTCTTCATCACTATGATCACGTACACGCATATTGTCTGGGTTCATACCTAATTTCTTAAGCCATTCTACACAATATTCTTTCCAGTAACCGAACCATTCAATATCTGTACCTGGCTCACAGAAGAATTCCAACTCCATTTGCTCAAATTCTCTTGTTCTAAACGTAAAGTTACCTGGAGTGATCTCATTTCTAAAAGATTTACCAATTTGACCAATTCCAAATGGTAGTTTCTTTCTTGAAGTTCTTTGGACATTCTTGAAGTTAACAAAGATACCTTGAGCCGTCTCAGGTCTTAAGTAAACAACATTCTTAGCATCCTCAGTAACACCTTGGAAAGTCTTAAACATTAAGTTAAATTGACGGATATCTGTAAAATTGTGTTTACCACAAGAAGGACATCCAATCTTATTATCTTCTATATAAGAAGCCATTGTCTCATTAGACCAAGAATCCACTGGATCTTCAATCGCAATACCTTCAGCATCCATATAGTCTTCAATCATTTTATCTGCTCTAAAACGTTCATTACATTCTTTACAGTCCATAAGAGGGTCTGCAAATCCACCAACATGTCCTGATGCAACCCATGCTTGAGGGTTCATAAGAATGGCACAGTCCACACCTACATTGGTTTCACTTTCCTTAACGAACTTCTGCCACCATGCTTTTTTTACGTTATTTTTAAGTTCAACACCAAGTGGTCCATAATCCCAAGTATTGGCAAGACCTCCATAAATTTCTGATCCAGGGTATACAAATCCTCTGGCTTTGGCTAGTGCTACGACTTTTTCCATTGTTTTTTCCATCATATCATCCTTTCATCTTCCAGCTAATTAGCTGATATTCTAATTGTAGAGAATAAGATGTGTGTTTCTTCTCCCCTTTAAATGGGTCAAAAAAAACATCCTATCATCCCGTCATACAAGGGACGAAAGCATGTGACTTCCGCGGTTCCACCCTAGTTGGCATTACTGCCCACTCATAAAGCGTACACTCCTAAGCGCCTTTCAACATGTGCCATTGCCTAGCTCTCACCTACCTAGACTCTCTTTGAACTTTCCATGTTTACTTCTCTTATTCATCGTGTTGACTAACGTCTTAAATTGTTGTTAAGACTATACCACAGAGACTTCACTCTGTCAATATTTAGACCTGAACAACATTATTTCGACCTGATTCTTTTGCCAAATATAAAGCCTTGTCCGTTTTCTTAAGAGCTTGTTCAAATTCAATTGAAGTGGTTACATATGAACTGACACCTACACTTATGGTTGTCTTGAGTAAGTCTTCTTCCCCAATATCAAAACCCTTGTTTTCAACCATCCATCGTATTTCCTCAGCTCTTTTAAGGCCATCTTCAGCAGTGGTGTCCCTTAAATAAATTGCAAACTCTTCTCCACCATACCTAGCAAAAAGATCCTGTTTACGAATAGACTTAAGAACTAGCTTAGCCATATCTCTTAGAACCATATCACCCGCAATATGACCATGTTGATCGTTGACCTGTTTAAAAAAGTCTATATCAAATATAATCAGTGAAAAATGTTCATCTGACTTAGAATCTTCCATAAAAATTTCTTCACCCATCTCAAAAAAAGCACGTCTATTCAAAATATTGGTTAAACCATCTGTATTCGCCAACCTATTGAGTGCTTTTTGCTGGTTAATACTACTCGTTGCAAATATCCATATAAAACTAAAGACTGCAACAAAAACGCCTACAGCGATTAATGAATTTAGTAAAACTATCACAAACTCTGTTGCAACAAAATCTACTCTAAAGTAATCAATAAAATCATTTAGGCCGAATAAGATTGAGGATAGGACTGTCATACTAATGATGATTGTACGATCTCCAATTTTCTCAAAATCAAACAAGAGATACACTATAGGTACAAGAATTATATAGTAAAACTTATAATAGATCATAGTTTCAAATAAAATGTAACTGCTAACCGTCACTTGTGCCAATACAATTAGAACCAACATCCACCGTCCAATATTAAAGTAGGCCTTATAAACAAAAACTCTCATAACAATACTTAATATGGAAAGTGCTGATGTAAGTATAACTGCCGTTCTAAACTCTAAAAGAAAATAATACACACCAAGAAAAACCATCATTTCTAACAGAATGATAGTACTTAGTACACGTAAAATTTTATTGGATTCATGTTCGACTATGGACTTACGGCTATCTAGACTATTCATAGTACCTACTTTCTAATCCACAAATACCAAAAAAAAGAGAGAAGGAATCTTCTCTCTAATTATACCACATCTTTCTTGAACTACCAATTAGCTAAAACTGTCAAATCGACCTTCTATTTCTTTGGCCTTCTCTTTCGTAATCAAGGCATCATGTTCTGTGCCATTGAATTTGACAATATACGTCCAACGCCCATAAATCTCTAAAGCCCTAATGGCATCAATTCTTATAATATAAGATTTATGACTACGTATATATCGATCCATATCTAAGATTGCTTCAACCTCAGTTAAGGACTTATTTATGGTATAGCTGTTCTTTGTTGTATTAATGATTGTCTGCCTATTCTGACGTTCTACCATTACAATGTCATCTTTCTTAATAACAACCATACCATCTTTCACTTTAAGGATTAACTCATCTGTCAACTTCTTAGTAGTATCCTTCTCAATAGGTTCACTGATGGTGGTAGTCTCAAGTAAACGAGTAATGGTTTTACGAAGCCTTTCAAGTTTGAAAGGCTTCATAATATAGTCAAAAGCATATAACTCAAATGCATCTTGCATATAGTCATCATGAGCAGTAATAAACACAATCGCGCATCTAGGGTTAATGTCCAAGATCATTTTAGCTGCTTCCACACCATTAAGTCCTGGCATATCAACATCCAAAAAAGCAACATCGATTTTCTCTTCATCAAACAAAGCGACTGCCTCTTGACCTGTCCCAACATCTGAAACAAGTTCAACCTCTTCATACTTTGACACAGCCTTTTTAAGTACAAATCTCATATTTATGTCATCATCAGCTATGATCATTCTAATCATGTTTATCTCCTACTAACCTCTAGGACCTTGTCCAATCCGCTTTGATTTGGGTTGGCCAAGAACCTCACTCAGTATAATGGCTTTTCTTAACTCATTTTTGCTTAATTTCTGAATATCCATTTTTAGACTTTGCTTAATAGGTGCTTTCTTCATTCAGATTCACCCCTATTTCTCTTCAACTTCACCACTAATAGATTTTCTCATATCTGTATCAGCTTTAACATTTTGCATGTTGTAATAATCCATAACACCTAGTCGACCACTTCTAAAAGCTTCTGCCATAGCAAGAGGTACTTCAGCTTGAGCTTCAACAACTTTCGCCTTCATTTCTTGCTCTTTAGCAATCGCAAAGGCACGTCTTTCTTCAGCTTTAGCTTGTGCAATAACCTTATCAGCTTCTGCTTGCTCAGCCTGTAGTAAGGCACCAATGTTTTTACCTAAATCGATGTCTGCAATATCAATTGAGAGAATTTCAAATGCCGTTCCTGAATCAAGCCCTTTACCAAGTACACGCTCAGAAATCATATCAGGATTTTCTAGTACTTCTTTATGGCTAACACTAGAACCAACAGTGGTAACAATACCTTCACCAACTCTTGCAATAATTGTTTCTTCACCTGCACCACCAACTAAACGATCTAGATTGGCTCTAACAGTGACTTTTGCTAAAGCTTTAACTTCTATACCATTTTTAGCAACTGCAACAACAAGAGGTGTTTCAATTACTTTAGGTTTAACACTCATTCTAACTGCTTCAAGGACGTCACGACCTGCAAGATCAATAGCCGCCGCTCGTTCAAATGTTAAATCCAACTTGGCTCTATGGGCAGCGATTAAGGCATCCACTACTCTACCAACCTTACCACCAGCTAAGTAGTGAGATTCTAATTGGTTTAAGTCAATTACAATACCAGCTTTTACACCTCTAATTAATGGTAAAACAATTAGGTTAGGCTTTACACGTCTTAACTTCATTCCTACAAGTGCAATGATACTTACCTTAACGTTTGATGAAATTGCCGCAATCCATAGTCTAACAGGAATCACACTAAAGAAGATTGCTAATGCCAGAAATACCAGTGCGAAAATTAATAAAAAACTAAATGTACTATCCATACTATTCACCCTCCACTTTCAATTCAACAACAAAAATTTTCTTACCTTCAACCCTTGTTACAATAATATCTGTTCCTTTTTTAATAAAATCACCTTCAGTGATAATATCCAATCTAACGCCATCAAAGTCACCTTTACCTGATGGTCTTAATGTTGTTAATGCCACACCAGCTTTATCAACAAAAAATACTAAGTCATTGTCTTCAAGATCTTCTTTAACTGTCTCTTTAAGAATCAATGGACTTTTCTTTGATGCAATAAATCTATAGGCAACAAACATTAGAATAAGTACAATGACAAGTATCACCATAAACATGATAATACCTTCTGTTACTGTGTCTGCTGTAAATATGATACCACCCACGATTGAAATGATACCAAGGAGCCCTGTCATACCAAAGCTTGGAATGAAAATCTCAGCAACCAATAATGCAATACCTAACAAAATTAGAATAATTGAAATTGTTTCCACGCTAACACCACCTTCCGTTTTATCTGATAAGTCTAGTTTAGCCCTATTACAGAAAAACACAACACCTTTGGTCTTAAAGCATCATTTCATTGTTCTAATTGTCATCTTTATGGATGGTTAGTGTAACAACCACAAAGCCATCATCATATTGCATGGTCATATCATGGCCATACTTCTTAATGATTTCATTAATAATATAAAGTCCCATACCATGGTTTTTGCCATTTTTTTTGGTTGTAAAACCTGCAACACTTAGCTTCTTTATAATAGCATCCGTGAGCATCACACTTGTGTTTCGGACTTCAATAATATAATCAGTTATGTTCTCTTTAATGTGGACTTTCACAAGCTTCTGACCACTTACTTGGCTAGCAGCTTCAAATCCATTATCTATTAGATTACTAAGTACACGACACAGCTCCCAATCTGGTATACCCATTCGATCCAAACGAGTATTTATGACGGTCTCATATTCAATACCCATGCTTTCAGCTTCATTGGCTTTAGCCTGTAATAATGCATTGATAGCTATGGATCTAGTTTTTATATTAGCGCTAAGTTTACCAACATCACCATACAGCTGGTTTAGATAATTGGTCGTTTCCTCAAATTCTTCAAGCTCCATCAAACTATAAAGTATTTGCAAATGATTAAGGAAATCATGACGCTGAGCTCTTAGCTCCAAATTTAGGGCTTCAATATTCTTATAAGATTCATCTTTGATTTCTATCTGTTGTCTTAATCTTCCAAACAAAGTATTATCTCTTAAAACAAAATAACCGTTTGTGATCACCATTATAAAGAAGATACTCAAAAGAATTATATAGGTCATTTCAGTTGGTATTTCACGGGCTATAAAATAACGTATTCCCAAAAAAGCAATAACACCTATAACCAAAATAAACTGGGCCAAATATAAGATACGCATCATCGTCAAAAGTTTTTTAAGTTGCTTGTTTTTCTTCTTTCTCATACCATCACCACCTTGTTAGTAATGCTATTATATCATAATTTAGCGCATAAAGTTATAAAGGGCCGCCTAATGGCGACCCTTTAATTCTAATTATTTAACAACGATATGTTTGCCAACAATGACAGGGTGACTTAACTCACCTTTTAACATCTTATTGTCCTTCACATTAACTTCTTTATCAAGAATCACATAGTCAAGAGTAACGCCGTTACCAATAACTGAATCCTGCATAATGATGCTGTTCTTTATCACAGAACCTTTACCAACCTTAACACCCCTTGATAAAACACTGTTGTAAACCTCACCTTCAATGATACAGCCATCTGCTATCACTGAATGTTTAACAGATGCTTCTTCATTGTATTTTGCTGGCGTTTCATCTTTAACTTTTGTAAAGACCCGTCCTTTTTCTTCAAATAGCTCTCTGGTTACGTCCGGTTCAATCATCTCCATATTACACTTGTAGAACATGTTAATGGAACTCATTGTTCTCCAGTAACCTTCAAACTTATAACCTTTAATGTTCAGTTTATCTAACTTACGAATAATGATGTCTTTTACAAAATCATAACGACCTTGTGAATGACTTTCAACCAATAAGTCAATTAATAACTCTCTTTTGAGAACGTAAACACCAATAGAGGCAAATGAACCTTTTGGATGTAATGGTTTTTCTTGGAAATCAACCACTCTTTCATCCCCATTTAAGTCTATAATACCAAAGTTTACAAGTTCTTCTTCACCAAGGTCTGACATATCTCTGTACATAATGGTTATATCTGCATCAGACTCCACATGAGATTCTAACAACTCCTTATAATCCATTTTGTAGATACAGTTACCTGTTGTGATAATGACATATTCTTCAAGACTTCTTTTTAAGAATGTCATGTTGTTATACATACCATCAGCAGAACCTCTGTACCAACCTGAGTTTTCTCCTGCCAAGTAAGGTGGGAATAAAAACAAACCATTGTTACGTCTATCTAAATCCCATTCTTTTCCCGAACCTAAATGGTCCATTAGGGATCTGAAGCTATATTGTGTTACAACGCCTACTTTATCGATTCCAGAGTTAACCATATTAGATAACACAAAGTCAATTGCTCTGTATTTACCACCAACAGGTATTGCTGAAACTGATCTTTTGGCTACTAATTCCTTCATGGACTCTTTACGACCACCTGTTACAATCATTCCTAAAGCACTAATCATTGTCAACGCCTCCTTTAAATACAGTTTCACCTGATGCAATAACTTTACTTGAATAGTCTTCTGCTGTTACACTCTTGTGAATAACAACATTCTTTCCAAGTGTAGTGCCTTCAGGAACCATGGCATTTTCAGCAATAACTGTAATACCACTGTTGTATATATCTGGCTTTTCTACGTTAACAACTTCTTCACCAATACCTATTTCGACACCGTCTTCTACTTGAACTGATTCTGCCAAAATACTTTTGATGACCTTAGAATTTTTACCTATGGTTGATTTAGACATTATAATAGACCCCTCAACATAAGCACCTTCTTCAACCTCAACACCTGGGAAAAGAATTGAATTCTTAACAGTTCCATTCACTTTACAACCTTCTGCGACAATGGACTTGTTTGCACTACCATTAACACCAATGTAATGAGCTGGCATAACAGGATTAGTTGTATAAATTTTCCAGTTATGATCAAATAGGTTGAAATCAGGTACACGTTCAATTAAGTCCATGTTAGATTCCCAGTATGATTGAATTGTTCCAACATCTTTCCAATAACCTTCAAATTCGTAAGCAAACATTGCCTTACCTTCATCAAGCATCATTGGAAGAATATTCTTACCAAAGTCATTTGATGAGTCTTTGTTAGCTGCGTCACGTATAAGGTATTCTCGTAACACTTGCCATGTAAAGATATAAACACCCATGGATGCCAAATTACTTTTTGGATTTGCTGGTTTTTCTTCAAACTCATAAACACTTAGATCATCATTTGTATTGATAACACCAAATCTTGAAGCTTCCTCAAGGGGTACTTCAAAAACAGATATGGTTACATCAGCTTTGTTTTCTTTGTGATTATTTAACATCTTAGCGTAATCCATTTTATAAATATGGTCTCCTGATAGAATGACCACATACTCAGGTGCTACTTTATCGATATAATGAATATTCTGGTACACTGCATTAGCTGTTCCAGTAAACCAGTCATTGTTTTTGCTCTTTAGATAAGGCTGTAATATGGTGACCCCACCATTCATCCTATCCAAATCCCAAGGCTTACCAATACCAATATGTGCATTCAACTCAAGTGGTTCATATTGAGTAAATACACCTACTGTGTCAATGCCTGAATTAATGCAGTTACTAAGTGGAAAATCAATGATTCTAAACTTCCCGCCGTAAGGTACGGCTGGTTTTGCTGTTGAAGATGTGAGCACACCAAGACGACTGCCTTGACCTCCTGCTAGAAGAAGACCTACGAGTTCCTTTGATACCATAATAACCTCTCCCTTACTGTTTTCTTACTAAGTCCATTAAAAGTCCGATGGTTCGCATATACTACCATCTTTTTTTGTTGTGACCAATAGGTTAACATTTTATAAAAATCCAATAACGTTTTACCTATCTTAGTTAATAATATTTTATCATAACAACCTTGAATTATCCAATAAAACAGGGTATTTTGTAAGTATATTGAACATTCTCTCACTACACAACAGCTGTGTTCGTGTGACGGATTTGTAAGGGTTTACAATTCAGAGGTATAGAGACAAAACTCCTGGGATAAGAACAGGAGAAAAGATAGGAGAAAAGATGGAAGAAAAAGAGCTAAGGCAGTTTGCCTTAGCTCCTTGTGAATACTTAAATTACGCTTTGTCGATTGAACCAACTGGTTAATCTCTTGCTCACTTCGTTACGCTTTGTCGATTGAACCAAAAAGTTCCATCTTCTCTTTAACAGTCACTTTGATTGCTTCAAAACCTGGTGCTAAGATTTTACGTGGGTCAAAACCTTTACCAACTTTATCTTTACCAGCTTCAATATACTCACGAGTCGCTGCTGCAAATGACCATTGTAAGTCAGTGTTCACGTTGATTTTTGAAACACCTAATGTAATAGCAGTTTTAACCATTTCATCTGGAATTCCAGTACCACCATGAAGTACTAGTGGTGTATCACCAGTTAATTTTTGAATTTCATCAAGTGCTTCAAGACTTAAACCAGCCCAGTTCTCAGGGTAAGCACCGTGAATATTTCCGATACCTGCTGCTAAGAAGTCAACACCTAAGTCGTTAATTTTTTTACATTCGTTAGGGTCTGCTATTTCTCCAGTACCGATAACACCATCTTCTTCACCACCGATTGAACCAACTTCAGCTTCAACTGAAATACCTTTGCCGTGAGCAATATCGATAATCTCTGTTGTTAACTTAACGTTTTCATCAATGTCAAAGTGTGAACCATCAAACATTACTGAAGTAAATCCAGCATCGATACACTTAAGACATCCGTCCATGCTACCATGGTCAAGGTGTACTGCTACTGGAATTGTGATGCCTTGATCTTCAATCATTCCTTTTACCATACCCATAACAACGTTATATCCGCCCATGTACTTTCCAGCACCTTCAGATACACCAAGAATAACTGGGGAATTGTTTTCTTGAGCTGTTTGTAGAATAGCTTTTGTCCATTCTAAGTTATTGATGTTAAATTGTCCAACTGCATACTTTCCAGCTTTCGCTTTGTTTAACATTTCTGTTGCTGATACTAACATACACACTACCTCCATTTTATCGTATAGAACCTGTGATTCTATTATTAATTTTATCATTTTGCCACATCAATTTTAACGTCCCTAGTGGACATCACACAAATTATACCACAAATTTTCCATTTGTGAAGAAAAAAACGAAAAAAGTCCATGAGAATATCATTCCTTACGATTTCTCTCATGGACTTACACTATTTTAATGTCTAAAGTGTCTCATTCCAGTGAAAACCATTGCAATTCCGTGTTTGTTACAAGCGTCGATAGAATCTTGATCACCTTTTGCACCACCTGGTTGTATTATAGCCGTAACACCTGCTGCTGCTGCCGCTTCAACACAATCAGGGAATGGGAAAAAGGCATCTGATGCTAAGGAGCCACCTTTTAATGCGTCTGCACCAAGGGCTTCAATACAGTGATCAATGGCTTGCTCACATGCCCATATTCTATTCACTTGGCCAGGACCAACACCTAGAGATTGTTTACCTTTTCCAATAGCTATACCATTAGATTTAGCATATTTCACTATTTTCCACGTAAATTCAAGGTCTGCCATTTCTTCAGCTGTTGGCGCTCTATCTGTCACAACTTGTAAGTCACCATCAAATAAAGTGTTGTCAATTGTTTGAACCAATAAACCACCACTCACTTTTTTGAAGTCATAGGCTGAATCTTCTTGTTTCACTTCAATATCTTTAAGTTCTAGCAAACGAATATTTTTCTTCTTAGTTAACACTTCAAGGGCTTCTTTACTAAAGGAAGGTGCAACAACAATCTCGATAAAGATCTTATTGATCTCTTCTGCTGTTTTCACATCAACTTCTCTATTAGCTACAATAATGCCACCAAAGATGGACTTAGGATCTGATGTGTATGCTCTCATATAAGCTTCATATATATCATCCCCACTACCAACACCACAAGGGTTTGAGTGTTTACAAGCTACTACTGTTGGCTCTGTATATTCTTTACATAGTTCAAGTGCACCATGGGTATCGTTGATGTTATTAAATGAAAGTTCCTTACCATGTAATTGAACGGCGTCTGTTAACATGCCTTTTGAATTCTTAACTTCTTTATAAAAAGCAGCTTTTTGGTGAGGGTTTTCACCATATCTCATGTCTTGTACCTTCTCATAAGTCATTGTAATAACCTCAGGAAGTACTTCGGCCCCTCTCTGTTCTCTCATATAAGTAGCAATTAATGTATCATAACTGCTTGTATGTTCAAAGACTTTTGAGCTAAGGTAGAAGTTTGTCTTCTTAGAAACTTTACCACTTGCCTTAAGTTCGTCTAGTACAACTGCGTAATCAGCTGGGTCAACAACAACAGATACATCTTGATAGTTTTTAGCTGCTGAACGTAACATTGTTGGACCGCCTATATCAATGTTCTCAATAGCATCTTCTAGTTCAACCCCCTCTTTAAGGATTGTTGCTTTGAATGGGTATAAGTTAACCACAACCACATCTATTGGTGTCACACCAAGGTCAGCAATTTGCTTCATATGTTCTTCATTGTCTCTCATTGCAAGTAGACCTGCGTGAATATGTGGGTCTAAAGTTTTAACTCGTCCATCTAAACATTCAGGAAAACCTGTGATGTCAGATATACCTATAACTTCTACATCTGCTTCTTTAAGGACTCTAGCAGTCCCACCAGTTGAAATGATTTCAACCCCAAGTTCTCTTAATGCCTTTGCAAATTCTACAATACCTGTCTTGTCTGAAACACTGATCAATGCTCTCATTAAATTCTCCTTTATTACCTCTGACAGAGGTGATTCTTATTATGCCCAAAGGGCTTAGTTTAACTGTTTAAATACACTGAATCCCCACTACGGCGAAATACACCTTGTGAGAATGACGAGAAATATTCATACTCTATCTGACTATCTAACTATCTAACTACCCGACTACCTGACTGTCTGACTACCTAACTATCCTATATTCTTTCATGAAAGGTACGATCAATCACTTCTAGCTGCTGCTCTCTATTGAGGCGGCTAAAATTAACTGCGTAACCTGAGACTCTAATGGTTAAGTTAGGATACTTCTCAGGATGGTCCATAGCATCCATTAATTTTTCTTTATTAAATACATTCACATTTAAGTGATGGGCTCTTGAATTAAAATAGCCATCAAGGATACCAACCAAATTGTTTTTCTTATTGTCTTCCTCTTTACCAAGGGCTTGTGGTTGAATGGAGAAAGTACATGAAATCCCATCTCTACAACTATCATAAGGTATCTTGGAAACTGAACTTAAGGATGCCAAAGCACCTTTTTCATCTCTGTTATGCATTGGGTTAGCACCTGGTGCAAATGGTTCACCTGCTCGTCTACCATCAGGTGTAGCACCAGTCTTCTTACCGTATACAACATTTGATGTAATAGTGAGTATCGATAAAGTGTGTTCAGAACCTCTATAGGTTTCATATTTTCTAAGTTCATTCATAAAATTGGAAGTGATGTCTGCTGCTATTAAATCAACACGGTCATCGTTATTACCAAAGCTTGGGAAAGAACCTTCTGTCTTAAAATCATAGATCAGACCTTCTGCGTTCTTAATAGGTGTTACTTTACCGTACTTAATAGCACTAAATGAATCTGCCATAACAGACAGACCTGCCATACCAAAGGCCATAAATCGCTCTACATGTGTGTCATGAAGGGCCATCTGAATCTTCTCATAAGCATACTTATCATGCATATAATGGATGATATTCATAGTGTTCACATACAACTCACATAGCCAATTGTGATAAATTGTGAATCGATTCATCACTTTCTCATAGTCAAGTACCTCAGTATCCATAGGCTCCATCTTAGGTCCAATCTGAATACCTGTCTTCTCATCCATACCACCATTGAGGGCCAAAAGAAGTACCTTAGGCATGTTACATCTAGCTCCAAAGTATTGCATCTGCTGACCAATCTTCATTGCAGATACACAACAGGCAATAGCATAGTCATCACCATAAGTATCACGCATTAAGTCATCATTCTCATATTGGATCGAATCTGTATCCATTGATATCTTGGCACAGAATCTTTTAAAGTCAACTGGTAAGTCATTTGACCAAAGCACTGTCATGTTTGGCTCTGGTGAAGGGTTCAATGTATAAAGTGTATTAAGGATTCTGTAGGAGCTTTTTGTGACTAAGGTTCTACCATCCTCACCCATACCACCAATTGCCTCTGTAATCCATAAAGGGTCACCTGCAAAAAGTTCATTGTACTCTACCGTTCTAAGCTGTCTTGCCATACGTAACTTCATAACAAAATCATCTAGAATCTCTTGAACCCTTACTTCAGTAATACGTCCAAGTTGAAAATCTCTTTCAATATAAATATCAAAGAATGTACTTACACGGCCCAAACTCATAGCGGCACCATTTTGCTCTTTAATCGCTGCCAAATAACCAAAGTATGTCCACTGAACTGCTTCATAGGTCGTTTCAGCAGGCTCACTGATATCACAACCATAACTTTCAGCCATTCTCTTTAATTTCTTAAGAAAATCGATCTGGCGATAGACTTCTTCAAGTAGACGAATGTTATCAACATTCATTGGATCTGCTCCAAGCTTGGTTTGATCCTTTATCTTCTCAGCAATAAGATAATCAACACCATAGAGAGCTACACGTCTGTAATCACCAATAATACGTCCTCTTCCATAGGCATCAGGCAATCCTGTAATAACACCTGTACGTCTAGCATTCTTCATCTCTTCTGTGTAAACTCTGAAAACACCATCATTGTGGGTTGTCTTATATGTGAACTCTTCTTCAACTTTCTCATCTAACTTATAGCCATAAGCTTCACAGGCAGACCTAGTCATTCTAATCCCACCAAAAGGGTTAATAGAACGTTTAAGTGGCTCATCCGTTTGCATACCTACAATAATTTCATTGTCTTTATCTAAGTAACCTGGTTCAAAGGTTAAAAGAGATGAGACTGTTTTGGTATCAATATTTAGAACACCACCCTTATCAATTTCCTCAGCTCTTAATGCATCCAGTTGTGCTAACAAAATCTTTGTTCTCTCAGTCGATGAAGCTAGAAATTGCTCATCTCCATCATAGGGTTTGTAATTGTGTTGGATAAAGTCACGAACGTTAATTTTATCATTCCATTCACCTTGTATAAAACCATGCCATTGTTCCATTTAATCCTCCTGTCTGCCCGGGGATCTTCTTGATTTAGCAAAGAATGACTTCTTTATAAAATCAAAAAGACCGCCTGGACACTTGACTGTTATCGGTCTAGCGCCCAGGCGGTCGGCTTTTATATCTCTGTACTCCCTGTGGGTGCTCCCACTTTCCGCCAGTCATACAGAGGTTTCATTCAATTTACTAGGTCATTATACCTTGATTTGAGTCTAATTACAATTGTTAATTATAACAAGAATTTCAAGATCATTAAGGCAGATATTATATACATTAACACATTCAGCTTACTAGTCTTACCAGTTACTAGGTTAATAAGTGTATAGGACACAAATCCAAACACAATACCTTCTGAAATTGAGTAAGTCAGTGGCATAACAATTAATGTTAAGAACGCTGGAATACCTTCTGAATAATCGCTGAAATCAATCTTGGTAACAGATTCCATCATGTAGAAACCTACAACGATTAAAGCTGGTGCTGTAGCAAATGCTGGAACAGATAAGAAAATTGGTGAGAACAACAATGCTACTGCAAATAATACTGCTGTAGAAATTGAAGTTAAACCAGTTCTACCACCATCAGATACACCTGCTGCTGATTCAATGTAAGTAGTAGTCGTTGATGTACCAAGTGCTGCACCTACTGTCGTAGCAACTGCATCCGCAAAAAGAGCTTGTTTAGCTTTAGGTAATTTACCATCAGCATCAAGAAGTCCTGCTTTAGAAGAAACACCAATAAGTGTGCCAAGTGTGTCAAATAAATCAACAAACAAGAATGCAAATACAACAACTAAGAAGTCTAATGATAACAATTCACTAAAATCAAATTTAAATAAGATTGGAGCAATGCTTGGTGGCAATGATGTAATTGCACCAGGAATTGATGGGAAAGTTGTTTCGAAGTTAGGTACAAAGATACCTGTAACTTCAGCCAACATTGTTAACACCCACGTCACTAAGATACCAAGTAAAATTGCCCCTTTTACCTTCTTAACAACTAAGATACCTGTAACGATAATTCCAATGATTGCTAATATAACTGGTGTAGAAGTAACATCCCCAAGAGCCACTAAAGTTGCACCATCGTCAATCACGATTCCAGCATTTTGGAAACCGATGAAAGCAATAAACAAACCAATACCCGCGCTAACTGCATATTTAAGGTTTAGAGGAATTGCATTAAATAAGGCTTCTCTAATGTTAACTGCAGTTAATAATAAGAAAATAATACCTTCAACAAAAACAGCTGTTAAAGCAATTTGCCATGAATAACCCATACCTAATACTACACTAAATGCGAAGAATGCATTCAGTCCCATACCTGGTGCCAAAGCAAATGGATAATTAGCAAATAATGCCATACATACAGTACCAATGATTGCTGCTAATGCTGTAGCTGTGAACAATGCACCTGCATCCATACCTGTAACACTTAAAATGTTAGGGTTAACGATAAGGATATACGCCATTGTCATAAAAGTTGTAAGACCTGCCAATAACTCAGTGCTTACATTGGTGCCATGTTCTTTTAACTTAAAAAACTTTTCCATTCTGATGTTGCCCCCTTTAAAATAGTAGTTGTAAGTTTTTCATCATCATGCAATGAAGACACTTACCAATTAATTTTATATCAAGAAATCCTGCATGTCAACGGAATCGCCGAACAATTAAACACGCTTTTAGTCAAATGTTCGGTACATACCAACATACTGATTTATTGTTATGATATTACAACATAATTATATAGTTAGTATTCCAAATAATTTGATAGTCAAATCATCTCTAATGACTTGAATTTTCAGTCTTTTTGGCGTTTAAAAAGGAGATTACATATGTCTATGTAATCTCCAATATCTTTCCGACTATCTACTTTCTTATTGTGGGAATCCAACCTTCTTCTTAACTTTTCGAAGGGTTTTTGATGCTAAGTAAGAAGCAGTTTCTGCATTCTTCTTAATGATACCATCCAAGTACTTTTTGTCTGCCATAATCTCTTTAAACCGCTTCTGAATTGGTTCGATTTCTGCAACCAATGCATCGGCCACTTCACTCTTCAACTCACCATATCCTTTGCCTTCAAAATGGTCAACAACCTCATCCATTGTCTTAGCTGTTGATAAGCTGTAAATCTCAAGCAAATTAGAAACTCCTGGTTTCTTCTCAGGATCATAGGCAATGTTAGCATCAGAGTCCGTTACAGCTCTCTTAATTTTATTCCTAATCACTGCAACATCATCAAGTAATGAAATGGTTGCGTTTGGATTTTCATCTGATTTTGACATCTTCTTTGTTGGTTCCTGAAGACTACATATCCTTGCTCCTACTTTAGCGATGTATGGATCAGGTACTGTAAATGTTGGACTGAAAGTATTGTTAAACCTTGTAGCAATATCTCTAGCCAACTCAAGGTGTTGTTTCTGATCATTTCCAACTGGTACTAGATCTGTTTGATACAATAGAATATCAGCCGCCATCAGTGCTGGGTATGTATAAAGACCTGCATTTAAATTCTGTTCATTCTTTGCTGACTTATCCTTAAATTGTGTCATTCTGTTAAGCTCACCCATATAAGTAAAGCAATTTAAGATCCATGCCAGTTCCGCATGTGCTGGAACATGTGACTGATAATATATGATGTTCTTTTCTGGATCTAGACCAGCAGCGATATATAAGGCAATGAGTTCTCTAGAACTTTTCCTAAGTTTTGCTGGATCTTGTCTAACTGTTATGGAGTGCATATCTACAACACAGAACAAACAATTATATTCTTCATTTAATTTTACCCAATTCTTTAGTGCCCCAAAGTAATTACCAATGGTAATTACACCTGTCGGCTGCATGCCACTAAAGATGACTTTTTTTGCTGCATTATTTTGATCTGACATTTGCTTCATCCTTCTCTATCTTATAGTTGTTGCTAGTTTATCATACTTCAAATATCTAGTAAAGTTACATTAAGCTTGTGTTAATAGGAAAATGCAAATGAAAGCTAGTACCTTCATCCAATACACTGTCAACTTCGATGGACCCACCATGACCTTCAACAATTCCAAACACCGTAGCTAATCCAAGGCCTGTACCATCACCAACGCTCTTAGTTGTATAAAATGGTTCAAATATGCGAGCTTTCACTTCATCTGTCATACCACTTCCATTATCAGTGACACTCATACATATATTAGGTTCACCTTCAAACTCAACAATCTCCGTTTCAATCTTTATGGATCCATGACCATCCATAGCATCCTTAGCGTTAATACACAAGTTGACCAGGATCTGTTCCATCTGTGTTCGATCTCCATAGAACTTTGGAATCCCACGATCAAGAGCCAACTTTAGTTCTATGTAATCTCCTAATGTTCTGTCTAACATATCACCAATTTCTTCAATACATTTGTTTAGGTCAAAGGATTCTTTTGTCACTTGATCCAAACGACTGTAAGTCATTAATTTACGAATCAACATTTCTGCCTTAACTGCCGCATCATGAATGGATTTAATTTTACGTTCGAGATTTTTGACTTCTCCATCTCTTGTTATAGCCACTTTAATTAAATCTGCATAGCCAATAATGACTTGTAGTATGTTGTTAAAGTCATGGGCAATACCACTTGTCAAACGACCTACGGCCTCCATCTTAGTTGAATGATTTACTTGAGCCTCTAGTTCTAGACGTTTGGTTACATCTCTATAATTCATAACATAACCCTGATGATGTTGTTCACTAAGTATAGGCACTACAAGTTCTTCAATAATTCTACCCTGGTATTCTACGGTTCTTAGAGTTGTTTCTTCTGAATCACCTTCAATAGCGTAGGCACAACTTGCATATAAGACATGACCATTGTCAAAAAACTCTTTATAGTGACTAGATTGAGTCGTCTCAATGTCTACTTCACCAAATAATTGCCACAAGGCATTATTGGCTCTAAGAATCTCTCCTTCAGTATTTAGGAGCAGTATGCCATCATAAGCATGTTCTAAAATCATGGTTAATTGGGCCTCATTTTCTTTGGCAATCTTAACCTGAGCTTCTAGGTCATGGTTCATTAATTCTAGCCTTAGAGCTGATTTCTTAGAACTCAATAGAGAGGATTCTATCTTTAAACTCATTTTGTTAAATTGCTCTACCAGAATATCAAGTTCATCATATGGTTGAGGTGTTAATAGCCATTCTTGATTGTTCTGAGTCATTCCTTTAACGTTTTTAATTAATACATCAATAGATGCAACAATATTTCGAATGTGTCTGTTTAGGTATCTTGAAAACATTATAGTAATAAAAGCAAGTAGCGTAAGTGCAAAGATAATCAGTAAAAATAAAGGTGCATAATGTTTCAGTAGAACTGTGTAAGTCACAACATTCATATTGTGATTCTCTATGACTTTGGTTTCAACTATATAAAATGTATTAGCAACCTTCTTTACTAAAGCTTTCACATCTTCATTCAGGGGACTTACCAAGGCTTCATCATAATCATCTATATCATACACGTGACCACTTGAAGACATATAGTAGACTAGGTCTTGATTCAGTATACCAATTTCTCTTTCCCCCTCTATACGATTACGTTCTACCAGTTCCTCAATAAAAGTCTTCCTATATTGAAACAGAAGAATGTTATGCTCGTCAATTTTATAGCCAATATGATAATGATCAATATTTTCTTCATGATCAACTTTAGACCAATAGTAAACCGAGGTCGGCATTTCAACATAATCAAAATCGTTAAGATCATGTAAAAGTTCGCTGTCTGTAATCACTTCTGGAAACTCAGGCCATCCCAATTCATCAACTAAGTATACAGCTTGCAAGTTATCAATGCTCTCAAGACTAATAGAAACAAATGCTTCAAGCTCAATATAAGAAATCCGCCCTAAGATGTATTGATGAAAAGCTTGAATAGTCATATCTAAGGTCTCAGTCATATCGTGAATAATCTCATACTCAAGCTGATCAATATGATAATCAAGTTCTCTGTCTAAGGAACGTTTCATATACATGCTCATAGAAAATACACCTACAACCATCACTATGAAGATAGGAAATAACACCTTTAATATGAAATTGTTAGTTAATGATTCATGGATTGTTGGCTTCGTCATCATATACTCTCAATCGTTTATTCATTAACAATAATTATATCATAACACGTGTCAAGTAAGTACAATACTCATCTATTTTTCTACACTTTTATTTAACTTGTAAATCAAATAGAAAGTCATAAGCGTCAAAGTTCCTGCTAAGATTGCAAAAGTAATATTCAGGCCTAATTGGTCTCCCATATAACCCACTAATGGAAATGCAATAATCATAATCATTGAAAAAATCATACTTGAAAATGACAAGAGGGTGGCCCTTTGTTCACTAGGAATCATGTGATTTAGATAAGCGGATAAAACCACATATATCAAACTATCAACAAAACCAATAAGCACAACTACAACAAAGGATATAACTTCAACGTACAAAAACCAATACATAAGCGTCAAAATAATGAACCCAATAAGAATCAACTTCTTCTCACCTAGTTTCTTTTCAATCTTATGGGCAAAATACCCGCCTGCTGCAGCCATAAGAGAATGAGCTGCCAGTAATAGACCTATGGCACTTTCAGAAACGCCAAAGTTAATCCAATAGTTCTGTGCATAGAAGAATGCGATCAAAACAAATGTACCAACAATATTAAGTAATACTGCTATATACATAATCCGCCTTTCTTCCCTAATAAATCTAAAACTGACACTATATTGATTCTTTATCGCCGCCCATATGTGTATTGATTCAGTAGTTTTCTCTATTGGAACCTCTTTAAAAAACAAACCAACACCAAGAGCTGCAATGTATAAGAATATCATAATAATAAAAGGCGCATCGTAATTGTAAACAGCTATATAACCACCAAAAATCAAACCAACAGCACATGCCATTTGATAGAAAACTTCTTTCACTCCACCGATTCGAACAAACTCTCCTTCTCTACCGTTGTACTTAAGGGAATCATACACTAAAGCTTCCCCTGCTCCAGATTCTAAGTTATAAGACAATGCACATAAAATAAACGCAATGGCATAATGCCATGTTTCACTTCCAAGCAAAATCATTGACAAATAAGCGACGTTGAAAAACAAACCTAGAAGACGGCTGAATTTCCTACCAAAAATATCAGCAATCGCACCCGTAGGGGTTTCCATCAATAAACTTGTTACATGAAATATACCTTCAAGAATACCAAGCCAAGCCAGGCTAAGTCCTTTTGACGCCAAATAAATAAGCCAAAAACCATTAGTCAAATTAATATTTTTTACAAATGTATAGATATAATCTATTTTTATGTTTCTATAATATGGGTTCGCTTTACCAGTCATCCTGTAAGCCTCCTAAAATTCTATTTTAAGTACAAAAAAAACGCTATTGCAGCGTCCAGTGTGCAATACATATCAATCCCTAGATGTTCAATTGAGTCCAACGATAAAAAAAGACAGACTTATCCTGTCAACTAAAATTTAAACGTTATAACTCTCTTTTCTGTAATCCATCTAATAATTGTATGCATGACTTTTCCTTTTAATTTCTGTACTAGCTTCATCTTATCTTGTCTTTTCACTAATGTCAATCCTTTACCTTAAGTATAATTTATGTTTTAATATAAGTAATCCCTGATCCAGCGATTAGAAAAGGAGTCTATTATGAATAAAATACCTAGTTTTACTGTCAACCACCTTGAATTACTTGCTGGCATTTATGTTTCTAGAGTAGACCAAGTTGGAAGTGAAGTCATCACAACCTTTGATTTACGTATGAAAAAACCTAACTTAGAACCAGTCATTAACACTGGGGAGATTCACGCTATAGAGCACATTGGTGCAACATTCCTAAGAAACCATGAAGAATATGATGGAAAAACAATCTATTTTGGCCCAATGGGTTGCCGTACTGGCTTCTACCTGATATTAGCAGGTAGCTATGAATCTGTTGATATTGTGCCACTTGTACGTGAACTTTTTGAATTTATATCAAAATTTGAAGAAGAAATTCCAGGTGCCAGCGAAAGGGACTGTGGTAATTACAGAGACATGAACTTACCTATGGCCCGCTATGAGGCTAAAAAGTATTTAGATGAACTGGAACATATCACTAATGACCAATTGAATTACCCACAATAAACATTAAAGGACTGATTATGATAAGCCATCATAATCAGTCCTTTTTTAGGCCATTGCCTTCTTATAAATATTCATGACATCATCACGTGTAATTGGATCTGGATGATTCTTAAGTTTTCTTGCATTACTCATTATATAATCTGCATAAGTATTAAGATCGTCCTCTGTCAGGCAAAGTGGTCCAAAGAGGCTCTTCATATACCCACCGAATGTTTCTAGGTCTTTAAAACCTAACAAATCTAAGATTTGCTTCACTTTATCCTTATTTTGACAAACACTTAAATAACCTGCCATTAGGATGCCATTAGCTTGTCCATGAGCCATACCATGATAATAGGTCAGATGATATCCCATACCATGTGGAATACTCGTCCCTGTTTGAGAGATGACAAAACCAGCAATCGTTGAAGCATTCATAAAGGCGGTCATTTCTTCTTCTGTGACATCCTCTCTAAGAAGAGCATCCTTGACTTGACCCCACAGACGTATACCTTCTAATGCATTATAGTCAGAATACTTTGTTGCATTAGTATTCATATAACCTTCAACAAGGTGAGTCAAGGCATCAACACAGGTGCTCACTCGAACATTTTTTGGCATGAACATATAATACTTAACATCTAACAAAGAGATAATCGGGAAAACTTTCTGTGAGAAATTCCTTTTAGTTTTTACTTTATGGTCTGTGTAGATGGCATAGGGTGTCGACTCAGTCCCTGTACCACCAGTTGTTGGTATTGCTACGACTGTCAGGTGCTTTGATCCCGTCTGGCCAAAGAGCATATCATATGTATCATGCTCTGGATTGGCAATGAGCACTGCCATCCCCTTCGCCGCATCAATGGGTGATCCTCCACCTATGGTAATGATGTAATCACATTCTGCTCCTGCCGCTGCCCCTGCCTCTATGGTTTCTACAGAAGGGTTCTCTTCAACTTGATCAAATAAGGTATGTGTAACACCATTAGCTTCCAAAGCGTCAACAACATCTTGATAAGCACCATTGATCTTCGCAGAACTTTTTCCTGTAACGATAAAAGCATGTTGTCCATAGCTAGCCAGTAATTCTGCATTCTTTTTTACTGTATCTGTATCTTCTATAATTCTTGTTGGCATATAGTATTGCATGTGAACCTCCAATAAATAGTGTATTAAAAATAGAGAGCCATTTGGCTCTCTATATTATAGCATTAATCTCTATTTTGTGAAGTACTCAACACCGGACTTAAATATCTTCTGATCTTGATTACCAATGATGTTACGAGCTACATTTAAACCAATACGCTCTGAGTGACCCATCTTACCAAGAATACGACCATCAGGACTTGTAATACCTTCAATACCATAAACGGATCCATTAGGGTTATAACGACCATCCATTGTTGGTTTTCCGGCTAAGTCTACATAGGTTGTTGCAACTTGCCCATTGGCAAATAAGTTCTTAACTACTTCATCCGAAGCAACAAAACGCCCTTCACCATGTGATAATGGAATAGCAAAAGTTTCGCCTGGCTTAACACCTTGTAACCATGGTGATTTATTAGACATGACTTTCGTATTTGCCATACATGAGATATGGCGACCAATTGTATTATAAGTTAATGTTGGTGAATGCTCTGTTAATTCACTAATTTGACCATTTGGTACTAAACCAAGTTTAATCAAAGCTTGGAAACCATTACAAATACCAATCATCAAGCCATCTCTGTCATTTAGCAACTCATGTACAGCGTCTGTTAGTATATCATTTCTAAAGATTGAAGCAATGAACTTACCTGAACCTTCTGGCTCATCTCCTGCACTAAAACCACCTGGTAACATGACAATCTGACTTTGTTTAATCAATTTAGCCATCTCAGCCAATGACTCTTCAATATATTCTGGCTTAAGGTTTCTAAAAACTAAGGTCTCAACTTCTGCACCAGCATTTTCAAAAGCTTTTGTTGAGTCATACTCACAGTTTGTTCCTGGGAACACTGGTATGAATACTTTTGGTTTAGCAATCTTGTTTTTACATATATGTATGTTCTTATATTCTTTAATCTCATCTACAAGCTCTGAAGCTTCAGCTTCAGCCGTCGCTGGGAATACATGGTCAAGTTTAGCTTCCCATTTCTTTTGTAACTCATCTAAAGCAATAACGGTATCACCTTTAGCTATTGTTGCTTGAGATGTTGTTAATCCAATTACCTGGTACATTACATCACCAAATGCGGCCTTAAGATCAATACCTTTTTCAAGTTCCATAAGAATAGTTCCGTAATCTGGTGTAAATAGGGTTTCATCCGCAATTGAATCTTCAAGAGTCACACCAATCTGATTACCAAATGCCATCTTAGTTAAAGCTTCAGCAACACCACCAAATCCAATCGCATATGCTGAAAGTACACTCTTGTTTTGAATCATCTTATGAATACATGCATAATTTTTCTTTAAGATATCAAAGTCAGGTAAATCATAAAAATCTCTAGGCAATGTTACAGCTACCAGTTGATGGTCAGCTCCTTTGAATTCAGGTGAGATAACATCATTAATGTTACAAACATCAACAGCAAAAGATACCAAAGTTGGTGGTACATCAATATCATGGAATGTACCTGACATACTGTCTTTACCGCCAATAGATGGTAATTCAAGCTCTGATTGAGCTTTATAGGCACCAAGTAATGCACTAAATGGTTCCCCCCATCTGCTTGGGTTATTGCCAAGACGTTTAAAGTACTCTTGGAAAGTGAAACGTATTTTACTGTAATCTCCACCAGTTGCTACAGTCTTAGCTACAGAATCAACAACTGCATAAACAGCACCATGATAAGGACTCCAAGTTGTCAAATATGGGTTGTAACCATAAGACATAATTGTACCCGTAGTTGTATCCCCTTTTTCAAGTGGAATCTTTGCAACCATCGTTTGAGTTGGTGTCATTTGATGGCGTCCACCATAAGGCATAAGTACCGAGCCTGCACCAATAGATGCATCAAAACGTTCTTCAAGACCCTTCTGTGAACATACATTTAAGTCTGACATTAAGTTGATCCATTGCTCTTTAAGTGTTCCTTTTGTCTTAGCTTCAGACAATCTATCTTGGAAGTAATTCTTTTGTGAAGGTTCATCAACATGAATGGTTGTTTCTGATGTTGCGCCGTTAGTTTCAATAAATTCACGGTTCATGTCTACTATGGTATTCCCTTCCCAGTTTAATACCATTCTTTTCTCTTCTGTTACAGTAGCTACTGCAATAGCTTCAAGATTTTCTTTTTCAGAAGCAGCAATAAACGCTTCAACATCACTTGGATCCAGTACAACAGCCATTCTCTCTTGAGATTCTGATATAGATAATTCTGTGCCATCAAGACCTGCATATTTCTTAGGTACTAGATCAAGGTTTATGATTAAACCATCAGCAAGTTCTCCAATAGCTACTGATACACCACCTGCTCCAAAATCGTTACATTTTTTGATCATCTTTGCCACTTGAGGATTTCTGAATAATCTTTGAATCTTCCTCTCTGTTGGTGGATTACCTTTTTGAACTTCAGCTCCACAGGTATGAATAGACTCTTCGGTGTGCTCTTTTGATGAACCAGTAGCACCACCACAACCATCACGACCAGTACGTCCACCTAATAAAACGATAGTGTCACCCGGGTCCGATGTTTCTCTAAGAACATTTTCACGAGGTGCTGCTGCAATAACTGCACCAATTTCCATACGTTTTGCTACATAATTAGCATGGTATATTTCTTCAACCTTACCTGTTGCAAGACCAATTTGATTACCATATGAACTATAGCCATGAGCTGATTCTGTTACAATCTTCCTTTGCGGCAACTTACCTTGAATAGTATCTTCAACTGACACTGTAGGATCTGCAGCACCTGTTACTCTCATAGCCTGGTAGACATAAGAGCGACCTGATAATGGATCTCTAATAGCTCCACCAAGACAAGTAGCTGCACCACCAAAAGGCTCAATCTCTGTTGGATGGTTATGAGTTTCGTTCTTAAACATAACCAGCCATTCTTCATCTTTACCATCCACATCTACAGGAACAATAATACTACAAGCATTAATCTCATCAGAAACTTCTAAGTCGTCTAACTTGCCTTCTTTTCTTAGTTTACGCATGGCAAGTAAAGCCATATCCATCAAACAAATGTCTTTTCTGCTGGCTTTTTCTTCACCCATTGCTTCAACCCTATCTTTAAGGTAAGCTTCATAAGTTTCTTTTACTGGTGTGTTATAATGTCCTTCATCAAAGCTAACTTCATTTATTTTAGTTAAAAACGTTGTGTGTCGGCAATGATCAGACCAATAGGTGTCTAACACTCTAATTTCTGTAATTGTTGGATTTCTTTTCTCTTCATTCTTAAAGTAGTTTTGTGTGTGTAACAAATCCTTAATTGTCATCGCTAAACCAAGTTGTTGCCAAAGACTTTCTACACCAGCTTGGTCTAAATCAATAAAACCATCAATGGTTTCTACTTCTTTTGGTATATGATAATCCAGTTCTAGAGTCACTGCTTTCTCCAAATCAGCTTCTCTTGAATCGACTGGGTTTATGTAATAAGCTTTAATCTTCTTTATGTCTCGGTCTGATAAGTCACCTTTAAGTATTATAACCTTCGCACATCGAACAAGAGGTTTTACATCTGCATTGATAATCTGTATACACTGCTCTGTGGAATCCGCCCTCTGATCGTACTGACCTGGTAAATACTCAACTGCAAAAGCTACTTCATCTTCTTTGATTTCAAGTACTTCTTCATGAACAATATCAACTGGTGGCTCAGAAAAGATGGTTGATAAGGCTTTTGAATAGGCCTCTTCAGTGATATGATCTACATCATATCTATGTACAATCCTTACACTAGCTAAGGCATCCATACCTAGATTTTCTTTTAAGTCCTCTAGTAAATGTGTACCTTCTACGTTAAATCCAATTTTCTTTTCGACAAAAAGTCTTTTTATTGTTGTCATATATGCCTCCATATGTGTATTATTCTATCAGTGCTTTACTTAGATAAGATAACATGCTAGTATTAAGTAGTAAAATTAATAATACTAATATCATTAATAAGAGGAACTAATATGTCTATTAATTACGAATTATATAAGGTATTTTACTATGTGGCTAAGAATTTAAGCTTCTCAAGAGCATCTAAAATCCTATATATATCCCAATCTGCCGTCAGTCAGAATATTCATCAGCTAGAAGAGAAACTACAGACCCAATTATTTATTAGAACAACCAAACAAGTCACTTTGACCAAAGCTGGCCAACAGCTTCTTAATCATGTCGAGCCTGCTATTCATATGCTCATATCTGGTGAAGTTCAGCTCCAACAAGAAAAATCTCTTTCAAGAGGGCAACTTCATATAGCAGCAAGTGATACAATCTGTCGTTACTATTTATTACCTTTCTTTCAACTTTTTCATGAACAATACCCTAACATTGAGATTAAAGTAACCAACCGGACATCCATACGTTGCGTAGACTTACTTGAACAAGGTAGTGTTGATCTGATTGTCACTAATCTACCCAACAAACATATTGGAAAAGATATGACAGCAGTGCCCACCACTGAGTTCCAGGATATATTCATTTGTCATGAAAATAGAGAAATTGATAATTCTACACCACTAAAGCTCATAGATTTAAATAATCACCCAATCCTTATGTTAACTAAATCAACAACAACAAGTGAGTTCTTAAGAGATTTGTTTATGGAAGAGAACTTAACCCTTGCTCCTTCAATTGAACTTGGTAGTATAGATTTATTGGTTGATATGACTCGGATTGATCTTGGCGTCTCTTTTGTACCTGAGTTTTGTGTGAAGCCACTTGGTAACTTAAGAGTTCTAACAACGCAAAAGAACATTCCAAAAAGATCCATTGGCTATATAAGCCACAACAAAAGACCACAAACAGATGCTGCCAAAGCCTTTATTAAGCTATTAGAAGCCTCTGTCAAAAAATAATAGATTATTTCACCACTTTATAATGGTTTTCTAATATTTCTTTGGTATGATAGAACTACATTATAGAGATGGTAATCATTAAGGAGTTGATATAAATGAAAGGTAATAAACTAGCAGGCTTGTTTTTAATCCTATTTGGAATTTTGTACTTAACACTTCAAGTTCTAGACCAGATGAATATTGTTTTATTTAATTTCTGGGATTTTTGGCCATTAACAATTATTTGTGTAGGTTTGCTATTTGAAGCAGGGTATTTTTATAGAAAGAAGGCACCTGGTCTACTTATACCAGGTGGTATCCTATCTACTATAGGTTTCCTATTTCTATTTGAAACATTAACCAATTGGCGATTTAGCAATCTAACCTGGCCAATATATACCTTTGCAGTATTTGTAGGTTTTTTCCAGTTATGGTTGGCAACAAAAAGTAGAGGTGCTGGTGTAGTAGCCACTATCCTATTTACCGTATTTGCTTTCCTCGTATTTATTAGTGTTTCAATTTTGGTAAAAGGTTATGCAAGTGCTGACCTATCCTTTTCAATCGTTCTTATTATTGTTGGTGTGATTCTACTAGTCACTTCAAGGTTCTGGGAACATCATACTTAGACAAAGTTAAAGCCGGTTCATTAAGAACCGGCTTTTTTTGTGTTTTTGTGTTGTCTTTATCACTTCACTTCATGTCTTTCCACTTCAAACCTATAATAATCTATGTCCATATCAGAAGTTATGCCTGCCTTTTGTTTGGCAATCCGAATCTGTTCTTCTACTGTATCCACACCTTCTAGGCGTGGCAATAACAGACCTTTCTTGCTTCCTTGTTCCACAATAACACCGTATTTCTGTGCATCTAGTTCATATAAGTCATGGATTGGTTCAACTGGATACAACCTATCCACTTTTATCTCAAGATCCATCAACTCATCAGGATCGACAGGGTTGAACCTTGGATCACTTGAACAAGCACTTATGGCACAGTACACTATTTCTTCAAATAAATTATCTGCCGTTGGTGATGTCGTTCCAATGCAACCTCTTAAATTATGATCTTTATGAATAGATACAAATGCAGCTGCCTTATCTGATGTAAGGCTTCTAAGACCTTCTTGGGTCAACTGATCTTCAACTTCGTCAACGGTCAACTTATGATGGCTGTTGACATACTTATTTATAGACGCTCTTGCAACTCGAATGTAATCATCTTCTTTAGCACATCTTTCATCATACGCCTCTGTCTTTTTATTTCTTAAAACCTCAAGATAGGATGGTCTAAGGGATGTAAAATCATTCACTAGATAACCTGTCAAATAACCGACACCAAAAGGACCTTCATAAGAAAAAACTTCACTTTGATAATCATGACTATCCATTAGTCCAAAGCCCATAACAAAAGACCTTAAGCCGCACTGAGCCGCTTCTTTTTCCGCTTGGCCTTTAATGTTCATCAATATAGATGGGTCTTTTTGCTGAATGGCTTCAACCATTAATTGGTCAAACACTAGTCCATAAGGGTGAAAATCATAAGGTCCATCATTTTTTAAGGCATGAGATAAATCACCACTACACACAACAACTGTTCTATCTGTAGACCTCTCTATAACTTCTTTCATAGCTACACCCAAACTATAGTGGCTAAACAAGTCCTGATAACTGGTCGTAATATGAACAATTTCATAGTCCTCATAATAAGTATCTATGTAGTGCATAGGTACAAGTACACCGTGATCTAACTCTACTTTCAGCTTGTAGTGTTTGGCCGTTTTGTGGTCAAGTAATAAACTGGTCAAATCAGCTTCATCAAAAGCATCATTCAGATCATCTGTCATTGATTTATTTAACACCTTTGTCCTCTTGATATCACGATAACCAAACATACTAAAATCACCAGTCACATTATCTTCATATAACAATGCAACACCATTGCTAAAGCTATGGCCATGAGGTGTGATATAGATGATGGTTTCGGGTCGTATATGGGCGATTTTCTGTGCCACTTTCTTCATACCTTCAATGGTCGCCTCAATGCCACGTTCCTTACCCTGACCTATATCTGGTAGAGCAAGTGGTGGATGGGGCATAAAAAATACTTCTATTGATTTCATTGTACACCTACATTTCCAAGATAAACATGTGTGAAATATTGCTGCATTTTCTCTCTAACATCTAACATAAATTCAATATCTGTTGCTGGTTCGTCGTGTTTATACCTAGGAAAATACCTTGATAAATGAACAGGTACATCCCCGATGGTTAAGGACAACCAACGGCCAAATTTGTCAATCTCCTCAAGGTCATCATAAAGTGTTGGTACCATTAACATGGTCACTTCAACATGTGCCGTTGATTTGGCGTATAGTATGGTATTAATCACTGGCTCAAGTCGTCCGCCACATAAGTCTAACAACTTACGATCATCATAGGATTTTATATCCACATTAAGGGCATCAATATAGGGCATCAGCTTCTCTAAAGGTTCCCTATTAATATAGCCATTAGTGACTAAAACGTTGTGTAAACCTCTTTCCTTGGCTATCTTCGCTGTATCATAAACCATTTCGTAAAAAACAGTTGGTTCGTTGTAGGTATAAGCAATGGCTTCTAAATTATGACTGATTGCCTGTGCTACAACTGCTTCAGGTGTTAGCTTCACGCCAGTGTTTAGGCTCTGCACCAATTCAAAGTTCTGGCAAAATGGACATTTTAGATTACAGCCATAACTTCCAATCGAAAGGATCATTGTACCAGGATGCCAATTGGCCAAAGGTTTCTTTTCTATAGGATCTATTTGGATAGCCGTAATTTTGCCATAATTCATGGCATATAACTTCTCATCGATATGTGCTCTTGTGCCACAGATGCCTTGTTCATTCAATTTTATGATACAGTTATTTGGACATAGATGACAGATTGTTCTGCCATCTATTTTTTCATAAAACATGGCTTCTCGCATGAATAGCTCCTTAATCTTCCAACTCATCTAATATCAGACGGATGACTTGTGTCGCCTGATGGCTTGCAGCGACCATAACTCTTGGTCCCATCAATCGACAGCCTTCTTCAGGTATCGCTTCATCGTCTCCAATTAAGTAAAAATGGTCATTAATCTTTTTGGTCTGGATTCTATTAGCAGGGCCTGTGCCTCCCATACCAGATGCTGACACGACAACTAAATCTCCGCAACTCAAAACACCATTCACTAATAAGGCTTTTGATTCTGCTTGGTCAAAGGCTTCTACAACAATTCCTACTTTAGGCAAATACTTAACTATATTGGTTTGACCAATCTTTTCACAAATCATAGTCAACTTAAGCTGTGGATTGATTAATTTTAAGTTCTCAGCAAGAGCATCTGTCTTCAACTTTCCTACTTGTTGATAAAAATAATGTTGTCTATTAAGGTTGCTATATTCAACCTCATCATAGTCAATAAGAGTCAAACTTCCAATGCCTGCTCTTGTTAAAAGGGCAGCCACATTTGAACCAAGACCACCTAACCCGAATATGGTTACATGAGCTTTAAGTAGTTTATCATAAAAGTCTTGACCATGTAGTTTAACCTTGCTGAATTCAAGTTCTTTGTAAGACATCTATCATCCTCCACCAACAATACTGGTCAATTGGACTTCATCCTCTTGACCCAAATAAGTAGTCCCATATTGATCCGTTGGAATAATCTCTCCGTTCACATGCATGACTACAACATGACGACTTAGTTTGTAGCCTTTTAGTAATTCCAGTATTGTTATTGGTTTGTCAAAAACAACTTCTTTACCATTAATCCTCATGTCATCACCTCACTACAACCATTATAACAAACATTTAAATAAGCCACCAATGATTCTTCTGAATCACTGATGGCTTAACTTTATACTTTAAATCGGTAACCTGCACCCCAGATAGTTTCTATGTACTGAGGGTTACTTGTATCTAACTCAATCTTTTCTCTTATTTTTCCTATATGAACTGTGATTGTTGAGATATCACCGAAATGGTCCATCCCCCACACTTTTTCAAATAAGTATTCTTTACTAAAGACTTTGTCTGGGTTATTAGCTAAAAAGAGCAGTAATTCATACTCTTTTGTTGTTAAACTCACTTCCTCACCATTCATATACACACGCCTAGAATCCAGTATAATTGTCATGCCTCGTATACTCAACTCTTTTGACACATGACCATTCTTTTGTAACAATCTCTCGTAACGTGTAAGATGGGCCTTAACTCTGGCCACCAGCTCATTTGGACTAAATGGTTTGGTGATATAGTCATCGGCACCAAGACCTAAACCACGGATCTTGTCGATATCTTCCTTCCTTGCAGATACCATAAGAACTGGCACTTCCAGCTTCTCACGGACTCTTCTAAGAATTTCAAAGCCATCTATTTCAGGTAACATTAAGTCAAGAATAATCAAATCATAAGTATCACTAAGGGCTTCTTTCAAACCACTCTGGCCAGAAAACTCAGTTGTGACATCATAACCATTTATTTCCAAATAATCCTTTTGCAGAGAAGCAATACTCTTATCATCTTCTACAATCAATATACGTTTACTCATGTTGGTCACCTTCATGCTTTCTCAATTTAATGGTAATGGTTGTGCCGATGCCTATTTCACTTTCAGCTTCTATCGTACCTTGATGTTGATCAATAATTTGTTTGGCAATTGCTAGACCCAAGCCACTACCACCTATATCAGAGTTTCTCGAAGGGTCACATCGATAAAATTTATCAAATATATGGGCAACGTCATCCGGATGAATACCTTGTCCAAAATCAGTCACTTTTACAAGGATCTCTTCCTCTGTTGATTCTACATTCAGCTCTACCCGTTTCTTTTCATTGCTATACTTTACAGCATTACTTATGATGTTTGTCATAACTCTCTTAAATTGCTGTGAATCAATCAGTAATAGGTCTGCTTCATTCAACTGATTGGTATAATCAAATTCAAAATCTGCTTTATCAAGGTCTAACTTAATTTCTTCATAAGAATCGTCAAAAAATCTTTTTGCCTGAACATTGCTAAAGTTAAATGGCACACGGTTAAGATCCAACTTTGAGAACAAGAATAGATCATCTATGAGTCGGTCTAAGTCCACTGACTTATCGTAAATGACTTCAAGGTAACGATTTAGCTTCTCTTCATCGTTAGCAACACCATCTCTAATACCTTCTACATAACCTTTTATAGAAGTAATCGGCGTCTTAAGGTCATGAGAGATACTGGTTATAAGTTCCTTACGATTTTCTTCATATTGAAGCTGTTGTTCTATTGAAGCTTTTAATTCTTCTCTCATTATATCAAAAGCATTCATTACACGGCCAATTTCATCTGTCTTACGTGTTTTCACTGAGAAATCTAGATTACCCTGACGGATTTTCAACGTACCATTCTCAAGTTTATTTAAAGGCTCTATAACCATCTTAGTGATTGTAATGGTCATGAAAACAAGTAGAAGAATGATCACTATTAGCACCCATTTAAACATACCTGCATAAGCTTGTTGACCAAAGGTATTCATCTCATCATGGTCATAAACGACGTATATATAACCCTTGTCAATTTCATGTCTGAAGACCATATAGTCATCTTCGTCTTCTACGCTAAAAGAGTCCGCATTTAAAGGTGATCTTTCTCCATTTTTATAAGTCTCACTTTCATCAAAGTTAAGTTCAGGTATATACTTTTCCAAGTCAAGATCCGTATTATAAACGCTGTTGTAGATAAACTTCCCATCACGTTCTACAAAAACATACATATCAAAAGGTTCTATTTGGCCTTCTAATTCTTTCATATGTGCTTGGTCTTCGAATAAATCTGGTTCATACTTAAGCATATACTCAATATCGATCAAAACATTAATAGCACCACTGGCCACCTCATCAAAAGAGTGGTCACCAATGGTACTTTGTGATAATTCTACGAAAAACTCAGATGTCACTTTCACCATCCCAATTATAAGAACTATGATACTAAAGGCCACCATTGCAAAGTAAGCCAGTATTAATTTAAGACGGATTGACATTGAATCACCTATATTTCTTTCTGTTTCATATTTAGAACATTAAACGTTACTAGTATTATATAATAAGATGCAACATACATCAATGTAGATAAAAGGGTTAATAGGGCTGTATTGTTATACACCACCATATTGTACAGATTCATATACCCTACAGGTGATAAAGCACCAAGTAGTGGCACAAACAGCTGTCCTACATTAAGGGCTATATGACCAACAATACCTATGGCTAAACTTAGGCCTGGTGAAAAATACGAACCAATCATCAATCCCCATAAAGACACAAGGGTTAATGGAATAAGTGTCACTGTATAGGCCAATATGGCCGCACCCAGATTAACAAAAATATTGGTATTCATCCAAAAAATATTCATCGTAAAACTAATCACCATAACGCCAGCCAGTAAAACACCATTATACATCGTTAAAGCTATTAATTTGGAGCCAAAGGCCTTTAGTGTACTGATTGGTGCCATAAGGCTATACTTGATGGTTCCGCCTCGATATTCATTAGATATGGCATCTACAGCCATTATATAAGCTACTAAAGGTAAAATCATTGCACCAAGAAGGCCTATTATAGTCAATGGCATCTGGTCTGGATCAATCATAGTAAAACCTGCACGTTGGTTAAAATATAAGTTAGAGCCACTGACAACCAGAGCACTTACAAAGGTGATGATCATGAGGATTATTGCTTTCTTTTGCTTTCTTATCTTAAGCCATTCATTTAAAATTGCCTGCTTCATTATGCACCCTCCTTTAGTGTTAGTGTGCGACTCATAAAATAGTCTTCAAGGTTCTTATGTTTATTTAATAGGACTTCTACCTTTTCTTGTTCAACTAAACGTCCTTGTTTGATGATACCTACATGGGTTGCTATCTCTTCAACATCATGTATTAGATGGGATGAAATAACCACTGCAACTTCCTTTTCTTGCTTTAATGCCTGAAGTTTATTCCTAATCAGTACTTTCCCTTCAATATCTAAGCCGCTAAAAGGTTCATCTAACAACAATACCTTAGGTTTTACAACTAAACACATAGCAAAGGCTAATCTTTGTTTCATACCTGTTGAGAATTGTTTCACCCTTTCATCTTTGTAGTTATGTAGGTCCATCTCTTCAAGGACCTTATACATCTGTTTTTCGTCAATCAATGGGTTGTGTAACTTCATTAATTCTAAATGTTCCATGGGTGTTAAATACTCATATAAGACCGTATCACCAATCATACCCACCAAACTTCTTTTGTATTCGATTGGATGGTCTTCCATTGTGACTTCATCAATAATTGTAGACCCATGATTCTTATTCAAAAGACCTGCCACCAACTTAAGGATAGTGGTTTTTCCTGCACCATTTGGTCCAAGTAATCCATAGACTTCGCCAGCCTCCACTTGGAAATCAATGTTAAAAACACCACGTTTTGTTTTATATACTTTTGTCATATCTCTTATAATCAAACTCATATCTCAATCCTCCTAGTAGATTAGCGACGCCTAAGCGCCGCTAGTTAGATCTATCTATCTTCTATGTCTACCTTTTTCTTCTGTGTGTTCAATGGTTTCCCAGTCATAAGCATCAATATCAATGGCTTCTACTTCAGTGTTACTATAGTCTAAGTCTCCACTAAATGCGATAGCGATTTGATGATATTGACCGTCAACATCTTTCCCAGACACAACCGCTTTGAAATCAATAGATGTCACATTGTAGTTAGGATCAACTGATAGATTAAAGCTTACTTCATCGATTTGAACATCTTCAGTTAAGTCTGTTAATTCTTCATGATCAAAATCCTTCATGAATGGCATGTCTTCTTCATACTCATCTTTATCAAAGTCACCATTTCTGTGTTCTGCTGCAGATCCCGCTTTTGCTAATAGATTCAGTACTGTAGGTACTTCACTATCTTTCATGCTAAAACTCAAATCTTTTGAACCATCCGTATTTTCAACTACGACAAAGTTGTCTTTTAAGTCACCTACAAAGTAATCAAGTAACTCTTCTTCAACTTGGGTCATTTTGTGATCATTGTCATAATGGTCGTAATCATAGTCTTCATCGTCATACATACCATCGTCTGCAATTTTGAAGTAACCATCATTGGCTTCATCAATCACATATACGGTTTCATCAACACCATAGAATGATAATAATGCTTCTGCATCTTCAGATGTTAATGTCACTTGACCACTGAAAGTCTCGTCTGCTTCATTACCAACTGCATCTACTTGTCCGTTTAGAACAACTTGTCCATTGTCAGTAATTGTAAAATTTAATTTACCAGCGCCAATGTTTTCGTGTTGTACAAGTTCCATGGTTTCCTTAAAGGTTTCATATCCTACATCGGTTGAACTTGCTGCTACTGTTGCTGCTGTGAATAGTGAGATGCCTAGTACTAAGACCAATATAATTGCTAGTGTATTTTTTTTCATTTTAATTCTCTCCTTTTTCTTTCTCGACCTTTTCGGTCATCTGTTGTGTTGTTATATACATCATACCCACATCCAATAAAGTGACCCTAAAGTAAGTATTAAGAAAGTATAAAGTGGGCAAAAGAAAGTATTAAAGATATAAAGAAAAAAAGAGCCACAGCATCCGCTGTGGCTCTCAATTATAATTCTATTTAAGTATTTTAAGCATATCTTTTGGCTTAGCCTTGATCTTCATGCCATCAATGATCTTCTTAGACTTACTATTATCTCCAATAATCACAGCTCCTGTAAGACCTTCATCATCAAAGAACAGACGTTTATAGATACCTGCATCAGGATCTTCAAAAGCTAAAGTCGTAACTTCTGCCTCAGGTTCGTAATTTACCTGACCTATCGAGAAAACATTCAGCCCAATACCATTAAAGATATTAGAAGGTATGAAATCTTCATAAACAAGGGTATCACCTACAGCGTTGGCACCAGCCACATTTCCCTGTTCTACTGCTTCAGGCCATATAGCATAGTTCTTGTCTCCATGTTGAGCCACATCTCCTGCCGCGTAAATGCACTTATCTGAAGTCTGCATATGTTCATTAACCACTATGCTACGTTCGTACTCAAGTTCTGCATAATCGGCAATATGACCGTCTGATACGATACCTGCTGAGATAATCACCAAGTCCGCATCAATTTTTCTACCATCCATTAGCTGTACTGCTTCTGCTTTATGATGACCAATAATCATTTTTACTGCGTTACCTTTAATTAGATGAATACCTTGTGTTTCAATACCCGCTTCAAATATCTTAGCACCCTTTTCATCAACTTGGCGTGGTAATAAACGATTAGCAAGTTCAACCACAGTTATATCAAGACCTAAAGCCTTCAATTCATCTGCTGCTTCTAAGCCGAGAAGACCTCCACCGATGACCACAGCCTTTTTACTATTAGAAGCGTAGGCTTTAATACGGTCTGCATCCCCAATGTTTCTTAGTGTAAACACACCTTGAAAATCAGAATTCTCAATTGGTGGTACAAAACTGTGGCTACCAAGGGCAAGAATCAATTTATCATACTTTATTGTTTCATTGTTAGAAGTTTCAACATTCTTCACATCACGATTAATTTTTGTTACTTGCTCACCCAGCCTTAACTCAATGTTATTATCCTTATACCAGTTATGCTCATGTAGATATATTTTGTTAAGGACTTCATCCTCACCTATATATTCTGATAACATAGGTTTGTAATAAACAACCTGCTTCTCTTTATCAAGAATTGTGATTCTAGCAACTGCATTTCTTTTTCGAATGGCTTTGGCCGCTGATATACCTGCTGCACCATTACCAACAATAACAAAGTGTTCTTTCTTCTTAGATTCATACATCACTTCTTCTTCAATGTACTCTTCAAACTGTTCAATTGTCGCACCACACGCTGGACAAATTGCTGGTGGTTTAACACCATCAAAAATCTCACCACAGACAACACAGATCCACTTCTTAATGGTTCCATCATAAACAAAATTATCTTCCTCACCATCAAGACCTTTTGCCTTAACAGATTGATAGACCTGTTCACCTGTGATTAGACTGCCGAAGTTAGCGCCAAACTCATAAGCGTCCAACAACTCCTTATCATCAGGTTTAAAATTTACCTTAAGTCCAGGGACAACTTTTGTTCTAAGTTCATTAAGGCGTCTTGTAATGTTGTCTACGGCTTCCCCACTCCATCCGAATGAACCAAAAGCTCCTGTTAACAAATTATTATGAACCAACGGAGATAACTTAAGTAATAACTTCATGATTGGGTAAAGAGCGTCACCATTAATGGTCGGTGAACCAAGTAATAAGCCATCAGCTTCATTTATTGCTGCAAGAACATCTTCTTCATTCTCATAGACAAGGTCATAAAGCTCTACTTCCACATCACCTTTTGACTCAATACCTTCTTTGACTTTCTTAGCCATCGATGTTGTATATCCATAAGCTGATACATAAGGAATGACAACTTTTTTGTTTTCACGTTCTTTTACTGTTGCCCAGTCCTTATAGATGTTAACAATCTCCCAAGGGTTCTCATCAAGAACTGGTCCATGCCCAGTACAAATCATATCAACTTCTAGTGCTTCAATCTTTCCTATCGCGTCCAACATATGTGATTTAAAGGGACCAAAGATCATTGTAAAATAATATTGTAATGCACTCATGTAGTCTTCTCTAGATTCTACCTGAGATAATAAAATATTATCCGTTGCATAATGAGCCCCAAATGAGTCACAGGTGAATAAGACTTTATCTTCTTTGACATAAGTATAGATGGTATCTGGCCAATGTAAAAATGGTGCTGATATGAATTGTAATGTTTTATCCCCCAGTGATAATTCATCCCCATCACCAACAATAATATAATCAAACTTCCTATTGGCAATCATTTTCATAAAACGAATGGCTGGACTTGATCCTACAACAACGGCTTGTGGTGCTAAATCAAGTAAGGCACCAACTGTACTAGAATGATCTGGTTCTGTATGATCAACAATAATATAGTCAATAGTAGTAACATCTATTTCCTCTTGTAGCTTCTTTAAGTATTCCTCTGTAAAAGTATATTTAACCGTTTCTATGACTGCGGTTTTCTCACTACCTTTTACTAAGTAAGAGTTATAACTGGTTCCAAATTCTGTGTACATGATTATATCAAAAACTTTTAGGTCATGGTCCGTGGCGCCAATCCACCAAATATTGTCTTTAAGTTTTAGTTTTTTCATATATGATCCTCCTAAATGATAATGATTGTTAAATGATTGTCATTATTATAACATGCCGTTAAAAAAATAACAATACCTTTTTGATAATTTTTTAACAGTGTGGTGTAGAGCAAAGGTACTGTTTGCTCGAAAGTATGACTTTCCTAGCAAACAAAAAAAATGGCTCAGCGACATATGTCACCAAGCCATCCTAGATTGATAGAAATCAATCGGGTATATAAGTTAAGCTCTAAGCTAGTATATAGCTATAAGTTAAATCTGTCTACACTTTCCTTTGATAACTTTGATAAATCTGTAAGGTGTGCAACGGAAGATTTAATTTCGCTAAATGATGCAACCTGCTCTTCAACAGATGCAGATATATCTTCACTATACTTTTCATTCTCATTAACTAGATTATATGTATCACTTGCAGACTTCTCAATCTTAGAGAACAATGCAGCAAGATGTTCTATCTTCTCATCAATAGAAGTGTTATGAACTTCAACCACTTTATTGGTCTCTTTGATATCAGTGAAGGCTGATGTAACTTGACCATTAATTGAATCACCTTCATCTAACTTCTCACGAACAGATGACATCGAACGATTAACTTCGGATAAAATATCTTGTGTTCGTTTAATCATCTCACCAATATCATTGTTAAGATCACTAGAATTTTCTGCTAGTTTACGGATCTCTTGAGCTACAACTGCAAAACCAAGACCTTCTGAGCCTGCTCTAGCTGCCTCAATTGATGCGTTTAGTGATAACAATGTAGTTTGGCCAGAGATGCTACCCATATTTTCCATAATGTTATTCATCTCAGTGGATACTTTAATTAAGTTCTCAATTGCACTAGATGCTTCATTGATGACGCCTCGAACTTCACCAGTATTACTTATGAAGGTTTCAATAAGTCTAGTACCTTCAGATGCAGCTTCAAGGGATTTAAGTGATTCATCTCTTGCTAAAGAACTAGTTTCTCCAATTTGAGCTGTAAATTCTACAACATTTTGAATTTGCTCTTGAATAAGGGCCATTTCTGCCTCTTGATGTTGCATTTTTTCAGTCATATTGCCAATAGCATCTGCCACAACTTCAGAAGCTTGTGAATTTTCATCAACGTTCCTAAGTAGTTTATCTGCCATTTGATGAATCTCTTCACTTGTACTCTTCTGGTTTGTAACCATCTCAACCAAACTATCCTGCATATGACCAAAAGCCTTAGCCAGTATGCCAATTTCATCTTGAGAACGTACACTTACATGGTTGACAGCTAAATTACCATCAGCTATTGCACCAGCATTTTTACTGATTTGTTTAAGACCTTTAGTAATGTTCCTGACAACAATCAATACAAGTATAATCGTTATTGCTAACCCTGCAAAAGCAAGAATATTTAGTAATTGGGTTGCTCTTTCAAGTTCGGCCTTTTTTGCCTCAGCTTCTTTTAACAAAGTGTCTATTTGAGCTTGGGTTTCATCAGCCTTGGCTCTAATTGCTTCAATCTTACTATCAACTTTGCTAAGTTCAACCGTTAAGAAAGCATCCACTTGAGCTTCAATAATTGGTCGTGTATCATCAATCTGTTTGCTTCCTTTACCCTGCATAGCAATATCTTTATCTTTGGTACCTTGTAAGAAGATGTCCCACCCTTCAGTGATGCCATCAAAAGCTATGGTTCTTCTCTCTAACATGTTCATCTCTGAACCCATGGCCTGATCGGTTGCATCTTCCATGATTTTTTGGTAACCAACAATCTCATCTTTAAGGGATGCACCCACATCTAGAGCTTCGATAATTTTCATATTGGTATACTTCTGAATTTCACCAACTAATTTTGTCACTGCTGTCTTTGTATCCTGTACAGCCATGACACTAACTAACATGGTGTTGTATTCTTCTTGGGATACTAGGAACTCTTCAATTGCTGCTTCATATCCTTCTTGTGTCTTATCGTATTCTGTTTGAATTTTGTCAATATTTGAACCCAGTAAAATAATAACCGCAATAAATAAACCTACATTTACAACAAAGGCTAGTAAGATTTTCTTTGAAACTGAATTGGTTAAAATGGTTAAGATTGGATTCGGTTTTGATTGAGATATTCGTTTAGATTTCTTAGCCTTCTTCTGTCTCTTCTTAGATGTGGTATCAACTGTGTCATTTGTTGCTTTTTTCGAAGTTCTTTCTTTCTTAAGTCTGCCCATAAGCGCCTCCTAAAAATGTACCCCTACTCCTAAACACTGTCTATCTCTATTATACTACTTGAGTCAGTTCATATAAAGGACTAATGTGTCATATATGAAATGACTAGAATCACTTCACATAAAGGACTAAATGTCATATATGCAGTGACTAATCTCTGTTTTCATAAAGTAACTGGGTAGTTGCCTACCCAGTTATTTAAATTATCCTTTAACCGATCCTGAAGATATACCAGATATGATATATTTTGAGAACCCTACGAAGATGATCAGTATAGGAAATACTGATACAGCTATGGCCGCATAAATTGCACCATAGTTTTGTTGAATTACCCTTGCACCTCTAAGTGCTGCAACGAGGACTGGTAATGTTTTCTTCTCAACACTTTGGATGAGAATAAGTGGTGTCATATAGTTGTTCCATGATCCGATAAAAGCCATGATAGACATTGTTGCTATGGCTGGAATAGATAATGGGAATACAATCTTATGGAAAATATTCAACTCTGAACTACCATCAATTCTTGCTGCTTCAATAAGAGCCATATGTATGGTGGAAGCCATATATTGTCTAATAAAGAAAACGGCAAATATGTTGGCAATGGTTGGCAGTATCAATGGAATATAAGTATCCAATAAACCTAACTTGTAGTTAAGGTCATAGAAACCAAGAAGTCCTAATTGAACTGGTACCATCATCATTAATAAGATGAATGAAAATAAAAGATTCTTAAATTTAAAGTCATAAAACTCAAAACCAAATGCTGTTAAGGCTGAGAAGTAAGCTGTCAAAATAATGGTTCCAAATGAAATGGTTGCACTATTGACCATACCTTGCCATACATCAACATAAGACTCTAGAGATTCAAAGTTTGCTCTAAATTGGTCACCTGGAATCAGTGTGAAACCTGAAACGATATCTGATGCTGATCTTGTTGAGTTGATGATCATCATCACAAAAGGTACCAAACAAAGAACAACTAATGCAAATAAGAAAATATATAATAGTAATCTCTGAAATTGAAGTACTGGATTCTTCATTAGTTGACACCTCCTTTAGCTTTATTAGAGTACGCCAGCCTATAATAGATTAAAGTAAAGGCTATTGTAACAAAGAATAAACCATAAGCTATAGTTGAGGCGTAAGCCATATTCTTATATTTGAAGTATTGGTTATATAACAACAATACCATTGTCAACAATGAATTACCTGGAGCTCCAAGTCCATCTGTTAACAGTTGTGGTAATTCAAAGATCTGCATTCCACCGATAAGTGATGTGATTGAAACATATACCATAATAGGTCTAAGCAGTGGTAATGTGATTTTTGAAAACATTTGACGACGGTTAGCACCATCCACTTTAGCGGCTTCAAAGTAATCTTTTGAAATACCTTGAACACCAGCCATTAAGAAGAGGAATGAATTACCAAACCACAGCCAAGCACCAATGATCGCTACCCACATCTGAGTCAGAGCAGGTGATGCAAACCAGTTAACTTCTTCACTAAATAAGCCCATTGAAACCAATGATTGGTTGATAGGACCATATTTCCAGTCAAGTAAGATTCTAAATAACATAGCAACAGACGCTAATGTAATTAAGTTTGGTAAGTAGAACATGGTTCTAAAGAAACCTAACCACTTAATCTTCCATGTGATATCTGAGAAAATAAATACAAGTATAAGGGCTAAACCTAACTGAAGTACAATGTTAAGACCCCAAATCTGCCATGTATTAACAAAAGCTTGTCTAAATTGAGCATCTTGTATAAAACGAGCCCAGTTATCAAAACCAATCACCTCAAAAGGTGCAATGGCATTTGTTTTGTTTGTGAATGTAAAGTAGAAAGTTTGTGCAATTGGGTAAATAAGGAACGTTACAAACATAATGAAGAATGGTGCTATAAACAAGTAACCATAATTCTGTCTATTACGTTCAGCTAATGCAATGGAAACACCAACAATAAAGATGATGGATACAGTTAATAAAATCAGTACCCAAGGACTTACTACTGAATAGATCAAGCCCTTTCTTAAATCATTGTATTTCATTGTAAATAACACAAAACCAATCATCATAATCGTCGCGTTAGCTAAATTGATGATCGCTAATGGTAAACTATACTTCTTGTTAACAAAAAGTAGAATCAAAATTGTCACAACACTTAGTACCATAAACATGATAAACCAGCTTCGACTCATCACTTGATAGATCACATCAATGTTATTATCAATACAATATTGTTTTACATCACTTAACTTCTGACTTAATGACATAAGTGAGTAACTTCCATTAACCTTCATGGTTTTCTCAATACCGCCAAGGCCTCTAGATACAAATGGAGGAATCTCCACTATTGTAAGAAACTTAACAAAATAACTGCCTAAGTAGGCAACATTGAGTCCAATTAACATCCATTTTAGACCGTTTTCATCTACTTTATAAACTTCTTCTTTAGAGAAAAGAACAAATGCTACAAAGAGATTCACTAGTACAATTAGTGTCAGTATAACCAAGATAAATGTTGGTTTTACTACTGTCACTTCTGGAATAAGTTGGTTGTTTCTAATAATAAATAGCCACATCATTGCGATTATAAATGTATAGTACAATCCACTTAGAAAACTTACAATTGCAATAACTTTTGCCTTAAATTTATTATTTGTAATAATCATAACAGCCATGATTGCCAATGAAAGTAACCCGATTACTAACATTCCAACAAACCATCCGTTAAGACCAGTTTCAAAAGGTACTGCTGCATAACGACCATTTTTAGCCAGTGCAGCGTCAAATTGAATATAATATTCTTCTATCGCAGATAATCTCTCCATAAACTTGATAGGAGAATAGCTGCCTTTGTAACCTATGTTTATCTTTTGAGGTGCGTTTTTAGCAAAGTAGTTTAAGAGCTGTGCGCTAATCATTTTCGGTCTTTCTAAGATAACAATCCACTTAGTAAAGAAGGATAATACCACTAATAGGTTCAACCCTAATAAGACCCTATAAAGATTCTTCTTTAAATTGTCCAAAATAATGCCACCTTTCTCATATGCCTCACACATGATTAAGATTGCTCTGCAACCTTATATGTAAAAAGAATAATAGTTACCTAAAATCCTTTAAAGTCCAATATTCTGTTGTTGTTGTTTGATTTGATTTACTCTAGAAATTTACCCGATTAATTTCAAGATTTCCATCAATTATGTCATTGGAAATTAAGAATTGTTGTTTCATATAAAAGGGACTGGCCATTCGACCAGCCCCGTTTAAGTTAAATTATTCTACTACGATTTCTGGATAAGCTGCTTTAACACCATCTTTGAAAGCTTGGATAGCATCTTCTTTGCTTAATGTACCGTTAAGGTAATCATTAACTGCGTTTCCATAAAGTTCGTTTAATGTTTGGTCGTACTTAGTGAACATAGCACCGTTGATGTCAGCACCAGCTGCTTGGAAGTATGCTTGGTGGTTTTGTCCGCCAAGGAATGCTTCTTCTGCATCTGCAACTTGCATCTCGTAGATACCTGAAACGTCACCTGATTCCATTAACCAGTTCTTAAGGTAATCATTAGGTGTACCAAGTAATTGTACGAAGTCCCATGCCATATCTTTTTTAGTTGATCCTGAATACATACCAACCCAAGTTCCACCCCAGTAATATGGGTTAGGTCCAGCTGTTACAGCCCAGTCACCCCATGTAGGGTTGTCTCCGCCACCTTCTTCTGGCGTTGAAGTCTTAAGTACATAGTGAAGACCCCAAGTAGGAAGTGCGTATGCGAATACTGTAGTTGTGTCGCCTGACTCACCGATTTGGATTTCGCCGTACATACCAGCGAACCAAGGAGCTGACCATTCACCTGCAAGTGCAGTGTATTCTTCATCTCTTAAAGTTTTTGTATAGTCAAAGTGATCAATTCTATCTTGTGTAAATTGTAATACATTGTTTTCATCAACCCATGGATCTTGGTTAGGGTTAGTAAAGTGTCTGAATGCACTTTCGTCAGGAAGGATTCTGTATCCAGCATCTTTAAGTTTAGCTGCTGTTTCAAAGAATGCGTCCTTTGATGCTAACATCGCACCAATCTCGTCTGGATCGTCAGTTCCGAATACATCAAGAGCTACTGAACGACGGTAGAATAATCCACCTGGAGTCATTTGCCATGATAATGCACGGATATTTCCATCCCAGTCTTTACCAGTGTCAAGAACGTATTGAGTTACTTTACCTTCAAGGTCCCCAGCGTTGTAAGGAGCTTGTGATAAGTTTTCCCAGAATCCGTTGTTAACAAAGTCTTTGATGAAAGCTGCTTCTGCAACATATACGTCTGGAGCACCAACGCCAGTTTCAAGTGTTGGTAATACAGTTTGTGGATAGTCAGCTGTAGGAATGATTGTGTACTCTACAGTTGCACCGTAAGTTTCTTCAAAGTAAGCTGCTGCGTTTTGAAGTTCGTCAGTGAAAGAGTGGATAACAAGTGTTTCGCCTTCCCACTTCTTCATTTCTGCTGCTGGTTCATCAGTGTCTGTTGCTGGTTCGTCTGCTGCGTCATCCTTAGTTTCCTCAACAGGTGTGTCAGCAGGTGTGTCAGCTGGTTCGTCGCTATCAGTTGATCCACAAGCCGCTAAGCTTAGTACCATAACCAACGTCAATAATATAGCGAGTAATTTTTTCATAGTAACTTCCTCCTTAAATAATTAACATTTGCGCCATCCTATAAAAAAGTCTCACATCAACCCTCTCATAACATTCTTCTCTAGAAAACAAAATAACAATCCTTACATCCTATTAATAAAGTTCGTTGCTTCGTCTCCCAACTTAAAAAAGTCATTTTAATAAGTTATATGTGAAAACTTCGTTTAACATGTAATATTATAACAAACGAGAGGTCATATTGCAATAGTTTTTATAAAAATTATCCTAATTGCCCTAAGCCCAGTGAATTAACGCGTGTTCACGGTTTTATACTTTTTAAAATCACTTTATTAACACGCGTTCAGCGTCAAATTAGACAAGGAAATAGGACTTTACGTCTAGTATTTTAGCAAAGTCATCTATTCCAAATGAACCCTATTTCTTTGGTACCGGTCCCAAAATGTGTTTCTTACAAACACAAAACCACTATTCCGGACCATATTTTTATAACATTACTTATATATGACGAAAAGCGGAACCCAAAGGTTCCGCTTTTATCTATTATGCACTAATGTACTTTTTATTCTTAAACTAACTCTAATGCTTTAGCAACAACTGCTTCTTCAGTAATACCTAGTAATTTGAATACTTCTGGCGCTGGTCCTGATGCTCCAAAAGTTTCGATACTTATGATTGCACCTTCATTGCCAATATATTTGTACCAAGGCATTGCTATAGCAGCTTCAACAGCTAACTTCTGAACACCACTTGGTAATACAGAAGCTTTATACTCATCTGACTGAGCGTCAAACAATTCCATACAAGGCATAGATACAACTCTAGTAGCAATACCTTTAGCTTCTAACTTCTCAGCAGCACCAACAGCTAATTCAACTTCCGAACCAGAAGCCACGATAACTAATTTAGGTGTTGCACTTGCTTCAACTAAGGTATAAGCACCTTTAAGAGCTTCCATACCACTATTGTCATACTGTGGTAAGTTCTGTCTTGAAAGAACCAATGCAGTAGGCGTAGACGTACTTGTTACAGCACTGTACCAAGCTGCTGCTGTTTCTCTATAATCTGCAGGTCTAAACACATTGAAGTTAGGAATTGATCTTAACATTGTTAAGTGCTCAATTGGTTGATGTGTAGGACCATCTTCCCCAACACCAATACTATCATGTGTTAAAACATAAGTCACAGGTAAGTTCATAAGAGATGCAAGACGCATACCTGGCTTCATGTAATCACTAAACACAAAGAATCCTGCTACATATGGTACAAGACCACCATGTAACTTCATACCATTAGCAATTGCTGTCATAGCATGTTCACGTACACCAAAGTGTAAGTTTGAACCTGAATGGTCTTCTGTAGAGAAGTGACCACGTTCAGTCATTAATGATTTTGTTGATGGTGCCAAGTCTGCAGAACCACCAATTAAGTTAGGCATAACTTTAGCTAGTTTGTTAATAACTTCAAACGAAGATACACGTGATGCCTTAGATCCTTCACTTTCGAAGTATCCTTCACTATCAAGAATGTTATCTACATACTTATTCTCAATCCAATTTTGTAACGCCTCAGCGTCTTCAGGATACTTTTCTGTATAAGCTGCTAATAATGTATTCCACTCATCTTCATAGCTTGCAAGTGTCTCTATAACACCACTCATATGATCTGTCACTTCTGCTGGAACAGTAAAAGCTTCTGCTGACCAACCTAAGTTCTCTTTTGTTGCTTCTAAGTTCTCTGCACCAAGTGGTTCACCATGAGCTGATGCTTTACCTTGCTTAGCAGGGCAACCATAGCCAATGAGTGTTGTAACTTTGATGAGCGTTGGCTTTGATGTTTCAGCTTTGGCATCTTCTATTGCTTTAGATAAAGCAACTAAATCATTACCATCTGCAACTTCAATCACTTGCCAACCATAGGCCTCATAACGCATTTTAACATCTTCTCTAAAGGCGATATCTGTATCTCCTTCAATAGAAATGCTGTTGTCATCGTAAAAAGCGATTAGCTTACCAAGACCTAAAGTACCTGCTAATGAAGATGCTTCACTAGAAATACCTTCCATTAGTCCACCATCACCTGTAATAGTATAAGTGTAGTGATCGATAATAGCCATATCTTCTTTGTTGAAGTTAGCTGCTAAATAGCTTTCTGCCCATGCCATACCTATTGCTGATGAGATACCTTGCCCAAGTGGACCAGTTGTCATCTCAACACCTACAGTATGTCCAAATTCTGGATGTCCAGGTGTTTTTGAGTTAAGGACTCTGAAAGATTTAATATCCTCCATAGTAACGCCGTACTCAAATAAGTGAAGTAATGAATATAACAACATTGAACCGTGACCACTTGATAGAACAAATCTATCTCTGTTAAACCAATCTGGGTTCTTTGGGTTATGTTTCATGTGATTAGCCCATAAGTTAAAGGCCATTGGTGCTGCACCCATAGGTAATCCTGGGTGACCTGAGTTTGCTTTTTGAATTGCTTCTGCTGATAGAATTCTAACAGCATTAATCGACATATCTTGTGACTTCAATATGTTCTCCTTTCGTACTCCTTCATAATATGGTTTCTATCTTCTATACCGTGGCATAGAACTAACGGCTGGCTTTGTACCAGCTCTCTAAATCGCCATACAACTTCTTATATAATGGATACACACTGTTGTATTTTACCACATTTTCTTCAATTGGACTAATCTTATTTACAACCTTGATCATTTGTGCGCAACCTTCTTCAACAGTCTTGTATTTTCCTGCTCCAACTGCTGCTAATATACACGCACCAAGACCACCACCTTGGTTTGTATTAATTTCTTGAATCTCAACACCAAAGATATCTGCAAGTATTTGTTTCCAAAGTGGACTCTTCGCTCCACCTCCAATAACTCGAACTTCATTGATTGGAATATCTAAGTCTTTTAAGATCTCAAGCGAGTCTCTAAGTCCAAATGCAACACCTTCAAGAACGGCTCTAGTCATATGGCCTCTTTCTGTGTTCATTGTCATCCCTACAAATGCACCTTTAGCATCCGGATCTGCGTATGGTGTACGCTCTCCCATTAGATAAGGAAGGAAGACCAATTTATTGGACCCTGCTTGGACTTGTTCCGCCTCTTCTAATAAGGTTTCAAAACTAACACCTTTGTTGATGCTCTTAACCCACCAATTAAGGCAATTGGCTGCAGATAACATAACACCCATAGAGTGGTATTTACCATTAGCGTGACAGAAAGCATGTAATCTATTACCTTCTTCATCCACTGCGTAGCTTTCATGAGCGGCAAAAACAACACCAGATGTACCTAGTGTTACTGAAACGACGCCTTCTTCTACTGTTCCAGTACCAACTGCACCAGCAGCTTGATCTCCAGCACCACCCGTGACTAAGATTTCACCTTCTAAGCCTAATTCTTTCATAACTTCTTCAGATACCGTACCTGTTACTTCATAGGATTCATAGAGTTTTGGTAAAACAGATGCATCTAACTCTAAGAAATCTAACATGTCCTTAGACCATGTTCTTTTATCAACATCTAACAACAACATACCTGACGCGTCTGATACATCTGTTGCATAGTTACCAGTTAGCTTGAAGCTCACATAGTCTTTTGGCAACATAATGTGTTCTATCTGTTTGTATAACTCAGGTCTGTTCTTCTTAACCCATAGTATTTTAGGCGCTGTAAAACCAGTTAAGGCTTTATTACCTACGATATCACTTAACTTTTTACTTCCAAAGAATGTTGTAATGTCTTCACACTCTTCTTCAGTTCTATTATCACACCATAAGATAGCAGGCAGTAGTACTTCATTTGCTCCATCAAGGGCTACAAGTCCATGCATCTGACCTGAAAAACTTATTGCTTTAACACTATCTTTTGCTATATCAAATTTCTGAATTAAATCTTTAATACATAATACTGTCTGTTCCCACCAATCCGATGGGTTTTGCTCAGCCCATTTGTCTTGAGGGAAGAATACTGGGTATTCTCTTGAAGCATCACCGATGATTTCATTTTGATCATTGGTTGCTAATACTTTAACAGAGGATGTGCCTAAATCTATTCCTAAATAAATCATAACTGTTCCTTCCTTATAACTTTCTTATTATAATATACTCTTGCGATAACTAAAGACATCTTCAAGTGGCAACAAGGAAGCGCCCATGAGGGCTCCTTTATCTGCAAGTGATGAAAACAGTACTTTAGTACCTTCATATTCAATGTAAGTGCTCTTTAAGGTTTCTGTATGGTCAATAATACTTAACATCGCCTTTGAATACTTGCCAATCTCCCCACCAATAATGACATATTCTGGGTTCAGGCCAAGGATAATGTTCTCTATACCAATAAACAAATGACTAATATATCGGTCTATTGCTTTTGTCACTTGTTTATTCCCTGTAAGCAAACCTTCAAAAATAACATCCAAATCATGTTCTCTTTCTCCAGTTTCCTCATAATAGTATTTAATCAAGGCTTTCTTTGAAGCAAAAAGCTCCCAACATCCAGTTCTACCACAATTACATTTTGTGTCTTCATCGGACACTCTCATATGACCAAATTCGCCAGCCTTCTTATGACTGCTTTTATAGATATGATCATTGATAATAATACCTGTACCAACACCTTCTGTAATGGATATATAGACTAAATTCTGCTTGTCTTTGGCTTCACCAATGGTTGCCTCAGCAAAGGCTGCAATATTGGCTTCATTCTCTATACTGACTTTCAAGCCAATCTTCTTCTCAAAATTAGAGAAATCAAAATCACGAACACCAATGTTTGGAGAGTTTTCAAGAATTAGTCTATCCTCGTCCACAAGGCCTGGTAAAGAAATACCGACACCAACAACCAGTTTCTTAACAATTTTGTTCTTACGCAACAAGGCTCTAATTTCACTTTCAATCAAATCAAGAACGTCTGAAAAGGCGTAAACCCTTTTATAGTCAAATTCATTTTCGTCAATAATTTCTAGATTTAAGTTAACCATCACAATACGGATGCGATCTGGTGTAATATCCACACCAAAAGAATACTTAGCATTTTCATTAAATCTAAGTATCACCGGCTTTCGACCTCCAGTAGACTTAGCAACCCCTGCTTCTGTCACCAAACCATCTTCCATCAGCATATTTATATTGGTTGTAACTGTTGGTATGCTAAGGCCAAGAATTTTAGAAATTTCTTGTTTGGTCGTCTCACCTTTATCTCTTAATATATTTATGATATTAACGCGATTGATTTCTTTAATCTGCTCTTGATTTAACGTGCTCACTTTAACCATGTCATGTTCTCCTCTTCCCTTAGGTCATCTAACTACTTATTATACTCTATGCACCACAGGTTCTTCAAGGCATTTTATAAAGATGCCCTGGGCAAAGCCCAAGGCATGGTAGAATCTATTATGATTTGTAGATATATCTGTTAACAACATCTTCAAGTAATTCTTGACGTCCTGAAGTGTTTTTAATTTGATCATTCTCAAGTGCGTATGCTGCTAGTGATTCAAAATCAGTGTTACCTTCAACGATGTCTTTACCAACACCAGTTGTATAAGATTCATATCTCTTAGAAACGAAATCTTCAAGGACACCATCTTCTAATAAGTTATTAGCTACTAGAAGACCTTTTGCAAATGTATCCATACCAACAATATAGGAGATGAATAAGTCATCTGCTTGGAAAGAACCACGTCTTACTTTAGAGTCAAAGTTAAGACCACCTGGTGCAATGCCACCATTCTTAAGTACTTCATACATACACATTGTTGCATCATAGATGTTAGTTGGGAACTGGTCAGTATCCCATCCAAGTAACATATCACCTTGGTTGGCATCTATTGAACCAAGTACGCCATTGATTCTAGACATTAGTAATTCATGTTGGAAAGTATGTCCAGCAAGTGTTGCATGGTTGGCTTCAATGTTCATCTTAATATCATCAATTAAGTCATATTTACGAAGGAAACCAAGAACTGTCATTGTATCAAAGTCATATTGATGTTTTGTTGGCTCTTTAGGCTTTGGCTCAATTAGGAATTGTCCAGTGAAACCAATCTTACGAGCGTAGTCTTTAGCCATATGTAAGAAACGAGCAAAGTTGTCATTCTCTAGTGCAACGTCTGTATTAAGTAATGTTTCATAGCCTTCACGACCACCCCAGAAGACATAGTTTTCTCCGCCAAGTCTGTGTGTTACTTCAATCGCTTTCTTTACCTGAGCAGCTGCAAAAGCAAATACGTCAGCGTTAGGTGATGTTGAAGCTCCGTGTACGAATCTTGGGTTACTAAATCCATTAGTTGTTCCCCATAGACATTTAATACCCGTTTCTTTCATCTTAGCTTCAATAAGTTCAGCAATAACATCTAAATTGTCAAGCTTCTCTTGTAATGAATCACCTTCTGGCGCAATATCAAGATCATGGAAACAGAAGAACTCAATGCCTAATTTAACCATTAATTCAAATGCTGCATCAACTCTAGCCTTAGCTAAGTCCATTCCTTCAAGTCCATCATATGAACGTTCCATAGTTGCCATACCAAATGGGTCGTTTCCTCCACCAGTCATTGTGTGCCAATAACTCATTGCAAATCTAAGGTGGTCTTTCATTGGTTTACCAGCGACCATTTTCTCTGCATCATAGTATTTAAACGCTAGTGGGTTTGTTGAATCAGCACCTTCAAATTGTACTTTACCTATTTCTGAAAAATATTCAGTCATTATATGTTTCCTCCTAATAGAAATTAAATTGGGTTTAATAACTTTAACTTGCCTTCATTATACACAGGTTATGTTACTTTTTCAACCCTTTTTAAAAAGTATGTCTAATTCACCAAATGGTGGATTAGGTTTTTGTGTATTTTTAACTAGACATCTGGATTTTTTTAATCAGAACGGCGTCTCATAGCCTTAAATATTGGAAGATCAGGGTTATCTTTAAGTAAATCTAGTAATTCAAGGAGCTTCTTCAGGTAGATTCTAATGGTCAATCCATCCTCTTTAATAAGTTTACTACTCTCAAGCATAACCAAGTTTACCATGTACTCAATAGGTACACCAAGCTCGTAGCCACCGATTTCCTGGTGGATTTTAATCACTTTATGACTTAACTCCGTATAGTCCTCTTTGGTAAATTTCTTAAGTTCTATCACTGGTTGTCTCATATTCACAACGTCTGCACTACCTTTAATCAACTCTCCAATCCTCTGGTATAAGGCTTGGTAAGATTTTACGCCCTTTTCCTCGTTTTCGAAGAATTCAGGGGTTCCAGCAAAGATAAAGCCACAGTAATCAAGTTCACCCATACCCGATGAATCTATTAATTGTCTCATGTTACCATAGGCTTTTAGACGTATATCCACCCTCTGCTGCATAATGAGTTCTGCTTCATCAAAAGTTACAATGACACCTTTATACCCCATCAAATGCATCAAGCGGACAAAACCTTTGAAAATATCAAGAGCATTCTCTTTATCCACAGACCCTTTAACTTTCAGTTGTTTTTTCAACTGATAGGACATGTTTTGGTCCCCTTTAATCCAGGCTGCTGCTGTATTAGCCAAATCAAAATCATTGTTTATCTTAGCCCTTATATAAGTAAGAAGTACATTTGAGAAAGAACTATTGTAATCATTTAGGTCTTTTATAACAGAATAGATACTCCTAGTTGCATCACTCATATTGCCTGAAGCCTTTAAGTTATCTATCCAGTAATCAAAAATCCGTTCGAAGCTAGAGCCTTTTCCATCATCTAATCGTACCGATAGATGGTTCATAACATTGGTATAGATGCCATCTAACTTAGAAAATCCAAAACCAGAATGAATGGGGATATTGGCCACTATATAGTTCTGGCTTAATGCAACTTCACTTAAATACTTAAGCATGAAAGTTTTACCACTGCCATAGGGACCATTAAAAAATCTCACCTGACTCCCACCCCTGCCAACAGTTTGTATGAAATTAGCCACTTCTTCTTTTTCCTTACGTTTACCTACCATTAATGTCTGAACATCTGAACTAGGTATAACACCCATACGTAGCGCATTAAGCAGTTGATCTTTATGTTTCATAGTTTACCTACCCAATCGGTTTATTTGGTTACCCTCTTTGTAGCCTACTACCACATCATCCGTATATATCTCACATTGATTACCAGTCATTTCAATCAATTGCTTTTTCAGGGATAAAACTCTATCAGACTCTATCAAAAGCTTAAATGTTACCTCAGTCTCATACAGTGTTTCTTCTATATAAATTTTCTCATCCAAAAAGAAATGTTGCACTTTACCTGACAGATGATAAGAAAGTACCACATTCATTGGGTTTATACGCATCATCGTGATAATTTTGGCGCCTGCCAAGCTTTCTTTGGCTGCAGCAGTATAAGCTCTAACCAACCCACCTGTACCTAGTTTAGTACCGCCAAAATATCGGACTACCATCACCATAACATTTTCAAGTTCTTGACCTCTAAGCACTTCCAAAATAGGCATGCCTGCCGTACCTTGTGGTTCGCCATCATCACTATAACGTTCTAGAACCAATTGCCCCGACAGCCTATAGGCATAACAAACATGGTTTGCCTGATGATGGTCTTTTTTGGTCTGTTGCCAAATGCCTTTAGCCTCATCTTCGTCAGTGACACTAATAAGACACCCTATAAACTTAGACTTCTTCTCAACTATTTCACTCTCATAGGGTTCAAGAATAGTTTTATAACCCATCTTCTTGACCAATTGCTTCATACTTACCGTTGGCATAATATACTTTGACTTTCGTCTTATTAGCTTTAACATCTATATCTTTTCTGGTACAGAGTACTTGATCCCCTTTAGGATGTAAGGAACAACTAATACCACTTAGTAGCTTCACCATTTTCTCAAGTTCATACTTTCGTTTCACACCAATAGCTAAACCACCAGCAATAGCATCAGCTTTCCAAGGTACGTCCGAAACTTGAAGGCTACCCAGATCACCATAGGCAATTTTATTCTTGGTAACACCAATGATTTGATCCTTTGTCACATAGAATATATAGTGAATTTTATGATGAAGTGCCAAAGACCTCAAATAAGCCAGCTTATCTTTAACCTCAACGTCCCCTTGCTCCATGGTCTCCAAATGTTTATCCGTCAAAACAACCGCATATGGCTTCTGCAACAAAAAGGCTTCTATAGATGCTCCTTCTACAAAAAGAACGGTCCTTTTATGGGCATGTTTAGCCAATAACATGGTATCAAGTAATATTTGATCACCAAAAGCCCCATCGAGCAATCCATTAATCAAAAGCAATTCACAATCATCTATTTGACTAACTAATTTATGTTTGAAATTTCTATGGTCAACTTCATCAAACTGATGTTGATCATCTACCAGTTTGGTCACAGTATCACTATTGGTTTCAATAATAAATGTCGATCTAAGCTCTTTATCTTTAAGGATTAAGTTTGATTTCACTCGACTCTTATCAAGAAAATTCTTAATGTACCTACCACCTATGCCACCTGCAAAACCAAGGACATATGGGTCAGCTTGTAAAAGCTTCATTATAAAAGCTGAGTAAACACTGGAACTGGCAATACTTAAATTGTATTCTTCTATAGGTATCTCTAATCCCTCGGACAAATGGTTAACTCTTAAATGTTTCTCAATGCCAGGGTTTAATGCAACAGTTATAATCATATTGGTCTCCAATTTATCATAGTAGCTTAATTATACAGAAGGCATGAAGCTAGCGCAACATGATAGGGGTAAGTTTTGAAAATAAAAAAACCGCCTTAACAGTGACGTTAAGACGGTTCAAATTATTCGAATCTAATCAAATTAAACTCTGAATAATAAATCACTATATGTTGGGTATGGCCAGTAATCTTCTGAAACAATTTGCTCAAGTTCATCACATGGCTTACGAAGTACACCCATTGCTTCAAATACTTTGAATTTGAATGCAAATGCTTGCTCTCCAATATCTTCAATAGCTGTTGCTGCTGCAATTTCAGCTTCAAGAGCTTCAAGACCTGCTTGTGCTTCAACCAATAAGTTAGACGTCTTAACAAGTAATGATTCTTGAACACTTACAGCTGCTGCAGGAACTGCTGCTTTAATTGAGTTAATTGTATCAGCAAGTGATGCTGTAAATTCAATAACTGATGGAAGAATTTCTTTTTTAGCCATATCAATCATTGTTAATGCTTCAATGTTGATTGTCTTCGCATATTCTTCATAAACAATCTCTTGACGGGCTTCAACTTCTACTTCGCTAAGAACACCAAACTTTGAGAATAACTCAAGGTACTCTGGGCTAGTGTAAAGTTTAATTGCTTCAACAGCAGTCTTAACGTTAGGTAAACCACGTTTTTCAGCTTCAACTACCCATGCATCGTCGTATCCATCACCATTAAAGATAATGTTATAATGTTCTTTAACAAGTCTCTCAAGTATTGCACTTAAAGTTGCTTCAAAATCTTCAGCGCCTTCAAGTTCGTTAGCAATATCATTTAAGATATCAGCAACGATTGTGTTAAGAATAATATTTGGTCCAGAGATAGATTGTGTAGAACCAACCATTCTAAACTCAAACTTATTACCTGTGAAGGCAAATGGTGATGTTCTGTTTCTATCTGTAACGTCTTTACGGAAGTTTGGTAATGTTGTAACACCAAGGTCCATTCTAGCTGCTTTAGTTGACGATGTTAAAGCACCATCTTTAATTTGCTCGATAATATCATTAAGTTGCTCACCTAAGAAGATTGAGATGATCGCTGGTGGTGCTTCGTTAGCCCCAAGTCTGTGATCATTACCTGGTGATGCAGCTGATAATCTTAATAGTGGTGCATACTTATCTACAGCAGCAATTGTTGCAACTAAGAAAGTTAAGAACTGTGCATTATCATGTGGTGTCTTACCAGGATCTAACAAGTTAGCTCTTTCAGTAGAAATTGACCAGTTGTTGTGTTTACCTGATCCATTAACACCTGCAAATGGCTTCTCGTGAAGAAGACAAGCAAGTTCATGTCTGTTAGCCACTTTTACTAAAGTGTCCATAACCAATTGGTTTTGGTCTGTTGCTATATTAGTTGTTGTAAAGATTGGCGCCATCTCATGTTGAGCTGGAGCAACCTCGTTATGTTTAGTTTTTGATAAAATACCAAGTTTCCATAATTCTTCATCAAACTCTTTCATGAAAGCTGATACACGTTCTTTGATTGAACCAAAGTAGTGATCATCAAGTTCTTGACCTTTAGGAGGCATTGCACCAAAAAGTGTTCTACCAGTGAAGATAAGGTCTTTACGCTCTTGGTATAAACGTTTGTCTACTAAGAAGTACTCTTGCTCAGCACCTACAGTTGATGTTACTTTAACTGTTTCTGTATCGCCAAATAATCTTAAGATTCTAACCGCTTGCTCTGAAACAGCTTCCATAGATCTAAGTAATGGTGTCTTCTTGTCAAGTGCTTCACCTGTGTATGAACAGAAAGCTGTAGGAATACATAATGTATCATCTTTAATAAATGCTGGAGATGTTGCATCCCACGCTGTATAACCTCTTGCTTCAAAAGTTGCTCTAATTCCACCGTTAGGGAATGATGATGCATCAGGCTCACCTTGAATAAGTTGCTTACCTGAGAATTCCATAATGATTCTTCCGTCACCAGTTGGCTCGATAAATGAATCATGTTTCTCAGCTGTTTTACCAGTCATTGGTTGGAACCAGTGTGTGTAGTGAGTTGCGCCTTTTTCTACTGCCCAATCTTTCATTGCATTAGCAACAACTTCAGCCACTTCTCTTCCTAGTGATTCACCAAGGTCGATTGTTTTCTTAAGTGCTTTAAATGTGTCCTTAGGCAATCTTTCCTTCATTACTGATTCACTAAATACATTTGAACCGAAAATGTTTGTTAAATTATCCATGTTACAATTCCTCCTTCATTATTAGAGCCGAACTCTAATCCGTGATTTATTATTCATTGATTATTGCAACCACCTTTGGGTGAGATGGTATATTTTCTTTTTTACGTCACCACTTTAAAGCAATGTTGTTTTTGGATATAAAAAAAGCGTACTCAACTAAACTTGAGAACGCCTTTGCTCTTAAAGTCATAACATGATATTGAGGTATAAAAACCCCGCTTGTTTATAGTAGTACTATATCACAACACTAATAATGATGCAAGATTAATTTGCATACAAATTATATTTCGAAATATTCTGATAATTTATCCATACATCAAAATAATCGCCTCTGCGATCTTCACTTTGGATATGCCCTTGTCCATACTTTGTTTCTGGATACGACGATGGGCTTCACTTTCAGTGAGACTCATATTTTCAATCAGCAACCTTTTTGCCTTGGTCATTAGGTCTTCTACATCTTTATCTGCCTTGATGGAATGAATTTCCTTCTCTAGAGCCCCTATACTCTTAGATGTTTTCAGTAGGAGATTAATTGTATTAATCAATACATCTTTACTTAAAGGTTTAACAAGAGGCACAAAGGTTGGCTCTTGACTTAAGTTGATGAAGTTAACAACCTCCATATTGGATATAAGGGCAACCACTGGACATATTTTTTCAGAAATCAGAATCTCCGATAATTCATGACCATTCATCCCCTTCATCTTATAGTCCAATATGGCAAGGTCTGGGTATACTGTATGAACTTTTCGAAGCATTTCATGCCCGCTTGTGGTTTGACCCACAACGATAAAGCCATTTTCATTCAGAAAATGAGCCAATTGCTTCATCATTTTTTCACTTAATGATCCTATAACAACTCTGTTGCTCATACCTAACACCCTTGCTATTATGTCAATTAATATCTAGACGTATATGTCTTAATTTCCCACTCATGTACTTGTTTGCTGTACTCATCCCACTCTAAGCTTTTTGCTTTCACAAAGCTACTGTATACAGTTCCCATAGCGTTTTTGATAACATCATCTTTAGACAATGCAACAATCGCTTCTTTCAAGCTGCCAGGCAAGGTGTTATTAGATAGAATACTTGCAACCTTATTTAACTGATCTGGACTCATACGTTCTGGTGGTGTTATCTGGTTCGCTATACCATCAAGACCCGCTTTAAGTATCACTGCCAAACCTAAGTATGGGTTACAAGATGGGTCAGGACTCCTCAGTTCTAAGGTAGCCACATTATTACGTGCTGCTGGGATTCGTACTAATGGTCCAGCATTTGAAGTGGACCAGCCAATTTTTACTGGTGCCTCAAAGCCAGGTACAAGTCTCTTATATGAGTTGACTGTAGGGTTGGTAACAGCCGTTATTGCTTTTGCATGTTCTAACAAACCACCAAGGAAATACTTAGCTGTTTGAGACAACTTCAAATCATCTTCTTCATCATAAAATGCATCATTACCATCTAAATCCTTCAATTCCAGATTCAGGTGCATACCGGAACCATTAATGGTCGAGAGTGGTTTTGGCATAAATGTTGCGTGTAAACCGTGTTTTTGGGCAATGACTTTCACCACTAATTTAAAAGTCACAATTTGGTCTGCCATTCTCACAACGTCATTTGACTCAAAATCAATTTCATGTTGGCCAGGTGCTACTTCATGATGACTAGCTTTGATACCAAAGCCCATGTTCTCAAGTGTTAGGACCATATCACGTCTAACGTTCTCACCTAAATCAATAGGTCCAAGGTCAAAATAACCTGCTTGGTCATGGGTTATGGTCGTTGGGTCTCCATTGTCATCAGTATGGAAAAGGAAAAATTCAAATTCTGGACTTATACATAAGTTAAAGCCCATCTCAGTTGCTTCCTTCACTACATTCTTTAACACACGTCTTGGGTCATCACCAAAAGCTTCACCTGAGGATTTACTGATATCACAGATTAACCTTGCAACTTTACCCTGATGTGGTCGCCATGGGAATATTTCAAACGTGTTTAAATCTGGTATCAAATACATATCTGATTCTTCACTTCGAACAAAGCCTGCAATCGATGAACCATCAAACATAATGTCACCTGCAAGTGCCACTTCTAGTTTATCTACTGTGATAGCCACATTCTTAAGTGTTCCAAGTATATCAACAAACTGTAAACGAATGAATTTTACATCTTCTTCTGCGACAATACGCCTGATGTCATCTTTTGTGAATGTTTTTGATTTCATGTTCCGCCTCCTAATAAATACCTATGTTGCTATATAGCAACATGAGATTAAGTTCTTCCTATTTCCTGATATAGAAAAAGGCGCAACTACAGTGATCACACAATAGAAACGCCTTTGCTTCTTAAGCTTATTATAAATTATTTAAAATATGAATTCAAGGTCTGATAATCTGCTCTCGATTTCATCCATGACTTTTTTCTCTTCAAACTCATTGGCTGCTAAGAATGTCACTGAGAAACGTACAAAGTTTCCTGCATCATCCCATGGCACTGTTGAGATTGATTTTTCTCTTACTAAGAATTGTGAGAAGTCTTCAGCAGTATTAAAAGTAGGTCCACCTTTAACCGCTTTTGGAATTGCTACATATAAGTAGAATGATCCTTTTGGCTTCGTTGCTTTAAGACCAATCTTGTTAAGTCTTTCAACTAACATATCATGTCTTCTTGAATACTTAGCTGCTGTTGCTTCTGTAATTGATGGATTCTCAAGCGCAGTAATACCTGCCTTTTGAACCGCTTTGAACTGACCTGAATCGTTGTTATCTTTAACCGCTGCAAAAGCTGCAACAATTTTCTTATTACCACATACATATGCCATTCTCCAGCCTGTCATGTTAAAGGCTTTAGATAATGAGTGAATCTCAATACCAACTTGCTTAGCACCAGGGACTGATAAGAAACTTAGTGGTTTATTACCATCAAACATTAAGGCCCCATAGGCAGCATCTGATACAACAATAAGATCATTAGCTTTTGCAAACTTAACAGCTTTCTTGTAGAATGCTTTTGTTGCAGTTGCACCTGTTGGGTTGTTAGGGTAGTTTAAGTATAATAATTTTGCTTTCTTAAGTACGTCAGCTGGAATAGCATCAAGGTCTGGTAAGAATTTGTTCTCCGCTAAAAGTGGCATGTTATAAACTTCTCCACCTAACCACTTAGTCATTGTTCCCATAATTGGATAACCTGGTACTGTCATAAGTGTCACATCACCTGGGTTAATGAAAGCTTGTGCCATCATTGCCAAGGCAGGCTTTGAACCAATTGAGTGATTCACTTCTGTATCAGGGTCAATCTTAACACCATAAATATTTTCCATATATGTTGCAGCTGCTGCTTTAAATTCCGCGATACCATTGTCTGCGTAATCTCTATTTTCCCATTGCTGTGCTTCATGAATCAGTCTTCCTACAACTTTTTCATCTGCCATAGCGTCTGGTTCTCCAACACCCATGTCAATAATCTCAACATTAGGTCTTGCTTCCATTGCTGCTTTTTTAGCACGTTTAATCTTCTCAAATTTGTAGATAACAGTGCTTTTTCCAAATTGGTTGCCGCCGATACGATCAGCGATTAATTGTTGAATGTAAGTTTCAGCCATAATTTCCTCTTTCTTTCTTTGGTTCTACTCTACCAAATACCTTCAAATACAGTTACTGCTGGTCCAGACATAAACACATGGTTTGTTGCCTCATCCCATTCTATGATCAACTGTCCGCCAATTAAGTTGACAGCTGCTTTTCTCTTCGTTTTACCATTAAGCACTGCCGCAACCAACGTCGCACATGCACCTGTACCACAGGCTAAAGTTTCACCTGAACCTCGTTCCCACACACGCATCTCTAATGTTTCATCATCAAGAACTTTAACAAACTCTACATTGATTTTCTTAGGGAATGTTTGGTGTATCTCAAGTTTTGGTCCAAGACCGTGAACATGTTCATCGGTGATTTCATCAACAAATGTAATGGCATGAGGGTTACCCATAGACACACAAGTCATTGCATAAGCACGTTGGTCCACTGCAATAAGTTCTCCAACTACTGGTTCTAATTGGCTCACTACAGGGATTAAATCTGCTTGTAGTATAGGTTCTCCCATATCAACCTTTGCATAAGTCACTAGACCATCTTCTACTGTTAAGTCCAAAATCTTTTCGCCAGCAAGGGTTTCAATTGTCACTGTTTCTTCTGTCGTCATTTTATTGTCATAGACATACTTACCAACGCAACGTATTGCATTACCACACATCTCCGCTTCAGAACCGTCTGCATTAAACATACGCATTCTATAATCAGATGATGTTGATGGTAAGATGAGTACTAGTCCATCAGAACCAACACCAAAGTGTCGGTCGCTTATCTTAATAGCCAGCTCAGCTGGATCTGATATTTCTTCTTCAAAACCGTTAACATAAACATAGTCATTGCCACAGCCCTGCATTTTTGTAAATTTCATATAAGTCACCTTTTCTTATCAACATCTTTGTAGTGGTACTAATAACAACTACTAAGAAGTATACACCATTTTTTCGCTAATTGCAAGCACTTCTCAATTGGACCTTAGACCTAATTATCATCAACTACAAGGTCTAATGCCCCCGTCTCAGGGTGAATAATTAAACCATGAACTTTGGCATAAGAGGGTAACAATGGATGTTCCTTAATCATTTTCACACTGTTCTTAACAGAATCCTCAACACTGTCAAAACCATGTAACCATTTATTTACATCAATGCCTGATGTTTCCAATGTCTTAAACACAACTTCATCAATACCATCTTTTTTCATACCTTCAACAATAACACTTGAATCTAGTTCACACATACCACAACTGTGGTGAGCGATTACATACACTTCTTCTGCTTTTAAGGCATAAAGAGATACAATAATACTTCTCATTGCACTCCCAAATGGATTACTGATAATTGCACCTGCATTTTTTATGATTTTTGCGTCACCATTCTTCAGGTTTAGTGATTTAGGTAATAATTCAATTAATCGTGTATCCATACAAGTTAAAATGACCATTTTCTTATCTGGAAATTTTGTTGTCTTATAGGCTTCATATTCTTTGTTCTCTACAAATTGTTTATTATAAGCTAATAATTCATCTAATCTTGACATAGAACCTCCATAGATGTGTCTAGGTTGATGGTTAATTTTAATAGATTGTATCAAAAAAGTGTGATGATGACAAGAACAAAAAAGCACCTAAGAAATGATCTTAAGCGCTTTATAACCTTAAATATTTGGCTAGTTTGACCCCTAAATAGGTGCCGATACTTCCGAAGATCAAACCCATAATACCTGCTAATAGAATCCACTGAACGCTAACTTGCAAGTAGATACCTCCAATTAGGTATTTTGAAATAGTTAGTGCAGATATTGGTGTGAACATTGCAAACAGTATACTTTTACCCACCTTACGATAGGACTTAAAGAGAAGATTACCAAAACCTTCTGCCAAACCGCCAGTCAGAATTATAGCAAAGCCCATATAAAGGTTAAACATGCTCATAATCAATGCAAACACTGTCGTAAACAACAATAATGTATACTTAAGTTTTACTTTCATCAATAGTATGTACATTAAACATGACACGTAGGTGCCCATAATCACATACTTTACACCTGGCATACCTGTAACAGCGGCAACTTGATAAATCACAAATCCACCTACAATGAGTAGGGCTAGAAAAAATCCAATATAAGCAATTGAGTGTGTATCCATCTTAGACTGATTCATCCTTGCTTCCTCCATCTAGCTACTATTGTAACATGGTTGGACTTATTAGCCTATTATATAAAATGTAAAATTCCAAAATCATTGGGTTGATGAAAACTCGGTGTTGGATGGTTAATCCAAGACCAACTAGCATATTGAGGCTCGATTTCACCACCACATCTATAGAAATTAGATGTCCATATCTTTATATCCACCTTCTTACCAAGTATCTTTTCAATTGTTGCAAAAGGCACTTTCACTTCTAGATCCCAGTAGTCTACAGTATCACCTTCTTGATTTGGACTAAAAGTCGAGTGGATCTGCACTTCTCTAGCAATGTCATAAGCTACTACAAGCCTAGAGTCTACATCTCCATTACCAAAAGCCATGTAAAGGGTGCCAAAACAGTTAATCTCAATATTGATATAATCCTCATCCCTAGTTGGTGAAAAGAACCATTCAAAACAAGAGTCCACATACACTGAATCGCCATAATTTAAGCAACTAGCTGATGGGTGCTGATCTTCACAATGGACATATAGAGTCACTGTTTCATCTGTATAAGACATCTTTACAAAGGTATTTTGCTTGAGACCTGATTCATACCAAGGAAATTGATCAATTAGGATAGGGTCATCGGCAACAGCCAAGCCATTGCCTTTCCTCACTCTGTATTCAGCTGCCATTACTTACCACACACCTCTATCGTCATAGCTTGGCCATCAAAATAGTCATCAGCTACAAAAAGCTTTTCTATACCCATAAGGTCATCCCATTCACTATCTACTTTATTACCATTCACCTTAAAGTATCTTGGTTCATCACTTACATTGTATTTAATTGTTAAAGACGTATTCATATACTCAATTACACACGATGTTTCACCAAATGGATTATAAGCAGCCGGCTGAATGTAGACACCCTTATAATGGGCTTCAAAGCCTATGACATACTTGAGTATAAGTTTAAGAAGCACATTAGAACTTCCGGTCTGCCAATCCGCCATGGATTCACCATCAATGTTTAGTTCTTCGTTATAACCATATGAGTTCGGCATAACATAAGGAGAACATGAAATATGATCATGAGTGATTGGAAGTAACTTTCTTAACTCTTGCCAAGCCCGCTCACTTTCACCCATTTTAAACAAAGCCATAACACCAAACAAACTTGCATGTATATATGTCGCACCATTCTCAGCAGTACCTTCTGGTAAGTTAGGAATACGCCCTACACCTTCAGTGCCTTTTTCAAAATGGGGTGTAAAGGTCTTAAGACCATACTTGCCATCTAATCGATCAAAGGCAGCAAGAATATCTTCTTTAAGTTCGGGTGTTTCTTGAATTAAGTCAGAGAGTACCCAGAATGCGTTTGATGTCAAACCATCACGACTTAAACCATCAGGATCTTCAAATCCACCAACCACATAAGACTTATCATCTCCCCAGCCGTGAAGGATTTTCTTAAGTCCCTCTTCTTCCACAAGGGCATGGCTTCTAACACCACCAGCAATAAGTTTCTGTATCCTTGTATAGTCCTCAATTAAGTCATCATAAGACTTTTCATTTGTGTTAAGAAGAGATAAGAGCTCTATCATCTCTGTAAGGTTCTGATATACCTGAAGGGTTGCCATAACAGATACACCAGTCCCGTAGGCTTGTCCTTCCTTATCTGTGTTACCAAGACCGTCTAAGGCGTCATTCCAGTCACCGTAGAGGGCTAGTACACACTCTGTATGCCCTACATCTCTATTGGTTAATAGATAGTCTAAAATTTCAATCATATGATTTAGAACAGAACTAGAACCTTCATCCTTCTGGGCCAAATGTTTGTGTTCATCAACAAACTTATAGTAGCCACAGCTTTCGTTTAGAAACTCATAATCTTTAGTAAAACGAACATAATTTACAATCGTAGAAATCACCCATACACCTTGATCAATAAAAGGACGTAAATCCATAGAATGAACTTGACCGTCTTCTGAAGGTAGTATGTACTGTCTTGGACAACGGCCTTCTTTGGTCACAAAATTAAGGGCTTCAAGCATCTTCTCTCTCGCCACATCCTGCTCATAGAATAAAACACCTTCAAGGGCTTGAAAGACATCTCTTATACCAATCAAAGAAAAACTAGATAGTTGAATATAACCCTTGATCACAGAACAGAATTCTACTTGTTTCATAATGTGTTTCATAAATTGATTCATGGCCATTGGTTTAAGAACTTGGTCACTAGATTGACCAAAACTCATCTTAAGCGCTGCTTGTTTCTCTGCTTCGTGACGGTCCACCTTAAGTGCTTGTTGATCTACTGCCACTTGACTCATGGGGCGACTTATAAGTTTTTCTTTAGTTTTGTCATCAAAACAGTAGGAGAAACAGCCATCAATTCTAATAGGGTCCTGAACCATCACATCTATAATACCAGACATAATTGCTGTCTCAGTAAAGGCACATGTCTTTTGTTCTTCTCCAAAGCTACCATTCATCAAACCTTTAGGTGTATGTAAGCTTCCCCTACTTCCACCGACAACTGCATATCTAGATGTTGTTATTTGATGGTTCTGAATTTTCTTGTTTGTTTCTTCATCACATGTCAAACGATAGACACCAATGTTAGCAGCCATTTTGTTACGATCCACCTCTTCATAAGCTTCTACCACAAAATGTCCAAGTCCTTTATCATCTGCATAATTCACTTGCCTAAACCATCTGTCTACCGAATTCTCAACAAGGGCATTTTTGACAAATGGGTTCACATAATAACTCAACTGGCAAGTCTGTTCTGACCCATCTATACTCTCAGCCATCATTGAAAAGTGGACATCTTTTTGATCATCTACGAAGACTCTAACAGCAACACGTATACCTTTAACTTCACATACATAATACGTTGCACTCATGGTGAAAATGGTATAACGCTCAACCTTAAGGTCCGTTAGAATATTTGGCACACTAAGGACCGGCACTACGTCGTAGTGACCATTATCTTTCTTAAAACTGGCAAAGAAGGCAATCTTAGGTTCTTGTCCTTCTACTGCTCGAAGGAAGGGAGAAAATAGACCTTCATTACAATGCATATAACCAGAACCATAGGTCCAGAAGTTGAAACCTTTTTCACCATAAGGGTATCTGCTATCTCCATCATCTCTTGGTAGTGATAGAACACTGCCATCTTTAAGGAAATAATTGCCACTTGGCATGGCACAGCTTTCCCTATAGGCTTCATCGGACATTATTTTCTTGTAATCATCTACATAGCTTTGTAAAATTGCTCCAAGATCCATCTTATGACTCCTTATTCTCAAGTGGCTTTAAGTAACTAATTGCCTTGTGATCGTAGAATACGCCATCACCAAATATGTTGTTACATAAAGCTTTAAATGTATTCTCAGTGATACCACCAGTGACAATCACAGCATCTGCATATTCTGCAAGATAAGGGGCATCTTGTGGGCTTCTGCTAGCAACTGCAATGACCTTCTTATTAGGACAGTACTTTCTAATTTCCTTTAACACTTCAATTTGTTGGTCAAAACGATAAGCATTAACGGTTGTGAATAAAACAACATCCGTGATAATGGCCACATCCGCTAAAGAAATGATTTCTTCTTTTGTTGGATGCCAAGGCATAATCGCTTCTTTTATCGTGTTAAAATGTCCCTGTTCCTCTATAATGGACTTTAATGAAATATCATATAAATTGGTAGCATCTGACATAACTAATCGTGCTGGGTTACCAAAAATTATACCTAGTTTGTCCTCTTCAGACGCCTTGATTGGGAAGTCATCTTGACTACCTTTGTATAAAACCAGACCCTTCTCAGCAATCTGCTTTGCAAGTTTAAGACCTTCATCATCTGAATATAGCTTGGTCTCTGGTATTTGTCCTACATTCATATCTCTTTTGTAAGTAAGAATTCTTTCGACTGCAGTATGAATGGTTGCTTCATCAATCTCACCATTTTTAACACATGCTTCAACATAATCAATACACCAGTCTGAGGCAAATGTTGAAATGATTAGATCTGAACCGGCATTAATAGCTCTTTTAATAGGCTCTTTTTCACCATACTCATGTAAAATAGCCTGCATAACCAAGTCATCCGTAACAACCAAACCCTTAAAGCCAAGTTCTTCTCTAAGGTAGGTAATTGCTTTTTTGCTAAGGGATGCTGGATTATCTTCATCAATAGCGTCGAAAATACCATGGTGGGTCATAATCCCGTTAAGACCTTCTTTAATGGCGTGTTTAAAAGGCATAATCTCAACTTCTTCAAGACGGTCCATGTCATAAGGACTTCGATCAACTGCAAAATGGGTATCAACTTCTGTAATCCTCATACCAGGAAAATGTTTACCACAAGCAATAACGCCTTCATCTTGCAGGCCTTTAATATAACTAGAACCCATTTTGGCAACCGCTTCAGGGTCATGTGAATATTTACGATTATCTACAACTGGTACGCCATTCACAACATCATAATCTACATCAAGAACTGGAGCAAAGCATAAATCAATTCCAGCATATTTAAGTTCTTTTGCCACATGTACACCTTGTTTATAGGCCAATGTTTCATCACCTGACAAACCTAGACTCATGTTCCCTGGAAATAGAGTATTCCCTCTAAAGATAGCCGCTAATTGCCCGCCTTCTTGATCAATCGTCAGAAGAAAGGGTAGATTATAGTCATTTTCTGACGCTCTTGCTTGAATACGTTGGTTCATTGCTCTTAGTTGGTCAATATCTCTGACATTATTGCCTGAGAAAAAAATCACACCACCAAGCTCATTCTTTTTATTAACCTCTTGTAAAGCTACTGGTAAATCATCATATCCTTGGTAGTACTGAAGATACATCTGACCTATTTTTTCTCTTAATGTCATTTCTTTTAGTAATTTTTCTACGTTAATCATTTCAACCTCCACTAAATGCCTAAGAAGGCAACCATGTCTTTAATATATGAATTAGCAATCTCAATGGTACTTGCCTCAGCAAATACTCTGATCAATGGCTCTGTACCTGAGAATCTTGCTATGATCCAATCACCATTCTTAAAATAAATCTTCACACCGTCTAAATAGCTGACATGATCAATTGACTCACTATAGTTTGGCACTTGTTTGTCAGTATATAATAAGGTCATTAGGCGTTCTTTTTCTTCAACAGAGAACCCAAAATTGGCCTCTGCCATTTCAAAAGTACCATATGTCTCATCAATCGCTGATAACATAGCACCAAGTCTTTTACCTGTCACACTCATCATTTCTACCAATAAACCAGCTGCAAAAATACCATCTTTGCCTTTAACGTGACCTTTGATTGTGAGACCACCAGAACTTTCACCACCAATAACGGCACCTGTTGTGTTCATCTTGCCACTAATGTGTTTAAAACCAACTGGAACTTCATGGCATTGCTGGCTAAAATCTTTTGCAATGGCATCTAACTGGTGTGTCGTAGCAATATTTCTTACCACATCACCCTGCCAGTTCTTATACTTAAGTAGATAGTAATAAAGAAGGACCATCACTTTGTTCGGATGTATATAGTGACCTGTCTCATCAATAATACCAAGTCTATCTGCATCACCGTCAGTACCAATACCAAGGTCATACTTCTTCTCAACGACCATATTGGCAAGCCTTGCCAGCGTTTCTTCACTAGGTGATGGCATACGTCCACCAAAGTTGGTGTCATGTGTATCATGGATTGTGTCCACTTCACACCTTGCTGTCATGAGTAGGGTCTGTAGAGATGTTTTAGATACACCATACATTGGGTCTATAAGAATTTTATATTCTTTGTTTCGAATGCTCTCAACATCTAACATGCTGATAATCGTATCAATATAGTCATTAAATGGATTGATGATTCTAATGATTCCACGCTCTAGAGCTTTATCAAAATCAAGGGTTTTCACTTCCTCCATTGACTTAATCTGTGTTTCAATATCATCCGTCACATCAACATCAGCGTCTTTACCACCTTTAGTAAAAACCTTAATACCATTATAGTCTGCAGGGTTATGACTAGCTGTTACGGCTATACCATAGTTGGTACCTAGTTTCTTAACTGAATACATTATTAGAGGTGTTGGCGAAACTCTTTCTATAAAGTTCACTGGAATCTGATTCCCAGCAAAAATCTCTGCTATCCATCTTGCTGATTTATCCGATAAAAACCTCTTGTCATAGCCTATGACGATGCCTTGTTGATGACACTTTTCTGCTATCATTCTATTAGCCAAGCCTTGTGCCACTTGTACTATATTACTCTTAATAAACTCATCACCAATGATGGCACGCCAGCCACCTGTTCCAAATTTTACCATTATTGCCTCCTATGTATGCTGATAAAAAGACCACCGCAAATATCGCAGACTAAAAGTAATGCACATTCAATCATGAATATTTAAGCATCTGTTATTAATCTGTTTCATTACAATGGTCTCTTAGTTTCTTGTTTAGATCTTCACGTCGCAGAGTACGCTCCTCAAGATGACGGGAAGTGGTTATACAAATAGTTCACCCATATTTGAGCAAGTATTTTGTGGTTAGATGCTTCTTCCAGAGCTGAAGTCGTACTTTATGTACGTCGATGTGCCGAGGATGAGGATATAGCCCAAAAGACGAAGTCCTAACCTTTTACGGCGCCGGCTGTCATACCTTCGACGATTTGATTCTGTGCCAACACATAGAACAACAACACTGGCAACACAATGATCACAATAACGGATGCCATCAAACCATAGTTGGTTCCATACTGACTGCTGATCTCTGTTAACAACACATTGACTGGCATTTTTGTCTTTGTTCTCATTATAATTAAGGATGAGAACAAGTCATTATAGGACCAGAGGAATGCGAAGATTGCTGTTGTTGCAATGGCTGGTTTTGTAATTGGTGCTATGATCTGTAGGAATATTTGATGGGTCTTTGCACCTTCTACAACTGCCGCTTCTTCCATTTCTGTTGGTATTGTCTCCATGAAACTTGAGAGTACCATAATTGCAAATGGTAGGTTACCTGCTATTTGAGGTAGAATCAAACCTAGGTGTTTATCAACTAAGTTCCAGTTAAGCAACATTTCAAAAACTGGTAGGATGGTTGCAAACACTGGTATTAAAAGACTTCCCATTACTAGTGCCTGGATTAATCTCTTAGATTTGAACTTAAAACGTCCAATAATATAACCTGCTAGTGAACCAAATACTATGGTCATAACAACCACTGTACCAGATATAATGAAGCTGTTTATATAACCAGATAATACTTGTTCTTCAAGGGCTCTTACATAGTTCTCTAAGTTTAAGCTTGTTGGTAATTTGAATGAATTATCAATAATTTCATTAGATGTTTTGAAGGAATTCATAACTACCCAAAACATAGGATATATGGTTGTAAATGACCATGCTAGAAGAGCTGAGATCATGACGCTTTTACTAATTTTTTGCCAAAACTTATTAATTGATTTCATCGTTGACGTCACGCCCTTTCTAGTAAGTTAAGTCTTCTTTTTTGAAGACATTGTTGACAATAAGTGATATAGATAGACCTAGTATTACGATTGCTACAGCTATGGTTGCACCGTAACCAAACACCTCATCTGTGAAGGCTTTTTGATACATATATAGTCCTAGTAACTGGGATCCGTTAAGTGGTCCACCTTCAGTAATGACCATAACCATATCAAATACCTTTAATGTTCCTGTAATTGCCAAGATCAAACTTGTAATAATCACGTTTCTGACAAGTGGTAATGTGATATAGATTGTTTTAGTAAAACCTGTTATACCATCAAGGTAAGCTGACTCGTATAAGTCTTTAGGTATTTGTTTTATGGCTGCTAAGATAATAACAAAGTAGAAGCCGATGTACTGCCAAACTGTTGGTATCGCTACTATTCTAAGAGCATTCTGTACTGTAATCCAGACTCTTGGTTCACTACCAAATGTTGCAAGGATTGAGTTGAATAAACCACCATCATATGTGTAGAATAACTTGAACATCATACCAATGGCTGTTGCTGATATAACAATTGGGAAAAAGTAAACTGTTCTGAAGAAGGCTTGCCCTCTTGTAAGTGAATCAACCATAACTGCTAAAATGACTGCTATCCCAATCTCAAAAATGATGACATAAGCCATTAACTCGAAGGTGTTAAGAACCGCTGTTCTAATTGTTTTATCTTCTATCAACCTTCTGTAATTATCTAAGCCAACATATGTGGATTGCATGAAGCCGTCTGTTTCATAAAAGCTCTTTACAATACTCATGATGAATGGGTAGAAAAGGAAGATGGTCATCATCACTAAAGCCGGAAAAAGAAAGCTTGCGATGACTGTTTTGTTTCTATAATATTTCATGTTTACCTCCAATTATCATAACGTCTAACCGCTTAACCTTGATTATGTGCCCAGACGTTATGACCAGTTATCAAGCCTACTGCCTTTATTTTAGTGACTAAAGGCCCAGTTCCTTCTGAAAAATGTTTTTTTTGAGGGTAGAGGTGCTGCTTCACCTCTACCCTCTGTTTTATCACTTTTCCAGGTTATCTATATGTTACCTAGAATTATTTGTTTTGAATTGCTTTAACTTCTGCTAATACTTCTTCTGCTGTTCTCTCACCAAATGCGATGAATGGAACACCTTCTTTAACGATGTAGTTAAATGCTTCTGGTGTAAGTCTTGAGTCAATTGGCATGCTAAGTGCTTTTGCTGCTGCTGCCATTTGGTGACCATCTACTGCAACTTGTGGTAAACCTTCTACAACAACTGCTGCTGATGGTGATCCACCATTTGCTTGAGCGATCTGTCTGATTGATTCAGCTGTAGTTAAGAAGTCAAGAAGTGCAACTGTTGCTTCTCTCTTAGCTTCATCTTCAAATGCTGCTCTACTTAAGTAGTATCCTGATGAGAATCCACCAACGATTGAGCTAGGGTCTTTAGCGCCACCTTCTGCGTTAGGCATTGGAAGTACTGTCATTTTAGCTTTAAGTTCGTCATCACATCCACCGATGAACCATGAACCTTCAAGAATCATTGCTGCTTTTTCTTGTCTAAATAAGATTTGTGCTAATTCGATATCCATTGCTAATGCGTCTGCTGCAAAAGCACCATTGTCGTATAAAGCTTTAATGTTGTTAAGTCCATCAACCCATGAAGCTGGAACGTCGCCATCAAGTACGTCTTGATGCCCTTCAGCGCCTGCTGATGCATATACAAAGTGCTCGATCATGTAATGTGATTGTGCAATAGGTCCTGCAAAAGGTACGATGTCATTTGCTTTGAATACTTCAATTGCTTTTTCAAGGTTAGCCCATGTTGTTGGTAATTCAAGGTCATATTGTGCAAATAAGTCTTTGTTTACAAATAAACCTTCATAGAAACCAGTCATTGGTAATGCATATACTTCACCGTCAGCTGTTCTTACAGAATCAAGTACACCTGCTGAGATATCTTTAGCTATGTCTGGGTAAGATGCTTGGATTTCTGATAGTGGCACAACTCTGTCTGCTTCAATAATCGCTTCAATATCAGCGCCTGTGAAGAAGAAGTTAATGTCTGCTTCATTACCAGTTGAGAAATCTGTTTTAACTTTAGTTCTGAACTCGTCACCAACTGCTGTCATTGACTCATTCTTGATTGTTACATGTGGGTTAGCTGCTGTAAAAGCTTCTAGTTGAGCTTCAAAAGCTTCTGTTGATGGGTCAGTACCACCGAACATTGTTACAACTCTTAATTCCACTTGATCATCTTTAGCAACTGTTTTTGTTTCCTCTTCGTCATTATCTTTTGCGTCTGTTTCTGTTCCTGCTGTAGTTTCTTCTGTTGCTGGTGCTTCCTCACTACCACAAGCAGCAAATAGTGAAACTGATAATGCTAACATTAATAATACTGATAAAAACTTTTTCATTGTAAATCCTCCCGTATGATTGTGTTGCGATTAGGTACAATACAAGTGTACAACCATCTCCTATGTTTGTGAACGAGACTATCTTGGCAAAAATTGTCTAATCTTGTACATATGACAAAATTAGACAATTTATTTGGAGAATCAATTAGTTCATTATGCAATTATGCTATTTATAATGCTCATTCCGGTACTTATTAGGGGTTGTTCCAACATACTTCTTAAAGGTTTTGGTGAAGTATGGGTTGTCTAAATAGCCAACCTCTTCACATATCTCATAAACCTTCTTGTTACTTTCTATCAATAGTTTCTTAGCCTCTTGTATTCTTATTTCATTTAGTATCTCAACAAAACTACTACCAACCTCTTGTTTAAACAACTTACATACGTACCAAGTACTTATAAATAAATGATCTGCCACACTTTGCAAATCCAATTTCTCTGCATAGTTTTCTTTCATATAAGATATAGCCTGTTTAGCAAGGTATTTAATCTTATGCTCATCATCACCTGATTCATCATCTTCATTGATGGCTTCATAGACTGCTACCTTCTTCTTAAGTTGCTTCATATCCTCTTCTTGGTCTAGAGCCATGTCCAGTTGATTGGTAACGTCTGCAACAGCCTCTTTAATCTGTTCAATGTTGGTCGGTTTTAATAGGAATTTGGACACACCGAGGTCAATGGCCTCTTTAGCATATTCAAACTCCCTATAACCAGTCATAATAATATACTTGGTATCCTTATTACTTTCATTCATAGCTTTAATCATTTCAAGACCAGATAACTTTGGCATTTGAATATCTGAAATGACAATGTCTGGTTTAAGGCTTTCTATTAGATTGATGCCTTGTTGGCCGTCTTCTGCACATCCTACTATTTCACAAGCTATTTCATGCCAAGGCACTATTTCAGAAAGACCTTTTATCACCATAGGTTCATCATCAATGACCATAATTTTATATATTTTCTTCATTCTTTTCCTCCTTAACCAAAGGAATGTTAATTGTAAATGTGGTGCCTTCATCTAAACTTGAATCCACTTCTATTAAAACTTCATCTTCAAATAATAAGTGTAGACGTCGTGCCACATTCCTAAGTCCTATGCTTCGATGACTTGATTCTGATACAGTCCCACGCTTCTCTTGATCGAAAATCCGTCGAACGACCTCTAATCTCGCTTCTGTCATACCTTGTCCATTATCATGTAATTCAATAATCATTTTGTCTTCTATCCTAATTCTTAAACTTATATGGCCTCGTCCAATAGGTTCAACACCGTATTTCACTGCATTCTCAAGTAATGGTTGTATGATAAGCTTAGGGACCATATATCTATTTGCCATATCATCAATATCTTTATAATAGACTATTTTATCCCCAAAACGCATTTGAATAAGATACATGTATTGATCACTAATAAACAATTCATTCTCAAGGCTTGTCAACTTAGATGCATCTCGGTTAATGCTGGCATCCATCATTATGGATAGGGATTGAATCATATTAGCAATTTCATCCTGACCTGCAAGCTGGGCTCGCCAATTAATAGACTCTAAAGTGTTGTACATGAAATGAGGATTGATCTGCTCCTGTAGTGCAGAAATTTCAGCATCTTTTCTTGCCAGTTCCTCAAGGTAAACCTCATTGATTAACTTTGCCATAGTTTCAGTCATCTGATTAAAGGTGCCAATCATATAACCAAACTCATCTTTACGTCGCGTTTTGATACGAACGTCTAAATGGCCATTCTCGAAGGCATCCATACCCGCCACTAACTTTTCGACAGGCGTGATAATACTCTTATATAGTAGATTGCCAATTAATATGTATAAGGGCAGGTTCACAACGGAAAGAATGATAATTAGGTCTGTAACCTTTTGCAAGTCATTAAGAAGCTCTTCTTTAGTTGTTAACTGTATAAGTACAAAATCAAGTAATGGGGCATCACTTACGCTGACAAAATATTCTTCTGTGCCATAAGCAATCTCATAATTACCTTCATCAGCCATATGAAGTTCATTCTCAAGAATCATTGTCTTATGACCACCTACATTGGAGTTGGCAAGTATATGCCCCTCTCTTGTAATGAGGTAATTCGTTGATATACTATTACTATCACCTGTTCCTACAATCGTACTAAGGTGTTCCGGTGCTAATCTAAACATCATAATTCCTAAGGGCACGAAGCTATCCTTATCTAATATTTTTCTTCCAACATAGATATCATTTTCAGTTAAAATACTAGCCCTAAGTTCAGACCCTTCAAACGCTTGATTCATCAACAAAAAGGGGATGTCTTCTTCAAGCACAACCCCTGTTCTTTTGGATGATGAGAACACTTGATTGGACTCATACAAGTACATACCAACCACATCAAAATCACTTTTTGACGCAATGGCAGACCTTGCATAAGCCTCAACCTCTCGTTCGAAATTATAGCCATCCAGTTCTGATTTTATATTGTCTTGTTTATTAATTAAATCGTAAATCGTCTGGTCAGCTAGTAATCCAACCATAAATGTATCCATATCTTTAACATCTTGAGTGATATAATTTGATACCAATTCCATCTCACTTTTGGCTGTATCAAAAAAACGCTCTTTAACAACGTTCTCATAATTAAGTATACCTAGTATAACTACAAGAACAATTGGGTATATGGCTATAAAAATGATCATTAAAAGTAACTTATACTTCATCGACCCTTTTAGACCTTTAGTGTTCATGGAACCCTCCTCGTTGACACCAACTTACTGTTCCACTACATTATATAAGATTGATGTGTACTCCAATTGTCCTAAGCTTTATAAATAGTCGACAATCACAGAAGCTGCTTCTTTATCAAGAATAAGGGTCACATCATTGTGTAGTTGTAGGATTGAAGCTGGAACGTTCGGCGTTACATCGCCAAAAATCATTTCTTTTAGAATCTCAGCTTTACCAGCGCCACTTGCCATTAAGATAATTTTCTTAGAGTGCATAATGTTCTTAATACCCATACTAATTGCTGTCTTTGGTACATCCTCTTTGGAGGCAAAGAAACGGGCGTTGGCTTCAATTGTATCATCATCAAGCTGTACTAAGTGGGTACTTGATTCGAAATGCAAATCCGGCTCATTAAAACCAATATGACCATTGTTACCTATACCTAGTACTTGGAAATCAATACTACCATGTTTATAGATATTCTCATCATAGGCATCACAAACAGCTGTTACATCTTTTGATACGCCGTCCGGTATATGAATGGCTTCTTTTCTAAAATTCACATGATCAAAAAGATTTTGGTGCATATAATAAGCATAAGATTGCTCATTGCTTGGGTCAATTGGATAGTACTCATCCAAGTTAAAAGAAACAGCTTCCGAAAAATCCACTTCATCATTCTCATACATAGCAATAAGTTCCTTGTACATACCTTCTGGTGTAGATCCTGTTGCTAACCCTATGACACTATCTGGTTTGATTGTCACTTGAGCCGCTAACATGCCTGCTGCTTTTTTACTCATAATCTCATAATTGTCTTTGACCATAATGGTCATGCCTCTGTACTTATATTTCATATCTTATTGTCCCTTTCACAATGGTTTTATTAACTGTATAGTCTTTATTCATAATGACGATATCTGCATCTTTACCTACATCTAAAGTCCCTTTAGAATCTTCTAACTTAAGGTACTGAGCTTGATTTAGGGTAACCACTGGTAAGTAGTTAACTAAGTCTTCCCCCATCGCTTTCACATAGTTTCTAAGTCCAGCGTTAAGTTTTAACACACTGCCTGCGATGGTTCCATCTTCAAGTGTACATTTACCTTCTATAACATCAACAAGCTGGCCCCCTAAGTCATAACGACCATCTGGCAATCCGCCACCCTTCATACAGTCTGTTATAAGCAATACCTTATCCACACCCTTAGCCTTAGTCACTAATGGAAAAAGCGAAGGTTGAACATGAATACCATCTGCAATCAGTTCACAATAACAGTCGTTTGTAAGCGCTGCTCCAACTAGGCCTGGATCCCTATGATGTAAACCAGTCATTGCGTTGAATAGGTGGGTTGTACTTTTAGCTCCTGCATGATAAGCACTACAAGCTTGGTCATGAGTGGCTTTACTATGGCCAAGTGAAAAATTAACTTTATCTTTATAAGTTTTGATTAAGTCCATTGCTCCTGGTACTTCTGGGGCTATGGTTACTATCTTAATTAAGTCTTCAAATTGTCGAATCACATCATCTGCAGGCCTTACAACAAATTCTCCTGCTTGAGCTCCTTTTGCCTCAATGTTGATGAAAGGTCCTTCCATATGGATACCAACTATGTCTGCACCCTTGTTATGGCTTTGAATAGAATTTCTTACTGCTTCCATTGCTTTAATAATATCTTCTTTTGACATAGTCATGGTCGTTGCAAGAAAACTTGTTACACCATTCTCAACAACACCATCTCTAATTTTATTGATGGCTTCTACTGTTCCATCCATTACATCGTGTCCGTGGTAGCCATGAATATGGACATCGATAAAACCTGGTAATACATAGTGTCCGTCTGCATCTGTCATATCAAGATTATTATGGGGGCATGAATCTACTGGGTAAATACCCACAACTTTGTCATCATACACAAGTACATGATCCTCTAAAAAAGTACCATTATGATAAATCAAACCATTTTTTATTGCTTTCATATCGTCGCCTTTCTTTGACTTAGTAAACTTTATTAACTTTATGTGTAAGAAGAAGTCTGACCAAGGTCAGCTCACTTCTATTCCTCAAACATATCCGCAATCATTGCCTTAATACCAACAAATACTGCCCCGTTCAGTGTTGCCTCTTCTATTGCTGACAATTCTAAATTTGTCTCAAAGGGGGTCATGTCACTGATCATTTTTTGCAATTCACTGACCATTTCATCTTTAATTAAGAACAAACGGCCTGTGACAACTATGTATTTTATATCAAGGATGGATGCTACATTGGTAATCGCCATACTAAAACCACTAAGGACTTCTTCATATAAAGAAAGTGCTTTTGGCTCATCGTTTCTTACCGCATGGCAAAAATCATCAAAATCACCTTCTAGATTCATTCTTCTGTTATAGCGGTCCGTTAATGCCTGAATACAAATTCGTTCTTCTAGTGTATGGTATTCACCTTCAACTTTAGCGCTTGGTAGGATGAAACCAATTTCACCGGCAGCATTTCGATCTCCTTCAAAAAGTTTGCCATTCAGAATTATGCCAGAGCCGATACCAATATCACCACTAATATAGTAGAGATTGCTATGAGATTGATGTGGTCCATATTGTCTTTCTGCTATGACACCTAGGTTCACATCGTTCTTAACCAATGGCTGCATATTAAAGCGGGTCTCGACATCTTGAATCAATTTCTTTAGGAGGATTTCCTTCTGCTCAACATTAGTTAAATAGTAAGCATTGTTGTGACCTACTACACCAGGATAGGCTATAATAACCCTTCTGACTTTAGAACTTTCAACCTTACATGTTCTTAAAAACTCATCTATCATGCCTGTAATATCAAATCCATCGATAAGGGGTTCTATGATTTTATGAAGCCATTCACCTTTAAGGTTACTTATGACACATCGAATTCTATGTTTAGATAAGTCCAAGGCCAATACATAACCATAGTCAGCATTGACATCTAGTAACATGGCCTTTTTCCCTACCATGTTATCGGCTTTACCAATCTCAATAATTCTTTGATCCTCAAGAAGACCTTCAACATTCTTAGAGACCGTTGGTTTTGATGAATTTAATGCTTTAGCCAAATCAGCTCTAGACATTGGTCCTTGTTCATATAACATTGTAAGAATAAGCCTTTGATTGTCTATCTTTACATGGCTTTGAGTTCTTGCTTCATATTTTTTCATCTTACGCTCCCATTTAGTAAGTATAGTTAACTAACTAGAATATATCATGGTTTTGATAGCCTGTCAACATTTGTTAGAAATTGTTACATGATTTGCCTATTTATTAAATTTCTGCTAAATCAACGGCCTAAACCTTCCCAGCTTCATAGTTGTTTGATATAATGTTCAAAGTGCACTTGACTGTATTTTCACCAAACATCAAGGAGCTAGATGAAAGGAATGGATTTACCATGAATTTTTCCAAACATACAACAAATAAAAAGTTAAGGTCACTTAACTCTAATCATAAGAAGGTCACAACCCTAATCGGAACTTCTTTTGTCAGAATACTAGTATTTGCAGTCGTTCTTGTAGCTGTTGGTGGTATTGCCGCTGGTATAGGTATTGCCAATGCTATTTTTGATTCAGCCCCTGAGGTTGATTTTGAATCAATGATCCCTGAAGGTTACACTTCCTTTATAAAGGATCAGAACGGAAATGTACTACGAGAGCTTTCTATTGGAGATGCCAATCGTATCTATGTAGAGATTGATCAAATCCCACAACATGTGCAAGATGCCTTCATTGTAATAGAAGACGAACGTTTTTATGAACATAATGGCATTGACATGAGGGGTATCTTTAGAGCCATCTTTGTTAACTTCCAATCCGGAGACTTAAGTGAAGGTGCTTCTACTTTAACACAACAAGTCATCAAAAATAATGTTTTATCCACAGAAAAGAGTTTTGAACGTAAGATTCAAGAGCAATACTTAGCTGTACAAGCTGAGAAAGCTTTAGAAAAAGATGAAATTCTCGAATTATACTTAAACACAGCGGCACTTGGTCGTGGTACACATGGTGTTCAAGCAGCAGCTACTCGTTATTTTAGTAAAGACGTTAGTGAGTTAACCGTTGCTGAAGCCGCAGTTATTGCAAGTATCACCCAAAGACCTACCTATTATGACCCAGTTATTAATCCAGAAAACAACCGTGAGCGACAACTTATTATACTTCAGTACTTATACAATGCAGAGAAAATCACTCGTGAAGAATTAACTTATGCTGTTGCTGAAGATGTTTACGGACATATACAAGTCGTAAATCAAGAATTTGAAGCCAATTCAGATTATACCTACTTTGTCGACGAAGCAATTAGACGTGTTAGAGATGACTTAAAAACAAAGGGTTATTTGGCCAATCAGGCAACCAACTTGATCTACCGTGGTGGCTTAAGTATCTACATCACACAAGACCTAGAAATGCAGGCAGTACTTGATAATGCTTTTGCCAACGAAGACAACTTCCCAACTTTCGAAGATGACTATAATGCATACTTACAGTACTCGATGTCAGTCTCAAAAAATGATGGTAGCATAGAACACTATTACAAAGACGTTGTTTTGCCATCTGATGAGGATGTTGAGCAAGAAATGGCCAACTTAAAGGCAGAATGGGTCCAAGAAGGTGAAACTATCCTATCTGAGAACCATTTTGTCATTCCTCAACCACAAGCAGCTATGGTTGTTATGGATTATTACACAGGCCATGTTAAAGCTATGGTTAGTGGTCGTGGCGACAAGATTGGTAACAATATCTTTGATAGAGCTACCCAAGCGAAACGTCAACCAGGATCTACCTTTAAAGTTCTAGCCGCCTACTTACCCGCTATTGATACAATGGGCTTTACTCTAGGGGATGTTTACGATGATGTTCCATACACCATTGATGTACCTGGTTCTGGTCCTTATACGCCAAACAACTGGTATAACACCAAAACTTCGGCCTATAATTTCTGGGGTCTATCCACAATTCGTGAAGGTATACAGTGGTCGATGAACTTATTAGCCATTAAAACCATTGCAGATATTGGAATAGATACAGGATTTGATTATTTAAAACGACTTGGTTTTACTACCCTTATAGAAAAAGAAGAACGTAACGGTCAAATATTCACTGATAAAGTTATTTCCTTACCACTTGGTGGTGTAACAGATGGTGTGACACTTATTGAGTTAACAGCAGCTTATGGCGCTATCGCAAATGGTGGTGTCTACACCGAACCAATCTTTTATACCAAGGTCCTCAATCATGATGGTTCCATACTTTTACTTAAAGAACCGGAAAGTCATACAGTCATGAAAGAGACAACCTCATTCTTATTAACGAATGCTATGGAAGATGTTGTAAGGTCTGGTACTGCAACACCTGCAAAGTTTGATGGTATGCATATAGCTGGTAAGACTGGAACAACTTCCGACTCTAAGGACCTTGCATTTATTGGTTACACGCCATACTACATTGCTGGTATATGGATGGGACATGACCAACCTGAGAAAATGAAACATGATAAATCCTATCATAAAATCTTATGGGGTAATGTCATGAGTGAGCTCCATGTCGACCTTGAAGACAGGGAATTCCCAATGCCTGAGGGTATTGTTAGAGTTTCAATATGTACTGAGTCAGGTCTTAGACCTGTAGAAGGTTTATGTGACAATGACCCTAGAGGTAGCACTATTCGTTCAGAATACTTCGTACAAGGCACACAACCAAAGGATTCATGTGATGTTCATATAAGTGCCACTGTTTGTGAAACTTCTGGTTTCTTCCCAACAGAGTTTTGTCCTGAAGAAGTCTTAGTTGACAAAGTCTTCATCGCAAGACGTGAACCACTAATTCCTGAGAACTGGGATCCTGAAGACCCACCAAGAATCAAAGATTATGAGTTTGAAATTCCTGCATCAATGGAAGGTGAATTCTGCCCTATCCATGGACATGAAGAACTAGCACCACCGATTCAACTAGATGAATTTGGCAATCCAATTATCGAAGAGCCAACAGAAGGTGATCCATTATCTCCTGAACCAATCGTTGAATTAGATTAATTTACAATTTAACCATAAACAAAAGCCCTAACAATCCGTTAGGGCTTTCTTTATATCATTTCCTATTTATTCACTATTCTTCAATGGAGATACGGTTCTTCCCATTTATTTTACTTTGATACATAAGACCATCTGCACGGTCTACTAAACTATCAACATCATCAACCATCTTAGCCATCGTTGCACCAATAGAAACAGTTATCCGAAGGGTATCCTCTTTATTCAGTCTAATACCACTGTGCTCAATAAGGAATCTCAGTTTCTCTGTAACAATTCCAAGTTCAAGGTCATCAATACCCAAGAAGATGGCTAGAAACTCTTCTCCACCCCACCTTGCTACTAGGTCTGATTTTCTCATGGTGTTTACAGTTGTCTTAGCCAATAGTTTAAGTACATCATCACCTACATCATGTCCATAGGTGTCATTCACATTTTTAAAATTATCAATGTCAAAGAAAGCCAGTCCAAATGGAATCCCAAGCTCTCTTAAATCCTTTAATTTAGAAGTAATAAAAGCTCTAGAATAACGTCTGTTAGGTAGGTGTGTTAACTCATCCGTCATTGCCAACTCTTCAAGCTTCTTCATGTTATGAATAATCTCCAGTCGCTCCGAATTATCTACAAATATTTCTACAGCACCTATAATGACTTTTTCTTCATATATTGGGATAGTTCTTACAAAAACTGGAACACGATGACCTTTCTTATGTTGTAGAAATACTTCATTTTCTCTTTCAGCACCATCTATTATTGTTGCATGAAGGGGACAGCCACCTTTACACAAATGATTCCCCTCTTTATCCACATGGTTAAGAATATTGTTGTAACAATGGCTACCCATAACCTCTTTACTTGAGAAACCAGAAATTCTTTCAGCACCTTTGTTCCAGAAGGTTATGCGCCTCTGTGTATCTACAAAATAGACACCATCATATAAATTCTCTAACATTTTCTTGTAGAATTCACTATCCAACATTATGTTCACCTCTTGTCTATACTTATATATACACCATTATATCATGTAGTCATATTCAACGTCACGATTTAATTGAAGCTAAGTACTTTATCCAAGAATGACTTTAAGCTTTCCGTTTGGGGATCTGACAATATATCAGGGCCATGTTCAACCACCTTACCTTCATCCATATAGATCACATAATCCGCAACACTTTTTGCAAAACCAATTTCATGGGTGACTAATATGACATCTCTTCCTTCGTCTACCAATTGCTTAATGGCGTGTAACACATCATAAGTCAAAATAGGGTCTAGGGATGACGTTGGTTCATCTAAGAGAATAATCTCTGGTTGAATAGATAGGGCCCGAACAATAGATGCCCTCTGTGACTGGCCTCCACTGATTTGATGGGGCAATTTATGGTAGTGTTCCTCTAATCCAAAATGGGCTAACAAGGCTTTAACTTCATCTTCAAAAGTTGCTTCCTGTCTACCATGAACTTTTTCAAGGACCAATGCAATATTTCTATAAATAGAAAGATGAGAGAATAAATTATGGTCTTGAAATACAAAACCAACTTTCTTCCTATAATCTTCAAGTCCAGCTTCACTCATCCATCGATCATTGATGGCAATATCACCACCTTGAAAATCCTCAAGGCCAGCAATTAAACGAAGCAAGGTTGACTTACCACTACCCGAAGGACCAATAAAGGCCAGAACTTGAACATCATCCACTTCTATAGACATCTGATCTAGAATTGTATTGCCACTATATTGTTTGATTAAATCTTTAATGTTTAATTTCATTCTACACCTTCTATCTTTAATTGGTCATATAATTAAGCTTAACTTCTAAATAACGCACCAATCGAATGAGTGGTATGGTAATCAACAAGTAACCCACTGCCATAATCAAATAACCTTCAAGAGACCTAAAAGTAATAGCAAGTATATTGTTTACTTCGTTGAAAAATTCAGGTGTTGCCATAAATGCTAGTAGTGCACTACCCTTAATCGTTAATGCCAGTTGTCCTGCAAGTGGTGGCAATACTGTAATCATGACTTGTGGTAAAACCACATATCGATAAGTTTGATATTTGGTAAAACCAAACATTTTGGCCGTCTGCCACTGGTTAACATGAATACCTTCAATAGCTCCTTTATAAATATCAGACACATAGGCGCCTATATATAAGGCAAGTGTCATAATACCAACCAAAACCTTATTCCTCACACCAAAAGCACTACCAATGTAATAGTAGGAAACAATGGCTATAACCAGGAGGGGTGTACCATAGATAATATTTTTATGAATTGCAGCTAAATAATGTAATAGCTTTATTTTGGAAACATCCATTAGGTATAGAACCAAACCAACAACCAAAGCAAAAAGCAGAGCTGTAATGCTTATATACACTGTCCTAAACCAACCTGCTATGATGACACTTGAATAATCAAAATAGGGCGCGAAACTAATTGCGCGCCCTACTTTTCTTGTCATCACAAAATAGAAAAACAAGCCGTATATAATCAGTGCTAGTATGAAATAGAATGCTTTACTCTTGTTTTTCATGCTTCACCTCGTTCTAGAAGAAGAAATCTATACCGTATGCTTCAAACTCTTCTACTTTATCTTTAAGGAACTCTTCACGAATTGCATCGTATGTTCCATCTTCTTTTGCCTTATTAATAAAATCGTTTAATTGTTCTTTCAGTTCATCTTCACCTTTTCTTAGTGCAATTCCCCAACCTTTTGTGTTTGGAAGTGGCTCTAATATAGCTAAAGTTGAATCTGGATAATTTTCTTGATGTCTAATAATGGACAATGGGTCATAGATAAAGACGTCAGCATTACCTTGAGCTACTTCAAGTACGGCACTCGCTTCTTCATCAATGTTTAGAATCTGAGCTTCGGGTGCATTACTCTTTGCCCATAAGGCTCCAATTGTTCCTGTCTTAGATGCAATTATTACATCAGCATTGTTTAAATCTGCTGGTGATTTAACAATTGAATCTTTATGTACCAACATCATTAATTGACTGGTTGTATATGGAATAGAGAAGTCAACAATTTCCTCCCTTGCTTCAGTAATTGTCATCGAAGATATAATAATATCAATGCTACCTGTTTCAAGTGCTGGAATTAAACTTGGGTATGGTGTATCAATAATTTCTATTTCTCTGTCAAGATACTCTGATAATGCTTCTGCAAGTCTTACAGATGCACCTGTAGGGTCTCCATTCTCATCAACAGTTTCAAAAGGTGGGTACTTAAGTTCCATACCAACTTTCAAAGGTTCTTCTTTGGCACATGATGATAACATCACCGCTACTAAACTAATGACCAATCCTAATACTACAAATTTTTTCATACGTTACCTCCGTAATTAAATCGTGCTCGATTGATATGTTTAAAACAAAGCTCATAAGTTAACCTTATGAGCTGTACTGATAACTATTTTCATTTGGTACTTCTTTATTATAACCATCCTCTGAAAAACTGTCAATGTATAATTAGATTAAATTAAGATTTATATAAGGCACTCATCTCCTCAGCCAATTGAATAGATGCATCAATTTCTACTTTACGAATAGAAACACTTTCAATATTACAGCCAATTGGAATCCCCTCTGCATTTGCTACTTTCACTAACTCTTTGTATATTAACTTTACAAGTTCCATGGACTTATCTAACATTTCATCAGATGAGATTAAGGTATCCTCAAGCCACTTAGGTACGCTAATACCCAGCCATTTAATAAACTTTAACGTCTTTTTGGATCCACAAGGTGTTAAGGTGAAAACAATCGGTGCCATCTCTATGTTATGTTTATTGCAATAGGCCTTGTAGTCATAGAGAAACTTTTTTGATGCTTCCAAATCATAAACTGCTTGGGAAACGAAGAAACTACATCCCTTCTTCATTTTGAAGCCAACACGTTGATCTTCATCACCAAGACTCATATGCCTTTCAGGAATTGTCACTGCACCAAGTAACATGTTTTGATTCTTTTCCTTTTTTAGACGATAGGCTTCCTCTAATGATAACTTCACTTTCTGACCCACTGCTGCCGTTCCAACAAAAACAGTTAACTCATCTACATCTTCTTCCAGCCATTCAGCAAATTTCTCTTGCTCATAATTACCAACACATCTATAGACAACTTTAGGTATAGGTAATTCTTTTAGATACTCTCTACTATATAAAGACGGATCCACTGTATGAATAAATTCAAAAGGCCTTTCTTCATGTGTCCTCTCTGTTTCATCTTGTATGTCATATATAATCAAACCATCTATATCTAAGTGTTCGATCCGTTTTATATGTTTGTAAGAAATCTCTTTAATACGTTCATCGGAGTTGTTTGCTTTAGGCGGTGTCATACCATATAAGACAATACCTGATTGTTTATTCTTTATCTTCTCTATTAACATGGTTTACCTTTCTATCTATAACCTTCTAATCGTTCTTATCACTTCATGAATCTATCGTGGTAAAGTGATGTTATTGCTACTACTATAACCACTTTTCCCCTCAGCGTCAACCAATTTTTACACCGAATTGCTTTTAGGTCTTTTATTTTACTTGTCAATGTGTTACAATTTAGAAAATGATTATTATTATCATTTAGGAGGCGATTGTATGACAGACAATCAAAAAGGTCTCATTTTTGGCGCTTTTGTAGCTGACGCTTTGGCTCTAGGCCCTCATTGGATATATGATACAGATGTTATTGCATCTAACTTTATTCCAGTGAATGGTTTCACAGATCCTTATGCACCTTATCATACTGAGAAGGCAGCAGGTGACTTTACCCATTATGGTGATCAAGCACTTTTATTACTTGAACATGTAAGTACTCACAAACACTTAAATCTAGAACTCTTTAAAGATGAGTGGCTACATTTTATAGAATCACACCACATGTACTTGGACCACGCAACTAAGGTATCAAAATCGGCTCTTAGTGTTCCTGATGCCCTAAAAGGCTCAGATTCCAATGAGTTAGGTGGTTTAGTTCGAGAAGTTGGTTTGTTTGTTCTAGACTATGTCACCTTAGATGATATGATTAATGCTATGCATCTAACACACACAGACACTTCATTAACAGATATAGCTGAATTTACTTATTTGTTAATCAAACAGATTGTGTCCGGCCAGAGCCCTTCTACAGCCCTTGATTTGCTGTATCCTAAGGCTAAGCCATGGATTAAAGAAAAAATCGATAAAGCCCTCCAAACAGTTGATGAGAACTCTGTTCAAACCATTAAATCTATTGGACAAAGTTGTTCCAGTGATTATGGATTCCCAGCAGCCCTTCATCTAATCTACAAGTATGAAGATGATTTTAGAGAGGCTATGTTGCAAAATGTCTATGCTGGTGGCGATAGTGCTGCTAGAGGCATGTATGTTGGTATGATTCTTGGTGCTTACCTAGGCTATGATGGTTTACCAGCTGATTGGCTATCTTCCTTAAATGCTAAGGATCAAATAGATGCCGCCCTTAAAAAGGTTACTTTGGATAAAAAGTAACAGTTGCTTTCATAGGCAACTAAGATTTGCTTTTTCCTTTCCATTTCTATACATTTTAGAACCCTCCTGCTCCCTCAGGGGGTTCTTTTTTTGTTCTTTTTGAAATTACATTTCTGCATAGAACAAAAAAAGAACGAATTGCACACAAATGTAAAATGAAGTTTGTCTTTACAGACTACATTCGGCGCTACAAAGTGCTCTTCTCAATATACATCCACTATCAATTATATTTAACTATTCGAAGACACTTTGAGTTGTTACCCCTCTACGTTTTTCGGCAAAGAATACAATTTTCAAATGCGGATTTCCTTCATTCCTCCCCTATTTTAAAGCCAAAATCATAGACGGGAACGTATGTTCGTGTTATAATTAGAGTATCCAAATGAAGGAGGTGACCCTATGTCCCGCTATATATTCCACATTGATGTCAACTCAGCCTACCTTAGTTGGACCGCTGCCGATCGCCTCTACAGAGGTGATAAGCTTGACATACGAACCGTCCCTTGTGTTGTGGGTGGGAATGAAAAGTCTCGTCATGGTATTGTCCTTGCCAAGTCTATGAAAGCCAAACAACACGGCATCCATACTGGCGAACCTTTAATGAGTGCCCGTCAAAAGTGCCCTAACTTAATGGTGGTGCCTCCTAATTACAAATTATATATGAAAGCCAGCCAGGCCATGGTTGGCATTATCAAGTCCTACTCTCCTTTGGTACAGCAGTTCAGTGTGGATGAATGTTTTGTTGATTATAATGTTCTTGGTCCATCAAGCAAAGACCCTGTCACCATTGCTCACGAACTAGGCAAGCGAATCAAAGAAGAGCTGGGCTTCACCGTTAATATAGGCGTCTCTACTTGTAAAATTCTGGCAAAGATGGCATCTGATTTTCAGAAACCGGACAAAGTCCACACCCTTTTCCCCAATGAAATTCGTGAGAAAATGTGGCCCTTGCCTGTCTCAGAATTATTTATGGTAGGGCGACGTACTTCTAAGAAATTACTTGAACTTGGCATTACGACAATTGGACAATTGGCCCTAGCCGACACTCAAATGTTAGAATATCATTTTAAAAGTTATGCCTACCTAATCCAAGGTTATGCCAATGGCCTTGATGACTCCCCTGTTCGCCATAGCAACCAACCAGTGGTCAAAGGTATGGGGAATTCAACAACGGTCAAATTTAACGTTTTAGACGCAGCAACCGCCTATCAGGTCTTACTCTCTTTGTCCGAAAGTGTTGGTATGCGCCTCAGGGCCGCACAAATGTGTGCAGGCTTAGTTGCTGTCAGCATTACCAGTACAGAGTTTGGCCACCAAATTCACCAACGTAAGTTACAAGTCGCCATGAACTCAACCTCTTACATCCACCGTATTGCCAGAGAGCTTTTTGATGAGCTATGGGATCGGAGCCCAATACGAAAACTTGGGGTCCGAGTCAGTGACCTTCACAGCAATGACTATGTGCAACTTTCCCTCCTTGAGGATTACAATTTCTCCAGGGATAAATACATTGATTCTGCAGTTGATGTTATACGAGGCCGTTACGGCACCAACGCCATTGTAAGAGCATCTTTCCTCCACTCCGGTCTAAACCCTGTTACCGGTGGTATTGGCGAAGATGATTATCCAATTATGACCAGTATATTATGAGGTGTTACCATTGAAAACTATATCAAAACCTATAGAAATGATTTGTATTGGCCACGAGAATGGTACAATACGTCCTATAAAATTCAAAATCTGTGCGCCTGATGGTTCCCACAAGGTTTATGAAGTCCTTCAAATATATACAAGTGATTTATCAACCATTGCAGGCCTACAAGTTTATCGATTTAACTGCGAAATTGCCATTAATGCTTTGTCCAAACTCTGTGAGATTCGTTATGACCTTGATGCCTGTCGCTGGGTTCTTTTCAAAATCTAGTTAGATGGTTCCCTCGATCTCTAGGACTAAAGAACATAATAAAGGACAGGCTTTAGCCTGTCCTCAAGTTCGTTAATCATCCTTTCAGATGCATTGTTTTAAATATGTCATAATTGACTACCAAACATAGTATGTACTTCTTTCCTTCAACCGGTTCAATCATAGAAGCTGTTGTGAAACATACCTCATTAGTTAGTAGAGACACATATGGTTTGGTAATCCAAACATCTAAGGTACCCATACTAATAATTTTGTAATACTCCTCATTTGTATAATCATGTCCACTATCATAAATGCCGAAGATATTTGCATTTCTTTTTGAAAATCCTTCATTATTAACTCTGGCATGAGTTACCTGTATGCCATCCATATTAAGAATCCAACCATTTTGTATGGATGGGTAAGTTAGGAATAATCGATCAAAGGCTTTATCTGGCTCTGTTTTTGACCAAGAGTGACTCTCTTCTGTGATTGTGTTTAATACATTGACAATTTTGTTCATAATCGGTCTAATGTCTTCAATCTGAACAATCGGTTTGTATGGCTCCAAAAGATTGTAGATATCTTCAGTTTTAAGGTAATCTTGAATCTGATCTACTTCAACTTCTTGAGGTTTACTTATATAATAGCCTTGGAAGTACTGAGCACCTTGCTTAAAGGCCTTTTTTAATGCCTCATCATCTTCTATACCTGTTGTAACAACAATAATACCCATCTCATGAGCAAGACGGCTAATCTGCTTAATGATCCTATTTCTATAGGCAGCATGGACCAACTCTCCAAGGTACTGTTGATTAATCTTAATAACATCAGGGTTATAAAGTAAAATTCTATCTAAATTAAAATAGCCTTTTCCAATATCGTCAACACTGATATAAAAACCATGTTCCCGACAGTGATCTATGAAAGTTTTAACATGTTCAACACTAACACTTTGATAATCTGCTATATCATAGATAATAGAACTTGGCTCTATATCGTAGCCTTTAACTTGATCCACAATCTGATCTAATACACGATGACGTGATGTCACAATACTTTCATGAACATTAATAAACAGAAGTACTGTAGGATCTTCTTCATGTATGCGTTTGAAGGCATGAATGATCATTTTCATGGCCAGCAGATTTAGCTCCATAACCAAACCTTGTTCTTCTGCAGCCTTAAAAAGCTCCATTGGTTTAATCTCAGCACCATCAATACCAATACCGCGAACAAAAGCTTCAATCGCGTGAGGAAAGGCCTTGTGATGAGATATAACAAGTTGAAATTTGATTAACAATGATTTACGTTTTATGATGTCTATAATCTCTATATTTTTTGACATAAATACTCCTATAATGCTTATATGAATCCCCTTGATGAAACTCTTTACATTATATCACAATAATAACTAGCCATAGTAAACAACTTTATTTTTTCCACTACGTTTGGCCTCATACATAGCCTCATCTGCAATGGATAGTACCCCCTTCATACTCATACCGCTCTCAATTCTAACAGCTCCTATACTAAGTCCAGAACCCGTTTCTTTCACATCAACGCCAAGTTCATATAGGCCATAGATATAATTGTGAATCACTTGTTCAAGCTCATTTAAGACCATCGAACTTGCCATCTCATCAAATAAGATAATAAACTCATCTCCGCCCAAACGGCCAACAGTAGTCAACTTAGGCTCAATGCCATTTAAGACTTCTCCTAACATTTTAAGGACTTTATCTCCCAATAAATGTCCGTAATAGTCATTTACTTGCTTAAAACCATCGATATCCATAAAGGCTACATAAGAATCTGTAATATAACGTCTCTCAAGAAGCCTTTCAATTTCGTTCAAACAATAATTTCGCGTATGTACCTGTGTCAATTCATCATAGATATAAGTTCTATATAAAGCTTCACTCATGCTTGTAGTTTCTTTAAGATCATTATAGTAATAGATAATAAGTGTCACACTAATTACAATTACATTAACATGATTTGTTGGTTTGAAGATATGAAAGATAACACTTGTGAATGCAATAAATGTTGTATGTGTGACAAAAAATACAACACCGACTAGGATTGGCATTGCTTTCATAAAGGTTTTCTTATTAACCAATTTTTTATACTGAAAAAACTCATATATTAAACACACGGACACGACAATACTGTATAGAGGCATTAAGAAAAACCAAGAGCCTTTAACAGCAGTATAGTAGCTTGTATAGTCAATTTCTCCTGTAAAAATGTAGGGTGTATCCAACAGTATAAGTCCACTTAATAGGAGTGCAGTTAGCCAAGATAATAACTTAAGTACCCTCATTGGTTTGCCAAGTACATAGGAAGTTAAGTACATAATTGCAACCACATCAAACAAAAGCGCTACATAAAGTTCTTTTGAAAATAAAAGGACTTCAGATGGGCTTTGACTGTTAATGAGTCTTAGAAAGAAATAAGAAAACAGTAACATAATAATTTGGTTAGCCATAATATAAAGAAGCAACTTCTTTTTATCTATAAAAAGATAAAAGGCCACTGTGACAAGAATAAATGATACTAGTAGAATTATGGAACCCAGTGTTGGTACAGAGCTTCTGTTTACAATTATTGTTAACTCATTATCCATACCATCACCTACCCAAAGTTGTTATCGAAAAGTTGTCTTTTTCCTTAGATGAATACATCGCTTTATCAGCCCTAAATACTGCAGAATCATTATTTGTCCCGTTAATTGGTGCAATTCCAAAGCTTATACCAATATCATAACTTTCATAATCGATGTTTTCAGATTCAAAAATCACTTTAATCTTAGTCATTATAGTCTCAATTAGTTTATAGACCTCATCCACCGCCATATCAGAGAATAAAAGTATAAACTCATCTCCGCCAAATCTTCCTGATAGGATCTGGTCCGACTCTATTTTCTTCAACTCTTGGGCAAATAGAATAAGAACAACGTCTCCTTTTTGATGTCCATAGAAATCATTAACTAATTTAAACTTGTTAAAATCTGCAAATACGACATAACCATTTTCACAGGCATTAATTTGCTCAATCATATAGTTTTTGGCATAACAACCTGTTAGTGAATCTTTAATGAGCCTAGCATATAACATAGTTTTGTACATATACAATTTTTTGAATTTATATAAGTAGTAGGCACCTGCAAATAATACTGTTAAAAAACTCGTCAACCAATCGCTTACTATAATAGCACTTGAGCTATAGTTTAAGACTGTGACAAGAAGAATCAAAGTGCATGAAGCCAGTAATACAAGATTCAACTTCAATGATTTACCCTTAATTCTATCTTCTACTAGGTCAGCAATAATCATCAAAATAATACCACCAATTAATAAAAGTGTATATACTACGAACCCTAAGGCATAAATATCAAACTCTATGTTAATAAGATTAAGTAGCACCATTCCAATAATACCAATCACTTTAAGAAAATGATATTTGCGGTGTTTGAGATGACTCATTAGATAGATAAGAGATAAGATTGAAACCATTCCAGAGAAAGCATAAAGTAATTGTAGAATTTGCCTAGACATAACCCATACATCACTATTCTCACCAATTATCAATGCGGTATTTGACATTAAGCGTCCAAGCACGCCTACAAAAAACACTCCTACAAAAAATGTAAACTGCTTTCTCTCAACATATATATAGTACATAATACACAAGACCGAAAACATACCAACCACTGTTCCTGATACAAACATTCCAATCATCCGGGGCGTTATGTGTACAATATCTTCTGCTAAATAATTCATTGTATCACCTCTGTACTTCTATTGTACCACCTAAGTCTATTTTACAAAAGAGACCTTGCCTAGTAATTGTATTAACCCTATACATATCTTGAAGGTAAACTGATATACTATTCATAGAGAGCAGTTAATCATTATTAAGGAGGAAAAGGTTATGAGAAAAACAAAAGTCATATGTACAATGGGTCCTGCAACTGAAGGTCTATGCAGTAGTTTGATAGCAAATGGTATGGATGCAGCCCGCTTCAACTTCTCACATGAAAATCATACCATTCACCTTAAGCGAATCAATGAGATGAAAGAAGCTCGCAAGACTTCTAACATCCCTATCCCACTTATTATTGATACAAAAGGACCAGAGATGAGAATTGGTCCAATGAAAGAAAAAGTGACACTGATAAACGGTGAAACATTCAAGTTGCTAACAGATGACATCCATGGCGACATAAATCAAGCTTCAATTTCATATAAAGAACTCTATAAAAATGTTGAACTCGGTCAGTCTATCTTTATCGATGATGGTAGTATCAACCTTCGTGTAAAAGAAATACATGGAACCACCATCGAATGTGAAGTTATATCAGGTGGTAAACTATCTAGCCGTAAAGGAGTGAATGTACCAGGATGTCGTACTGGTTTACCTTTTATGACGGATAGAGACAGAAGTGATATAGAGTTTGCCATTGACCAAGATTTTGATTTTATTGCCTTATCCTTCGTTTCTAGCAAAGCAGACATTCAAATTGTTCGTGATATACTAAAGCAAAAAAATCGTGAAGACATTAAGATTATATCAAAAATAGAAAATAAAGAAGCCGTTGATCGAATTGATGAGATTATTGATGCATCAGATAGCATCATGATTGCAAGAGGTGATCTAGGTATTGAGCTCCCTGTTAACAAAGTACCCATTATTCAAAAGAAACTTATTAAGAAATGTTATAGTACGTCAAAGCCTGTAATTGTAGCCACTCAAATGCTAGAAAGTATGTCTGAGAACCCTATGCCCACGAGAGCAGAGGTATCTGATGTGGCCAACGCAATCTATGATGGCACTAGTGTTGTCATGTTATCTGGAGAGACTGCGGCTGGAAACTACCCTATTGAATCCTTACAAATGATGACCAAAGTAATTGAAGAAACAGAGAATGACATTAATTACAAAGTGCGTTTTGACGAGGAAATATGGAAATTAATTGACAGCAATGTCCTAAATGCAATCAGTGAAGTGACTGTCATTGCATCCTTTAAATTTGATGCAGATGCCATTGTGGTCCCAACTAGAACGGGTAATTCAGCAAGAATGATCTCAAGTTTCAGACCTACATGCCCTATCATCGCAGTCACAATGAGTGAGACAACAGAAAGACAGCTTAACATATCTTGGGGTATTCGACCTAGACAGATGTCCTTTATCGGTGCACAAAAAGAGTTATTCGAGGAAGTGATGGAACAAGCATTAGCTACTCGTCTTGTTAACCATGGTGATTCAATCATATTAACAGCTGGTATACCAACAGGAAGTGATGGAAAGACGAATATGCTTAAGCTTCACACAATTGGTGATGAAGTTATAGGTGGATAAATAAGACATTAAGCCTAGACTAGAACATAATAAGGGGCAACATCCAAGATGTTGCCCTTTTTTCTAATCTATTGTAGCAAATCCTTTAACAATCAGCCAAATCGCTAAGACCATCTCATTTAAAGCTAATGGTATACTTAGTACAATCAGAATGGTAGACAAGGGCGTCTGACCATATAGGACTAAAACGGCTGCAGCTATATAAAAGATAGCGCCAATTAATCCCCATAAGGATAACCATCTAGGAACTAATCTTGTTTTAAAGAATAGTCCATACAGAATTAACGCTGATACACCAAAGACACCAATGTCAAGAATGACATGACCGCTCCACTCATTTGCTGACTTTAGAACTTCTCCAATTGTCTCATAATAAATGTAATCTGAACTTTTACCTTCGATTGTCAATTTACTAAGGCTAGACAATGTAAGTAAAATAGTCGCGTCAACAATGTAAAATAGGACTTCTACAACTCTTGCACAAATGTAGCCTATGCTAAGACCTTTACTAAAACGACTTAAAACTGGGTATATAACTATAGGAATTGCAGCTATCGATAAGGCCATTACTAATTCAAAAATAACGCTAAGTCTAATGGTGTTAACATTAAGATAAGCACTATTCAAATAATTATCTGCGCCTACAATAGGTGCTGATAGACTAATACTAATAATCCCTGAAATCGTCGCAACAATAAAAAGTAAACCTACCCATATAGCAATTTTTCTATCTCTATTCATTCTAATCACATCCCACCATCTTCTATAATCACAACTGAAACATTCCCTTTCTTATGTCCTTCATCCACATAAGCATGTGCTTCTTGAATATCTCTCCAATTATAAGTTCTATCAATCATTGTAGTAATATGACCTGCCTCAATCCATTGCCTTATAAGTTCCAAGTCATTGTCAAATATTTTTGATGCCTTCTTCACATTTCTATATCTGCCTTTATCTTTTAAGACACTTTTACAAAGTCTACTCGAAACTTTGTACACAGCATCAAATACATAATCATATCTTTTACTTTCCTTAGAAAAGTCTTCTATTGTATAATCAATCACTCGATCGGCCCCAAGCTTTTCAACCATCTTAAGGTTAAATGTACTACACACTGCTGTTACTTTGGCTCCCTTATACTTTGCAATCTGTACCGCAAACGTACCTACACTACCTGATGCTCCGTATATAAGCACCTCTTCTCCAGGTTGAACATCTCTCATAAATGTCATAGCAGTCAAACATCCTGTTGGCACTGTCGCTGCTTCTTGAAATGTCATATTATGAGGTTTCTGTCTTACATAACCGATCTTTGTTGACCCATTCACTGGCAAACACTTATACTCAGCGTACGCTCCAAAACCAAAGCCACAGAAGGCAAATACCTCATCTCCTACTTTATAACTCTTAACATTCAGACCAACTGCTTCAATAATCCCAGCTAATTCAAATCCTAATACATTATGCTTTATAGGGCGCAGTAATCCATTAAAAAGTCTTGCAAGAAATGGGTCTGCTTTTCTCAGTCTTATGTCTCCTTGGGTGACAGATGTTGCAACCACCCTTATTTGAACTTCATCGGATTGAGGTAAAGGTTTAGACATTTCTTTAAATTTTAACACTTTAGGTTTCCCATACTTATGATAAGCAATCACTTTCATATTAAACCCTCCTCTTCCTTATAACCTCTTACAATTAGCCATAAGGCAAATACCATCTCTTGTAAAAAGATTGGGACGTTTAGGACTAACATTGCTGTGCTAAATGGGCCCATCCCTGAAGCTACAAACATCACTGCTATTATATGTAAAACAACTGCAACCAGCCCCCATATAGCTATCCATCTTGGTATTTGCCTCGATTTAATGAAAGCAATGTAATAGAAGGCGGCACCGAGACAGAAGCTAATTGCTGCACCATAGGTTGAGGTCCAATACTTAGTTGTCATAATTATTTCACTTGTGTAATCATTTAAAGAGCCAGACTGATATAGAGAAAGCATAACCATTGTTAGACAACTTGATAGGGTAAATACTGCACCCTCGATGAGGCGAAAACCAACAGCTCCAATTGCAAGACCGGGACTTTGTTGCCTAATGACTGGATAGATACTTATGGCAATCCCAGCACAAGTCAATGCCATTAGCATTTGAAATATGGCACCCACTTTATAAAGTATGTCATTCTTTAATACTGTACTCAAATCAGCTTGGGTAGCAGGTGTACCCATTATCGATACACTTGCTATACCAGAAACTGTGCATACTATAAAAAGAATTCCAGTGATTTTACTTCTCTTTAGTTTCATACTACTCCACCTTTTCAGACTTGATCATTACGATACCCATCCATATAAACCAAATGATAAAACCTAGACCAAAAATCATTCCAACCTCATGAAGGGCAGGTGCAACTGTAACAATACCAGCGACACCAATGATAAGACCAAGTATATTAAGGGCTTTGGGCCAAATTTTTGATGATAAACCGCCTAAGCTAAGAAGTATAATCCATACACCACCAGGCAATTCAATACCGCCACCTAAGGCGTTCTCAACCGCTGTTAATGTTATGTAGGTCTGAATGGCCTGATCTACATTGTTTTTGTAAAGCTCTGTTACAACATTAGCATCTAGAATAAGCATCATACCACTAGCTAAAACAAGGGTTGCCCATATGATACCAAATGCTAAAGATAACTGGGCCATAGCACTAGCCTTAACCTTTAAACGATCATAAACTGCAATGGCAATAAACACCAGTGCAACACCTGCAATTATATATATGAACAAGTGCCATATAAACAACATCGTTGCATTTTCCGTCATAAAAACAATGGTTTCATCTACTTCTAAGCTTAATGAAGGCATAACAATAGTAACCGCTATAGCAATACCTACAAGATACGCTATACCAGATATAATGGAGGCAACGCCACCCATCTTTTGAATTTTTTTCATTTCTTAATCCTCCTCATATTCAAGAATATCACCTGGCTGGCATCTCAACTCTTTACATATTGCTTCAAGAGTTGAGAACCTGACAGCCTTTACTTTACCGTTTTTAAGTTTGGATAAATTAACTATCGAAACTTCTACTTTTTCTGCTAATTCACTCAGTTGCATTTTCCTATCTGCTAGAACTCTGTCTAATCTAATAATCATACCCATAGTTATCACCTATCCTAAACAGTTTCATCGTATTCATATTGAAGATAATCACCATACTTAAATACACTACTTAGTATCAGTAACAACATACCCGTAAACAACAAGGTGAAGTTTGGTGTTATACTCACTGAATAACTTTGTGCCCCGAACATCATAACTGCACTACGCATTACTAATTCTTCTGCAATCTTAAAGACAACCGCTCCAGTAAAAAATGTCATACTCATAATAAATAATCTTTTTGAATTTGACGCCTCAAAAGGTTGATCTTTTATGAGAGAACCTAAGATTTTCTGTACTTGGTTAAAGTTCACTAGGTAGAAAACTAAGTTTAATATAACGGTAGGTATAAGGAATAGGATAAACTGTTTTAACATTAAGTCCCCATTGGTCTGGCTTGTAAAGTCATATTCAAATAACCCATCAATTGCTATGACCATGTTACCCCTGAACACATCTTTAAGAACTAGAACGTCCTTAGGAATCATCATAAACACAATCTCCGCTATAACAAGTAATCCTACCAATCCTACAAATATCCAGAACAGCACACGAATAATTGTCCTTAGAATGGATGCTATATTTTTCATTCTATTATAATCTTTAATTGTTTCCATATTGTCACTCCTTTATTCTGATTTATGAACTTAGTATACTTGGTCTTTTTATGTTTGTCAATAGTATTTTAACGATAAACGTTAACTTATTAGCGTAAAAGATGGTAGGCCTACTAGACCTACCATCTTATAATCACATTTTAGTGTTCACTTTTATTCTTATACATCTTTTGGTCAGCTTCATCAATGATATCTCTGACCGTCTTGTTTTGACCTGACGATATGCCTATTGAAATGGTTACATCTGCAAAAGAAAGTGTCTCAAGTTCTTCATGAAAATCTTTTTTGATTCTTCTTACAACTTCCTCTGCTTTATCATAGCTTGTGTTTGGTAGGACTACGACAAACTCATCACCACCATATCGGCCACATACATCGTAAGATCTAACTGCTTTTTTAAGCACTCGACCAAGTGTTATCAATACCTGGTCACCTTTCACATGGCCATATGTATCATTAAATAGTTTAAACTTGTCAACATCCATAAAAAGTATCTGAAATGGTTGCTCATCTCTTTTTGACTTATTAATAATACTTTCTAAACTCTCTATCAGATAACGACGGTTGTAGACACCTGTCAAATAATCTGTCATTGACATTTGATATAATTGCCTCTGACCCCGTCTAAAATGATTAATGACAACACTTATTATTATTAGAATCATCGATATAACCAATATAAAGTTGGCCATCAATATATTAAGCAGTGCTCCCCTACTCAAGTCATTCATTATCAACTCAGGATTATTCAGTTCAACTTTGTATAATACTATGATCAATATACTTGAAATAACAGGGATCAATATCTCCCACTTATTATTAAGAAAGAACAACGTTAAGATAATCGTTAGAAAAGCGTAATATGGCATTGGCCCAGTCATGCCCAAGGAATGATACCAATCAAGTGGCAAATAGACAAAATTAATCAAAATAATGATGGTCAACCTAACAAAGTGACCACCTATCCACTTCTTTCTATAAACATACAATACAAATAAAACTAACGTTAAAGTTAATGGTAGAATAACTGCAGTTACAGAGCGATTAGCAATGATATTAATGCCGGCTGCAATTGTTGATGTAAGAATGATTAATAAAAGAATGACCTTTAACATATCCGTTCGTAGATCATCAAGATAATTCATTTTCATGTGGGACCCCTTTCCCACTCGTTATAGCCAGTTTAATTATATGTCATGTGTTTGTTGCTGTCTAGTAAAAAAGACCGTCCATTGGACGGTCTCATTGACGCTACTTTATTGCTCTAACTGGTCTTCCTTCAATATACCCACGCTCTCCTTGTGGTTCAAGTTGGAACCTTGGTCCATCTTGTGGTGAGTAGGTGAAACCATAAAGTTCAGGATTAAAGGCATCCATTGCCTTCATCATCCCTGATATCTCTTCTTCATAATTGTCATCATCATAAGGTTGGCCTTGGAAAATCATAACCTTGTAGGGTGCCAATGTTAATAGTTCAAAGCCTTCTGGAATCACATTGTCATAGTCGAGTGGGACTTCAACACCTTGTACATATTGCGAAGTACCTTCTTCTACTAGGGCATCTGGAAGCCAGAAACCAGCGGGTTCAAATAGCGCTTCCTTAACACTCATTAGTATCCCCCATACATCACATCCTACTTCAGCACAATACTTGAAATATTCTGTTGCTGAAATCGCTCTTTTTATTAATACTTTGCGTTCTGGTCGTTCAATCACTTGCGTAAAGATAAACTGATCCATAATTACCTCCTTTTCCTTCACTGATACATGATATGGTAGAAACCACTTGATAGGTGGTTTCTGAATGGCATATTGCTTTGGTGGTAATCCAAACTGCTTTGAGAAAGCACGTGTGAAACCTTCATGAGAATCAAAAACATAATCAAGGGCTACATCAATTACCTTAACATCTTCATCTCTAAGCAGTTTTGCTGCCATAGAGAGTCGTGTTGCCTTAATGTAATAATATGGTGTGGATCCTGTAACTTCCTTGAATATTTTTGTTACATACTTAGGCGACAGATGAACATGACTGCTTAACATGGCCAGTGTTATCTTGTCATGGATATGGGTCTGTATGTAATTTTGAAGTTTTCTTACTGCTAGCTTCTTCTCGTTCATATCTTACCTCCAGCTATAGCTTAACATCCATGGGAGATCTTTTCTTGACCAAAACACGCTAAATTCGTAAATCAAATAAATAGCCTTCTGCTTATAGGCATTACGAGCCTATACACAATTATGCTAATACTAGTATAGCAATTATATGCCTCAGTTTAAATCCATTCTCTTGTACTAAGAAATGTACTCATTATGTAATTCATTTGCTGTGAAATTTTAATTAGTAGGGTATGTTACATATTCTTTTTATGGAGTAATAGTCCTTAGAAATTCTCCATTCATATACAAGTATCTCTCCCATTGTTGATCTCTCAGTCAGAACGCTTTTTCAAAAAAGTATGATGGACCCAGTCAGACTAAGACAAATACTAAATACCTACCGCTAAAGCCACTGGATTCTCCCTTCGGGGAATGACTATGAAAATATCCTCGCCTTTATAGTCTATACAAAAAAAGACCGTCAAATGACGGTCTTCCAAGTACAAGAGACGAGACTCGAGTATTCCTCTTGTCTCTAAAATAGCTTAGAAAGGAGTATTCCAGCGTGTCGTTTTTCTTGCGTACTCAAAACTGTACTCATATGTGTTTCTTATTGTTGAAATACAAATTGTATGGTTTGTCATCTGGTGCTTTCATTTTCCTCAAAATGGATAATGGAAATACATAGAATACCGTGATAAGTCATATTAAAGCATATCATATATAATTTCATATCAGAGATTAAAATCATTCTCTTCATAAATTTTAATAAGTGCCTTAATTAGTGGGTCACTTTTATCAATTATGTACTGCATATCTCTTTCTTCAGAAGGAACATAGACATTCAACATATAATCATCGTCATAAGGATATATTCTAAAAGTAATTCCCCGGCCAAAACCATCAAGTCCAATCGATATAAAATGCTTCAATGGCAATTTATGTCTCTCAATTTCGTTGTCAATTTCTTTGTACCTTGCATTCATTAGCTTTTTTAGAATCTCATGATCATCATTTTTTTGATTAATTACAATTCCATCTATGTCAGTAGAAACACTTGCAGGATTTTTATAGACGTCTCTAATTTGCATCGTATAATCATGTGTATCTACCTCAACAAATACAGTTTTTGCATCACCACTAAATATCTTTTTGTCTCTAAAGATTACTATCACAACAATTATTAACATTAGAATAATCAATATTGCCAGACCTCTTTTTAATATTCTACTCATAATTAACTCTCTTTCTGTAGATTACCCTCAATTAGTTTATATGTCTATGTTATCATTTAGACCAAAGCTTCTCAACTAAATATATCCTATACCTTAGTACAATAAAAATCCTAAAGTTATTAAACTTTGGCTTTTCATTAGGACGCGCGACTCAAAATTCAAATGTATATATTTTTGGTGCACTCAATGTTGTACTCATAATTCATTGATGACATTTCATTTTGTTTCAAGTCAATTGTACCCCGAGATACTTCTAGCCCTCGGAACCGAGAACAGGTTCATTTTTCACCATACTGTTCCTGAAACAGGGAGCCACGGAAGGCGAGTCCAGCATTCTCATACACGGACGTATTAACTGCTGGTGTAAGGAATGGTATGGTGAAAAATGGTTCTGTTCGACCATATAGTGCAAAGACTCTGGATTCCACGTATCAAAAAACGATACTCTGAACGACAAAGACTCTGGATCCCCGACAAGCGAGGATGACAAATACTAAATACCTAGCACTAGAGCCACTGGATTCTCCCTTCGGGGAATGATTAAATATATTCCTCACCTTCATATTCGGTACTAAAAAAGACCGTCAAATGACGGTCTTCCAAGTACAAGAGACGAGACTCGAATATTCCTCACGTCTCTACAATAGCATAGAAAGGAGTATTCTAGCGTGTCGCTTTTTAGGTGTACTCAAAATTGTACTCAATACCTTTGTACTATGGCATTAAGTTTTAAACTTTAATTTATCAGACTTTACCATTAACTTTTTTCCATACTTTAAGCCAAAAAAAGCTAGAAAAGATCAGTACTTATCAGGTTAGGCATAATAATGCTCTTAGACTTCATCTCAAAGATTAAAGTCATTCTCTTCATATATTTTGATGAGCGCCTTAATAAGTGGGTCACTTTTGTCAATTATGTACTGCATATATCTTTCTTCAGAGGGAACATAGACATACAACATATAATCATCCTCATAAGGGTAGAACCTAAAAGTAATCCCCCGTCCAAAACCATCTAGCGCAATCCCAATAAAATGCTTCATAGGTAATTTTTGCCTATCAGCTTCGTTATCTATTTTTTTGTATCTTGCATTCATTAGCTTTTTTAGAATCTCATGGTAATCACTGTTCTGATCAATTACAATACGGTTTCTGTCGCTATCAACACTAACAGGATTCCTATAGACATCACTTAGAGTCATCGTATATTCAAATGTATCTATCCCTCTAAATACAGTTATCGCATCCCCGCTGAATATCTTTTTATCTCTAAAGATTACTATCACAATAATTATTAACATTAGAATAATCAATATTGCCAGACCTCTTTTTAATATTCTACTCATAATTAACTCTCTTTCTGTAGATTACCCTCAATTAGTTTATATGTCTATGTTATCATTTAGACCAAAGCTTCTCAACTAAATATATCCTATACCTTAGTACAATAAAAATCCTAAAGTTATTAAACTTTGGCTTTTCATTAGGACGCGCGACTCAAAATTCAAATGTATATATTTTTGGTGCACTCAATGTTGTACTCATAATTCATTGATGACATTTCATTTTGTTTCAAGTCAATTGTACCCCGAGATACTTCTAGCCCTCGGAACCGAGAACAGGTTCATTTTTCACCATACTGTTCCTGAAACAGGGAGCCACGGAAGGCGAGTCCAGCATTCTCATACACGGACGTATTAACTGCTGGTGTAAGGAATGGTATGGTGAAAAATGGTTCTGTTCGACCATATAGTGCAAAGACTCTGGATTCCACGTATCAAAAAACGATACTCTGAACGACAAAGACTCTGGATCCCCGACAAGCGAGGATGACAAATACTAAATACCTAGCACTAGAGCCACTGGATTCTCCCTTCGGGGAATGATTAAATATATTCCTCACCTTCATATTCGGTACTAAAAAAAGACCGTCAAATGACGGTCTTCCAAGTACAAGAGACGAGACTCGAACTCGCGACCCCTAGACCCCCAGTCTAGTACTCTAGCCAACTGAGCTACTCCTGTAAACTTGCTGTATAATCGTATCACTGACCTATTATCTTGTCAATTATAAAGTTAATTTCGAAAAGTCCTATATATTCTACAAATATTCTGTCAAAAATAATGAAATTATATCAATTTAACTAGATTTTGGTGTATAATAAAGTGAATCTAAAATTGGAAGGGGTGACATCAGAGTTTACTCTGAAAATCTATGAGAATATTACTATGTGATGACAGTATGACTGTACGTAAGAAAATGATTCAACAAATCAAAGCCTTAAGAGATTGTGATATCATCGAGGCAAAAAATGGTGAAGTTGCAGTAGAGGCCTATATGGCACACAAACCTGACTTTGTTTTAATGGACATCATGATGCCTGTAAAGAATGGTCTTGAGGCCTTAACTGACATTATCCGACATGATCCAAAGGCAAAGGTTGTTATGTTATCGTCTGTTGGTACTAAGACCAATTTACAAGAAGCACTCAAAATTGGCGCTGTTGATTTTATCCAAAAACCTTGTGATAATGAACGACTTGTATCACTAATCGACCAATTTACGGAGGGTGTATAATATGTTTAGTGCTTTCTTTGGTCATTATCTTCTTAATGAAAAACTTGTATCCGCAGAACAATTATCTAGTGCCTTAGAAGCACAAGATAAGATTCGCCTTAAACTTGGAACCTTAGCTATCAATGCTGGTTATATGACTGGTGAGCAAGTTGAGATGGTTCACCAACAACAAATCAGTCAAGATAAGCGTTTTGGTGACTTAGCCATTGAAGCCGGCTTCTTAGACGAGGATAAACTGACTGAATTACTAGGACAACAGAAATCCGAACACCTAATGTTAGCTCAAGCTTTAGTTGATCTTGATATTCTTAGTTCAGTTGAATTTGAAAAACATTTACTTAGTTACAAGGAAAAACACGGCTTATCTGATGAGGCATTTGAAGCCCTTAAGAATAACAATATTGACATGATTGTCCATGCATTTTTAGCTTTTGAGGACAAGGAGCTGTCTAATTTATACAGTGATTATGTTTCTCTATTCCTTAAAAACATGATGCGTTTTATTGATGGCCATATCCGTATCGACCGAGTTGAGAAAGTATCCATTGTAGATTATGATCACATGGTTCACCAAAGTGTTCTTCACACGAGCAACATTTTCACTGGTATTGCTGGTGATGCTCAAACTTTGATGCAACTTGCAGGTCGTTATGCTGATGAAGATTTTACAGAATTTGGTGAATACCCAATTGATGCTACAGGTGAATTTCTTAACTTAAACAATGGACTTTTTATTGTTAATAAGTCTGATGAAGGACTTGAACTAGCTATAGATATTCAGGCCTATGTGGAATCACCACATCTTAAACCTTACCATTCACTCTACAAAATTCCAATCTTCACAAGCTTTGGAACCCTCTTCCTATTACTTGGCCAATTATAAAGGAAATTAAAGGCTGGATTAGCATAATGCTGATCCAGCCTTTTTATTATTCTTTCTTATTTTCTCTATCAAGCCAGTAGAACCATGCTAGATCTTTGTAAACATTTTGCCCGTAAACAGTAGGTACAATACTATTTGCCTTCAATCTCTCAACATGGCTATTTGCCTCGTCCATAACCTTCTGATAGAACCTTATCTCCTCATCCATATCAAAATATACTGCGATGCTACCAAGTTTCATTGCAATATTTACATCTAATTCAAGTGGACTTTGAGAAACAGCATTTTTATGACTCCACAAACCCGTTGCTTCATTCACAAAATAATCATCAAGGAACAAATAACCGTATTCAGCAATGAATTCTATGGCCTCAAGGATGAAGTAGAAGGTTTCTTCTTTAAAGGTATAGTGGAAGTTCAACCTAACCCAACCTGGCTTCATGGCCTCTATGCCACCTTTTATAATCTCTCGGTATTCTGCTGATTTTTCTGGATTAATACCTAACAAACGATGACCATAAGGTCCAGCGCAGGAACACCCTGCTCTGGCTTGTATACCAAACAAATCATTCAGAAGCTTAGTAACAAACCTTGGATGTAAATAATGTTCTCTATGTTTTATATTAAAGGATAATATCCCTAGCCTTTCCTTTAGGTTTGTGGGCCCTATGATAAACAGGTTATCATTCTTTGACAAACGATCTATAGCTTCATGAATATATCTATTCTCAACCTTTTCAATGGCCTCAAAGCCAATTTTATCTTTAACATTCATTGCAAGTGCAGCTCTAATAACTTGAAGAATTGGTGGCGTTCCAGCATCTTCTCTAATTTCTATATCTGTAATAAAATCATAATTCTGGGCACTTACATATTCAACTGTTCCACCACCCGCACAGGTTGGAGCAAGCTCATTGTTATAGATTTTTTTGTGAAAAACAAGTAAACCCGACGTCCCTGGTCCACCAAGAAATTTATGTGGTGATAAATAGATACCATCAAAATATGCCTCATTGTCTTTGGTCATATTTATCTCAACATAAGGGGCGCAAGCAGCGAAGTCGAAAAAGATTAATCCATCATATGCATGCATCAACTTGGCAACTTCATAAACCGGCGTTAACATACCTGATACATTGGATGCTGCTGAAAATGCACCTATCTTGAGGCGATGTTTATAACATGGTTTTGATAGATGTCTTTTAAGGTCTTCAAGATCCAAGCCACCTTGAGTATCAAGTTGGATTTCAATAACTTGAGCATCCCCTTCTCGCCAAATTAGATCATTTGAGTGATGTTCATAAGGTCCAACAAATACGATAGGTCTATTAGCATCATTATATGCATGGTACATATGAGCATAATTGTCAAAATCATGTTCTGTTTGTTTAATCTTATCAATATTCTGCTGTTCTCTTAATTTATTAGCTGGAGGTACATAAACACCAAGGATCTGAGCCAATTTCATAATGGCTCCTGTTGTCCCACTACCTGGGCTTAAGACAACATAGTTGTCATCTGCTCCTACAAAACGGCGAATCATTTCTTTAGCATCATGATAAAGTTTCGTTGTTTGGCTGCCTGTGTACCCATCTTCTGTATGAGTATTAGCATAAGACATGGATACCCTCATCATATAGTCTTCAATAAATTTTAAGGATTTTCCTGAAGCTGTGTAGTCTGCATAAGTCATTAGTCGCTCACCATAAGGTGTATCAAAACTCATTTGTCCCCCAACAATTTGTTGTCTCAAATAATCTAAATTCATGTCTTCCTCCGCACAATTGATTTATATCTACATTCTAGGTGCATTCGTACACTATGTCAACCCATTTGTGCACTATAGTGCAATTTTTTAAGTTTGAACATAAAAAGGGAAGGTTCCAACCGAACCTTCCCACTATATACATTAGACAATCATTCTATAAGGTCTGTCATAATGATGCTGTTGACTAAGTTCCCATAACCTTCCAGCAACTTTATCAAGATGAACTACTTCACATGCGGCCCCAATCTCAATCGCTGCCTTTGGCATACCAAAAATTATGGAAGAATGGGCATCCTGAGCAAGTGTATAGGCGCCGGCTTGTTTCATTGCCAATAAACCTTCTGCACCATCTGATCCCATACCAGTTAATAAAACACCTATGGATTGATCACCAACCACCTGGGCTACAGAGTGAAATAAGTTTTCAACGGCGGGTCTTTGAAAATGCACCATAGGACCTTCATCCAGATTAATTTCATAATGACTGCCAACCAATTTCATAGTCATATGTTGGTCGCCTGGCGCCAAATAAGCCATATTCTTTCGAATCACTTCACCCTGTTCAGCTTCTTTTACCGTAATTTTTGAGGACTTACATATCCGATCGGCCATTTTTCCTGAGAAGCTTTTTGAAATATGTTGAACCAAAAGAATTGGTGGTATATCACCTGTTAACTTTGATAAAACTAACTCTATAGCCTGAACACCTCCAGTAGATGCACCTATTGCAATAATGGTATCTCCTTTTTTGGCTATAGATTCCGCCTGACGTTCACGGTGTTTCTTATAAAGTGAATCAACAACATAACTATAACTAGAGAGCGCTTTAAGAAAATGTTTTTGATCATAAGCACCACTAGCACCTTCTTTTATTATTATATGGTGTATTGGTACTTCATTTCGGATGGTCACTAATGCTTTCTGCTCTATTTCAGACGCTAGGACCATGACTAATAATGGCTTTAGATTAAGTAGCTTTCTCACAAACTGGTCGTCTCCCTCAAGGACAAAATGGGCATCAATAACAATCATATGAATGACATTTTCTTTGATTAATTCATAGGCACGATAAAGAGAGTTGGCACTACCAACTATTCTAGTATCTTCAACACTATTTACAACATGTTTTAACTTATGGCGTAATCTTGTTTCATCCTCTACCAAGATTAGATTCTTTGTCATAGGAAACCTCCAGTCTAGAGGCAATTATAGCATCCAACTATGTTCTTTATTTGTCCATTGATTGTCCTATGTAAGACCACAGTTGCAAGCCTTAGATATCTACTATATAATCAAGTGGGTACAAATACAGATAATTGTTTAGAAGAGAGGCATATATGGCTCAAATAACCATAGATAATGTTAGTAAAGCTTATGGCATGAAACAGCTTTTTAACAACGTGAATTTCGTCATCAACGATGAAGATAAAATTGGAATTATAGGAATCAATGGTACCGGTAAGTCTACATTGCTTAAAATAATAGCTGGTATAGAATCTCCAGATAAGGGCACAATCATAAAATCTAAGAATTCTAAAGTTGCCTATCTATCCCAGTCACCTGTTTTCAACGACCAACTTACAGTCATAGAACAAGTACTTCAAGGTGATTCTGAGGTCTTCAAAGTTCTAAGAGAGTATGAATTGACCCTTGAGCAGTCTGTTCTCAATCCTCAAGATAGCTCTATATCAGATCGTTTATTAAGTCTGTCAGAAACTATGACGAGACTAGATGCATGGGAACTTGAAAGCCAAGTCAAAACTATTCTTACCAAACTATCAGTGACTGACTTCAACCAGCCTGTAAAAGAGCTATCTGGTGGACAAAAGAAACGTCTGTCACTAGCTGCTTCACTTATTAGTCCTTGTGATTTACTTATATTAGATGAGCCTACCAACCACATGGACAATGCTACAATCGACTGGTTAGAAACTTACCTCCACAACAGAAAAGGTGCTTTATTGATGATTACTCATGATCGTTATTTCCTTGATAGGGTGACTAATCGCATCGTTGAAATTGATCACAGTCAATTATTCTCTTATGACGGTAACTATGGAACATTCCTTAACAAGAAACTTGAACGTCTAGAGATGGCTCAGGCAATGGAGCAAAAACGTGAGAACCTTTTCAGACGTGAACTAGCCTGGATTCGACGAGGTGCTAAAGCACGTTCAACCAAACAAAAAGCTCGGATCGATCGTTTTGAACTTATTAAGTCAACTTCATACAAGCGTAATGATCAAGTTGTAGAATTATCTGTTGGTTATACCAGACTTGGCAAGAAAACAATCGAACTACAGAATATAAGTAAATCCTATGATGACCTGACCTTATTTAAGGATTTCAGTTACACCTTTCATCCAGAAGACCGTGTAGGTATCATCGGACCGAATGGTGCAGGAAAGACAACTTTACTTAAAAGTATACTAGGTAAAATCCCTTTAACGACAGGCATCGTTGAAATGGGTCCAACTTTAAATATCAGTTACTTTAGTCAAGAAGCTGAAGATATGGATCATTCCCTTAAAGCCATAGATTATATCAAGGAAACAGCTGAGTTTATTACAACGAAAAGTGGACACAAACTATCTGCCTCAGTTATGTTAGAAAAATTCCTTTTTGATGATGAGCTTCAATATGCCCCTATTTCCTCTATGTCTGGTGGTGAGAAACGAAGGCTCTACCTACTAAAAACCCTTATGATGGCACCTAATGTCATTGTTCTTGATGAGCCAACCAATGATTTGGACATTGATACACTTAAAGTTCTTGAAGCTTACTTAGATGATTTTAACGGTATAGTCGTTGCCGTATCTCATGATCGTTATTTCCTTGACCGGGTATGTGACAAAATCTTTTCATTTGAAGATAATGGCCGAATAGTTACCTTCACAGGTAACTACACAGATTATCAGATTTATAAAGCTGACTTTGTGGTCTCTGAGAAACAAACTGAGATTCAAAAAGAAAAGACTGAAAAAGTCAAAACCAAAAAAATAAAAATGACATATCAGGAAAAGCAAGATTATGCAAATATAGAATCAGACATTGAGGCACTTGAATCACAGTTAGATGAACTAGAGTCAGCCTTGCTTAAACATCAAACAGATTTTGTAAAACTTCAATCTTTAAGTGAAGCTAAAGAAGAGCTTGAAGAAACATTACTTGATAAAATGGACTACTATGAGTATTTAGAAGACCTTAATCACCAAATCAAACAGCAATAATACCAAAAAAGACACAGTTTCTTTATGACATGTGTCTTTTTTTTGCAGCATCACCCCAAAAGTTTGTCATATTTCAGAAAATATCATATAATGACAGTAGTAATGTGTTAATTTACAACTTGGTTTCTGTAATCAATCGTGTAATGAGACATGGGGATGAGAAAAAATGGCGGATTACAACACTATAGGACTGTATCTTAACCGACCAAACCCAGTGAGTAGGGTTATTAACCGAGGAGGAACTACCTATGAAAATGTCTTTCAACGTCGGCAACGACAATGGTAACAGCGAACATGACCTAATTATTGATGGCATGTTAATCACACAACCAAACGTGTTCTCAAAAGTTTCAAAAATGCCTGATTTATCAAGCTTAGATGATGAGACTTTTGTTGAGAATCTAATGTCTAACATCATATCTACAGTCATGACACCATCTGTTAATGGAGGTGCTGCATCTTCTTACTTTGTTGGTGAATATGCAACCAAATCAGGTAAACTACTTCATAACATTGAAGTTGGTGCTTTCAATTCAAAAATCAATTCAGACGTACCTGTTGTTAATACACTTAGTGTCTTAGCCGCAAATGCTGTACAACAAGCTTACGGCGATCATCCAAAACTTGATAAAATTGATTTAAGTGTAGATATGGTAACCGCACTACCTGTCACCCAACATACACCTGTTTCTGCGAGAGAGTTTTTTAATAAATTCATGGATGACAAACATGAAGTAAAGATTCACTTACCTTCAAAAACTGTGACTGTTGTGGTTACTTTTAACTATGTAAAAGTTCTTCCTGAGTCCATCTGTGCTACTTTCTATCTGCAGGCTTTAACCAAGGAAAATGCAGAAGGCATTACATCAAAAGCCGCAAAAGATGAGTACTTAAGTATTGTTGATCGATTCTTTCATGACTTTAATGAAAAATACAATTTGAATATTGATGGTGACTACTTCAAGGGACTTAAAATACTCCACAATTCAATTGGTGAAGGTACAACAGAGATTCCACTTACAAACGACATCTCTTTTGATCCTAACTTTATTGCCGGTTCTAATAACGGTGTTGGCCATGCAATCAATGAAGTTATTAGTGATTTTATTCGCCAAAAGAATCTTGTTAAATTCTCTCGTCAAGACTATTCAGCAATCTTAAGAGATTACAATCATAAACACTTTGATTATGCTAAAGACCTAGTTGAAGAATCACTTGAAGAGCAAGGTGAAATTATTTTCAGAAATACCAAACACGAAGTTGGACGCGCTAACAACGACCTAGATATCATTATGGTCCATGGTGGCGGCAGTATTTTGATGAAAGATTATCTCTTAGAGAAGTACTATGATTTTGGAGAAAAAACAGAAATTAAAATATTCTATGTTAACGAAGAATTTGCAGTGGTACTAGAAGTTCTAGGTATGTATGCTTTCCTAAAGAGCCCAATTTACAAGAGCCTTAAGGCATCATACCAAAAGAAAGATAAAGCTCCCTCTTTAGCCACTAGCACAGTGTAAACATGAGGTGATAGGATGTTATTTGATCGATTTCGAAAAAAACGTAAAATAGACCCAAGAATAGATGAATGGATTAACAAACAAAGTTTCCCAGACGATGCCCTAACCTATCTCATTGAAAAGGAAATTTATGAGCACGGGACACGGGACTTAAGTTATATAATCCCAAGGAAAAGGAATGATGAACATTTTGCCCAATTATTGGACAGGGAATCTCATGATGCCAGGTATAAAAGTAATTTGGCTATGTACGATTCAATTGCAACAATTCATTCACCTGATCAGGCAGAAGGTCACATAACAACCATTAAACCCAAACATCATGAACCTACTAAAAAGACCATCGAAACGGTAGGCACTATCCCAGCATCTACTTATGGGAAAAGTTTATCTAGCATAAACAAAGGTCGAAAGATTTACAATACAACTACCTCAGCTGTTGTTGTCACAGCACCTGAAGAGCATTTTCATCATGAGGAAGCAGATTTATCTTGTTTTGATGACTAAAAAGAAGTGAGTGAGTTGCTTAGCAACTTTCTCACTTTTCTTATGTGTGTTTGGGAATGATTGGTATATACAAGCGACTCACCCGCCTGCCCTCTTTCACAGCAAGCTTCTCTAAGGAGTAAGGAGACACCAATTCATAAGGACTTGATGGTAAATAGTAATCAAAGACATATTGATAGAAATAATTAAGATTACTTGAATCCACTACAAAGTCAAACACTAAATAAGCCATCTTAGGTAATTTTTTGGTTAACAGAGCATCTCCAACCGATTCTGTATCTAGTTGTTGACCGATAAAGTTCATGTAGCCCATAGGCTGCTTTTCTAACCAACTCACCTTAAATAGATCACCTTTTTGCTGTTTAAGGCTCATGAGTTGCTCTTGCTTCATATGAAATAGAGTCTCTCTAAAGCTATCGGAAAAGTATCCGACACCAGAAAGTTCCAATTCTGGATACACCTCAACATTAGGTTGACCTTCATAGGAATTAACAAACCATAAGTAACCTTTGTTGATGGTTTTGATGCCTTTAAAAGTACCTGCGATAATGGCTTTTCTAACTGCACTAGGAGACTGACCAAAAACAGATGCACAGGCCCTAGCAAATACTTCAGGACTACTATACCCATATTCAAATGCTGCATCAATAATTTTACATTTATTCTCTAACATATAATATATTGTTTCGGTTATTTTTCTCCCCCTATAATAATCATATGGGGACTGGTTGGTATATTTGGTAAAAAGTCGTGTGAAATAATATTTTGAGAAACCTACTTCGTGAGCAATATCATCTAAGCTTAATTTCTCCTTTAAATGGTCTTCTATGAAATCAATCGCTGCAACAACGAGTGCTAAATCATCCTTCATCGTTTATTACCTTAAGGGGTACAAACAATTTAATCATCTCTCCTTCATCGTTGTGTTTACGTCTAATCATAAAATATGGTTCCATGTCATACCCATTTAACTGCTCGACTTTTTCAAGGCTACCTAACCAATCTTTCTCATATTCCTCTTTAGTCATTTTGACTGCTACCCACTTATCTGGCTTAAAGGTCATAGTGGCTATAGGGTAGGTCATATGATCAAGAGTACTCAATTTGCTTCCTAACATCACCATAGCATTCACTTCACCATATGAAGTATCTAAAATTTGAACTTCGTAGTACTTATTAGGGTTTAATAAATCTGGATGATCCTTTAATTGCTTGTCAAACAAGTCTAAATAAGTTTGATAAATAGGGTGTCTTTTTAGGGTATTACGTCGGTCTTCTGAGTCATATTCCTCCCACTCTTTACCAAATTGCTCTCCCCATTCTTCCATCCTCTTACCAAAGTCTTCGCCCCAGGCTTCCATTTTCTCGCCAAAATCTTCCATTTTAACTTCAAAATTCTGGCTCCAATCCTTAAGATTGTCTTCCCAGTTACGGGCGTTCTTCTCTATATGTCTACCAACCGCTTCCATCACATCTCCAAAACGGTTAATAGCACCTTCAAAATTGTACATGTATTGGCCATCTTCTTGTTTATTATCTTTTTCTTCGTTTTTCCTTTTTTTAGCTTCTTCTTTCCATACTTTCTTATGCTCTTTATAGTCTTTATTCATATGGACTTTATTACGTTTTAATTCTTCCATAACTTCTTCTTTAATTTTCTTAGCATTCACCTTTATATTTCGAATACTTTCATCAAAATCTTCATCGTCTAATTTAATCTGAAGTGTTTTAGCATATGTTGAGCAATCCTCTTGATCTAATGTACCATAATGTACCACACCTGCTAAATGTAATGGATCTTGTTCTATAATTTTAATTTTCATGGTATCACCTCGTCTCTTTCTTGATACTATTCTCCCATATAGGCCTAATCTTTTCATGACACTTATTGCTTTATGACCTAACCATGACAAAATTATTGACTTATGATGCTATTAGTCCTACTTAATAAACCGTCAAAATTATTTTATTGTTGTACATTATCCATATATCCTATGGTATACTATGCTATGTGATTAGGAGGTATTCATGAATACAGTTTCTGAAAAAAAACATATGATTCTTAACGACAATCCAATTAAGGTGATTACTCGTCTAGCAATTCCCCTTATGATTGGTAACCTTATACATACATTATACAATATAACTGATGCTTATTGGGTAGGTAAATTAGGTGCGGTAGAATTTGCTGCCATATCTTATGTTTGGCCAATAACATTTATATTTCTTGCCTTTAGTATTGGTATGACAGTTGCCTCTACTTCGCTCATTGGACAATCCATAGGCAATAACTTAGTAGATAAGGCCCGAGAAATCGCCGCTCAATTCTTTATTCTTTCTTTAATTGGTGGTGTTGCTTTTGGACTCCTCGGTTACTTACTCACGCCTTATATTATTACCATTATGGGGGCAAAAGGTGATTTATATATCCATAGCATTGATTATCTACGTATAATTTTTCTAGAAATGCCAATACTCTTCCTCTTTCATGTATATAAGTCAATGCGGGAGGGTACCGGTGATACAAAGTCACCAACCATTTTCTTAGGCATATCCGTTATCATCAATATTATACTAGATCCAATCTTTATCTTCACACTAGGTTTCGGTGTTAAAGGGGCTGCTATTGCTACCGTATTATCAAAACTATGTGTTATATGGCTTATGTTATATCGAATGTTTAATAAGAAAGAAACCATGCACATAGATCTTAGTAATTTAAGATTGAATCCTAAGATTATGAAAAACTTACTTGAAATCGGCATACCTGCTTCAATTGGCCAAACAGTTTCAGCTCTTGGCTTCAGTGTTATGAATGGGTTTATTGTCTCTTATGGAGATGCAACCCTTGCTGCTTTTGGCTTAGGTAATCGTATCACTTCATTGGTAATGATGCCTGCTTTTGGTTTAGGTGCTGCACTTGCTGCCTTCATTGGCCAGAATATTGGTGCTGGACAATACAAAAGAGCTCAAAAATCGGTCTTTGAGACTATGGCTATTGGTTTTATACTGCTTTCACTAGGAAGTATTGTTATCTTCATATTTAGGTTACCGCTTATTAACATCTTCATAAACGATCCTGAAGTCGTAGAGCTGAGTATGAGTTACATGGCAATCCTTGCCATTGTCTTCCCTCTTATGGCCATTATTCAGTCGTCTATGGGTGCTTTCCAAGGATCAGGTCATACAAAATACGTTCTTATATTAACTTTAAGCCGCCTATGGCTACTAAGAATTCCTATGATCGTATTATCAAGACAGTTCACTAACTTAGGCAGTAGCGGTATTTGGTATGCCATGTTGGTCAGTAACTTTATTGTGTGTATTATTGGGATTGTAATGATTCTACAAGGTAAGTGGCTAAAGCCAACTTTGAAGGATAGTTAGATAGTTGGATAGTCAGGTATAAGAAAAGGACCTTGTGAAATCAAGGTCCTTTTTAAATATTTTACTTTATTCATTATATTCATTGGAATTGTCTTTAATATAAGAAACTGTCACTCTCGCAGAGAGTCCATTCTTTTCCTATCTAACTATCCGACTCACTACTATCTGACTGTCTTTCAAACATCTAACTGTCTTGCTACTTCCTACGGTCTTCCATATAGCGCCATAAATGACGACTTACACTAATTTTTCTATTACTATGGAATCTATTCTGTATGATCCACCTATAATTAAAGCCATTTCTAAACTGTACAAAATCCAATCCTCTTGAATGAATTGCATTCTCCGGACAGCTATACACACATTTCATACACCACAAACAATTCCAACCTGCTCTAAATTTCCCTGTCTCAAAATCAATATTCCCTACAGGACATCTTTTCTCACACAAACGGCAATCTATACATTTCTTATTGGCATACAATGATTTCCCAAACATCTTTGCCCCAAATCGATCTTCAAAGAAATAAATGATATTCACCAAAACATCCCTTAAGAAATTTCGGCTGTGTCTTCTTCTTATACCTTTATCTATTTGATAAGCAATATGAGGTACCTTTTTATCTCTTGTAACCTCGTATAGCCTTCTAGTGACATCCTCTTCAAGGTCTAACAACCAATTGGATGATACAATGACAATCCGATCATAAAAAACATCATACCATTTCTTACGTAGTTGATGAATCATGCCTAGAGAAGCACTTTGATTAATCCAAGTATTTGTACATCCTGTTCTTATAATAAAAACTTTGGATTGATTACGAGGCAACATCTCTATAAAGTCAAAGACAATTCTAGGTGTTCCAAACCCATATATCGGTAGGACAAAACCAATCATATCAAAACGTTTGGCGTCCATTTCAAGTGTTCCATTAACGACTTTTTCAAGTTTGTACATCTGTACTTGATAGCCCTTTTTCATTAAATCTGCTTTCAGAAATTTAGCAACATAGTAGCTGCTTTGTGTCCCTGAGAAGTAGAATAAACCTATTGTTCTCATACATACCTCATTCTATTTGATAGCCTTCTGTTGACTATGCTGACATTATTATACATGAAGTTAAGATGTATTAAAAGCCTATCCCCTCAATATGGACAATTAAAATGAATTAACGGGAAATAAGTGGCCTAGAGTATGCTTAAATCCCATTTTCGGTTATAATAGATACACATAAACATTTGGAGGTACTCATGAATATTTTGCGACCAATACTCACCTTCTTCATCGGCCTATTCTTGGTTATTACTTTGGCCTTATTACTACAAGCGGGTTTACTTTACACAACTTTATATAACGAAGACTATGTTATTGACGTCATGAATCGCGGTTCAATTATTAATGCCTTTTATGAGGACCTCATTGAAGTGGTTAAGTCTAGCTTATCTGAAACATTAGATGAACGTTTACCTGAAGAACTGGGTACTTTTGATCCATCTACCTTACTTGATACTTTAGATGATCCAGCCATAAAAGATCCTATCAAAAATACAATCGAATCGACCCTACTAGGGGTGTATGGTTATTATATATTGGATAATGAGCGGTTACCTAATCTTGATTTATCCTTTACCCAATCATTGCTTTCACCTATTATGGACACTGTCGCTAGTCAGGCTTTAGACAATCAAACCTTCTTCCCGATGGATGACATCACTGAAGCTCTGGAATCTTTAAATACATCTGGACAATTAGAAACGATAGATGCTGATCTATTAGGCCAGTTGTTAGAAGCTCAGAATGTTGAATTATCTGATGAACAGAGTGATTATCTTACAACACTCATAGAGGATAAAGATCAATTTTTCACCGATGGTGTCCTAGACCAATCAAAGCTTCAGTCATCTATAACCGAAAGTCTAACTGCATCTATTATTGACAGCGGTATGATCGCCGAAGAACTAGATTTACATGACTTTGTGGTTGATGCTTATAGGTCAGAAGACAATCCAATCTTAAGTGGTAAATTGCTTACTAGAGATTTTCCAAAACAGTTAGTTATTTTATTAGGTCTAATGGTCTTGATACTAGCAGTTGCATATTTAAGTGTTCATCGTTATCGTGTTAGCAAAACCCTCAAGTTCATTACAATCACTGGCATCGTTGTATCTTCATTAAGTCTTGTAGGCGACTTAATTAGCTATTTGATCAATTCAAGTTCTAATACCTTACTACAAGGTCTACCTGAAGACTTTAAGGCATTAGGAGGCTTATATGGCTTACTCACAAAACTACTACAGAATTTCACAATACAGCGTATTAAGATAACACTCATAGTCATTGCTGTCTTCCTTGTAATTCTTATACTTGTAATTCTTAAAGACAAACTCTACCCTTCAAATGATGAACTTGAGAGTCAGAAAGAGGTGTGGCTTCAGTTGTTAGGTTTCCTAATCGTTATTGTACTTGCTTATATAGGTCTTAGATGGCAATATAGTCGTGTCACCGAAGTTGTTGATCAACATCTTGCCATCCTTAAGGCTTATGAGCATTATGTCGTTGACATGTCTTTATTAATCGAAACACTTATACCTGTGAAATAGTTGTGACATTACTATTATATCCTATATATGAGGTGACTTTATGACATATAAAATACTAATTGCAGACGACGAAGAACGTATCCGAATCCTTGTTGCTGATTTCCTTAAAAGAGAAGACTATATAATAATAGAAGCCAAAGATGGCCAGGAAGCCATTGACTTATTCTATGAGGACCCATCTATACACCTTCTAATCCTTGATGTAATGATGCCTTACTTTAATGGTTATGAAGTATTATCTGAAGTGCGAAAACTCAGCAGTGTACCCGTTATCATGTTAACCGCCAAAAATTCTGAGCAAGATGAGCTCAAAGGATTTAATGAAGGTGCAGATGAGTATATCACCAAACCATTTAGACCCTCTATTCTTGTTGCTCGTGTAAAGAGTATTTTGTCAAGGGTTTATGGCAACAATGAAGCTGTCAGTTTCGGTTGTCTCAAAATCGATCAACAAAAACATCATGTCTCAGTTAATGATCTAACGATTACACTGAGTCAAACAGAATACAATTTACTCCTGTATCTCGTTGGGAACTTAGGAAATGTATTAAACCGAGACCAGATTCTAAATAATGTCTGGGGTTATGACTACTATGGGACATCAAGAACTGTGGATACCCATATGAACCGATTAAGAGATAAATTACTTGAAGCAGGTAGCTATATCCAAACAGTCCGAGGTTATGGTTACAAATTTGAGGTGAATGTATGAAATCAATTAGACAAAGACTTTTTGTGAATTTCATTGGGATTTCCCTATTGCTATTGGTCACTATTTGGTTATGTAACTCTCTATTCTTAACCAAATATTATGTTAAACGTGAAGAGCAAACCCTCTTAAATAGTTATAACACTCTTAATAATATCGAGGCAGACGCTTACCCCATGTCTTTAGATACTTTTATCACTATTGAAACAAAGGCGAACATTGACATTATATTATATGATGATAATAATACAATCGTTTATACATCTAATAACTACTTAACAAATGATGCTCTATTCAAGCAAATTGATGATCGTTTAGGTACCCCTCCAAGACCTGGTCAAGATCGAAAACTTCCAGGAAAAATAACGCAAAGGCAGAACCCTGTCCCTTTCGAAAATGCAAACACAACCTTAATTGATGATCAGACTAGATTGGTTAGCGGCTATGATCCCATCATCGGCGCTCAATCCCTTTCCTTAATTGGAGCACTTGATAATGGCTACTATGTCAACTTAAGATTACCTCTAGCCTCCATTGAGTCAAGTGTACGAATTATCAACACTTTTTTGTTAATGACTGGTGCGGGCATTATTGTTATAGCCTTGATTATTTCCTTATTCCTGTCAAGCTATTTCACAAAACCAATACGTCAAATCAATGCTGCAACTAAACGACTAAAATCTTTAGACTTTTCTGAACCATGTATGGTAACAACAGAAGATGAGCTTGGTCAATTAGCCTACAATGTTAACGATATGTCTCATGCGCTATCAAATGCTCTCAACTCACTAAATAGGAGTAACCAGCAATTGACTGACGAGATTAAACAAAAGAACCTATTGGATGAGAAAAGACGTCAACTACTCAACAATGTTTCCCATGAACTGAAAACACCACTGGCTCTTATGGAAGGTTATGCAGAAGCATTACAACTTGGTATTGCAACAGACCCATCAAAAACAGAATTTTATTGTAATGTCATAATGGATGAGACAGAGAAGATGAACCAACTGGTCCAGAGTTTACTCAATATAGATCAAATTGAGTTTGGTGATATAAGTAGCCACCCTATTAAGATGGATCTAATCCCATATATAAAGGGGTCAATAGACAAGTACAATCTGCAAATAACAGATAACAACTTAAACACAAATCTTGTATGCCCAGACTCAGTTATGATACATATAGACCCCTTAGAGTTAGAGCAGCTTTTTGTCAACTATCTGACCAATGCCATTCACTACGCTGACACCTATATTAACATTACCATTGAACACTCTGAGCAAAAAGATTTTGTTAAAGTTACAGTGGCTAATGATTGCCCAAGTATCAGTCAACATGATTTAGATAAGGTTTGGGATAGTTTCTACAAAATCGATGTTTCAAGAAGTCGATCTGTTGGTGGTCATGGACTTGGCTTATCCATTGTTAAAGCTATCCAGACAAAACATGGTTTTGACTATGGTGCAAGAAGTACATCTGATGGCGTGCAATTTTGGTTTGACTGCCCTATAGTTATAGCATAATTCGACCTCAGAAACGATTATAATTAGACATTAAGAAGGACCAAACCAATGATTGATTGGTTTGGTCCTTGTCGTTTACTTACCCTACTTTAAGATCACTTATACTCTTTAGCAATCTCTATATAATGTTGTGCTGATTTCTCAAGGCTTAATTTTTCTTCCTCTGTAAGCGCTCGAATGACTTTAGCAGGTGACCCCATAATGAGTACATCATCTGGAAACACTTTATTCATGGTCACTAAGCTACCTGCGCCTACAATAGATCTTTTTCCTATCACTGAATGATCTAATATAGTACTACCCATACCAATTAAGGAACTGTCACCAATCTCACATCCATGAATAATACAGTTGTGGCCGATTGTTACACCATTTCCAACAACAGTCTTTGCGTTACCGGCAACATGTACTGTTGTGTTATCCTGTACATTTGTACCTTCTCCGATGTATATAGTATTAACATCACCTCTTAGGACAGCACCAAACCATATGCCACAATTTGCTTTAATTGTCACCTTACCAATGACTGAACTTTGATCTGCAACAAAGGCACTAACATCTACGTTTGGTTTCTCGTTTTTGTATTTATATATCATAATCGCTCCTTATATCAGGCCAAGGTACTCACAAGCCTTCTCAATTCCATGATTGCCAACATGATCCGTTACATAATAGGCAACTGATTTTGCCTCTTCAACAGCATTCCCCATAGCAACACTATGTGTTACACCATCTAACATTTCTATATCATTATAGTTATCACCAAATACAACGATATCTTCTTGAGGGTGATTTAAGTAATCACATAACCACCGAATACCTGTCAATTTTGATGTGCCTTTATTAGACATTTCATAACCCCAATTGCCCCACTTCTTAAAATCAAGGTGACTATATTGATTGGCCTTTTTAAAATTTTTATCAAAATACATCATGCCGTAATAGGGAACATCTTTTACAGACATCTTCTCAATCTTTTCAGTAAAAAGATTTGATTTTGCCCCCTCAAGTACTTTGATTTGTTTACGTAAGGTACGTTTCACTTTACCAAATAAATCTTTGACATAAACCACTTCTTCATCCATAGCAATAGCTGGTTGCCATCTGCGTCTTATATATTTAACTAACTTCTTAACTTCGTCTTGATGTAATGGCTCTTTTCTAATGATTTTATGATCCACTACAATCATATGGCCGTTAAAACAAACTGCATTTTTGATATCTAACATCTCCATTATATGTTTGATATGCACATAACCTCTGCCACTAGCTATGACAGGTATATGGCCTGCAATCTGTAATTTTTTTAGTGTTTCTATTGTGCTTTGGGGTATATAACTTTTCTCTCCACTATGGTGAATCAAGGTGTCATCTACATCAAAGAACAGTATCTTGTGCTTGCTCAAAGTCTTCTCCTTTAAATCCAAATTCTAGTACTTTTTAAAAGTTTACCTTAATTAGACCAACTTGTCTATATTACATCTTCTCATTCATAAAATTATTTGCTATACTGAAATAGCATATGCTGTTGATGTGGTCTTATCACAAATATCAGATATGACAGGCAAATAATGGATGAAACGAGGATAAATATGGGCAAGATTGCGATTATTACATGTAGTACAAGTGGGTTGGACTACATTAAAGGTTATGAAGGCATCAGGACTGCAAGAACAACAATCATGATGAACAACCAAGAATACCTAGATGGTGTTGATATAAAGCCAGTTGATTTTTACAATCAACTAGAATCCCTAGACAGTATTCCACAGACAGCTCAACCTTCACCAGGGCAATTATTAGATATTTACAACGAACTAAAATCAGAAGGTTATACAGACGCTATTTACATATCCATTTCTGAGCATTTAAGCGGTACCTATCAAGGTGTTTGTTTGTCAAAAACATATATCGACGATTTTAACGTTCACCCCTTCAATAGTGCTTCGGCCTCTTATATTACTGGTTTTATGGCAATGGAAGCCTACAGACTTGCTGAAGAAGGAGCCTCCGTTGAAGACATCCTAAAACATCTTGAATACTTAAGAGAGAATGACCATATATTCTTTATGGTAGATGATTTACAGTATCTAGTTAAAAATGGAAGGCTTTCAAACGCTGCTGCTTTTATGGCTAATATGCTAAAAATCAAACCTTTGCTTGAGATGACAGATGAAGGAAAAATCGAAGCAACAGAGAAGATTCGTACATCAAAAAAAGCATTAAACCGTGTAATCAACCGTTTCTTAGATGCAACAAATAATGGTAAAGACGTTTATTTTATTTTCTTATTCCACACTGAAGCACCAGCTTTTCTTAATACCGTTAAGGAAAAACTAGAAGATGTTGGCATTGATACTTCAAAGTTGATTGATGCGCCAATCTCTCCAGCCGTAGGTTGTCATATTGGTAAAGGCGTCATTGGTATTGGTTATATCAAGAAATGGGCATCGTAATTAAATGATAAAGCCACTTCCTCACGGAAGTGGCTTTTTTTATATTACATAATCAAATATTTCTTTCTCTGTCCTATAGTCCATCGGTATATGTTTCATTTCCTCAACAGCTTTCTTAAGCTTATGAGCAATGTTAGAGTAACCGATTGCTATAGCTCCAACAAGATGAGATTCCTTAAGCATAAACATGATATAAGTCTGATTATCTGATTTTTCATAAAGTTCATAGCTACCATCAAGCTCAACTATTTCCCCAATACTGAAAACATCAATAGACAAAACTTTTAGGGTATTGGACCTTGGTACACCACCAAACTTCATGTCACCACCTAAGATGTTATACCCAGCTATTCGCCCCTGGTATAAGGCTATATTCCATAAACCATATACAACACCATAATGTTCAGTGATATCTCCTGCTGCATAAATATCAGGATCTGATGTACACATATAGTCATCTACCACCAAACCTTGATTCACTTCTAACCCAGCCATACGAAGTAAGTAAGTATTAGCTCTTACACCTGTTGATACAATAACATAATCAGAAGAAAGTGTTCTTCCATCTATGGCTATGAGCTTTGTATCATCCTCACAAATAACTTCCTTTGTTTTAAACTCATAAACCACTTCTATGCCTATATCTTTCAAACTCTTTTCTACCAACTCTGAGGCTGCTTGGTTGAGTTGTCTAGGCATTAACCACTTGGACCCTTCAACAACAGTCACCTTAATACCTTGGCTTGCAAGAGCTGAAGCAGCTTCCAGTCCTAAAACCCCACCACCCATGATGATACATCGATCTCCTGCCTTCAAGTTGTCTTCTACAAGGGCAACATCTCCCATACTTCTAATGCTTGTAACCGTTGATTGTGATATACCCTTAATAGGTGGTATAAATGGATGTGCACCAATGGCAACAATCAAACGGTCATAATCAATACGGTCCCCGTCAAATAATTCAATCCTTTTATCTTTTCTTGATATTTCAGTAACAACTCTATTTTTGAGCACTTGTATACGCTGTTCATCATACCAGTACTGATCGTGTATCGATAATTCTGATGCCTCTATTTCTTTTGCCATTAGACGGGTCAAGTTCAACCTATAATAAGGTAGTCTATCTTCATTAGTAATTAAGAGAATCTCTACATCACTTGATCGCTCTCTAATTGATTCTGCAGCAGATAGCCCTGCTATACCGCCACCAAGTATAACTATTTTTTTAATCGTTGAATTTAAATTAGAGACTTTCGAGTCTTCTACTGGTTCAAAATGTTCTTTACTCAAACCACAAACTGGGCATATTTCAGGTGCTTCCTCACCCTTATGAATGTACTCACAATTCAAACATCGAAATGCTTTTGCCTCTACCTTGACTGAAGTTGCTTCTTCTAACTCAAAAGCTTCTTGTGGTGCACCACACACAGGACAAATCTCTGGTATATTATCCCCTGTTACAACATAACCACAAATAGAACATTTATAAGTATCACTCATCTCTCTTCCCCCTAACTCTTTATCTGTACTCTATAATAGGAGCCTAATATTTTGATATTATATTTATCTAAGACATGGGATATAGATTCAATAACGTGTCTGTCTTTCTGATAACAGCCATCGATATCTATGAAAAAGTTATAGTTACCAAGTCCAGTCTTAGTCGGCCTTGATATAATGGATTTTAAGTTAATACCGTCCCTAGAAAAAGTATTTAGAATATCACAAAGCAAACCAGGTCGATCGGAATCATCACTAACAACAAAAAAAGTTTTCCAATTATGATGTTGTTTAAGTTCATCGTTCAAATGTTTAGAGACAATAATAAAACGTGTTTCATTATCTAGCGAATCTGCTACATTCTCTCTAACAAGAGGAAATTCCTTATGTACATCTAACATATGCATTGGAATAATAGCACCTACACCTTCTCCGCCATTACAAACTTCATTGTAAGACTGGCTGTTGCTGGCAGTAGTGACTATTTCCAGATCCCTTAATGGCTCTAAAAAATCTAAACATTGATTTTCTGATTTGAACTGAACATAGATCCGCTTCACATCTTCAAGGTTTTTAGTATTTGCAACAAAGGCAAATCGTATAGGTAATACAACTTCATGAATCACCTTTAAATCTGTATGCGTCAGTAAATCAAGGATAATCTGAACAAAACCATCCAGTGTGTTTTCTATTGGAATAACACCATATTTACACTGTTCACCAACTGCACTAAAAGTTCGTCGCATTGATGGGTAATATAAGAGTTCTGCATCGATATTTTGAGCCTCAATATACTTAAGTGTTGCTAATTCAGTAAATGTTCCTTTAGGTCCTAAGACAGCAATTTGATTCTTCATCTTAACCTCTCACATATTATTTGTTGATAGTTTAACACAACGACGTGTTAATGTCATCACTTACCCATAAAATACTCCTTATAGCTTTCATACTCTGGAAAACCTGTAGCTTTTGCCACAGCAATCAAGCGGCTATAGTCATAGCTTAATTGATAATGCTCAATCTGAAATCCCCTTGAAGTATCAATAATTGAATAATGAGCTCTTGGATCCTGTGCACCTAGCCCCATCCCAACTGATCCTGGGTTAATAAGGCGATAGCTGTGATAGACTTCATTAAATTGAATGTGACTATGACCACAAAGTATTAGGGGTGATGTAATCCCTTTTAGAATGTCATATAAATGGTCACCTTCATCATGCGGGTTCAAAATTTCTTCTGGATCCCGAGGTGTTCCATGAACACATAGACCTTCAAAATGGCCAAAATGTGTTGCCGCTTTATATGGTAGGCTGATGAGTTCATCCATTGCTTGCCCAGTCATATTATGGCTTAGATAGTCATAATAATTGAGTAAACGAATATTGGCTTCGTTAGATGGTATAACATTAATTAAAGCATCATCTAACCAGGTTTCGGTATTTCCCTTTAACCAAACTAAAGTTTTAAGGTCTTTCATTCGATCAAAACATGCTTGAGGTTCAGGTCCTTTGGCAACCAAATCGCCTAGAAAAACAACACAATTTACAGAATTCGATTTCATATGGTCAAGGACTGCTTGGAATGCGACATCATTACCATGGATGTCAGATAGTATAGCTGTTCTCACTAAATCACCACTTTCTAATTGCCCTCACAATTTTCTGACCCTATACATATTATCCCACATAATGAAAGGTGAAACAATTCTACAATGGTACTAGTCTTTTAATATAATATCGTAGAAGAATGACACCCTAAAGCTGCCAGGGTGTCTTGATATTGTCCTATGATAGATCCTCACGTCAGTAAACTACACTTCCTCAGGATGACGGTGGTAACGTCTTACTTTCTTTCTGTCTTCCTATACTACTATCTAACTGTTTACTATCTGACTACTATCTAACTGTCTTACTATCTTACTGTCTTACTATCTTACTGTCTTACTATCTAACTGTCTTACTATCTTACTGTCTTACTATCTAACTGTCTTACTATCTAACTACAACTATGTCGTCCACTGTCCATGTACAATACCAACCAAGTACCATGTACTTCCAACTTGATCAAAGACTAAAGTTAAGCTAGACCAGTCCATGCCACTATATGATGGGTTAAAGCCTGTAAAGTGAAACTCTACATAGTCAGCTGTTGGATATATAGATGTCATGTTGTTAATCATATTACCAGAACCAATTGGACTATTCCATGACATCATATCAGGAATGACATAATCGTGATCATAAATAAACTCATCATAGTATGTCATTGGTATACCAACAATAGGATCACCGCTACCATCATAATTTCCCCAATTATAAGATACAACACTTGTTCCAAAACTTGCCATCTCAGCTGATGTAAAAACTATGTCATTGGCCAAATCTATAAAGGGATAGGGTGTAAAACGAACCCCTTGAATAGGATGTACATGGGCTGCTACAGATGTAAAATCTTCTACTTTTAAGAAACCCATAATATCTTCAGCCAAATCAACAACACTCGGTGTCATTGAAGCATAGGTCTCCAGCTCTGAAAGAAGATTTTCATTATCTGTTTCCAGTTGCTTCACTTGATTTTGCAGATCATCTATATTAGTTTCTTGTTCTGCAATCGTACTTTCAGACGACTTAACTTCCTCTTCTAAGGCAGATAACGTCTCCACTATCGACATGATTTCTGTCTCCTTAGACTCTAGTTCACCAGCTAAAGAGCTTAGTTGATCTGATAATGTTTCTAACTCTTTTTTATGTGCCTCATTTATTTCCTCTATCTCTGTTTGATTGGTGCATCCTGATAAGACAAGTACTAGTATCAGAAGTAACACTGTAAGCCTCTTAGGTAACATTCAAACACCTCTTCCTTATGATAATCGTTCTCATATAATTATACCATAAGTCTTTAAGGATTCCCACTACTTGGCTTTAGACTTCAACCATAAGAACTCATAAGGTCCTATTTCAATGTGAGTCCTTGATAAATCAATTGTTTTGCCCTGTAATATGTCTTCAAGTTCCAACTCATGTATGGCATCACTTATTGGTTTTGTCATAACAAACTGACGATCTTCTGAAAAGTTGTAAAGGCAAATCAGTGGTTGATTCACGAAAGTTTTAATAGTGCCAAGAACCTCTTTATGGTGAAGTTCCAAACTATAAGTAAGGCTTTTGCCATTAAATAGTTCTGAAGTCTTTCTAACTTCAATGAGTTTCTTCAAATGCATGAAAATATCCCTATTAACATGATTGTCCTCATGTTCTAGATGGTCATAAATTGACCAGTCGAAGTTTTGGCGATGTAACCACCTTGAATCATGTTGCTTTTTGAGGTCTTTCTTATAGTTATGGTTATTAAGAGCTGCTATTTCGTCACCACTATAAATGAGTGGCAATCCTGACATTGCCATTAATAGACCATTAATCAACTTCATACGTTTGATAGCAAGCTCTAATTGGTAGACATCTTTGTTAACAAGGGCTTTTTCAACACCACACAAACTTGCCATAGTACCACAGTTTCTAGCGTCTAAGTCCTCTGGGTTAAACTCGTATAACTCACCCATTGAAAAAGAACCTTCAAAGCTACCTTCAAAGAATTTAATCAGGTACTGCTTATGTTCAAAAGGACTTAAACCCATATGTATTAGGGCTTCTTCATTAAAGCCCCACCCAATATCGTCATGACACCTAGCGTAGTTAATCCACACCCTATCTTTGGGAGCTTGTAATCGGTTTAGATCAACCTTAAGCAAAGTTGCGTCTCGAGTAGCCAAGCTATTCCATATATTAACCATAAGTGGTGCGTTGTACATAACATCACACTCAGATTCTTTATCTCCATAATATTTCACAATCTCTTCAGCCTCAACTATAGCTTCTCCTAATAGAGCCACTGATGGTGCCACCTCTTGCAAAATTAAATGGCACATCTTAAGGAGACGATGTATGGTTGGTAGATTACGACAAGTAGTGCCAAGTTCTTTCCACATAAAGGGTATGGCATCTAAACGAATCATATCTATACCTTTATTGGCTAAAAATAACAGAATATCGATAATCTTCTCAAAAACTAAAGGATTCTTATAGTTTAGATCCCACTGAAATTCATAAAAGGAAGTCATCACATAACGATCGATTTCCTCGTAATAGTTAAAATTACCAGGTGATACTTTTGGGAATACTTCAGGTAATGTTTCTTCATAAGCTTTAGGTATAACATCCGAATCAAACATAAAATACATGTCCATATACTTCTTCTCACCTTGTAAAGCTAGCTGAGCCCATTCATGTTCTTTTGCTGTATGGTTAACCACAAAATCAACACAGCAAAACATGTCTTCTTTATGAAGGCGATTAATAATCTTCTGAAAAGTCTTAAAATCACCAAACCTCCCATCAATGGATTTGTAATCCATCACAGCATAACCGCCATCATTTTCCCCTTCTCTTCCTTGTAGCAAAGGCATAAAATGGATAAAAGTTACACCTAGGTCCTTAAAATAGTCTAACTTATTAATAAAGTGATCAAGGTCAACTGAAAATAGGTCTACGTACAATGTGGTGCCAATGATTTTCTGATCGCGGTACCATCCTACTTTTTCTTCATCTCTTAACTTGTTGGTCTTTGATCTTGCCTTTTCATACTTTAGCATAAGTCGCTCTAATCTATGATATGATTTACGCCATGGCTCAAAGGAATTAGATTGATAAATACTCTTATATATTTTTTTTAATTCTTCTTGACGTTCAATACTTTGTTTTATTTCCATCGAATATACCTCTTCACTTTGTGCAACCGTTTGCCCTATTATTTTTTTGCAATGGGTCTTTCTAACCCATTGCATACTTATTATCTATCTTAGTCTACTTCATTATACCAAATAGTTGGCAAATGTTAAGACACAATCTCAACAAAATTTCATCTCTAAACATAGTAGATTTTGACAATTACTTGTTTTCAACCTTAAATGCCACATACAAATTAACAAATGATAAGCTTGCAACAAGATAAAAAACATATTGTGGTCCATAGTTCAACCAAATAAATCCACCTGCAACTGCACATGTTATAGAAATGACATGGTCTAAACTAATGCCTAAAGAAAGCGTTGGTGTAAGATCACTCTCCTCTACCAATATGGACTTCAAATAAATACTTCTAACAATACCAAGTTGTGCAGACATCTTATCAATGATGAATAGTACATACATAAAAACTATTGGCCAACCAACCGTAGCAATTTTATCATTGACAAACATACCACTCATAACTCCATAGATACCGTAAACTACTATGAAAGATATAGCATCCGCAAACAACAAAGTTTTGACCCCAAACCGGTCCATCCATTTCCCAACTCTTGGCAAAAAGAATACACCAATAAATGAGCCAATCATTGCCAACATTGCTAATGTGTCTGGACCTTTTAGCAAGAGCTCAATTAATACCCATGGTCCAAAAACCATCATCATCTGTTTCTGAACACCAAACATAATAACCAAAACATAATAGTACTTGTAAGCTTTTCTAAAAACGAACTTGATTTTATGTTCTGTTTTTATAGAATCTTGGGTTGCGTTCTCTAACATGAATAGGGCAATAATAACCACTAGTAAAAATACACCACATAAAATGAAGACCCATTTTGTTTCTGCCTGGAAGCTGAAAAGGCCGTATCTAAAGCCTAAGAAGACTATGCCATACCCTATCATCATAAAAGCAGTTGTAATACCCTTAAATTGGCCCATACGGTGGCCAACGTTGTCGTTACCAACTAGCGAAAGCCCAATGCTATCTTGAAGTGGGAAGAATAAATGCATCCCCATTGAATTGATGAAAATAAAAATCAACATAACTGAGTATGTAGGCGTAAAAAATCCAAGTGTCATAATACCAATAAAACTAAGCACCTGAGCAACAACAGCAATTCGGATATCGCTTAAAAAGGATAAGCCAGCTACGACAAATATCAATATCATACCTGGTGTCTCTCTTGGAATTTCTATAAAACCTCTTTGCTGAGCAGTTACCTCATAAACTTCTTTAAAATAATTTGATAAGATATCATTACTCATACCAAGGGCTAGTGCTGTAAAAGCAATAACCATAATATATATTCTTAATGGTTTGCTCTCTTTAAGTGTTCTAATCATGATGTCCACGCTTTCTATACATAATAAACCACCTATATCTAGGTATTATCTAGATTATAGGTGGTTTGCATGTAAATAACAAGTTCTATTTTAGTTGTTCACTTAATTCTTCAGCAGTCACCCTTATGACACCAACATTACTATTGATCTCCTTAATGTTATCTGTCTGTTGTTCAACTGAAGCTCTTATTTCCTCTGCTGCTGCCGCATTGTTCTCAGAGTAATTGGCAATCTCATGAATTTTCTTAATCATTTCTGAGAAATTATCACTAATCACTTTGAAATGCTCTGACTCTTCATTAATATGTCCATCTAACTGATTAAAATCTTGTTCCATTTCACTAAAGGTTTGTCCCAAGTTTCTCATGATTGAAACACCATTGGCAACTGACTCTGAACCATTAGCCACTTCAGTCATTGTCTGCTGTGATGAATCAGATAATTGGCCAAGAATATCTACTATACTCTGAGCAGTACTAGATGTTTGTTCAGCTAACTTCCTAACTTCATCTGCTACAACTGCAAAACCTTTACCATGTTCTCCTGCCCTTGCTGCCTCTATAGAAGCATTCAGCGCCAAAAGATTGGTTTGAGCTGCTATCGATGTGATTTCACCTAAGAATGAATCAATATTAGCAATATTTGCAAGTAATGCTGTTGCTGAGTTGTTTGCGGCTGTGATTGCCCTATTAATATTATGAATCTCGTCTTCCATTTGCTTAACTTGGTTGTTGTTGTCTTTCACTGTATTTCTTAAGGATCTAGATTGATTGTCAATAGTATCAAAAAGCTCTCTGCTCACTTCAACTCTTTCCATCGATTCAGATGCTTTATCTGAGATTCCTTTTTCAGCTTCGTACTGTTCAGAAACACTGCTTGCGACAGATTGGATTGAATTGAAAATATCTTCACCTGACTGTTCTAAATTATCTAAGTTTAAGTCTGCCTGTACAAGATTGTCTGTCATAACTGAAATAGTTTTCTTGGACCCTTCCATCAGATTATCCAACTGGTCCATAGTTTGTGATTGCTGATGACCGGATAGTTTTGCCTCGTAAACATATTCGTAACCCCATTTTGCTCCAAGAACCAAGGTTACCACAACAAGATTCAACCTTAAAATACTGTCAAAAGCAACGCTCATAGGTGCACCTAAATATAAGATACCAGAGTCTAAAACAAAGGCAGTTATTAATGCCAAGATGTTGACTAATACAGCGTTAATAATCATAACCCGTGTATTATAGTAGATTAATGACATAGCCAACGCCGCAATCGTGTAAATAAAATAATAACTTAACTCACCAGCACTAATAGTAAGTGCCGTTGCAAGCAAAAGCGGGATAAGTGGTAATGTTATACTTTTAAAAAATTGTGGAATGAACTTAAAAAAGTACACAACACTACCAAGTACCATTCCTGCAATCAAAAGTAGATAACTTAGCAAAGGTAATCCACCTCTTATTACACCTAACAGGAGTAAGGAAATACAGCTAAAATAAATGATGATTAAGTTAAATTTGTTAGGTTTGCGGAAATTCATTTGAATTTGAAATTGATTCTCAGACATAGGACTACCTCCACTTTATTGTATGCTTATTATACCATGAAAATGACTATTTAGGAACATATGTCATGACAGTTATGTAATATAATGAAATAAATCTGTTATTTGTACAATAAAATCTATCTGATTTATCTTAGTACATACTTTTTGCGTCTTTTGGTAAAAATCTTATATGTTCTAGATGTTTGCGAACACAACTAGCTTCGATTGTATTGTATTTCAACTTATGATTTCTGGCTACTTTATTAGCAATATCATCAAACAAATCACACATAATCAAATGAGCATCCCATATTTCTTCAACAAACAATCTTGGAAATGTTTGTTTATAGATGTTCATGTAGGCCTCTGAAAGAACTGTCTCAATCTTTGATAGACCCTTACCTGGAGAAGCTTGATAGTTGGTCAAATCTCCATAGTGCCAAACCAACTGTCTCTTCATCATATCTCTAACATACTTCTCAAATATTTCTTTGGCCAACATGATCTGTCCTCGCCATAAAGCCTTGGCAACATAAGCACTGACCCACCAATACTCATTACAACAATCTTCAAAAGCCTTCTGTGTAGGTACTTGAGGATAGAAATCGTAATCACCTATTTCATGGTCCTCAGTGAAGATCTTATCTTTGTCCAAAAGTATTTGACTTAAGCCTTCTCTTTCAATCATACCATTTGCAGGAATTGGTCTAAATGTTAGATCTATCCTATTTCCATCTTTAAATTGCATTAAATAGACAAAGGTTCCATTATACTTGGCTGGGGGATCATCCATTGCTTCAGGCATTTGCATAATCATCATCTCTCCAAACCGATCAATCCACTCTCTATTGTCTCTATAGTAAGGCACATCTCTTGTATAGTAGACCACATCAAAATCTTGAAAGAAATCCGCTTCTATTGTCTTATTCACCCTAGAACCATTAAGCTCTACTGCTCGAATTTTATCTTCTTCTATAGCCATACCCACAATTAGGTCCATCATTACTTCTGTATCTCTCATAATACCACCTCCTCAGCTATTTTCTCATATATAACCAGCAATTGCCAGTATAAGGCTTCTAGGGCTATTCAGCTAGAAGTCAGTATGCTATAATATCAATAGTTTTTAACCTGTACAATAGAAAGGAATCGATTATGTCATTATATTCAGATTGGAAAGATGTTGCTTATAAAGAGCGAGATCAAGAAGAGTACAACGCCTTTTGGGGTGATTACTTACCGAAGGAGCAAGTCATCTATGAGGCAATTCTTGAAGATCCCACAACTATTATTAGTGGTAAGGTCAACGAGTTAGCCAAAAAATATTCAATGAAGCAAGCCACTTTTTTAGGTTTTCTTGACGGAATTAACTCTAGTTTAAAAACAGAATTAGACCTTGATAAAGTAAAAAGAGACACTAAAATTGACTTAGATGTTGATATTGAAAAACTCTACTTCAATATGTTAGATGCCAAAGCAGACTGGCTCTATAACTTACCAGCTTGGGATGAAATCTTAACAGCTGAGAAGAAGAAAGAGATTAAAAAAGCTTACAATGCAACTAAAACAGTTATTAAAGAGAAGAAAGTTGGTAGAAACGATCCTTGCCCATGTGGCAGTGGCCGTAAATACAAACAATGTTGTCTTAATAAAGCATAATAAAAGACCTACTTCAAACTTGGGGTTTTGAAGTAGGTCTTCTTTAGGAGGTATATGAAAAGTCTTTAAAGAGCACTTTCAAGGATTTTCTTTACATCATAGCGCGTAAGTGATTTAAATACACCCAACGTTTCACCATGAAAGGCATGATCTATAATTGCCTCAAATCCATCTTCTTCTATGTTCAAATGACTTAGTTTTGTTGGCATATCTAAGAATTCATAAAATCTTTTAGTACGTTCAATGCCTTTTTTAGCTGCTATTAGGTCATCTTCTTCTACGATGCCCCATACATTTCTGGAAAAACTAGCTAGTCTTGTCTTTGTATCCTCATCTAATATATAACTCATCCAATGGGGTGCTAGTACAGCCAAGCCATCTGCATGGGTAATATCATAAATTGCACTCATACCATGTTCAACAGAATGATTGAAGCCATCAAAGGACTTGGCACGGTTCACATAGCCATTTAGGGCTAAACTGCTAGCCCACATAAGATTGGAACGAGCATCATAATTATCTGGTTCAAGTATAGATACTTTTCCGTATTTAATGACTGTAGCCATCACAGCTTCACTCATCCGATCTGACACATAACCATCTTCCTCAATACTAAAATAAAATTCATATAGATGTGTTAAGGTATCAACGATGCCACATGCTGTTTGATGTTTTGATACTGTATATGTATAAGTTGGGTCTAATATAGAGAACTTTGGATAAAGTAAATCATTCCCCCAACCTCTTTTTTCTTTTGTCTCAGGTTTGCTAATTACAGAGCCAGCATTCATTTCAGACCCTGTAGCAGAGAGTGTTAGAACCGTTCCAATAGGTAAGGCCTTAATTGGAATATCTTGGTATGTGATCAATCGCCAAGGATCAAAATCATAACAAGCTGCTGCAGCAATAGCTTTACCACAATCAATGACACTTCCTCCACCAACGGCTAAAACTAAATCTACTTTTTGCTCTTTACAAATCTTAGCGCCTTCTACTACAGAAGCTAGTCTAGGATTTGAATCTATGCCGCCAAGTTCAACAACTGTAATGTCTAAAAGCTCTAATTGGGCCATGACATCTTCATAAACACCATTTCTTTTTATACTTCCATGTCCATAAAGAAACAGTACGCGATTCCCGTATTGTTTTATCTCGATTCCTAAATTCTTAATGACCCCTTCGCCCAAAAAAATCTTTGTCGGATTTTCCATGATAAATGATTTCATACTCGCCTCCTACTTGTGGCCTTCTCCATCGCTAAAAGACAACCATACTTCCGTAAGCTTGTCTAAGATTGCTGATTCGCAATTAATTTATTATACATTTCTACATCCATTAAAATCATATCAACGCGATTGTTAACAAGTACACCACAATTCCCCCGCTCATGTACAAGTTCCTTAACATCTTTAAATCGCCGTCTCAAGTCTTCACTGTTAATGAGAACATCTGTCCTTATCTCCTGAAATCCTTGCATACTAGACCCCTTAACCAACTTTTTGTGTAATATGTATCTCTTTCCATATGCTGTTTAGCACATGATCAACCTGATCTTCTGATAACATTTCAAATATTTGGTGATTGCTACGATTCTCAATTGTGTACCTATAATCGCCTTCATAGTAGATGTCTACATTCATACGTTCATAGGCAAAGTCTACCCGCTGCCTCATATTCTTAAACTTTAGCATAAACACACTCCCTATTTCTATAAGCTCATGTAAATTTCATTAAAATAATCATATCATACGTTCATAATAAATACAAATATTATTCATAATAATTTCACACTTTTTTTATAAATTTTAAATGATATTTTTAAGGCAATACAAATTATTGTAAATTTTATATATTTTAATGTAATAATTTATACTATTCTTAACATACTATAAAACTACATTTATTATTTTATTATTATATACAATTTTAAAGTGTTTTAAAAGTATTTTTATAATATATTTTATAATTATATTTTTTAGCTGACTAAAAAGACAAATAATAATCGTCTTTCGTTATGATTACTTGACTTTTGGGCAAATAAAAAAATAAAAAAAGAAGAAGCTTGTTAGCTTCTTCTTCGAATTATTAAGACTAATTCATTTACTTTTCACCTTTTGCTATGTAACCAACTGCAATAGCACCTTGACCAGCTCCAACTGCAATAATTGATGATACTTCTTCAATATAAACTGGTTCTTGTCCTAAGGACTGAGTTAATTTTCGAGCGTACACCTTAGCCTCCTCAAGGTTATTGATGTGAACAACACTGTAGCTTTCTATACCCGACTCTTTATTTACTTTAAGAAGTTTCTTTTCGATTTTCTTCAAGCTACTCTTAAAACTAAATGCAAAACCGCCGAGCCCACCTTCACCTTGATCATCCAATGTAACAATAGGTTTTAAGTTAACTGCATTGGCAATTTTGCCACCTTTTGTACTGAGTCTACCTGACCTAATCATAGCATGTAAGTTCTTAACACCAACATATATTTTACTTCTAGCAACCATTTGCTCTATCTCATCAATAATGTGATCAAAAGCCACACCTTCTGCAAGAAGTTGAGCGGCCGCCATAACCAATAGACCTTGAGCCGCAGAATTTTGTCTAGAATCTATGATTTCCACTCTGGCTTTGTCACAGGATTCTGCTGCTTTAGTAAAAACATTGTTCGTGCCACTTAAAGCCTTTGATACTGGAATAATAAGGATCTTGTCATAACTTAAACTTAATTGGTCTAGCATCCGTCTTGTAGATACTAAATCTGGTTGAGTTGATGTAGGACGGTCTTTACCACCTTTATCATATGATAATACTTCTTCAACATCAATAGTTCTTCTATCAATAAAGTAGCCATCCTTGTACAGGAGTTGCAGAGGCAATACATGTATTTGATGTTCATCAATAAAAGCTTGAGGTATATCGGCTACTGAATCTGTTACAAGGGCCGTTTGACCTTTTCTATTTTCTATCATGGCATTTTGCATAACCATATCATCTACCTTCTGAAAAACCACATCTCCATTCTTCCTCAGTAGTTTGAAAAACTCAGTCGGTTGATCTGTATGAAGGTGAATACGCATTTTGTTATCTGTTCCTGCTATTACTTGTGAATCTCCTAAAGTATGAAGAGCTTCTCTAAGGTCTGTCTTAGTCATTTTTGACTCAACCAACATAGCTTCAGAACAATAGCGATAGGTAATTTCACCGTGGTCATGGTCTGGTAATTGAATTTCAATCAACTCTTCTTCTACACTAAACACTTCGCTACTTTCACCTTTAATTGCCTTAATGAACCCTTTGATAAAGTGTAGAAAACCTTTTGCTCCTGCATCTACTACATTAGCTTTTCTTAATAAATCCATTTGATTCATTGTATTATCCACTGCCTCATCGAGTTCTCCAGCAGCACTATCCATAAGTTCAATATAGTTATTAGATTTTGATAGGAACTTACTTAAAGCCTCAGCCCATACACGTATTGCCGTCAACATGGTGCCTTCTACTGGCTCATCAACTGCATCATAGGCATGCTGCACTGCCTTCTTATTCGCATCAACAAAACCTTGCATAGCAACCGTTCCATTAGTTACTTGTATTTCTTTGTTGAGGCCACAGATATAGCCTGCAAAGATAATACCTGAGTTTCCTCTAGCTCCGATAAGTGCAGCATCCGAAACAGTTTCCATTGTTTCATGGACATCTGCTTTAAGAGAGGACTCTTTAATGATTGTTTTCATAAGTGACGCTAGATTATTGCCAGTATCCCCATCAGCAACGGGGAAAACATTAATGGCATTTAAATCCACCTTATTTTTTATAACTTCATTAGCACCTGATTTGTATGCTTGTAATAAATCATTGTTATTTAATGTAATCATAGGCTTCTCCTATTTGATAATTATTATTAATTAGATTATACCACATTACGTGATTATTGCAAGGCGTCTAGACTGTTAATGCTTCATCAGGCTATCCATCATAACTTCTTTCATAGAATAAAGATTCTCTATTCCAATATACCTATCATCCTTAGCCAGAACATGACCTCTTAATAAAAGCTTTTGACATAGACTTAAGAAACTTATATTAAAAGTATAACCTAGCTTAACCAAATCAATGTCTATCTCATTCTCTTCTGAGTTCCTATTTGTTTTATTTGATACCCATTGAAATACTTTGGCAAAGGCAGCTTCATAGGCTTCAAAACCTTCGATTTTACCATTCCTCGAAGTGTAATTATCAAAATGTTCTAAATAGATAAAATAATCTGGACCATTCTCAAATAAATCTATGTAATGATCCAACAAAGCCTCAAAACGCTGATAATTTGTCATTGTATCACTCGGGTCTAGATGTTCAAAGTATTCTGCATATGTATTTGCATATTCAATAGCAATGTCCATGGCAATGTTACTTTTATTGAGAAAATGGCGGTAAACAGTTGCTTCACCAACCCCAGCACGACGTGCAATATCAATAAACGTCGTTTGCTCAATGCCCTTCTCAATAAATAAGGACTTCGCACAACTCCTTATATGTATTCTTCTCTCGTCATATTTACTCATGGCTTTTATCCTTCTTAATATAGTTATAGCTTAACCACTTAAGAATTGTTTCATAAAAATGGTCAGCGTTTACAGGTTTTGGTAGATAGTCACTTGCACCAATACCCAGTAGTCTTTCTTTAACACCATAGGTGACATCTGCAGTCATCATAATAATTGGTGTTTTGTTATAACTTTCATTCATTCGAATCATACTTGTAGCAGCGTAACCATCCATCTTAGGCATCTGCAAGTCCATAATAATCATGTCTAAATTATTGACACCACCACTTAAAATATCGATGGCCTCTTGACCATCCGAAGCTACAAAGACTTTCATCCCAACTTCTTTTAACAATTCAATCACAACCTGTTGGTTCAACATATTGTCTTCAACAAGCAAAATTTTACTACCACTATAAGCCTGAAGCGATTCAATGGTCTTCTTAGGATTTGACTTAACAATTCCTTTTCTGGCTTTATCCACAAGAATTTCGAAATAAAATTCACTTCCATGGTTCACTTCGGATTTCACCGATATAAAGCCACCCATAAGTTCAATCAAATTTTTACTAATACTTAGACCCAGTCCTGTTCCACCATAGCGCCTTGTTGTTGAGACATCTCCTTGTTGGAAGGTCATAAATAGCCGCTTAATTTGGGCTGAAGCTATACCAATACCAGTATCAATCACTTCAAAGGATAACAAGAGCCTTTCAGCCAGTTCTTTAACCATACTAATCTTAATGACAACAGATCCTTGTTCCGTAAACTTAATTGCATTTATACCAAGATTTGTTAGGATTTGACTAATGCGTGTAGGATCCCCCTTAATAACCTTAGGTATAGCAGGATCAATTATTGTAACAATATCAACTTGGCTATTTCTATTTTCCCTCTTTATCATCATAAGAGTTTTGACATGATCAACTACTTGTTCTAGATCAAATTCAACATTGTCAAGTTTTAACTCCCCTGCCTCAATTTTTGAGAAATCAAGTATATCACTTACTATGGCTGTCAAATTTTTGGATGCCTTCTCTACATTCTGAACAAACCCCATTTGACGTTCATTAAGTTCTGTTTTATCTAAGAGATAATTCAGTCCGATAATGGCGTTAAGAGGTGTTCTTATTTCATGGCTCATATTAGCTAGGAATAGACTTTTGGCTTTATTGGAACTTTCCGCTTGTTGTTTAGCAACTTTCAACTCATCCACAAGCAGTTTCAATTCTTTCTTCTGTTCCTCATTACTTAGTTCAAGCAGCTTACGTTTGGTCGTTTCTACAAGGGTACCCATCAATCGTTTACCACCCCCTACACCAATCGGTATGACATACATCTTCGCCTCTACCCAAAGTAGCTTATCGTTTCGGTGTAAGATTGGAAATACGCAAGTCAAGTGTTTCTTCATCCCCTTATTAACTTCAACAAAACATTTCATGGCGTAACTTATGGATTCTTTGTGGTCTGGGTATAACTGGGCTGTTCTTAAGAGTTTTCTGTTAACGTCTTTAAGGTCATAAGTTTTTTGGTCATCATCCTTACGAATATCCAATAACTTTCCTACAACAGACAAACCTTTAAACTTTGAAGAAATACTTTCTGTCGAAGACCAGAAGACACCAATATCACTTGATTCAAGCGCACCATAAACTAGGTCATTTAGTAACCTTAGTTCGTTTTTTCTCCGATTAGATTCAGTATTATCCTCAATAATGCCAACATAATGTGTGACTAGTCCTTCTTCATTTCTCAAACAAGAAACTAAAGCATTTAGAACAAGTTCTCTACCTTCGTTTGTTGTATACTCTATATCTAAATTATCTGTTTCCTTAATCGAAAGTTGGTGAATGATATTACTTACAAATTGGTCAGAAATAATACTTCTATCTAGGTCAGCTACAGGTGTCCCAAGAAGCTCACGATCTCTCATATCTAACATCTCTGAGAAAAATGGATTTACATAATCTATGATACCTTTATTATCTGCTATGATGATACCTGCAGGACTTTGCTCTATAGTAGTCAAAAATTTGCTTAGGGCTTGCTTGTCTTCCCATTGTTTGGTCATATCCCAGTTAGCACCAATAAGATACTTTGGTTTGTGATCTAAATCATAAACAAGGCTTGCTCTACCGCCGATATAAGCATGCTGACCATCCGGTTTCCTTATATGAAACTCTGCTGTAAAATCTCTTTTATTTTTCACTGCATCGTCAATAATCCTATCAATCATACGATCATCATGAGGATCGATTGTTAAATCCCATACCTCCGTGGCTGTTAAACCACAATCTGGCTCATAACCAAAAAGTCTGAAACACATATCTGACCACACTAAATAATCGGTATCTAGGTTTAATTGCCAAATACCCATACCAGTCATTTCATGTACCAACCCAAGGTACCAAGAATAAATCTCTTCACTATGAGACTCTGGACTTAAATTCACATTCAAATCCTTTTTTTCATAAAATTCAAGTCTATTCTCTAAATCTTCAATTCTTTTTTTGAGCCTTTCAACTTCAGACATAGTCACCCTCACAAACCACTGCCATTAATCATTCCATCTTTCATTTTATCATAATTTGCAGAAAAAGACATTGCCTTTCACCTATACTTAAAGGTAAATCAAGACAACGTCTATCTTACATCTTATCAATTTATAACAAGGTATACAGAATTGCTACAAGGACATATACTACAAAATGATAACTTTTCTTAAGAACCTTTACAAGCGCTTCTTATCGCTTTTCTAATAGAACTTTAATTATCTGTTAAGTAGCCCATAATTTCCAACCTATATACTCATATCATAATCAATTAGAAAATAACTGTAAACATACATCAAACATATATGAAATGGAGTGACCATCATGTTATATTTAGTCTTTTTATTAGCTATTGCTTTCCTTATAATCAGTGTTTTATTTAAACTTAGTTTTGGTATCGTAAAACTAGCTTTAGGGCTTGTAGGTGTATTACTTGTCTTTGTACTATTGCCACTGGGCTTAGTCCTCATCGTTCCGATTGGTATTTTGGCCATTGTATTTGGTTTCCTAAGAATTATATTCTAAGATATCTGAAAAGCTCCCAACCACTTGGTTGAGAGCTTTTTTATTTCTTCTTAAATAGTTTTTTCCCACCTTGTAGGATACCTTTCACGCCGCGACTTCCAACTTCTTTAACCAACATTGCTTTGTAGTAGGCACTTTTGGCTTCATGAACTGCGATTGGGACCGCTGTATCCTTCATCACTTTACCAAAACTTTCTTGTGTTTCTTCTAATGTTTCTTCCCCTATAATAATCTGCTTATTAGGGTCGTATTTTCTTGCTGCTTCAACCAACTTCTTGTAAACAATATTTAAGTCTGGTTCAACCGAATAAAAATCAATTTCCTCCACATCAATCCACTGAACACCCTCTGTTTCATCATGATTGATAAATAAGGGATCATTTTCGTCTGCAAGCAGCACATAGGCTACATTCAAATGCAAATGAGCACTGACATACTTCCCCCTTCTTTCATGACCCCAGACAGGTAAAATATCCATCGACATAACACCTTCTGATAAAGGTTCAACACTCGTAAGCCCAGTCTCTTCTTTCGCCTCTTTGATGGCGACCTTTAAACAATCAGCTTCACCATCATTGTGGCCACCAGTCCACCCCCAGGACTGATAGAGTTTATGGAATATAAAAAGGACCTTGGTCAACTCACGGTTCATAATAAAACCTGAGCTTGTCATATGAGCCACTTCGTTTTGCCTTGTCAAAATATTATGAGGATACTGTCTTACATAGTGATACATGATATTTTTGTCAGAACGTTCCTGAGCACATGTTGGTGCATAATTTCTAATCTGTTTCTGATACATAGTTTCTCCAATTTCTTCTACTAAATTATGATTTTAGTATTGTATGTTCTTTCGGCGTTGGCATTTCTTGTAAATCTAGGGACTCATAATAATCAATCTTACCATTAATTCTTTTAAGGTAATTGATTGTATCTTCAAGTTGCTTCTCCATAACTTCTCGGTGTGCATATAGGACTTCTTTACGCTCTGGAATTGTTGTGTCAGGCCCCATACTTAATTTAGCAAAATGTTTAAGGTCTTTAATACTCATACCAGTTTCACGAAGACATTTAATAAAACCAAGCCACTCGATTGTATGTTCTCGGTAAACTCTATTGCCATTCTCATCCCTATCCACATTTGGTACAATGCCTTCTTTCTCGTAATATCTTAGAGTATGTGGGCTAACACCCATTTTCTCTGCCATCTCTTTTATTGTATATGCCATAACTTACCTCTCTTTGGTTTATAGATTCACCTCTCATACATTATAACCAATATACGCATAATTATAAAGTATCTAGCCACGTGTTCATAAGAAAGATTCTTGTATCTCAATTACCTTCGTCAATTTCGGTCATTTTAAAGTAAATTATCCTTAACCTGTAGCTATTGACTTTAGCCTTCTTTTGAGCTATCTTGTATTTGTGTATGTATGTGTGATTAACGGTTGTTTCCAAACTATTCATAAGAAAAGGAGATTTATCATGCCATTAGTTAACACAAAAGAAATGTTCCAAAAAGCCTATGAGGGCGGTTATGCAATCGGTGCATTTAATGTAAACAACATGGAAATTGTTCAAGCATTAACTGAAGCGGCCGCAAAACTTAATTCACCAATCATTCTTCAAGCATCAAACGGTGCAAGAAAGTATGCAGACCCAATTTACCTTGGAAAAATGGTTGAAGCGGCTGTTGAAAAAACAGGACTTCCTATCGCTCTTCATTTAGACCATGGTGATTCATTTGAAGTATGTAAAGAATGTATTGATGCAGGATTCACATCTGTTATGATTGATGCTTCTCACCACTCATTTGAAGAAAATATTGCAATGACCAAAAAAGTAGTCGATTACGCTCATGAGCGTGGGGTTACGGTTGAAGCTGAACTAGGTCAACTTGCTGGGGTTGAAGATGATGTGAATGTATCAGCAGAAGATGCTAGTTATACTAGACCAGAAGAAGTTGAAGAGTTTGTCACACGCACAGGGGTTGATTCACTAGCAATAGCTATTGGAACAAGCCATGGTGCCTTTAAATTTGCAGGTGAGGCAAAATTAAGATTTGATATTCTTGAAGAAGTTCAAAGACGTCTTCCAAACTTCCCAATCGTACTTCATGGTGCTTCTTCCGTTAATGAAGAATATGTGAACATGATTAATGAATTTGGCGGAGAAATGGCCGGAGCTAAAGGTGTTCCAGAAGAAATGTTAAGAAAAGCTGCTAAAATGGCTGTATGTAAAATTAACATTGATTCAGACTTAAGACTGGCTATGACAGGTGCTACTCGTAAGTACTTGGCTGAAAATCCTAAGGATTTTGATCCACGTAAATACTTAGGCGCAGCAAGAACCGAATTACAAAACCTTGTTGAGCACAAGATAATGGATGTTCTTGGTTCAGACGGTAAAGCATAACGTCTGAAAAAGAGTTCTTGGTTCAGATGGTAAAGCATAATACGTAGAGACATAATTAAGAGGTTACACATCCGTGTAACCTCTTCTAATTAGTATCTTTTTACCACCATTTTATCAAATCAGTAACTTTATTTCTCAACTCAACAAAATCATCTGATGCAATGTTTCTAGGGCGTGGTAGATCATTAATAATATCTTTCTTTATGTTTGTAGGTTTATTGGATAGAACCAAAATTCTATCACTTAGATAAACCGCCTCTTCTATATTATGGGTTATAAAGACAATGGTTCTTTTAGTTCTTTCCCATAATCTAATGAGCTCATCTTCAAGTTTATATTTCAAAGTCAAGTCTAGCTGGCCATATGGTTCATCCATCAGCAGTAGATCTGGTTCGATTGCAAATGCTCTTGCTATAACAACACGCTGAAGCATACTGGATGAAAGTTGGCTTGGGTAATAGTTTCTGAACTGCTCAAGTCCTACCATTTCAATCACTTCATCAACTCTTTTTTTCATAGTTTCAGCGTCCATATTCTTAATCTTCAGACCAAACTCAATATTCTCTTGAACTTTCAACCATTCCATCGTTGAGTTTTCTTGAAAAATATAGGCTAGATTATGTTTAACTGGATCAATCTCTTCACCATCTACTTTAATCGACCCTGCATTCAGGTCATATAGTTTGGTCAGACTATTGAGAAAAGTTGTTTTTCCACATCCGGTTGGTCCAACAATACAAAGAAATTCACCATCTTTAACATCAAAACTTATATCATCGAGCACCAACAAATCTCCAAAAGCTTTTGTTAGATTTTTCACTTCTACTTTTACATTATCCGTTCCCATTATTTATCTCCTTATAGTGTGGCATCAACAGCCTGTGTAATCTCTTGTCTCAATTGTAGAAAGTCATGAGAAACATAATCCCTCGGCCTTGGCATATCCACAATATATTCTTTAGCCACCCCAGTCGGACAGTTTTTGAGTAGGATAATTCTATCTGCAAGATAGATGGCTTCCTCAACATTATTGGTAACAAATACAACTGTTCTTTTTTCTTTAGAACATATTCTTTCAATTTCTTCTTCCATTAGATAACGGGTCTGTGCATCTAAAGCTCCAAAAGGCTCATCCATAAATATGACATCTGGATTGTTAGCATAAGCCCTGGCAATACCAACTCTTTGCCTCATGCCGCCTGATAATTTAACCGGGAACGTCTTTTCAAAACCTTCTAGACCAACTAAATCGATATAATGTTGTGCTTTCTTCTTCCACTCTTTTTTCTTCATGCCATTCATTCTAGGTCCAAAACTTACATTTTTCATCACTGTGAGCCATGGGAATATTGCCATTGTTTGGAATACCATACCTCTATCTTGCTTTGGACCATCAACTATATCACCATTAATCTTTACCTGGCCTTTTGATGCTGGTTCTAGACCTGATAGAATGTTCAATATTGTTGTTTTCCCACACTGGCCTGGTCCAAAGAGTACAACAAACTCATTTTCTTTAATCACAAGATCTAGATTTTTGATAACTTCATTTGTCTCATCTTGCTTTCTATTTTTTGCATAGAATGTTTTACTAATACCTTTACATTCAATCATTACTTTCCTCTGATTGTCCATGAACATAGCCTCCTTTCAGCAAATCTCATTAGTGTTGCCAAAACAAAGCCTACAAGCCCAATAGCTACCATACCACATAGGATTTGTACAGTGTTAGCTGTATTCATCCCCATATTTATAATCCACCCAGCACCTTCATAGGAACTAACCATCTCAGCAGCTAATACTGCCATCCATGATGTTGATAAGGAAACTTGAAGACCTGCAAAAATATAAGGCACTGCACTAGGCAAAATAATATTGAAGAATATTTGAATCTCATTAGCGCCAAGTAATTTTGCTGCACCAATCAGTGTTTTGTCCACATTATTTGTCCCGTCATATGAGTTAAGAACTACATTGGCAAATCCACCCATAAATATGATAAAGTACTTAGCATTCTCACCAATCCCAAACCAAAGTATTGCCAGTGGTATCCATGCAAGTCCTGGAATTGGTCTAATGATGTTAAACAGCGGTCTTACAATTGCGTTAATAGTCTTAGAATAACCCATTGCAACACCTAGTATGACACCACTTACTGAGGACAACCCAAAACCAATTATGACCCTTCTTAGACTAAAATAGGTATGACCATACAACGTATACTTCCCAATAGGTACAGTAATAGACTTAAAAAAATACTTGAAAACATCTGCTGGATATGGAAATACTAGCGATACCGATGTATACCTTACCGCTAAATCCCATACCATATAGACAAAAACGAATGCTAGTACAGCCATAGATAACTTTTGAAAATCAATTTTTGTTTTTATCATACTATCTCCTTATAAATCGCTTTTCCAATAGCCCCAATACAGCAATCAGAATTGTACCCACGCCTGATATGACAAACATACCCATGACAATGATATCTGGTCTGCATATGGTTCTTGATATTTGAAGCATGTAGCCAAGTCCTTTTGAAGCAGCAACAAGTTCTGCCGCTACTACTGTCATCCAAGACACCCCAAGGGATACCTTAAGACCAGTAAAAATCATTGGCATTGCTGTAGGGATGGCCACTGTTTTTAATATTCTTGCTTTGGATGCACCAAATGTTTTGGCCACATTTATATGCACTTCACTAGTTTGTTTAATACCCGTATAAGCATTAATAATACAGGGTATACTACCAGAAATAAAAATTACCATAGCTTTAGACTCAAGGCCGATTCCAAAAAGAAGAATCATAATAGGTACCCATCCTATAGGAGGTATAGGTCTTATTAAGTCAAACATAGGTTTAACAAATAGATCCACTGGTTTATACCACGCCATTGCAATGCCTAGTGTAATCCCAAAGATAGCACCAAGAATATAGCCTGATAAAGTAACCTGTAAACTTGCCATAATGTGTTCAAATAAGACCGATCCATCTGGATTAGCCTCATATAGTTTAATAACAAATATCCTTAGTACTCTATAAGGACTTGGTAATGCATACTCCGGAAAAAATCTAAATATATCTGTTGAGAGTTCCCATATACCAAGAAAAGAAATGAGTGATACAACCGACATAATCACATATTTTCTGCTCGTTTTGTTTTCCATATTATTATCCTTTTCTTATTATGAAGAAAAATAAGGCGGCCAATTCCAGTGCCGCCTTACATCATCAGTATTTACTCGGCAAATGCAGCGTCTAAAATATCTTGTCCCATCTTATCTGCCATTCCTTCTAACTTTTCTGGTTCAAGCTTTCCTACAGATACGAAGAATTCAGCCATATCTAACTCATACGAACCAATGGTTAGATCTCGTGCTATATCTGTTGTTACCAAAGGTTTTGCTTCGCATTCTGCTTTGACTATATCTATTTCTGTTTCATTTCCATTGTCTTCATACCATTTTGAGACAGCTGAAATTTTTTCATCATAATCCGCTTCAAGGATATCGTAGGTCTCATACAAAGCTCTTAGAAATTTTGCCCCAAGTGCAAACATTTCTGGATCTTCATATTTCTCTTTAGGCATGATAATCGTTTCATAAAGTGGCGTCTTAAGTTGGTATAGATCTGCTACCATAACCCAGTCTTCTTGTGTCTGTGAGCTGTAAGGTTGTACAAGAGCAGCAACATCACCTTCACCTGTTTTAAAAGCCTGATATACTTGAGCAAAATCCATATGAATTGGTTCTACATCACTTGTTGGAACACCTAAAGCTTCTAACCATTTTTCAGTCATTAATTGCCCTGTAGTACCACTTGTTTGAAGTATTTTAACGCCTTGAAGTGATTCTGGATCACCTAAGATATCAGGGAAATCCGGATTATATCCCATTACTTTTGCAATATCTGAGTCTTTTCTAACCCACAATGAGTTACCACCTGTTGCTGCAATATGTGAACCAACTGCATAAGCACCATAGTTGGCAACACCGAATAACCAGGCACCACCAGTAGGTGAAATATCAAATTCATCTGATGGAAGGGCTTCATTAATTGGTCCTCCACTTGCAAACATAACTGGCTCAATCTTAAATCCAGCTGCTTCGTCTATTTTGTTATCAATCATATACCCAATTGGAGCACTTAGGTAATAAGGCATTACAGCCACTCGGATGACTGGTAAGTCCACTTCTTCTTCAGTTTCAATGCTTTCACTACCTTGCACTGTACTAGTATCTTGCTTGGCTTCTTTGATTTCATCTGCAGTCTTTGGTGCACACCCCGCAACCATTGCTGACAACATAACGATTGACATAACTAATGACAATACTTTTTTCATTTTACTTCCTCCTTAGAATGTGTTTGATTCTTACATATTTAATCATACGCTTCTAAGAACTTATACCAATGACATCCTATGTCTAAATAAAGTACTATCTTGATAACTTAGAAAACCATCCGCCTAGACATATGCAAATTTCTGCCTTTTCTTTTCATATCTTGATACAAGATATTCGCTGCAATTTTCTATTGGTACTGTCGACTAATGGAAATATTTACTTCAAGATAGAAAAAGAACCTTACCTTCCCTGGTAAAGTCCTTACAAATACATGTTATTTATCCATATTATCTAATGCTATATCCAATATATCTGTTTTTACATTTTCTTCAACAATTTCAACTTGTTGAGCATTTAAATTTCCAATTTGTGCCATAAATAATGCATACTTCTTCTCAAACACACCCATTTTAAGGTTTTTCGCCTCCTCTGAAGTGATAAATATCTTTTCTCTTGATTCACTTTTCACCAACTTATAGGAGTTAGGATTCCCAGCCTCTTCATACCACTTCATAACGTAATCATGTTTGGTAGATGTTTTCGATTCAAGGACATCATTGGTCAAAAATATGAGTTCTAGGAATGTTGCCAAATCTTCTTTACGATTTTCATAAGCTTCTTCTGATGCAATAATCACTTCATAGAAAGGATAATTTAGTTCCTCAAAGCTTGCTATCTTTTTATAACCAAGTTCCTCCGCTAAGAATGAGTATGGGCTAACAAGTGCTGCAATATCTCCTTCACCACTTATGAAAGTTTTGTAAGAAGAGGAGAAATCCATGTCCTTAAGTACAACATCTTCATTTTTGACCCCTATTGTTTCCAGCCATCGAAATGTCAACAACTGGGCTGTTGTCCCCATCTCTAATAGTATTTCCTTATCCATGACTGTATCCCTGTTTCCATATACCTCAGGGTATGTTGGGTTAAATCCCTTTACATTGAATATCTCCGATTTTTTATGAGCATAGATTGCATTCCCACCTTTGGAATATATATACTCTCCAATAACTTTGGCATTGCTCTCAACAACACCAAAAACAAAAGCTCCACCAATAAGTGCAACATCAACTTCTCCTCTTGCCAAGGCTTCATTCTCTTGGACGCCACTTGGGTATACTGACAGCTCAATTTTGAGGCCATAAGCCTCATCAAGATTATGTTCCATAATGTAGACTAATGGTGTTCCTAAAAAATATTCATTAGCGGCAACCCGTATGACCTTTAGCTCACCTTCAATTTCCCTATTTGGAATTGGAACCTTAAGGGGCTCACATCCCACCATTAAAAAAGCTACTATCATCAATGTAATTATGATTTTCACTTTCATAAGAGGTCCTCTTTTCCATTGTATTGATTTATTCGGTAGTCATGAGGTGATTGTTTCTTTTTCTTACTAAAAGCTCTAGAGAAGTAACTTAAACTGTTATAGCCAACTATCTCAGCAATTTCATTTACTTTAAGATTGGTCGTTTTGAGTAACCTACATGCCACATCAATACGCTGATCAGTTAAGTAATTATTCAATGTATCCCCAGTCTCTGCTTTAAACATTCTGCTAAGATACTCTTGATTTAAGCCCAGGTAATCTGATACATCCTTTATTTGCATGATGGCACCATATTTTTCCTTGATATAGGCAATCGCCTTATTCACATAATTTGAATACTGGTACTCTAGGGATTCTTCAACCTTAAAGGCATCTTCAATAAATCTCCCAACAAGTAATTCCATTTCATAAATACTTGTTGATCCAACTAACTTTTCTTGATATCTCGATGCCTTAGTTCTTAATAGTTCCGTGTTAAATCGTAACTTATATAACTTATAAGAAGCAATAAAATCAGACAACGATTGTTTGACAATTTCAATGTTTAGTATCTTTTCTTCTTTCAAATAGGTGAAATAATCACCTATACTTATGATTGCTTTATCAAATTTCATCATATTAATGAGTTCAACAATTTTATTACGCCTAAGAATCATCTCATTTATTGCTTCTTTACTATTTTCGTTGACTTTAGTATACATGCAATAAGGTTTACAATCATAATAAGAAGCACCAAGCGCTAACAAGCTCTTATGTACCGCTTGCTCTATTGTCCAAGATTTATCAACAATCTCACAGTTACCCACTGCTGATTGACAAAGGTTTTCTATCTCTTTCGCCAATGCCAATATAGTATTATACTTCTCTAAGTGTCGACTATAGTGAATCAATTGAACCACAAACACAAATCTAGTTTTATCATACTTATAAATGCTACCCGACAATATACCCTCTACTTTATATCCAAGATTCTGAAACAATGTCGAATCGAATCTAGGCTTAATATGTGCCGTTAGGACAAATTGATCTTCATTCAGTTTTTCCTTAATTACACTTTGATCATCATTGTCTAACTCACCCAAGAAATAAGGTTTTAGCTCATATGTGCTTATATATCTAAATTTAGAACTATTTTCAACATTGTTCCTTAAAGAATACTTCTCAATGATTCCAACTAGTATTTCAGATGAAACTTCATTCTTTAGTATGTATTCTGTGGCACCAAATTTCAATGACTGTCTGGCAAGTTCAAAATCATCATGGCTAGTCAACATAATCATGTAAGCCTCATGGTCAATTTCTCTAACTTGTCTAAGAAGCTCAACGCCGTTCATATTTGGCATCTTGATATCTGTTATACATATGTCAGGCTTATTCTTTTTATATAGAGCCAAAGCTTCTTTGCCATCTTTACATATACCTGTTATTTCAATCGCAATATTTAATGATGTAATGGCATACTTCAACCATTCTCTAATGGGAAGTTCATCATCAACGATCATAACCTTGATTTTCTCAGTGTTCATTGACATTATTTACACCCTCTAATATTATTTTGGAATAGTAACTGTCACATTGACGCCTATACCAACGTCACTCTTAACTTCAAGACCATATGCATCACCATAATGCAGCTTAATTCTGTTGGTAATATTTTTCATACCAATAAGATTAGATTGACTATCTTTATCTTTGCTATTCCACAGAGAATTCATCTTCTCGTCGCTCATACCAATACCATTGTCATTCACAATAACAATCGTATTTTTATCATCCTGTTTTATAGTTAGTGATATATCAACTACCCTTTCATTTTCCACTGCACCATGGAAAATAGCGTTTTCGATAAGTGGTTGAATAACCATCCGTAATATTTTGTAGTTAAGCATCTCGTCATCACAAATCATAGTAAAGTTGAATCGATCACCATAACGATAACTTTGAAGTGCAATATAATCTTCAATAAATTTAAGTTCTTCAAAAATGAAGATTTCACGTTCTTGATAGGACAAGACATATTTCATAATGGCCGTAAAAGCATCAATGATCCCGATTGCTTTTCCTTTATCACCCATATCTACCATACATTTTATAGAGAATAATGTATTATAAAGAAAATGTGGGTTGATTTGTGATTGCAAAAAGCCCATTTCAGCATCATGCTTCTCAGACGCCTCTTTTTTAACATCCTTTACAAGAGATAGAATTCTCGCATTCATTTGATTACACTCATCACAAATTCTATCAATCTCCTGCCATCCCTTTACATCAAATATAAAATCAGCCTGTTCTTGTCCACCAATCTGCTCCAATTGCTTGCATAGTGTACGCAGAGGTGCTGTTGTTCTAGATGATATGGTAATAATAATACCCAAACAAAGTAAAAAAACAAGAAGGCCACTCCCAATCATATAATTTCTAATCTTATTAAGAGGCTCCAGTACAATTTTAAGTGGAATCTCCTCTACCAATAACCAATTATGGGTTGTATTTGAAAATTTGGAGAATAGATATTCCTCTCCGTTCTTTTTGATAATCTTATAATTATTACCAGCAAACAATTGATCTAGTACATCCATATCATAAAAATTGATACCAATCATTTGTTTATCACTATGAGAAAGAATGTTACCTAAGCTATCAACAATATAGATTTCGTTGTCATCAATAAGGTTGGTATAAGTTTTAGATATACTTAATTCATTTGCACTAAACATAGATATCCCAATAATCTCTTTTGTACTAGGATCTGTAATGCTTCTAGCTAATGAAAATTGATAATCATCAGAATCTTTTTCACGATATGTAGAAATCCATACTGGACTACCATTGGCTTCAATGATATTTGAATACCACAATTCTTTCTCATAATCCATTAGGGATATGTCTAATCCTTCCTTATCAGAATCATAGGTAAATCCATTATCAAGTACAAACCTATAGCTAAAATCCATGTCAATTGCTTTGATGGTTTCATGAGATAGTCTATCTATTTGATTAAACTTCTCAATAATAATTTCTATTTCATTGTTTTCGTATTCATTATCATCATAGTAATCTAACATAACATTGTTATAATGATAGAAATTTGACATTACCGTTAGTTTTCCGTTTAGTGCCGTTATACGTTCTGATATTTGTGATAAAACATCTATCCTTGACTTAGCAATTTGTTCAGTCATTGTCGAAGTAAAAACTCTATATGAAATAAACCCTACTAAAATTATTGATAAAGTAACCACAAACGTAAGAAATATTGTTAAAATACTCTTCAAACTGAACGATCTATACATCTTAGGTCCTTTCTAATTATAGAGGGTAGGCGTATAACTGAAAGGACTTTGCAAATCTGCAAAGTCCTTTCAGTTATACTATTATAGTAACATTTTATTCAACATTCTGCATTACAATATATTGTCTAAGTTTTTCATATTTTGACATTTTTATCACTTTTTGTGAAAATAATATAACTCAATACGCCTCTGCTTTCATCCTCATTCTCCCTTGTACCCTGCTATGCTTTTATGAAGTCTTTCTTACAAACAAGACCTTCAGATAATTCCCTTCTGGAAATTCAGGGATTACTGAAAAATCACTTGGTAATCCAAACGCTTCCTCAATTCTATAACTGCATGCAGCAATCTTTGCTGCCTTCTCAATCATCTGTTTAAACTTCTTCATACCAAAACCACTATGATTGGTTGAAGCAACGACAAGACCACCAACTTCTGTGATGTTCAAAGCTTCGGCAGCAAGTTTAGAATAATCTTTGGCAGCACTAAAAGTATGTTTCTTCGACCTTGCAAAACTTGGTGGGTCTAAGATGACCACATCAAATAAAAGCTTCTTACGGTTGGCATACTTGAAATATTCAAACACATCTTCTACAATAATTTTTTGCTGTTCAAGATTAACACCATTCACCTCAAATACTTCAGTCGTTTTGGCTCTACTTCTATTTGCTAAATCAACGCTTGTAGTGTTTGTCGCACCACCAAGGGCTGCATAAACAGAAAAGGCACCTGTATATGAAAAAGTATTTAAGACAGTTTTACCCTTAGAGTAAGTATCCCTAATAGCCTTCCTCACATTCTTTTGATCAAGAAAGAAACCAATCATTGGTCCATCATTCAGATAAACTGGAAAATGCACACCGTTCTCTACTACATCTATAGGAAAGTCCGGCTTCAGTCCACAGACAAAGTCGTCATCTTCAAGGTATTGACCTTTAGTATCAAATCGCTTCTTCTCATAAATAGATTTAAAGTCCACTAACTCTTTTAAAGCTGATAATATCATGTCCTTCATTCTATAGATACCCCGACTATACCAGGTAACTAAATAGTGACCATCTAGATAGTCTACAGTGATACCACCAAAGCCATCCCCTTCTCCATTAAAGATTCTATAGGCATTCGTTATTGGGTCGTCCTCAAAATTCTTACGTTTATTCATAGCCGCTTCAAACACCCGACTCATAAAGTGCTCATTAATCACTTCTTGTTTATTGGAAACCACCCAACCGTAACCCTTATTCTGTCTACCATAATAAGCAGTAGCCACAAAGTCTTTTCCACTATAAAGACTCAGAAGTGTTCCTTCCTCAATCTTAGGCCAGTTACTTAGGGTCTCTTTTTCTATTAAAGGGTAACCTTGTGAAAGTTTATTTTTATATTTTGGGTTTATTTGTGCATTAACTGAATTCATTCTTACCTCAACATCTCTAAATATGGATTTGCTACGTGCTCATTCTATCATTGTTATTGGACTATCTCAACTTTTTCCAAGCAAAAACCCCCTAATAAATAGGAGGTTTCTGCCACTACACGCATATATCTAAGGGGATTTACTGCTAAATATTTGTTTTGATGATTTGCTTTTCATCATCTGATATAAAGGCTGCTTCCATTACTTTCATGACTCTTAAAGCTTGTGCTGAAGTGATTGTCAATGCTTTTACACCTTCAATAGCATCAATAAGTTGATCATAGACAATACTCAAATGATCAGTCACTGTCATCGGCTCACTAAGAGCTATGGTTTCTGTAGATTCTTCTCTTCTTGGTGCCATAACTTTAGTAGGACCAGCTTTGGTATAAACTATCTCATCTTCCCACACTGCATCTTTATCAATACATCGGACAATTTTACCTTCACAAGACCAATCTGTAATCTCAAGGGTACCTTCTTCACCTAAAACGTACCATCTTGGATGGGTGATATAGTTATTCGTTGATACTTCAATCCTAGCAACCATACCATCTTCAAAGGTCAAATTGAGTCTAAAGTTGTCATCCACTTCATCATACTCAATGGAATAAAATTGACAGTCTACCCGTATGACTTTCTCCTTCTTCATATAAAGAAGTTGATCAATCAAATGTACACCCCAATCAAGCATCATACCGCCTCCGAGCGCTTTAATGGTTCTCCATCCCTTTGGCATACCACGTGAACCTTCAACTCTAGATTCAATAATGTAGACCTTACCAAGTGCATTTTCCTCAACCTTGTTCTTCATCAAAACAAAATCTTTATTGGTTCTTCTATTATGGTTAATGGTAAATATCTTACCAGTTTCCTTCTCAACTTCCATAATCTCTAACAGCTCTTCACTGGTCAGTGTTACAGGTTTTTCACACAAAACATGTTTACCAGCCCTCATGGCTTCTATAGCTAGTTCCTTATGTACTTCATTGGTTGTAGCAATAAGTATAAAGTCTATTGAAGCATCCCCTAACATTGCCTCTTTTGAAGCATAGGTGTTTAGACCAATGCTCTTTGCATAAGCCATTCTCTCTGGATTCAGGTCAAAAATACCTGCTACTTTTACTCTGTCATAATGCTTAAGTTCACTAACATGGTAGGATGCCATGCCACCAAACCCTATAATGCCCATTCTCATGTCAAACTCCTTATGCCCACCACATTTGTGCAGGCTCTTCAAATATTATCACGTCTTTCAAAAAGGCAATGGCTTTATCCAATCCTTCTTCTACTGACATCAATGCATCTTCGTGTTCTATACTAATGACACCGTCATAGCCTACTGTTTTTAGCATACTAATCATATCATTCCAAACTTCTCTATCATGACCATAACCAACAGTCCTAAACAGCCATGAACGATTGGACAAATCACCATAGTGACCTTGATCTAAGACACCATTCACACCTGTATTACGTTCATCGATCTTTGTATCTTTTGCATGAAAATGATAAATCATACCTTTCAAGTCTTTAATGGCACTTGTTGGGTTGATGCCTTGCCAGAACAAGTGACTAGGGTCAAAGTTAGCCCCAATAACATCACCAACAGCATCTCTTAAACGATGTAAGGTACTTGGGTTATAAACACAGAATCCAGGGTGCATCTCAAGGGCTATCTTCGTAACGCCATGTGATTTTGCATAGGTAGTTGCATCTTTCCAGTAAGGTACCAATACTTCATCCCATTGATACTCAAGGATTCTAGCATAGTCCTCAGGCCATGAACATGTTACCCAGTTAGGCATCTTAGCACCTTCGTAATCCCCAGGACATCCCGAGAAAGTTACAATCGTATCTACACCAATCTTCTCTGCTAATAAGACAGTTAATTCAAAATCCTTGTGGTACATGGCTGCTGTTTCTTTGTCCGGATGTACTGGGTTACCATGACAGGACAAGGCTGCAATCTCCATATTATATTTGGACATCAATGCCTTAATTTCTTCAATTCGATTATCATCCTCCAATATAAGTTCTGGATTAAGATGTGCTTTACCTGGAAAACCGCCTGTTCCTAGCTCTACAGCTTGTACACCCTTACTTGCTAATTTTTCTATAGTTTCTTCTAATGAAAAACTGTTATATGGGACAGTTAAAACACCTAATTTCATTTTATTTCTCCTCTAATTAATCATAAATTTCAGGCTTAATGCCATGTCTTCTAACATATCACCTTTTGTGTGTTCTTGTTCATACACAAAGTGTGCATTTGGTAAGATCTCAACTAACTTCTTAAAGTCAATACGTCCATCCTCTGCTCTAACATTGGATTGATCCACTTTACTTATTTGCTTCAAGTGAACAATAGGGTTACGATCACCATTTACTTTAAGATAGTCAACAGCGTCAAATCCAGCATATTCTACCCAATAAACATCCACTTCTTGTTGTAAATAGGTTGTGTCAACATTGGCGTAAAAAAGATCAATAAGTAACTTATCATTCACTGACTTAAACTCGTGGTCATGGTTGTGGTATAGTAACTGTAATCCATTGTCTTTACAGACTTTTCCAATCTCTGTCAACTCTTTTGCAAAATTAATAGCATCGTCCTCTGTATGCATTTCCGACCATGGACAAACAATATATTTTGCACCTAATTTCTTAAGTTTATAAATTTCTTCTTCTAAATTCTCTCTAAGCAAATCAAAGCCAATATGTGCGGATAAAGTTTCAAGTCCTAAAGTATCCATAACACTTACAAGTTCATCTATTTCTACATCATAATAACCAGCAAACTCAACACCTGCATAACCCATGTCTGCAATAGCTTCAAGGGACTTCACAAAATCCTTCTGACATGCCTCTTTTATCGAATACATTTGAGCATATAATTTCATCAGTTCCTCCTAAAATTCTATGGTCTTGCCACTTGCAGCAGACTCATATATAGCTTCAAGGACCTGAGTAACAACTAAGGCTTGTTCAGGTTTAACTACCAATTCAGTACCATTCATGATTGCACTATAGAAAGCTTCTGCTTCAAGAACTTGAGGTGTTTTACCACCACCATCATAAAAAGCAACACCTCCTGGTCCCATTTGGGGTTTATTAACCGTTTGAGTGTTATACTCAATTTTATTAATTCTTAAGCCATCTTTCATGTCAGCACCTGCTTTAGTGCCACATAAGGTGGTTTGAGCTTCTCCTACATCAAGGGTATTGAGAGCCCAGCTTGATTCAAGAACAATCGTTGCACCATTCTTCATGGTAATAAAGCCAAATGCTGAATCTTCAACAGTGAATTCCTTTGGATCCCAATCACCAAATGCATTGCCTGTTTCTGTTTGATCAGCTAACTTATAGAAGACACTGCCTTTGACAGACTGAACCTCATAGTTATCCATCATCCATAATGTTAAATCCAGTGCGTGGGTACCTATATCAATTAGTGGTCCACCACCTTGTTCTTCTTCATTTAGGAAAACACCCCATGTAGGTACAGCTCTTCTACGTAAAGCATGGGCTTTTGCATAATATATGTCACCTAACTCATCGTTACGACAAGCTTTGTTAAGAAAGATGCTATCTTCTCTATATCTATTCTGATAACCAATCGTTAAGACTTTACCCGTTCTTTTTGCCGCTTCAACCATAGCTTTAGCACCTTCAGTGGTTTTAGCCATTGGTTTCTCACACATAACATGGATACCAGCTTCTAAAGCTTTCACTGTAATCTCACTATGTGATTTGTTTGGCGTACAGATATGGACAGCATCAAGGTCACATTCTAATATCATCTTTTCGTAGTCTTCAAACACTAGCGAACCTTCAACGCCGTATTCGATTGATGCTTTTTCAGCTTTATCTTTAATGATGTCACAGAATGCCACAACTTCCACATAGTCTAAAACCTTCAGTGCTGGAAGGTGTTTATTGTTGGCTATGCCCCCACAACCTATAATTCCTACTCTTTGTTTAGTCATTATCACTACACTCCTTTTAAGTCATTTTTCATGTTTCCTTATACTGAGTATAGCTAAAAGCCTATTTATATAATATAATGAATCTATCAAAAAATATCAAATATTTGTCATTGGAGTCATTATGTTAGGAAGATACGAAAACATCACCCATGGAAAAGATGGTAACATCTATCCGTTTAGAACCCATTTTGATCAACGTCACAAACAAGGAATATTAGTCGACTCTCACTATCATGAGTACATAGAGATCCTTTATATAGTTAAGGGCTCCTTCTTCATTCTCTTAGATGGAGAAGGTCATGTATGCCAAAAAGGTGATATGGTTGTTATCAATTCAATGGAAGTCCACAATATCCAATCACCTACGAATGACCCAGTTGATTATATTGTGGTTCGTTTTACACCTGATTTACTTTATACAACAAGCCAATCGATTTTTGAAGCTAAGTATGTTTTGCCCTTTACTATGAAAACTTCAACCCATCAAAAGGTTTTTAGGGATACTGAAATCGCCTGTACACCTATACCTGAACTACTGAACAAGATCCTTGATGAAGGTTATGTCCAAGCTTATGGTTTTGAGTTAGCAATTCGTACCTATATTGGTGAGATCTTCTTATACATCCTAAGAAGTTGGCATGAAAAAGGTCTAGACTTAAATATAAATGCTGGCCTTGATCGAGACAAATTAGAGCGACTTGAGCGAATCTTTGATTATGTAGATGCACATTATGAAGAAACCATATCCGTGGCGGATATGGCTGAACGTTTTAATATGAGTTATTCTTACTTCTCAAGATATTTCAAGAATATGATGAATAGAAACTTTAGTGATTATGTGAACCTGGTCCGGGTTACTAAAGCCGAATACCTACTCGCTTCAACCAATGACAGCATAACAACCATTGCCACATCCGTCGGTTTCTCAACGACCAGTTACTTTATAGAACAGTTTAAACACTTTAAGAATATCACGCCTAAGAAGTTTAGACAGTGTTTTATTAATGACTAACGCAAAAAAAGAATTCAACACGGATAAATACTTTGATAAAAGAAAGATAGAATCTCTGATTTTTTTACTATATACCATCAAATCTTCTATCCGTATTATCCTATCTTTTATCCGTGTTCCTATGCCCTTATCATTCTGATTTCTACACACCACTCTCTTTTGCGTTTTTGCATTGGTCTTTTGACTTATATGTATGCTTTCACCTTTTGTGTCAGGCTTAAAGTGGAGCCTACTACCATCAAGGTTCTTTTACCACCAAAGTGGTCAATTAGATCTTGATCTACGATACCACCCGCTTCATGAACCAATAGTAGACCAGGCAAGTAATCCCATACATGATTAGCAGACATCAAATGTACATCCGTTTTGCCAGATGCCAAAAATAATAAGTCAATACAAGCTGTGCTATGTATTCTTAACTTATATACTTGGTCCATCATTTCTCTCATGAAGGTAATCATACGTGTGTTTCTAACTTCATTGTTTGTTGAGAAATCACCAAGTGTAATAATGGCTTGATCCAAAGTCTCATTCTCTCCAACATGAATTGGCTCACCATTACATGTGGCTCCACGGTCCCTAACCGCAACATACAATTCCTTAAATGGTACATAATACAGCAGACTAAATCTTGCTTTACCATCAACAACAAAAGCTATTTGAATACCGTAAAGAGGAATTCCTCGTGAATAGTTCGTTGTTCCATCAATCGGGTCAAACACCCAAACTCTAGGGTCTTGAACAACTGTCTGTTGGGTCTCTTCAGCGACAATAGCATCCTCTGGATACTTGTCTTTAATTGCAGTCACTAAGGCTTTTTCAATGGCTAAATCATTGGATGTCACGACATCTCTTGCAGACTTATCCCTTGTGTTAAATGGTTGTTCTAGTATGTGACTTACCTCAACAATAAGCTTCTTGGCAAATTCTAGTTCTTCTTGATATTCAAACATGACTTCTCCTTCATACAGTGATTAACGCTAAAACGCTATAAGACTTTGACTTTCATTCACTTCTTAGCATCTTTACTTAGATGATTTAGATCCTCACGTCGGCACAATACGCCTCCTCAGGATGACACATATATAATATACTCACTATAATACAATTAATAGTTATTATCAAAACGCTAGGGTCAAGTCCATGCTCACATGCTTTTTTCATATTCAATTTCATGTTCTTATCACTATATTCCTTTATATCCTTTGCTTTTAGCGTTTTTGCGTTCATCTGCTTTCACTTCAACAACTTACCTTCCAAGTACCTTGCAACAATATGTTTTGTCTCACCACAATAAATAAACCGTTCCAAATGCTCAAGTGGCGTCAATGTTTTAAGCAAGGGATCTGGGTTTCTGATGACTAAAGCATCAAATTTATACCCTTTCTCAATTGACCCGATATCCTCACCAAAGAACCTTCCATTTCCCTTTGTAGCCAAATAAAAGGCTTCTGATTCTGCCAATATCCGTTCAGTCTCATCCAGCAAATGCCTCATCTTAGAACACTGGATGGCCGCACTTATAGTTTTGGTCATAGACATTTCATGGCCTGCGCCTACATCTGTTCCAAGTCCTACCCTTATACCTTGGTCCAAAAGTTGTGTCACCGGCATGATGCCACTGGCCAAGTTTAAATTAGAATTTGGACAATGCACCAAATAGACATGATTATTTTTCGCCATTTCAATCTCATCTTCCGTAAGGTAGATGCAATGGGCCATCAAGGTCTTTTGCTCACCATATAAGCCGGACCTCTTATATATGTCAGAATAATTCTTTGCTTTAGGGAATAATTCTTTTACCCACTCTACTTCTCTTTTATTCTCAGCCAAATGAGTCTGAACAGGTATTTTCTCTTCTTTTGAAATCTTACCCAGTCCATCTAATAGTTCATCTGAACAGCTCGGTGCAAATCTTGGTGTTACAATTGGTTTAACCAGCGGATGATCCTTATAATCATTAATGAAGGCTCTTGTTTCATCCAGTGATGTCTCAACGGATTCAAGTAAGGCTTCTGGTGCAAAGCGATTCATGTTTACTTTACCAACAAAAGCTCCAAGCCCACGTTTCTCCATACATTCAACTAAATATCTATTACTCTCATCATGTATGGTTCCAAAGATAGCAGACCTTAAAGTCCCTTGTAAATAGAGTTCTTGAACAAACCTCGGGTAGACCTTCTTAGCATAATCCAGTTGTTCAAAACGACTTTCAAGGACAAAGGTGTATTGGTAAAGCCAATCAATTAGTTGTAAGTTTAGGCCAACGCCACGTTGCATATATTGGGGCGCATGGATGTGTAAATCAATAAAGGACGGAATGATCAGTCCATCTTTATAGTCAACAATCTCTTCTTCAACTGACTCTGGTAAAGTCTCATATATACCAATCACTGTATCATCTTCTATTATAATAAAGCCACCTTCAATGATGGCAAATTCTTCTTTGTTGGGTGTGTAGATAATTGTACCTTTTAATACCATAACTGCTCCCTTACTTGTTAAAGAAGGACCAAAGAATTGTCTTTGGTCCTTCTCAATACTATTTTTCTATAATTGTACCACAATTGCCTTTAATTGCCTCACTTAAACAGCTTGGACTTGTGATAATGGCTTTTTTACCACCATTCTCGATAAAGCGCTCAACTGCCTCAATCTTAGGCAACATACTACCTGGTGCAAATTCACCAGCACCTTTTAATCTTCTTAGTTCATCTAAGTTCAGATGGTCTAATTTCTCTTCGTCAGGCTGGTTGAACCTTATACAAACATTGTCTACTGCTGTTGATACAATGAAGTAATCTGCATTAAGATTGGTCGCAAGTAAACTACTAGCATTGTCTTTGTCAATAACAGCATTAACACCTTCAAGTACATTGTCCTCAGTACGAACAACTGGAATACCACCACCACCTACAGCTATTACACAGAAACCGTTGCTCACCAGTTGATCAATTGCTTTCTTCTCAACAATCTTAATTGGCTTTGGTGAAGCTACAACACGTCGATAACCTCGGCCTGCATCTTTCATCATTTGCCAATCTGGGTGTCTTTCCATAATATCTTCTATCTGGTCCTCATCATAAAAAGTTCCAATTGGTTTGCTAGGATTCTCAAAAGCAGGATCATCTGCTGCGACTTCAACCTGAGTGATTAAGGTGACCGCTCTAATGCCAGTTTCCCTTTTAACAAATTCATTTCTAAGGGCTTGCTGTATTTGATAACCTATGGCTCCTTGAGTATCTGCATCACATGTATAAAGAGGAACAGGATGCATTTTCTCAACTTCTTCAGCAATCTCTGATCGTCTCATAATGAAACCAACTTGAGGACCATTACCATGTGTAACAACTACGTTAATGCCCATTTCAATGATATCTACAATATGTTTGGCCGTCTCAACAACTGCCTCATACTGGTCTTCCACTTTCTGATGTTGCTTATCCTTAATTAGTGAATTGCCTCCAATGGCAATAACGGCTAGTTTTGACATACCATCACCTTACTTATCCTTTTCCACCCATCGTTAAAACCATAACTGCTTTGGACGTATGGATTCTATTTTCTGCTTCATCATATACGATTGAGTGAGGACCATCAATAACTGAATCTTCTACTTCATTCCCACGATCAGCAGGTAATGCGTGCATATACATAACATTATCACTTGCAAGTGCCATCATCTCTTCTGTACACTTCCAACCTTTGTATCCTTCAAGTAAATCATCCACAACAGCGTCAGATTGATTGTTGACCCAGCTACCCCAGTTTTTAGGAATAACAACGTCTGCATCTGTAAAAGCTTCTTCCATGTCATGAGTGATTCTGAACTTACCGCCATTTTTCTTAGCGTTTTCTTTGGCTTGTTCAATGGCCCAATCTGGTAAATCATACCCTTCTGGATAAGCCAATGTAACATCCATTCCGTATCTTGGGAATAATAAAGCTTGAGTTAATGGCACTGAGATAGGCTTTTTATGACTGGTTGCATAAGCCCATATAATTGAAACTTTAAGATTCTTAGTTGTATCTACTTTCTCTTTGATTGTCATAAGGTCAGCTATACCCTGCATTGGATGGTATAAGTCACATTGTAGGTTCATAACTGGCACTGATGAATGTTCTGCCATTGATCTAAGATACTTATTTCCCACTTCCCAGAAACAGTTTCTACAGGCAATACCATGACCATAGCTAGACAAAATAACTGCTGTATCCTTGGCTACTTCACCATGACTAACTTGCATTGTGCTTGTGTCTAAGAAATTGGCATGACCACCTAGTTGTGCAAAGCCTGCTTCCATAGAGTTTCTGGTTCTTGTTGATTGTTCAAAGAACATAAGGAACATTGTTTGGTAAGGTAAATAAGGTGTTGGAACACCCATAGCGAATTTTTTCTTAAGGTCATAAGACACTTCTAGCAAAGTATCAATTTCTTCTTTAGTCCAATCTTGTAAACTTATAAAGTGTTTGCCTTTAAATCTGGTTTGCATAACTCTTACCTCCGAATTTTATTTGATATTCATATATTGAGCTGGTGTTGCTGCATAAAGGGCTGCTGCACTGACTAATTCATCTTTCCAAGTTTTCTCATTAGGTGCGTGAGCTTGGTCTTCATGTCCTGGTCCAAAACCAATACACGGAATACCATAACGACCCATAATAGAAACTCCATTCGTTGAGAATGTCCACTTATCTACTTTAGGTTCACCATTAAATAAACCTTTATAGGCTTCTACTAAAGTTTGACAAGCTGGGTGGTCTTCTTCAAGTACCCAAGTTGGAAAATAGCTTTCCGTTGGATACACAAGACCTGTATATGCTGGTCTGTCATATTTGTACATTGAAACCTGTGCTCCTGAAGCCTTAACAGCTGGTAGATTACGAATTTCTTGTAGTGCAGATTCAAAGGTTTCACCATTTGTTAAACGTCGATCCACAGATATGGTACATCCGTCAGCCACTGCACATCTTGAAGGTGAACTGAAAAATACTTCTGAAACAGTCAAACTTCCTTTACCAAGAAACTCATCATAGTGTAAGTTTTCATGTAATGCCTTAAGTTCATTAAGGATTGGAGCCATCTTGTAGATCGCATTGTCTCCACGTTCAGGTGCAGAACCGTGACAAGAAATACCAGTTGTCTCAACTTTAATCTCCATACGACCACGGTGACCTCTGTAGATATTCAATGATGTTGGTTCAGTAATGACAACAAACTCTGGCCTAATGTTAGATTCTTCTATCATGTATTGCCAGCAGAGCCCATCACAATCTTCTTCTTGAACAGTCCCCGTTACCAACAATGTATAATCATCCATCAAGTCTAGATCTTTGATAATTTTAGCAGCATACACCATAGAGGCCATACCGCCTTCCTGGTCAGAACCACCACGCCCTAAGATGATGTCCTCATCTTCAAAACCTTCATAAGGATCATAATCCCAGTTCTTAATCTCACCAACACCAACAGTATCGATGTGGGCGTCCATAGCGATAAGTGTTTTACCACTACCAAGGTAACCAAGAACATTCCCCATTGGGTCTATCTCAACTCGGTCAAATCCTACTTTTTCCATCTCTTCTTTGATTCGAAGTACAACTTTTTCCTCGTCACAAGACTCACTAGGAATACGAATCATATCCCTTAGGAAGTCTGACATATCTTTACGATAAGCCTGAGCCTGAGACATTATTTTGTCATAAGGTATGGTCATTAGTCTTCCTCCCTAAGCTCAATAATTTTAGCATTGTAGGTTTGAACTTTGGCATACTCTTCATTCCAGAATGTCCAATCTTTCATGCTATCAAGATATGCTTTTTCATAACCAAATGGTAGCCAATCTTTTTCCTTCTGATCGAACAATTGCTCTTTCATTTCTGCACTTCTAAAATCTTTAATCATATCTGTATCTGCTTTATCAAAGATGTCTCTTTTCCATCTTCTCAGAACAAAATCTTCTGTTTCCATGTATCTCGTTTCAAGATCTTCAAGAACAGAATCGTAACGGTCAAAGCCATCGGTTGCTACAGTAACAACATTGTCATCTGGTCCAAGGTTTAAGTATTTAGCCATCTTGATTGCACCAAGAATGTTACAAACACCTGAAACACCAAATAAGTCTTTCATACAAAGTGCAAGTCCAGGATCAACACCACTTTCAGCTAATACATCTTGTCCATCATGAATGATTTTAAGACCTTTAACACAGTCATCATCTTTAATCATAACAACAAAATCTGTTGCCAAAATATTATGGATTAGGGTACACATCTTGTCCCCGATACCTTCAATTCTATGTTGACCTCTACCACCATCTGTTAAAGTTGAACACTCATAAGGCTCAAGGGCTACAATTTTAGCTTCTGGGAATACTTCTTTAATATGGTCACCGGCTGCAATGGTTCCAGATGAACCAAGTGCTGATGTAAAAGCAGCAATTCTTCCATTACCAACATCTCTCACAGCATCCACTGCACTATGGCCTGTTACATGGCGGTGGAATCTATAGTTAGGGAATAATTCAAACTGTGCTAAAGCCTTATTCTTAGGCTCTTTCATAAGCTCATAAGTACGTTCTAAGGTCAAAATAACGTCTGATTCAGTCCCAGGTGTTAAGTCAAGTGTAGCACCATATTGTTCAATACGCTCATATCGCTCTTTTGACATATTATCTGGCATGATTACAATGGCTTCATAACCCATTAGGTTACAAATATAAGAAACACCTATACCGAAGTTACCTGTTGATGGTCCAAGAATGGTATGCTCACCTGGCATAATTTCTTTATCAACACAACCTTCTATTAGGGTTGAGTAAGCTGGTCCAACCTTATGTGAGCCAGATGGAAAGTATGTCCCTAACATAACAACGATGTTAGCATCAACGCCTGTAAGTTCTTTAGGTAAGACCACTTTATTAACAAGCCCTTCTTTATTCTTCCATGAAATATTAAATAAATTAAGAGGGTTAAGTTCATCTGCCTTAGCATCTAAAACCTTCTTTTGTAATGCCTCTGATAGTTTGCTTGGGTCCAACATTTCATCATAGGTTGGTCCAAATGGTATTTTGCTCATTTCGTTTCCTCCGATTCTAAAATTTTATGATTCGTAATACTTTTTAAACAAGCTTATATCTGGTTTGATCTTCATTGGCTCAGGCGCTGCTTTGATACCGTTGGCCACATCCTTCAGTCCATTACCCGTGACAATACTGACCACAGTGTCCTCCTCAGAAATGTACCCTTCTGTCATTGCTTTCTTAATGCCTGCTACACTGGTTACACCAGCTGGTTCGCCAAATATCCCCTCCATTTTCCCAAGAAGCACCATTGCCTCCAATATTTCATCATCTGTTACAGTTAAATACATACCGTGGGTTAACGTCACCGCGTCAAGTGCCTTAATTGGGTTACGCGGGATACCTACAGAAATACTATCTGCTAAAGTATTTTCTTCTGTCGGCTCCACAGGTGTGTTATTTACAAACGCCTTATAAATAGGGGCACAGCCTTGTGCTTGAACACCTAGTATTTTGGGCATTTTCTTAATAAATCCAAGTGACAGTAAATCATAAAGACCTTTATAAACGCCTCCAATTGTACAGCCATCTCCTACGGAGACAACTATCCAATCAGGTACTTCAAAGTTAAGTTGCTCCATAATTTCAAGGACCACAGTCTTCTTACCTTCAACAAGTAAGGGATTGATTGCCGCATTACGGTTGTACCATCCATACTCATCAATTGCTTCTTTAGATAGCTTAAATGTTTCACCATAATCACCCTGCACCGACACAACTCTTGCCCCATAAATAAGCAATTGGGTTAATTTCCCAATCGGTGCTCGTTCAGGTACAAAAATGACTGTTTTAAGCCCAACATGAGCTGCATTACCAGCTAAAGATGAGGCTGCATTACCTGTAGAACTACATGCAATAGTATCAATACCTTTCTCAAGGGCTTTAACCACTGCAATGACTGAAGCCCTATCCTTAAGAGAAGCTGTTGGGTTTAGGCCATCATCCTTAATATAAAGGTGATTTAATCCTAGTTCATTCTTCAGTCTTATAGATGTATAAAGTGGTGTCCCACCGACTCTTAACGTTTGGCCAAGGTAAGTACTTTCCACTGGCAAAAGTGCCTTGTAACGCCATATAGACATGTCTTCATCTTTAGTTAAACTTTCTTTTGATAAAACCTCTCTTATTTTCTTATAATCATATAAAACATCTAATATACCAACATCACCGCAGTCTGGACAAGTATATGTGACCTCATCCTCTTGGAATTCTTGATGGCATATTGTACATCTATAACCTTTTACATAAGACATAATTCACCTCTAAGCATTGATATCAACAAATTGGAATTTTCCAACATCAAAAAGCCCTTTATCCGTTAATTTAAGTTCTGGAATAACTGGAAGCGCAAGGAATGCTAAAGTCATAAAAGGCTCTATATTTTTATTCACACCCATGTCCATAGCTAACTTATTCATATCTTCCATTCTTGTAACAACTTGGTCCAGTGGTGCATCTGTCATGAGCCCACCAACTTCTAATTGGAGTTTATCAAGGACAGTACCATCCATACATATGGCCATACCACCCTTTTGCTCTTTTAATGTTTGGATTGCAAGTCGCATATCTTGATCGTTATCACCTATAACTATAATATTGTGTGAGTCATGGGCTATTGTCAAACCAACAGCACCGTGAATCAAACCATAACCTTCAACTAAACCTAAACCAACATTACCAGTATTCTTATGCCTCTCAATAACAGCCAGTTTAAGAATGTCTAGCTTATCGTTATGGACAAAATTGCCATCTTGGGTGTCTATTTTACGGACAACTGAATTGGTTACTATACTATGGTCAATTAATGATATAACTTTGGCAATACCACTTTCCACAAGCATATTTAAGTTCACTGTTTCAGGACTATCAATTCTAACGGTATCAAGTACACGCTGATCAATTAATGGGTTGGCCTCAAACAAAGGACTGCCATCATCAGCAACTAGTTGACCTTTCTTATAAACTTGTTCAACTGTAATTGATTCTAAATCAGATAAGACAAGTAAGTCAGCTTCATAGCCAGGTGCTATGGCGCCTTTTTGTCTAAGGCTATAACACTCAGCCGTATTAAGTGTGGCCATCTGAATAGCTGTAATAGGGCTTAGACCTAACTCAATCGCCCGTCTTACATTATGATCAATATGACCTTCATTTAAAATATCCATTGGTTGTTTATCATCTGTACAGAACATCAATCGACGACTGTTTGAATCTGTCACACCTTGTAATAGGGTATCTAAGTTCCGTGTTGCAGACCCTTCTCTAATGTGGACATACATACCTTTACCAACCTTCTCAAGAAGTTCTTCTTTAGTTGTACACTCATGGTCTGTCTTAACACCAGCTGATATATAAGCATTCAGATCTTTACCTGTAACTGTAGGTGCATGGCCATCTATATGTCTGTCACTCATCATATCTAACTTATCATGAACTGTTTTATTACCAAGAATGACACCCGGGTAATTCATCATTTCACCAAGACCTAATACATTTTCTCGGTCCTTAAGTTTTCTAAGGTCATCTGCCAATAGGATTGCCCCAGTAACTTCAAAATCTGTTGATGGTACACATGAAGGCAACATGATATAGACATCTAGTGGCAAGGGACCACTTGCATTTAACATGTAATCAATGCCATCAAGGCCACAGACATTGGCTATTTCATGGGGATCAGCTATAACAGTTGTTGTTCCCTTAGGCATAACTAACCTTGAAAACTGAGAAGGTGTCAACATAGAAGATTCGATATGAACGTGCCCATCTATAAAGCCAGGGCATATATACTTCCATTCTAAATCGACTTCTTTATGTCCGTCATAATCTCCAACACCAACGATGAGTCCATTTTCGATGGCCACATCACCTTTTTCAATCTGTCCGTTTAACACATTAACTACTTGGCAGTTCTTAAGGACTAAAGAGGCTTTTTCTTCACCTCTAGCAATCTTCATTTCTTTGATAGGCACTTTATCACTCCTTTGCCGACTTAAAATCTTGGTGGTGTGATCGTTGACAAGAATTTTAATTGTTGATCACCGGTATTTTTAATCATATGAGGGATTGTACCAAAATAGTAGATCGTATCTCCCTCATATAAGGTATAGTTTTCTTCTCCTATTTCAATAAACATTTCACCTTCAAGCACATAGATGACTTCTTCACCGATATGGGCCATTGGCTCTTCACAAGTAACACCACCTGGTTGTAAGGTACCCATAAAGGATTCCATCTGTCTGTTTAAGTCTGGTGATAATAACTCATATGTAATCAGCGATTCTGGAAATCTAATCTTTTGTCGACTGTCTTTGCGCACAACACGACTTTCACTTTCTTCATCAACAAAGAAGTGGAAAACAGCCACATCCAATGCTTCTGCAATCTTACGTAAAGAAGTGATGGATGGTTCAGCAAGATCTCTCTCAACCTGACTAATAAATCCAGGAGTAAGTCCAGTCTGATCTGAAAGTTCTTTCATGCTCATTTGTTTTTCAGTTCTTTTTTGTCGAATTTTATCTCCTAACATCCCAACCTCCAAAAAAATTCTAGTGCAACCTCATAAAATCATTCATTAGGTTTTTACATGCTTTTTTGCGATATGTTGCATTGGATCGTTGGTCATCTATTGGTGTGATATAAGCCATATAAGATGATTCAAGATCCTCTTTATGTTCTTTTAACCATGTGGTTGTTTGCCCAATAATTTGCGCTTCAAGTTCACGTCTTCGAACAACTGTAGGTGCTACTGCGCCAAATGCCATTCTAAAATCTTCAATTACATGTTTTTTGATCTGACAAGCGGCTGTAAAACAAAGCTTAGAGATTGCATCCGCTTTACGACCACCCACTTTTTTATAAGTTACATGGTTAAAATGATGGTCAGTTAATACAATTTCTTTGATCATTTCATCGTTGTTAATGGTCGTTTGCCCTGGTCCAACAATAAACTCTTCTATGGGAACATGCCTCATACCGTAGATAGATTCAAGGACAATCACTGCGTCAAGTAGATAGAGAACTGGTAGTGAATCACCTGCTGGTGAGGCATTTACTACATTCCCAGCCAAAGTTCCAGTATGTCTAATGGCCGGTGATGCCATGACTTCAATAGCATCTATAAGTAGTTCAGGTGTGTGAAAATGATCCATTATATCTTCAAGAGACATACCTGCACCAATATGGACATTATTTCCCTGTCTATCGATATACTTAAGCTCTTCAAGACCTGAAACAAACATGACATCCTTATCAAACTTAGGCGCTAAATCACTCCAATTTCTTCTTCTGACCATCAAATCTGTCCCGCCAGCAACAATGATGACTTCTTCCTGGCTTAGGATTTCCAATGCATCGTTGTAGGTTGTAGGGTTATAGCTTTTTACCATAAATATCCCTCCTCATCTACTAGGTACTGAACCGCTTTGACAATCATGTTATAACCTGTACATCTGCACAAATTACCAGATAATCCATCACGTATCTCAGCTTCAGTAGGATTAGGATTAGCTGATAATAATGACTCTGTAGCAATAACCATACCTGGCGTACAAATACCACATTGAACAGATCCATGATCTTCAAAAGCTTTTTGTATGGTCTGCCCTCTCTTAGTTTTCATCAAACCTTCAATGGTCACAACTTCAAGTCCATGCACATTACCAAGAGGTGTAATACATGAGTTTACAATCTTCTTATTTAACAAAACAGCACAACCACCACATTCTCCTTCTCCACAGCCTTCTTTAGGACCAAAAAGGCCAAATCCGGTTCTCAGAACATCTAACAGTCTTTTAGTAGGGTCTTCAGTGGTGACAACTGTTTCTCCATTAAGTATAAATTTAACTTCATTCATCATCCATCAACTCCATTATATATTCTGGTGTAACTGGTATTTGTGTTACTTGTTTACCTATGGCATTTTCTATGGCTAAGGCAACAGCTGGAGCACCCCCGATTAAGGTAAGTTCTCCTGCACCTTTGGCACCATATGGCCCCAGTGGGAATGGGTTATCCATAAGCTCTGTGACCATCTCTACAGTATCTACTGCTGTTGGTATCACATAATCCGTCACTGATCGTTGATGGACTATCCCATCTTTATTGTTCATAACTTCTAAATATCCGTAAGCAATACCCTGAAGGAATCCACCATCAGCTTGCCCGTAAATGATACGTTCATCTATGGCTTTTCCTACATCATAGACGGACCAAGCACCAGTTAAACCAACTTCATATGTGAGTGGATTCACTTCAACTTCTACGATATTCACACCCCACGAGTAGGCTGGGTATGCATCACCTATTAATTTATCTTGATCCCATTTTACATATTCAGGTTGCTTGTAACGTTGCTCTACAATGGTTGCTTCACCATCTGTCCATGTCTCCTTAAGCTCTTTTGCTGCTCTGGCTAGTAAACCACCAACAACCATCATGGTTCGTGATGCTACTGTAGGACCAGAATCAGGTACTAAGTCTGTATCAGGATTATCAAGCATAACTTGTTCAATTGGTAATTCAAGAATATGTGCCACTAATTTTCTAAAGGTTGTTTTAATACCTTGGCCCATATCCACACTGGCTACTAGAATGGTCACTTGATCTTCTTCATCTTTTTTGATTCGAACAACTGCCTTAATATGTTCCTGTTCACCCGATCCGGTAAAGCCACAACCGTGTAAGAACCAACTCATGCCAATGCCTTTGTGCACTGTAGGAAGGTTATATTTCTTAACCTTTTCTTTATAGTCTGAGATTTCCATAGCACGATCAATCATTTGATTCATGATGATTGGATCTCTAAACTGTCCACCTGTTGATGTATGATCACCTTGTTTGGCCAAATACTTCTGTCTAAGTTCTAAAGGATCCATCAATAAGGCTTTGGCTATATGTTGTATAAACATTTCTACTGCAAAAATCATCTGTGGTGCTCCAAAACCTCTAAAGGCACCTGTTGGTACTGTATTGGTTCTATAAACATCTCCACTTATAGATAAATTCTTCACTGTATAAGCCCCTGTTGAGGCAATCATTGCTCTTTGTAGTACAACCCCTGACAAACCCATAAAGGCACCACCGTTTAAGCTTACGTGGGCTCTTATGCCTAGAATTTCATGATCTTTGCCAATAGCCGCTTCAAGTCGTATCGTTGAAGGATGTCTTTTGGTTGTAAAAGCAATGTCTTCTTCTCGACCATAGATCAGCTTAACTGTTTTCTTTAATTTATGTGTTGCAATAGCAACGTGACAAGCAATTAGTGATGGAAACTCTTCTTTACCACCAAAAGCACCACCAGTTGTTGCTTGTACAACTCTAACATAATCTTCTTCACATCCGAGTGCACTAACTAAGGCGTTTTTAACATAGTATGGACATTGTATCGAACCTCTGACTAAAACACGGTCATGTTCATAAAAAGCGATGACACCCTGTGGTTCTATGTAAAGTTGCTCTTGATAACCTGTATCGTAAGTATGGTCAATGATCTGATCCGCATCTTCAAAGACCTTGTCTCCAGTCCCTTTGATATAATCATAGTGAATGGCACTATCTTCATACTCATAAACAGGTTCAAGCTCTTCAAAATCAATTTCAATCTGGTCCATAAGTTCTGTGATGATCTTCTTATCTTCTCCGACAATCAAACAAATTGGCTCTCCAATATGATTCACTTGATCAACCGCAAAGATAGGCCAGTCATCAAAAATGATTTTGATAAAATTCTCACCAGGTATGTCGTCACAATCAATAATGTGATAGCCATCTGGTAAAACAGGGTAACGTCTAGCCAGTATTTTACCTTTTGAAATAGGAGACCTATAAGTTTTAGCATATAAAAAGGACTCTAGTTTAATGTCATCAATATAGACTGCTTGACCTGTGATTTTCTCATTGTTATCTACTTTATTAATGGATTGACTTATATCAGCCACAAAAGCACCTCCTTAGATGACTATGACTCTATCTTAATGGCTTTGACCGGACACTTACTCACACACAAGTGGCAACCAAAACATTCTTTAGGATCAAAAGTAATATGGTCCTTAAATTCGATTGCAAAATAAGGGCAAATTTTCTCGCACAACATACATTCTGTACATTTATCTAAATCTACGGTTGGCACTGTCGGCTCATAAACCACTGATTTAGTTAACCCACTTTTTTGAACGTCTTCTATGGACTCAAAACCATATTTTTCCAAGGATTTTGGTAGGTCTTTCAAAATCTTCTCGTATAAATTTTTGCCTTTTAGTAAAGCTGCTGACAACATCTGTACACCGTCTGCTCCAGCCAATAAGAATTCAATGACGTCATCTGCCGTTGCTACACCACCAACACCAATAACTGTGAAATCTGGCATGGCCTGTTTGATTGTATAAACGGTTGCAAGAGCCAAATTCTTAATTGCAGGCCCTGATGTCCAAACAAACCCACTTTCACTAGCGTAGATAATTTCTCTAGTAGCAGGATCTATTTTCATTGTTGGTCCAAGAGAGTTGATTGCAGCAACGCCTGAGGCACCTGCTTCTCTTACTGCTTCAGCAAAGGCTACTTTGTCAGGTATATGTGGGCTTACCTTCATATAAACTGGCTTATTTGTATGTTTTCTAATGGTTCTTACTGTTTCTTGTATTGTTGTTAAATCTTTACCCACATAATGTGTTGAAACCTCAAAAGCATCCGCATAGTGGTCTAGTAAAGGAATAAGAACATCCATATCTTCTTTGGTATACCCGACAGATATGATGAGTGGGCTATTGCCACGGTCATAATTAGGCAAAAAGTCCTCTAACCACATTTCTTTACTATGCTCTGACCATAATTCAGAATTCATCACATAATATTTATCCCCATAGATACAAGGCCTTGGTACCACTGCAGCCGTTGTGGAAATGGTTTTGGTCACCATAGCCCCCACACCTTGATCCTTCAAATAATTCATCTTCTTCAAATCACCAACTAATGGTCCTGATGCAGGCATTAGTGGGTTTTGTAGTTGTAATCCATCAAAAGTAACACTTAGATTCATGATTCATCCTCCCTAGCGATCGTAGCAGCGCCGATTCTTTCCCATAATTCTCTTGAAGATCTTACCGCCTCTTTATATAGTATATCTTTCACTTGTGTCAGCTCATAATTATCAACCAATTGTTGACCTTGGCACCATACATGACGTGGCTTAAAGGCATTAAAGACTCCAAAGAATAAATGACCAAATACGTTGTCTTCTGATATTGGCGTTGGAGCACTATAAGGTAACATAAGCAAATCAGCTTCGTAGCCATCTGACAACCTACCCAACTGACAATTAAGTAGTTCACTTGAATACTCATAAGCATTGTTAATCATTTCAAGAAGTTGGTCCAAGCCGAAGCTCATTATATTTTTATACTTCAAATGCATACAATAATATAAATTAAGCCATTCAGTGGTAATACTTGTTGATATACCGTCATTTCCTATCATCATTGGTATATTATTTTGAGTCAGCATTTTCACATTAGGTAAACCAACGCCATTGTTCATGTTAGAAGTGACATTTAATACCACCTTACATTGATTTTCCTTAATTAACTTAGCTTCATCTTCATCAATAAAAAGACAGTGGGCTAATAAACTATTAGGTTTCAACAAATTAAACTCATCTAATCGCTCAATAACACGTTGTCCATGCCTTATTAGGGATTCTGATTCATCCAACTGACTCTCAGCAACATGGATATGGATAGGTAAACCATCTATTTGTTTGCTAATCATCCTTAAGCTTTCATCAGATAAGGTCATCGCTGCATGCATTCCAAACAGACCTCTACTTGTTTGAGTCTGATGATCACGGGCAAAATGGATATTCTCATTGATACAACGATAGGTTTCAAATCGATCGCTTGTTTCAAAACAGAAAATACCTCTAAGTCCAAGTTCATCACATACAGCCTTCTTAAGGCTATTTAGAGATCCTTCAATATCAACACCACTAGCATGATGGTCAATCAATGTTGTCACACCATTGAGCAGTGTTTCGCTGCCGTAGACCATACCACTATGGTAGATGTTATCTAGATTAAGACCACCATCTAACTTCCACCACAACTGTTCTAATAGTTCATGGAAATTAATGGGATTAAAGGGCACTGACATACCTCTAGCAAAAGTAGAATAGATATGACTATGAGCATTGACTAGAGAGGGCATCGTCAAGTGACCGCTTCCCTCAATCAGGTCATAACCTTTATCTTCAAACTTGTCCATTGGTCCCACTTCGATAATTCGATCATCGAAGAGAATATACTGATTTTCTTTGTAATGATTAAAGTCATAAAGCGTTGTGTTTACTATAGCTTTCATAGGACCTCCTATACCTTAATCAGATGCTTATCATTCGTTTATAATGAGATGTCCAACCGAACCTAAAACCAACTCACCATATTTAATAACAAACTGGCCTTTACATAGGGTTGACTCTACCTGGCCTTTTACCTCTAGTCCTTCAAAAGCAGAAAAATCACAATTTGAGTGACCCTTCTTAAGTTGTCTTTCAACACTTGGATCAAATATGGTTATATCCGCATCTGTTCCTAATTGAAGACTACCCTTTTGAGGGTATAAACCAAAAATCTTAGCAGGGTTTGTTGACATTTTTTCAATAGCTTTATCCCCCCACAAACTGTACATGAGTGCAAATGAATGCTCAACACCGCCTATACCCATCGGCATATCCTTTAACAGTTTATCTTTCTTATCAACAAAGTTAAAAGGACAATGATCTGTTCCAACTGAATGAATATCGTCAACTTGACTTCTTAACTTCTCAACGGATAATTGATCTCTAAGAGGTGGCGCCATGGCAAAGCCTTCTGCCTTCTCACCTTGGAAGCATTGATCATTTAGATAAAGATAATGGGGGCAGGTCTCTAAGAAAAACCTTTCTCCTAACAAGTCATCATAACAAGACTTAAGAGCTTCAACCGTTCTACCACTACTCACATGTACCATGTAGAGACGACCATTACTGTCCTCAACCATTCTCGCTAGGTTAAGGGCTTCTTCAGTTTCTGCCCTTTCAGGTCTACTTCGTGGAAGGTCTTTAACCACATCATCGCTTCTAATGTCGATTAAGTCATCTTTCTCAGCATGGGCAAGTACAACATATCTGCCTTCTGACCCATCTAAGAGTTCTTTGATTTCTTGATTATATGTACGTCTATTAGAATCAGAGTAAGTTGTAAACAACTTAACGCTGTTAAGTCTTAGACGGTGCATTGCTTTTACAATATTATCTACTTCTCCAATTGGGTTCATGACAGTCGCGTGGAACATATAGTCAATCATTGATCGTTTAGCCAATCTGGAGCGGGTACCCAAAGCTGCTTCTAAATCCTCTCCATTAGATACTGGATCTAGAAAATCAATAAAAGTTGTAATACCACCATAAGCTGCTGTAATTGATCCTGAGTAAAAGTCATCTACCGACGTGTACTTGCCAATATTTAAAGCAAAATGTACATGTGGGTCAATCAAACCCGGCATGACAATTTTCCCTTCAGCATCATATACTTCTTTACATGGCAACACCACATCGTTTATGGCAACAATATGGTCATGGTTTATATACAAGTTTGTTTTTTTACATACACCTTCTAAATAGACCTCTCCATAGATAATCCCTAAATCGTACATATTACCTCCCACCTATAAGGCTTTACTTTGCTTATTTGTGTCTATAGCAATAACTTCATCCAAATGTCAATATCATGTCTATCTGTAAGTCTCTTGGCGCATGTGCTTGTGATTTTCTTTGTTATATTGGATCGATAGAATCTCAGCGGCAATGGAAACAGCTATCTCAGCTGGTGATCCACCACCTGTATCAAGTCCAATTGGGGAATAGAAGTTACTTAAATCCACCGCTTCACCAAATTGTTCATATGTTTTACTCAAATAATCTTTCAACTTTCCTTTTGAACACAACATTCCAATGTATTTTGGCTTTAATCCAAGTTCCAAAGTTTTATGAAGGACAGAATAATCATATTTATGTGAGGGTGTACAAACCACCACATAACTGTCTTCCTCTAAACTTTCTTCCTGAATGTAGTCAACAAATTGCTTGCAGATGACTTCGTTGCCACCTACAAAGCTTGATGTCACATCTTCTCTATGGTCAACCACAGTAATGTGATAATTCATTGGCTCTAAGACCCTTGTTAGGGCTTGACCTACATGACCAGCTCCAAAAATATAGATTTTTGCTTTGACACCTACATATTCATAGAACAAGGTTGCAAGACCTCCGCAAGCCATTGGTAAAGTTGTGGTATCTTCCACAACTTTACCTTCTTTCAATAAATACTTTTCAAGTCGACTTTCTTGTTTAGTGATTAGCTGCTTACATAACTCAATGGCTTCATACTCAATAGCACCTCCGCCAACTGTACCAACTAAATCACCTTTTTCAGTTACCAGCATTTTCTTTCCAACTTCAAGAGGTCCGTCACCAACTTTCTCAACAACGGTAACCATCATAAGCTTAATGCCCTTATTCTTATACATCATAAGTGCGTCGTATATCTGCATATGTCTACCTTCTTTGTGTCAACTTATTCGAGTGCTCTTAGACCCATTAGTACTTTCTCAGACGTAATTGGTAAACTTGTAATACGTACACCAACAGCGTTATAAATTGCGTTAGCTATAACTGCAGGAGGTGTATCAATACCAATCTCACCAACTGATTTGGCGCCATAAGGTCCCGATTCTTCATAACTTTCTGCAAACTCAACTGTCATCTTAGTGACTTCTTTTCTAGTTGGAATACGGTAGTTCATAAGGTTATTAGTAATTTGACCACCTTTGGCATTATAAAGAACTTCTTCATACATAGCCATACCTATACCCTGCAACAATCCACCTTCAACTTGTACCTGGCATAGTGCTGGGTTAATAGGTGTTCCACAATCTACTACTGCTACGTAATCAAGCACCTTAACTTCACCAGTACCTTTATCCACTTCAACCTCTGCATAACCGGCCATAAATGGTGGTGGTGATTTGGTCCCAACATAAGAATCATTAGCAATCAATTGTTTTTGATCCTCGTTATAAATCAACCTATTTGATAACTCTTTTAAGGTCATAGATGTTTCTGTATCTATCACTTTAAGTGTCACACCATCATAATCAATTTGATCTACGTTAACTTCTAAAGCTTTAGCACCTTCTTCAACAATCATTTTCTTCATGTTAAGAGCAGCATTCTTCACAGCATTACCAGTTACATAGGTTGTACTTGATGCATAAGCACCTGTGTCAAATGGTGTTAGATCTGTATCTGACGAATAAACAATCACGTTCTCAAGCTCAGTTTCAAGAGCTTCTGCGGCAATCTGTGCAAGTATGGTATCGGATCCTTGTCCAATATCTGTCGCACCAATAATAAGGTTATAGAAACCATCATCATTAAGCTTAATCACAGCAGATGCCATATCTATATATGGAATACCTGATCCTTGCATTGCGATGGCCATACCTACACCACGAACTTTATCTTCTGAAACCTCAACTCTTGGGAATTTCTTATCCCACTCAATGAGTTCTTTTCCTCTTGTTACACAATAATCTAATTTACAACTATCCATGTTCATGGCAGTTCCTTCTGTTCCTTCACCCATTTTTTTGAATATAGGAGAGGTTTCAGTTTCACCAATCATGTTCATTTCTCTAAAAGTCACTGGATCAAGACCTAATTGCTCAGCAAAAGTATCTATAGCAGATTCAAGTGAATAATTACCCTGAATAGCACCATAACCTCTATAAGCGCCACCTGGTGTATGGTTCGTATAAACAACCTGTCCAGTAAATCTAACAGCATTTACTTTATTGTATAGGGGCAAAGTTTTAGATCCCGCTACCATAAATACTGTTAAAGCATGTTCACCATAAGCACCTGTATCTGATAAAACTTGGACATCCATTGCTTGGAGTTTACCTTCTTTAGTTGCGCCAAGTGTAATATCAAATCGCATAGGGTGTCTTGAGTAAGTTGATTCAAAGACTTCTTCTCTAGTGAAGACAATCTTACAGGGTTTACCAGTCTTTAGACTAATTGCTGCAACAAGCATTTCACCATGGACACATTGTTTACCACCAAAGCCTCCACCAACCCTTGGTTTGATCACACGGATTTTGCTAAGTGGATAATCAAGGGCTAATGACACAATTCTTCTTACATGTGTAGGTGTCTGAGTGGATGAATATATAATCAATCTTCCTTGATAGTCAATTCTTGCATTGGTTGTATGTGGTTCCATCATAACGTGAGCCTGCGCATGAGTGTAGTAGCTTTCTTTCATGGTAACTTCACACTTTGCTAGCTCCTCTTCAACAGACCCAACTTCCATATGATAAGCTGCAGCCACATTGTTCTCAGGTTCAAAACCAATAGGGAACATTTCATGAGCTTCTTCTTCTGGATGGATAACGCTAGGATTTTTATAAGCTGTTTCAAAATCTAACACTGGTTCCAAAACTTCATATTCTACTTTAATCAGTTTTAAAGCTTCAAGGGCAATTCTTTCTGTTCTTGCTGCTACAACTGCAACTTCATCGCCAATATGTCTGACCACGTTGTCTAAAACAAATTTATCGTGTGGTGATGGTTCTGGATAACCTTGTCCAGCTCTTGTAATAGCAATACGCTTAAAGTCTTTATGTGTTAGTACACACTCAACACCTTTAAGTTTTAAGGCCTCTTCAACATTAATTTCCGTGATGTTTGCAAAAGCATGTGGGCTTCTAAGGACTTTGACAATCAGTGAATTTGGATCAGCTAAATCGTCTGTATAGCCAGGTTTACCCATCATTAGACCTTTACCATCTATTGAAGCATGATTATGTTTGACTGATTTCATGAGCGCACCTCCATATATTTCATTATTGCACTGTGCTGTGCCAAATAGCCTGTACAGCGGCATAGGTTTCCAACCATGTAGTGTCGAACATCATCATCTGTTGGATTTACAAGTTCTTGCTTCATCGCATAAACAGTTAAGGCCAAGCCGGGGTTACAGAAGCCACATTGATCCGCCCCAACTTCACCAAACAGGTCCGCTAAGTGGGCCGCTTCATCCGCTATACCTTCAACAGTTGTTATAGACTTACCATCTGCTCTAACTGATAAGAAAGAACATGATGAAATAGGCTTGCCATCTAGTAATATCGTACATACACCACAAGAGGTTGTATCACAGCCTCTTCTAACACTTACGTAGTTATGAGCCCGTAAAGTATCTAGTAAATACTCATCAGGTAGTACATCAAATAATTCCTCTTTACCATTCACTAACACTGAAATTCTCATCTGTACACCTCCTTAAGCCCTCTAGCAACAAAGGTCTTTAAAACTTCTCTTCTATAGGCTTCTGAGCCTCTACTATTTGATCCAAGTTTGACATTCGTCATAACAAGTTCAATTACCTTATCAATAGTCTCCTTATTAAGGTCATTCTGATCCATCAACAATTCCGTTATAGGTTCAACCAGAACTGCAGCACCAGGTCTTGAACCAACAGATAATTTGACCTCTTGACCATCTTTTACAAGGGCTAAGTTTATAATCGGAAAATCATTGCTGGTCTTCTTGATTGTTTTGTAAACGCCTAAGCCAGATTTTTTCTTTAATATCACTCTTAATAAAATATCTTTACCTTTGAAAGGATCACTCATGTATGTCTTTAGTGGTACTAAACCATTGTGATGAAATTCTAAGGATACATCTGCTGCCAATAATGGCGTTAAAATATCTGAGAAGCCAAAGCGGCCAACCACTGTACCACCAATTGTTGCAATATTTCTGAAAGGAACACCCATAACATGGCCAATAGCTGTTTTTAACAAACCGCCTAAATAATCACTGATTAATGGATTTGATTCCATTTCTCTTAAAGTCACCATACTCCCAATATGGATTTCATCATCTGCCTCTGAGATTGTATCTAACTTCAGATTGCTCAAATCAACAGCTTGTTGAATTGTCTTAGGCAAAAGTTTCAACCATGCACCTCCACCAATGACAGTCCCATCAGCTTGAAGTAATTCATATGCTTCTTCTACACTTGTCGGTTTGGAATAATTCAGTATTTTCATTCACTCAGCACCCTTCTACTCTATTTTTCATAAATTGATAATCATCTATTGTATCCACATCCATTAGCACACCATCATCTGAGACTTCAATATACTCAACCTCATATTGATCTCTAAATACTTTAAGATTTGACTCGTCTGGGTGGTTTAAGAGCGGTTCAATAAGCTTACTTGATATGAAGATTGGATGACCTCTCCTACCTTTATACAAAGGCACTCTTAGGTCTGCTTTACCTTTTAATAATTGCTTCAATGTTGTAGGGCTAATACTAGGATAATCACCGGGTATCAAAAAGAAGTCATCGACCACAGCAGAGACACCTTTTTTGACTGAACTGAACATACCCTTTGCATAATCTGTATTCTCAACAATTCTCACACCCTCCACACCTGATAACATTAGCTCTACCTCAGTGTGAAAATGTCCCGTTACAACAATAATGTCATGACACACATGTTGTAATGTCATAACAATTCTAATTAAAATGGGGATGTTTTCTATTGTCAAAGCTAACTTATTGGTATTGGCACGGCTCGAATAACCTGCTGCCAGAATCACTGCTTGGACCATCTCAACTCTCCCTGACCATTATCTCTATGTTGTTTAGTCACAGTAAACATTTCTATACTTATTATACGCCTACTAAATTTTATTTGTCAAGAAAAAGAGCCCTAAAGCTTGATAAATCCAAGCATTTTCGGGCTCTTTCCTTAATTTTCAATTAATTTTAACTTATTTGTCAATTTTATCTAATAATACCTCTTGGAGGATACCACCATGCAGATAATAACTCTTCTCAATTTCAGAATCTAGGCGTAGATTGACTTTAAAAGTCTTAACTGCTTCATCATCCTCATATGCAGTGACTTTGAGCTTACCTTGAGGTACTAACAATCCTGTCTCACTCTCTATTGTGTAAGTTTCGTTGCCTTTAAGGCCTAATGTTTCGAAGGACTCTCCAGCTTCAAACTCTAGAGGTAAAACACCCATTCCAACTAAATTAGAACGATGAATTCTCTCATAGGATTCGGCTATAATGGCTTTGACACCTAGTAAATATGTGCCTTTTGCAGCCCAGTCTCTCGAACTACCTGTGCCGTATTCTTTTCCAGCAAATATCACCAAAGGTTTACTTTCGTTTCTGTACATTTCACTAGCGTCATAGATACTAACAACTTCATCTGTAGGGAAGTAAGTTGTATAACCTCCTTCAAGACCTTTTGCTAGTTTATTACGTAGTCTTATATTAGCAAATGTACCACGCATCATCACTTCATGGTTACCTCTACGCGAACCATAGGAATTGTAGCTCGATGAATCTATCCCATTCTTGTTAAGGTAGAGTCCAGCAGGACTCTTTCCCGATATGACACCCGCAGGTGATATATGATCGGTTGTAACCGAATCACCTAAGAGGGCCAGAACAGTTGCACCATGAATGCCTTTAAATGAATCTTCATCTTTCACAACGGACTCAAAGAAGGATGGTTCTTGTATATAGGTTGAATGTTTATCCCAATCGTACAAGGCTCCAATTGGTGCTTCTATCTTATTAAACCGATCGTTGCTGTGAGCAACATCCTTGTATTTCTCTATAAACATTTGAGGTTGAATATGCTTGTAAATTGTCTCTTGAATCTCTCTGTTGCTAGGCCATAAATCTGATAGATAAACTTCAACACCTTGGTCATTTTTCCCAATAACACCTTTAGCTAAGTCTAACTGAATATGACCAGCCAGAGCGTAAGCAACAACCAGCATTGGTGATGCAAGATAGTTAGCCTTCACATGGGGATGAACCCTACCTTCAAAATTTCTATTACCACTTAGAACTGAAGCAACTGTTAAATCTTTTTCTTCGATTAAGGACTCAATCGCTGGTTTAAGTGGTCCACTATTTCCTATACAAGTTGCACAGCCATAACCTGCAATATAAAAACCGAGTTTCTCTAGATAAGGTAATAAACCTGAGGCCTTCAAATACTCTGTAACCACTTTAGAACCTGGTGTTAAAGATGTCTTAACATAGGATGGCACTTGAAGCCCAAGTTCTACAGCTTTCTTGGCAATCAAGCCTGCACCAATCATAACTGAAGGATTGGACGTATTTGTACAACTTGTAATCGCTGCAATAACGATCGATCCATGGCCAATCTCAATTGTTTCATCTGTAGCTGACTTGTGTACTTCACTCAAATCTTCGACTGAAATTCCAAATCCGCCATCAATAACACTACGGGTTGCAACGTCTCTAAAACTCTGCTCCATATCTTGTAGTTCGATTCTGTCCTGAGGTCTTTTGGGCCCCGCTAAGCTTGGTACGATCTGACTCAAGTCAACTTTAATATCATGAGTATACTTTTTTGTCACTTCAGGATTATAGAAAAGGCCAACTTCTTTATAATATGTCTCAACTAGCTCTCTGTGTTCATCATCTCGTCCAGTTAATTTAAGATAGGCAATTGTTTCATCATCCACTGGGAAGTAACCCATGGTAGCACCATATTCAGGTGCCATATTTGCGATAGTTGCTCTATCTGCAAGGCTCATTGCTGTAGCTCCATCACCATAGTATTCGACGAATTTGCCTACTACACCATGACTTCTTAAGAGTTGTGTCACACTAAGAGCTATATCCGTAGCTGTGACTCCCTCCCTTATAGACCCTTGAAGTTCAACGCCAACTACCTCAGGTAGGCTAATGTAAATTGGCTGACCGAGCATAGCAGCTTCTGCTTCTATTCCACCAACTCCCCAGCCTAATACACCAAGACCATTAATCATTGTTGTATGTGAATCTGTCCCAACCAAGGAATCAGGATATATAAATATCTTACCATCTTCTTCTTTACTAATAACACTTTTGGCTAAATACTCTAGGTTCACTTGGTGGATAATACCCGTTGAGGGTGGCACCACTTTGAAGTTTTCAAAGGCTTCGCCTGCCCATTTTAACAAACGATATCTTTCATCATTCCTTTGAAATTCTTTGTCTACATTAATACCTAGTGCTTGGGCATTACCATATGCATCTACCATGACCGAATGGTCTACAACCAAGTCTACTGGTACTTGAGGGTTAATTTCTTGAGGATTACCACCTGCTCGTTCGACAGCAGATCTCATAGCAGCAAGATCCACTACAGCAGGTACACCTGTGAAGTCCTGAAGCAAGATACGACCTGGATGAAATGGTACTTCTTTAGTAAATCCATTCTGGCCCCATTCTACTAATCTTTGTACATGTTCCCCCGTCACAGTCTTATCATTATAATGTCTTATAGCACCCTCTAACAGAACCATAATACTGTATGGAAGATGTTTAATATCTTGACTAATGGACTGAGCGTAAGCCTGCAGGTCATAATAGTGATAATTCTTATTTTTGAGTTTCAATTCCCTAATTGAAGCATTTTTTTCCTGTTTCATCTATTTTTCTCCTTATTTTCCATAACTTTTTCTATATATGATAATAATTCTCGATTAGCTATAGTATACACAAAAGGAGGTGTAAAGGCAAATGAATACGTTTCAAATTCATCTGCTATATTCGAAGTACTGTCTTTTGAAATAAAAAAAGACCCCCAAGTTATATGGGGGGTCTTGAAAGTCTAATCAACTATATCAATTTCTATCAAACCTTGTGAGTAATCCTCTGCATTACCTAAGACCTTGATATCTAGTCCGTATGGGAATGTGAACAAACCACTAAAGGGACTTCTAAAATCAATGTAAGTGTCTCGATCACTAAATAGTGAAACACCGTTCTTGCCAGGCAGGTTACTTGTTCCCGCCCATGAATAGTAACTCAAATCAGTTTTTGGAGTTTTATCGACTGAAAAAGCTGCATCCTTCAATTGAACGAAAGGCATATAACCAGCTTTTGAACCATACTCATTACCACTACCGTACCCCTTGTTAAAGTAGACGTGTTGTGTTGCATCAATTACACCAATCCTGCCGTAGCCTGGGTGTACACCTACCCAGTTATTTTCATAACCATCATTAATATACCATACAAGCATACCTTGATTGTAATCAAAATTAGCTCCACCAACTTCTGTTAATCCTTCATCTGCATTAAGATGTGAACGCCATTCAATCATATATCTATGACCAACCGCTGTTTTACCAGTCGCACTAATCCAACCATCGACAGGGTAAAAAGCTTCTGTGGTGCCAGACTCTGCATCATCTTCAAAAATAACTATATCATTTTCAACAACTGCTATTTGATCTACAAACATACCCGGGTTTTCTGTTCCCCAATCTGTAGCATATCTAAATCTCAAAGTAACATTTCCTGCAAAATCACCTATAAAATCTCTTAAATTAATGGACTCTTCAAGCCAACCATTACTTTGACCTGTGTAAGCAGGCAAGCTATCCATAATATCTGGATACCCATCTGGATTTTCGAAAGTCACAGTATTTGGCGTTGACAAGGAAACAAATGGACCATCACTTAGAGCCACTTGTACGAAACCTGCATCCCACGCTTCTTCAATATCATACCAAAGTTTGTAAGAAAGATTTAAATCTGAGTTTGGTGCAACTTCGAAAGATATATCCATCGTATGGTCAATTACCGCACCAGTACCACCCCAAAATGCTTTCTCGCCTTGAATAGGTACAGTGGCTACCTTCTCATAAGCTGGTAACTCAAAAATCACTGATTGTAGAGCATCTGTCTTAAATGAATTTGTCGCTAGTGACAACTGACCTTCAAAATCATCATATGGAATGTAGCCAAAATTAGTCCAAGGATAATCTTTATTACCATGTATAGAACCTAGAATAGCCCTTCCCCATGGGTTGATTCCAACTGGTTTTGTTCCACCAACTTCACCAGTCCAAGATCCACCTGCCATTAATGACCAAGCTTCAACTATATCACCATCTCCTGAATAAATGGTATCATAATCGTCAGGTATACCTAAGTCATGAGCAAACTCATGAACCATAACACCAATCGCACCATTTTCAGGTTCAATTGTGTAATTATATGCAATTGTGTTAGATTCTATATCAAGGATATGAGGCATATCTAAATCCCAACTATGAGACCATATAGCATCTGTTCCAAGCGCTCCTCCACCTTCTTCTTGTCCAAGACCCGCATGAATAATCATTAAATGGTCAACAATGCCATCTGGTCCATCTTCGTAAGAGAAATTATTGAATTGGTCATAACTAGATAAATCAACACCAGCTGCCACTGCAGCATTGATAGCTTCGACAACTAAGTCCCTTGGCGCTGCATCATTTCCTCTAACATCATCCACATCAGAGCCATAGTATTCAGCTGGATATTTTGCTGTATACCAACCCATTGCATCTCCTGTGACCAAGAAAGTACCGTTTGACTGTTCCAAGTAATAGGTTGTCATGGTATGGGATTCAACACCCTCAGGTGTCACATATTTTTCACTTCCAAATAGTAAGTTCTGATAATGATCTTTATCAAAATCCGCAGTGTGATAGGATCTAGGACTTACTGGCTCAATATTATTGTGAGTCGCTTCCGGAAACTCGATTAATAACGCTAAGATTTTAACTGTTTTGCTAACACCATATCCATCTCCCTCTTCAATCTCAGGCAAGGCAATTGCTTTTGCATTGCTTTTACCGAGTTTTTCGCTGTTGATGGAGGGCAGGCCTTTTTCTTTTAGAACTTCACGAACTTTTTTCTCTCTTTCTTTGTCTGCCCTTGTCTTTTCATCTTTGGCTATCACGTTGGCAAACTCCTTTGCAAAAGCCGCTTCAATCTCTTCTTGTGTAGGCTCATCAGGTAATATACCTTCCTCAATGAATACTTCAATATAAGCCTCTTTGTTCATCGGAGCTAGTTCGTGCTCAATCACGACAGCCTCCTCAACCACCGCTTCATTTGCTACTATAGGTAATAAACCTACAAACATAATAAATGTTAAAAGTAATGCTAGTTTTTTCATAGTTGCCTCCTAATATTATTTTGTCCAAATAATCATAAGACCTTAAAAATAAGTACACAAATATAGCCTTGATGTATCTTAAGATAACAACAAAACCACTCCGACAAAAGTCATATATGTAATTCAGGATATTGGAAAAATAGTTTGACTATTCTCTCGCTGCCTTTATTTTTGTATGGCACCCCTAATCCTTATAAATATCTGGAAAATTATTATAACAATAAAATTTTTCGTTTGCAAACGATATTCAAAGAAAATGACTAAAATAACCTTTAAGTTACTTTAGTCACTAATATTATTTCGAAGCCAATTCAATTTGTCTATATGCCCAATGAGTGATTGGAACATCATCAAAACTCTGTCCATCAATCTCTTGATCAACATCACGCCCAATCATCAAATTCACCATCACAACCGCTTCAGCCCTTGTCAACTTAACATCCGGCTTAAAGAAAGAGGATGCAGGATAAAGGTCAATTCCTCTTCCATATATAGTCTGAATATAGTCTTTGGCCCAGTGATTTTCCAAATCTAGATAATGATGTTGATCATCCTCCACTCCTAGTTCATTCTTTGTTATTATTCTTGCAAGAATTGTGGCCATCTCTGCACGGGTAATGTTATTAGATGGCTTGAAACTTCCATCCTCATAGCCTTTAAGCAAAGATTCATTCTCCATTGCATTGATAAAGCCATTCGCCCAGTAACTTTGTGGTACATCATCAAAAACATTCTTTTCAAGTGATTCTAATTCAAGTACAAAGGCTATAATCTTTGATATTTCTGCTCTTGTGATTAAACCTTCCGGTTTAAAAGTACCATCTAAGTAACCATTAATGTAAGAACTCTGACTAAAAATACTTGCCGCTTCCGGAATTAATTCTTCTTCAATAATAATCTCAGGTATAATTGGTGGCGGAATAAATATTGGCGTTGGGGTTCCTCCACCTCCAGATGGTGGTGGGCTTGGAGCTATTACAATAATCTCAATAGAATCCAGACCATCATCTTTACTATATTCTATTGTTGAAGTTCCAGCAGAGACAGCCGTTACAATAAAGCCATCAACTGTCACACTAGAAGTATTAACTGTAACATTGAGGGTTGGATCATTAGCCAAGACATCACCATTCTTTAAGTAAGCATTCACAGAGAGTGTTATGCTTTCTCCAGTTTCCATACTTATTGACTCACCATCTAATATTCTAATTTCATCAACTAACAAGGCGCTTGGATCTTCTTCTTCACGTAATATTTCTATTCGATCCTGAATTATATGACCAGCTCTGTCAGTTAGAACAATCTCAAATATATTAAGACCAACCAACAGAGGAACATTATCTTCATAGATTCGACTAATCGGTTGAACCAAATCCTCTCTTGGATAGTTCTCTACTGTCTCTTCAACCATCATAACTCCATTGATTGACATTGAAAGTTCTGGAAAGTTATCCGAGATATTTAATGATATATCATAATTTTCAGAGTCTGATGGCACTACAACCTGACTACCAAAATCACTATATAGATCACTTTTGTTTGAAGTGATGGATGGTGGTGTTGAATCTACAAAGACTTCAACCGCTTGACTATCTATCAAGTTCTCATCCGCATATAAAACAACATCTAACTGATGATAACCATCTGACAAGTTAGCATTTATAAATTCGAAACTATAATAACTTCCTAAATCATTCAAAATGACTTCATGCTCATTTACTGTAACAATAGGATTAATGACATTCTGTACTGTTCCAGAAATCACTATCTCATCATCACTCGATTCAATCAATTTTTCGACAACAGTCAATATAGGTGTAGTTACCGTCTCAAGAGATATAGCTTCAGAATGGAAATATTCATTTCCAACATAATCAACAAAGGCTACATTTAGGGTGTTTACTGAATCATCTAACTGTGATAAGTCAAACATGCCATCGTCCTGGTCGTAAAGGACAGATCCATCACTCACATCTAACAACATATAACTTTCAATACCTACGCCATCGTCGGTAGCAGTAAACGTAAGTACATCTGAAGTTTCGTCATAATTATGAGCCACATAAGTAGGCGCTTCTGTATCAATCTTAAAAGGCATAGTCAGTGATTTTGATGTTACACCATCATCTAATGTACCTGTAATCATATAGTAGTATTGCCCATCTTGAACTTTTTGTCCGCCTAACATACCATCCCAGTCATATTGGTTTTTATCAACCTTTATGTAACCTTCATAAGCAATAGAGGATGGATGATAGTTCTTCCTTAATCGATCTTCATAATCAACAATCTCTATGGCAGGTGCATCAGGCGACTCATAGTGAACTGAGAAGAATACATCTTGTAGGTTCCTCAGCAAAGTAAAAGAAGGGACTATATAGTCCATAAATCCATCTCCATTTGGAGAAAAACCTGCTGTGTCAATAAGTTCTATGGCTTGCCCTTGGCCAATTGGTTCATAAACAGGATCTCCATAAACATCAAAGCCTACTTCATACCTAAGATTTGTCTCACCATAGTATGTTCTTGTATCGATACCACTACTTACAGAATAGTCATCTACATCAAATGCTTTTGGTACTGACCAATCACCAGTGAAACCTACATAAGGAACCGAAAGAGCTACAGCCCTATCATCAACGGGGCTAAAAGTAACAAATCCTTCTGCAAAGTAGCCATGTATATAAGCGTCTAATAAGGTATTGTGGACTGCTCCATCTATAGATATGGCTACAGTTAGCTCTATCGCACCATTTGTTGGTACTGTAATCTCTTCTACATCTAAACCGTCAACAATATATGTGACATCAGCATTTATTGGCATTGATTCATTGGTACTATAGCCATTAATAAGCTGTAAAGTTTGAACACTTGTATCTAGGTTATAGGTTTTTGCTATCGCCCCATAATTTCTCAGCTGTAAATCGAAAGAAAAATCTTTGCCTATTTGATCTCCAAGACTCACTTTTGCCTTTCCGCTATTAGAGTCACTGACTGACACTGTAGTTTCAATAGCACTGGCAATATTCATTGAACCAGCACCTTGAGCACGTGGTGAGGCATATGTTAAGCCCGAAAGATCCATTACAGGCATCGCAGTATTCATCAAAAGTTTCTTCGCGAGCTCCGCATGTGTTCTTGTGTCAATTTGGATCCCTTGATACTTAAGATCAGTTTCCATGTATTGTAGAACTATTGCAAGACCACCAGATACTTGTGGCGCTGCCATAGATGTACCACTTAGGACACCATAGCTGTCATTGTTAAGTGTTGAATATATATTCCCTCCTGGCGCCATAATTTCTGGTTTGAACTCTAGATTTGGCGTCAGACCCCACGAAGAAAAATCAGACACGAACCCAGCATCAGCATCAATCAATTGACTGGGATTAACACTAAATTCTAAGTCTTCAGTCATCATTAAAGAGTCTAGTATTTGCCCCACTTGAGAAGAAACAAACATAATTGGAATAGCGTAATCTCCCGCATCATAGACAAAAGAATTCCCACTATCGTCGTCATAGACGATCAATGCACTTGCACCTGCTTGGGATGCATAGTAAGCTTTATCCTGAAAAGAAAGACTACCTCTCTTGACAAAAGCTACTTTGCCATCCATATCAATACCTAAATAATCATTAGGGAATCCTTCCAATGTACCAGATATTTTTCTAAGAGTATAGTTATCTAAATTCCACAAATCGCTACCATAACCGAATAAACCTATCTGACTATCAACGATCAATTCTGTTTCATAGTTGTAGCTATAGTTTTCCATCGAAGCGACTTGAATAGAATCAAGGGCAATTCCTGGGGCACCCACAACACCTATGTCTGGATTCTCAGGGTAAACATCGTCTCTAGCAAAAGTACCGCTATTTCCAGCGGATATACTCATAACAATACCATTATCAACTGCATTTGAAATAGCCACTTGCTCAGGATCAGTAGGACTTACAACCCCAGCCGATGAGCCTAAAGAAAGGTTCATCACATCCGCACCAAGGGCAATAGCATCATCAATAGCAGCAATAATCATATCACCATATGTATACCTAGTATTACCATTACTAAAAACTTTCATTGCCAATAATTGGGCATTTGGAGCCACACCTTTTATGACGCCATTTGCACCTACAATACCTGCAACATGCATCCCGTGCATATTGGTTCCTGGCCGAGTGTCTATAACGTCATTATTCAAATCAAAATAGTTATACCCATAAGGTACTTTGTCCGTAAAGTAATTCCCAAGCAAAGGTTGTCCTTCAAGGTTAAGTTTTGTTTGTACATCCTGCTCTGAAAGTTTAGTTAAAGCACCAGTATCTAGAATCATATCCTGATGTGTATAGTCGATCCCCGTATCAATAATGGCAACAACTTGCCCTTCACCGTCAAAGCCAATTTGGTTAGCAATATCTGATTTGGTATAATAGTTTGAATCAATCATATTAGGCTCTGGTTCTGAGTAAACATTCACTTCTGTCACTTTTTTTACCAATGGATGATTCACGTATGCTGAAAGCTCTTCTCTTGTTGCGGTAATAGAAAAACCATTAAAACCATTAACAAAGTGTTTATGAGGCTTTGCACTAATACCCTTGAGTTTTAAGTCACTCAATACAATCATGTGTTTATCAACAAGAGATTTTTGCCTGTTACTTGTATAACCTTTACCCATAACTTGGTCAATTGCGTCAACTGTTGTGTGTAATATTGTTGCCAAATCAATAACAGGAGCATCATGAAGCTCTACAATAATTCTCTTGGGAGGGTCAAGATTTTCATCAGCGAAACTTGTCACACCAATCATCATTAATAATAAAACAGTCATACTTAATATAAAACTTATTCGTTTACATCTATTTTTAGAGTTCATCACTTTAGTCACCTCATTTATTCATTTAAAAACGCAGCCATTTCAATAGGCCTATAGCCTCATATTTCATTATACCACACCCACCCCTTTTTCAACTACAAAACAAAAAAAGAGTGTCTAAAGTCATCTGTTAAAATGACCCTAGACACCTCTATTTAAAATACATATGTTAACAATACACTAACCAAGCAGGCAACAGATGGTGTTGCAAACCAGCCAAGCATAATATTCCTCAACATTTTAAAATTGATTGTATTCACTCCTGCATTCAGTCCAATACCGATGATGGCACCAATGACCGCCTGGGATGTAGATACAGGGATCCCAATCTTAGCATAGATAAACACCGTGATTGAGGCACTAATAACAACGATAAATCCAGCAACAGAAGACATTGGTACAATTCTCTCTCCGACGGTTGACATAACAGGCTTAGAATAAGTTATGACACCGATAGCAATTGACAAACCACCAATAAGCACCGCTTGACTTGTTGAAAGTACATTTAGCTCACCTGCAAATATACCTGTTACATTCGCAACATTGTTTGCACCAAGAGAATAGGCACCAAACACACCTGCAATAATATAACCACCCTTAACAAAAATCTCAAAAAACCTAAAACTATTCAGTTTCTCTTCTAGGAATAAGACTAGCAACTTATACAATACGAAGGCAATGGCAAGTCCACCAATGGGCGTCAATATCCAAGCACCGAAGAACTTTGTGGTAGCACCAAGATTAGCCGAACCACTTAATAAGCCACCACCAATAATTGCGCCAATGACCGCCTGAGAGGTAGAAACTGGCAACTTTAAAATTGTCATCACCATGACTGTGAGCGCTGCAGCCATCATCACTAAGAAAGCTCCTTTTGCCGTTGTTATTCCACCTTCAAAGGCATACTCACTTATGTGGTCTATACCGTTACCGCCATCCATTAAGGCTCCTAATATAACAAAGATGGCTGTTAACACTACGGCTGTTGAATACTTAACTACTTTGGTATAAACAGCTGTACCAAAGATATTAGCAGAATCATTTGCACCAAGTCCCCACCCGAGAAAAGCACCAGCTAATACTATAGGGTTAAACATAGGCATCTACACCTTTCTAGCCATCATTATAATTTCAATTTCATCGGATATGTCTTCAATCACATCTGACATGCCACCAATCATATTAATAAGTTCCCGATACTGCAATTTTCTAGCTAATTCAAAATCCGTCTCAAAGAGTTGTTTTGTTAGAGCTTGTTGAATATCATCAACCTCTGATTCTAATCCTTCGATTTCATGAATGATCTTAGTCATTTCTTTGATTTTATACTTATGAACAATATTCTTAACAGTCTCAACCAGTAACTCTAATTGCTTTTTAGTCACTGTCGACATCTTCTTTATCGCATCATGTGTAAACTCTGGCAGGCACATATTCTGGATATAGATTTCTTGAACAATGTCCTCTGTAATATTTGCTACGGTATCTACTGCTTCAATTACATGCATCAAGGATTTACGTGAATCAACCAACATTCCACCTTCTAGTAACTGTCGTATAATCATATGTCGAACTTCATCTGCCTGAGACTCTAAAGACCTTAGTTGATTGGTATAGGATTCCATCGTTGCCTCTTCACACCCTACCATTATGGCGTCCATAGCTTCTTCGTATTTCTCATAACAAGCCATCACAGCCGTTGTATGATCACCTACTAAGTCTTTTATCACTTCACTTTTAGAAAAAAACATAACAACCTCCTATAATGTTTTCATAACTTCAATAAAAAATGTCACACACTTTTCAATATTCTCTATTGAAATTCGTTCATTGGAATTGTGAATAGTAGCCAGTTCTTCTTTAGATACTTTTATTGGAGCAAATCTATAGATATTACGACAAATTCTTTCATACTTTACAGAATCAGTTGCAGCTAACACTGTGTAAGGGGCAACAATTGTCCCTTCAAAATTCTCCTCTATTACTTTCGTTAAAGTCTTATAAAAATCCGTCTCCGTCGAAGATACAATTGAAGGTTCTTTATGATTAAGCAGCTCATATTCAAAAGGAATTCCTTTACCAAGCTTCTTCACATGGTTAATGACTTCATCTACACTGTTCCACGACGCAATCCTAAAATTGATTGTTGCACTGGCTGATAATGGTAGTACATTACTTGCATTACTTCCCTGACACATTGTGACTGCCGTTGTTGTCCTAAGGAGTGCATTACCGGAATTACTATCGGAGAATATCTTCATGAAGATTGGCTTAAATAACCATAGATTAGCAATTATATGTTTGTTAACCCCTTTCATATGAGGTCCAATATTCGTCAAAAAAACTTTAGTTGTATTTGATAAAACCATAGGCATTTGATTTTTCTCAATACGATGAATCAACTGACTCATCTGACCAAGGGCTGTAGATTTGGGTGGCATTGAAGCATGACCACCTTGACCTTCTATGCTTAACTTAAGGTCAAGATAACCTTTCTCAGCTATCCCTATTAGACCAACTGGCTTATCAATACCTTGGATAGACCCTGTATTAATTATACCACCTTCATCAAGTACTGCACCAAGCTTCACACCCTGTTCTTCAAGATATTTGGCAATTTTGAATGCACCATCATCACCTTGTATTTCTTCATCATGACCAAATGCTAAGTAAATATCATTTTCTGGTCTAAAACCATGTTTAAGTAATTGTTCAACTGCTTCAAGGGCTCCAATCATTGTGATTTTGGTATCAAGGCTACCTCGTCCCCAAACATAGCCGTCTATAATCTCACCTGAAAAAGCATCATATGTCCAATCATTCTCTGTCCCTTCAGCCACAGGTACTACATCCTGGTGTGCCATAAACAAGGTTGGTAATTGCCGCCCGTCCTTACCTTCCCACTTATAAAGCAAGCTATAAGTATTTACAACAGTTTTTTCAAGTTCTTGATGTACTAAGGGAAACTGATCAGCCAGACAATTATGTAACGCCACAAAAGTACTATAGTCTATTAATGTCGAATCCATATAGGATATGGTTTTCTTCTTTACTGCTTCAGATAGTTTTGAAGCCACATCTATTGCAATTACACCCATGGTTTTCACCTAACCTTTCATGGAGGTTATCCATCGTTTGCTATAAGAATATTTTGCTGATAGAACAGAAATAAGTCCCATCACAGGAATAAGTGCACCTTCTGTCCCATCCGGAATTGGCACTATGAGGAAAAGCAATACAACAACAGCTATAGGGAAAACTGCCAATTTCCATTGCTTCATGATCCAATAGGCACCTAACGCACCAAATAGAGCTGGAATAATTTGTTCAAAAGCAGGTTTAAGTATTTCCGCCTCTAGAATTGGCCTTAATGGTACCAAAGTTAGTAAACCAATAAAGATGATTGCTGTTGTAACCAAAGAGGACACAGCAACAGCTATGGTAGCAACAACTTCAGCTTCATCTGATTGTGGCTTTACCTCAGCATTTTCAATACAGGTTAAAGCACAAGGAATCTTGAGATTTGATAAATTACCTGTCACAAAGACAAGGTAAGACGCACTTGATCCAAGCATAGGTGTATAAGTCATAAACTCAGCTATAGCAATAGGAAGGTAAACCATACATACCGTTCCAACACCTAATGCAATTCTTGAGAAAGGTGGAAATATATTATAGTAGATACTTATAATTAATGGTGGTAGAAATAATAATACTAGAACAACACTGGCCCAAGTTCTGCCAATTTTATGAATACGATCGTTATATGTCATAATCTCCCCCTATACCAATCCAATTTGAGTGAATAGTACAGCAAAAGCCATACCTATGATCATTGCCACTGACAAGGCAAAGTCTTTAATCCACGATTGTTTGGTAACATTTGCTAGCCAAGTTAGAAGTGCCATTACTATGCCAGAAGTGATTAATACATATAAGCTTAAACCACCTTTTGCAATTGGTTGTCCTAAGAAGACTGAGAGCATACCAAAGAAGAGAGCATTAATCATAATTTCAGCCCATGCCGAATCTTTCTTTTTAACATTCTTCATTTTTTCTTGATAGCGTTTTAAGGCAAAAATACATAGCAGGAGCCCCCAAATTATACCAAAACTCATAACCCACATAGAATTAGAGAAAACTTGGGCCGTATAACCTGCAGCCCCTAGGTCTTCAATCCCCATACTTGTAGCTCCGATTTTTGCGGCAATAAGTTCATAACTTTGGGATCCAATAACGGATAAACGCATCCATGAGAAGGGTAAGCCAAGCACGGGTGCTATAGCAATTAAGGAAATAACAATCGGAATTGAAGGTACCACAGCAAACACCGCACTGGTTTTTACTGCCTCCCACATCTTCTCTTTTGATAAACCAATTTCCAAACCTCTAGCCCAAGCCAACTTCAGGAACACAACAGACTGAATTACAACAAACACAATGACAATACCTGCTAAACCATAGAGCAAGCCACTATTTGCAATCTCTAAATATTTCATAATCTACCCCTTTATTCTAACTTTTACTTTATTATATCAAAGAATTAAAGTGATGGCATTAAAAAAGAGGCATTCTCAAAAGAATACCTCCCAGAGTGAAGACAAAGTCTTCTCGCTGACAGATTGTGAGAAACAGATGAGTTTCAAGGAAGCTCTAGACAGCCTGGCGTGCGGTGTATATAAATACACAAGCGTCTGGGTGTTGTAAGCTGACGATGGAAATCGCTGTTTGTCTACAGTCTGAGAGGCATTCTCAAAAGAATACCTCCTAAATAGTTAACTAAAATATTTTCTTTATGTCTTGCAGACAATCTTTTTTACTAATAAGTATTTTACCCTCTGATTTGATAACAACCAAATCTTCAACGCCAATCAAGGCAACTTCATCTTCTTCCAAATAAACAATATTGTTCTTAGAATTAATTTCCTTTGCTAGGGCCTTTTGAATAATGGAACCATTCTCGTTCTTATCAAGGACATCTTCAAAAGCTGCAAATGAACCAATATCATTCCACCCAATATCGCAAGGAATTACCTTTATGATCTCAGACTTTTCCATCACACCAAAATCGATCGATATGCGTTCAAAATCATCAAAAAAAGCTTTGGTGGCATTTGATAGCTCTTCACCTTTATGACCCTTTTCTATCTCTACTATGATCTTCTCCAATGTATGATAGTGGTTTGGCATATAAGTCTTTAGTTCATTCATCACTGTTTTGATACTAAAGATGAACATACCACTATTCCATAGATAATCACCAGACTTTAGATAGGTCTTAGCTTTTTCTAAACTTGGTTTTTCTCGGAAACCTTCTACATCATAAATGCCATCCATTTCCACATCTGATTTTTGAATATAGCCATAACCCGTCTCAGGTGTCGTAGGTACAATACCTAGAGTCACAATAGATCCATTAACTCTTGCCTCATTAGAGCCCTTTTCTAGTACTCTAAGAAAGTCATCCTTTTTACTAATCAAATGGTCAGCTGCTAAAACAACTAGCTCACACTCACCTCTAAGTTCCTTTATGTAACTTGCACCATAACCTACAGCTGCAGCCGTATCTTTAAAAGCAGGTTCAATAATAATGTTCTCAGCTGCTAACATTGGTAACTGTTCTTTAATCCCTTTAGATTGAACTATATTGGTTCCAATAAAAATATTCTCTGCTGGAATTAGGTCCAAAATTCGATCAACCGTTTCTCTAATCATAGACTTTTCTGAGAAAAGAGATAGTAGTTGTTTAGGTCTTTCACTTGTAGACAGTGGCCAGAATCGTTGACCTGAGCCTCCTGCCATAATCAATGCACATAACATAGAATTACCTCACCTAATCAAACTTTAAATTTTTCTCAGTATCTTTCATGAAGTCCTCTAAATAAGTCATAACTTCACCTTTTAGGTCGTCTCTTCTAAGAGCAAACTCTAATGTTGCAGAGATAAAACCTAATTTATTCCCCACATCATAACGTTTACCTTTAAAGTCATAGGTATACATTGCCTCTTCACCAGCCAAATTCATTAATGCATCTGTTAACTGGATTTCTCCACCAGCACCTGGTGTTTGAGTTTCAAGGTAATGGAATATTCTTGGCGTGATAATATATCTACCCAATATAGCAAGGTTACTAGGTGCTTCTTCAACTTTTGGTTTCTCAACTAAACCTTTAACTTTTGATACACGGTCTTCTATAGATATAGCATCAGCAATACCATATTTACAAACATCTTTTTGAGCAACTGTCTGAACGCCTAATATCGTCGTTTTATATTCATCATAGGCACCAATCAGTTGACCAATACAAGGTTGTTTTGATACAACAACGTCGTCACCAAGCAAAACAGCAAAGGGTTCATTTCCAATAAAGTTCTTAGCCACTAAAATGGCATGACCAAGTCCTTTAGGCTCTTTTTGTCTAATGTAATGTATATTAGCTAGGTTGGTAGCATCATGTACGATATCTAGTAATTCATCATTCCCTTTTGATTCAAGAGCCATTTCAAGTTCAATATTTCTGTCAAAATGGTCTTCAATCGAACGTTTATTTCTACCCGTAACAATAATAATATCTTCGATACCTGCCGCAACGGCTTCCTCGATGATATATTGTATGGTTGGTTTGTCTACAATTGGTAACATTTCTTTTGGTTGGGCTTTAGTTGCAGGTAAGAATCTAGTGCCAAGACCTGCCGCTGGAATAATGGCTTTTCTAATTTTCATTTTTACATTCCTCTCATCTTTCATAGCTATTTTCATAGCCTTTATATGGGACTATAGTATCATTTCGTAGTAGTAGTGTCAATGTATCTGCCCCTGTTTTCTTCTACTAAAATCCTCTAACATACGTCTCAAAATAACCGGTAGGATGAAAACATGCCGGGCATATTTCAGGCGGTCTTGTCCCTTCATGAACATAGCCACATTTCCTACAGATCCACTGAACACTTTCTTCTCTTTCAAACCACTTTCCCGACTCAAGACGGTCGTAAATAGCCTTAAACTGCAAGTGGTGTTCTTTTTCGACCTTAGCAATCATTTTGAATAAGGAAGCAACTTTGGGATAGCCTTCTTCTTTTGCCACCTGGCTGTACTCTGGATATAAATTGTGGCCCTCATCTAACTCACCCTTCATAGAAAGTTGAAGATTCTCTAAGGTTGTACCTAGTCGTCCACCTTGAAAACTGGCGGTAATCTGAACTGGTTCAGTTTCTTTAAGGAATTTAAAGAAATTCTTGGCATGTGATAGTTCATGGTCAGCGATTTTCTCAAAAATCTCACCTATTTGCTCATAACCTTCCTTCTTGGCAATCTTCGCAAAAAACAAGTATCGATTTCTTGCTTGTGATTCTCCTGCAAAAGCTTTCACTAAATTGGCTTCTGTTTTTGTACCTTTCATCGTTACCTCCTAACAAATGTAAAAAAGGGTTATCCCATTTGAGATAACCCTAGATGTTATTAACTACTCCGTCTTAAATCCTTCTATACTTTCATTCAACTTCTCAATCACTTCTCCAAGGTTTAAGGCCATCTGAGCTAATTGATCTGCAGATGCATTTTGCTCTTCACCAGTTGCTAACACTTCTTGAATTGCAGCTGCCGATTGTTCAGCGATACTTGCTATAGAAGTGGTTGCATCAATCGCCTCATCTTGAATGGACTCTAGTCCTGATAACATTTGATGAACTTTGTCTATCTCAGAACTAATTTCATCCATGTCACCAACTATTACCTTAAAGGTTTCATCTGTGTCTTTAACCGCACGTTCTTGTTCTCCAAAGATACTAGAACCTTCTTCAATCATACGTTCTGTGCTAGTTGTTGCTTCATAAATACCGTTGACTATAGTTGAAATACTCTTGGTAGCTTCTGTTGATTGCTCAGCAAGCTTTCTTACTTCATCTGCAACAACTGCAAATCCTTTACCAGCGTCACCCGCTCTAGCAGCTTCAATTGCAGCGTTAAGTGCCAGTAGATTTGTTTGATCACTAATACCAGATATGAATTTAACGATATCCAATATCTCTTTAAATTGATCAACCAAGTTCTTAATATCAGCTCTAATATCGTCTGTTAACTTAATGGTATCAGATGTTGAATTATTAAGCGCTTCGATAGTTACAGCCGCTCTAGAACTTACTTCTTTGGTTCTAGTTGTTGCTTCTATCACTGATTTAAATGTGGTTTCAGTTTCTTTCATTCTTGAGGTTAAGTCCTTAATTACACCAGTTGCTTTTTCTGCATCTCTAGCTTGTTCAGAAGCACCTGTTGCAACGGATTCAACGGCTAACATGATTTCTTTTGATGCTTCAGCCGCTTGATTGGCTATAACATTAAGATGTTTTGAATCATCTGTCAACTCAACAGTTAACACGCTTGTACCTTTAATTAATCCACCAATATTATTAGTCATCTCGTTAAAACTATGAGATAACTGTCCAATTTCGTACTTACCTTTAATGTTTGACTTAGTTGTTAAATCACCTTGTTCCATTTTCTTAAGTAATTTCTTAATATAGTTAATTGGTGATGTAATTGTCACAGCAATAAACAGACCAGCCAATATAGCAGCTAGCACCGCAATAACAACCGAAATTACTGTTACAAGCTTAAGACTATTCGTAGATTCAAAGATAAACTCTGTAGGTACTGCTTGTATAACAAACCATCCATTCTTAGTTTGTGAATAAGTAACAAGTTGCTCCTCTTCAAATCCAACAGATGTTGTGAATCCACCTTTTACTGGTTCATCCAATTCCATATTTTCTACAGACATATCAAGTATAGTTGAACCACTTTCAAGTTGCGTCCCATTAGAAGCCTCCATGTTAGAGGCAATAACAACACCTTGCTCATCCATCACATAATAAGTTGTCATGACTTTATGAAATTCCGCTTCTGTTAGTTCCATGTCATTTATATAAGCAATATTATCTCGTTTTGAATAGTCAACACCTTTGACCTTCAAGCTATCAACCAGATAATCTTTGTTAAGTTCTATGACTAGACCGCCAATATCTCTCATGACATCTCTTACCTTACGTGTAACAAATATGCTATTAAGGTCATATGAATCATAGTACCAAACAACAGTTTTCTTCTTTTCGTTAAGAAGTGTGTATTCAGGACTAGCAAAATAAGCATCGACAAACTCTTCTGTATTGTAAATTTCTTGATTCTCAGAGCTGATGACTTCGTCCTCTTTAATAAACATGATATTACTAATATACGAATTTGATACACTGATTGATAGGAACATTGGATCTATAACATCTGTCCTATCCTTCTGGAAATAATAGACGTTCTCGTAATCTTCTTCACCTTTTGCAACAACACTTAATAAATCAAAATCTGTGATAATAAGTTTAGATGTTGCTTCTACAGTGCTTAACTTCATATCAATGTTTTCTGATATCTTCTCCGTTAAACCCACATTAGAAAGTTTCACTTCGTTAAGAATGCCTTTTTGAGCTAAATTCAGAATAATTAGAGCAACAACCAAGACTGGCAAAACACCAACTAGAATATGAGATGCAATCAATTTCATAAAAATCGATGCACGCTCTTTTTTCAGCTTTTCTTGTCCCTTTGCAATGACAGCTTTTTTCTTTTTCTTCACTTTAGCTTTCTTCTCTTTTACCTTTTTCTTAACTTCTTTGCCTAATTCCTCACTTCTCACTACACCTTCGACTTCTGGTCCTTTTTTGCTTTTAAAAAGTTTCATAAACACCTAGTCCTTTCTGATACCTACCCTTATGGATATTATACTAGGAATAGTGATAATTATCAAAGTATTCTTAACAAAATTAACGTTTTGTTCACCTTTTTTCTATCAATTCACCGTTAATCGATTAAACATTCAGTTTTTATGATTTGACTAAGCCTCTATAGGGGCATTATAAAAGAAACAAGAAAAAAAGTGGTATACATCATAATGTACACCACTTCATAACTTACGATTTAAGTGCTTTTTTTAGTTGCTCAATCTTATTGGTTTGTTCCCACGGTAAATCAATGTCTGTACGTCCAAAATGACCATATGCTGCAGTTTGTGCATAGATAGGTCTTCTTAGATCAAGTTCTCTAATGATACCCGCTGGTCTGAGGTCAAAGTTCTGATCAATCAGCTCTGTGATTGCTTCATCACTAATCACTCCTGTACCATGTGTATTAACAAAAACTGAAACTGGATGAGCAACACCAATAGCGTAAGCCAACTCAATTTCACAACGCTTCGCTAATCCTGCTGCTACAATATTCTTAGCTACATATCTTGCAGCATAGGCAGCTGAACGGTCTACTTTTGTTGGATCTTTTCCTGAGAAAGCTCCGCCACCATGGCTAGCATAACCACCATATGTATCAACAATGATTTTACGTCCTGTTAAACCTGCATCCCCTTGAGGACCACCGATAACAAATCTACCAGTTGGGTTGATAAAGTATTTAGTATCTTCATCAAGTAAAGCTTCTGGCATTACAGGTTTTACAACTTCTCTGATTAAATCTTCTCTGATTTGTTCTGTTGTCACTTCTTCGTCGTGTTGTGTTGAAAGAACGATTGTATCGATTCTTACAGCTACGTCATCTACATACTCAACTGTTACTTGTGATTTACCGTCAGGTCTTAGGTACTTAAGTGTACCATTTTTACGTACCTCTGCTAATCTTCTTGCAAGTCTATGTGACAGTGCAATTGGGTAAGGCATTAACTCTTCGGTTTCATCACAGGCATAACCAATCATCATCCCTTGGTCACCAGCACCAGTTGCTTCAATCTCTTGTTCTTCACCTTGACGTGATTCTAATGCTTCATTAACACCCATTGCGATATCTGGTGATTGCTCATCTAATGTAACAAGAACAGCACAAGTATCTGCATCAAATCCGTATTTAGCTCTTGTATAGCCTATTTCTCTAACTTTATCCCTAACTACTTTTGGAATATCCACATAAGTTGTTGTAGAAATTTCGCCCATAACCATAACCATTCCAGTTGTTACAGCCGTTTCACACGCTACACGTGCATTTGGATCATTCTCCAGAATCGCATCAAGTACTGCATCTGAAATCTGATCACACACTTTATCAGGATGCCCTTCAGTTACAGACTCTGATGTAAATAATCTTTTAGTCATTATTGACCTCCTTAATTCTATTAATCTATAGTTTCATCATATAATATACAAAATGTCTTTTAGTCAATGTTAGTCTTTTATAATGAAAATGCATATCATTATAACATGTTTTATTGCAGAATGCCATTGCTTATTTGTCGACAAATATATTAAGGCTATGGGCTATGGCTCTTTCTTCTTTACCAGAGGGTTTATTAACCACTCTATTACCTATAACAAGTGTGGATGAAGCCCCACCATCTAAGTAAGCAGCTGACTCACAACCATATGCTAACATTAGTTCTGCACTTGCCTTCCCCGTCATACCTATACTATAATCTGTACGCCTTCCATCTACAACAACAATAATAAGTTGATCTTTGTCTTTAATGCCAATTAGCGTTCTTGGTTGAGGTGCCGTTGTATAACCTATAAACGGCTCATAATCTTTAGCTACATTCACTCCGTCTTTCACTAACCAACCACCAGTCTGAAACGCCTCTTCAATTTCAATATCAACTCCATAATCAAAGTTGATAGACACATTATCTCCAACTGAAAACACTTGAGCATCTCCAACATAGGTAAGAACATAGTCAGAAGTACTTAATTTGACTGGTTGATCTGTAACTACAACATCTGTTATTGTATCATCACTGATCCTATAGTTAATCGACCGCCGACGCACCCTCGTTGTAGAACCATACAAATCATCAAATAGAACCCATGTCTGATCTGGCACATTACTATTTATACCGTATAACTTAACTTCTTCAGAGCCATTCGAAACCTTCCCTGTTATAGCCAAGCTTTCAAAAGACATTTCTCTGTTATTAGATAATACAAACGTTGGTGTCCCGATATCATAACTTCTGACAGGTTGTCCATCTTTAATCATTAATCCTAACGGAAGGCCCAAGTCACTGTAAAACATTCCATTAAAGGATAAAAGTGCTTTTTCCCTTACAGCAATTTCAGATGTCTTCTCAAAACCATACAAGACCCCAAATGAAAAACCATGTTCTAGCCGAATGTTGTCATTTGTCATATCAATTTCTACTTTATGTACAACAAGAGGTCGGTCGTTCTGATTGCTTTCTATTCTATTGTAAACTACTCCATCAAAAAGGCTTGTTGTCAAATACAAAAGTCCAAATAAGTATATAAGTGCGTTTGTCATATTCTTCTCCTCGCTCTAGTATACCATAAATCTATCAGCTTTCTGTGGCCTTAGCTACAAAAAACCTCTTCCCAAGTTCTAGGAAGAGGCAAGTTTTAATGAATTTGTTTTAAAAATTCTTTTAGTCTATTAACACCTTCAACAATGCTTACATCATCTATGGCATAAGACAAACGAATTGTCCCTTCATCACCAAAGGCCAGTCCAGGTACTGCAGCAACTTTATAGTGATCCAGTAAGTGCAGACAAAAATCCGTACTGTTTTCTAACAACTCATCTTTGAATCTTCGGCCAAGGTAAGTTTCAATATTAATCATGATGTAAAAGGCACCACTTGGTTTACTAAAACTTATAGCATTAATCATCTCTAAATTTTGAAGCATCAGATCTCTTCTTCTATGGAAGGAACACCTCATATCCTCTACTTCATCGGCACAGTCAGAAAGAGCTGTTATGCCTGCAATTTGAGCAATTGTATTTGGATTAGAAGTACTATGACTTTGAATATTCCCAACAACTTTGGCAATATGAGTTGGTGCTGCCATGTAACCAATACGCCAACCGGTCATTGCGTAAGCTTTTGATAATCCATTAATTATAATCGTTCTTTCTTTGAAGGCTTCATTAATAGAAGCGATACTTATGTGCTTTGTATCATAAATCAACTTCTCATAGATCTCATCTGATATAACATACAAGTTGTGTTTAACAGCAAAATCACCAATAAGTGTCAACATCTCTTGGTCATACACTTTACCAGTTGGGTTGTTAGGGCTGTTAAGCATAATAGCTTTGGTTTTATCTGTCACTAACCCTTCTAGCACATCCAAACTAAATGCATAATCGTTATGAGCAGACAAAGGGACAAGAACCGCTTTAGCACCAGCCATCTTAATGAGCTCTGGATAACTCACCCAATACGGTGTTGGAAGAAGTACTTCATCTCCGTCCTCACACAGAGCTTGTAAAACATTAAACAATGAATGTTTTGCCCCTGAAGAGACAACAATACTTTCTTCTTTATAGCTAACACCTTGATCCTCGTAAAGTTTTTTAACAATAGCTTTCTTTAGGGCAGGCATACCCGATGCAGCTGTATAACCTATAGAACCATTCTCTATAGCGTCAATGGCTGCATCTCTAATAGGCCTTGGTGTCTGAAAATCAGGTTCACCAACACTAAAGCTGATAATTTTCTCACCAGCTTCTTTTAATTCTTTTGCTTTTGCTGTTATTTCAAGAGTGGCTGATGGGGTAATCCCACCAGCCTTATTTGATAATGCTTTTAATTCATTTTTTATCATTATGGACATTTCTTCTCCTAGAGCCATCCTCTTAATCTAAGTGGGGCAGAGATTTTCTTAATAGCAATCATGTAGGCTGCTTGTCTCATATCAACTTGTTTTTCATCCATTAATTCAACGATATTCTTATAAGCATCTTTCATCTTAATCGCTTGTTTGTCTTGAACTTCTTCAAAGCTCCAGTAGTAGTGATATAGGTTCTGAACCCACTCAAGATAAGATACTGTTACACCACCAGCGTTAGCAAGGATATCAGGAATGATAAACTTACCTTTTTTAAGAAGAATCTTCTCAGCTTCTGGTGTCGTTGGTCCATTGGCACCTTCTACAATGATGCTAGCGCTAATATCATCAGCATTTCTACTTGTAATTGCATTTTCAAGTGCACATGGTGCAAATATATCACAGTCTACTTTAAAGATATCTTCACGGTCTGAGATGTTACATCCCTCAGCGATGAAACCTTTTAGTGAACCATTCTCTTCTGCATACTTAAGTGCTGTTGGTACATGAATACCTTCATCATTGTGAATACTACATGAGTAGTCAGATAAAGCTACAACTTTGGCACCCATTTCATATAAATACTTAGCCGCATAAGATCCAACGTTACCAAAACCTTGAACTGCAACTTTTGAATTCTCTATTGACATTTTCTTAGTAATCGCTGCTTCTCTTGCCATAATTGCAACACCATAACCAGTTGCTTCTTTACGACCAAGACATCCACCAAGTTCAATTGGCTTACCTGTAAATACAGCTAGTAGGGTTTGACCAACACCACGAAGTTGTGAATACTCATCAACCATCCAGGCCATAACTTGAGCATCTGTGTTTACGTCTGGCGCAGGAATGTCACGTTTTTCACCAATAATTGGTGTGATTGCTTTAGCATAACCTCTAGAAAGTTGTTCTAATTCATTTTTACTAAGTTCATGAGGGTTAACTTTTACCCCACCTTTTGCTCCACCATATGGGAGTCCAAGTACAAGACACTTAAACGTCATCCATGTAGCTAATGCCTTAACTTCATCTTTAGTAACCTTAGGGTGAAAACGAATACCACCTTTAGTTGGGCCTGGTGCATCATTATGTTGCACACGGTAGCCTACAAATACTTTAGTTGATCCATCGTCCATTCTTACTGGAATAGAAACTTCAAGGGCTCTTTGTGGTTCACTTATTAGGTAATAAAGTTCATCTGTCTCACCTAAAGCGTCACAAGCCTTACGAATTTGTTGTTGTGCAATCTCAAATGGGTTTAAAGTTTTTTCTGACATCACTACACTCCTTATAATCATATAATAGTATGGTTTAATTTAAGTTACTATCCAACTGCTTCCTGTCACCCTATAAATTAGTGTGTTTATGCTTTTTGGAAGGAACTTACCTCTAATTGAATAATACACCCATGCAGAATTAAAGTAAATATATGTAGTTAATCTATGAATAAATTTAAGAAATTTACCTTTATACTTCATATTATTTATGATATTCTAGATATAGGAGCGTTTCACCTAATAAAATTAACCGAAAAAAGGAGCATAAATGGACTCAATTGATAGAGAAATACTAAAATTGCTAGAGCATAATGGAAGAATTGCGGTAAAAGAGATAAGTCAGCAAATTAATTTGTCTTCTCCTGCCGTATCAGAAAGAATTAAGAGATTAGAAGAAAATGGTATCATTAAAGGTTATCAAGCCCTATTATCTTATGAAAAATTAGGCTACAATATCCGTGCAATCATTAATATAACCATGGATGTAACCAACTATCAATCCTTTTATCAATTCGCTAGCGAAGAGTCTGGTATCATTGAGTGTTATCACGTTACCGGTTCCTACCGTATGTCTGTTAAAGTAGCTGTTTCTAACGTCGCAGAACTAGAAATACTTGTTAATAAAATCCAAGCATTTGGATCGACCAATACCCAGATCATTCTGTCTTCTCCCTTCCCACGTAAAGGCTACACAAAAAACTTATAGATTATAGGCCTAATCCCCTACTGTTACTGTGTGTGTTTTATGTGATGATAGTTTAAATAGTTAAAGTGTAAAATTGATGGTACTAGTCATGCATAACGCTAATTTATTCTCTTATAGTTCATTTCTCAAGTATGTATCTTGTGCCTTTAATCTTCTTACTATTTTGCGACACCTCTAGGCTCATATATGAGTCAACACAACGCCCAAGAAGGATACTCTATATCTCTTTGAAATCAAAAAAGCTAAGAGCCTAAACTCTTAGCTTTTATATTACCTCTATGACGCCTTAACACTCATACTCCTTGATGCTACCACATCCACACCAGTAGCTAGTAGATCCTTAATAATAACATCTCCCACTTTCACTGGTGCTGGCAATTCAACTTGATTGATAACATTCATCGCCTTAAACAACATACCTTTTGGTATGGCATCTGTTGTTCTTACTGGAACTCGATTCAAGAAGCCATTTGTCACTTTGACAGTTGTTGTTAGTACACGACATGGATTTGTTAGTTCTGTTTTTGCATAAGTAATGCCTCGTTTACATTGATTACCTTCAACCATCCATTCACCTTCATCAGGGATTGTTATGTCAAGATGGCACCCCATCGGGCAACTCACACATATTAATGATTCTTGTCTAGCCATTAGGCCACCTCCTCTACATGTATACTTATTTCATTATAACCGCCTTCTTTAAGCACATCTGTTTTCAACTTAATATGCTCCATTTCACCAGGGGCTAAATGACGTTTTTTGATTCTTTTAATTTCTTGTCCATCACCAGTAATCACCAGTTCTACCTTTTTGTATTCTTGTCTCACTCTAAAAAATAGGTCTAGTTGGTCTTCTAACTTGCTAGCCCTGATTTTCTGAGGCACAATATAACCAATACCAGTACCTGGTTTAGAACTTAGAACAACGTTTTCCTCTTGCTTGTCCAGTTGACTCATTACATATTCAGCTGCATACTTCCCAGCACGACGACTTTCTTCAGTTACAAAGTCAACTAAGTCATGAACATGAACCACATTGCCACATGCAAAAATGCCTTCAATAGATGTTTCCATAGACTCATTCACAACAGGTCCTTTGGTCACTGGATCAATTTCTGCACCAACTTTTTCCGTCATTTCATTCTCAGGAATAAGACCAACAGACAGTAGCAAGGTATCACACTCATATGTCTTCTCTGTCCCTTTGATTGGTCGTCTATTCTCATCCACTTGAGAAATAGTGATGCCTTCAACTCTTTCTTTTCCTTTAACTTCAGTCACGGTATGGCTTAGATAAAGGGGAATGTCAAAATCATCTAAACACTGGACAATGTTACGTGTCAAACCACCTGAGTAAGGCATCAATTCAACAACTGCTAAAACTTTTGCCCCCTCTAAAGTCATACGTCTTGCCATAATAAGGCCAATATCCCCTGAGCCTAAAATGACAACTTCTTTACCTACCATATAACCTTCCATGTTAATATATCTCTGAGCTGTACCAGCGGTGAAAACGCCTGAAGGTCTTGTTCCAGGGATACTAAGAGCACCTCTCGTCCTCTCTCTACATCCCATAGCAAGGACAATTGCCTTAGCTTGAATTCTCATAAAACCTTCCTCAGCATTAATGGCATGGATTTCTTTAGAAGGGGTCATATCTAACACCATTGTATCTAGCTTATAATCAATACCTAGCTCGAATAATTCATCTATAAAACGCTCAGCATATTCTGGTCCTGTTAGCTCTTCTTTAAAAAGATGTAAGCCAAAACCATTGTGAATACATTGTTGTAAAATACCACCAAGCTCCCGGTCTCTTTCAAGAACCAGTACTTGATCTACACCGTTCTTCTTTGCTTCTATTGCTGCAGCTAGTCCTGCAGGACCTCCGCCTATTACCACCAAATCATAATTCATCATATGTCGCTCCATTCTATACACTTCTATGAGATTGTTAAGATTTCACTTGTTTAGTTTCTTCAGTAATGATGTAGGAATCCACTTCATCATACTTAACATCTTTCATTGTTGTCCCAAGTTCTCTTGCTAAGATTTCAATCACTCTAGGACCACAAAAACCACCTTGACACCGACCCATACCTGGTCTGGTTCTTTTCTTAACTCCCTTTAAGGTTCTTGCACCTGCATTTCTATGTATACAATCAACAATCTCTGCTTCTGTAATCATTTCACATCGACAAATCATATTGCCATAAGCAGGATTTTTCTTAATAACATCGCTTTTTTCATCTGCTGAAAGTTCCATAAACCTCACCATAGGCCGACGTTTACTTATAAAGCTTTCATTTACTTTAAGATTCTTTTCCTTGTCCTTAATGATTTGAACTATATCTCTTGCAACAGCTGGTATTGACGATAGACCAGGTGACTCGAAGCCAGCAAGGTGGATGAAGTTCTCTGCAACTTTTGATTCACCAATGATAAAATCCTTTAAATCAGAGCTAGCTCGTAGACCAACAAAGGACCTAATAACTTGTCCAAATGGTAATTCAGTTGACGTTCTAGAAGCAATATCTCTAACCTCTCCAAGACGTTCACCTTCAGTTGCCAAGTCATGTTTATCGGATACAAAGTCAGAATCCGGACCCACCAAAACATTGCCATGAACTGTCGGTGTTACAAGAATGCCTTTACCTTTTTCTGATGGACATTGAAATAATACGTGATTGAACAAGTCACCTGCTGGCTTATCAAGCACATAATAATGACCTTTCCTTGGGTTAATGGTAAAGCTATCATCCCCTACCATACGACTAATCTGGTCTGCAAAAACACCAGCTGCATTCACAACATACTTTGATTCAAAATCACCTGCGGTTGTACGAATTTCATAACCACCATCAATCCTACTAATACTTTCAACTTTTGCATTCAACACCGTTTCCACACCGTTATCTATGGCATTCTCAGCAAGTCCAATGGCTAACTCATAAGGTGATACGATACCAGCTGTTTCAGCTAATAATGCAGCGGTCACATCCTGGCTTATATGTGGTTCAAGGATCCTTGCTTCATTACCAGTCAAAATTTTCATCTTAGGTATGCCAGTATCATGACCTTGTTTTAGCAATATCTCTAACTTCTGTTCATCTTCTTGCCCAAATGCTAGAACCATGGACCCAATGCGTTTGAATGGTACATCTAACTCCTCACACACCTGATCAAACATAGGGTTGCCTTCAACATTGTATTTGCTTTTCAAAGTACCTGGATAAGCGTCATAACCAGCATGGATAATAGCGCTATTAGCCATTGTTGTTTCATTGGCTATATCATTTTCTTTATCCAGAAGAACAACATCTAATTTATATCTGGATAACTCTCTTGCAACATATGTGCCTGCAACGCCAGCACCAATGATCACTACATCTTTCATATTTGACTCCATTTCTATACACACAATTTATTCTTCTTCCCACTTTAAGGCTCTTTGTACTGCTTTTTCCCAACCTTTATAGAGACGTTCTCTGTCCTCTTCACCCATCGCTGGTTGATAGGTTTCTGCAATCTGTTCATCTTCAATAATGACGGATTGATCTTCCCAAAATCCTACGGCAAGTCCTGCCAAGAACGCCGCACCAAGAGCTGTTGTTTCAACCACTTGTGGTCTTGCCACTGGCACGTTTAAAATATCTGATTGGAATTGAAGTAAGAACTTATTTCGGCTTGCACCACCGTCGACTTTTAATGTTTTAAGTTCAATACCTGATTCATCCACCATTCTGTCAATAACGTCTCTTGACCTGTAACCTATGGATTCTAGCGTTGCTCTAATAATATGATTACGCCCAGCACCACGAGTAAGACCAACAATGGCACCTCTTGCATACATATCCCAGTATGGTGTTCCAAGTCCAGCAAAAGCTGGCACAACATAAACCCCACTTGAGTCTTTTACTTTTGAAGCAAAATATTCACTTTCATCCGCTGAATAGATAAGACGCATCTCATCTCGTAGCCACTGTATGGAAGCTCCCGCACTAAAAATACTACCTTCTAATGCGTAAGTTATCTTGCCTTTTAATCCCCAAGCAATGGTTGTCAATAGACCACTTTCAGATTTAATGGCTTTATCCCCAGTGTTCATTAAGATAAAGGCACCTGTACCATAGGTGTTTTTTACCATACCTTCAAGGAAACATGCCTGGCCAAATAGAGCTGCTTGCTGGTCACCTGCCGCACCTGCAATTGGGATGTTAGCACCACCAAATGATTTTTCATGGGTATGACCATAAACTTCAGATGAGTTTCTAACTTCAGGTAACATTGCAGCTGGTATATTTAGCCATTCAAGTATAGAAGTGTCCCACTTAAGATCATGAATGTTAAACATCATTGTTCTAGCTGCATTTGAGTAATCTGTAACAAAAGCTTCACCTTTAGTTAAATTCCAGATTAACCAAGTGTCCATAGTTCCAAAAAGTAACTCGCCCCTTTCAGCCCTTTCTTGAGCACCTGGCACTTGGTCCAAGATAAATCTAACTTTAGTAGCACTGAAATAAGCATCTACGACAAGACCTGTCGCCTCGCGGATATAACTTTCATGTCCATCTTTAATTAATTGCTCACATATGTTTGCTGTTTGACGAGATTGCCACACCACTGCATTATAAATTGGTTTACCAGTTTCTTTATCCCAAACAACCGTCGTTTCTCTTTGATTGGTAATCCCAATTGCTGCTACTTCATCGGTGCTGACTGCACATGTTTCAATCACTTCTCTCATAACACCACTTTGGATACCCCATATCTCCATAGCGTCATGTTCAACCCAACCTGGTTTAGGGTAGATTTGTCGAAATTCCTTCTGAGCCATATTCACAATCTGACCCTTGTGATCAAATAAAATCGCCCTACAACTGGTTGTACCTTCATCTAAAGCCATTACATACTTCTTCATCGATTCTTCTCCACTTCCCGTATTTTAAATGTTATGTGCGACCATCCCTATAATGATTTTCTGCACAAACAAAAGCCACACAAATACACCGCATCATGCTGCGATATATTTGTGTGGCTCTCCTAGACTCATGCCACGTCATTTAATTGCCTTAATTATACCATAGAAGCCTTGTCTTTACAACTCCCAGAGTGGCCTAGCACTTGTTGATACACTGATTGCACCCGCCTTTAATAAGGGCATAATTTCATCTGCTTGATCAATCAAACCACCAGCAATAACTGGCGTCGTTACTTGTTCACTAATCCGTTTGATAATCTTGGGCATACCACCTGGCATGACCTCGACAAAATCTGGCTTCATGTCTCTCAGCTGCTTTATGCCCATACCAATAGACTTAGAGTCAAGGACAAACAATCTTTGAATCGTGGCAAAACCAATGTCTTTTGCTTTCTTGACCACCATGCCTTTAGTTGATATGACACCATCAGGCTTAAACACTTCTTTTAGATAAGCCAGACCTTCTCGGTCATAAGCCAAGCCTTTCATCAGATCCAAGTGAACAAAGACTATTTTATCTGCATCATGGATTAAGTCAATTATTTCTTTCATGCTTTGAATGGTCCCACTTAGAAGAAATAGTACATCACAGGGTGATGCTATGGCCTCTTTTACATCTTCTACACTTGTCACTGCTGCAATGATAGGGGTATTTGCTACAATATCTATAACTTCCTCATATACCTTCATATAAACCTCCTAAGTCAATAACCACTGGAATTAGCCTTACAAAAGTACTAATTCCAGCAGGTTATATTCCTATCCTATCATGTTCTATTACATTTGCACAGCGCTTATTTTTGCATTAATGCCACACTGTTTTTATCTACATACTTCTCAATGGATTCTACGTCTTTATCACCTCTACCTGAAACATTAATCACTACAACTTCCTCTTTTGAGAGCGTTGGTACAAACTTAATCGCTTCAGCAATAGCATGAGAACTTTCGATTGCTGGTATAATACCTTCAACTTGAGACATTAAGAGAAATGCTTTAACAGCCTCTTCATCTGTTGCAGATACATAACTAACACGGCCACTCTTCTTAAAGTATGCATGTTCTGGTCCAACACCTGGGTAATCAAGACCAGCTGAAATTGAATAAACTGGTGACACTTGACCGGCGTCATCTTGAACAAAAATTGTACTCATACCATGGATAACCCCTTCTTTACCAAGAGTCATAGTTGCTGCATGATCTGACGTATCAAGACCTTTACCTGCTGCCTCAACACCGATTAATTTCACAGAATCTTCAGGTACAAATTCATTAAACAAACCAATAGCATTAGAGCCACCACCAACACAGGCAATCATATAATCAGGTAAACGTCCTTCCACTTTAAGGATTTGTTGCATTGCCTCTTCTCCAATAATCTTCTGGAATTCTCTAACCATGGTTGGGTATGGATGTGGTCCTACAACCGATCCTAGTAGATAGAAAGTATCTTCTATTCTACCAACCCATTGTTCTATCGCCTCGTCCACTGCATCAGATAATGTTTGAGTCCCTCTTGTAACAGGTGTCACTTTAGCGCCAAGGAGTTCCATTCTAAAAACATTTAATCGTTGACGTTCTGTGTCTTCTTTGCCCATGAAGATTTCACATTCCATATTAAACAGAGCCGCTGCTGTTGCTGTTGCCACACCATGTTGTCCCGCACCTGTTTCGGCAATAATCTTTTTCTTACCCATACGTTTAGCTAGTAGAATCTGACCGATGGTATTGTTGATCTTATGAGCCCCAGTATGATTCAGGTCTTCTCTCTTAAGATAGATTTTGGCACCACCTAGTCTTTTTGTTAGGTTCTCAGCGTAGTACAAAGGGCTAGGTCTTCCTACAAAATGTTTAAGGTAGTAGATATATTCTTCCTTAAATTTAGGGTCTGCCATGGCTTTCTCAAATTCCTTTTCCACTTCATTTAGAGCTTCAATGACTGGTTCTGGTACATATTGTCCACCGAAATTCCCAAATTCATGATTCATGTTGTTACCTCCTAATTGTTCTTCAGTTGATAGTTCCTCTTCATATTTATCCGAAAAAATTGGGTGACACCAAGACAGTCTTCGCCCAATATGGGACGAAAGTCGTGGTGCCACCCAATTTCAAGATTGATGTTTTAGGGTACAAAAAAGGTACCGTATTTAGAAACGATACCTGCCATCTAATCTTCTTTTTCAGATACTAACATATCCTATCGCTTTAACGGGCGAATCTCGTCTATAGCTACTATTAGTTCACTATGCTCCTTATGAGTCCATTCAAGAAATCATTCAATGCCTTCTCACACCGTACAAGGCTCGCTCTAAATCATGATCCATCTTTACTACTCTCAATCAACGGATTTGGTTATGAAGTTATATTTATCATACAGATAGCTTTTTTGTTTGTCAAGGATTTTTATATAGTCAGTAGTTTTTCATCATCCTTAAGGATATCAGTCAAATCAGTGCCTATATATTTCACATCAACACCAACCGCAGTCAGCAGCTCACTAACACCTAGCTGATCTGAACATCCCTTGCAAGCGATAACTTCGACACCTGTATGTTTTGCCATCTTAATCTTCTCTTGAATCATCTCATGTTCAGAAGCTAATTTAGTTGCACCACCCCAGATCATTAATGTGATGTCTTTCCACCAACCATTGTTCTTTGCATTCATCGCATACATTAGAACCATCTTTTCAGCTGTAATTGGATCCCCACTTGTCCATAAAATAAATAATTTATCTTTCATTCTACCCTCCCTCTTCTAAAAGAATAACTTCTCCTTCAATAACAACATTGCCTTGATTACTTGAACTTTTTCATCGTCACTTAAATATTTATAACGTTCGTTTGATTTATAAAATATCTTACCAAAAGTTTCATTCATCAATTTCCGACCTTCATCTGACAACAAAATAGTGTATTTCCTCTTATCCTCTTTGTCTTGCCGTTTAACCACATAACCTTTATCTGCTAGCTTTTTCACTTCACGGCTGGCATTAGGCATAGATAAGTACATACATGCACTGACATCACTGAGGGTCACTCCCTTTTTAAAGAAAAGATATTCAACTATATTATATTGGATTGTCGTCAGTTCTTTTGGACGGGTTCCATCTTGTAATTCAAATAAAACACGATTAGATTCCCCAAAGAAATCAAACAATGCATCATTTAGTTTATCATTTAACATCTTATCACCTCCAATACAGTATGACATTTAATTTATCAAATTACAATTATCATTTGACAACTAAATTTATAGATGATATTATATACTTGTAAATTGATAATTATTATTTGATAACTATTTGGAGGTTCACATGAATATATTAGTCGTCTATACCCACCCTAATCACGAAAGTCTAAATTACAGCTTTCTTAATGCAACTCTAACAGGCTTAAAAATAAACCCAACTGACCACCAGCTACAGGTACTTGATTTATATGCAGAAGCCTTTAACCCTATACTTGTTTTTAATACTGATAAAAAAAGACGTGATATGCACACAGATCCAGAAACCGAGATATACAGAGAACAGATAAGATGGGCAGACCACATCGTCTATATCTATCCTATATGGTGGGGACGTCCACCTGCAATGTTACTAGGGTATTTTGACCGTTTATTCTCTACTAACTTTGCCTATAAGAATAAAGGCAAAGGCTTCCAAGTTGAGGGTTTACTTGCAGACAAACAGGTAACTTGTATTTCCACCATGAAGGGTCCAACTGGTTACATAAGAGTATTCCTAAATAATATGCATAAGATTCTTATGAAGAAAGCCTTATTTTCCTATGTTGGCATCAAAAAAGTCCGCTTTTTTGAATTTGGATTTATGGAGACAAAAAAAGGTCGACAAGAAAAGAACCTAAATAAGGTCAACCACTACTTTGCCACAATCTAATAGCATCAAAAGCACAAATCAAAAAGCAGCCGCAGAAAACGCTAAGAACGCAGAATAGGATTTACACTTTCCCCTTTTTGCGCTTTTAGCGTTTTCTGCGGCTATTGTTTTATCCCTTCCATAACACTTTACTTTCATATTAGTTTTATTTTATACTTGACAATAGTGTGTATCGTACACTATAATAACATTAACAGTAAGAAAGTTGGTGAAGGCATGAGTCAAAAAGATAAGATTGTTGCCAATCTTGTTGGCGAACTAAAAAGAGGTACCCTAGTATTAAGTGTTTTACTTAATACACAGGAAGCTACCTATGGTTACTCCCTAGTACAAAGTTTACAAACACTTGGTATAGACATCGAACAGAACACACTATACCCCCTACTTCGTAGACTTGAGAAGCAAGAATTACTAACCAGTAGTTGGGATACGACCGAATCAAGACCCCGTAAATACTACCAAATCAGTCCATTAGGACAAGAGGTACTTTCAGACCTTACAATAAACTGGAAAGAAACAAACATCATCATTAATAAAATGTTAGAGGAGTGATCATAATGAAATTATTAGAACAATACATATACGCAATAGGCAAACATTTACCTTATAAAACTAGGGACGATATAAAGAAAGAGCTTCACGGCTCACTACTAGATGAAATCGAAGCAAAGTATGGTCAAGCGCCTACGGAAAAACAACTTGAAGAAGCGATCATGCAATACGGTACACCAAGAGAAGTGGCCAACAGATACAAAGGTGATCATCTAGTAATAGGAAGGGGCTATACAGATTTATTCTTCTTCATAGCAAAGCTAATTGTATTTGCTTTATCCATTGCCTTTACTGTCTTATTCATCGTTGGATTATTTGAAGGTGACATTACAGGCAATCGAATTATGGTTGACATTGCCAAAATCTTTGGACAAGTTATCAATGGTAGCCTTAGTGGCCTTGGATGGTTAACAGCCATATTCATTATACTCACCCACTTCAACCAAGATGATCATATTGATTTAGAGGATGATTGGACCCCAAAAGAGCTTAAAGACATCAAGATCGGTCCTGAAAGTGAATCCAGAATTGGTTCAGGCTTTGCCATCTTCTTCAGTTTACTTTTTATTGCCATCATTAATTTGATGCCTCACTTGCCATCTATCGGTGAAAGATTATTTGATGTATCTGGCTTGTTAGGCCACCAACTCAATATTGAATTGTTTAAGATTTATCTAATTCCATTAAGTATTTTATGGTTAGCTGAAGTTGTCTATCATATCATGAACTTATTCTATGGTACCCAGACCAAAGCTATGGCTATTTTATCCCTAGTCGTTGAGATTTTAAGTGCTGCATTACTTATCCAAATGGCCTTAAACATGGACTTGTACTTAGCTTATGAAGGTTTGGTTGGCTTCAGATCTGTCTTCATTGTCATTGCTGCCATCTCTACTTTTGAGTCATTAAAGAAATCAGTTAAGTATCTAAAATATTACGTTCTTAAAGCATAATAAAAGAGGGTCATCTCGCAGAGATGACCCTCTTTTACTTATATACCTATGATCGTTTTTAACTGATTATGCAATTGCTTATTAGCTGCGACAACGACCATGGTTCCTTCATGTGGTACATAGGTCACAAGACCTCCTGCTTCTTCCACAAACAGTCTGCCTGCTATAATGTCCCATTCATTCACAAAGAACTCCCAGTAGGCATCTAACATGCCAGCAGCAACCATACACAAGTCCAGGGCAGCGCTACCACTTCGCCTGATTCCTGCAACTTCATTAACAATTTTATTGAAATAAGGTAAGTTCATGTTATTGGTTCTTCTTGAGTAAGGAAAGCCAGTTGCAATGACAGATTCACCCATCTTATCTCTATTCGTTACAGAAATCTTCTTACCATTCAAAAAAGCACCGCGACCTTTAATGGCATAAAACTCATAACCAACTACAGGGGCAAGGACAAGTCCCAAAACTGTCTCATTCCTATATTTCAATCCTACTGAGATGCAATGCATTGGATAACCATGGACAAAATTCGTGGTTCCATCAATAGGGTCAATTACCCATATATAATCACTCTTTTTATTGTAGTGACCAGATTCTTCACCTAGTATACCGTGGTCAGGAAATGTAGATTTGATATGATTCACTATCATTTCCTCAGAGTGTTTATCAACATTTGTGACCATATCCACATCTGTTCCTTTGCTCTCCACCAAAAACCTGTCTTGTTTAATCTCTTTAAGTTGATAGTCAGCAACTTCTTCAACCCAATCTTTAACTTTCTTTAATACATGATCTAAATTCATATACCCTCCATAAGGAAAAAGCTGATGTTTTCACATCAGCCATCTACTCTAATCATCTCTATTCATAAAACGCATCCTAGTGTCTTTTTTCTTAGCAAAAGGATTTTCTTTAACCTCTTTAGGTCGATCATAAGCATTTTTAAGATCATCTGATACAGTTTTCTTACACTCGTCACAAAAACGACCAGTCTTGATTGTTGTACCACAATTCTCACAGTCAATACCTATAGCAGAGTCTTTAGAAAACGATAATTTTTCTTCTCTAATCCATTGTTTGATTTGTTTAACATCCACATCATTTTCTTCAGAAACCTCAGCAATTGAAGCTTGTGGGTTTCTCTTCACAAACGTACGTACCACCTTAAACTTTTCATCTAAATCCTTACGGCAATTCTGGCAAACTGGTTTACCAGCAACATAATTGAATATCTTACCACATTTTACACAGTTACGAACATTCATTACAGCACCTCCAAAGTTTTTTACTACAGTTATCTAGCTAATACCCTCTTCCAATTGCAATGGACATATAGTAGATGTTACTTGCACCTTGATCAACAAGAGCTTTTGAACAGGCGTCAATCGTTGCACCTGTTGTATATACATCATCAATAATCAATATTGCCTTACCTTTTATACCTTCTTCATCACTCTCAAATACATCTCTCATATTCAGTATTCTATCTTTATCTGACAATTGTTTCTGGGATTCTGTTTGAACAACCCGTTTAAGGGCCTTGCTCATCACTTTAACATCAAGTTCCCGACCCATGGTTTCTGCAATTAACTCTGATTGATTAAATCCTCTATGTCTATGATTTTTCCTATGAAGTGGTACCGGGACAATCAAGTCAATGTCCCATCCTTTACACTCATTATAATACCTAACCAACGCTTTAGCAAACAAAATACCCCGTTCACGCTTGTTTTTGTACTTATATTGATAAATGGCTTCTTTCACTTCATCCTCATAAACCCACAAGGCACCACCTTCATCATAGAAGTGGACTCGCTTACGACAATCTAAACACCGGTCTTTCTTTAAGTCCTGAAGTGGCTTCCCACATTTACTACAAAGGTCTTCTTTTAGTAAGGGGTGTTTTTGCGCACAACTTGGACACACTAGCTCATGAGATCCAAAAGCCAAAGTCTCCTCACACAAAACACATATATTTGGGTAAACCAACTCAAGGCAATAGTACCAGAAACGTCTTATCAGACCCATTTTCTCCCCCACTCATGATAAAATAATTAAAGGACACTGAACATTTCAAGAATTCGATATTTAAGTGCAGAGTTCCTTTTCATTTCTTTATTGTTCTCAATCATCCTAGCGACAACTTGATCATCTCCAACTAGAACAACATATTGTCTAGCTCGTGTTATACCCGTGTATAGCAAGTTCCTATTCAGAAGCATTGTTGGTCCTTTAAACATAGGCATAACTACTACCGGATATTCACTTCCTTGAGACTTATGAATGGTCACCGCATAAGCCAACTCTAATTCATCCAGTCCTGAAAAATCATAATATACCATCCTCTGATCATCAAAAATGACTTTTACCTTCTCTGTAAATAAATTAATCTCTACCACAAGGCCCATATCCCCGTTAAAAACACCAACCCCTTCATCAATATTAAAACCATATTGACTCATAATGCGCCAAGGTATATTGTAGTTGTTCTTTATCTGCATAACCTTATCACCTTCGCGAAAAAGTTTCTGCCTAAAGGTCTTCTCTGCTTTTTTACTATTTGGTGGGTTCAGAGCTGCTTGTAAGACTTCGTTCAGTCGCTCAACACCTAACAAACCCTTCCTTGTTGGTGTCAGTACTTGGATACCTTCCGCCTTCTTAAGGCCTGCAAACTTAGGCAATCGATCTTTAACCAAGCTAATAATCTCATTCAGTATGCGTTCACCGTCATACCTTTTTATATAAAAGAAATCTTTGTTCTTATTCTTAAGGTCAATCATCTCTCCCGAATTGATTTTATGGGCATTAGTAACAATATGACTCTCACCTGCCTGCCTGAAAATCCTCTGCAGCTTAACCGTATTTATGTAACCACTTGCAATCATATCTTTCAAGATATTACCTGGTCCTACAGATGGCAACTGGTCTTTATCTCCTACAAAAATCAGTCGAATGCCAGGTACTACAGCTTTAAGTAAATGGTACATCAAACTTGTATCAATCATTGATATCTCATCTATGACAACCACATCACATTCTAGTGGGTAGTCTTCGTTTCTTTCAAAATGTTGATTGCCTTCAGCCCCACCACTAATCTCTAATAAACGATGAATGGTCTTTGCTTCTCTACCTGTTGTCTCAGACATACGCTTTGCTGCTCTGCCAGTAGGTGCAGCTAATAATACAACTTGGTTCTCATCTTCTAAAAGTTTAATGATACCATTTAGGGTTGTTGTTTTTCCTGTTCCTGGGCCACCAGTAATTATTAAGGTACCTGCAGTTAAGGATTGAGTCATAGCTTCAATTTGGTTTTCATCAAATTCTATACCCATCTCACATTCAATCATCTTAATCTCTTTATCCGATAATACCACAACTTCAGAATTAACATGGCTTAACTCAAATAATTTTGCTGCTATATATTTCTCCATTCGGTCTACCATAGACAAGAAAATACATTGTGTACCTTCAATTTCCTCTACAATTACAGAACCTTTAAGTTGTAACTGTAAAAGAATATTGTCAAAATCCAGTTCACCTATCATCAACAAATTCTTAGTATTGTATTTAAGTACATCTGCCTCTAGATAAGTGTGACCATCCTGTCCACTTTGATAAAGAACATGTTTAACTGCAGCCATAATTCTAAACTCAGAATCACGATCAATACCAATACGTTCTGCAATATCATCTGCAATTCGGAAGGATATCCCTTGAATGTCTTCAGCCAACATATAAGGATTACTTTTCACAACTTCATAAGTCTTTTCCTTATATTGATTGTAAATCTTAAGAGCATAAGTAAGGGATACACCATATTCTTGTAAAAAAATGACCACTTGCCTCATACTTCTCTGCTCATAAAAAACAGTCGCTATAACTTGAGCCTTCTTAGCACTAATGCCTTTAATATCCGCTAACTTTAAGGGGTCATTTTCAATAATATAAAAGGTATCTTCACCAAACTTGTCTACAATACGTTTGGCAAGAGCTCCACCAATACCCTTAATTGCACCGGAACCAAGGTATCTTTCGATGGATGCCACCTCATTAGGCATCTTTGTTTCAATATGTTTCACTTGTAATTGTTGTCCATAGATATTATGTGATGTATACTCACCTTCAGCAATGATATGTTCGCCAATTGTGACACCAAACATAAGCCCTACAACAGTGACTTCTTTTTGCTCAACCACCACCGTTAGGACTGTATAACCGTTCTCTTCATTTCTATATACGACATCTTCAACAACGCCTTCAATTCGCTCCACTTGGCACCTCTTATGACCGAGTCATGGACTCTTGATCTTATCTGTATCGGAACAAAAGCGACTCAGTCGCTTTATGGACTTCGTCGATATTTGTTACGGCGGAAAGTCTTCCTCAACATCAGTGAAAACGTCTCAGTTTCACTGATTCAGAAAGTTAGACTTACCTTAGTTATAAAAAAAGCAGTTGCAAAGTTAACCTTCGCAACTGCTACTTGCTATCTCTAATCAGCAAATCGACTGTTAGCCGCTAAATATTCAACATACTTACCAGTTCCAACGGCCACACATGTTAATGCATCTTCAGCAGTAATCACGTTAATGCCTGTTTTACTTTCAATCAGTTGGTCTAAACCTTGAAGTAAACTACCACCACCTGTAAGAACAATTCCACGATCAGCAATATCTGATGCTAATTCTGGTGGCGTCTTCTCAAGAACACTATGCACCGCCTCAACAACATTGGCAGTTGATTCTCTAAGCGCCTCTTCTGTCTCATCTGATGTTACAGTAATTGTTTTTGGTAAACCAGTGATTAAGTTACGCCCTCTAATATCCATCTGAATAATCTCAGGACGTTTGAAAGCTGTACCAATCTTCACTTTAATTTCCTCTGCAGTACGTTCACCAATGAGTAAGTTATGTTTCTTACGCATATAACGAACAATAGCCTCATCAAATACATCGCCAGCAACCTTAATTGAACTACTAACAACTGTACCTCCAAGTGAAATAACCGCTATGTCAGCAGTACCCCCACCAATATCAACAACCATACTTCCACATGGTTTAGATATATCAATACCAGCACCTATGGCTGCAGCTATAGGTTCTTCAATAATCTCTACTTTTCTTGCGCCCGCCTGATAAGTTGCATCTTCAACGGCTCTTTTTTCAACTTCTGTTACACCACTAGGTACACAAACTGTGATTCTAGGTTTTCTAAGACGTCTACCAACCGCTTTGTTGATAAAGTATTTAAGCATCTTCTCAGTCACTGTATAGTCTGAAATAACCCCTTGTCTAAGTGGTCTTACTGCTACGATGTTACCTGGTGTTCTACCAAGCATGGTTCTTGCTTCACTTCCAACAGCAAGTATTCTATTGGTGTCACGATCAAAAGCTACAACTGATGGCTCTCGAAGCACAACACCTTTCCCTTTTATGTAAACCAATACATTTGCTGTACCTAGGTCAATTCCGATATCTGTACTAAACATTTGTGTTCCCCTTCCGCTTATATACAAATAGACTTATTCAAAGTCTATAGCATTCAAATTATCTATTTCATTATACCAAAAAATTGACATATGAAAAGCCCTAAATGCAGTTTTCATCAATATTTGATAGCTTTGTCATGCTTTGTTCACAACTAAGTTCAATTGGCCTATATTCTACCTAGAATTTTCATCATAAATAAGAGGCCACCTCCTATGAGATGACCTCAAAATCTACTATTATGCTTCTAAATCAACGTGTGTCTTTTTAAGGTGCCATATTTCGGTCGCATACTCTTCTATGGTTCTATCTGATGAGAATTTACCAGCATTAGCTGTGTTCATCATGACCATTCTGGCCCACTTAGCCTGGTTTCTGTAGGCAATATCAACATCCTTTTGAGCTTGAGCATAAGCTTCAAAGTCTTTAAGAATGAAGTATTGGTCTGCAGGTTCTCCACCACCATTTAGCAATGAATCATAAATGATTCTGAATAGGTCTGGGTTCTCTGGTGAGTAGAATCCATTGATGAGTTGAGTCACTACACGTCTGATGTCTTGATTTGTATTGTATAAATCCCATGGATCATATGAACGTTCATGTTGTAACTTAATAACTTCATCAGAATCCATACCGAAGATAAAGGCATTCTCATCTCCAGCTTCTTCAACAATCTCTATGTTAGCACCGTCCATTGTTCCAACTGTTACAGCACCATTTAACATAAACTTCATGTTACCAGTACCTGACGCTTCTTTACTAGCTGTTGAAATTTGCTCTGATACGTCTGCTGCCGAGAAAATAATCTCTGCATTAGATACTCTATAGTTCTCAATGAAGACAACTTTAATCTTATTATTAATGTTAGGGTCGTGGTTGATCACATTGGCTACGTTGTTAATTAACTTGATAATCAACTTAGCTCTTTCATAACCCGGTGCAGCTTTCGCACCAAACACAAATGTTCTAGGCATCATATTAAGGTCAGGATTCTCACGTAATTCATTGTACAAATGCATAACATGAAGAATATCCATTAATTGTCTCTTATACTCATGAAGTCTCTTAACCTGAATATCAAAGATAGAACGTGGATCCACATCTATACCGTTGTGCTTCTTAACGTACTCAGCTAATCTCACCTTATTCTCATACTTAATGTGCATAAACTCTTTTTGAGCTTTTTCATCATCAACAAAAGCTTCTAGATGTTTTAAGTGATTTAGGTCTGTTGTCCATTCATCACCAATTTTTCGTGTAATCCAATCTGCTAACTTAGGATTACCGTGTAATAAGAAACGACGTTGTGTAATACCATTTGTCTTATTGTTAAACTTATTTGGGTAAACTTCATAGAACTCTCTAAGTTCTTCATTCTTAAGAATTTCAGTATGGAGTCTTGCAACACCATTCACTGAGAATGAACCAACAATGGCCATCCATGCCATTCTGATTTGTCCATCAGCAACAATCGCCATTCTTCTGATACGATCATTATCATGGCCGTATTTATCAATTAACATCACAACAAACCTTCTGTTGATTTCTTCAACGATTTGGTAAACTCTTGGAAGAAGACGGCTGAACAATTCAATTGGCCACTTTTCAAGGGCTTCTGACATGATTGTATGGTTGGTATATGCACAAGTCTTAGTTGTGATCGCCCAAGCCTCACCCCATGGTAAACCTTCTTGGTCCATAAGAACTCTCATTAGTTCAGGCACGGCTAAAGAAGGATGTGTATCGTTAATGTGGAAAGTTACTTTGTCTGGCAACTCTCTAATGTCGTCATGTTTTTGCTTAAATTTATTAACTACTTGTTGAACGGTTGCTGAGATAAAGAAGTATTGCTGCTTCAATCTAAGCTCTTTACCTTGGTAGTGGTTATCATTAGGGTATAACACTTCTACGATAGATTTAGCTAAGTTTTGCTGCTCAACCGCCTTGTGATAATCACCACGGTCAAAAGACTCAAGGTCAAAACTTTGAATCGCTTCTGCATCCCATAGTCTTAATGTATTAACAGTATTGTTGTTGTAACCTACTGTTGGTACGTCATATGGAATTGCCTGTACTGACTGATAATTCTCATGAATATAATGTTCTTTGGTACCATCATGGGCTCTTTCCACACGTACGTTTCCACCAAATTTAACTTCAACACCATACTCTGGTCTTCTGACTTCAAATGGGTTACCGTTCTTAAGCCATTCATCTGGTTTCTCAACTTGATAACCATCAATAATACGCTGCTCAAAGATACCATATCTATAGCGAATACCACATCCGTAGGCTGGGTACTCAAGGGTTGCTAGCGAATCAAGGAAACAAGCAGCAAGTCTACCAAGACCACCATTACCAAGACCTGCATCTGGTTCTTGATCTTCGATAACATTTAGGTCAACATTTAATTCATCTAAAACTTCTTTAACAATATCATTCACTTTAAGGTTAATCATATTGTTACCAAGAGCACGTCCCATAAGGAATTCCATTGACATATAATAGACTGTCTTTGCATCTTCCTCTTCGTACGTCTTATGGGTTTCTATCCACTGATCAATAATGATATCTCTTACAGCATAAGCTACGGCATGAAAAATTTCATGGTCTGATGCCTGATCAATTGTTTTACGGAATTGATTTTTAATATTTTCAAGAATAGCCTCTTTAAAAACCTTCTTGTTTACATTTAGTCTGTTCATAGGACCTCCTAATTTCATCCACTTGTCATTTCTAGCATTGTAAGCCTTTACAAAAATGCCTGCAAATGCTTCTTTTTCATGATATCATAGGTGTTATAGGTGTCGCAAGCGCTTACAACTCGTTAATTTGTTAACCTCTGACTCAAAAGGCCATTATTCTCCCTAACCCCTTCTACTAGTGGTTTTACCACATACTTTTTTGCAAAAATAATTGAGTTGGTTAACAGTTTTACTAAACCATTTACCAAGACTTTAGTAATATAGTTTAGTATTTAGTAATATAACATATGAACTCTCGAGTTTAAGTCAAAAAAAGATGCGCCTCTTTGGAGACGCATCCTAAATTCTAATTATTATGCTTTAACAACAACCATATCGACCAATTCACCATTGATCTTCCAGTTCTTAGCATAACCATCTGCACTACCTTCCGTCACAGATTGAGCTAATGTCTCACCAGCAATTGAATCAGCGTTATCAGCTATGATGCGAGCTGCTTTTTCATTGTTAGCGTAGTAGACATGAATTTCATCCGTCACTTCAAATCCTGCTTCTTTTCTCATCGTCTGAACTTTAGAGATGACTTCACGTACAAAACCTTCTTCAAGGAGTTCTTCTGAGAGTTTGGTATCAATAACAACCGTCACACCTTTATCTGTTACAGATTCAAAGCCTTCTTGTTTGGTTGGCTCGATGAGTAAATCTTCTTCTGTTAACTCAACAGTCGTTCCATTAACGTCAAAGCTTAATTTACCTTCTGCTGCTAGTGTAGCCATTGCAGCGTTACCATCTACCTCTGATAAGTAAGTTCTGATACCACCTAGTTGTTTACCATACTTTGGTCCAACTGTTCTAAGTTGTGGTTTAAACAAGTATGTTGTGAAAGCAGAAACGTCCTCTGTCATCTCAACAGACTTAATGTTCAACTCATCTTTGATGATGTCTAAGTAGGCTTCATCAAGCTTAAAATCACCTTCAGGCTTGACATATAAAGTAGCGATAGGCTGTCTGTTTTTAATAGCTGCCGTATTTCTACATGCACGTCCTGAAACAACCACCGTAAGAAGATTGTCCATTTGGACTTCTATTTCTTCATTGATCCATGCTTCATTTGCAACTGGGTAGTCACAGAAATGGATACTTTCCTTAGCATCTTTATCAACACTAACAACTAAGTTCTGATAGATATCTTCTGTCATAAAAGGAATCATTGGTGCTGCAAGCTCTGCCACAGTCTTAAGTGCTGTATATAAAGTCATATAAGCATTCACTTTATCTTGAGGCATATCTTTCTGCCAGAATCTCTCTCTTGAACGTCTAACATACCAGTTACTCAAATCATCTACAAAAGCTGCAAGAGCTCTTGAACTCTCTGTGATTCTATAGTTGTCTAGGTTGGTATCAACCTCTTTGATTAAGGTATTCAACTTAGAGAATAACCATTTATCCATTAATGACAATTGATCATAATCAAGTTCATACTCAGTAGGATTAAATTGATCAATGTTCGCATATAAGATATAGAAAGCATAAGTATTCCATAATGTTCCCATAAACTTACGTTGACCTTCAATTACAGTCTCACCTGAGAACTTGTTAGGCAACCATGGTGCACTGTTGTTGTAGAAATACCAACGAATTGCGTCAGCACCGTATTTATCAAGGGCATCAAAAGGATCTACAGCATTTCCTTTTGATTTTGACATTTTCTGACCATTCTCGTCTTGAACATGACCTAGAACGATGACATTCTTGTAAGCTGGCTCATCAAATAGCAATGTAGAAATTGCAAGTAATGAATAGAACCAACCTCTTGTTTGGTCCACTGCCTCACTGATAAAATCAGCAGGGAACTGACGGTCAAATACATCTTTGTTCTCAAAAGGATAGTGCCATTGTGCAAAAGGCATCGCTCCTGAATCATACCAACAGTCAATAACTTGAGGTACACGGGTCATTTTGCCTTCACAAATTGGACAGTTTAGTAAAACTTCATCTACAAAAGGCCTATGTAATTCAATATCATCTGGACAGTTATCACTTAATTCCTTAAGCTCTGCTATAGAACCTATGGCATGTCTGTGACCACATGAACATTCCCAGATTGGTAGTGGTGTTCCCCAGTACCTGTCTCTAGAAAGTCCCCAGTCCATAACATTTTCAAGCCAATCCCCAAAACGTTTTTTACCAATCGCTTCAGGTAACCAGTTGATTTTAGCGTTGTTACTAAGTAAGTTTTCTTTTACTTTGGTCATCTCTATATACCAAGCTTCTTTTGCGTAATATAAAAGAGGTGTATCACATCGCCAGCAATGTGGATAGGAATGTTCGTATTCTAGTGCTTTGTATAATTTGCCTGATCCCTCAAGGTATTCGATGATATCTGGGTCACAGTCTTTTACAAAACGGCCTTTCCAAGGTGCAACTTGGTCAAGGAATTCACCTTTAAGGTCTACAAGTTGAACAAATGGAAGGTTGTATCTTTTACCAACTTGAGCATCGTCTTCACCAAAAGCTGGTGCTATATGTACGATACCAGTACCATCTGATAAGGTAACGTAGTCTGCACAAGTAACAATGTAAGCTTTATCATTCTTATCTTGGAAGTCAAATAGCGGCTGGTACTTAACAAACTCTAAATCTTTACCAGTCATAGTTTCAAGAACTTCATATTGACCTTCACCAAGTACATTATCTGCTAATGCGCCTGCCATATAGTATATTGATTCTTCCTGTTTAACTTTCACATAAGACTCTTGTGGATTAACAGCAAGAGCAACATTTGATGGTAACGTCCAAGGTGTTGTTGTCCATGCTAAGAAGTATGCATCATCTTCATCAACAATTTTAAACTTAGCAATGACAGACTCTTCATTCACATCTTTATAACCTTGAGCAACTTCATGACTTGATAATGGTGTTCCACATCTTGGGCAATATGGTACAATCTTGTGCCCTTTATATAGTAGGTCTTTTTCCCATATCTCTTTTAATGACCACCATACTGACTCTATATAGTCATTCTCATATGTTACATATGGGTCATCCATATCAGCCCAGAACCCTACAGTACCTGAGAAATCTTCCCACATACCCTTGTAGTTCCAGACAGATTCTTTACATTCTTTAATAAACGGTTCTAAACCATAAGCCTCGATTTGATCTTTTCCATCTATGCCAAGTTTCTTCTCTACTTCAATCTCAACTGGCAATCCATGTGTGTCCCATCCAGCTTTTCTTACAACTTGATAACCTTTCATTGTTCTGTAACGTGGAATCATATCCTTAATTACACGTGTCAGTACATGACCAATATGTGGCTTACCATTAGCAGTTGGTGGTCCATCATAAAAGGTGTAGTCTGGTCCATCTTCTCTTAACTCAATGCTTTTCTCGAATATTTTGTTTTTGTTCCAGAATTCTAGAACGTCGTGTTCTCTTTGGACAAAATTCAGGTCCGTTGATACTTTTTTGTACACTTTCATTACCTCCTAGTGTGTAGTGATTGCACATGTGACTGGCTAAAGATTTGTTGGGTGATAGTACTTATAATCTAGACTAATAAATTCAAATCAAAGAGGCTACGCCTTCCTTTGTGGTGCCAAATTCGGTCAGTTTCGCTGACACTCTTCATATCGAATTTGTGTACATCCTCCGGAAGATTTAATTCATGCTGTTTTTGTATGAATTAAAAAAGTCCCTACAGAAATTTCTGTAGGGACGCTATTCGCGCGGTACCACCCTAGTTGCCACTTTGTGACCACTCATAAGATTCTAACAAATCCTGACCGATAACGGGGTCTACCGCTTTCACCTACTAAGGTCTCTTTTTGGCGAAAAAACTCTGGAGTGATGCGTTTGTTCTTGCCGTATCGGTTTACACCAACCACCGACTCTCTTCAACGTCAAATGAACAACTTGTCTCCGTCATAGTCCTTATCTATTGTGCTACTAATTCTTATACATTCTATCAAGTTTCGTTTTATATGTCAACACCCATAAAAGCTAAAGCAAAGCCTTGCTCTACCTTGATTTATCATATAAAATAGAGGCAGAAGATTATTCAAGGAAAAGAGGACGCCTAATGGCTTATAAGGATTTAACTTTATTAACTGATTTTTATCAATTAACAATGATGCAAGGCTATTTCTTCCAGGGTAAAACTGGAGAAACTGCTATCTTTGATTTATTTTATAGAACTAACCCAAGTGGTAGTAGTTTTTCAATAGCTGCTGGACTTGAACAAGTAATTGATTATATTGAACATCTTCATTTTGATGAAGAGGCAATTGACTATTTACGGTCACTTGGCACCTTTGATGAGGCTTTCCTTTCCTATTTGAGAGACTTCAAATTCACAGGTGATATTTATGCCGTCCCTGAAGGAACGGTTATCTTCCCACATGAACCGATTGTTAAAGTCATCGCCCCAATTTGTGAGGCTCAATTAATTGAGACAGCGCTACTAAATATTATCAACCACCAAAGCCTAATAGCCACTAAGTCAGCAAGAATCAACTGGGCAGCAGGTGAAGACGGTGTTTTAGAATTTGGCCTACGGAGGGCTCAAGGTCCTGATGCTGGTGTTCTAGGCGCTCGTGCCGCCGTCATAGGTGGTTGTGTCGCAACAAGCAATGTCCTTGCTGGTCAACGGTTCAATTTGCCAGTAAGAGGTACTCATGCCCATAGTTGGGTAATGAGCTTTCCGACTGAAATAGAATCCTTTAGAGTTTATGCTAATCAATACGAGGATAGTTGTATCCTTCTTGTTGATACTTTCGACACCCTTAAGCTTGGTGTACCTAATGCAATCAAAGTCTTTGATGAACTAAAAGCCAAAGATAAACTTCCATCATTCTACGGAATAAGACTAGACAGTGGTGACCTTTCTTATTTATCAAAGAAATCAAGAGTGTTACTAGATGATGCTGGTTATGAGGACGCCATCATTAGTGCCTCCAGTGATCTAGATGAGTACTTAATAAGAGACCTTAAGTTACAAGGTGCCAAGATTACTTTATGGGGTGTTGGTACAAACCTGATTACTTCCAAAGACTGTCCAGCTTTTGGTGGTGTCTACAAGTTGTCTGGCTATTTAAAAGATGGCCAAGTTACACCAAAGATAAAATTATCTGATAATGTTGAGAAGGTCACTAATCCAGGGCACAAAAAACTCCTTAGAGTTTATGATCGTACAAGCGGAAAGATTAAGGCTGATCTAATAGCACTTTATGAAGAGGAATATGATCAGACACAGTCTTTACAACTCTTTGACCCAATCAATACTTGGAAAAAGTCCACATTAGAAGGTGGTACTTACGACATACGTTGTTTACACGAACCTATTTTCAAAAATGGACAATGTATCTATGACAAGCCAACAACCAAGGAAATTCAAGCCTATTGTCAAAAGGAACTGAATACACTTTGGGATGAGTCCAGACGTCTTATTAACCCTCAACAAGTGTATGTGGATTTATCCAATCCATTATATGATTTGAAGAAGCAAATGATCCAGGATGCACAGAAAAACTAAAATATGTATTAGTTTTTAGTAATTTTGTACTTTTATTTTAAGTATAAGGAATGTTAGGATGATAAAAGACGAAAACCCACCATAGTATTTGAAGTTATGGTGGGTTTGTGATAGAATAACTGTAAGCGCTTAATTTATTTGTGCAAACGGTTTACCAACTATTAGATTAAATGAGAAATGAGTATTAGGAGGAATAAAATATGGGAAGCGAACCAGTTACCATGATTAACACAAACACTAGAAAAGCTGGTGTCTTGGCACACCCTACTTCTTTCCCAAGCCCATACGGTATTGGCGATTTAGGTGAAGGTGCCTATAAATTCATTGACTTCTTAGCGAATTCAGGCCAAACATTATGGCAAGTATTACCAATAGGACCAACTGGATATGGCGATTCTCCCTACCAAGCCTTTTCATCTTTCGCAGGACAACCCTTGATTATCAGTCCAATAAAGATGTACGAAATGGGTCTACTTGATGAAGTTGATAAGAATGATATCCATCCTTGGGACCCTAAAGCCATTGATTATGGACCAGTTATAAAATATAAACTAGGTCTCCTTAAAAGAGGTTTTGAACTATTTGATAAGACTGATGACCCAATAATCCTTAAAGAATTCCGTTCATTTAATGCTAAACATAAGAGTTGGTTAAATGACTATGCTCTGTTTATGGCAACAAAAGACCACCACGGTGGTGTTATGTGGACTGAATGGGATCAAGATATTGCCTTTCCTACAGAAGCAAGCAAGAAAAAGTGGACAAGGAAATTGTCTAAGCAAATCAAATATTACAAATTCCTTCAATACCTTTTTTACAAACAATGGTTTGAGCTTAAAACTTATGCTAACGATAGAAATATATCAATTATAGGTGACACCCCAATCTTTGTTGCTTTTGATAGTTCTGATGTCTGGGCCAATAAAGACCTATTCTACCTAGATAAAAAAGGTTACCCAACATCAGTGGCAGGAGTCCCACCAGACTACTTTAGCGAGACTGGACAACTTTGGGGTAACCCACTATATAACTGGGACAAACACAAAGAAGATGATTATGCATGGTGGACCAACAAAGTTAAATTCACCTTAACCTTAGTGGATATTTTAAGAATTGATCACTTCCGTGGTTTTGAAGCTTACTGGGCGGTGCCATACGGCGCTGAAACTGCCATCAAAGGCGAATGGCGTAAAGGTCCTTTTAAAGACCTATTCTATGCTTTCCAAAAAGCCTTAGGCCATGATATACCAATCATTGCTGAAGACCTTGGCGTTATTACGGATGCAGTTGAAGACTTAAGAGATACTTTTGAATTACCTGGTATGAAAATATTACAATTCGGTTTTGAGTCTGTAGAAGAAAATGGTTTCTTACCTCATCATTTTGTACCAAACTCAGTATGTTATACCGGTACTCATGATAATGATACAACTTTATCCTGGTATGCTAGCATCCCTGAGGAAAGTCGTGATAAAATTCGTCGTTATCTCAACACAGATGGGAATTCCATTGTTTGGGATATGATTCGAGCATGTTATGGCTCTGTATCTCAGATGGCTATTGTACCGCTTCAAGATATTATGTACCTTGGAGCTGACTCCCGTATGAATACACCAGGTGTTGCTGCTGGTAACTGGCAATGGAGATACACAGATGATATGTTAACAGATGGTCTTGCAGATCATCTATTGTATGTCACAGACTTATATGGACGTATTCAGATGGAAGAAAAGCCGGAAGAAGATCCATTAGTATAGAAGATTTCTTTAGAGCCAACCTAGGTTGGCTCTTTTTTATTGCTGTCTACTAGCCTTTTCTTTCGCTCAATGCTATACTATCACTACTATCCCACTATGGGCCAATGAAACTAGAGGTGCACTATGAGAAGAATTGTTGTTTTACTATTTATACCCCTTTACTTAATTATCAGCATTCCCCTTATGCCTTTCGCCTTAATTGCAAGGCTGTTTAGTCGAAATCTTAGCCGTCGAATAGCTTACTTATTCGCACGAACAATGTCCATTCTACTTATGTATCTAATTGGTGGAAAATTCATTGTAACAGGCACCCACAATATAGATCCAGACCAAAACTACTTATTTGTTTCAAATCATAGAAGTTTACTGGATACACCTTCTTTGTGTAAATATGTTAAAGCACCTCTCTCCTTCATTAGTAAAGAAGAGATGAAGAAAGCACCCATTTTAAGTCAGTGGATGATGCTTCTTCAGTGTTTATTTATCAATCGTAAAAACACAAGAGAGGCACTGAAAACAATTCTACGCGGTATTGAGCAAATGAAGATGGGTGACAATATGGCAATTTTCCCACAAGGAACAAGAAGTGTTGGGGATGACTTCCTCAAGTTCAAAGCTGGGAGTTTTAAATTAGCTACCAAATCAGGTGTTCCAATCATTCCTGTTGCCATTAGCGGTACAGATAACATTCTTGAAAATAATGTCTTTAATGTTAAAGTCTCTAATGTATATATGCGTTTCTTTGAGCCTATCGAAACCAAAGACTTAACAGCTGACCAACTTAAGGCGTTACCAGCTGAAGTAGAAGCTATGATTCATGAGCAGTTTGAGATATACCAGAACTTAGAATAAGCGTATTATAAAATGAGCCCATAGATTTATAGAATTTTAATGACTTTATTGTCGTTATACCTTGATTTTTCGGCTTAAAATGATAGAATGTATGTAGTTGTCTCCTAGGAGATAATAATATAGAAATGTAAGTTATTAGGAGGAACAACCATGGAATGGTGGCAAATAGCATTAATTGTATTAGCAGTTGTAATTGTTGTACTAGCCGTTCTTTATTTTGTAGGAAAACGTCTACAAGGTAAAGCTGATGGACAGCAGCAGATGATCGATCAAGCAAAGATGACAACATCAATACTTGTAATTGATAAAAAGAAAATGAAAATCAAAGACTCAAATTTACCAAAAATGGTTCAAGATCAAGTCCCAGCCTATCTGAAGTGGCGTAAAATGCCATTGGTAAAAGCTAAAATCGGACCTAAGATTACGACACTTATGTGTGACGAAAAAGTATTTAAAGAGTTACCTGTTAAGAAAAACGTTAAAGTTGATATTGCAGGTATGTATATTGTCGGACTTAAGGGTTATAAAAAGTAAAAAACAAAGCCATCTCACAGGAGATGGCCTTTTCTTTGTTTATATTTAGTCTATTTCAGGTAATACTTCTAACTTTCTTTCATAAATCTTAGGGAACCTCTCCCTGTCCACTTTCATGTTCAACCAACTAATTGTAGCAGTGAGAACACCAAGAACTGCAAGTACCACAAATGCAGTACTATAATCAAATCGTTCTACCACTAAACTCATAACAATTTTACCACTCATTGTGCCAAGGAAGAATACTATATAGACATAACTGTTAACCCTTCCCAAATGGGTTTTTGGTACACGACGGCTGACAAAAGGTGATGTTCCCAACATATTCAGAATTTCACCTATGGTAAACATGAACATAAAAACAAAGAACATCAAATAAATCGGCTTGTTACTGATTAACATAAAACTAGATGCAAACAAGAGCACACCAATAATAATTTTAGCTAGTTCCGGATGAGGCTCACTCATCTTTGTTATGATAGGTGTTAACACTATAACTGTAAAGGCATTAAAGCTTGCAACCAATCCATACATCCTCGCACCATCGGCACCAAACAAAAAGTTCATATAAGCAGGTAGAGTGAACACATATTGCTCGTAGATAAATCCTACAAGAAAGAATATAAGCAGTTGTATCAAAACAGATCTTCGATCAAACAAAACCTTTACTGTTTTCTCCTTTATATCTATTTCCTCTTCATACTCATTTATTTCTTCATTTACTAACTCTTCTTTATTAATGACTACCACAAAAGCAACAATCATTATGGTAGATATGAGTGTCGTTATACCATCTAGCGCAAAAGCTAAATTCAAAAAATCTTTGAAAAGTAAACCACCAACAGCAGTCCCAATAACCATTCCGAGGTTTTTACCTAAGTAGGTTAATGAAAATGCAACTTCTCTCTCACTAGGTTTTGTGACATCTACTATCAGTGATTCAAAAATTGGTGCTTCAACATTGGCAAACCAACCAGCTATAACAAAGAAAACTAACATTAATCTTCCAGGTTCTATAAAAGCACACGCAATAAAAAACGATACACTGATGATATCTAAGATGATGATGAGCCTCTTTCTACTGAATCGATCTGCTAACTTACCACCAATCCAAGTAGCTGGTAAGAAAATAAAACCAATTAATACAACAACAAAACCAGATTCCACAATAGAATAACCCATCTTCTGAGTTAATATCATAACCAACATAGGCCAAATAAAGGCACCCATATTGGTAATCATTCTACCAAAAAACAATACATAGATCGACCGACTCTGACCCATGTATTGTGAAAACACACTTTTTAATCTCCTAAGCATATAAGCCTCCATCCTACTACATTACATTTATTTTATCATAAAAACTTTTATTTACCTATTCTTTTTTTAGTAAAAAGACATAGTATGAACACATTGTGAACTTATAATGAACAAATGTGCATGTTATTATTGTTTTAGAAGTTAACAAAACTATATATTAAATCCCCTCTCATTATAGCCAAGAAAAAAGACGAGTTCATTAACTCGTCTTTTTTCTATTCATTTTTAATCCACTATTTTATTCATAAGCTCACCATGATTAACGACATCCAGTTCCTTATATATCTCTTTAAAATGATTCTCCAACTGTTTATGGTTTAGTTGTAAGTGATCACATATACTTTTATGAGATTCGCCAAACCTTAGTAAAGCACTTATCTCTTGGCCAATACCTGCTAATATGTGCTGACGCTCTTCTATTCCTTCACCCCTATAAAGCTGGTAGCCAAACTTCTCAGCTAGGGCTTGGCAGAATGCCTGGTCTTGGTCTGTAAAGTTACTGCTTCTTTCAAAATAAAGTGCACCGACGATTATGGACTGATATAAAATAGGCAGGCACAGTATACAGACATCTCTACTATCCATTATATACGCATCATAGGTTGCTATTGGATGAAGACGCTCTAAGTTAACAAGCACTGTTTCACTGTCGTGTAAGACATGTTTAACGACCTTCTTTGATTCATCAGTGACATTTTCAATATCTAATCCAATACGGTCTGATACAAGAGCTTGATCAATCGTATACACAAGGTTTTCTTCAAGAATCAATCTTGACTTACTTGGTTCGATAACACGATTTACTTGATCAAAAAAAGCTGTTTTGAGCTGCATCTTATCTTTTGCCTTCATTATACGTTCGTAAGCTAATATAACTTCATTTAAGTTAGCTGCAGGTTTAACTTCTTGCCATCTATTTAGAGCTACTTCTGCTTCTACCTCTACCTTGTATAGGTCATTATAATGGGATGTTTTATTAACATAATTCAGTGATTTATATGCCTCGTATGTTTGAATCCCATAATACAACTCACTTTTCTCCAAACCCGTTCTTTTAGAAAACAGACATAGGACTTCACTAATAAGAGCATAAGCTTCTAACATATGATCTTCCTTAGCCAGTTCTAACCCACTCTCCAATTGTTCAATAGCCAAATCCTCTTCCCCAGGAACCATGTGTGCCATACCAGCTATAAGTTTATAACCACTACCAAACAAGTCAGGGTTGATTTCAACTTTAAAACCTTGTATTTTCTGAATTTGATTCAATCGGTTTAATTTGGATATCTGTTTTGAACTACCCTCTTTTAGCCATTTTAGCCCAATCTGTGCCCCTTCATATTGCTCAATAAAGTGAGACATAAAGTATGTCCCAACATATTTCTTAAGTTTTGCCGTCTCTTGTAAGGCTTGTTCTGATAAGTTAAACTTAGCAAAAGACTGGGCTACCTTCACTCTAAGAAGTTGTAATGTCATTTTGTGTACATCTGATAACGGTTCAATAGACTCTGCAAAAAGTAAGCTATCTGCCAGATCATCACTGTTTCCTCTTGCTAGTAGTCGGACTGCCTCTTCATAGAAGACAAGTACACTTGCCACATCAACCAATCCACAAGCTTCAGCTGCTCCCTTTAAGGATTCAACCTGTGCTAATGTTAACTGTGTATCCTGACCTTTAATCATATAACAATCCAACACTCTCAAAGTTGCTCTGGCAAAAAGTGACCAATCACCATGCTGAATAGCAGTCCTTCTAACAAATTCCATAATATCTATTGTTTGTGTCATTTTAGAATAGTTATGGTAGATATGTGTCCCATTAATATATCTTGTCAGACTTTGGATCTGCGCATCCTTACATTGGTCCAAGAGATGGAAAATTGTCTCTTGGTAATGGTCTACATTTCGGTCTTCTTCTAGAAAATGAAGGCTCATCAACACATAACCCGTTAAAGCTAGTGCAGTATAATCATCCACACTGCCCTTGCTTGCAACTAGAGATAATTTAAGCAAAACAGCATATAAAAAATCATCATCATAATCTATACCAATAGAACAAAGTTCTGTTAAAAAGGCCTTGATTAATAGGTCCTCTTCATCAAAAACGGCAGGTTTATTCTGTAATTTCTTTAGTTTACGTGGTGACAACCTACCCTTCAGCCTATTAATTACCTTTAGATTATCCATTACCGTTGGCTTCTTACGGATTCTAATACCTAGAACTTTTAGCCCTTTAATGGCTTCTTCAATAGCCTCTTCATACTTTAAGCTATCTTTGTGTACCTTGAATTTTAGATAATGAACATTTGCCAACCCAGTCACACTAATCTGAACATCTTGTAATTTATCATAATTCAATGGTGTCAAAGTGCAATACTCATCTATTGTTAAACTCAACTCATAGTCTTCACGATAATAATCCATCACTAATAGTAATGGTAGGTCTTCTGAGTGGGTTAAGACTTCTAAAAATTTAATAATTGAGCTCTCTGCCCATTGTAGGTTATGTATTACCCAAACTACTGGGCGTCCCAAATCAATTAGGTCATGAACCAATTGACCCATCAATTTAACTAAGACTTCTTCTCGATCCTCCTCTTTTGCATTAATCAACATTCTCTCTGCGGGATTTGACATATGAGTGTAACTGTCTATATCGCCAGACAGCTGTTGAATGAAATCACTAATAAACCCATTCAAACTCATAGATTTAAATGGAATAATTGATTTTAATACCATTTGAGGAACTTCAATTTGTTTTAAAGCATAATCAATCAAGGTTCTTCCACCATTCTTTTCTTCTTCGTGAATCAGAACCCTTGAAAATTGACCTTCTTTAGTTGTGTTAAATGCATCTGTGATAATTCGACTAAACTGATATATTGATTTTGGATTATGAACGCTCATATAAATACCTCTATCTCATATTGAATAGGAATGCATTACAATATACTACAGTTATTATATCATATTCCGATTCTTAAACAAAGATTTATAGTGAATGGCAACCTATTTCATTTATAAACGTCAAAGTAGTATAATAAACCATATAAAGACAAGACCGTCTACATGAGAAGGAGTGTAACCATGAAAAAACAAATATTCATCATCCCCCTAATCTTAACCATCCTATTCACTGCAAGTATCTCAAACGTTTCTGCTATGGATGATCGTAAAATCACCATTCAAATTGATGGTTCAACCCTATCCCTTGATACAGACCCAATCATTCATAATAGTCGTACTTTAGTGCCTATTCGAGGTGTCTTTGAGGCCCTTGGTGCTACAATCGATTGGAATAAATCTACAAGACAAGTGATTGTTAAGTCGGATAACATTGAAGTGCTTCTTGAGGCTGATAATGAAACCATCTTAATGAATGGTTATTTGAATCGTCTTGATACAAATGCAAAACTCGTTGATAATCGGATGCTCATTCCTGTAAGGTTCATAGCTGAATCTCTTGGACATGATGTTGATTGGGACCAAACTACAAGAACTGTCATCATTACTACTAAAGACACAATTCCAGTCGCCAAGTCTAACGACTTACCTAAGGTCGAATCCTATGATAATCTTCTAAATTTACTAAACTACAATGCTAATCTTCATGGATACGTACAAGCTGTATTTGGTCCTGAAATAATGGATACGCCTCTTCTAAGGGAAGATGCACCAACAACTTCACAAGAAGCTGAGAAGTCCGATTCTTCAGAAACCAACACACAAACTCAAGGGGTAGATGAAGGTGACTTGGTAAAAACAGATGGTTATTACATCTATACCGTTTCTAATCAAAACATTCATATCATTGACCCTACTCCAACAGATCCAACCATTCTATCTACTATAACAATCGATTCATCAAAAGGTTCCATACAAGAGATTTATGTTGAAGGCTCTAAACTAGTCGTTATTACAAGTAGTTATACCTATGCTTACTTGGAAACTTTTGAAGAACGTTTATTCATTGCACCTTCTTATAGTCAGAGCCAGACTCAAGTTATGGCATATGAGTTATCAGACATATTAAATCCAAGCTTAATATTTGATCAAACTTATGATGGACAGCGAATTACCTCAAGAAGGATAGATGATCAACTCTATCTTGTTACAAACCAATCTATACCAACTTACAACATCAAGCAAACAGATGAAAGCTATTTATTACCAAGTTATACGGACAATCTTTCATCATCTACTACAAGCATTACATATGATGAACTGTATTACTTTCCAGACTATATTACACCAAATATCTTGTTGACAATTGCCATAGATCTTGAAAGCTCAGAAGCCTCTGTGGACGCTTATCTGGGCTATGGTGATGTTGTCTATGCTAGTCTTAACCATTTGTACCTAACCTTCAACAAGTACGAGTATGTGGGCATCACTGAAGGTGAGTTATATGTGCCTCGATACGAGCAAAATACATCCATTTATAAATTTGATTTACTTAATGGCGACATGAATTATGTAACTTCAGCTGCTGTTACTGGTCGTGTTCTCAATCAGTTTTCTCTTGATGAACATAACAATAACCTTAGAATAGCAACAACAACGGGCCAGGTCTGGAATAGTGATTCTCCTTCGAAGAACCATCTTTATCTACTAGATGAAGACCTTAAGCAGATTGGATCTTTAGAGGATTTAGCTCCTGGCGAACGCATTTATAGTACAAGATTCTACGAAGACCGTCTTTATATGGTGACATTCAGGCAAGTTGATCCACTTTTTGTCATTGATACAAGCGATCCAGAAAATCCTAGCCTTCTTGGCGACCTAAAGATACCAGGTTTTTCAACCTACATGCACATTTTAGATGAAAATCATGTGTTGGGCTTTGGAACCGATACTTATGAGGAAAATGGCTTCACACGTACTGGTGGTGTCAAAATATCCTTATTTGACGTGACTGATCCAACAGCCCCTATAGAACACAAAAACGAAGTGATAGGCCTTGCAGGCTCTTATTCAGAATTACAAAATAACCACAAAGCCCTCATGTTATCACTAAGTAAAGGTTTGATGGCCTTTCCAATAACACTTGCTAGTGACACACCTTATTCAACAAGTTTCTCAGGGGCTTACATCTATAACATTACTACAAGTGATTTTGACTATAGAGGGTCCATAAGTCATAAGGGTTTAGAAACACCTAATTATTACGATTATAACGATTCGATCCGACGAATATTATACATCGGTGACTACTTATATACTTTATCTACCAACCAACTCTACGTCACATCAATAGACTCAATGGAGACTCAGTCAACTTTAGACCTAGTAATGTCAGACGAATCCCCAAAACCTGTACCTTTACTTCCGCTCAACTAACAAAAGTTACAAATAGAAAAAGGGCCATTGGCCCTTTTTTATTGCTTACTTATTCAGCTAATGCTACCGATTTATTAATGTTCTCACCATTTAACATAGACTTAACCAGAAAGTCCGCCACATTAGCTCTGGATACGGCTTTTCTGCTTTTTGGTAAACCTTGATCTGCAGTCATATACTTATAAGTTGGCTCACCCGTTCCAAGTTGCATTGGTCGTGCAATTGTGTAATCAAAGGCTCCAGACTTATAAACCTCAGCAGCATTTCGATGGTCTTTAATCACATTACCAATCATTGAATGGATTAACCATTTCATTGGACCCTTAAATTCGGATTCAATGCCCGCTGTAGACATATAAACAATCCTCTTAATACCAGTTGCTTTCATTGCTTGTGAAATTACAGTCGCCATCATCTCAAGTTCATCAGAAGGTTTTGTTGTACTTGACCCTAGGCAACTGATGACACCCTCACCACCTTCAAATGCTTTAGTCAAATCTTCCAAGCTATAAATATCACCTTTTATAACAGAGAGCTTACTATGTTCGATTCCCAATTTATCTGGATTTCGAACGTAAGCAACAACGTCTTGGCCTTGATCTAATAACATACTTACAACATACTTACCAGTACCACCAGTGGCACCAACAACAATCACTTTCATAGTCTCTCCAATCTTTAATTATTTAATAATATAAGTATAACACAAACGCCGCTACACTAGCGGCGTCTATAGGACTTAAATATTCATTTACACTTCAATGCTAATGGCTGCAAAAAACTTTCGAATCTCTTTGCTATAATTCTCACGGTCCTTAATGATCGCTAAAGCGTGGTCAGCCTCTTTTGCAAAGTATAACTGTTTATAACCAACCCTATTGGCTTCATAAAGGTCCTTTGCGTGATCTGGTGTGATATAGGCATCAATCTCACCATGAATAATACAAATAGGCGTTTCAACGTCCTTAATCATTTTTATAGGTGAAATTTCACCGTAAAATCCATTGCCTCTGATCTTGCTAATCAAGGAAGCTCCAGGAAGACCTATATAAAGAGGTAGTGTCTGTTCTCTCTTAATCACATCCGTTAGCTCCCTTGTCAAATCTGCATAAGGACAATCTGCAACAACAAAATCAAGGTTATTGTATACACCTATATGCTGGAGCGCCGTTGCTGCCCCCATAGATTCACCATGAGTACCAACAATTGTATCCTCACCCATTTTCTTTCTAACCCACTGAATGCAGGTCTCTAAATCCACCTTTTCATGATAGCCAAAAGTTGTTTCACTGCCACCACTTAAGCCATGATTCCTATGATCATATGCCAAAATATTAAAACCAAGACTTCTATACAAGTCATAATACTTCAAAGCACCAAATATTGTTGATGTAACCCCATGAACGAAGACAACGGTTTTCTTAGAAGCTTCAAGTGGCATCCAATAAGCATACAGGTCATAACCCATAGAAGATGGAATCTTAACAACTTCCTTTTCTAAATTTTCTACAAAAGCTAGATCGTATGACCCCTGGCTTACATCAAACTCCATAGATGAAGAATGGCTCGATGTATTTGGGTGTAAAACATCCATATAGACCTTATAACTAAGAAACATATATAGGACAAGAGCAATAACAAGAGTAAAAATAAGAATCGACATAAGGACCTCCTCTAATAATCTACTTCTATTATTACATAAAAAGCGCAAAAATGATAGTATATCTATCATTTTTGCGCTTTGCCTTTACTCTTCTACTTCAAATATTATCTGGATCAGAGTCTTAAACCTATCTTCTTCTCCACTCATTTCTACATTTGGACCAATAATAAGCTGAATATATGTGCCTTCAAACGTACCTGCCAGCTGATAGTTTGGCGCCATATTCATTTCCATATAATCCTCTACACCCTCAAATAATGGCTTGTAGAATTCAACCACTTCTTCAACTTCATCCTCAGTCATGATGCCAACCATTTTCTGATTGCCTTGGGTCATAACCATAGCAGCTTCCGTCTTACCTGTTGGATACACTTCAACAACTTCTGGAAAATCATCTGGCCAATCTACATCATCTGGTACAATTATATCTGCTTCAACCTTTGGTCCATCATCCATGTTTTCATCTTGATCATCCGTGTCTACTGACTCATCATCAGGCATCCCTAGCCCCTGTCCTGGCAATACAACAAAAGAAACCATACTGGCATATCCTTCTTCATCAGATGCATCAATATTCACCGTATAAGTTGTACCATCAAGCTCACCCATATTAAAATAGAAGTCTTCTTCTAATTGCTTCGATAAAACATCTGCTTCTTCAAACAATGTATCGTAATAGGCAGAAACATCAGAAACACTGTCTTCACTATAAAACACAAGTGAAAAACTACCATCGGGATTCGACATCGCTACTGCTAGATAGACATCTTTGTACAAGGGAAAGGCATCCTCTGGATAATCCTCGGGAATCGGCACACTTTTACCCATTTCATTGGAAACCACAGTTTCTTGTTCATCACCAAGGCTAACAGTTGTTGTGTCTTTAGATTCTTCAACTTTAACATCTTCTATTTTGACTTCTTCTACTTCAGAAACTTCTTCTTTTTCTTTCTTCCCACATGCACTTAATACTAGACTTAATATCATCAAAATAACAATTACTTTTTTCATTCTTATTACCTCCTAATAATCTCTCTATATATATTCTATCATAGGCAATGCAAAAGCCTAGGATATTCTTAAGAACTTCTTCATAAATGCCTTAATTTACTATGTTAAGCTAGGTATAAGCTACCAGGAAAGGAACTTATTATGAGACAAAAATCTTTCAAACTAAAAATCTACCATCTTTTTCTATTATTACTACCAGGCTTGACCATCGAGTTATTCTCAGGCTCAACACCACCACTTAATTACTTTAATATCGTCACAATATTTTTCTTTACAATTGCTTATGGCATGACCTTAATCTTACTTAGAGAATTAAAAATAAGATGGCAACTAACATGGCAGTTTATGTTTCTCATCCCCTTAACAGGCATATTTATTGAAGGTATCTTTATGCAATCCTTCTTTAACATAGGCCACGAAGATCTGGGTATTCTATCGAATTTTGGTGTCTTATGGTCTGTTCAATGGCCCTGGGCGATTAACCTAATCATTATGCACGGTATTTTTAGCGTGGTTGTTCCTTTAATGATAATGGACCTTCTTTTTCCTAATTTTAAGTATGTACCCATACTAAATACCAAGTCAGTCACTATCCACTCTATAAGTATCTTACTACTAACTGCCTTCCAATTATTCATCATAAACACCAAAAAAATACCCATGTTTTCACTCTATAACATTAACTGGACAGGGACACTAACATGGGTACTTATAAGTTGTCTACTCGTCTATCTTGCCTATAAAAGCAAAGATATAGAATTAAAATCAATACCTAATAAAAAGGGGAAATGGTCGGATCATTTCATCGCTTTTGTCTATCTGATTCTATTGTTACTTGCCACTTACTTCCTTGCCTATATTCACGTGACGCTTGTTATTATAGGACAGGTGACACTTGTAATATTACTTATACGATTTGCTATCAGACACATTTATAGACCATGTAAATCTACAGAAGAACTAGTCCCCTATCTAAATGGATGTGTTCTCTATTTCAGTTTATTTGCCATCCTGCAAGGCTATAACTTACTTGAAAATATTGATCCAACAGATGGCATGGACAAAGTCGCCTATATCTTTATTCTCTTCCAGTTCTATCTAAATATTAAGGTGGCTATCTCTCAAAAACCTTCCTCAACAGCCTCTTCTGCTTCATCATGATCAGGATTTATTTTGACTGCTTTTCGACTTAAGATAATAATGATAACACCTAGAATAGCGAATAGTAACACATAGGCCTCAATCAAGTAAATATTTGTTATATACTGTGATAAAATCACAGCCCCAAAATCTAAAGCTGTATGTAATAAAATGACCATCAATGTGTACTTGATCTGTTGTTTTTTCATTATGCCTATGGCCACTAACAAACTCATTGCAACGTGAAAAACCATGACCATAACTCTTTCAACACCTGCTATCAAAAACATTGAGCTTTCTGTTTGTGACAATATGGTCTTGAGCAATTCTTGCTGTTCCATGGGAACAATCCATGCAATCGGTGTCAGATTACCCCGATTTAGCATAATGGCAAAAATCACATAGATTATATAATTAATTCCAACAAATAGGATGGCTTCTATACCACCGTGACCAATGCCATGGACCATAGCTGATTTATAGGACAATCTTTTCTTTAATAAGAAATTCATCGTAAAAGATCTTCCAGCTGTTTCAAAAAGAGCCGCTGTAAGCCCCAAGAAAAGACCATATATGATTATATTAGAGGTCATACTTGCATACCAAGATACCTTAGGTAATAATAACTGTAAAATAGGCAGACGAATGACCATCTGAGTTAAATAAAAGGACAAGGCACCTGCAATCCAAAAGCCAATAAGGGTCCCTTCTTTCTTAATAAGAAGATACCATACCACAGGCAAGCCTAAGCATATAGTTCCACTAATGAACATAAAAATAATTTTTGTAGATTCAACCATAATCTTCCTCCTCCACTCCTATAAGTATAAACCTAGTTAACTAATAATCCAATAGAATCATAGGCTTTTGTTTTGGAGTATGCTATGATTGTCTTATACTATTTTGGGAGGGATACTATGTCACATATAGTTGCTAAATCTGCGTATAAAAGTCTTGAAGAACGTCTAAATCGATTTCCACTTGGCGCTGCACCAACAAAAACACTGTACAAAATTCTAGAGATTCTTTTTACCGAAAAAGAAGCTGAGCTTGTTGCACAGTTACCTATCAAGCCATTTACGGCTAAGAAGGCTGCATCCATATGGAGAGTCACTTATGGAGAAGCCCTAAGGACATTGGACGAACTTGCAAGCCGATGTATTCTAGTGGATATGGAATCAAAAGGAAAGAAAGTCTATGTGTTACCACCACCAATGGCTGGATTCATTGAGTTTTCTATGATGAGAACACGTGGTGACTTAGATCAACATTTACTAGGTCAACTCTACTATGAATACATGAATGTAGAGGAAGATTTTGTCAAAGGTCTATTTGAAGGTATGGACACACACCTTGGCAGAACCTTTGTTAATGAAAGTGTCTTAAGTACAGATCAAACCTCAACAGTAATGGACTATGAAAAAGCTACACACGTCATTGAAACTGCTTCACAGATTGGCATCAGTATGTGTTATTGTCGTCACAAAATGGACCATGTAGGCAAAGCTTGTGATGCACCAATGGATATTTGTATGACTTTCAACAATGTTGGGTCATCCCTTATACGTCAAGGCTATGCCCGAGAGGTAGATGTGGTTGAATGTAAAGAGCTCTTGGACCAAGCTTATGAGAACAACCTTGTACAGTTTGGTGAGAATGTTCGTAATGAAGTTGCCTTTATCTGTAACTGCTGTGGTTGTTGTTGTGAAGCCCTTGTTGCACAGAAAAAGTTTGGTTACATGCACCCTGTTGAAACAACCAACTACATTCCAACTTGTAACGAAGACCAATGTATCAGTTGTGGCAAATGTGAGCGAATGTGTCCTATTGATATGATTGAAATGGTGGATGACTCAGGCAAAAGTCTACCAGAAGTCAACACTGACCTATGTATCGGTTGTGGTGTATGTGTCAGAAATTGTCCAAATGGTACATTAAGCCTTAAAGAACGTGAAAAAAGGGTCTTAACCCCCGTCAATTCAGTTCACAAATCAGTCTTGATGGCCATCGACAAAGGCCAACTTCAAGAATTAATTTTTGATAATAAGGCTCTGACTAGCCACAGAGCAATGGCAGCTATTTTATCCGCTATTTTGAATTTATCACCTGTGAAAAGGGCAATGGCATCTGAGCAAATGAAATCAAAGTACTTAGAAAAACTTCTTACCAGAAAGAAAGATATATACTAAAAAGAGGAGACCTTGGTCTCCTCTTTCCTCATTATTTACAAGGATAAAAATGCATTTACAATCATAGGGTCAAAGTAACTTCCTGAACATGCCAACAGCTCTTCTTTAGCATCTTCAATACTCATTGCCTTTCGATATGGTCTATCGCTTGTCATGGCATCATAGGCATCTGCAACCGTTAGAATTCTAGACAGAATTGGAATGTCCTCACCTACTAGTCCATCTGGATAACCAATCCCATTATAAGCTTCATGATGAGACAATACCACATGTGATATATCAACTAACTCTTTTGTCTTACTTAAGGCTTCATAACCCCATCTTGAATGTTGCTTAACAACATCATATTCAACTGTATCCAACCTACCAGGTTTATTTAAAATACTATTCGGTATTAAAGTTTTTCCTAAGTCATGTACCAAACCTGAATAATAAACCTTCATGATATCCTTTTTGTCCAACTGTAATTGCCTTGCTATATTCATTGATATATTAGCCACATTTTCGCTATGGTTCTTGGTATATATATCATGAATACCCAACAGGGAAGTGATGGATAAAATAATATTTTCCATAAAGGACATCTGAAGCCTCTGATAGTCCAATTCACTTCGTTTAAGCTCTCGTTCAAAGCGACTTGTTGAGTCTGTATACTTTTTTAGGTTCTCCAACATACTCTCAAGCTTATATTTATATAGATCTTCTTCTAAGAAATCAACTGTATTGATGTAAGAAGGATTGTTATGTATTTGATTTTTCCAAATGATGATTGGGTGTACCTCAACTATATGCATCATCATTTCACTAGAAAATCTATCAATATTATAACGACATATAGCTGAAACAGGAAATTGGCCAAATATTTGATGATTCAGTTGATGCTCATAATCCATGATGGCTTCAAAACCATGTTCATAGTTCAGAACCCAACTGATTTCACCTGAAACTGCAAGTCCGCTATAGCCATCCTCAATAGCTTGCTTAGATAGTTCTTTAAGGAGCTTAATCATCTTGTCAGCTTGAAAACTACCCTCCAACGAATAGGATTCTTCTTTATCAATAATGGATAATTGACCACACTCTAGTTTTTCATCAATATCAATATAATCACTTAAAGCACTCTTAAGTTCTCTTATCTCAGCATCACCAGTTATATAAATGCAACGCTCATTCCTAGATAGCGCAGAGGCTAAATAAGCGCTCATTACTAAGGAGGTATCTGTTTGATCATCATAAATCAAAACCATATGATCACCCGGCTGCACAAGTTTGAGCTGTTTGTATAAGTTAGAATTAGTCATTGTAAACCTCCGCATGTTGTAGTATCTAGCTTACTTATGTACTAAGTATAACGTGTGTTGTACTAAAGGTAAATGATTTTGATAATATTTTCTCATTTTATGTAAAATAAAAGACACGCCTTTCGGCGTGTCCTCTTATTTAATTCGAATATATACATCTCCCCCATGAGGATTTGCTTTGCTTTTTCTCATTTCTATCTCAAAATTGTCATAGGTCTTAACTAGAGAGGACAACTTACTATAGCCATAGTTTCGAGCATCAAAATCAGGATGCCTCTTTTGTAGTCTTGAACCCACCTCACCTAGATTAATCCAATCATCCTCATCTGAGTTGTCATTAATAATAGTTTTGATAGCATTTATTAGTGCTTTCTTACTCATAATACTTGATTTCTTAGGGTCTTGATTGATCTGTTCAGGACTGTCCTTTTCTGTATCTTCCTTATGAGTCACCTTCAACACTTCTAAATACTTAAACAAATCACAGGCATTGATAAATGGTGTTGGTGTTTTCTTCTCACCCATACCAATAACCATATGTCCACCTTCTCTTATTCTGGCTGCCAGTCGTGTAAAATCACTATCACTTGATACAATACAGAACCCGTCCACATTACCCATATGGAGTATATCCATAGCATCAATAATAAGTGCCGAATCGGATGCATTTTTCCCAGTAGTGTAACTGTATTGCTGTATAGGAATAATGGAATGATTTAACAAAACACTTTTCCATGGTCTTAGGTTAGGTTTTGTCCAATCTCCATATGATCGTTTAATTGTAGGTGTTCCATGGTTAGATAATTCTGTCATAATATGTTGTATGTACTTAGAAGACACATTATCTGCATCAATAAGTACGGCTATCTTCATATCTTTACTCAACTCTCGGCCTCTTTCTATAACTTATTCTAGCTCTAACCATATTGTATCATAAGCCATTAACTTTAGTTGACCCTTTTTACATTCTCTGTGATTTAAGATTGATTTTTTTATTAAATGGTCACCAATAGAAACAAGGATCGGTTCGGCTGATAAGTTATATAGGCACAAGATTTTTATGTGTTCATAACTTCTATAGAAGGAGAGAATACATTCCTTATTTGACCCAACTGAATCTATCGCCACAAATTCTAAACCACCTCTTGAGAATGCTTTGTATGATTTTCTAACCTCCAACATTTCCTTCAGTCCATTATATAACTTATAGGCAAGGCTTTCGGCATTTGACATCTCCTCTGCAATGGCTGACCAATCCATAGGACCTCTCACTAAATACCTTGAGTCAGGGTATCCCGTTTCTAAGCTTGTTTTGTCATAATAATCATGGTCATTACCTTTACCATACTCGTCACCATAATAAATTATTGGTGTGCCAGGTAAAGACATCATAATTGCGTTTGCCTGAAGGATCCTTCGGGCATCAAAATTGAATAAATTGGCTAACCTAGAAGAAATACCTTCACCTTCTCTAAAATCCCAACGACGATCTTTTACATAGTAGTCATGTATAAACTTTCTCTCTTCAGGTGTTACCATCTCAAGGGTTAGTTCATCATGACATCTTAAAAACATAAACCATTGGCAGCTATCCGGTATATCCGGAGTAAATGTAGGGTCTAATGCACCTATTATCGGCTTAGCACTCTCTTCAGCCAAAGCTCCATAGATTCTTGGCATAACAGGGAAGTGATAGGCACCTTGACACTCATCACCTTGTCCAAAATAGGTGACCACTTCAATAGGCGGTTGACAGGCCTCTGCCAACATCAGTGTACCCGGAGATAAATAATCCATGACAGCTCTCATAAACTTTACAACCAAGTGGGTCTTTGGTAGATTCTCACATATTGTATTTTCTTCCTTCCAGATATAGGGTACTGCATCTGCCCTGAAGCCATCAATACCTCTAATTTTCCACTGAACCAATGTTTTGACCATACTAATCAAAACATCTGGATTTCTATAATTTAAATCTGGTTGAATTTCAAAAAATCTATGAAAGAAATACTGTCCAGCAAGCTTATCATAGGCCCAATTGCTATCACACATACCTTTGAAAATAATCCTTGCATCTTCATATCTAGCTTCATCATCATTCCATATAAAGTAGTCCCTATATTTGGAATCTTTTGACTGGCGGGCTGCCTGAAACCAGGGGTGTTCTATAGAACAATGGTTCATTGCTATGTCAAAGATGATTCTTATGCCCTTCTTGTGAGCTGATTCTATTAGTTTATCAAAAGCCTCTTCACCCTCTTGTCCAAGTAAATCTGGCCGTACTTTTTCATAATCAGAGATATCAAAGCCTGCATCTTTCATCGGTGATTCTAAAATAGGTAACAACCACAAACATGTAACCCCTAGTTCAGCAAGATCATCTAATTTACTTTCCAGGCCTCCCATATCCTTATTAAAAAGGTCCACATAAAGCGAATATACCACTGCATCCTTGTACCAGTCTGATTCTGTGACATTTACCTGCTGGAACTTATAATCTTTGATTTCCTTTAATTCAGTTAAGAAAGTCCCTAATTGACTTTTGTCTACACCATCCATATCACTATAAATTTGTCCATATATCTCAATAATTTTATCCATCTTATCCTCCAATGATTCAATACCCCAATCATAACAAAAGGAATCATGTTGTAATAACATGATTCCTACTATTTTTGTATAATTTTGTACTTTTATTAGTCTACTTGATAATCTGTCACTTCTCTAACCTGTGGAAATTCATCTTTCAATAGACTCACAGAATCTGATCCGTTCTTTAACACTTCTTCAAAAAAAGTCAGCACATATGTCTGTTGTATTAATGCATTTTCCTCCGAATTCAAATTACCAAGAAATCCAAATATCTGGGCCATAGGGTTAAGAACATATAAGCTCGTAAAATCTTGATGATTAGCACCTTGAATCTGAACAACATCTGTTTTGGCCTTATTATGAGCAACTAAATGTTCAAGGAATCTATTATTTGGACCTTTCACCCACTGTTCACTTCGTATGAATAGACTTGGCACTTTAAGTCCATCACTTAATGTTTCAATACCTATAGGCTCAACCCATGCATCAAGTCCTAACACACCATCAATGTTTCCATTATCAAGAGCTAACTCAACAACACCACCACCACCGGTCGAATGGCCAAGAACCCCAATTTTCTGAAGATTAATACGATCTCCTATAAACTGACTAACTTTATAGCTTCTTGAAAGATGATTAAGGACTAGCGCACTGTCTTCTTTATATGTATGAACAAGTCTATTTGCATAAACTAAAAAATCTTCTGTGTCTTTTCGATTTGGTAAAGCCATATCATCCACTAACACAAGTTCATTACTGGAAAACACAGTTGCTGCTGCCCCGTAAGTGTGGTTAACGCTTACAACGATGAAGCCATGACTTGCCAGCATCTCACCAAAGTCAGTGTGCAAAGAAGAAAAACCTGTCCATCCATGAGACATGAGAACAAGAGGATAACTTGCTTCTTGCTGACTAATTTGCCCGTCCATGATACTGTTTGATTTGATGTATTTTAGGTGATCTAAAAGGAATACAGGGGCATTATACATTCTAGGAATTGATCTAGCTATTTCAACACCATCGTATAACCAGGGTGCAATATCACCATCAACATCATCTGTAGGGTACCATACTTGGTATCTGATACGCCTCTTGCCACTAGGATCTTCACCGTAATACTCATCTCTCATCTCATCCACTACTTCATCTTTATAAGTAGCCGTCCTATATCGACCATCAATACGATAAAGTTCATTCACAGGAAACATCCACAAGAGAACCATTGACGCTATAATACATACTATAACAAAGGTTCTCGTTTTGGGTCCAATACGTATCACAACCTCTTTATTATAACGGTATGAATTAAATGTATACATAAATATATATAGGCCTAATAGAAAATATACCAGACCCATTTGCCACCTTACTCCTTCTAAAAGTATATGACCCACACTAATCACTGTAATAACAGCAATACTTGTTTTACGTATTAGGGCTTGGAACTGAACATAGTTCGCCACATCCACTAACACTACTATTGATAAACCAATTAAAATCCACTCAAGTACTCTCATATATGCCACCTATTATATTAAGTCATTTAATGTCTTCTCTATCTCTTGAACCGAGTAGTCCTTACCATGTGATAAGTAAAACCTTGAAGCACCAATTTTGATTAACTGTTCCATACTACTTTTTACCATCTGTAAATCATATGCTAACATTGGCTTACCCGGCTTCTGCCAGGGCATCATTGCCATTAGGCTGTCTCCAACAATTGCTGAACCATCTGATAATAGTACAGATAAACTACCCAAAGAATGACCAGGTGTTGGAAACACTTGCCCATCTATACCATGTAACTTAAGATCATAAGGTTCTGTAATCAGTATATCACCATGATAATCTTCTCTAGGTCCACTTCCCTGTTTAAGTAATTTAGACAAGGTTGCAAAGATAATTTTACCCATAAAAGTTAAAGGAGTGATACCATCCTCTCGACCTGTTCTCATAAGGTTATACTCAAGTTTATGGACCAAGACCTTAGCACCCGTCATATCCACCAATGCTTTCAAAGAACCAAAATGATCCATATGTCCGTGGGTAAGAATAATAAGTTTAATTTGACTTTTCTTAATACCCTGTTTATGAAGTTGGCTCATAATCTTATCTTCTTTACCTTTAAGACCTGCATCCACTAGAACACAATGTTCACCTTCAACAATGGCATACATGTTCACATAACCAAGCTTTATTGTCACAATTTTCATCTATACACGTCCATTCTTTATCCAATATATAGCTACAAACTCCTCTACATTATAACCCTATATAATCACTTGAACAAGTTTAGGAATAAATAAATAGCAGGTCCAATCGGACCTGCTCATAATCATCTAACTATTCATCAATTGTAAATCTATTAATCAACTCGTTTAATTGATTGGCCAATTGGTTTAAGTGACCTGAAGAGTTATCAACCTCTACCATAGATGCCAACATTTCTTCTGCTGCTGCACTTGTTTCTTCAGTTGAAGCTGCATTTTCTTCTGCAATAGCAGCCAATCCTTCTACAACACTCATCACTTCTTCTTTGTTCTTTTCCATGTTCCTGCTTATAAGGTTAATATTTTGAATCTCTTCTAAAGACTCACCAATACCCTCAGCAATTTTACTGTAAGAAGCCTCAGTTTCTTTAACGGATTCAACTTGAGATTCTACAGCAATCTTTACAGCTTCACCTGTTTCAAGGGTTGCATCTGATGTTGAAAGTAGTTCAACTAACATTTGATCAATTTCTTTGGTTGAAGCAGTTGATTGTTCTGCTAACTTACGAATTTCATCTGCTACAACTGCAAAGCCTTTACCGTGTTGCCCTGCTCTTGCCGCTTCAATTGCAGCATTTAAAGCAAGTAAATTAGTTTGCTCTGCAATTGTCTTAATTAGATTACTTGCATCACCAATTTGCTTAGCACGTTCGTTAGTCTGCCCTACACTAGCAATGATTTCATCCATTGCCGACTTGCTTTCGTTGGTCTTATCAATTAATGTTCGAATAACTTCTATACCTTCAACAGATAGAGATTCAATTGCCTGTGACTTCTCTTCTAATAACATGGCACTCTCAGTATTGGTCTTAATAATTGCACCTAGATCAATAATAACATCAGTCGCCTTCTGGGTGTCAGCCGCTTGATTCATAGCCCCATTTGAGATTTCTTCAACCGTCCGAGCCACTTCTTCTGTTGTCTTCGTGGTTTCATATGCATTCCTTGTTAGGCCTGCAGAGGTATGAGCCACATCATTAGCAGATTCAGTGATTTCTTCAATAAGACGCCTAATATTACCTTGCATTTCAAACATTGCCTTGGTTAAAACACCTAACTCATCTTTATAGAAGGTTTGAGTCTGGCCCACTGCTAGGTTACCACTAGCCATTTCATTGGCCACATCCACCAACTTGTGAATAGGACGTGTAATTCCAATCACTAAAATAATAGTCAACATAATGCCTAACAAGAAGGTAACACCTAAGACAATTATAAGTACAAGTCTAAAAGTCGTAATACTGCTAACTTGTGCGCCTACAGCAACTCCTGTATTATCAAGTCCTGTGATCTGAAGTGTACTCACTAAAGCTGCCAAATTGTCTTTTGCCGATTTGAGTCGAGCTGTTTCTACTTCAAGTGCTGTCCACTTCTCCATCATATTGGCCAACTGAATTCTATATACCTTTAAGTAATTGGCCATTCTCTCAAGGACACTTTCTTCGGTATCACTAGTAGCAGCTTCAATAAGTCCAGCTATATAAACTTCAAGGTCGACAAATGACTGGTCAGCTTCTAAAATCAATTGCGGATTTTTATTTAAGTCTGCTTCTGCCTGAATTGAGAAAAATGTGTATATATCTGATACCACCCTATAACCTTCATCCATTTTTCTTCTAGCAACAATAACTTTCTGATTGGCTAATTCAATATCCTCATAAATACCTTCTTCCTCAACTAGCTTTGTTATAGTTGAAGTATATGGGCCTATAGTATATGAATTATCACTATAATAGGTATTAGCATAGTCTAACCAGGCTGGTTTGATCTTTACTATCTCACTACGAGCTTCCGCTAAGCCATCAAAAGCTTCTTTTGCGGTCGTAAGAATGGTTGTCAGATTTACGTATTCTGTCTTAACTTGACCAACAGTATCTCCTAATTCCCCTAAGCTAGCATAGCTTGCAATCAATTGATCTAGATTATCTATTATACCTGGTATAGGTTCTTGGAGTTCTACTGCTTTGCTATAATCCTCCTCATTTCCAGATACTAGATAAACAGCAATCTGTCCCGATACCAAGCTCATTTGGTTATTCAAGTCATTACTTTCTCTAACCAAAGACATATAGGCTTCATTAATTTCAATCGACCCATCACCAAGATCAGAAACAGTTAACAATACATATCCTGATAATAAGGCAAAGAGAAGTAAGATTAATCCAAGACTTCCTGCTATCTTGTAGCCAATTTTTAAATTTTTAATAAACCTCATGGGCACCTCCATACACTACAATCATTTTCACACAATTTTAGTATACAATAGGTTACCCTTAAATCACAACCGTAATCGCTTACAAAAAGTAATAATTCACAAATTATACACAGATTAAGGTGTTTTAACTAACATATTAACCAATTTTAACCATTTGGTTAACATCATAACCTCTATCTACAAGCTTAATGCTAAAAGCCTTTCTTTTGACCTTTCCACGGTCCTGTTTTATTTGCTAAAAACTCCTCAACTCCTGGACCTTTAAGGCTGCTCAACCGCCAAATTCCATATATATAAGTCACAATTAGAACAAGGATTGTTGCAGGTGTTCCAAGTAGTGTATTCATCCATCCTAATCTTGTCACATCATCTGCCCCAAAAAGTTGCCATTGTAAAAATAATCTAAAAGAAAAGAAGACCATCCAAAAAATGGTCACTTCTGTATAAGCTGGTCTTATATCAGGTCGCCAAAACCACTTAAGAGGCCAAGCTCTGGATAAGTGACTCGCATAGGCAGCAAAAGGTTTTTTTATAAGAACTGATATAAAACAGATTGAAGCTAATAAGCCACTTGTTATCATACCTGGGATAAAGTAATTCACTGCACTGTTTCCAAGCAGTGCTAAGCTAGAAGCAAAAAGAACCCCTCCAAGACCTACAAAGGCATAATTCATTGAGTCTTTCTTAATCGCCCTACGAAAACCAAGTAAAAACGCACATAGTACTGCAGCTATGATACCTGCAAGCAACCCCCATACATTCTGAGTAATAACAAATACTAATGGCGGGACTATGGCATCGATTGTTTTCCCAGTTAAGACTGATCTTAACTCATCTAAAACATCTCTAAATTTACTCATCATCTCACCATTGATCTACGATACCAGCTCGTCGATCACCCATGAAGAATGTTAACCAGTCTCCTTTTGATTTAAACATTGCTATAAGAACGTACACACAAACTGCCAGTGAACCTAACCCAATATTTAGGATTATCCAAATGACGATTTTAATTATACTACTTTCTCTATAAGCTACCCATGCTGAAAATATCAACATACTCACATAAATATCAATTAGTGACATAATCCCCCAAGGATTATCCATAATTTCTTTTCCATCAACTAAAAAATCACCGTTGACGAAGCCATTATAGAGTCCATATCCCATAGCGATGATGCCCACAAATATTACTATTTTTCCTAACTTCATATATTTCTCCTTTCATTATATATCTGATCAATTTAGGTTAATTATACCACTATCAACATAAATCAGGAAATCATATACTTTTCACATATTTAAGCACTAAATTTCACACATTACTTATGTATACTTAACTCATCAAACAAAAGGAGTGACCATTATGAAAAAACTTATAACCCTAATCTGCCTTACACTTATTTTAACATTAAGTGCTTCAATCATTGTAAGTGCTGAAGAAATTGATGCAAGTGAAACAACACAGGAAAAAGCCTTAAGGCGTCAAGACCGTTCAACAGCAGTTGCAGACAAAATCGCTGAAAGAGAAGCCCAGAAAGCTGCTGCAGTAGAAAAACAAGCAGCTGCCAAAGAGAGATTATTGTTAATTGTAGATGAACATGCACCAGAGTTGACTGATGATTTCCAAGTTGCTTACAGCAATCACCTTGCTGTACATGAGGCGCTAGAAGCCCTTCAGCTAGAAATCAGAGAAGAGAAAAAGTCATCACTAAAAGCAGAATTTGAGGCACTAAGAAGTGACATCAAAGCTCAAATAGAAGATGGTAGTCTTGATAGGGATGGTGCTAGAATACTACTCACTGCTGCTCGCGAAGAAACAAAAGCTTCTAGTCAAGCAGATCGTGAAGCCCTAAAAGCTGAGATTGAAAGCCTTAAAGTGACTTACAATCAATCTAAAGAAACTAGACAATCCCTACAAGCAGCCCTTAAAGCAGCTATTGAAACTAATGACTCAGCAGCCACAACAGAAGCACTCGAAGCTATCTACCAGAATCTTCTTAATCACATCGATTTTGATGAGGCAAAACTAGATTTATTTCTGAATAACTTCGTTCCTAGTGTTTAGTAGCTTATCTTGACAACAATAAACCATATATAAAGCAAAAGCCGTCTCATTGAGACGGCCTTTATACTAATTATTGCTATTTGACACCAGCAAGAAAACCATGGAAACGATGTAGACCTGAGCCAAGTGCCATCAAAGGGCATCCAACTACAAGCTCAACCTTCATCTCATCACACTTGCTAATTGCTTTATCAGACAGTTGCTTGATCGACCTAACCATCACTTTCTTAATCCCCTTAGCCAAGACCTCATCCAAAATTGTTGACATATTCTCCGGATTAAGTAATAAACAGGCTACTGTAGTTGAATCAGGTAAGGCCTCAACCCCTTCAAAAACTTCCATATCAAAGTCATCTTTGTGTTTGTTAACAGGGTACACTTTAATGCTTTTATCAACCATAGCTTTATAGACCATCTGACTGTAAGCATTTTTGTCTCTTGATAGACCAACTAAGGCCACTTCTTCGTTATTAAAAAAATTTCTTGTAAGTTTCTTCATTGTTACCTCCCGTATACATTTATACAGTTTATTTTAGACCTTATTCTTCTATTTATCAATTAATCATTTACATTCTTTCTATCTGAATCACGTCCCCTTCTTTTAATTTGTAGGTCCTTTTAACCTTTACATTGTTGACAACAATCTGTCCATCTCTAATGCCATTTTGCCAAAAAGCTCTAGAACGATAAATCAATCTTTCAGAAAGTATCTTATCCAGACGATTATTGCCATTAGCTGATCGAATCTTAATTTCTAGCATCTGGTTGGGTTCAACATGCATTTGATCTACATCTTCAGACGCTTTTACCTGATTTTGCTCTAAGTAGCTTAAATCATCCTTATATGCCTTTGGTTTATAGATACCCAGCTTGTTATTCCATGTATGGTCTTTTTCACATTTATAGATTGCAAACTCATATATATGTTTTCCATTAGCATTACGTCTTATAACCCCAGAATCTCTAAATACAACTTTACTTTTACATTGGTGGCAATATTTTACCACTTTCTTTTCTGTTTCTGCACTTATGTACCAATCTAATATTAACGACATTTTTCTCTATCTCCTTTATGGTGTGTGGAGATAGATGTCTGTTATTATAATTCATTTCTACCTCCTAGTTAGTAACAATTCATCGGAAATAGATAATTAACTTCTGTCATAAAGCAAGCCTCCTTTCATAGCAGGTTTGCTTCATACACAATCACCTACATAGATAAAGAAAGCCAAACACAACAAAAACAAGCTATGTCCTAGGTGATAACACCAGAGACATAGCTTGTAGCATGTCAAAAAAGCTTCTACTCGAAGGGTTATGATCATATTCTACAAACCTGCACATCACTAATAACAGTTTATAACAACTGTTAAATGTTCATATCCAATTTGATACGTTTGCTGGTTATAGAATATATTTTCTCATAATGCCTCCTAAATCATTTAATATCATTACTTTAGCAAGAAATAAACATTTAGTCAACCAATCTTATGTTTAAACATTAATATGACCGATACAAATTTGATCTCTACCCTGCTCTTTAGCCCTATATAAGGCTTTATCTGCCGCTTCTATAAGGTCTGTCATTGTCGTGTCTGGTCCAGGTACAGTATTTATGATACCTATACTAACCGTTGTGCTTTTCTCTGCAGCAATATAGTCCATCTTAACACTAATCTGTTCAACCTCTTTCATGATACGATTCGCAATCAACAAAACACCATCAATGCTGTCATCATATAACATAAGGACAAATTCGTCTCCGCCATAACGTATGCCTATATCTGTACTTCTGTGTAGATTACGCTTCAGAATTGAGGCAATATCTTTTAAGTATTGATCTCCCAAAACATGACCGTAGGAGTCATTAATCTCCTTAAACAAGTCCACATCTACCATGATGAGTGATAGTGTTGTCTGAGCTCTTTTGGCCAAATGTAACTGTTCTTCAAACTTCAAATCAAAATAGCGACGGTTGTAAAGACCTGTCAAAGAATCAGTTGTTGAAAGATTTTCAAGGGCAGTATTGGCCTCTTCCAACTTATGATTAAGTAGGTCAAGCTCAAGATTTCGTGTTTTAACCACGTTAGCTTCTCTCATCCTAACCACTATATAGACCGCCACCAATAAGATTAGAATATAAGTTCCTATAGCATACCACTTAAAATACCATGCTTTTTCTATGATTATATCTAACCATACAGTTTCTGATATCTGTGATCTCAAACCTTGTACCTTTAATTCAAAACGATATGTACCACCTGGTAAATGTGAATAGCTTGCCCGTAAGCTCTCATCAGCTTTAACCCAGTTATTATCAATACCTTTTAATCTATACCAGTATTCTATATCATTCGGTGCATCAAAATCCAGACCTATAAAGTCAAAAGAAATAAGTGTATCGTCATGAGTGAATTCCAAGGCTTGGCTATTATAATTTGTGACCTTCTGATTTAGTGACTCATTCATGACTCTAACATCAGTGATATACACTTTGGGCTTATAATCATAAGTAGTCGTCTGTCCATCAGGTATTGATACGATACCATGGAGTCCACCAAATAACAGATTTCCACGATGATCTTTCAATATACCACGATTAAATTCCCATCCACCTATGCCATCTTCCGGTGTCATAATCCGTATTTCCATCGACTCTGGATTGATAATTGAAATACCATCATTGGTTGCAACCCACAAGCTACGGTCACTACTTTCAATTATAGCCTTAGCATTATTAGAGGATAAACCCTCATCCTCAGTTATATTGACGAAATCACCGCTATCTTCATTGTAGTAAGCCACACCACCATCACTTGAAGCAAACCATATCTTACCATCCTCAGTCTCATATATTTGATCTACGACACTACTTGCAAGCTGTGACATATCCCCGTCTTTATGGTAGAAGGTTCTAAAACTTCCAGCTCCTTTTTCCATAAGATTTAAACCGTTATTCGTCGCCACCCAAAGACGTTCTCTAGAATCAAACTTGATATCGTATATTAAGGCATCTGAAGTCTCAAAATGACGCAAGACCTGACTGCTTAAATCATAGCTAAAAAGTCCTTCAGAATGGGTTCCAATCCATAAAGTCTGATCCTCATCAAACTCGAGTGCATAAATCTTCACATCAGATTCAAAAAGATTAAGTCTGGTAAATGTATCTGTTTCATTAACATAACGATCAATCCCCTTATCCGTGGCAAACAATAGTCCAAGGTTTGGGACTTTAATAATATCCATAATTTGGTTACCAGACAAACTTGCAGAGATATTGTCATGAGCAACATATTTAGTCACATGACCAGCCTCATTGATTCTATTTATGCCTGAATTATAAACAGATATCCAATAGTCATTATTATCATCTTGAATAATGACATTTATTTTACCCAAATCAAGACTGTGTTTGTTCTCAACATGTTCAAATTTGACATAATCTCTTTTTCTTGGGTTAATCTTGTGAACACCTGCTCCATTAGTACCTATCCATAAATTGTTAGATTCATCTTGCATCAAAGAGTAGGCAACTGGATGAGCAAGGGACTGGTCATCATCCCCTACTGGATAATGGCGATTTCTACCATCAACTGTTGTAGCATATAAGCCTTCATTCCACGTCCCAACCCATAATGTTTTGTCATGTGTTTGATAGATACTATAAATCTGATTAGTTCCATAAGACTCATGTGCAACAATCTTATAATTCTCATCTAATGTATAAATGCCACCACCCCAGACACCCATTGTGATTTCTCTGTCATCAAAAGATTCTAAAGTCATCACATAATCACTTGCAAGGTCTAAGTTTATAGGTTCAATAGTATCTTTCTCTACATTGTAGTATTGCAATCCACTATATGTAGCTATCAACAGTTGTCCACTACCATCAACAAGAAAGTCTCTAACTGCTTTCTCTTCTACTGGATAATGTTTAAAATGTCCGACCTCCATATTCAATCGAATGACACCATCAAAGGTTCCAAGCCAAACTTCATTATTCTCACCAATATGAATTGCAATAATCACTTCATCTGGAAATTGGCTGCCTTCATAGTTGACAAACGTGTCCGTGTCTATATCATAGATCGATAAACCATTGTAGGTTCCAATGAATATTTTGTGGGTCTTGGCATCATAAACCATGGTTTGAATTAAGTTATTAACAAGTCTTGTCCCTGAGAAAAGATCTTTCTTGATTGTGGCCATATCACGACCATCATAACGATTAAGTCCATCTTGCGTTCCAAACCAAATATAACCATCCTTGTCTTGTATAATAGACGATACAGATAAACTAGATAAACCTATCTCTCTAGCAAAATGTTCAATAACCACTTCAGTTTCAGGCCTAATAAACACTTCTTCGCCACCATCATCAGCATATATTACTATTGAACTGTTATAAGCTATTACTAAAAAAACTGTAATAAGAATAAACTTATTTATGGACTTCATTTTCAACCTCTATCTTTCATCTGATCTAACTTCGCTTTTTCCTTCAAGTTTTGCCTACTCATAACTCGAGAAATTCAGGTCATAGTATTGTTAAACGCTCACACTCATTAAGCCCAAAGACATTAGCCATAAAATTGGCATGATTGTTATGGTTATCATACATCATCAACAAAGGATTATTGCCTATTAAGTTGTGTACTGCATTGAATTTAGTCATCTGGTCGTGCACATATTGAATGATCTCTAATATATGGGCGCGATAAGCTTGAGTAGCGGTATAAGTAACAATTTGACCGCTCAGAATTATCGTTGTATTTTCTTTTGACATGGCGACCTCCAATGTGATGAATCCCCTCGATTATCGCCAATAGGTCTAAGTTAATTATAACTTATTACCACTTCTTTGTAAAATAATAAAGGTGACCATAGAGGGTATTTCCTTTAAACAGAACTTTAGGAAAATACTCTCTGTGGCCACCTACTTATTATGCCGTTTAGTAGATAAAATTATACAATAGGAATGATATAAAAGAAACAGAACCACCTAAAACAGTACCCCATATCAGGTCAATGATTGTTATTGTTATTGGCCACCGATTAAGTGTCGCCAGATTGGTTAAATCATAGGTTGCATAAGTAACAAAACCCATAATCATGCCGTTCATTGCTACTGACAATAGTGTCCCGTCCTCAGTCCCTGGGTATATAACGAAATAGACAAGACCGAAAATAAAAATCAGATAAAACACGATGGCTGCCACCCAATTAGGTCGATCTGCCATGATAAAGCCAATATATTTCTTATACAAATTTTTAGCTACTATGCCTAACCACAACAAATCAATGACAAAAAATACCACAAACGTTAAAAGATATAATATTACCAGATTCATATAAACACCTCCATTTACTTTCTATTATAACAGAAGACAGCGGTCACATGGACCACTGTCTTCCTGTATATTTAAGGCCACCATATTACTAAATTATTTTGTGAAACGTTTCTTTGTCATCGCAACACCTGCAAAACCAGTCAATCCAAATGCTATTAGTGGTAATACTGAAACATCACCAGTTTTTGGAATATCTTCTTCTGGAATCTCTACATCTTGTAGAACAAAGCCACTTGGAACTAATACTTGGTCAATCACATGGACAACACCATTGGATGCAAGTACATCTGCTGCAATAACACTTGAACTATTTGCTTTAACGCCATCTGATAAGTCAAATGTTATTTCTTCACCGTAAAGAGTTGGCGCTTGTAAACCATCAGATAAATCTGTACTCAATACCTTACCACTTACAACATGGTATAGTAAAACATTAGCTAGATCAGGTTGTGCCATTAATTCGGCTGGTGTAATGCCCAGTGCTGATACTAAAGACTCAAATGCATCATTGGTTGGTGCAAAGACTGTGAAAGGTCCATCACCTTGCAAAGCCCCAACTAAGTCAGCTTCTTGAAGTAACATAACTAACATACTAAAGGATTCATCACTTAATGCGATATCTACGATATCTGGTTGATCTTCCATCATGTCATCTTCCATCATTGTATCAAGTGTAAAGTTTGTTGGTACTAATACTGAATCAATAATATGAATAACTCCATTAGTTGCTTCTATATCTGCTGTTGTAACTGATGAGCTGTCAATTTTAACACCATCTGATAAATCAACTGTGATTGATTCTCCATTAAGTGTTGGAGCCATCAAACCATCAGATAAATCTGTACTCATGACTTTACCGCTTACCACATGGTATAAAAGAACTTTAGATAAATCTGGATGTGCTAATAAATCTGCTGCTGAAATATCAAGGGCTTCAAGTAAATCTGCAAATGCCTGATCGGTTGGTGCAAATACTGTAAATGGTCCGTCGCCTTGAAGGGCCCCAACCAAATCAGCTTCTGTTAATGCTGCAACAAGAATAGAAAATGCTTCATTACCTGCTGCTATATCAACGATATCACCTTCTGCTGCACTTACTGGTGTATAACTAAAAACTAAGACCAATGCTACTAATAAACTAAATAATTTTTTCATGTTAATTCCTCCTATATAAAGTTGAGTTATTTGCTTTCTGATATAACTATATTACGTATTGTGATATTTGTCAAGGGTTTTTTGAAAATAATTCTCATTAACCTAGATTTTAATTACGTATTGTGTTATAATTTCTATAGGAGGTGATGCTGTAATGGCTAAAATCACACTATACGTATTAGGCCTCTTATCACTTATAGTCATAATGATGGCACTATTTACATTCGATCAACAAAACAATGATCTTGTCATTGAGAATGTTCCCCAAAAAAGTTCCTCTATTAAAGAAGAACCATCACAGGCAGAAAAGTTAAATTTAGATGAAGTAATATTGGATGAAGTTATTATAGAAGAAACATCAAGTAATGACGGCATAGATATTGTAACTAACAGCCCAGCAATCGCAAGTAAGTCTTATAACATACAGAAGAATCCTTACAAAGAACTGATCACAAGAAATTCTGACTATATAGGCTGGATTCAACTAGAAGATACAAATGTTAACTATCCAATTGTTAAAAGCCAAGATAATGATTACTATCTGAAAAGGAACTTTGATCAAGCTTATGATGAAAAAGGTACTATATACATGGATTATAGAAACTTCGGTTTAGGTTTTGATCAACACACAATCATTTATGGTCACAATATGAAGGATGGTAGCATGTTTGGTGACTTGAAACTTTTTAAAGATGAAAGCTATGCTTTAAGCAATCGATATATTCAAATTGAAGATTTATATAAAACCCGAACCTATTTGGTGATTGCATCTTACTATGACATTGCAGATTCATCTATCATACAAACATATTTCTCTGATGATACTTATGAAAAGTATCTTGAAGTAATACTTGATAAATCTCAAATAGATTATGGGTATGAACTTAATACTTCAGATCAACTTTTAACACTTGTTACTTGTACATATGAAGTAGATGATGGTCGATATTTTATCCATGCAGTAGATATAACAGATAAGTAGGTAACAAAAAAGAGATAGGAACTAATTGTCCCTATCTCTTTTATTCTGTTCATATGTCTTATTCAATTCTCTTCACATGGCTGTTGATAAAGCCATTTTCATTTTTTTGTTGGCCTTTTTGTGTCGACGGTCTATATAGAAACAACTGTTGCTAAATGACTTTGCATATTTCTTCACTTCTGCACAAATATCAGCAATAGCTTCATATCGTGTATCAGGTTCATGTTCTGTCAAGTCAACACCAGCTAAGCTAAGTGTCATGATTGGGAATTTCTGAGTCATGTTACGACGATCCTTAGAGATAATATAACCCTTCATCACATCTTCTTCGCTGTAATGTGTCCGAACCCTCTGATCAAAATTATAAATAATATAATCTGAAATCAATTTAATGTCATTAAGAGGTGCTAAAAATACAAAGTCATCACCGCCGATATGACCTACAAAAGTATTACCAGAAGTTAATTCTAGTGCTTCTGTGATTATTTCGCCTGTTAACTTAATAATATCATCACCTTTACCAAAACCGTACTTATCATTATAAGACTTAAAATTGTCTAAGTCTGCGTAAACAACAACTTGTTCCTGCTGGTTTTGAAGTGCTAACATAACATTTCGACTAATGGCTGTATTACCAGGAAGACCTGTATTAGGGTTCATCTCTTTTGCCACTGTCGCACGTTCTTCAAGGTCGATTAGTGAATGATAAATTTTAATATAGTTATTGATCTTTGCAGTGATTAGATGTTCACTGATAGGTTTAATCATAAAGTCAATTGCACCTAGCTCTAAGGCTAAACAAGGCTCTACATCTTCATGAATTTCTGCTACTAGAACAACTGGTATTTTCTCTGTCTTATAGAATGATTTTAATGTCTTAAGTAAGTCATAGCCACTTGTGTCATCCATCTCAGCATCTAAAATAATTAGGTCTGGATTATGCAATGATACTAAGCTAAAGACCTCCTTTGGATCATGATTTCTTACTACTTTGAAATCATTTAAGGTTTCATCCTTAACACATGATCGTGAATGTTTCTTTTCAGTTATAAGTATAGTTGGCACTTTATTCACTGACATGTTAAGCTCCTTTCTGATCCCCGGTTCATCTCTCACAATATATATCGACAGAATTCACCATATAATTAATACAACATCAACCAATCTTTTTAAAATGGGTTGAAAAAGCATCCTAAGTAGGTTATACTATGTATATAGGTTGAGCATAGTGTAGATGGTCTAATCCACATTATGCTGACCCTATTGGGTCTTGGGTATAATTACCCTCCCTTAATTTCACACACACATATATTTCATACTAAGTATTATATCAGATATTTAGTAGGGAAAAAAGGCTTCTAACCCTCACCTTGAAGCCTTTTTTTCATGTTTAAATGATACTTTTGACCTATATTTAGTGTTTTTAACACTTTCAAGGTACAAGATGTTGAATTTTATGTACTAAAAAGCAGGTGCCTTTTCAACACCCGCCTGCTCATATGACTACTTCTTCAGTTGTTTGTATAACATATCTTTTAGACCTGCACCAGTCCCCTTAGAAATCGCCTTAGAATATGCTTCATATAACATATCTTCGTAATATTCTTTACCTTGAGAAGATTCAACTAAATCACTTTTGGGAATGGATTGTCGCATCTCACTAAAGACCTTATTAAGAAAATAAGCTTCGAACTCTTCTGCTGCCTCTTTAAGGGCATCGTTGCCATCATCTTTCATGGCTTGTTCAAGTAGCTCCTCAAATTTAATCTGATCAGACTTAGCCTGAGCCGCCTTGGCATCTGTAATTGTATTTAGGAAACTTCCAATTCCGTTAACGTCCATTCGTTCACCTTCTATCGTTAGATCCTCACGTCAGCAAAAAACGCCTCCTCAGGATGACGGCTGGGGTGTCAGCACTAAAAATCTGACCATGTCATACATACCCATTGGCCTGTCTATCTAACTGTCTAACTATCTAACTATCTGACTATCTGAATATCTGACTATCTGAATATCTAACCAATTATCTCTTAAGTTCATTAGCTCTAGCTAACATTTCATCCGATGTCTGAATCGCTTTTGAACTTAGTTCATAAGCTCTCTGAGCAACGATTAATTTTACCATTTCTTCAACAGCTTGTACATTGGATCCTTCAAGGCCACCTTGAATGATTAAGCTGCCATCTTTATCATCTGATTCTGATTCAAGCATTGGTTCACCAGACGCTACTGTTTCTTCAAACATAGCACCACCCAGTGATTTTAAACCTTGAGTATTTTGGAATTTCACAATTTGTAATTGAATACCTAAATCCACTTTACTACCATTCTCAAGGGTTGTAAAATTACCTTTTTCATCAACAGATAGTTTATCAGCTGTTGTACCACCGTCGAATTTCATTGTTTCTCCATCTGCATCGAGTACCAAACGCCCATCGACAGTTGATAGGACTAACGAACCTTCAAAAAGAGACATTTTGAAAGCACCATCTCTTGTATATGTAGGGTTACCATAGGCATCCATGACAACAAAGAAACCATCTCCTTCAATAGCAAAGTCAAGTGGTCCTTCAGTTCTCTCAAAAGTACCTTGAGTAAAACTCTTAACAGAAGCAACCGTTTTAACACCATGACCTACCTGTAGGTTCACTGGCATGCCGCCATTCTCAATTTTTCCTGCTTCACGCATTGTTTCATATAACAAAGACTTAAATTCAAGTCGTTCTTTCTTAAAACCTTTAGTATTCACGTTTGATAAATTGTTTGATATGCTGTCAACGGTTGCTTGTTGGGTTTTCATGCCCGAAGCTGCCGTCCATAATGATCTCATCATAATCTATAGGCCTCCTACCTTACTGCTCCAACACTGTTGACTACTTTATCCATCGTTGCATCATAAGTCTGAATCACTTTTTGATTGGACTCATAGGTTCTCATTGTACTAATCATATTAATCATTTCTTCTATACTATTCACATTTGACGCCTCTACAAAACCTTGTTGTAAAGTACCTTCAAACGCCTTCTCAACTGCACCTTCGGCTGTGGTGTATAAAGAAGATCCTTCTTTTCTAAGTGCATTGTTGTCTTCAAAGCTCACCATTTGAATTTGATCCATTCTACTCTCACCATCATAGATAGTACCATCACTATTGATTCTAATCTTATAGGAGTTTAGGTTAATTTCCCCAACCTCACCCATAACAAAAAGACCGTCATTGGTGACCAAACGTCCGTCTTGGTCAAGGTTAAACGATCCATCTCTTGTGTATTTCGTCATTAACGAACCGTCTTCCTGATACTTACCCACTTTAATAAAACCATCACCCTGGATTGCCACATTCAGCAAATCGTCAGTTTGTTTAAGAGACCCTTGCATATGGTCTGTATAAACTTGGCTCACTTTCACGCCAAGGCTCATCTTACCAATGCCTTGAGTATGGGGTACTTCTGGATCGTTAATTTTATATGTAAGGATTTCCTTGAATGATTCTTGAACCATTTGATCTTTTTTGTAACCGACTGTGTCCACATTGGCAAGATTGTTGGCAACTGCATCCATTTTTTCTTGTTGTGTACGCATGCCAGTATAAGCCGTATATAAGCCTCTAAGCATATTGGCACCTCTTTATCAAATACGTCCGTGTATTATCATTCTATATCCATATAGTCATTGTCTACTATATATATCGTAAGTTAGGGCAAAATCATTAATAGAATTTTGAATAAAGTTGTGAATAAACGAAAAAAAGAAATAGACATCGTCTGTTTCCTAATTAATAAGTATATCAGCCGCAAAAAAAGCAAAGAACGCAGATTACTATTAGTAAATAGAATTTTAACTTCATATATTATGATTATACCTTTTGCGTTTTTGCGTTTATCTTTGTCTTCTTCTGCGACTTCCGTGCTTTCCGCGTTAATTACTTTCTTCTACTCGTACCTCAAAGACTCAATTGGATCCAAATCAGCTGCCTTCTTAGCAGGATAAACACCAAACAGTAAACCTAGAATAATCGACCCCGTAAAGGTCAAGGCAGCTGTTTGAACATCCACAATCGGCGGTATTTTAATAACTGCGGAAATAATCATCCCGGCAATGAGACCTAGAATAATACCAATCATACCACTGAAACCAGTCATCATAATGGATTCTGTAAGGAACTGAAGAACTATATCTTTCTTTTTGGCTCCAATTGCTTTTCTCAGACCTATTTCCCTAATCCGCTCTGTCACTGATACAAGTAGTATATTGATGATACCAATACCACCTACAACTAGGGTTATGATTGCAATCACTAGCAATACCATAGAAATAACGTTTAAGATGCCACCAACGGATTGTTGTATCTCTTCAACACTGGTAGCAATGTAATTATTCTCAGTTCGGTGAACGAAGTCCAGTAACTTAATAACTTTGGCGCCAGTCTCTTTTAGGTCCGCCTCTTCCTTAGCTGATACAGTAATCTGGTCCACTGTATCGTCACCAAAGAATGTTTGCAGCGTTGTTAATGGTGTGATCACTTCTACTGGAAATTCTATCCCTTCGAGTAAAGAGGCAAATAAATCACCTTCAGTACTTAAGACACCTATAATCCTAAACTTCTGCATATCTCCATAATAGTTACTAAGCTTTACTTCTTCACCAAGTACGTCAACAGTATCAAAATACTCTAGCGCAAAAGAGTCAGGGACAACAATGACCCTTCTAGAACCTTCAACATCTGCTTCAGACAAGAACCTACCTGTAACCAGCTCAATCTGGGAGAAATTCACATACTGGTCTGTCACACCAGAAATAATGGCATCTCTAGATCCTTCATCCATTCTAAGACTTGAGAAAAATACTTTGGCAACTGAGTAGTTATTTATTTCTTCAACACCGTCTGCCAGCAACTGCATATCTCTAATTCTTAGATAATCAGAATCACTCAACTCATTGTTTGTGTTGGCTTGAATAATAATTGTATTAGCACCTAGTTTATTAAGCTCAGCCGCCATAAAGGCTTTGGTTGCATTAGAGATTGCCATTATTGCTACCACTGAGAAAACACCCATTATTATGCCAAGCATCGTTAGGATTGACCTTAATTTATTTGTTGTTAAACTTAGATAAGCTTGTTTGAAATTTTCTGCTAATTGCATCTATTTCCCTTCTTCCTCTAAGTCATTAACCACTTGTACACTTGTACCATCAGTTAGGCTTATTGAAGGATTTAACACAACCACATCACCTTCTTCAAGTCCGTCTAGTACTTGAGCATCAAAATCAGATGTTACACCAAGTTCAACAATTCGTTCTTCAACTCTACTATCTACAATCACATATACAATATCGTTACCATCTTCATCTTCTGCAAGCATTTCATAAGAAGCAAGTATGGCATTGTCAATTCTACTTGTAACAATCTCACAATCAGTTGTATAGCCAGGCTTCAAACACTCAACACCTTTTGTCACCGTCATCTCAATCTCAATAGCTGTCGTTTGACGTCCATTAACTAAGGCTTGGGTTGCAATAGGTGCAATATAGGATACTTCTGCTTCAACTGCTTCTTCTTTGGCGATTGCATCACCTGTAATAAATACTTCTTGCCCAAGTTGAAGGTCTCGAATATCATACTCTCTTATGTTAGCTACAACTTTAAGATTTTCAACGTCTGTAATGACCATAAGAGGCATCATACTGCTGGACATTTCACCATTTTTCACTTCAATATTGGTCACTACACCACTAATTGGTGCATAAGTTAAATCCTCAATATCCTGAATCTGATCTTCAAGTTTGCTAATATTCATTTGTAGGCTATCCAAATTCATTTGCTGTATTTCAATATCAATTTCACTGGATCTCTCTGAATTATTATTGGTTTCTGACATAGATGCCAAGTCTTTTTTACTACGATCATAATTTAAGGAAGCTGTTGTTAGTTGACTTTGTGCTTCTGTCACACTAGATTTGTAACCATCTAGCTCAGCTTTTGATATGATACCACTATCAAATAATGTCTGGTTTTTCTCTAGTGTCTCAACCTGACTGTCATAGAAACGCTGAGCAGAACTTAAGCTAAGGTAGGCAAGATCTTTTGCCACTTCTAGACCTGATACATCAGAAGTCATGGATAAGGCTTCAAGTTTCTCCATCGTTAACTGTTGTATATCATAATTAATGGTAAGTTGCTCAAGTTCATCCTCAAGACTTGCTAAATTAACATCAAAGAGTAAGTCACCTTTTTCTACCGACTGTCCCTTAACAACATGAACCCTAGAAATTTCAAGTGGTGTTGTTGAAATGACTTCTTCTCTATCAATCTCTTCAACACCACCAGTTATTAATATACTAGATGAAATCGTATCTTTTACTATGGCTTTCGCCTTAACTTCTTGGGCTTTACCTCTCCCAAATGAAGCTGTCGTAGCTGTAGATCCATCACTACTTTTGTTTAGATTTAGAAATATCATGACAGCCACAGCTAACACTATCAGACATGCTATTAATAATTTTTTCATATGTTCCCTCTCTATTGTAAACCAGATAAAAGACCAGTTATAAGCATCACAAGACCTGAGAATGTACCACTTAAGATGAACAAAGTGATAACAACGATCAGTGCTGATTGCTTCTTAAACTCGGCAACAATCACAAGACCAAGATATGTGACACACAAGGCCCATATGTTAAAGACCTCAACTGTCGACAAGAATCCATAGATGAATGTTCCTTGCATGGACATAGGCAACAAACTACTGACACTTGTATAAACAAGTTCAGGGTTATTTCCTGTTAAGTAAGTCATCAGAACCATTACAACAAAAGATAAAGTGCCTATAATACTTACGTGAAGTACCAATGATAAGGTCTGCTTAAATGTAATAGATGACTTAAAAATCTTACAAACCAAGAAGTAGATACCACTAGAAACTATCGCTCCAACCGCAGCCGCAACAGCTGCGAAAAGTGGTGTTGTTATTCTTGTTACAAGCATAATGGTATCAAAACCATCTCTACTTAGACCAGCACCAGAACCTTCCATGGCTTTTTCCATCTCGATAATCATGGCCGTTTCTAAGAAACTCCAAATAGACAGCATATAAAGTACCGGCATAATAGCAACAATCAAGTAAGGTATAAAAATCGTTGGTTTTGCTTTGATTGCTCGTAAAGCTTCTTGTGGTGAAACAATGATACCAACGACTTTCTGCAATGCTGATATGTGATCATAATCGCCAACTTTGTCCTCAACATCTGTACCAATAATATCTTGATCAACTTCTTCTACAACCATTTCGTTTTTATTCTCTTCACTCATCCTCATTACCTCCATTATTTAATGTGCTGTCAAGTGCAGCCTCTTTTTCTCTAAGTATTTGCGTTGCACTTAAGGGATTCTCTACAAGCGTATCACTGGTTAAATAGCCATCCGCAAATGTAATCACTCTTTTTGTATGTTCTGCAACGTCAGGTTCATGTGTAACAATCAAAACTGTAACACCCTCTTCATTGAGCTTCTGAAAGATCTCCATAATTTCTTCTGAAGAGATTGAATCTAAGTTTCCTGTAGGTTCATCAGCAAGCAATATAGCTGGTTCATTAACTAAAGCTCTTGCTATAGCTACCCTTTGTTTCTGTCCACCCGATAACTCATTAGGTTTATGGTCCATCCTGTCACCTAAACCAACATGTTCAAGTGCAGCAATTGCCCTTTCTTTTCTCTCTTTATGGCCAACACCAGAATACACCATTGGCATTTCAACATTCTTAAGAGCGGATATTCTAGGTAGAAGGTTAAAAGACTGAAAAACAAAGCCGATCTTTCTGTTACGTATCTCCGCCAATTGGTCATCGTTTAAGCCCTCGACATTTTCACCATCAAGTGTATATAAGCCAACTGTGGCTCTATCTAAGCAACCAAGGATATTCATAAGTGTTGATTTTCCAGATCCAGATGGACCCATTACAGCTACAAATTCTTTTTCCTCAATTGACAAATCCACCTGCTTTAAGGCTTCAACTGCAATATCTCCATTACCATAGGTTTTTCCAAGTTTACTGATTTTAATCATGGTTTCCCTCTTCTTCATTCTCTTTATAAGTGTCTACTTCTGATATTTTACCCTTTTTAACCATCGAAATCTATAAAATAAAGATAAAATTTTAGAATGTTACTAAATAGTGACAAAAGAGACATCCCATATGGAATGCCCCTTTCTATCTCTATATATTATTATGTTCTCTATTTATCTTCTAGCAAATGCCAGCCTTCTTCTAATCCTTGGTTTATTAATGGTCATGACATAAGAAACAAGGAAGGCAATCGTGGACGGTACAAGCCATGGAAAACCAATCTCCCCAAGAGGTATCGATTTAAAGGCTGATGTAATCACATTCGTAAATATACCTGCTTCAACGAATCCTTGAAGTATACTAAAGGATAAGGCTGTTGCAATTGTCACTCTGTAGACAAAAGGTTTATTAATTAGTTTATCTAGGAGGATAAAAGTAATAAGTAAAATGGCTATTGGGTATACGACAACCAGTATTGGACCAGCAACACTAACAATACCATCTACACCAAGAACCGATATATAACCACTTGCCAAACATAAGACAATCACTGTAATTTCATATTTAATTTTGCCATTAGTCAACTCAGAAAAGTAATCACCAACCATTGCAACAATACCAACGCTTGTTGTTAGACAGGCAAAACTAACACCTATCCCTAACATCCACGTACCTGTCTGTCCAAGTAAAAGACTTGAAATCATAATGGTTAAACTGGTTTTTGAAACATCTGCAGCAACCATACCAACCGTTGTACTTCCAAGATACATAAGTCCACCATAGACAAGAGATAAACCAAGAGCTGCAACACCACCTGCTATAGCAGTCATCTTCATCTGCATCTTCTCACTTTTGTAGCCCTTTTCTCTTAATGTATTAAGTACAATCCCACCAAAAATCAAAGCTCCCAAAGCGTCCATGGTCTGATATCCACCAAAAAAACCTTTTGAAAATGACCCTTGACCAAGGCCTGTCTGCGGCACACTAATTGGATCAATTATTCCTTTTATTATAATGGCACCTAACATCACAACTAGAACTGGTGTTAAATACTTACCAATACGATCAATAATACCAGTGGGCTTATAAGCCAATGCAATTGTTATACCAAAGAATATTATCGCAGATAGAACTGGAGATATCTCAGGTACGAACATTGCAAATCCCATCTCATGAGTTGTAGCACCTGTTCTTGGAATCGCTACAAAACCCAATGTTAGGGCAACAACAACTGAAAAGCTAACAATAACTCCTTTTCCAACTTTTGGCTGGAATTTTTTCAGTGCTTCTCCACCCTTTACTGCTGCAAAGGTTCCAAGTAGAGGCAAACCTATCCCAGTAATAAAAAAGCCGAAAGCAGCCAGTTTCCATGTATTTCCTGCATCTATACCAATTTGAGGTGGAAAAATTAGGTTACCTGCTCCAAAGAACATAGCAAATAGAGCTAAGCCAATTATTACACCATCTTTAATTCTTTTCTTCATAATTTTCATCCTTTACTTAAATCAACACTATAATTTAAGCAAAGTATAACATCCAAAGCTCTTATTGACAACCACACACTATGCACTGAAAGCGCTTTAAAGTGGTAAAAACCAGCCACCTATCTTAATCTTTACAAATTCAGCATACCGCCTTGTATCTCCGCCGAATATATTAGCTAAACTATGGGTTACCACCCTAATATATTCACTTAAAAATTTACAAATTGTTAACATTTTGCGTTAGAGCACGATATCAAGACATATAATAACCTTCATGGTTTCAAGTTGACAATAACCCGATATTGTAATACATCTATGACCGGTAGCCAGAGAAATATACTCATCAGATATATAGACAGGCTGATTGGTTGTTTTGAGTACATAATAATAAGCCTTCAGAGTTGCATCATCACCTTTGTTATATGGTCTGAAAAGTGATTTTTGATTTTTATGGTTATAACCTTCAAAGAAGATAGTGTCAGATAGCTGATAACCTTCTTCATCAATCACGTAGGCACACTCAACTTTGGGATAGTCCTTCATAATTGTTTTTAAAGCTTCTCTTATCCTAGTAAATTTCAAACCACTCATATTATACACAAATTGTGTAAAAACATCTCTTAAGTTTTGGTTCACAAAACACTTATTTGCCAAATACTTTTCAAGATGACTCTTCTGAGCCAAAGCAATATCATCAATGACCACTTCTATGGACTCCAGAGTTTCACTTTCCATATCTAAAGGTTTAGAAATGTAATAACCTTGGAGTAGCTGGGCGCCAAACTGTAAAACAATCACTACTTCTTCAAGAAGTTCAACACCTTCCGCAACCACAATGGCCCCAACTTTTTCTGACATTCTAATAATCATCTCAACCACTTGTTGTTTGTGATAATGTTGATGAATATCCCGAATTAATTCCATGTCAATTTTCACAATATCAGGTTTAAGTAAGACAATACGATCAAGGTTGGAATAGCCTGCACCTATATCATCTATTGAAATCATAAAACCATAACTTCTATAGCGCTCTGAGAAAGCAATCACCGCATCCATTTTTGCTGAGTGTAATTCATTAATTTCAAGTACGACACTTTCAGGAGAAACACCGTATAATAGGCAATAGTGATAAATTGCATCTGTATTATCATCCAAATGTATAACAGAGTTATCGACATTCAGAAAAAGAATTAACTCCTTTTGATTAAGCTTCCGGCTAGAAAAAGCTTGGATAGCCTTCCGCTGACACAATCTATCAAGTTGAATCACCATCTCTTGTTCTTTAGCTGCTTCAAAAAGTTGAAATGGAGAAATCCACTCTCCACTGTCAGGATCTATACCTCTTACCAAAGCTTCCACACCTGATACTTGATCGTAATAGGTTGATACAATTGGCTGAAACAGCATTTTGATCGATTCTCTCTTAATTAGTTCATGTACATTAATATGCTTACTCATTGTTAGTTCCATTATTGGCTCCTCTTTTTTGTAAATAAAAAGGCAAAGACGTTTTGTCGACGTCTTTGCCTTAATTAATTATACACACTAAGTGTGAATTATTCAAGTTATATCCACACTTTACAGGAGTCCAAGGGCTTTTTTAGCTAACTCATCAGCTATTTCGTTGTATTTGTCACCACTATGGGCAAGAACCTTGACAAATTCAATCGGAAACAGAGAAGACTTTTGCTTATAGATCTCTACGTAGGCCTGAGTACCTTCTTTTTTTGCTTTCCATGCCCCTGTTGCCCACTTTGCTATACCTTCATAATCATGATAGATGACTAACTTCTTGGCATCTATCTGATCCATATGATTCTCAAACCACTCCATAGCTCGAATTGCACCAAGTAGTTCACCTGCAACATTTCTCATTGAAGCAAGCTCAGGGTTGTTGTCTGACTCGCTGATATAATATTCTTTACCATCATATAAGATAACCGCACCACCAGCATACATTAGTATGGAATGATCATAGGAACCATCCACATAGGCTTTTACTACGCTGTGATCATCAACTTCCATTGCTTCAGCCACATAACCCGACATGTAAAGTTCAGCCTCTTCCATGGTTTTGAAGCTTTTAAACTCAGCCCCAGAGAAGCCTGCTGTCTGAGCTTGGCATTCTGGCCATGTTTGGTAGATGCCTGTCTTATGTCCTTTTCGAACTGCGTATAGCTTTTTCTTAGCCATGTGAACCTCCAAGTACTAAAGATAAATGCGGTTTGCCTTTAGTTTTCTGCCTTATAGAATAATAACATCCAGATCATCTGGTACTAATATGCCACCTTCAAAATATTCTTTACCTTCATATGAATAAGTTGCTTTACGTTCACGAATGTTGTTATCCTCTGTATGGTACATTAAAATGTTCTTAACGCCTAAAGTGGCCGCATTCTCACAAGCCTCTTTAACTGTAGCATGGTGCTTTTTATAAGGCTCATAGATTTCTCTATCACCATACAGGCAAAATGCTTCATGCAAAAGATAGTCAACACCTTTAGCAAGCTCATACTCATGTTCTCTATAAGGTTCATCACCAAGGAACATAATCGTCTTGCCACTAGCTAAAGTAAACTTACAGCCAAACTGTTGGTCTTTTGTGCTTTTTTTATCTACAAATTGTAAGGTCATGCCCATAGTTTCAATGGTTTCACCATCTTCAACTGTGACCAACTTAAGTCTACCTTCAAGAATCTCTGATTGCTTCTTGTTCAGTAACATCTTCATTAACTTATTAAGTACTTTGATGACACCCTCATGTCCATAAATAACAAATGAGTCCATTTTAGGGTTCTTTGCTGCTTTAGCACCAAAGGCTCTTATTAACCATATTACCCCAAGTATATGATCAATGTGGCAATGGGATACAAACATCTCTGGAATAGCCTCTAATTGGATATCTGATGCTGCTAATTGCTTAAGGATTCCATTACCTCCACCAGCATCTACCAAGAAATATTGTTCGTTAGCACCAATAGCAAAACATGTGTTATAACAATTGGTTACCATTGCATTACCTGTGCCCAGTATATGTATTTTTTCCATTATTCACCTCTTCAGAATAGTCGTTCTACATTCTACCATTAAATTGGTCATACCACAATGGTTTTAAGCAATTTAAAAGGTTGTCCAAAAGTAATTTGGACAACCTTTTTATAGATAGAGGAGATGGCATTCTACTCTTTTCTAGCTAAATATGATATGTCTTTGAATCACTAAATAGTAATATGATAAGTGAATCCTATGTAATAATAGCACGTTTAACCGGTTAAGTAAAATGCTTTAAAGTTAGATGTGTTTCATTCACATCTAACTTTTTGCATATTCTATATTATTATCCTAAGAATTGTACAACATCTTCTTTCGTTCTCATCTTACATACTGCCTCACTCTTTTCAACAGCCAAATCAGACTCAAACTGACTTAAGTACCACTTCACTTCAGGTACACTTGATGCGGTCATACTTAGCTTTCTAATACCAAGTCCAACCCATATAGGCAATAATTTAATATCTGCCGCTGCTTCACCACAGATACTCACATCAATATTTTCATCACTGGCCGCTTTTGCAATAACACCTATACTCCTAATCACTGATGGATCATAAGCCGAATAAAGGTCAGCAATCTTGTTATTCATCCGATCAACAGCCATAGTGTATTGTACCAAGTCATTGGTTCCAATGGAGAAAAAGTCTACCTCTTTAGCAAATAAGTCTGCCATAACAACTGCCGCAGGCGTTTCCATCATCATTCCAACTTGAACCTCTTGGTCAAAGTCTGTACCCAACTGCTTAAGTTCTTCTTTACAGGCTTCAAGAAGTGCTTTACTTTCGTCTAATTCACTCATAGATGAAATCATAGGGAACATAATCTTAATCTTCCCATAGGCACTTGCACGTAAAATAGCACGTAATTGCGTTTTAAAGATTTCTTTTTCACCAAGACATAACCTAATACCGCGGTAGCCAAGGAATGGATTATCTTCTTCAGGTATATCTAGATGTGGGCTATTTTTATCCCCACCAATATCAAGGGTTCTAATAGTTAAGTAGCCTTCTGTTAATTGGCTCAATATAGTCTTATAAATATTAAACTGCTCTTCTTCTGAAGGTAAACCTTTCTCCTTCATAAACAGAAATTCTGTTCTAAAGAGTCCAACACTATCTACACTATAGTTAGCAACAAATTCCATATCATCACTGCTTCCAATATTGGCAATTAGTTCCATCGCAATACCATCTTTTGTCTGTGCTGGAAGTCCATCTAAGCTGGCATAAGCCTGACGTTCTTCATCATACTTACGACGTCTTTCTTCATAGTCTGATACCAAATCAGTATTTGGCTCCTTAGTAATAAGACCATCTGCCCCATCAAATAGTATCACATCTCCATCTTCAAATAATTCCAGACTGTCTGGCAACACAATATAAGGTATTCCTAATAATTTGGCAATAATTGCTGAGTGTGATGTTGGTCCACCAACCTCAGTAATAATACCCTTCACTAAACTTGTATCAAAGGACGCTGTCATAGATGGAGTTAAGTCATGAGCTACAATAATACATGGCGCTTTGATGGTTTCTCTTTGACTTATAAAACCAACGGCGTGTTTGATCATACGCATCGTAATATCTTTAATATCTGCTGCTCTTTCACGCATATAAGCATTGTCCATCGATTCAAAAATGGTCACAAATTGCTGGCCTACTTGTTCAATGGCATAACTAGTATGACACTTATTCGATTGGATAAAAGCTTCAATCTGGCCTGTTAATTCCACGTCTTCCAACATGCTTAAGTGGGCTTCAAATATTTTCGCCTCATCAGGTCCAAGGCTATCAAGTGTATACTCATACGTTATTTTGACATCTTTAACCGTTTTTTGTCTAACCTCTTCAAAATGAGCCACTTCAGAGACTGGGTCATACTCATTCCCCATAATCACTTGCACATCTTCAGGGACAATACGTAGCACATTGTCATAGGCAATACCTTTTGCTATTGCTGTTCCTTGGTATCCAGTCATCTAATCACCTACACTTCAAAATCAGATGTAAATATCTTAGTCATTTGTGCCATAGCTGCTTCTTCATCATCACCATTTGCAACAATGGTCACTTCATCACCTTTCGAAGCACCAATGGTCATGATAGACAATATACTTTTAGGTTGAAAAGTTTTTGTTCTGTCATCACCTTTATACAATTTAAGATCACAGGTGAATTTCATCGCTTCTTTCGCTAACACTGTTGCTGGTCTTGCATGTAAACCCTCTTCCGCTTCGACAATAAAAGTTTTTTCAATCATAATTAGGCTCTCCTCTTCCCATTTTCTAATAAATAACGTTCAGCTTCTAAGTTCCATAAACCATTGCCTTTTTCAACACATTCAGCCAATCCCTTGAATAATGGATCTGTCTCACCAAGTTTGGCAAAATCTTCGATCGCTGTTAGAGGCATATCAATCTCGTTGTAGACCAGTTTCTTACCACCTGGAATATTAGGTAGGTCAAGAATTGTATCTATTGCACTGTTGATACCACCTATATGTGTTAACATAACCGCTGGATCTATAAGTCCTTTGGCTGACATTTCTAAAGACTCCTTCATATCATCTGCATTACCACCAGTAGATCCCATAATGTGTGTAGGTGTGTAATGGATATTATAAAAGTTAACCATTGCGCTAAAAGATGTGTCTGATGGACCAGCAAAGAAGTTCATACAGCCATCTTTTCCAAGAATTTTATCTGCATCTTCAAGAATTGGTCTAACAGGTGCGTAAACAAATACATCGTCATAACCTGTATCACCAGAAAGAGCCATCATCTTCTCGTGTGGATTTTCTTCTTCCATAGGGTTGATGAATACCAACTCTACACCACATCTATCTGCTTCGTCTTTGGTAAAAAGTTTCTTAGCTCTGTCTAATCTTTCATTGTTAATGTCTGTAACGACTAGGAGTGATGGTCTACGATCACAATGAAGGGCATAATCAATCGCACCAAGTCCCATTGGACCCACGCCTGCAAGAAGGGCCATCTTCCCACCTTCTTTTATACCCATATAGTGTTTGTATTCACCAGTTTTAGTATGGTAATTGGCATGAAAACCACCAATAATACAAGACATAGGTTCTGATAATGAGGATTCGTAGAATGCCTCACCTTCATACTTAAGTAAAAATCCTAATTCCATCACTTCTTTTGGAATCACACAATAAGTGGTTAAACCACCAAAGAATTCAAATGAATAACCTGGTGCATAAGGACTACCTTTGTAATTCAGTGCAGGTTGAATAGAGAACTTCTCTCCAGCTTTAAACTCATCTTTGTGCTTTTCACCAACTTCTACAATCACACCAGAAAATTCATGTCCCATAATTGTTGGATTAGTAGCAATGTTGTCTGGTACTCTTTTATGTTTGTTCCCTTGAATGACTGCCTTATATGTTGACATACATATACTGTTGCTAATAACCTTAACTAAAATTTCATCTTCTTTTATCTCTGGCAACTCAAAAGTCTCTAGTGCCAAAGTATTAACATCGTATAATCTTACCGCTTCTGTTTTCATCATAATCTCCTTACTTAACCCATTGATTCACTTGAACCAACTCATATAATTCGTTTACTCTTTCCACTTCACCCATAATGGTTCCAGGTTGTTCTATGCTTGCACTGCTTGATGCCACACCATATGTGACAATCTCAATCATCTTCTCAAAGTCTAAGCGTTCTCCATCTTCAAAGGCCGCTTCAAGTCCATGAGCAATCCCTGCCACCATAGAATCTCCAGCACCAACAGTACTCTTAACCGTTACATCGATAGGTGATATTTTAGCTACATTATCTTTAGTCACCAACATACAACCCTCTTTACCTTGAGATACTACGATGATTTTAATGCCTTTTTCAATGAGTGTCCTAGTATACTGGACCATATTTTCATCATCACTAAATGTCACACCAAAGTATGCTTCAAGTTCATCTTGATTAGGCTTAATCATATAAGGCTTACCCTCTAAACCTTTGACAAGCGCTTCACGATCAGCATCTAATATAACCTTGGCACCTTTAACAGATGCCACTTCACACCAGTGTTTGTATATATCTTTTGCAACACCTTCTGGCAAACTACCAGAAAGGGTTACAATGTCATTTATTCTTAGTACATCTTTTAGGTACATATCAATGGCCTCAATCGATGCAGCTTCAACCTTTGGTCCTGGTTCATTGATGTCAGTAAAGGTCTTCTTCTCAGGGTCAAAAACTTTTAGATTCACCCTTGTTTCGCCAGGGCAATCGATGGCTTTAAAAACAACATTTTCATTTCTAAGCATTGTTTGTAACAGACCGCCATTGGCGCCTGCCGTCACCATAACAGCAACAGATCTTCCATGAAGTTGTTTAACCATTTTACTAACGTTGATGCCTTTACCACCCGGATCTAACTGAATGGTTTTAACTCGGTTGACTTCATCCACTCGAAAGTTGTCAATTGTCACGGCTTTATCTATGGCCGGATTGAGTGTGATTGTATAAATCATATAACCTCTCTCCTTTTCCCTAGTTCACAAACTGATTGAATATATAATCTACCTCAGTTGTTTTTCTTAACAATTCCACTTTTGATTCTTCTTCAATAATTTCTGCTAGGTTAGAAAGAATCATCAGATGTTCGTTCCCTTTACCTGCTATACCAACAACTAAGTAAACTGTATTGCCATCAAAGTCAACCCCATCAGGGTACTGAAGGATACTAATACCAGTGTTGATAATCTTCTTCTTAGCATCACTAACGCCGTGAGGAATGGCTGTACCGTTTCCAATGAATGTTGTTAGCTCACTATCTCTTTGAACCATAGCATCAATGTAAGCTTCTTCTACATAACCGCCTTCAAAAAGTATCTGACCAGCTAAACGAATGGCCTCTTCTTTGGATGTTGATGGTAAGCCTATACGGATATTTTCCTTTGTTAAAGTCTGTGGTACTTCCTCTACAACTTCAGCTGCAAAGCTACCGTCAGCTACATACTTAGCAACTTCACTGTATACAGGTGTTGTTAAGAAATCTGAGATTGCAATGTGGACAGCCGATGGTAATTGGTCCAGTGCTCTCTGAGATAATTGTTGGTGGGTAATAACTAAGTCTATATCCGAAGACAATTGATCAATTGGGCAGTTAACCACTTTTGTAGAACCACCTGCTTTAGATATTGCTTGTTTTAATTTACTAGCTCCCATAGCACTTGAACCCATTCCAGCGTCACATGCTACTGCAATTTTATGAATAACTTTACCATTTAAGCTTTCTGGTAATGCATCTACTGTAATGCCTGTGCTTGCGCTTGTTTTAACAACTGAAGATTTTTTACCTTTCATATCTACCATTTGTTCTTTAGCTGATTCAAATGAATCTTCATTGTTATCTTTCTTCTTAATGAGTACTGCTGCTACTAAGAAGGAGACAACTGCTGATACGACAACACCAGCCCATACTGGTAACAAGCCACCTTTTGGCGCCATTGCTGATAAAGCAAAGATACTTCCTGGTGATGGTGCTGCTACAAGTCCTGCTCCTGTGATAACAAATGTGAATACCCCTGATGCTCCACCAGCAATAACTGCTAATAGTAAGGATGGTTGCATAAGAATGTATGGGAAGTAGATTTCATGAATTCCACCGAAGAAATGAATAATGATTGCTCCTGGTGCTGATTGTTTGATCATACCTTTTGAGAATACCCAATATGCAACTAATATACCAAGTCCTGGTCCTGGGTTTGTTTCAAGTAAGAAGAAGATTGATTTACCCATCTCCGCTGCTTGATCAATACCTAGTGGACTAAGAACACCATGGTTAATTGCGTTGTTTAAGAATAAGATTTTAGCTGGTTCAATAAATAATGATGCTACTGGTAATAATCCTGCACTTACAATAGCTTCAACACCAGATCCAAGTGCATTTGAGATACTTTCAACAACTGGTCCAATACCTAAGTATGCTAGTAAGGTTAATACCATACCAATAATACCTGCTGAGAAGTTATTTACTAACATTTCAAAACCTGTTAGTACTTTACCATCAACTGCTTCATCAAATTTCTTGATGACCCATCCACCAAGTGGACCCATGATCATACCACCGATAAACATCGGAATACTTGTTCCTACAATAACACCCATTGTTGCGATTGCACCAAGGACACCACCTCGTGTACCATAAACCATCTTACCACCTGTGTAACCTATTAATAATGGTAATAAGTAAACGATCATTGGTCCTACTAAAGTTGATAAGTTTTCATTTGGTAACCATCCTGTTGGAATAAACAGTGCTGTGATTAACCCCCAAGCAATGAATGCCCCAATGTTTGGCATTACCATTCCACTTAAGAATCGACCAAACTTTTGTATCTTTTCTCTTGACCCTGATGATGTTGCTACTGTTGTACTCATAAGTACCTCCTTAGTTTTCTGTGTTACTGGTTTAGCTCTAGTCAGTGCATGCCATAAGGGCAAGTATGAACAAGGGCACATCATGGATGATGCTGACAGTTGATGGAAGTCACTGTCGCCCAAAGCTTTGTGTGGTGTGGGTGAGCTTTGGTCATTGTAGCTGACATGCACTGACTAGAACTAAAATCTCTTTGTAATTTTAGTATAAGTGGTTAATTGTTAGATTGAAAGTTAAAGAAAAAGGACTATGGCAAGAGAGACAAGTGACATATTTTTGTATGTCATTAACCATGTCATTTAAGAAAGATAGAAGCAGGGCTTACACACTGCTTCTATCCATCTTCTTTGACATTGTCATCTTATTCTAATGACTGTGCCTTTATATATTATCCCCAATATATACATTATAATCTATTACCCTTTTAGTTCTTCAACTAATTGGTCATATACTGTTGTCATGATAAAGTCATCAATAGAGATGTGACGTGCTGTAGGTACAACACTTTCTGCTCTAGCTGTTAATTGCTTGTGTGTGATAACAATATCAACGTCTGCTGGTAAATCATCAATTGCTGTATTAAGCACTTCAATGTTCAAACCTGCTTTTTTTACTTTGTTTTTAAGTTTACTTGCTCCCATAGCACTTGAACCCATTCCTGCGTCACATGCTACGATGATTTTCTTTACGTTTGTGCTAACGACAGATGATTTTTTACCTTTAAGGTCAATCATTTGTTCTTTAGCTGATTCAAATGAATCTTCATTGTTATCTTTCTTCTTAATAAGTACTGCTGCTACTAAGAAAGAGACAACTGCTGATACTACAACACCGGCCCATACTGGTAACAAGCCACCTTTTGGCGCCATTGCTGATAAAGCAAAGATACTTCCTGGTGATGGTGCTGCTACAAGTCCTGCTCCTGTGATAACAAATGTGAATACCCCTGATGCTCCACCAGCAATAACTGCTAATAGTAAGGATGGTTGCATAAGAATGTATGGGAAGTAGATTTCATGAATTCCACCGAAGAAATGAATAATGATTGCTCCTGGTGCTGATTGTTTGATCATACCTTTTGAGAATACCCAATATGCAACTAATATACCAAGTCCTGGTCCTGGGTTTGTTTCAAGTAAGAAGAAGATTGATTTACCCATCTCCGCTGCTTGATCAATACCTAGTGGACTAAGAACACCATGGTTAATTGCGTTGTTTAAGAATAAGATTTTAGCTGGTTCAATAAATAATGATGCTACTGGTAATAATCCTGCACTTACAATAGCTTCAACACCAGATCCAAGTGCATTTGAGATACTTTCAACAACTGGTCCAATACCTAAGTATGCTAGTAAGGTTAATACCATACCAATAATACCTGCTGAGAAGTTATTTACTAACATTTCAAAACCTGTTAGTACTTTACCATCAACTGCTTCATCAAATTTCTTGATGACCCATCCACCAAGTGGACCCATGATCATACCACCGATAAACATCGGAATACTTGTTCCTACAATAACACCCATTGTTGCGATTGCACCAAGGACACCACCTCGTGTACCATAAACCATCTTACCACCTGTGTAACCTATTAATAATGGTAATAAGTAAACGATCATTGGTCCTACTAAAGTTGATAAGTTTTCATTTGGTAACCATCCTGTTGGAATAAACAGTGCTGTGATTAACCCCCAAGCAATGAATGCCCCAATGTTTGGCATTACCATTCCACTTAAGAATCGACCAAACTTTTGTATCTTTTCTCTTGATCCTGTGTTGCCTTTTGCTACGTTTTCCATTACATACCTCCTATATAGCTTCCTTCATTTTATTATCCTGCGTCAGCCCCCTAGAGCTTGTCGTTTGGACTAATTCGATTATAACCACCTATCAATACAAAAATAAAGGAAATGAAAAAGTCCTTTGACATAAGCCTTAAGTGACATAAATCTACATTAAAAAAAGATGTCACTTGCTATAAGTGACATCTTTCAAACCCTCTATCCATAAGGCTTTATAGACTCAGTACTTGTTTCTCATAATATTTATCCAATATGTTGTTAAGCTCAATTTCGACTTGCTCAACCTTCTGTCCAATAATCATATCTGAGAAGTTACTAGTAATTATAGAACGACTGACTTCAGATAGAACATTCAAGACCTTTTGATTTAACGATAAGGGGCCCACCATAACAACGATTGTCGAGATATTATGTGCCACATGGTAACTTTCAACTTGAATTGGTTCTTTTAGTCTTACAATCTTAAGGCAGACATCCTTCTGAATTTCAGCTCTACAGTGAAGCAATAACATACCTTTTTTACTTAGTATAGTTGAGCCTTTTTCTTCTCTAGCCTCAAAAGCTTTAGTCAAAATCTTCTTCTCATCCGCGTCCACACTAATCTGATCACTTACATAGTTAATGACATCATTTAGTGAAGATGCAACTATTTCTTCAAAAGAATAGTGTTCTAAGATATTCAACATAATCTGACTGTATTGATTCAGTGTATTAAGTTTCTCTCTTAGATGTTTACTTTTTTGCTTATCCGCTGTGTTATCACTAATTCTATAAGTCTTCAAATGATTAGCTATCACCTGAATGTCTTCTTCTTTCAGAATCGGATTCACAACAACACACGGTAAGCCATCTGTTTCAATAGGCACTGTGGAGATAATTAAGTCTGCCTCCCTTACATCCACAAGTGACATCTTATAATCCATAACACTGACCACTTTAATGATATCTATGTTCTTGAAGTTACGCTCAATATTAGCAACTAACAATTGAGAAGCACCGATGCCATGAACACACGCCAGGATCACTTGAAACTTTTTGACAATCTCCCTATGCTCTTTTTGAATCACTGCACCAATATGCGTTGCTAGGTAAGCTACTTCGTCTTCCGGCACTAGA